>Ga0213828_1000050_pt1 | contig 218164 bp, 223 predicted proteins | sample MC6MC0897MG_FD_180664 | JGI IMG/M metagenome (GOLD analysis project Ga0213828, IMG submission 180664) | Enriched soil aggregate microbial communities from Iowa State University, Ames, United States - MC6-MC0897-MG | ecosystem: Environmental > Terrestrial > Soil > Unclassified | place: USA...
AGGACGAAGCCGGCCACGGCCTGTACCTGTACAGCGCCATGGAAACCCTCGGCGCCGACCGCGACGAAGAAATCGCCAAGCTGCACAGCGGCAAGGCCAAGTACTCGAGCATCTTCAACTACCCGACCCTGAGCTGGGCCGACATGGGCGCGGTAGGCTGGCTGGTCGATGGCGCCGCGATCGTCAACCAGGTGGTGCTGCAGCGCACCTCCTACGGCCCCTACTCCCGCGCCATGATCCGTATCTGCAAGGAAGAGAGCTTCCACCAGCGCCAGGGCTACGAGCTGCTGCTGACCATGATGCGCCACGGCACCCAGGCGCAGAAGGACATGGTCCAGGACGCCATCAACCGCCTGTGGTGGCCGTCGCTGATGATGTTCGGCCCAAGCGACGAGCACTCCCCCAACAGCGCCCAGTCGATGGCCTGGAAGATCAAGCGCCAGACCAACGACGAGCTGCGCCAGCGTTTCATCGACCAGACCGTGCCACAGCTCGAACTGCTCGGCTGCACCGCGCCCGACCCGCACCTGAAGTGGAACGAGGCCCGCGGCCACTACGACTTCGGCGACATCCAGTGGGACGAGTTCTACGAAGTCATCAAGGGCAACGGCCCGTGCAACCTGGAGCGTGTCGCCACCCGGCGCAAGGCCATCGAGGACGGTGCCTGGGTGCGCGAGGCCGCCGTGGCCTATGCGCGCAAGCAACAGAACAAGAACGCCGCCTGAGCGGCGATTGATGCGGAGATTGAAAATGTCTGTCTGGACCCTCTACGAAGTGTTCGTGCGCAGCAAGCACGGCTTGAACCACAAGCATGTCGGCAGCGTGCATGCCGCCGACGCCGCCATGGCCATCGAGAATGCCCGTGAGCTGTATACCCGCCGCAGCGAAGGCGTGAGCCTGTGGGTGGTGCCTTCGGCGCTGATCACCGCCTCCTCACCTGACGAGAAAGACCCGTTGTTCGCCCCTTCGGACGACAAGGTCTACCGCCACGCCAGCTTTTACGAACTGCCCGACGAAGTCGGACACATGTGAGGTTGGCCATGCATACACAAACGCTTATCCCGTATTTGCTGCTACTGGGCGACACCGCCCTGGTGCAGGGCCAGCGCCTTTGTGAATGGTGCGGCCATGCGCCGGCCATCGAAGAAGAGCTGGCCTTGATGAACGTCGGCCTCGACCTGGTCGGCCAGGCCCGCAACTGGCTGGAGTACGCCGCCGAGCTGCTCGATGACGGCCGTGATGCCGACGCCCTTGCCATGCGTCGCGACGAACGCGCCTACCGCAACCTGCTGCTGGTCGAGCAACCCAATGGCGACTTTGCCGTGACCATGACCAAGCAGTTCTTCTATGACGCCTGGCATTACCCGGTGCTGCAGGGCCTGGCCGCGTCCAGCGACGAACGTATCGCCGGCATTGCCGCCAAGGCACTCAAGGAGGTCACCTACCACCTGCGGCGCTCCGGCGAATGGGTGCAGCGCCTGGGCGGCGGCACTGACGAAAGCCGTCGGCGCATGCTCGATGCGATCCCCGCGCTGTGGCGCTTCACCGTCGAACTGGCGGCAGGCAGCGAAAACGAAGTGCGCCTGGCCGAGGCCGGCATTGCTGCCGACCCGCGCAGCGTCGGTGCGGCCTGGCTCAAGCAGGTGACAGCGATTTTCGATTCGGTGCAACTGCCGCTGCCCAAGGCGGCCAGCCATTTCTACCTGGACAGCCGCAAAGGCCTGCACACCGAGCACCTGGGGCTGTTGCTAGCCGAAATGCAGTTCCTGCCACGGGCCTACCCCGATGCAACCTGGTGAGCTGATTGCCAGCGACCTCGGCGCCCGTGCGGCCCGCGGCGATGACCTGGCCCGGGCCTGGGAAGTACTGGAGCAGGTCATGGACCCGGAAGTGCCGGTAGTCAGCGTGGTCGACCTGGGCATCGTCCGCGACCTCGACTGGCGCGCCGGCCACCTGCACCTGGTAGTCACGCCGACCTACTCCGGTTGCCCGGCGACCGAGGTGATCGAGGCCGACATCCGTGACGCGCTGCAACAGGCCGGTTTTGCTGCCCCTGCGCTGGAGCGGCGGCTGACCCCGGCCTGGAGCACCGACTGGATCAGCGAGCTGGGCCGCCAACGCTTGCGCGCCTACGGCATCGCACCGCCCGAGGGCAGCACCAGCAAGCGCAGTTTGCTCGGTGAAGCGCCCCAGGTGTGCTGCCCGCAGTGCGCCAGCCCCCACACCGAACTGCTCAGCCAGTTCGGCTCCACGGCCTGCAAGGCGCTGTACCGCTGCCGCGAGTGCCTGGAGCCGTTCGACTATTTCAAATGCATTTGAGCCGTGGAGAACACCATGAGCCAGTTTCACAGCCTGACCATCAAGCAAGTGCGTAACGAGACCCGCGACGCGGTATCCATCGCCTTCGACGTGCCTGAGCACTTGCAGGCGCAATTCAGCTTTACCCAGGGCCAGTACCTGGTCATGCGTACCCAGTTGGACAACGAGGAAGTACGCCGCTCGTATTCCATCTGCAGCGCGGTTCAGGATGGCGAGCTGCGGGTAGCCGTCAAGCGCGTGCCGGGCGGGCGTTTCTCCGCCTTTGCCAATGACGTGCTCAAGGCTGGCCAGCAACTGGAAGTGATGCCGCCGTCCGGCAGTTTCCACGTACCGCTGGACCCTGCCCGTCATGGCCACTACCTGGGCGTGGCCGCAGGCAGCGGCATCACGCCGATCCTGTCGATCATCGCCACCACCCTGGCCAGTGAGCCGCACAGCCGCTTCACCCTGCTGTACGGCAACCGCTCCAGCTCCGGTGCGTTGTTCCGCGACAAGCTCGAAGACCTGAAAAACCGTTACCTGGACCGCCTGAACCTGATTTTCGTGTTCAGCCGCGAACAGCAGGATGTCGACCTGTACAACGGCCGGATCGATGCCGACAAGTGCGGCCAACTGTTCGCCCGCTGGCTGGACGTCACCACGCTGGACGCGGCGTTCATCTGCGGCCCCCAGGCGATGACCGAAACCGTGCGTGACAGCCTGCAGGCCAACGGCATGGGCAAGGAGCGCATCCATTTCGAACTGTTTGCCGCCGCCGGCAGCGAAGCACGCCGCGAGGCCCGTGAAGCGGCGCGCCAGGTGGATTCGGCGCTCAGCCATATCACCGTGATCAGCGATGGCCGCGCCCTGTCGTTCGACCTGCCGCGCAACAGCCAGAACGTGCTGGACGCCGGTAATGCCATTGGCGCCGAGCTGCCCTACTCGTGCAAGGCGGGCGTGTGCTCCACCTGCAAGTGCCGGGTGATCGAGGGCGAGGTAGAGATGGACAGCAACCATGCGCTGGAAGACTACGAAGTGGCGGCGGGCTATGTGCTGTCGTGCCAGACCTACCCGGTGAGCGACAAGGTGGTGCTCGACTTCGACCAGTTGTAAACCCGCGCCGCTTTACAACACCGCATGTAACACCCGTGTGACCTCACAAAAAACAACTACAACACCAAGAGATCGCTGACCCATGACTCCCGAACGCATCGCAAGCATCGCCAACCACCCCGACTTCCAGCACCTGGTCCGGCGCAAGCGCCGCCTCAACGGCAGCCTGACCCTGGCCATGCTGGTGATCTACTACGGCTTCGTCCTGCTGGTGGCGTTCTCGCCCAGCACCCTCGGCCAGTCGCTCAGCGGTGGCGTGACCACCGTCGGCATGCTGGTGGGCGTGCTCATGGTGCTGTTGTCGTTCGCCCTCACCGGCATCTACGTGCACCGCGCCAACAACGTGCTCGACCCGCTCAACGACAAGGTCAAGCAGGAGTGCGCGCAATGAACTGGACCGCCATCTCGATGTTCATGGTGTTCGTCTGCTTCACCTTGCTGGTCACCCGCTGGGCCGCATTGCGGACCCGTTCGGCCAGTGACTTCTACACCGCCGGCGGCGGCCTGACCGGCATGCAGAACGGCCTGGCGATCGCCGGCGACATGATCAGCGCCGCGTCGTTCCTGGGCATTTCGGCAATGATGTTCATGAACGGCTACGACGGCCTGCTGTACGCCCTGGGCGTGCTCGCCGGCTGGCCGATCATCCTGTTCCTGATCGCCGAACGCTTGCGCAACCTGGGCAAGTACACCTTTGCCGATGTGGTGTCCTACCGCCTGGCTCAAACCCCCGTGCGCCTGACGTCGGCGTTCGGCACCCTGGTCGTGGCGCTGATGTACCTGGTGGCGCAGATGGTCGGTGCCGGCAAGCTGATCGAGCTGCTGTTCGGTATCAGCTACCTGTATGCGGTGATGCTGGTCGGGGTGCTGATGGTCGCCTACGTGACCTTCGGCGGCATGCTCGCCACCACCTGGGTGCAGATCATCAAGGCGGTGATGTTGCTCAGCGGTACCACGTTCATGGCCTTCATGGTGCTCAAGCACTTTGGCTTCAGCACCGAGGCGATGTTTGCCAGTGCCGTTGCCGTGCACGCCAAGGGCCAGGCAATCATGGCGCCGGGCGGCTTGCTGTCGAACCCGGTGGACGCGATTTCGCTGGGCCTGGGCATGATGTTCGGCACGGCGGGCCTGCCTCATATCCTGATGCGGTTCTTCACCGTCAGCGATGCCAAGGAAGCGCGTAAGAGCGTGTTCTACGCCACCGGTTTCATTGGCTACTTCTACCTGCTGCTGATCGTCATCGGCTTCGGCGCCATCGTCATGGTCGGCACCGAGCCGTCTTACCGCGATGCAGCGGGCGCGATCATCGGCGGCGGCAACATGGTCGCGGTGCACCTGGCCCAGGCGGTGGGTGGCAACCTGTTCCTCGGTTTCATTTCTGCCGTGGCCTTCGCCACCATTCTGGCGGTCGTCGCTGGCCTGGCGCTATCCGGTGCGTCGGCGGTGTCCCACGACCTGTATGCCTGTGTGATGCGCAAAGGCCAGGCCACCGAGCAGCAAGAGATGCGGGTTTCGCGTATCGCCACCCTGGTGATCGGCCTGCTGGCAGTGGTCCTCGGGCTGGTGTTCGAGTCGCAGAACATCGCCTTCCTCTCCGGCCTGGTGCTGGCCGTGGCTGCGTCGGTCAACTTCCCTGTGTTGCTGCTTTCGATGTTCTGGAAGGGCCTGACTACCCGCGGCGCGGTGTGCGGCAGCATGGCCGGGCTGTTCTCGGCCGTCGTGCTGGTGGTACTGGGCCCGGCGGTGTGGGTCAACGTGCTGCACAACGAACAGGCACTGTTCCCCTACAGCAACCCGGCGCTGTTCTCGATGAGCCTGGCGTTCCTCGGCGCCTGGGTGTTCTCGGTCACCGACAGTTCGGCGCGGGCCACCGAAGAACGTGGCCGCTACCTGGCGCAGTTCATTCGCTCCATGACCGGTATTGGCGCCGCCGGCGCCAGCAAGCACTGATTTCGAGAACAACCATGTCGGGTACAACAACAATGAACCGCACTCGCTTCTCTTGCCTCACCTGGCTTGCCACGCTCGCCCTGCCCTTGCCGGCCATGGCGGACTTCGTCGGCGACAGCCATGCGCGCCTGGAACTGCGCAACCACTACATCAACCGCGACTTCCGCCAGAGCAATGCGCCGCAGGCCAAGGCCGAGGAATGGGGCCAAGGCTTTACTGCCCGCCTGGAATCGGGCTTCACCGAAGGCCCGGTAGGCGTCGGCGTGGATGCCATGGGCCAGTTGGGCGTCAAGCTCGACAGCAGCCGTGACCGCCGCAACACCGGCCTGCTGCCGTTTGGCCCGAACAGCCACGAGCCTGTCGATGATTACAGTGAGTTGGGCCTGACCGGTAAAGTGCGCGTGTCCAAGAGCACCCTGCGCCTGGGCACCTTGCAGCCGATCCTGCCGGTGGTGGTGTACAACGACACCCGCCTGCTGGCTTCGACCTTCCAGGGCGGGCTGCTGACCAGCCAGGAACTCAATGGCCTGACCGTCAACGCCGGGCGCCTGACCAAGGCCAACCTGCGCGACTCGTCTGGCCGCGACGACATCGGCTACGGCGCCGCCAGCAGCGACCACCTGGACTTCGGCGGTGGCAGCTACGCCATTACCCCGCAGACCAGCGTCAGCTACTACTACGCCAAGCTCGAAGACATCTACCGCCAGCAGTTCGTCGGCCTGGTCGACACCCGCCCGCTGGGCGAAGGCCTGAGCCTGCGCAGCGACCTGCGGTACTTCGACAGCCGCAATGATGGCGCCGAACGCGCCGGCAACATCGACAACCGCAACTTCAACGCCATGTTCACCCTCGGCGTCAGGGCGCACAAGTTCACTGCCACCTGGCAGCAGATGTCCGGCGACAGCGCCTTCCCCTTCGTCAACGGCGGCGACCCGTTCACCGTCAACCTGGTGACCTACAACACCTTCACCCGCGCCGGGCTCGATTCGTGGCAGGTGCGCTATGACTACGATTTCGTCGCCATGGGCATCCCTGGCCTGAGTTTCATGACCCGCTACACCGACGGCCGCCACGCCGAGACCGCAACCGTCAGCAACGGCCGTGAGCGCGAGCGCGACACCGACCTCACCTACGTCATCCAGAGCGGCCCGTTCAAGGACGTCAGCCTGCGCTGGCGCAACGTCACCTTCCGCTCCGGCAATGGCCTGACCAATGCTGTGGATGAGAATCGCCTGATCATCGGCTACACCCTGGCGCTGTGGTAACAGCGCCCTCAAAAGGAGAACAGCATGTCTGACGCCCCAACCCTGCAGAGCTTCATCGCTGGCCGCTGGACCGGCCAGCACGGCGCCCAGGCCCTGCGCAGTGCCTTGAACGGCCATGTCCTGGCCTACAGCCATGAAGAACGCCCAGACTTCGCCGAAGCCGTGGACTTTGCCCGCGCCCGTGGCCTGGCCGCACTGATGGCCATGGACTTCCAGCAGCGCGCAGCCCGCCTCAAGGCCCTGGCGCTGTACCTGGCCGAGCACAAAGAGCAGCTCTACGCCCTGTCACACCACAGTGGCGCCACCCGCGCCGACAGCTGGATCGACATCGAAGGCGGCAATGCCACGCTGTTCGCCTACGCCGGCATCGGCAGCCGCGAACTGCCCTCGGGCAACCTGGTGCACGAAGGCCCGGCGATACCATTGGGCAAGCAAGGCCATTTCGCCGGCAGCCATATCCTGGTGCCGCGTGCTGGCGTCGCCGTGCATATCAATGCGTTCAACTTCCCCATCTGGGGCATGCTGGAGAAGTTCGCGCCCACCTTCCTGGCCGGCATGCCGTGCATTGTCAAACCCGCCACATCCACCAGTTACCTGACCGAAGCCGTGGTGCGCCTGATGCACGCGTCGGGCCTACTGCCGGCTGGCAGCCTGCAACTGGTGATCGGCAGCACCGGCGACCTGCTCGACCGCCTTCAGGGCCAGGACGTGGTGACCTTCACCGGTTCCGCCGATACCGCAGCCAAATTGCGTGTCACGCCGAACCTGATCCGCAACTCGGTGCCCTTCACCGCCGAGGCGGACTCGCTGAACTGCGCGATCCTCGGCCCGGACGTAACCCCGGACAGCGAAGAGTTCGACCTGTACATCAAGGAGGTGGTGCGTGAAATGACCACCAAGGCCGGGCAGAAATGCACCGCCATCCGCCGCGCCATCGTACCGGCCAAGCACATCGATGCCGTCGCCACCCGCCTGCGCGAGCGCTTGAGCAAGGTGGTGGTCGGCGACCCTTCGCTGGAGGGCGTGCGCATGGGTGCCTTGGCATCCCATGATCAGCAACGTGACGTTGGCGAGCGGGTCCGCAGCCTGCTGCAGAGCTGCGACCAGTTGTTTGGCGCCAGCGACGGGTTCGCGCCGCGTGGCGAGGGCGTTGCCGAAGGGGCGTTCTTTGCGCCGACCCTGCTTCAGGCGCGCGACCCGCATGCCGAAGGCGGTGCCCACGATATCGAAGCGTTCGGCCCGGTCAGCACGCTGATGGCCTACGACGACCTTGACGAAGCCTTGGCCTTGGCTGCCCGCGGCAAGGGCAGCCTGGTGGCGACCCTGGTCACCGCCGACCGAGCCGTTGCCGCCAAGGCCATCCCACTCGCCGCCGCCTGGCATGGTCGCCTGCTGGTGCTGGACCGCGAAGCCGCGCTGGAGTCCACCGGCCATGGCTCGCCGCTGCCCCAGCTCAAGCACGGCGGCCCTGGGCGCGCCGGTGGTGGCGAAGAGCTCGGTGGCCTGCGTGCGGTCAAGCACTACCTGCAGCGCGCCGCAGTGCAAGGCTCGCCGAGCATGCTCAGCGCCGTGACGGGCGAGTATGTGCGCGGTGCCGAGGTAATCGAAAGCGAAGTGCATCCGTTCCGCCGCTACTTCCAGGACCTGCGTATCGGTGAGTCGCTGCTCACCCACCGGCGTACCGTGACCGAAGCGGACCTGGTCAACTTCGGCTGCTTGTCGGGTGACCACTTCTACATGCACTTCGATGAGATCGCCGCCAAGGAGTCGCAGTTTGGCAAGCGTATCGCCCATGGTTACTTCGTGCTGTCGGCGGCGGCGGGCCTGTTCGTTTCCCCCGGCGCTGGGCCGGTGCTGGCCAACTATGGCCTGGACACCTTGCGTTTCATCAACCCGGTGGGGATCGGCGACACGATTCAGGCGCGCCTGACCTGCAAACGCAAGATCGACCAAGGCAAGACCAGCCCGCTGGGACAGCCGCAAGGTGTGGTGGCGTGGGACGTCGAGGTGACCAACCAATTGGGCGAGCTGGTGGCGAGTTACGACATTCTCACCTTGGTGCTGAAGAAGCCTGATTGAACGCGGGCCTAGGGTAGCCGCGCTTTACCGTTGGTCAGGGCGCGCAGCTATCGGACTGACCTCCCTCGGCGCTGGTCGCTCTGAGTTCATGAGGGGTGGTCAATGGCTTCGCCTCTTACTCCTGTATTGGGCCCGCCTGATCGCGGGCCCTTTTTTATCGAAGCAGGCTTCAACCAAGCGGAGGGTTGCGAGATGAAAGACAGACTGCACATGGGGGGTGGCAGCGTCGAAGATGACTGGCCAGAGCTGGAACCTGACAGGCGCCAGGACCAGGTGGACGACCCGGATGCCGATCCGAACCTGACCGATGATGACGAAAACCGCCCCGGGGTGCCTGCCAGCGACCCTGAATCGGGCGCCTGATTGCCGAATCGATGGGCTGCAGTGCAGCCCATCGCCGCACCACCGATCAGCCCACTACTGCAGGGTCACCCACTGGCTGATTGGGTTTACTCCCGGAAATACGCCAGCTCACCGCCGTAATCCCGTAGCGTTCTGCCATCGGCCTGCTCACTTTCTTGATTTTCTCCCGCCCGAACTTGGGAATGATGCCGATGCCCGCATCACAACTTGCCCAATGCCAGGCTTCGGCGTTGTCCAACCGTTCAAGACGAATGATAAAACTGCGCGGCTGACCATGCAGTTGATAATCGATGATGTAAAGCTGTGGACCAGGCATCGCAGGGGCCTCCTCTTCTCCATGGATGACTCACTGATTGATCGGGGCAGTGCGAGAAAATTCAAATTTTTTGCCGACCTTCGGTACCAGTGGCCCCGGATGGCGTTGAGGCGGGTTTAACGTGGCGCCGAACCCGCTCACTAGGCCCTGGGTCACGAGTGTCGCCCGCCACCATGGCTGTTCTGCCCACCCTTGCGTCCGGCTTGCGACGCCCGTTCACGGTCGTTGGCGAAGTTGCCGCCGGACACTTTCCCGCCCTTGTGCCCCGCGCGGGACGCCTTTTCCCGGTCATTGGCGAAATTGCCCGGGTTGTTCTCCTTGGTGCCGCCGCGCTGGCTGGTCCGCTCTTGTTCAAGCGCCATGTCGTTTCTCCTTGCGATGGAAGGGTTGTCTGCGCAATGCCTTAGTTCCGAGCCAGTGATCAGCGCCAATGCTCAATCGTTTTGCACGGGGCTGACGGGTGGCATGAAACGGCCGCAGGCCAAGTGTTTGCGCCGCAGCCTCAGGCATGCACACTCCACTGGGTGCTTTGCGATTCGATCGGCATCTCGTCAATGGCGTGAATCAACCCGTTCTCCAGCGCCTCCTCGGGCCCCAGTATCCGCGGATACGCCATCAGGTAACGGGGCACATCCAGCACTTCGGCACTGCCCTGGGTCCGTTCGGCGACGATCTGCGCGTAAAGGCGCAGGTCGTAGTCCAGGCTCATGGCGTATTCAGCCATCCTGGCATGGTCGACCGAGCCATGCAGCGTCCAGTGAAAGGGGTGAAACAGGAACTTGCTGAACGCACAGGCGGTGCGGTGCTCGCCTGCCAGAAACAGGATATTGCCCATCGACTCCACCGTGCCCAGGTTGTGGGTGTGCAGCGGAATCGGCAACGCGCGCAGGAAGTTGTACAAGGTGAACCCATAACTGCACTCACCGCCCATGGTGGCGATGTTCAGTTGCAGCAATTCGGCGCCTTGTTGCATGGCCCGCGAGCAGGTGCTGATCAGGTTGCCGCAGGTGGATGAGTTGATCGGGCCGGTGAAATGGATGATATGTCTGGCCATGCTTGCCTCCAGGGTGGCGGGTCATCCATTGAATGGGCAGGCCCTCATTGGTATGCGGTGGAGACGCCATCGGCGGCAAAGTTCAACTCTGCTCGCGCTCCCGTTGGTCAACCGTGCTGAACCTCACAGGCCCGTGCCAGTCGCAATTTCAGAGTGACCTCTCAAAGAGCTGGCAATGAGGAAGGCAGCGTGAGCGAGATCCGCATCGGAATTTCAGGGTGGCGCTACGGCCCTTGGCGCAGGGATTTCTACCCCAAGGGGCTGCGCCAGGACAGCGAACTGGCGTTTGCCTCGCGGGCAGTCAACAGCATCGAGATCAATGGCTCGTTCTACAGCCTGCAAACCCCCGAACGGTATCTGGGCTGGCGTGAGGAGACGCCGGACGGTTTCGTGTTCTCGGTCAAGGGGCCGCGCTATATCACCCATGTACGCAGGCTCAAGGATATCGAAGAGCCGGTGGCCAATTTCTTTGCCTCCGGGCCGTTGTTGCTGGGTGACAAACTGGGCCCCATCCTGTGGCAGTTTCCGCCCAACATGACGTTCGACGAAGCACGCTTCGCCCGGTTTTTCGAACTGCTCCCGCGCAACCGGGACGCCGCGCGCGAATGTGCCAAAGGGTGTGCCGAGCGCCTCAAGGGCAATGGCAGTACCGACATCGATGGCAACGCACGTCTGCGCCACGCCGTGGAAATCCGCAACGAGAGCTTTCTGTGTGAAGCCTTCGTCAAGCTGCTGCGCAAACACCGTATTGCGCTGGTAGTGGCCGACAGTGCAGGCAAATGGCCGTATGTCGAAGATATCACCGCCGACTTTGTCTACATGCGCCTGCACGGCGACGTGGAACTGTACAGCAGCGGCTACACCGCGCACGCCTTGCGCCGCTGGAAGCAACGCATCGTGCGTTGGAGCCAGGGCGGCCAGGTGGAAGACGCGCAGTTGATTGTGCCCGGCGCGCCACCCCAGCGTGCCTCCCGCGACATTTATTGCTACTTCGACAACGACCAGAAGGTGCATGCGCCCTACGACGCGCGACGCCTGCTGGAAAAGCTGAAACTCGATTACGACCTGGTCACCGAGCCTGGCGTCGCACCGGAGGTCGAGCTTTGAACCGAACCCTGCCAGCCCCCCGCTGCATCATCGACAACGTCACCACGGTGCATCGGCTGAACGTGCTGACCATCAACGTGCACAAGGGCTTCACTGTATTCAACCGGCGTTTCATCCTGCCGGAGCTGCGTGAGGCCGTACGCGCCACCGGTGCCGACCTGGTGTTTCTTCAGGAGGTGCACGGCAGCCATCAGCAACATGCCATACGCCATGCGGCGTGGCCGGAAATCCCGCAGTACGAGTTTTTGGCCGACAGCATGTGGCCGCAGTTCGCCTATGGGCGCAACGCCGTGTACCCCCATGGCGACCACGGCAACGCCCTGCTGTCGAAATTCCCGATCCGCCAGTTCACCAACCTCGATGTCTCCATTCAGGGCAATGAACAGCGGGGCCTGCTGCACTGTTGCCTGGACGTGCCAGGCCATCAGCAGGTACACGCGGTGTGCGTGCACCTGGGCCTGCGCGAGGCCCACCGCCAGCGCCAGGTGCGCTTGTTGCTGGAGCTGCTCGACAGCTTGCCGCCCAAGGCGCCGGTGATCATTGCCGGCGACTTCAATGACTGGCGCCTGAAGGCCGATGCGGTGTTGTCCGAACACCTGGTCGAAGCCTTTGGCGAGCATTTCGGGACCCCGGCGCGCAGCTTTCCGGCGCGGTTGCCGCTGCTGCGGCTCGACCGTATCTACCTGCGCAATGCCATGCCGGGCAAGGCGCAGGTGTTGGCGAAGTACCCGTGGTCGCACCTTTCTGACCATGTCCCCCTTGCTGCGGAGATAAGCCTATGAACCGACCTTGGCTAGAGGGCAACAGCGTGCAGTTGCTGATCAACGGCGAACAATACTACCCCCGCGTATTCGAGGCGATGGCCCAGGCGCGGGAAGAAATTCTGCTGGAGACGTTCATCATTTTCGATGACAAGGTCGGCCAGCAGTTGCAGCAGGTGCTGATAGCGGCCGCTGGCCGTGGTGTGCGCGTCGAGGTGGCGGTCGATGGCTACGGCACTGCCGACCTGCCCGACGCCTTCATCTCGGCGATGACCGACGCCGGCGTCAACTTTCATGCCTTCGACCCCCAGCCCAGGCTCGCGGGCATGCGCACCAACCTGTTTCGCCGCCTGCACCGCAAGATCGTGGTGATCGATGGGCAGCGCGCGTTCATCGGCGGCATCAACTACAGTGCCGACCACCTGGGCGACTACGGGCCCATGGCCAAGCAGGACTACGCAGTCGAGGTCACCGGCCCCGTGGTGGCCCAGGTGCACGCCACCAGTCGGCGCCTGATGTCGCCGGTGCTGCAGCCCCCCAGCGAGGTGCGCCCGGTCACCGAGCCTACCGGGGCGATCACGGCCGTGCTGGTCGAGCGCGACAATGGCCAGCGCAGCACCGCCATCGAAGCGCAGTACCTGCAAGCCTTTCGTGCTGCCCGGCAGCGTATCGTGGTGGCCAATGCCTATTTCTTTCCGGGCTACCGGTTGCTGCGCGAACTGCGTAATGCAGCGCGGCGCGGGGTGGCCGTGACCTTGATTCTGCAGGGTCAGCCCGACATGCGCTGGGTGCGGGCCTTGTCGCGGCTGCTGTACAACTACCTATTGCGCGACGGGGTGCGTATTCACGAGTACTGCAGCCGACCGTTGCACGGCAAGGTCGCCTTGGTCGACGACCAGTGGGCCACTGTAGGTTCAAGCAACCTGGACCCGTTGAGCCTGTCGTTCAACCTGGAGGCCAACCTGTTCATCCGCGATCGTGGGTTCAACCAGCAGTTGCACCAGCATCTGCAGGCGCTGGCCAGCGAACAATGCAAATCGGTCACCCTGGAACGGATGATCCGCGGCTACTGGTGGCGGGCACCGCTGATCTTCCTGTGCTTCCACGCCATACGCCACTTCCCGCGGATAGCCGGCTGGTTCCCGGCGCACCGTCAGCGCTTGCGCTCGGTGCAACCGGAAGTCGAAGCCCACGGCGATTTTCACGAGGGGCAGACCTGATGGCGCGCACACGGTGGCAAACCTGGGCCAAGCGCCTGTTCACCTTGCTGTTCCTGTTGCTGATACCCGCCTTGCTGTACATGCTGGCGCGCAACCTTGACTGGAACGAGGTGCGTCAGTCACTGCTGGCCTACAAACCCGGGACCCTGGCCATCGGCTTGGTCATCGCCTTATGCAGCTACCTGACGTTTGCCAGTTACGACCTGCTCGCACGTGCCTACACAGGGCATACGCTGCCCGCCAGGCAGGTGTTGCCGGTGGCGTTCGTGTGCTACGCCTTCAACCTCAACTTCACCACATGGGTGGGCGGCGTCGCCTTGCGTTATCGGCTGTATGGCCGGCTTGGCCTGGACACCGCGACGATCACCCGCATCCTGACCTTAGGCCTGTTGACCAACTGGATGGGCTACATGCTGCTGGCCGGTACGGTATTCGCCCTGCGCTTGGTGAAACTGCCCGAAAGCTGGGCGGTGGGCGCTACAGGCTTGCAACTGATCGGGTTCGGCTTGCTGGCCATCGCCCTTGCCTACCTGCTGGCCTGCGGCTTTGCAAAAAAACGTACCTGGCAGTGGCGCGAACATGAAGTCACCCTGCCGGCCTTGCGCCTGGCGCTGTGCCAGGTAGCCCTTGGCGCCAGCAACTGGGCGTTGATGGCGCTGCTGATCTTCTGGCTGCTCCCTGAAAAGGCCTTTTACCCGTCGATTCTCGGGATCCTGCTCATCAGTTGCGTGGCAGGTGTGGTCGCGCACATCCCGGCAGGCCTTGGCGTGCTTGAAACGGTGTTCCTGGCCTTGTTGCACGGCCAGATCCCTCAAGGCACGCTGGTAGCCGCGCTATTGGGGTATCGAACGCTGTACTACCTGATCCCCCTGGTGCTGGCAGTCGTTACGTATCTGATTCTGGAAAAGCGCGCCAAGGCCATGCGCCAGCGCGATAACCCAGCCTAGCGCGGTTCAAGGGCCTTGGCCCGGGAGGTAGCGTATGCGAGTCGCTCTGTTGATGATGATGCTCACAAGCTTTGCCAGCACCCATGTGCTGGCAGAGGCCTGCAATGTGCTCACCCGTTCCTCCAGCGAAGCCGTCAAGCCGGTTGAGCAGCACACCTGCTACAGCTACAGCAACCTGCCTGCCGAAGCGATCAACTGGTCGTGCAGCAACGAGAGCAAGGACATGCTCAGTACGCAGAAGCAGAAAGTCGCGCGGTGCGCGGATGGCAGCGTAGGCAGTTGCATCGCGCCCTTGACCCAGGAAGCCTTGGCCAACCCCAAAGCCGGGGGTGGGCAACCTTCGACACGGCCGGCGTTGTCCAAGGATGCGCGGGTGATTACCTACTATTACGACACACCCAGCCTTGGCCAGGCGCGGGCAGATTGCGAGCGCAGCGACGGGATCTGGCAAACGCATTGACCCGTAATGGCGCCTTTTGGGGCTGCTCGCAACCCCAAAAGGCGGTCCAATTCACACCGCGCTGTCGTCGTCCTCGACTGGCCGCGACGCCTCAGCGCAATCACAACCGCTCATGCGGCACGGCTCGCCATTGCGATGCCCCGACGCACAGGCTTCACAGCAATACGCCTTGCCCTCTTGTTGCACGGCATTGACATCCACCGTGCAAGAACAGTGGGCACAGGCACAGCGTTGCTCATTCATGGGGTTTGTCCTCCTCGTCTACTACGTCATCGGTCCAGGGTTCACCGTCCAGCGGCGCCGAACGCGCCAGCTCAGCCTCGTCCAGGCCGAACCCGCCGCCAATTTCGCCCGCACCGACCCGCCGCAAGGACTGGTCAGCCGGGCCCTCGCCGTCACCGGCTTCATACGGGTCACGGGCACCGGTCTCGTCCAGCAAGGTGTCCGGGCTCATGTCGTCATAGGTGACATTGTCTTCATGGAGGCTGTCGCTCAGCGCCTCGCCGCCCGTCATGCCGGCTTCGGCGACACGTTTGGGCGCAAATTCCTGGTCGACTTCACGGGCAGGTCGCTCGTCACCCACCCGCCCTTCGCGTTCGTCGTTATGGTCATCGAAGTCCAGCTCGTGGACACTGCCCATGCGGTCTTCGGTGTCGTCGATTTCCGCTGGCGTGTAAGGCTTGGGTTGATCGGGGCGAGACATGTGCGTTCTCCGTCAGTTGGCTACAACCGGTCGACTGCGCTACCCCCGGGAAGATTCAGAGTTTTTCACGCCGGCGTCTGAACGGCATTCTTTACCCCGGCGCCTGAACGGCGCTGCGCGCGCGATGCAGGGCATTGGTCAGATGCAGCCGCATGGCGGCCCGAGCGGCATCGGCGTCGTGATGCTCGAGCGCAACGTACAGCTGCTCGCGCTCACGCACGTGCTGGGCGCGTTGCTCGTCGCTGAGCGTGCGTTGTGCGCCGCTCATCAGGGTATCGGCCAGGTGCTGCATGGCATCGATGAAAAAGCTGTTGCCGGTGCACAGGGCAATCTGCAGGTGAAACTCGAAGACGATACGGGTGCTGTCCTTGTGCAGCGGCCCCACGGCATTGGCATCGTCCAGCGCCGCGCGGATGGCCAGCAACTGGCCGGGTGTAGCGCGTTGCGCAGCCAGGGCAGCGCACTCCACTTCGAGGCTCAGGCGCAGTTCGAGCAGTGCCACCGCATCCAGGGCGCTGCCCTTTTCATGTGGATGAGCTTGAAGGTCGCCCGGCCGGATGGTGTCCATCACGAACGTACCGATGCCACGCCGGGTTTCTACCAGGCCCTCGGCCTGCAGCCGCGACATCGCCTCGCGAACCACGGTACGGCTGACCTTGCGCGCTTCGGTGAAGGCTTGCTCGGTCGGCAGCTTGGTACCGGCCGGCAGTTCGCCGGCCAATATGCTGCGCGACAACTCCAGCACCAGTTGCTGGGCCAGGCTGACGCGTCGATCAGGGTTAACACGCTCCATGGGAGGATCCATTCAAACCAGACGATGGAGGATTGTAACCGCAGTTTTGCCGCAAAACGCACTATAATGCCCGCTGATCAGCCAAGAGCACGACGATGTCGGACTTCAACGCCACCGCCCAAATCAAACCGCGCCGCCTCGCCGAATCGCTGGTCGAGCGCTTTGCCCAACGCATGCGCGAGGGCACCCTCAAGCGCGGCGACAAACTCCCCACCGAAACCCAGATCATGGCCGCCGAAAGCGTCAGCCGGTCGGTGGTGCGTGACGCCTTGTCGCGGATGCAGGCGGCCGGCCTGGTCGAGACCCAGCACGGCGTCGGTACCTTCGTCCTCGATATGCAAGCACCGGAAGGCTTCAACGTCGGGCCGGCGACCATCATGCTGTTGTCCGACGTGCTCGACCTGCTGGAGTTTCGCCTGAGCCTGGAAGTGCAAGCCGCCGGCATGGCAGCCGAACGGGCCACGCCCCAGGCCATCGACGAACTGGAGCAGGCGCTGAAGGCGCTGCTGCAAGGTCCGGAAAAGTCCGGTAGCACCACCAATGCCGACTTCCAGTTCCACCTGAAAATCGCCAAGGCCGCTGGCAACCCCTACCTGATCGACATCATGAAGCACCTGGGTACCAAGCTGATCCCCCGCACCCGGATGAACTCGGCCTACACCGGGCAAAGCAATCGCAGCACCTACCTGGCAGGCATCAACGCCGAACATCAGCAGATCTTCGACGCCATCGTCAGCAGGCAGGTCGATGCCGCCCGTGCGGCGATGTTCCTGCACTTGAGCAACAGCCGCATGCGCCTGCGTGAGGCGCAGAAGCTTCAGGCGGTCTACAGCGAGTGAGCGGGCTCAGGGGCTGGCCGTACATCCTTGAACACCAGCCCTTCGCTGCTACCGACCTGCCAGGGGTTGCCGGTGCCGGCTTCGCTGAAGTGAACCGCCTCGAACCGTGAGCCTTGCAGGCCGTCGATCTTCACCTTGGCGGGCCCGCTGAAGCGCACGCGCTCGAAGGCCAGGCCTTGGTGATAAGCCCCATGCAGGCTGTCGCCCTTGACCTCGATTGCCGCCAGTTGGGCGTTCTCGACGGTGACATCGCTGACCTGCACATCGCGGAACTGCCCCGCTATCGTCGACTTCTGGTAGTCCAGCTTGGCATTGGGGTCGTTGTAATCAAGGGTAAAGATAAACGCCTGCTTGACCGTGTTGCGCATCGCCGAATCGCGGAATACCACGTTACGCGCCCCACCCCCCATGAAGTTGGTGCTCTTCATGCGCAAGCCGGTATCGGTGCCGTCGGAGACGTTGTCCTCGGCCAGGATGTTCTGGATCCACGCCCCGGTGTGGCTGCCGGCGACGACCATGCCGTGGCCCTTGCGGAAGTAGTTGTTGAAGATCCAGGCATCTTCCTGGGGCTTTTGCCTGACCGCATCGGCGCCCGTGCCGGCAGCGAAGTTGACGCAGTCATCACCGGTATCGAAGAAGTTGTTGAACACCATGGCGCCACGGCTGTTGGCGAACTCGATGCCATCGCCGTTGTTGGCGTCGTAGGTCTTGTGCGTGGTGTTGGCCAGCACCACGTTTTCGGTCTCCAGGTTCATGATGCCGTGGTAGGCCGGGTTAAGCACGGTGAAGCCACCGTAGAAGACGTTGGTGACATTGCGCAAAGTGACCAGCGAAGAGCGCATCTGGCCATAGGCGTCCTTGACGTTCATGCCCTCGGCTACTGCACGTTCGACCTGGGCTTTGGCCAGCAGGCCGTCCTGCAGGTAACGGGTATTGTCGCTGGGCAGGTAGAACGGCAGCGCCTGGCCACGCTCGTCGAGCACGTCGGCATGGCGCTTCCAGCCGTTGCCGTCGATCACGCCCTTGCCGACAATGCGGATGTTCTCGAATGCCTGGTGCTTGCGTGGGTCACGCGGCAAGGCGTTGATCAGCGAGGCCGGGCGCACGGTGGTGGAGTACGGGTACTGGATGTAGCCTTGGCGTGGATAGTCCTCGGCGCGCTCCGAGCCCAGCAGCGTCGCGCCCTCGGCGATTTCCAGGGTCATGTTGCTTTTGAGGTACAGCGAGCCGCTCTTGTAGGTGCCGGCGGGTAGCAGCACTTTGCAGCCTGCTGTGCAGGCATCGATGGCACGCTGGATCGCGACAGTGTCGAGGGCGCGGCCGTCTCCCTTGGCGCCGTACTGTTTGACATCGAACAACGCCGGCACGGCGGTGGTGCGTTGGGTGATGACGGGGCTATCAGCCGACTCTTTGCCGTCGCGGCCCACCGAACGCACGGTGAAGCGGTATTCGGTGTCGGGCGCCAGGCCCTGCGCGGTGTAACTGTGGATGGCGATGCGGTGATGGAAATTGCGCGTGTCCTGCTGGTAGAAGCGGTCGATGTAGGGTTTGGCGGGCGATACCTGGCCGTTGTTGGCGTTGCTTCCCCCGAGCAGCTTGCCGTTGGCGTAGACGTGGTAGTCGGTGATGTCGGCGTGGTCGGCCGGTTTTTCCCAGACCAGGATGATCTGCTGGTCGTCATAGGCCAGCGTCGGCACCTGCAGCTTGGTGGGGGGCTCCATCGCCCACAGCGGCAGGCTGCAGCTGATGGCCAACGTGGTCAGAAGTGGTCTTGCGTACGGCATTTTTATCTTCCTTGTAGTTGCCATTGCGGTGAGGTGGCTGATCAGGCGGATGCCACGCGCGGCGACTCGGCACTGAAATCGCGGCTGGCTTGCACCAGCATGCGGGTGTAGTCGTGGCAGGCCAGGTCCTGGCTCAAGGCCTGGCTGTCCAGGCGCTCGACAATCCGCCCCTGCTGCATCACCGCCACCTTGTCGCACAGGTGGCTGACCACACCCAGGTCGTGGGTGACCATCAGGTAGGTCAGCTTCTCGCGCTGACGCAGGTCCGCCAGCAGGTTGAGAATCTCGGCCTGCACCGACACATCCAGCGCCGACGTCGGTTCATCCAGCAGCAGCACGCGCGGTTCGAGGATCAGCGCCCGGGCGATGGCCACGCGCTGGCGTTGCCCGCCCGACAACTGGTGCGGGTAGCGGTAGCGGAAGCTGTCGTTAAGCCCGACCTTGAGCAAAATGTCGTTGATGCGGTCGTCGCGTTCGCCCATGCCGTGGATGGTCAGCGGCTCGCGCAACGCGGTGTCGATGGTGTGCCGCGGGTGCAGCGAGCCGTAAGGGTCCTGGAAGACCATCTGCACCTTGCGAAAATGTTCCTTGCTGAGCTTGTGTTGCAGGGGCGCCCCGGCAATGCTCAGCGCCCCGCTCCAATGCCGGTACTGGCCGGCCAGGCAGCGCAACACCGTGGTCTTGCCCGAGCCCGACTCGCCGACCAGGCCGAACGACTCGCCGTCTTCTACCGTCAGGTCGACGTCGTGCAGCACCTGGTTGCAGGCAGCGCCCACACCGAAGCTCAGGTTCAGCGATTGTGCTTGGATCATGGTCATGTCAGTTACCTCAGCAGGTGAGCCACAGCGGGTCGCGTTGCAAGACCGGCAAGCGCGGCCGGCGGTTGTCCATACTCGGCAAGGCTGCCAGCAGGCCACGGGTGTACGGGTGTTCGGCGTACTGCAGGTCGCAGGCGGCCAGCGACTCCACCACCCGCCCGGCGTACATCACCAGCACCCGGTCGCAGTAGTTGCGGACCAGGTTGAGGTCGTGGCTGACGAAGATCAGGCCCATCTGCTGCTCGACCACCAGCTCTTCGAGCACGTTGAGCACTTGCTGGCGTACCGACACATCGAGTGCCGAGGTCGGCTCGTCGGCGATGATCACTTCCGGGTTGGTGATCACCATCATGGCAATCATGATGCGCTGGCCCATGCCGCCGCTGACTTCATGCGGGTACAGGTTGTAGACCCGCCCAGGGTCACGGATATGGACTTTTTCAAGCATCAGCAAGACCCGCTCGCGCGCTTCGCTGCGGCTGGCCTTGTGGTGCGCGAGGTACGCCTCGGCGATCTGCTCGCCGACCTTTACCACCGGGTTGAGCGAGTACTTGGGGTCTTGCATGATCATCGAGATGCGCTGGCCGCGAATCTTCTGCATGGCCTTCTCGCTGGCGCTGAGCAGGTCGACATCACCGAACTGCAGGGCCTTGGCGGTGATCTGCGTGCTACCGGGGTGCAGCTTGAGCAGGCTACGCCCGACCGTGGACTTGCCCGAGCCGGACTCGCCGACGATGGCCAGTTTTTCCCGGCCCAGGGTGAACGACACGTCGCGCACCGCATGGGTTTCTTTCTTGCCATTGACGAAGCGCACGTTGAGCGAATCGACAGTGAGTTTGAGCGTCGACATAAAGCCTCCAGTTACTCGCTACGCGGGTCGAGAATGTCCCGCAGGCCATCGCCCAACAGGTTGAACGCCAGGCTCACCAGCATGATCGCGGCCCCCGGCACGGCTACCAGCCACCAGCATTCGAGCATGTAGCGCCGGCCGGTGGAGATCATCGCGCCCCACTCCGGCAGCGGCGCCTGCGCACCCAGGCCAAGAAAGCCCAGCGCAGCGGCGGTCAGAATGATGCCGGCCATGTTCATGGTCAGGCGGATGATCACCGACGACAGGCACATCGGCACGATGTGGCGCAGGATGATCCGGGTCGGCGAGGCGCCCTGCAGCTCGACCGCGACGACAAAGTCGGCCTTGCGCAACGACAGCGTTTCGGCGCGCGCCAGGCGTGCGATCGGTGGCCACGAGGTCAGCGCGATGGCGACCACGGCATGTTCCAGGCCGGGGCCCAGGGCCGCGATGAACGCCAGCGCCAGGACCAGGCTGGGGAAGGAGATGAAGATATCGGTGATGCGCATGAAAACGGTGTCGACGACGCCGCCGAAATAACCCGACACGGTGCCGATGAACAACCCGATCGGGCCGACGATGACGGTTACCAGGGTAATGATGTACAGGGTGATGCGTGAGCCATACACCAGCCGGCTGAAGATATCGCGGCCGTATTCGTCGGTGCCGAACCAGTGCGCTGCACCGGGTGCCTGCAAGGCATTGGCGAGGTTTTGCACCACCGGGTCATGGGTGGCGATCCAGGGTGCGAAGGCGGCCACCACGACCAGCAGCAAGGCCACCAGCAGGCCCGCCAGGGTCATCGGGTTGCGCAGCAGGTGGCGCAGCACCCGCAGGCTGCTCTTGTACAGCGCGTCGACGCTCGACGCGGGTGCGCGGTCGGCCTGCGCCTTGTCGCTTGAAACGGTAGAAGACAGGTTGGCAATCATCGGCATGCTCTCGATGTGAACTCATGGCCACCTGGGGCACCCGCAGGCGCCCTCGGCAGTGTTCAGCGTTGCTTGTAGACGCCCAGGTAACGGGTCGCCTCGGCGTCATCGCCGGTGAAGCCCTTGACGTCCACCGCGCTGACTGCGGTGTCGGTCATCTGCGAAATCATCATGATCGGGCCGACCTGTTCGTCGTAACGCTTCTGCGCCTGGTGGTACAGGTTCAGGCGCTTGCCAGGGTCTCGCTCGACCCCGGCCTGCTCGATCAGCGCATTGAGCGGTTGATCGAAGAACGATGCACGCCAGCCCTGGAAGTTGGGCAGGCCGGCCGCGTCACTGTTGTCGGGGTTGTAAGCGAAGGTACGCAGGCTGAAGTAAGGGTGCGGGTAGCGCTCGGCGCCGCGGGCGACGATCATCTCGAAGTTGCGTGCGCGCATTGCGCCGTACACCTGGTTGCCGGTACCGGTGACGATGCTGGCCTTGATGCCGCCCTCGGCCAGGGTCGATTGCATGCGTGCGGCAATATCGATGAAAGGCGGTTCGGACAACGTCCGCAGGGTGGTGCTGAAGCCTTGCGGGTAGCCAGCTTCGCTCAGCAACGCCTTGGCCTTGGCCACGTCCAGCCGGTAGCCAGGGTCTGGCAGGCGTGCGTCCAGGCCCAGTTGCATCGGCTGCTGGTTGAGCAGGCCATAGTGCGGCATGACCTGCTCGTCGATGCCTTTGTAGTCGATCAGGTAGCGCACGGCCTCGCGCACTTTCGGGTTGGCAAACTCAGGCTGCTTCATGCTCATCGCCACGTAGTACAGGGTGCCCCGTTGCAAGGGCTGAACCTGCAGCGTGCCGGTGCGCTCGACGGCCTTGATGTCGGGCGCGGCCATGCCATAGGCCAGGTCCAGGTCGCCGCGTTCAAGCATCAGGCGCAGCGACTGTGATTCGGTCATGTGCCGCACCAGCACCCGCTTCATCTTTGCCGGGCCTGCCCAGTAGCCGTCGAAACGGTTCATCACCAGCGCATCGTTGGCGCTCCACTTGGCCAAGGTGAACGGGCCGCTGCCGGCCTCGTTGGTGACCAGCCAGGCGGCGCCGAGGTCGCCATTCTTTTCATGTTTCAAGGCCTGCAGGCGGTCGACGATGACCGCACTGGGCGAAGTTGCCAGCGAGTCGATCAGCAGCAGCGGGTCGGTCGGCTGTGGCAGGTCGATGACCAAGGTGTGTGCATCGCTGGCGCGAATCAGTGCCTGAATGTTGTCGACGGTGTAGCCGTAGGCCTTCCAGGTAGTGGCCAGGCCGTAGTTGAGCTTCATCACGCGGTACAGCGACCAGGCCACGTCCTCGGCGGTAAGCGGGTTGCCGGAATGGAAGGTAACGTCAGTGCGCAGGTGGAAGGTGATCTGCTTGCCGTCTTCGCTGATGGCCCAGCGTTCGGCCAGCTGTGGCAGGTGTTTTTCCGGGTTGCCCTGGTCGCGCTTGACCAGCGTGTCGTACAGGTTGGCATTGACTCCGGAGGCATCCAGGCCCGGCGCGTTGGCCGGGTCGATGGAAAACAGGTTGACCATGCTCATGCCGACGATCAACTGGTCGGCGGGGGTCTTGGCCTGCACGGCAGCCATTGGCCCCAGCGCCAGGATCGCACCCAGCAGGCTCATGTGCAGCGGGGGGAGTACAGTCTTCATGTGGGCGTCCTTCTTTTTATAGTTATGCAATGTGTTCACGCGGCCCGCTGGGGCTCAGCGGGTCCTTGGGTCGAACACCTTGTACAGGGCATCGCTGATCAGGTTGAGGGCGACGAAGATCAGGCCGATCACCAGCACGCAGCCCATCACCGCGTTCATGTCACCGAGCATCAGGCTGCTGGTGAGGTATTGGCCGAAACCGGGCCAGGCGAACACGGTCTCGATCAGTACCGCGCCTTCGAGCAGCGAGCCGTAGGCCAGCGCGACGACAGTCAGCAACTGCACGAGGATGTTGCGAAACGCATGGCCCCAGACCACCTGGCGCCGCGACAGGCCCTTGACCCGTGCTGTGATGATGTATTCCTGGGAGAGCTGCTCGAGCATGAAGCTGCGCGTCATGCGGCTGATATAGGCCACCGAGTTCAGCCCGAGGATAAGCCCCGGCAAGATGATGTGGCGCAGCGCACTGCTGAAGGCTTCCCAGTCACGCGCCAAGGCAGTGTCGATCAGCAGCAGGCCGGTCACGTCGGGGACCATGCCGTCATACGCAAGGTCGATGCGCCCTGCCCCGCCGGCCCAGCCAAGCCAGGCGTAGAACACCAGCAGGCCCATCATGCCCACCCAGAAAATCGGCGTGGAGTAGCCGAACAAGGTGATGACCCGCGCCACATGGTCGCCCAGCCGGCCCTGGTTGCTGGCGGCGACCACGCCCAGTGGCAGGCCGATGAGGATGCCGAACAGGATCGCCAGCGTGGCCAGCTCGATGGTCGCCGGGAACACCCGCTTGATGTCGTCCAGCACCGGGTGGCCGGTGAGCAGCGCATTGCCGAAATCGCCGTGCAGCAAATCGTTGAGGTACAGCCCGAACTGGGTCCAGATCGGTTTGTCCAGGCCCATGGCCTGGTAGACCTGCTCATAGGTGGAGCTGTCGGCATCCGGACCGACCACGGCCAGCACCGGGTCCAGCGGCATCACCCGACCAATGAAGAACGTCAGCGCCAACAGGCCAAGCAAGGTCACCAGCACCGTGCTGGCCCGTCGGGCAGTGGCAGACACGCGGGTGCCCAGCACAGAGGCAGTCGAAAGCAACATAACAGGCTCCTGAAAAAGCGTTCAGCAAACACCGAGGCGTCAGGGGCGCGCACGCCCCCGTCCCGCTCATCGCGACTTGTAGACGTCTTTGTAACGGGTGGTGGCCGCGCTGTGGGCCTGATAGTTCTGCACGTCGTGGTACAGCACCACGGTGTCGGTCATCTGTGAAACCGGCAGGATCGCGCCAACCTGGGTGTCGAGCGTGTTCTGGATCTGCTGGTACTGGGCCAGCTGCCGGGCCTTGTCGGGTTCGACTTCGGCCTGCTCGATCAGGCTGTTCAGCTCGGGGCTGTAGAACGAGGTGCGCCAGCCCTGGAAGTTGCTCAGCTTGGCTTCGTCACGGTTGTCCGGGTTGTACACCAGGGTGCGCAAGCTCGAATGCGGGTGGCGCTCGGCACCGCCACCACCACGGCCGACCAGGATGTCGAAGCTGCGTTCGCGCATGGCGCCGTAGATCTGGTTGCCGGTACCGGTGACGATGGTGGCCTGTATACCCGCCTGGGCCAGGGTGGCCTGCAGGCTGGAGGCAATGTTGATGAAGGGCGGCTCGGTGAGCACGCGGATGGTGGTCTTGAAGCCGTTGGGGTAACCGGCTTCGGCCAGCAGTTGTTTCGCCTCGGCCACGTTCAGGCGGTAGCCTGGGTCGTCCAGGCGTGCCGGCAGGCCCAGCGGCAGTGGCCGTTGATTGAGCTGGCCGTAATGCGGCATGACGGTCTGGTTGATGCCCTGGTAGTCAATCAGCGAGCGTACCGCCTTGCGCACGCGGGCGTCGTCGTAGGGCTTTTGCTTCACGCTCAGCGCCACGTAGTAGAGGGTGCCGCGCTGCACGGTCTCGGTGCGCACCTTGTCGGACTTCTCCAGCGCTTCGATGTCTGGGGCGGACATGCCTTTGGCCAGGTCCAGGTCACCGCGCTCCACCATCAGCCGCAGCGACTGCGATTCGGTCATGTTGCGCATGACGATGCGCTTGAGCTTGGCCGGGCCGCCCCAGTAACCGTCGAAACGGCTCATCAGGATCACATCGTTGGCGCGCCAGTCATTGAGGATGAACGGCCCGCTGCCGGCAGCATGCGTGGTCAGCCAGGCGGCGCCGAGGTCATCGCCCTTCTGGTGCTGTTGGACCACCTTGCGGTCGAGAATGAAGGCACTAGGCGATGTCGCCAGGGTGTTGAGCACCAGCAGCGGGTCGGTCGGCCGCGGCAGCTCAAGGACGAAGGTGTGCGCATCACTGGCACGCATGTACTCGGCGACATTGCCTGCCGTGAAACCGTAAGCCTTCCAGGTCGAGGCCAAGGCCAGGTTGAGCTTGAGGATGCGTTGCAGCGACCAGACGACGTCCTCGGCACTGAAGGCATTGCCGGACTGGAACGTGACGCCCTCGCGCAGCTTGAACGTGAGGGTCTTGCGGTCATCGCTGACCTGCCAGCTTTGCGCCAGCGCCGGCACCAGTTGGTCCGGTTGCTGCGCATCCTGCACCAGCAGCATGTCGTACAGGTTGGCGTTGACCTCGGAGACGTCCAGCCCGGTGGCACCGGCTGGGTCCAGGGACAACAGGTTGATCATGCTCATGCCGACGATCAACTGGTCGGCGGGTGTCTTGGCCAAAGCAGTGGGTGCCGAGGTCATTGCCAGCGATGCGGCAAGGACCCCTGCCCAGAATGTGGGAAGTACGCTCATGTGAGATTGCCTTTTTATAGTTATTGGACTCTCGGGCGGCGCGCACTGTCGCGCGCCGCCATACACGGGTCAGAAGCGCTGCAATGTATGGGTCTCGACGTAGTCGAAGTCGATTTCTTCACCCAGGCCAGGCAGGTCCGACAGGTGGACGAAACCGTCCTTGTCCATCGGGTCGACCAGGCGTTTGAGGTAGGCCGGCACCTCGTCATAGTCGAGGAACGGGTGCAACAGGCCGCGCTCGTACCAGGTGCAGTTCTTGATGGCCCCGACCACGGCCAGGTTGGCTGCGCCGTTGCCGTGGATTTCGCAATCCATGCCGAACGCTTCGGCCATGTGCGCCACTTTCAGGCACGGTGCAATACCGCCGACCCCGGCAACCCCGGCGCGCAGGATGTCGCACACGTCATGCTTGACCCAACTGGCCCGGCTCAGGTGCTTGCCACCCAGGCTTTCCGGGCCCAGCACCGGGATGTCCAGCTGGCCGGCGAGCCAGGCATAGGATTCGGCAGAGTCTTCCATCATTGGTTCTTCGAACCAGGCGAAGTTGAGCTTTTCCAGGGCGCGGCCGATGGTCAGGGCGTCGGTACGGCTGTACCAGTGGTAGCCGTCGATCATCAGTGCGATGTCGGGGCCGACCGCTTCGCGCACGGCGGCGCAGGCCTTGATGTCCATGCTCACGCTGGGCGCGAAGGATACCGGCGGCATCCAGGTGTGCAGCTTGATGGCCTTGTAGCCACGCTTGACCAGGGTTTCGGCAAAACGCCCGTATTCCTCAGGGGTGGACAAGCCGCCTTCGAGCTCGTCGCCACACATGGTCGAGCCATACGCAGGCACCTTGTCGCGGTAGCCGCCAATCAGCTTGTGCACCGGCACGTTCAGCTTGCGCCCGGCCCAATCCCACAAGGCCTGCTCGACCAGTGCCAGGGCGCGATCGGTCAACTGGCTGGCGCTGCCGCGTTGCCAGTGCGCAAGGTCGTGCCAGATCTTCTCGCGATCAAAGGCATTGGCGCCTACCAGCACTTTGCGCACGAAACCATCGAGCACGTACGGGCGGATCAGTTCAGGGGCACCCAGTGCATAGCCTTCGTTGCCGCATTCGGTGGTGATGCGCAGCAACGCCATCTTGGCCTGGGTCACGTCACCGGGGTGGGCATGGCCGGCACTGTCGACAGCGCGGCGCGTGGGGTAGGAAAAAACCTGGACGTTTACAGCAGTGATGATCATGGACGTCTGAGCCTTCTTATTGGATTTGTGGCGGGTGAGTCACGCTCTGGAGGCAATCCTACGTCATCATACAACTTTTGAAAAGCACCCCTTTAAAACTTTCAAATCCGGCCTGTACGAGCACCTATTTGTGTCTTTTGGGACGTGTATCGCATTTTAATGTTCGTATCAAACCCTCTAGAAAGCGTATCTCAGGCGCTTAAAAAGAAGTCATCCGACAACCAGCCAAGAAATCGTAGACAACCCAAATGTTGTACGATAACTTTGCCGCATCTGATCGCGGCACCCTGCCCCCCACCGCATCCGATGGTGACCACCCGCTTCAAAACGACCTCAACAAAAACAAGAAAAGAAGATCGAATGAACACCACACTCCGCAATCTCATTGCTGTCAGCACACTCGGCCTGTCTTTCTATGCCTGCGCAGACTCGGCCAGCCTCAACTACCGCCACGGCTACACCGAAGACGACAGCATCCATTCCGACCGCATCAAGCTGAATTACCGGATGGAAACCGGCCTGGGGTTCGCCGCCGAGATCAAGTACAAGACCGCCGGCGACCGTGAGGACGTGGCCTACGACAACATGGTCAACAACGGCCATGAGTTCACCGTGGACTACAACTACAAGCTGAGCCCCAAGTCGACCCTTACCCCGGCGTTCCAGATGGACAGCTCCAAGGACGCCACCGCCTACAAGTTCGGCTTGAAGTACAGCTACAAGATCAGCGACACCTGGTACGTCGCCACCCGTGTGCGGCATGACGCGCGCAACCTCGACCGCGACCAGATCGATCATTCCAAGGCGGACCGAGCCAAGGACAACCAGAACACCACGCGCCTCGAAGGTTGGCTGGGCTACACCCCGAAAGGCCCGTGGGCCTTCGAGTACCAGTACATCCACTTCGATACCGACTACATCCGCTACGACAACAAGAAGAGCGACTACGAGCAGAACCTGATCATCAAGTACAAGCTCAACAAGCAGTGGGCGCCGTTCATGGAGGTGGGTGACATCAAAGTCAACGCCTATACCGATGACCGCCAGGCCCGCTGGCGTCTGGGCGTCCAGTACAACTTCATGTAATGCCGCGCTGCCGGGTGCCTGCCAGGTAGCCCGGCGTTATCGCTACCCCCAACGACCTTTAAAGCCAAGGTGCTGACCATGACCACACTCGCCTCGCCCACTTCGGGCAAACCCTTCAACCGCTTGCTGCTGACCGGCGCTGCCGGCGGGCTCGGGCAGATCCTGCGCGAAGCCTTGCAGGCCCACGCCACCGTCGTGCGCGCTTCCGATATCAGTGCGATGGCGCCAGCGGCTGGCGACCATGAAGAGGTGATCAGTTGCAACCTGGCGGACAAGGACGGGGTACTGGCGCTTGCCCAAGGCGTGGACGCCATCGTTCACCTGGGGGGCATTTCCACGGAGCGTGCGTTCGAAGACATTCTCGACGCCAATATTCGCGGCACCTTTCATGTCTATGAGGCCGCACGCAAGCACGGCATCAAGCGGGTTGTGTTCGCCAGCTCCAACCATGTGACTGGCTTCTACCCGCAGGACGAGACGGTGGATGCGCAGTCTGTGCGCCGCCCGGACTGCTACTACGGCTTGTCCAAGTCGTATGGCGAAGACCTGGCCACCTTCTACTTTCACCGCTACGGCATCGAAACCGTGAGCCTGCGCATCGGCTCGTCATTCCCCGAGCCACGCAACCTGCGCATGCTCTCGACGTGGCTGAGTTATGCGGACCTTGCGCACCTGGTAGAACGTGCGTTGCTCGCCGACAACGTTGGCCACACCGTGGTGTATGGGGTTTCGGCAAACCGTGAGCTGTGGTGGGACAACCGCTTCGCCGCGCACCTGGGCTTCAACCCGCAGGACAGTTCGGAGCGCTTTCGCGAGAAGCTTGCGCAACAGCCCAAGCCTGCTGCTGACGATGCCAGTGCGCACCTGCAAGGTGGCGCGTTCACCGCCGCCGGCCCTTTCGGTGACTGAAGGCGCCAACGCCAGCGGGCTCAGGCCATCAGGATGCTCACCAGCATCTGCGTTGGTGTGCTCAGCTCCACGTCCTTGCGCGTAACCACTTCGTACGGCTCACTGCGTGACTTCAACTGCAACGGCAGGCGCACCAGCATGCCGTGGTCCACCGCGACCTTGGCGACATCCCACGGCATCACAGCCAGCAACCCAGGGTCTTGCAGCAGCATCGACAAGGTGGTGAAGGTAGAAGAGGTTTCAATCGGGTACTGCGGAAAGCTCAGGCCCGCTTCGCGAAATTCGCGCTCCAGGGTCAGGCGCATGGGCATGTTGACCGGGAACACCAGCCAGCGTGAGCCGGCCAACTGGCCCAGGCTCAACGACTCACTGCCGGCCAGGGCGTGCCCAGGGTTGGCCACCAGCACCAACTGTTCCTGGTGCTTGGGCCGGCTGTCGTACGCGGCTGGGCGCGGGCTGACGCTGGTCCGGCAGATCACCACGTCCAGGCGGCCTTGGTCGAGCAAGTTGAGCAGGCGGTCGCTGGTGTCCTCGACCACCGAGACCGACAGGTCTGGCTGACTGTCGCGCAGGCGCGCCAAGCCTTCCACCAGTATCGGTACCGCGCCCATGATGGTGCCAACCGACAAGCGCCCCCCATGGCCTTGCAGAATCCCCAGCATTTCTTCCCGCAGGTGAGCCAGGTCATTACTGATCAGTCGCGCATAGCGCAGCACGCACCGCCCCAGGTCATTGGCTTCGAGGCCCTTGCTGGTGCGCTCGAACAGCACCGCGCCAAGCGTTGATTCAATCTCGTTGAGGGCCTTGGTTGCACCGGGCTGGGTGATGGACATTGCCTCGGCCGCTTTATGGATGGAGCCCAGCTCGTCGAGGCTGATCAATAGCCGCAACTGGCGCAAGCGAAGGCGAGAGGCCATGGAACTCAAGGATGGCAGCATAGGGGATCACTTAAAGTTATCACGGGGTCAGCAGCTCTCATTAGGCAGCAACGCCGGGGAAAATTAAAGTGTCGGCATCCCCACAAGAACAACACAGGAGCCAGCATGCGCCTGATCCAATTTGAAACCACCCCAGGCCAACGTTACGTAGGCGTAGTTGAAGGCGACCTGATCCAGGTCGTGCGTGATACCCACTCCATGCGCGAACTGGCCTTGGCCGCGATCGGCAAGCAGCACAGCCTGGCCGCCGAAGTACACGAGCGTGGCCTGTACAGCACCGAACAACGCTACAGCCAGGCCTTGAGCGAATGCCGGGTATTGCCCCCGCTGGACCACGAAGACCCGGCCCATTGCCTGATCAGCGGCACCGGGCTGACCCACCTGGGCAGTGCCTCGACCCGCGACAAGATGCACCAGCAGAAAACCGACGATGCCGCCACGCTGACCGACACTGCGCGGATCTTCCAGTGGGGGATCGAGGGCGGGCGCCCTGCGCCAGGCACCGCGGGCGTGCAGCCGGAGTGGTTCTACAAGGGCGACGGCTCTATCGTCGTTCGGCCCGGCCAGGCGTTGCAGAGCCCGGCATTTGCCGAGGATGCCGGCGAAGAGCCTGAACTGGCCGGCCTGTATGTGATCGGCGATGACGGCCAGCCCTACCGCCTGGGCTTTGCCATCGGCAACGAGTTCTCCGACCATGTGATGGAACGGCGCAACTACCTTTACCTGGCTCACTCCAAGCTGCGTAGCTGCTCGTTCGGCCCCGAACTGCGGGTGGGTGAACTGCCCCGCCACCTGGACGGCATCAGCCGGATTCGTCGCGACGGCCAGGTGATCTGGGAAAAGGCCTTCCTCAGCGGTGAGGACAACATGTGCCACTCTCTGGACAACCTGGAGTATCACCACTTCAAGTACGCCCAGTTCCTGCGCCCGGGCGATGTGCACATTCATTTCTTCGGCACGGCGACCTTGTCGTTCGCCGACCAGATCAAGCCCGTCGAGGGCGATGTGTTCGAGATCAGCCTGCCCGATTTCGGCGCCCCGCTGTGCAATGGCATTGCCGTGACACCTTCGGCCATCTCACCTGGCGAGGTGAAGACGCTCTGAACCGATGGCGGCGCAGGGCCGCGCCGCCGCGGCATTTCATAACAATCACAAAAGTGAGATGAGCATGAAGAACACCCCTTACACCGCGGCCTCGGCCGCCGCCACGGCCAGCTCAGACACCGCCAGACCGACTACTGTGCGCTGGCGGATCTTCCTGATCCTGCTGTTGCTGGCAGCGATCAACTACATCGACCGGGCTTCGCTGTCGGTGGCCCTGCCGTTGATTTCTGCCGAGTTCGAACTTACGCCCGCGCTTGAAGGGTTGATCCTCAGCGCGTTCTTCTGGTCTTACGCGCTGATGCAGATCCCGGCCGGTGTGCTGCTCGACCGCTTCCAGGTGCGCAATATCATCGGTGTCGCCACCATCGGCTGGGGCGCGTTCCAGGCACTGGGCGGCTTTGCCCATAACTGGATCACTCTGCTGGTCACCCGCATCGGCCTCGGTGTGGCCGAATCGCCGATCATGCCGGCGGGTGCCAAGCTCAACGGGGCCTGGCTGACCCCCAACGAACGTGGCCGAGGGGCGACCCTGGTCGACGGCGGCGCGCCGCTGGGCACCGCGTTTGGCGCCATCATCATCGCGGGGCTGATCACCTGGTTCGACTCCTGGCGCATCGCCTTCATCATCGCCGGCGTCGGCACCGTGGCGGCAGGTATCTGGGCCTGGTGGTACATCCGCAACCACCCCAGCGAACACCCGCAGGTGAACGCTGCCGAGCTTGCCTACATCACCCAGGCCAACGATGCCGCGACCCAAGCCAACGGCAACCGCAAAACGGTGCTCAAGGAACTGCTCAAGAGCCGCTCGGTGCTGTGCATGTTCGCCGGCTACGCCTGCTACAACAGCGTGTTCTACGGCTTGTTGACCTGGATGCCGAGCTACCTGCACCAAGCCCACAACCTCGATATCAAGGCCATGGGTGGCGCCACCTTCCTGATCTTCATGTGTGGTTTTATCGGTGAGCTGATCGGCGGCTGGATCTCGGACAAATGGAAAGCCAACGGCGGCCAACCGAACACGGTGATGCGCAGCATGTTCGCAGGCTCGGCCGCCGTTGCCGCGCTGTGCATCCTGCTGGTGGCGTATACCCCGGATGCCGCGCGGGTCATCGCGCTGCTGTGCGTGGCGCTGTTTTTCATCCGCTGGTGCGGGATGTACTGGTGCCTGCCGGCCATTCTCGGGGGCAAGTCCAAAGCTGGCGTGCTGGGTGGCAGCATGAACTTCTGCGGCAACATGGTCGGCGTGCTGGTGCCGATCCTGATCGGCTTGATCGTGCAGTTCACCGGTTCCTACTTCCTGGCCCTGATCTTCTTCGTGGTCATGGCCTTCGGCCTGATGCTGTTCTCTGGCCTGATCGACTATCGCGAGCGCGGGCTGGCCTGAGCCCCGCACCCTATTTGAGGTGATTGTCATGCAACTCATTACAACAACAGGCAGCGAACACACTGCCAACGCCGTGATCCGACTCAACCCGCTCGATGACGTGCTGATTGCCCGCCAGGCACTGCCCGAAGGGCTGCTGCTGGACGAAGGCATCACCGTTTGCCAGGCCATCCCCGCCGGGCACAAGGTCGCTGCGCGCGACCTGGCTGTCGGCCAGCCTTTGCGCCGCTATGGCCAGATCATCGGCTTCGCCAGCCAGGCCATCGCAGCGGGCCAGCATGTGCACGTGCACAACCTCGCCATGGGCGACTTTGCCCGCGACTACGCCTTTGGCGTCGATGCCCGGGGTGTACAGGCGCCCAACGATGACACCTTCATGGGCATCGTGCGGGCCGATGGCCGGGTCGCCACGCGCAACTATGTGGGTATCCTTACCTCGGTGAACTGCTCGGCCACCGTGGCCCGGGCGATCGCCGACCACTTTCGCCGGGACATCCACCCCGAGGCGCTGGCGCCGTATCCGCAGGTTGATGGTGTGGTGGCGCTGACCCACGGGGTTGGCTGCGCCGTCGACCCCTCCGGCGAAGCCTTGGCCATGCTGCGCCGTACCTTGGGTGGCTATGCCGTGCACGCCAACTTTGCCTCGGTGCTGCTGATCGGCCTGGGCTGCGAAACCAACCAGATCCCTGACCTGCTCGCCGCGCAGGGGCTGGAAAGCAGCCACACCCTGCGCACCTTCACCATCCAGGGCAGCGGCGGTACCAGCAAGACCATCGCCAGCGGTATTGCCCAGGTCAAGGCGTTGCTCGCCGAAGCCAACCAGGTCGAGCGCCAGCCGGTCAGCGTGCGCCACCTCACGGTCGGCCTGCAATGCGGGGGCTCGGACGGCTATTCGGGGATTACCGCCAACCCCGCCCTGGGCAATGCCGTGGACCGGCTGGTGGCCGCAGGCGGCACCGCGATACTGTCGGAGACCCCGGAAATCTACGGCGCCGAGCATTTGTTGACACGTCGCGCGGTAAGCCAGCAGGTCGGTGAAAAACTGATCGCGCGCATCCAGTGGTGGGAAGCCTATTGCCAACGCATGGGCGCCGAACTGAACAACAACCCCTCTGCCGGTAACAAGGCCGGCGGCCTGACCACCATCCTGGAGAAGTCACTGGGGGCGGTGGCCAAGGCTGGCTCCAGTGACCTGGTGGATGTCTACGAATACGCAGAACCGGTGCGCGCCCATGGCCTGGTGTTCATGGACACGCCCGGCTACGACCCGATCTCCGCCACCGGCCAGGTCGCTGGCGGGGCCAACCTGATCGCCTTCACCACCGGCCGCGGTTCGGCCTACGGCTGCGCGCCCTCCCCGTCGATCAAGCTGGCGACCAACACGCGCCTGTGGGAAACCCAGGAAGATGACATGGACGTCAATTGCGGCGGCATCGCCGACGGCAGCATGACCATCGAAGAACGCGGCCAGCACATCTACCAGATGATGCTGCGCATCGCCTCGGGTGAACGCAGCAAGAGTGAACAACACGGCTACGGGCAGAACGAGTTCGTGCCTTGGCAGATCGGCGCCATCACCTGACGGTTCGCTTCACGTACCCGTTTTAACGTTTATTGGAGCTTTCATGACCCAGATTCTTGGTCACAACTACATCGGCGGCCAGCGCTCGGCGCAAGGCAGCACCCGGCTTGTCAGCCTCGACGCCAGCACAGGGGAAGCATTACCGGGCGTTTTCAGCCAAGCCACCGAAGCTGAAGTGGATGCGGCTGCAACCGCTGCAGCCGCCGCCTTCCCCGCGTATCGCAACCTGCCTGCCGAACGACGCGCAGTGTTTCTGGATGCCATTGCCGACGAACTCGATGCGCTGGGTGACGATTTCATCGCCACGGTCTGCCGCGAAACCGCCCTACCCGCTGGCCGTATCCAGGGCGAGCGGGCCCGCACCAGTGGCCAGATGCGCCTGTTCGCCAAGGTGCTGCGCCGGGGCGATTTCCATGGTGCACGTATCGATCGGGCCCTGCCGCAGCGCCAGCCACTGCCGCGCCCGGATCTGCGCCAGTACCGTATCGGGGTCGGCCCGGTGGCCGTGTTCGGGGCCAGCAACTTCCCCCTGGCATTCTCCACTGCTGGTGGCGATACCGCCTCGGCGCTGGCCGCAGGCTGCCCGGTGGTGTTCAAGGCGCACAGCGGCCACATGGCCAGCGCCGAAGCGGTTGCCGATGCCATCTTGCGGGCGGCGGTACGCAGCGCGATGCCTGCGGGCGTGTTCAACATGATCTACGGCGGCGGTGTCGGCGAGTGGCTGGTCAAGCACCCGGCCATCCAGGCCGTCGGTTTCACCGGCTCGCTCAAGGGCGGTAACGCGCTGGTGCGCATGGCCGCCGAACGGGCGCAGCCGATTCCGGTGTTCGCCGAGATGTCCAGCATCAACCCGGTAATCCTGCTGCCTGAAGCGCTGGCACAGCGAGGCGCCACACTGGCCCGCGAACTGGCGGCATCGGTGACCCTTGGCTGCGGCCAGTTCTGCACCAACCCCGGCCTGATCCTGGGGCTGCGCTCAGCCGCATTCAGCCAATTTGTCGCGCACCTGCAAGCGCACATGGCCGACCAGCCGGCGCAAACCATGCTCAACGCCGGCACCCTGGCCAGCTATCGCCAGGGTTTGCAGCACCTGCACGCTCACCCCGGCATCAGCCACCTGGCAGGCGCCGAGCAAGGCGAGCGCCAAGCGCAGCCGCAGCTGTTCCAGGCGGATGTCGGCATGCTGCTGAACGGCGACCCGCTGTTGCAGGAAGAAGTGTTCGGGCCTGCGACCCTGATCATCGAAGTCGAAGACCAGGCGCAACTCAAAGCGGCCGTGCAGGCCCTGCGCGGGCAACTGACCGCCACGCTGATGGGCGAAGCAACGGAGCTGCCGGGCTTCGGCTGGCTGAGCGAGCTGCTGCAGGAAAAGGTCGGCCGCGTGTTGCTCAATGGCTACCCGACAGGCGTCGAGGTGTGCGATGCGATGGTGCATGGTGGCCCGTACCCTGCCACCTCGGATGCGCGCGGCACGTCGGTGGGCTCGCTGGCCATCGACCGCTTCCTGCGGCCGGTGTGTTTTCAGAATTACCCGGATGAGCTGCTGCCGCCGGCGTTACAGAACGCCAACCCGCCGGGGATCTGGCGCTTGGTCGATGGCGAGGCTAGCCGTTCAGCCTGCTGAGGGCCGCCGTGCAGCCGCCCCGACGAACACCGGGGTGCCCTGAGGGGGCGGCTGCCTATACGGAAATTTTGAACTCCCTTCGCACCGCCCTCTCCCACCTGAAGAGCCCCCGCGATTCTTCAGGACCCCGCCATGGCCAAGCCTCTGCAGGAGTACCAGCGCAAACGCGACTTCAACGCCACGCCCGAGCCCAGCGGTAACCGTGGCCAAGGCAAGCAGCCCCATGCCCTGCAGTTCTGCATCCAGAAGCACGACGCCAGCCACCTGCACTACGATTTTCGTCTGGAGCTCGACGGCACCCTGAAAAGCTGGGCGATCCCCAAGGGCCCTTCGCTGGACCCGAAGGTGCGCCGGCTGGCCGTACACGTCGAAGATCACCCGCTGGACTACGCCGACTTCGAGGGCAATATCCCGGAAGGCCACTACGGCGCAGGCGACGTGATTGTCTGGGACCGGGGCATCTGGGAGCCCGAGGGTGACGCGCAGCAGGCCTATACCAAGGGCAAGCTGCGTTTTCGCTTGCAGGGCGAGAAACTCAATGGCGTATGGAACCTGTTTCGCACCCACCTTGGGGGCAAGAAAGAACAGTGGATGCTGGTCAAGTCGCACGATGGCGAAGCCCGCAGCGAGGCCGAGTACAGCGTCGTCGAGGCTCAGCCCGACAGCGTGCTCAGCGAGCGGACCCTGGTCCCCAGGGTGCGAAAAACGGCCGGCAAGGCGGCGCCCCGTACGCCACGCAAACGCAAGGCCAGCGCCCAGCAGGCCGCGCTACCCGATACGCTGCAACCGCAACTGGCCACGCTGGTCGACTCGCCACCGGCCGGCGATTGGTTGTACGAGGTGAAGTTCGACGGCTACCGGATTCTCGCGCGCATCGACGGTGATGACATACGCCTGTACACCCGCAACGGCCATGACTGGACTGCCAAGCTGCCGCATCAGCAAGCCGCGCTGCGCAACCTTGGCCTCGATTCGGCCTGGCTGGACGGCGAAATGGTGGTCAACGACGCCCATGGCGTGGCGGACTTCCAGGCCCTGCAGAACGCCTTCGATAGCGAAGACGATCAGCACATCCTCTATTACCTGTTCGACCTGCCCTTTCTGGGCGGCCAGGACCTGCGCCAATTACCGCTGCAAGAGCGGCGCAACACCCTGCAGCAGTTGCTGGACCAGGACGATTCGCAATGGCTGCGGTTTTCCGAAGGCTTCGATCAGCCGGTCGACTCACTGCTCGACAGCGCCTGCCGCATGAAGCTCGAAGGCCTGATTGGCAAGCGCGCCGACAGCCCTTACACCGGCCGGCGCAGTGCCGACTGGATCAAACTCAAGTGCCAGCAACGCCAGGAATTCGTGATAGTCGGCTACACCGACCCCAAGGGCAGCCGCAGCGCCTTTGGCGCGTTGCTACTGGCCGTGCACGACGAGGGCGGCGCGTTGCGCTATGCCGGCAAGGTGGGCACCGGCTTCAGCGCGGCCACCTTGGGCAGCATTCATGCGCGGCTCAAGCCTTTGCAAACGGCCAAACCCCCCTTGAGCCAACCACCGACCGGTGCCGAAGCGCGGGGTGTGCATTGGCTCAAGCCGACCCTGCTGGCCGAAGTAGCCTACGCCCAGATGACCCGCGACGGTGTGGTGCGCCACGCGGTGTTCCATGGGCTGCGGGATGACAAACCTGCCACCGCCATCGATCTGGAGCACGCCATGCCTGGCAAGTCCGTCGCCAAGCCCAAGGCTCAGCGCAAACCCGAGGCGCTGGGCGAACTGCGCCTGACCCACCCTGAGCGCATCATCGACGCCACCCGCGCAACCACCAAGCGCCAGGTGGCGGAGTACTACGCGCAGGTCAGCGAGTGGATCCTGCCGCAACTGAAAAACCGCCCCGTGGCGCTGGTACGCGCCCCCGATGGCCTGGCGGGGGAGCTGTTCTTTCAGAAAAACGCCGACCAGTTGCACATCCCCAATGTGGTCAGCTACGACAAGAAAGCGGCCGGCCAGGCCGCCATGGTCATCAACCGCGCCGACACCCTGCTGGGCGCGGTGCAAATGAACATGCTCGAACTGCATACCTGGAACGCCACCGACAAGGATTTCGACAAGCCGGACCGCTTCATCCTCGACCTGGACCCGGACCCTGCGCTGCCGTGGAAGGCGATGCTGGAGGCCACGCAACTGACCCTGACCCTGCTCGACGAGCTTGGCCTGAAGGTGTTCCTCAAGACCAGCGGCGGCAAGGGTATCCACCTCGTCGTGCCACTGACCCGCAAAGCGGGCTGGGACGAGGTGAAGGATTTCAGCCATGCCATCGTCGATTACCTGGCGAATCTGTTCCCCGATCGGCTCAGCGCCGTGTCGGGGCCGAAGAACAGGGTCGGGCGTATCTTCATTGACTATCTGCGCAATGGCCAAGGCGCTACCACCGCCTGCGCCTACTCGTTGCGGGCGCGAGAAGGCCTGCCGGTGTCCGTGCCCATCTGGCGCGAAGAGTTGGCGCAACTCAAGGGCGCCAACCAATGGCACATCGGCAACCTGCACGAACGCCTGGCCGAAGTGGACGACCCATGGGCCGACATGGGCAAGACCCGTCAATCGATCACCGCGCGCATGCGCAAACAGCTAGGGCTGGGCTGATGAGCATCATTCAGGACTTTGATCTGAACAACCTTGACCGCCTGTTGCGCGCCTTTACCGAACGGCCGCAGGCGCTCAACCTCGATACCCAGCTGCCAGCGCTGATCCAGGCGTTGCAGGCTGACCACCTTGACCTGCTGCCCTTGCCGGGCCAAGGCAACACCTTGCGGCGGTGGCAGAGCCTGGCACGCATCGCTGGCTGTGACATGGCCCTGGCCAAACTCTACGAGGGCCATACCGATGCCTTGGCGATCCTTGCCGAATGCGGCGCCGCGCACCATGCCCAGGAGGGTATCTGGGGCGTTTGGGCTGCCGAACCGCCGAATGCCCGCGCACGTATCGTCGAACGCCAGGGCGAGCAGGTGCGCCTGGCTGGCCGCAAGGCTTGGTGTTCAGGTGCCTTGCAGATCGACCGCGCGCTCATCACTGCCTGGGGTGATGACGAACAACCGCAGCTGGTAGCGATAGAGCTGTCGCACCCCAGCCAAGGCTTGAACATCGAGCACTGGCAAGCTGTGGGCATGGCCACCACGGCAAGCGTCGAGGTCGAGTTCAGCCATACACCCGGCATCGCCATCGGCAAGCCGGGGCAGTATCTGTCGCGCCCGGGCTTCTGGCACGGCGGGGCTGGCATTGCGGCCTGCTGGTACGGCGCCGCCGAGGCACTGGCCGATTACCTGCGCGAACACTGTCGCAACCCACGCCCGGACCCGCATGCCGACGCCCACCTGGGCGCGGTCGACGCGGCCTTGCTTGGCGCCAGGGCGGCGCTGCGCGAGTGTGCAGCCTGGATCGACCGCGAGCCAAGCGCGGATGCCAGCTTCGAGGTGCGGCGCACCCGCGCGCAGGTCGAACAGGCCGTCGAGCAGGTGATCCATCACGTGGGGCGGGCGTTGGGTGCCTCGCCGTTCTGCCGCAGCAGCCACTTTGCCCGGTTGAGCGCCGATTTGCCGGTCTTTATGCGCCAGAGCCACGCCGAGCGTGACCTGGCGGCCCTCGGACAGCAGCTGGCGAACCTGCCAGCAGGAGCTTGGCAGTTATGAATTTGATCGCGTCCAGCAACGGCACCCCCTGGGCTGACTGGCAGCATGCCGCGCACCTGGCCAGGGCCACCTGGATCGACCCCGGGCAACTGTGCCCGCCGGGGCGTCGCCTGGTACTGATCGCCCCCCACCCGGATGATGAAATTCTCATGGCGGGCGGCTTGCTGGCGGGCTTTCACGGGCGCGAAGAAGACTTGGTGCTGATTTCGGCCACCGATGGCGAGGGCAGCCACCCAGGCTCCAGGCACTGGACCGAGCACCGCTTGCGCAGGCAACGGCCGCTGGAGAGCCGCCACGCCCTGCAACAGCTCGACCTGGACCTTAACCGCCTGGACTGGCGCAGGCTGCACCTCAAGGATGGTGCGCTGCCGCGCGACGAGGCCTATCTGGTCAACCACCTGAGCCAGCTGCTCAAGCCCGACGACCTGCTCATGGCCACCTGGCGCAACGATGGCCATTGTGATCACGAAGCGGTTGGCAGGGCCGCCGCGCAATCGGCACTGGCGCGCAAGGTGCAACTGGTGGAGGTGCCGGTATGGGCCTGGCACTGGGCGCAACCGGACGACCCTCGCCTGCCCTGGCCGCGGGCTCATCGCGTGCAGCTCGATGAAGCCCGCCTGGCCCGCAAGCGCAAGGCCCTGGCTGCGCACGCCAGCCAGCTGGAGCCGGATGACGGCCAACCGCCCGTGTTGCCTGCCGCTTTGCAGGACTGCCTGCTACAGCCATTTGAACTGGTGTTCTTGTAAGGGAATCGACATGAGCCTCGACGCGCAATACTTCGCCGACCTCTACGCCAGCAGTGAAGACCCCTGGGCCTTCCGCACCCGCTGGTACGAAAAGCGCAAACGTGAGCTGGTCATGGCCAGCCTGCCTCGCCAATGCTACCAGCGTGTATTTGAACCGGCCTGTGCCAACGGCGAACTCAGCGCCTTGCTGGCCGAGCGTTGTGCCGACCTGCTGTGCCAGGACCTGGACCCGACCGCGGTGGGCCTGGCCCGTGAACGCCTCGCGAACGTGAGCCACGCCTCGGTTGAACTAGGCAAGTTACCAGGTGACTGGCCCGGGGGGCGCTTCGATCTCATTGTGTTGAGTGAACTGGGTTACTACCTCGACCCGACAGACTGGCTGCAGGTTATCGAGCAGTCGGTCGCCAGCCTGAGCTACGACGGCGGCTTGCTGGCCTGCCACTGGAAACACCCGATCGCGGGCTGCCCGCAGGATGGCCGCGAGGTGCACCGGATGCTGGGCAAGCATCTACCGCTGTATCCGGTGTATCGCCACGAGGAAGCGGACTTTCTACTCGAATACTGGTCATGCCAGCCCAGCGTGGTGGACCTTGACGAGACCTGCCCATGATCGCCGTAGTGATCCCCGCGCACAACGAGGCGCGACGCCTGGGGCGGTGCCTCAAGGCGGTCAAGGTCGCTGCCGCGCAGGCCGAGCAAGCGGGCTACCAGGTCAGCATCCTGGTGGTGTTGGACCGCTGCAGTGACGGTAGCGCGGCGGTGGCCAGGCGTCATGGCGTGCAGACGCTGGACGTTCACGCCGGCAACGTTGGCATGGCACGCAGGGCTGGGGCCGCCAAGGTGATCGAACAAGGCGCCAGCTGGCTGGCCTGTACCGATGCCGACAGCCAGGTGCCGCCGCATTGGCTGCTGTCGCAACTGGCGTTTGGGGCAGATGTGGTCTGTGGAACGGTGCATGTGGAATGCTGGCAGCCTTGGCAGAAGGCTGCCTTGCGTCGGCTGTACCTGAGCCGCTACGAGGCGCGTGAAGGGCATCGGCATATTCACGGTGCCAACCTTGGGGTCAGCGCGCAGGCTTATCTGCAGATTGGGGGCTTCCAGCCGTTGCCAGCGCATGAGGATGTACAGTTGGTGCGCGACCTGGAAGCGCAAGGGGCGCAGATTTCGTGGACGGCACGGCATAGTGTGGCCACCAGCAGCCGGCGGGACAGCCGGGCGCGGGAGGGGTTTGGGGATTATTTGGCGAGCCTTGAGGTGACGGTGTCGTGATTGGGGTCCTGGGGCTGCTTTGCAGCCCTTTCGCGACGCAAGGCCGCTCCTACACCGATCGCGTTCTTTTGGACTGCCCCCAAAATCTCAGCCATGATTCAAGAAGCCTTGCGCGTACGCTTGGCAGGTTTCTTCTCGGGCTCGGGCTTTTTCTTCCCCGCCGCCGCCCCCTTGCCGCCCAAGCTGCGTTTGAGCAGTTCGGTAAGGTCGATAATATCGGCACCTTTCTCTGCAGGACCGCCCTCGCCCTTCTCCACCACGCTGATCTTGCCCTTGCTGGCTTTCTCTTCCACCAGGTCCATGATGGTCTGGCGAAACGCATCCTGATACTCATCCGGCTGCCATGAGCCGCTCATGTCCTCGACCAGCCGCTTGGCCATGTCCAGTTCACGTTTGTCCACTTTGGTATCGGTCACGCTCTTGTCCAGCTCCAGCGTCTCCAACCCGCGCACTTCCTCGGGCCAGCGCAGGGTGATCATCACCAGGGCATCATCCAGCGGGCGCAGCAGCGTCAAGTGCTGACGGGTATGCAACACCACCGTGGCCAACGCCACCTTGCCGGTGCTGGCCAGCGTTTCGCGCAGCAACGCATAGACCTTGCCGCCGCGGCGGTCGGGGCTCAGGTAATACGGGGTATCGAAATGCTGCAGGGGAATTTCGCCGGCATCGACGAACGAGAAGATATCGATGGTCTGAGTCGCTTCAGGCCGGGCCGTGCGGATCTCTTCCTCGCTGATCACCACATAACGGCCTTTCTCGTACTCCACACCTTTGACGATGTTGTCCTTGTCGATCTCTTTGCCGGTGACCTTGTTGATCCGCTTGTAACCGACCGGCTCCATGCTGCGTTTGTCCAGCCAGTCGAAATCGACCCGCTCGGTGCGCACCGCAGTATTCAGCGAGACGGGGATGTGCACCAGCCCGAAACTGATCGCGCCCTTCCAGATTGCCCTTGCCATGGTTAAGTCACCTCCCTCCAGCCCTGCGTCTATCGGAGCCTCTACTTGAAGTGACTGCGGCGCGCTGGGAAGGTTTAGTCAGGCTGCCCTGCGGCGGGCAGCGACTCGGTGCTTAGCTGAACAGCACGCGCTTGAAGGCCTCGGCGGCCAGGTGCACTTGCACCGACCAATCGTCTGCGGCTTCGCTGCCGGCATCGTCGGAAATGTACTTGAGGCAGACGAATGGAATGCCTTCGCTGCGGGCGATCAGTGCCAGTACGTAAGCCTCCATGTCGACCACATCGTAAGGTGCCTTGCCGTGGCTGGTCTCGAAATTGTCACCTGTGCCGCAGGTTTCAAGGGCAAGCCCTGGGATTGGCTCGCCGTGTTCGAGCAGAACGGGGATGTCCGACAGTGGCGTCTCGTAGCGGGCGAAGCCCAGCGGCGTGACATCCATGTCGCGCTGGACGAAACGGGTGCAGCACACCACTTCACCCTTGCCATGGCCCTGGCTGCCGGCCGAACCCAGGTTGACGATCAGCTTGGGCTTGCGCTGGGCGATGGCCTTGGTCAGCGCGATGGCAGCATTGACCTTGCCGATGCCAGTGAACACAGTGTTCACCTCGGCAAACACAGTGCCAGCCTCGGCCTCGAGGGCGAAGACGAACAGCGTGTCATCCAGGGAAATGTCGGGGAATTGCTTGATCAGCATCATGGCGCAGGGGTTCCGGGTGGCTGCAAAGGGCGCGGCCATTTTCGGACAACCCTGGCGAATTGCAAGCCCCGGCTACCGTTGCGTATGCCCTTGCCTGATCACCTGCTCGACCACGGCCTGTAGCGCTTCGGTAGCGTTCTTCCCGGCGGCGCACGCCTGCCCCAGGCATTCAAGCTGTCGGTCGGCACTGGTGCCCTCACGCAGGATACGCCGGGCATGCTCGAAGGCGCGTTCGGCGTCCACGGTGTCGACGGGGAACTGCCCCTGCAACTGCGCCAGCCAGCCTTCGGCCGTGACCGGCTGTTGCTGCTGGGTACCAATGAACTGGCCTTGGCGGCCGTAGCGCAGGGCGCGCCAGTAATTCTCCTGCGCGAACCAGCGCAACTCCCGGTTGAGGGGTGCGCGCGCTTGCCTTGGCTGCACGCTGTGCTCCACCAAGTGGCGAAACACCCCGGCGATGCTCAGAGCGTCCTCAAGGCAGGGGCAGCCATCACAGATACGCAGCTCGACGGTGGGGAAACGTCGCGACGGTCGGATGGCCCACCAGAAGTCACCGTCAGCAGCTAACGAGCCGGTGCGCTGAAGCAAGGCCCGGTAGCGTTCATAGGCAGACCAGTCGGCCAGCGGCTCGGGCAACCCCATGTGCGGCCACTCGCCACAAATGACCCGCCGATAGCTCATGTAGCCGGTACCCTGGCCCAGCCACAAGGGCGAGGATGTACTGAGAACCAGCAGCAGCGGCAACCAGTGCACCAGCCGATTGATCAATTGCATGCGGTCGCAGTCCGCCGGCACCCCCACGTGAACATGCAAGCCATTGAGCAGGCTGCGCCGCGCCACGTGCTGGTAGTCGTCGAACAACTGGCGGTAGTGCACGCACGGCGCAGGCTTGTGCCGCAGCCAGGCTGCATTCGGGTGGCTGCCCGCGCCATACAGGCCCATGCCTTGTGCCGCCAGCACCTCGCTCAATCGCTGCCGGGCCTGCAAGAAGAACTCGCGCGCCTCGAACAGGTTGGCGAACACGGGAGAGGCGACTTCTATCTGGCTGCGGAACATCTCCTGGGCAAAATGCTGCCCCAGTACTTCACGACACTGCCTGACCAGGCTCGAGGCAGGCATCGCCGGCACCTTGCCGGTAGCCAGGTCCACCAGCAGGTATTCCTCCTCGATGCCAAACGTACAAGGCAGGGCCATGCTTCAACCGTTACGGGTGACGGTAAGCGCAACGGCGGCAATGCGCTCGACGTGTTCATAGCCGGGTTCGTCAAGCTGTTCGCCAAACACGTCGGGGTCGATCTCCTGGTATACCCAGGAGAATTGCGGGCCCGCCAGGCGCAAGCGAACAGCCTCGAGCAGCGCGTCCCGGCCTTCGACAATCGCCACCCCGGTGTAGAGCAACAAGGTGCCCCTCATGCTCAGGCGTTCCCGGGCCTGTTCGACGATGCGCAGTGACAGCTCGGCGCCCAGCGCCCCGCCACCGTGGCGGTAGGTGCGCGCGTTGAGGTCGAGCATGTAGGGCGGATTGGCCACGATCAGGTCGAAGGTGCCGGTAACGCCGTAAAGCAAATCACTCGGCTCCACGGACACATTGCTGATGCCCGCCAAGGCCGCGTTGATGGCGGTATAGCGCAACGCCAGCGGGTTGATGTCCAGCGCGCTGACCTGTGCATGGGGGGCGGCGCGGGCGATGAGCAATGCCCCCACGCCACTGCCGCAGCCAATATCGACCGCGTGTTCCACGCGATCCGGGCAGCGTTGCAGATGGTCATGAATGACCTGGGCAAAGCGGTAGCTGTCGGGGCCGAAGAACACCGCGTCACTGGCGTGTGTGGGGTACGCCGAATGCACCAGCAGCAGGTCGTCCAGGCTCGACCAACGCACCTTGCTGGCCAGCAGTTCACCGCGCTGCTCCAGCACCTGCGCATGCTGCAACGCTTGCAATTCGTCGGCCGAAAGCAACGAAGGCGCAAACGGCCGGCTCCAGCCGAACACGTCGCGCAAGTTGCTGGCCTGCCGGGCGCTATCACGGGCGTTGTTGCGTGCATGGGTGGCGGGGGTTACACAGGTGAAGCGGTAACCGTCCGCACGCAAGCGCTTGCCTAGCTGCAGCAGTGCCAGGTCTGCCTGGGCTTGCTCTGGGTCTAACATCATCACTGACATCCTTCTTGAACCAGGCCAGTGGCATTGACGAAGGCCTGAGTGGCCAACAACCCCTCCGGCGACGCGTGACGGTTGCCGGCCATGCGCTGCACCAGGGCTTCCACAGTCTCTGGGCGCTGGCTGACCATGGGCCTGTCATCGGCCGACACGTTGATGTCCCAGCTACCCGGCATGACGCGCCGGACAGGCGCCTGCCAGTCGTCAGCGATCCAGTCGTGCCACAACTGCTTCTCGTAGGCCGTGAATACGCCGAACATGGCCGCAGCAGGTCCGTCGATCAGTTGCCACCAGCGGCTGTTTACCGGGTTCTCCCCGCGCCGGATCCACCCTTGGGCCTGCAGCGCATCGACGAAGGCTGGCATGGCGCCGGGCTCGGCCAGCCATTGATTGATGGTGCGCTTTTGCAAACGGCAATGGTCGGAATGCATGAACTGGCCATATTGGCGCTTGCGCTCCAGCGCTGCGAACAGCTGTGCCTGCAGGTCGAACTCGGCGACCAATGCGCTCGCTGGAGTGCCCAGGTCGTTCAACCGGTAGCCGCGCCGCACCCGTTGGTAGAAGTGCTGTGCGTCCTGTGCCGGGCACAGTTGCCGTAACGCCTGGATGGACAGCTGGGCATGGCCGCTGGCGGCGTTGTCGATGGTGACATGCAGCTGAAAGTAATGGCCGTCGATGCCCAGCTCCGCCAGTTCATAGGTGGTAATCAGCAAATGCAGCGGCGGTTGCTCGTAACCCAGGTTGTACCCCAGCACCTCCGGCAGGAATGCGTCACCGTGCTGCCCAAGGGCCAGTTGCACGGCACCTTGCAAGTAGCGCTGGTCATCCAGTTGCGGCAGTTCCAGGCAGCCTAGGCGGCTCAGCAGCCGCTGGTAGATCAGCACATGGTTGCAACGCGGGTCGCCATTACCCAGCTCTTCCAGGTAGGTGCGGATCAGCCCGTGGTAACGGGGGTCGCGCCAGTGCTGCAACGTGCCGTGCAGCCAGGCACCGTCCACCGCCTTGGTGGGTGCAACCTGCTGCAGAAACCACAGGGCATGGGCGCGGTTGCTGAAGAAGTGGCGTGGCGCACCTTGGCGGCGTTGCTGCAGGTAGTCGGCATAGGCCTTGGCGACTTCGCCGGCATGATGATCGCTCCAGGCAGGGAGCTGTGCGGGGGTGTCAGGCAAATCGTCCGGCCAGTGTTCTACGCGCGCGATTTGTTCACTCAACCAAGCGGCGCTTGTGGCGTCCGGGCCTTCCAGGAGATTCTGGTAGCGGTGTTGCAGGCTCAGGTGTGCTGCGCGAGCCCCTGCATCAGCAGCGGCCTTGCGGGTAATGACCGTCATGCCGAGCTCCTCTGAACTTATTGGGCCGGTTTTTGCCCCGGCATAGGCTCGGGGTCAGGCGCAGGCTGCGGCGCTGGCAGATCATCCGGTTTTTGCATTTGCAACGATGGCTTACTGGGGTCGGCGTCTTTGCCGGGGTGATTGTTGTCTCGGTCGAAACAACCACCCATCAGGGTCATGGCGCCCACCAGGGCGACCCAATGAGTCAATCGCATGGGAAGTCCTCCGTTGTGTTCAATTGCAGTGCCAGGTCGCCCCGGCACTGCGAATTCCTCAATTACGAACGGCCGCCTTTACGGCTGGTGTCGTGGGGCATGTTGCCCCCCGAAGACTGGCCACCTTTACGCCCCGCTTCAGAGGCCTTCTCGCGGTCGTTGGCGAAGTTGCCCGGGTTCTTGCTGCCGCCTTGGCTGCCTTCCTTGCCCTGGGTGCCGGTGCGGCTGTTCTCTTTGTTAGCCATGGTCGTGAAACCTCATATGACTTCAGGAAGCACGGCACTGTGCCGTACATAGGTTCGGAGTTCGGCGATATGGAGGGATTCGTTTTATTGCGACAGGTTCGGACCGGTGGCATTAAATAAGCGGCAGCTGCATATTTGGTGCACCAAGGGACGTCTGGCTCACTCGGTATCCGTTGTATCGAGCCGCGCCTGCCGCCGCCCCAGCCAGCCGCCGGTCGCCGCCCACCCCAGGGCTATCGCGGCCCCCATCAGCATCGCCAGTTGCGGATGCTCGGCCATCACGTCCAGTGCCCGCTTGACCCAACCGCTCAGGGCGTCACCGCCGCGGTAGACCACCGTGTCGATGAAGTTCTTGGCCTTGTACTTGTCCTCTGCCGACAGGACCGTGAACAGCATCTCGCGCCCAGGCCGCACCAGCGCATACTCACCGGCCCGGCGCACCACCATCACCACGACGAAGGCGGCGAACACCGGCGCCAGTGCCAGCCAGACAAAACCTGCAGCCATTACCAACGGCACCGCCACCAGCAGCACCCCCACGCCCATCCTTCGGGCCAGGCGTCCGGTCAGGAACACCTGGGTGAGGATCGCCAAGGCCTGGACCACGGTGTCGATCAGGCCGAACACCTGGGTTTGCCGTGTGCGGTCGGTGAAGGTCTCGCTGACGATGCGCGCCTGTTCGAAGTACAGGAACGTGCTGACGCTGGCCAGCAGTATCACGAACAGCGCGATACCTAGCAGATAGGGAGAGCGCAGTACCGCCGTGGCGCCGGCGAACGGGTTGCCACCCAAGGGTTTCGACGACGAGCGCTGCAGGTGCGCCGGCAGTGGATGACGGGCCCGCCAGTGCTGCAAGTACAGCGTTGCGCCAGTGCTGCCGAGCAAGAACAGGCCCGCCAGTACCAGCAGGCCGGCATGCCCCAGCGGCCCCACCAGCACGGTGCCCAGGATCGGCCCACTGAGCCCGCCCAGGCTGGCACCGGCCGCCAGCAGACCGAACAGGCGTTTGCCTTGCTCGGTGGAAAACAGGTCGGCAAGCACGCTCCAGGCCAGCGAGATGGTCAGCAGGTTGAACACCGACAGCCAGATGTAGAACGCCCGTGCCGTCCACAGACCGTCTGGATCACGGGCAAAGAGCACAGCGAAGAGCAGCAGGTTGCTGGTGAAAAAGCCATAGGTCCACGGCAGGATATGCCGCCGCCGCACTTTCGACGCCAGCCAGCCAAACAGCGGCAGGCACGCCAGGGTGGCAACGAAGGTGCCGGTAAACAGCCACTGCAGGTTGTCCACGCCACCGGCCACGCCCATGGTCTCGCGCACCGGGCGCAGCATGAAGTAACCGGTGAACAGCAGGTAGAACAACGACAGCCCGGCAAGCACTGCGGGCCCTTCACCTGGTTGAAGGTTCAAGCCGTTGCCCAGGCGCCGCCGCCAGCCTTGCATGGCGTCAGGCAAACTGCTCTATCAGCGCCTGTTGCTGCGCCTGGCTGAGCAGCGGCGTGTGCCCGGCCTTGAGCTGATCGAGCTGGCGATCCGGGCGGCTGGTGGCGGGTATGACCGTAGTTACTGCCGGGTGGCTGATGGCGAACTTGAGAAACAGCTGCGCCCAACTGCCGATGCCTGCCTCTGTAGCCCAGCCAGGCAAGGGCTGGCCCTTGACCTTGGCGAACAGCCGGCCATCGTCGAACGCCCGGTTGATCAGCACCGCAACGCCCTTGTCCTGGCACAGCGGCAGCAGTTCGCGCGCGGCATGTGGCGCATTGACCGAATAGTTGATCTGGATGAAATCCAAGGGCTCGCTGCGCACGATCCTGGCGACTTCATCCTGGCCGCTGTTCAGGTAGTGGGTGATGCCGACGTAGCGGGTCTTGCCCTGTTGCTTGAGTTCACGGGCATAGGGCAGCTGGGTCTGCCAATCGCGCAGGTTGTGGATCTGCAGCAGTTCGACCTTGTCGGTGCGCAGGCTGCGAAGGCTGCCGGCCCACTGCGCTTGCGCATCGGCGAGGCTGTCAGCGGCGATCTTGGTGGCAAGGAAGCACTGCCGGCGCCAACCGCCTTCTTCCAGTAATTGGCCAAGGATACTGTCGGCGCCGCCATAGTTGGGCGAGGTGTCGATGACCCTGCCGCCACCCTGGAAGAAGGCCTTGAGCACCGTGGCCAGCTGTTGGTATTCGGCAGTGTCGGCTTCGACCTCGAAACTGCCAGAGGTACCGGCACCAATCACCGGCAGGGCTTCACCGGTGGACGGGATCTTGCGGGTCATTAGCCCGCTGGGTGCGGCAGCGTGCAACCAGGGGCTTGCGGCCAGCAGCCCCAAAGCTGCGCTGGCGCGCAGGACATCACGACGTGCGTACATGGAAAAGCTCCCGTCATGAATCGGAAACTTTCAAGGCTAGCCGCTCTACCCTGCGCCGGCGAGTGATTCTGTATCTGGATGTTTAGCGATCAGGCCTGCAGCAGCAGGCGCAGGTCCAGGCCGGTATCACCCAGAGGTGGGCACCAGTAGTAGCCGCCGGTCAGTGGCCGGCTGAAACGGTAGAGGCCATCGATGATGCCGTCTTCCAGGCCGCTCATGCGCCGCAGTTGCACTTCGAAGGCATCGAAACTGTGGCCCAGGGCAACGAAGGCAAGGCCTGCGCCTCGCGCGTCGGCCCAGGCGACCGAACGACGGACCATGAACGCTTCAGGTTCGAAGCTTTCCTGGGCGGTACGCTTGACGTGTGCGGATGCCGGGGCGTCGTCGAGTTCTTCGTTATCTGCCAGGCGGCGGCCGATGATGTTGTCCTGGTCTGCCTGGGGCAGCGACTTGAAGTACGTCAGGTCATGCTTCCACAACTGGAACGCGGCAAAGCTGGAACCACTGAGGCCGGGCTGGCCAGCGTCGAGGATGGCCGCTTGCACAGCCTCTTCGTCCACCGGGTTTTCGGTGCCGTCTTCATAGCCGGTCAGGTCGTGCCCGCCCCGGTGCAGGAAGCCGTCGATGCAGTCAGCCAAGTGCAGTGCCGGTGCCAGCGCTTGCTCCAGGGCCTGGGCGCGCAGCAACAAGTCACCCCGCTCGTTACCCCGCAGCCAAAGCCACAGGGCGTGCTGGGTACTTGGGTTCTCGACCGCAGCATCCAGCAGCGGGAAGGCACGCAAGCCCGGGACTTCACGGCCCAAGGCCTTGGCCAAGGGTGCGCCGACGCCAAGGATCAGCTGTTCGCCATCGACCTGCGGCAGCAAGGCGTCGAGTGCAGCGGGCAACGCTTCGGGGGAGTGCAGCGTGAAGAACAGGTGGCGGGCATGGGCCGGCACCGGCGTGGCAAGCAGACCTTGCTGAAACGGCATGACAGGCTAATCCTTGGTAAAAGCGCGCATGCTACTGCGCCGGCACGCCCTTCGCAACGCGGCATGCAGACGCTGCAGGCGACCAGTTCGGTAACAAAAGGTTACCAAGAGATGGCGCTTTGCAATTAGCTATCAATACAGCGCGGCCTACACTTCTCGGAATCCTTCGTACGACGCCTTGACCCGAGAGCCCTCCATGACTGCCTCGCCCCTGCTTACCGCCTTCCTGCCCTTGGCATTGGGCATCATCATGCTCGGCCTTGGGCTGTCACTGACCCTGGCCGATTTTGCCAGGGTGGTGAAATACCCCAAGCCGGTGGTAATTGGCCTGGCCTGCCAGATTCTGTTGTTGCCACTGGTGTGCTTCCTGATCGCCAACGGCTTTGGCCTGGAGTCTGCCCTGGCGGTGGGGCTGATGCTGCTGGCCGCCTCGCCGGGCGGCACCACGGCCAACCTGTTCAGCCATCTGGCCCACGGTGATGTGGCGTTGAACATCACCCTGACGGCGGTCAACTCGTTGATCGCGATCCTTACCATGCCGCTGCTGGTGAACCTGTCACTGGGCTGGTTCATGGCGTCGGACCAGGCCATCCCCTTGCAGTTCGCCAAGGTCATGCAGGTGTTCGCGATTGTGCTGCTGCCGGTGGCGTTGGGCATGTTGATCCGTCGTTTTGCACCGGGCTTCGCTGCACGCATGGAAAAGCCCATGAAGCTGGTGGCGGCGCTGTTTCTGGCCTTCACCATCGTGCTGGCCTTGGCCAAGGATTGGCAGACCGTGCTGGCGTACGCCCCGGTAGTCGGCTTGGCCGCCCTGCTGTTCAACCTGCTGAGCCTGTCGGTGGGCTACTGGGTGCCGCGGCTGCTGAACATTCCCAAGCGCCAAGCCATCGCCATCGGCATGGAAATCGGCATCCACAACGGCACCCTGGCGATCGCCTTGGCGTTGAGCCCTTCGCTGCTGAACAACCCGACCATGGCGGTGCCGGCGGCGCTTTACAGCCTGATCATGTTCTTTACCGCAGCCGGCTTTGGCTGGTGGGTAAGCCGTGGGCACGGCGCAACCACGGCAGAGGCCAAAGGCGAGCCGGTCAACTGAGGTCAGGGCCGGACGCGACGGCTGTGCAATTGGCGCTTCAGCACCTTGAGCGGGGGGGCGTAGAAGAAGCCGAACGACACAGTGCCCTTGCGGCCCTTGATCGCATGGTGCAGACGATGGGCGCGATGCAGCCGCTTGAGGTAGCGATTGACCGGCCGCGGTTTCTGCGGCCAGTGGCGATGGAACACGCCATCGTGGGCCAGCACATACAGCACGCCGTACCCTGCCACTCCCCCGCCCACCCATTGCAGCGGTGCATACCCGCCTTTGCCCAGCGCCACCAGCCCGGCGGCGATCAGCCCCAGCGCCACCAGGTAGAGGTCGTTGGTCTCGAGCATGCCCAGGTGCGGCTCGTGGTGCGAGCGATGCAGCCACCAGCCCCAGCCATGCATGATGTACTTGTGAGCCAGCGTGCCAACGCCCTCCATGGCCACCAGTGTGCCGAACAGCACGGCGAGATTGAACAGCATGTAAGGGCCCGGGCAGTATCAAGGGAAGGCGCAAGGGTAACGACTGCCGGCTTTTTTTTCCATGAAGCCGTGACGGGCTGTAGGCACTTTCTGGATGAAGCCGTTGTCATGTTTTTGCCCTTGACCTCGTCTACCTCGCGGCGTAAGGTCCGCGACGCAATTTCGCATCCCTGAACAGGAGTCCTGCATTGGACAGTAGCCCCAGTCGCTTGCGACAGGCCCACTTGGCGAGCTAGTCCGGCAGTGTCCTGCCACTGTCTCGCCGTCATGGTGTGATGGTGGTTTTCTCCAGCCTTCCTGGCTGAAGCCTTCCTCTTTCCCCTACCCTTTGTGGCCCTGCGCATTTTCTGGTTATTCAACCACGCCAACACGTGATGGCGTTCATGCGGGCCTGTGCCCGTGGAAGAGGTTTGCTATGGATTGGAAAGTCTTTCTGCTGCGCGTCAGCGTCGCCCTGCTGCTGGGCGCACTCATCGGCGCCGAGCGTCAACTGCGTCAACGCCTGACCGGCCTGCGCACCAATGCACTGGTCAGTACCGGTGCCTGTCTGTTCGTGCTGATGACCCAGGCAGTGCCGGGCATGGCCGCCAACGATGCCTCGCGCGTTGCTGCCTATGTGGTGTCGGGCATCGGCTTTCTGGGCGGCGGCGTGATCATGCGCGACGGCTTCAACGTGCGCGGCCTGAACACCGCCGCCACCCTCTGGTGCACGGCCGCCGTTGGCGTACTGTGCAGCCTTGGCCTGCTGCTGGAGGCCACCCTGGGCAGCCTGGCGGTGTTGTGCGCCAACATCCTGCTGCGTGATATCGCCCAGCGCCTGGACCGCCAGGACATCGTGCCGGCCACTGAGGTGGAACAACGCTTCGAGGTGCGCGTGGTGTGCCGCGCCGAGGACGAAATCCAGGTGCGCAGCCTGATGCTGCACAGCCTGGGCGACCCTGAGCTGCGCCTGCAGTCGCTGCACAGTGAGGACCTGCCCAACCCGGCGCGTCTTGAAGTACGCGCCGAGCTGCTTGGCAACCCGCAGGCGCCGGCGCAACTGGAGCGGCTGGTCAGCCGGGTAAGCCTGGAAAAGGGTGTAAGCTCGGTGCGCTGGCAGCTGCAGCCGCAGGTGGCGGCGGCAGACTGACGCCCACCCACCCGACGGCTTGCAGGACCGACTTGTGCTTATACGCCCTACCCTTACCCGTGACATCCCCAGGCTTGCCGAGGTCGAGCGATCAGCCGCTCAGGCTTTCGCCAGCCTGCCGGCGCTGGCCTGGCTGGCTGCAGGTGATGTGCTGGACATCACCACCCATCAGGCCTGCGTCGACGGCGGTGCAAGCTGGCTGGCCGAGGCTGACACCGGACAGATTCTGGGTTTTGCGTGCGCAGGGTATGAGCAACAGGCATTGCACATTCATGAGATCTCCGTGCGCCGTGAGGCGCAAGGGCAAGGTATCGGGCGCAAGCTGCTCGATCAGTTGGTCACGGTGGCCCGCGCATCAGGCGCCCGGGAACTGACCTTGACCACCTTTGCCGACGTGCCCTGGAATGCGCCGTTCTACAGACGCTATGGCTTCGAAACCCTTGACGAAGGCCTGCTGCGCGCGCGGCTGCGGCAGATTCTGGCCAGCGAAGCTGCCCACGGGCTCAAGGGCCGCTGCGCGATGCGCCTGCGTATCGACTGAGCTGCGCACCCTTGCTGTCATGTCAGTTCAGGGGTCTACACCTGCCGCCACGCTATCCGCCAGGCAGTAACGGTCCCGGCCCTGCCGCTTGGCCTGATACAACGCCCCGTCCGCCGCCGCCATCAGGCGTTCGGCGGTGATCGTGTCGCGGGCCAGGTCGCCGATCGCAATCCCAGCGCTGAACGACACGCGCCCCAATGGGCTGCCGCCATGCTCGATCACATGCCGGCGCAGCAGCTGCTGCAGCGCCTGAACGACCAATTCGGCGCCCGGCCCATCAGTGTCGGGCATCAGCAGCGTGAACTCCTCGCCGCCGTAGCGCACCGCCAAGTCCGCCGGGCGCCTCAATGCCTGTTGCAACAGCTCGGCGAAACGCTGCAGGCACTGATCCCCGGCAAGGTGCCCATAACGGTCGTTGTAAGCCTTGAAGTAGTCCAGGTCGAGCATCACCAGCGCCACCGAGTGCCCCTGCCGGCGTGCCCGCCGTAGCTCCGGTGCGAGCACCGCGTCCAGCCGCCGACGATTGCCAAGCCCGGTCAGGCTGTCGGTCAGCGCCAGTGAGCGCAAAGTCTGGTGCGCCTGGTGCAGCGCACGCTCGATGACAATGCGCTCGCGCAGCTGGCGCAAGACAACCCCGCCAAACGCCGCCAACCCCACCAACAGCAGCAGCAAGGCAGCCACCGACTTGATCGCATCGTGCCGCCACGGTGCCACGATGGACTCCCGGGAAAGCCCGGCTTCGACCACCAGCGGGTAACTCGACAGGGCCCGGTAGGCATACAGCCGTGGCGTGCCATCCACTACCGCCACCGCCTCGGCCACCCCTTCGCTGGCATAGGGCAAGTGGTTGCGAAAGATATCGCTGTTGGCCAGTGTCCGCCCCACCATCCTGGAAACGAACGGCCGCCGAACCAGAATGGTGCCGTCGCGCTTGGCCAGTACCAGCGCGCCACGCTCGTCGATCTTGAAATCGCCGTAGTAGCGCACGAACCAGTCCACCTTGATGGTGCCCAGCAATACCCCGGCAAAACGCCCATCGCCATACTCCAGGCGCCGGGAGATGGGGATGATCAGGTCGCCCGTCGAGCGGCTGCGCACCACCGAGCCGATGCGTACCTGGTGATCGGCATGGGTGCGGTGATAAACGAAATAGTCGCGGTCGGCATTGTTGGCATTGGGCGGTATGGCCGCCTGGTCGGTGACCAGCCAGTTGCCATCGGGGCCATACACGAACAGCCCATGCAACTGCGGCATCAGCGCCTTTTGCTGGGCCAGCAAGGCATGCAGCCGCGGGCGATCCATATGCTCGAAGCCGTCACCTTCCAGGCGTTCGGCCAAGGATGCGGTCACTACATCCACCTGGCGTATGGCGTCTTCGGCATGTTGGGCCGTGGCGCGGGCGAGGTTGGTCACCATGTTCTCGGCGTTGCTGAAGGCATGGCGGTAGTCGCGCCAGATGCGCCAGCCCTCCACCACCACGAAAGCCAACATCACCACTACCATGAACGCCAGGACCAGGCGGAACAGCCCCACGGCACGGCCCTCGCTGGTTACCGCGAGGTGCCCTTCATCATCCTGTTGCCTGGCTGCGCACATTCTATTCCCTTGCGATCCCGCGTTCGCCGCTTATCACTATAGTTCAGCGCCGCTTGCGTGACGCCAGTTCGATCCACACCGGGGCATGGTCGCTGGCCTTGGGTTCGTTGCGCACCCAGGCATCTACCCCGGCGGCCTTGAGGTAAGGCGCAAGTTCCGGGTTGAGCAGCAGATGGTCGATACGCAACCCGGCATTACGCTGCCAGTGGTTACGAAAGTAGTCCCAGAAGGTATAGACCCGCTCGTCCGGGTGCAAATGGCGTAGCGCATCGGTCCAGCCCTGGCTTAGCAAGCGCTGGTAGCAGTCTCGGGACTCAGGCTGCAGCAGCGCGTCCTTGAGCCAGGAGCGCGGGTTATAGATGTCGAAATCGGTGGGCACGACGTTGAAGTCTCCCGCCAGCAACACCGGGTGCTCACTCGCGCGCAAGCGGGCTGCATGTTCGATCAGGCATTCGAACCAGCGCAGCTTGTAGTCGAACTTTGGCCCGGGTTGCGGGTTGCCGTTGGGCAGGTACAGGCAGCCGATGACCAGCCCTTGCACGGCGGCCTCCAGGTAGCGGCTCTGCTCATCCACCTCCATGCCTGGGAGGCCGCGGCGCACTTCCAGCGGCTCGCTGTCACGGGCGAGAATGGCAACGCCGTTCCACGAAGGTTGCCCCTGATACAAACAGCCGTAACCCACGGCTTCGAGCGCGTCGCGGGGGAACTGCTGATCGGGCGCTTTCAGCTCCTGCAGGCAGGCGATGTCAGGCTTTTCTCGCTCCAGCCAGGCAATCAAAGCCGGTAGCCGACTGCGAATACCGTTGATATTGAAGGTGGCGATCTTCAGCGCTTTCATGCGTCCGGGTCTTCCACATGCGCCCGCACCGCATCTGCGAGCGCGTTGATGTGCGCCTGGTCGGCCATCGCCTTGAGTTGCAACCAGTCATCCCAGTCGATGGCGCCATCGTCGCGCAGGGCTTCGGCCGTGCGCACCAGCTCATGATGGTAGGCGTCCGGCGACTCGCGCCGGTAACTGACATCGTCATACTGGGCGTACCAGGCCTCAAGCTCGGGGATGCTGCGGTCAATGCTCATGTGCGTGGCTCCTCGCTGCCTGCTTTGAATGTGTTGAGCCCTGCCCTCGCTCAACGTTCAACCTTGCTGGCGAGGTGAGCGCCAGTCGGGAAAAACTTTAAACCTTTAGCGCCTGCGCATGCTCAACCGTACGCGACACTGAAGTCGCGCCAACGGTTAAGGAGTGAAGCATGAGCAGTCTGTTCATCAAGCGCGTGGGGCTATCCATGGCGCTGGGCCTGGCGTCGGTGCATGCAATGGCAGCGAGTTCCGATGATTTCGTCGACGCGGCGACCGAAGCGGGCATCGCCGAAGTGGTAACGGGCAACCTGGCCAAGGAGAAAAGCCAGAATGCCGACATCAAAGCGTTCGCCCAGCAGATGGTCACCGACCATACCCAGGCCAACCAGAAACTCGGCGACATTGCCCGCAAGCTGGACATTTCGGTGCCCGATGAGGCGGCACTGACCGACAAGGTCAAGAAGATGATCCTGGAATGGCGTGAAGAATCCTTCGACAAGTCCTACATCAACAACCAGGTCGACGCCCATGAAAAGGCCGTCGAACTGTTCAAGAAAGAAGCCGCATCGTCCGACAAGGCTGAACTGAAGGCATTCGCCAGCGACACACTGCCTAAACTCGAACAGCACCTGGAGCATGCCAAGGCGCTTCAGGCCAAACACGGCAAGTGAGGCCAGACATGACTAATGATGCATTGCGCGCTGAAGTGTTGACCCGTCTGCTGCACGCCCACCCTGAGGGGCTGGGCAAGGAAGTGCTGGACAACTACCGGGGTGAAAAAGTGGTAGCCGGCATGCTCAAGACGCTTCAGGACGACGGATTGATTCACGACGGCAGCGTCGCTGTCGATGGCAACCACCAAGTCAGCCTGCACTACCCGATCAAGCTGTCCTCTTCGGGCGTGGAAGCCGCTAAGCAATCGCAAGGCTAACCACGGTGAATGCGGGGCCGCTCGGCGGCCCCGTAGCTCACTGGTCTTTCTCGACGTCCCGGGGCGCGATGGCCGGGCCTTGCGGGTCTACCTGGGGGTCGTCCAGATCTGGCGAGTCAGGGTCAAAACCCAAGTCTTCCTTTTTATCCGCGTGATCGGACGAGTGAGGCCCCTTCTCCGGGGTTTGCTTTGGTCCTGGCGTATGCATGGCACTGTCTCCTGTGAAGGTCTACGGAAGAAAGCACCCGCCCGAGGAAGTTTGATTTATCTAAGGGCTTATTTGGCTTGGGTGTGTTCACTCAATTGCGTGTGGCAGGTCTTCAGCGCCTCATCGCGCTCCAGTAGCTCAGCCTCCAGATGCTGCACCTGGCGCACCTGTTCGGCGTGCTGCTCGCGCTTGGCGTCAAGCAACTGCGTTTGCACGTCCAGTTGCCGGCGCATCTCCTCACTGGCGCCTTGGGCCTGGGCCAGGATCGTGCGCAAGCCCTGGATCTGCGCGTCACGCTGCTCCAGCAGTTCGTCACGCGCCTTGCGGTCGTTGCTGGCCTGCCGGTGTTCGCCCAACAAGCGCTCGTTATCGCGGTGCAGTCTGGTCAGTTCATCCTGCTTGACGATCATGCCCTGCTGCAGTTGGCGTATTTCTACTTGCAGTTGCTGCAGCTGCGCCTCGTGGCGGCGTTGCTCCTGCTCGCGCTGCTCACGGCTAGCGCTGCGGTAATGCTCCAGCGCATCGCGGGCGTGGCGATGCTTGTCTTCCAGTGAGCGCACCTGCTCTTCCTTGTCGCCCAGGCGCACCTGCAACTCGCCCAATGCCTGGTTGAGGCTGGCGCTGCGCAGTTGTTCTGCCTGCAAAGTGCTCTGGGTCGAAAGCAGTTTTTCCGACTCGGCGGCCAGTGCAGCGGCCTGTATCTGCTGTTGCTGGTGGCCCGCAGCCAGGGCCTGCTGGGCCAGCTGCAACTGCCCTTCAAGCTGCTCGCGCTGCTGGGTGAAAACAGCTTCGGCCTCTTCGATGCGCGCGTCCGCTTCTTCCTGCAGTTGGCTGGCCAACTGCCCGACAAAGCGCCCAAGCGTCTCGCTCAACCCTGCGGGCCCTGCCTTAGCCACGGCCTGCTGCTCGTTGAGCTCTTTCAGGTAGCGGTGAATGGTGCTTTTCGAGCCCGTATTCCCCAGCTCGATGCGTACTGCATCGATGCTGGGGTTCTCGCCACGGGCGATCAGAGCCTGACGCGCCTGCTGCACCACCACCTTGTTGATACCGCCCCGGGCCATGCTTGCTCCTACGATTTTGTACCATGGTACGTAACATGTAATTACATGCCAATTTTGACTGCGCGGCGAGGGTATTTCAAGTGCTAAATCACATGGAATAATCACGGCTTATCGCATGTGAGGCGCTGGAAATGACAATGTCGAGTGGGAAACGCGTACGGCAGTCGTCAAGTAGCGTCACGCAGAATGCAAAACGCCCCGCCAGGCCAAAGCCTGCGGGGCGTTCGATTGAAGCCTGTAGCGGGGTCAGGCCAAGCGTTCGACCTGCGAAGGTGTACGTCGCATCAGCACCTTGCCATTGCGCACCGACACCAGCGCGTACCCTTGGCTGCGGACCATCTCGTAATCATCCGGCGCCGACAGCAACAGCAGGTTCGCTGGCCGCCCGACCTCGATGCCATAGCGATCCCCCAGGTTGAGCGTACGTGCACTGTTGTCGGTGATCAGGTCCAGGCAGCGTTGCAAGTCTTCATAGCCGAGCATGTGGCAGATGTGCAGCCCGGCCTCGAGGATGCGCAGGATGTTGCCGTTGCCCAGCGGGTACCACGGGTCGACGATGGAGTCCTGGCCAAAACACACGTTCATGCCCGCGCGGTCGATTTCCGCCACGCGCGTTACCCCGCGGCGCTTGGGGTAGCTGTCGAAACGCCCTTGCAGGTGAATGCTCTCGGTCGGGCACGACACAAAGTTGATGCCCGACATCTTGAGCAAACGGAACAGCTTGTAGCAGTAGGCGTTGTCGTAAGAGCCCATCGCCACGGTGTGGCTGGCCGTGACCCGGGCGCCCATGCCCCGCACGCGGGCCTCCTCGGCCAGCACTTCGAGGAAGCGCGACTGCGGGTCGTCGGTTTCGTCGCAGTGCACATCCACCAGGCAGCCGGTGCGCTCGGCCAGGTCCATCAGGAATTTGACCGACGACACGCCCTGGTCGCGGGTGTTCTCGAAATGCGGAATACCACCGACCACATCGGCGCCGATGGCAACTGCTTCGGTCATCAGCGCCCGGCCGTTGGCGTACGACTCGATGCCTTCCTGGGGGAAGGCGACGATTTGCAGGTCGACCAGGTGGCGCACCTCTTCACGCACCTCGACCATGGCCTTGAGCGCGGTGAGCTTGGGGTCGGTGACGTCGACATGGGTGCGTACGTGCTGAATGCCGTGGTCGACCAACATGCCGATGGTCTTGGTGGCGCGGGTCTTGATGTCTTCGTGGGTGGTGATTTCCTTGCGTTCGGCCCAGCGCTCGATGCCTTCGAACAAGGTGCCACTCATGTTCCACTTCGGCTGGCCGGCAGTGAGGGTGGCGTCGAGGTGGATGTGCGGCTCGACGAAGGGGGCTACCACCAGGTTCTGCCCGGCATCCAGGTCATCGCTGGCCCCTGGTGCCACCGTACCGCTCTGGGGCTGGATACTGGCGATGCGGTCGCCGTTCAGTTCGATGCGAAACAAGCCAGCCTTGCCCCGCAGGCGTGCATTGATGATGTTCATGGCGTTACTCCTTGCCTTGGGCTTCGGTCATGCGCCAAACCAGCATGGCCACCGAAGCGTTCATACGAAAAAGCGGATCGTCCAGGGACTGGCCACTCAGTTGTTCGATGCGTTGAATGCGTTGGTTGATGGTATTACGGTGCAGCCCCAAGCGCTGGGCGGCCTTCAGCCCATTGCCATTCTCCTTGAGCAGGGCGTCGAGGGTATGCACCAGGGTATTGGGATGCTTGCGGCCCGGCGCGATCAACGGCCCAAGTGTCTGGGCGACGAAATCGTCGATCAACGAGCGATCGACGATACCTTGCAGCAGGCGCAGTACACCCAGTTCGCTGAAGTCGCAAAAGCCGTTGGCCGGGCGCAGGTTTTGCGCCACCTCCAAGGCCTGACGCGCCTCGTTGAGTGCATGGCGGTAGTGGGCACACTCCTCGGCACGGCTCGACAGGCCCATGTACAGGCCCAACTCCCCGGCCACAGCGACCAATTGCCGGTGCAGCGCGGCCAGCGTGGCTGGCAGGCCGGCAGCGTCCGGCAGCAACAGCACGAACAGGTCACCCGGCAAGTGCGCGGTCACGGTGCCCGGCCTACCACGGCTCCACGCTTCCAACTGGTCTTCCAGGGCCTGGCGAACGCCTTGCCACACCCGCTCCCCCTGGGCCAGCCCATGGCGCTCGAACAAGCCATCGACGCCCGACAAGCGCAGCGCCAGCAGACGCCGCGGCTCGTCCAGCGCCAGTGCCAGGTGGGCCGCGCGTTGCCGGGCGATCGCCAGGCTTGGATAGTCACCGGTCAACAGCTGGCCCAGGATATCGTTGCGCGAACGCCGCACCTGGGTCATTTGTACCAGCGCCGTCCCGATCAGGTGGGTGACCACCACCATCTTCAGCGCATAAGGCTGCTCGATCAACGGCAAGCCCAGTTGCTCGGCACGCGTGAGCACGTTGGCCGGGATACCCTGGATGTACGTACCACCGGTAAGGATAACCAGGCCCGCGATGCCCACGGCCTCGCCGTCCTCCACCAGGCTCAGCAGGTTGGCCTCGCCACGCGGGTGGTTGATGCCCGTAACGAACACCAGCTCGCCGCCCATCACCCACTCGGCGATGCCTTCGTTCTCGGCTACATAAGGCCAGCGCACCCACCGCTGCAGGTTGCGCGCGCCAGCGCGCACGGTCATCTCCTGCAGGCCGGGCAGGTGCAGAATTTCATCCAGTGCCAGACTCACGGCTCGACACCCGCCTCGCCTACCACCCGGCGCCGCCCGCTCAGTTCAAGCATGACGATGTAACACAGCGCCGAAGCAGCAATGCCCACCAGCGGCGCGACCCAGGGCGAGGCATACGCCAATACCGCACCTACGGCATAAGCAAAAAGCCCCACCCGGTTGTAACGCGGCAGGGCCGTTGCGCCCAGCGCCGGATACTGGCCGCGGTGGCGGTACCAGAAGTCGGCCATGATTACACCGCCCACCGGCGGAATCACCGAGCCCAGCAGCACCAGGAACGGGATCAGCATTTCGTACATGCCGCCGATGGCCAGCATGATCCCCACCCCGGCCGCGACCAGTGTCGCGGTGCGCCGGCGCTCGCTGCGCAGCAGGTGGCAGGCCGCTGCCGACACGTTGTAGAGGGTCGGGCCCTGAATCGTCCACAGGTTCAGGCACAACATCACCACGGCCGCGAATGACAGGCCTTGCAGCATCATCACCTCGACGATGTCGGCCTGCTGATACACCATCGCGCACCAGGCCCCGGCGACCACCATCAGGCCATTGCCCAGCAGAAACGCAACGATGCTGGCCACCACTGCCACCCGCCCGCTGCGCGCCAGGCGCGTCCAGTTGGTGGCTTGGGTGGCGCCACTGGCGAAGGTGCCGAATACCATGGTCACGGCCGCCGAGAAAGTCATGGTTTCGTGCGGCACCACCGCGGCCAGGCCGGCAAACCCACCGGCATCGCGGGTGGCGATGTACATCGACACCAGCAGCAGCGCGAACATCAATGGCACCGAAACCCGTGATAGCACGTCCAGCCCTTTGAAACCGATGATGGCCGTGATACTGAAGCCCAAGCCGAACAGCACCATCAAGGGCACGGCAAAGCCCCCTGCCAGTCCCAACAGCTTGACCAGCACGATTGCCACCGTGGCCGTGCCCCAGGCGTACCAGCCGAGCTCAGCGAAACCCAGCAGAAAATCCGAAAGCCGGCTGCCCGCCTCACCAAAGCAGAAGCGGCCCATCAGCACGGTGTTGAGGCCGCTGCGTGACGCGATGAACGCCAGGGTGGCGGCATACAAAGCCAATAACGTGTTGCCGACCGTGGCCACCCACAGCATGTCGGCAAAGTTGAAGGCCATGCCCAGCTTGCCACCGGCGAACATCGTACCGGTGAAGAATGTGAAGCTGAACAACACCATGGCAATGGGCAACAGGCCCTTGCGGGAAGCGCGCGGGGCTTCGCAAAGCGGGAATTCGGTAGGTGAGCTCATTGCACGGGGCTCCGGGTGGTAGTTGGAGCAGGTAGAGCAATATGCGGGCCGCTTTCACAGCAGGTGGCAACCCTCGAAATGGGTGGCGAACGGCACAGCATAAGATGTGCACTGTGCCTATTAAAGCAGGGTGCACCCGAACAGGGTGTGTGCTTGATGCCTAGATTTGATGCAGCTACGCACCAAAGGTGAACAATACTGGGTAGTTTTTACCCAGCCCGGCGGCGTTGCCCAGGCGGCTTCATACAGCCTAGTAAAATCAGTTACTTAGGTTTTTTTTGATTACAATGCGTGCCCGTCTCTGAAACCTGCTTTTCCCCATGAAAAAACTGCTCTACGCCGTATCCCTGTTTCTCGCCGTCAACCTCCCCGCCTTCGCCAACCCGCCTTCGACCTTCACCGAAGCCAAGGTCGTCGCCAAACAGAAGATCTACCTGGACCAGGCAAGCAGCGCCATGGGTGACCTGTATTGCGGTTGCAAATGGACCTGGGTGGGCAAGTCGGGTGGGCGCATCGACGCCGCCTCCTGCGGATACGAGACCCGCAAGCAGCAAAACCGCGCCGAGCGTACCGAGTGGGAACACATCGTGCCCGCCTATACCTTCGGTAATCAGCGCCAGTGCTGGAAGAACGGCGGTCGCGAGCATTGTGTCGATGACGACCCGGTCTTCCGCGCCATGGAAGCCGACCTGTTCAACCTGTACCCGGCCGTGGGCGAGGTCAACGGTGACCGCAGCAACTTCAACTACGGCATGGTTGCCGGCAACGCCGGCCAATATGGCCAATGCCCGACCAAGGTCGATTTCGTACAGCGTGCTGCCGAACCCCGTGACGAAGTCAAAGGCCTGGTTGCCCGCACTACGTTCTACATGTTCGACCGCTACAAGCTGAGCATGTCGCGCCAGCAGCAACAACTGCTGATGGCCTGGGACAAGCAGCACCCCGTCTCGGCCTGGGAGCAGGAGCGCAACCGGCGCATCGCCGCCATCATGGGGCACGCCAACCCGTTCGTGACCGGCGAGCGCAAATGGACAGCCGACTACAAGCCCGTTGGCAGCGGCGTTGTGCAAGCCCTGCCGGCCAAGCCCGGGAAGGACGCGGCCAAGCCCAGCCTGGCCAGCAGCGCAGCGACCGGCGCAGTGCTCGGCAACCGCAACAGCCATGTCTATCACCTGGCCAATGGTTGCCCGGGTTACACCCAGGTGGCCTCGAAGAACCAAGTGATGTTCGGCTCCGAAGGCGAGGCGCAGGCTGCGGGCTATCGCAAGGCTGGCAACTGCCGGTAACGGCCGCGCCCTGTCGGGTCAGCGCCTGGGCGTTTCGTTCACCAGGTTCGCCGGGCGTTCACCGGCCAGCGCGCTGAGCAGGTTGTCTACGGCGCAGCGCGCCATGGCCTCGCGGGTATCATGCGTCGCCGAGCCGATATGCGGGGTCGCCACCACGTTGTCCAGTAGCAATAGGGGCGAATCGTTCGGCAAGGGTTCCTGAACGAACACGTCCAAGCCCGCGCCACGGATACGCTTTTCACGCAAGGTCGAGATCAGCGCGGCTTCGTCCACCACCCGCCCCCGTGCAATGTTCACCAGAAACGCCTGCGGCTTCATCAGTGCCAACTCGCGGGTGCCGATCAGGCCCTCGGTGCTGGTACTCAGCGGTACGGTCAGGCACACGAAATCCGCCTGTTGCAACAGATCGTCCAGGCTGCAATGGCGCGCGTCGTAAAGCGCCTCCACCTCTGGCTTGGGGCGTGGGCTGTGGTAGAGCACGCGCATCCCGAAGCCGGCCGCACCGCGCCGCGCCAGCGCTTGGCCAATGCGCCCCATGCCGACGATGCCTAAGGTCTTGCCATGCACGTCGCTGCCAAAATGCGCCGGCCCGAGGCTGGCCTGCCACTGGCCGTCACGCACCCAGCCCGCCAGCTCCACCACCCGACGCGCACTGGCCAGGATCAGGGCAAAGCCAGTATCGGCGGTGGTTTCGGTGAGTACGTCTGGGGTGTTGGTCAGCATGATGCCGCGCCGGGTCAGGTCGGCAATGTCGTAGTTGTCGACCCCCACCGACACACTGGCGATCACCTTCAATTGCGGGGCCAGGTCGAGCAGGTTGCTGTCCAGGCGCAGGCTCGCGCCCAGCAGCCCCTGAGCGCCGGGCAAGGCATCACGCAGGCGGGCCAGGCCGTCCGGCCGCGTGGTATCCACCCAGGTCACTTCAACCTGTTGTTGCAGGCGCGCCATGAGGTCGTCGGACAGGCGTTTGTACAGCACGATTCGCTTTTTCATACCAGGGTTTCCTGTTGGCTCATTGCCAGGTGGGAGCCGCCCCGTTTGGCACGGCCAGGCGTTTGGGTTGTTTTCAGCGCTGCCGTGAGCGCGACGGCGGTCAGCAACGCGCCGCACATAAACAGATAAGAGGCGCCCGGCCCGCCGGTGGCGCCATTGAGGTAACCCACCAGCCAAGAGCCGCCGAAGGAACCCAGCGCGCCCATGCTGTTGATCAGCGCCATGGCGCCACCGGCAACGTTGCTGGGGAGGATTTCCGGGACAATCGCGAAGAACGGGCCATAGGGCGCGTACATGCAGGCCCCGGCGATCACCAGCAGTGCGTAGGACCACCAGAAGTGCTCGCTGCCCAAGGCATACGAGCCATAGAAGGCCAGCGCCGCGATCAGCAAGGGTGGCCAGACGAAACGCTTGCGCTTCTGCAAGCGGTCCGAAGCCCAGGACACCCCGACCATGGCCAGCACCGCTGCCAGATACGGCACCGACGACAGCCAGCCCGCCTGCACGATGTCGACGTTCGCCGCCTGCTTCAGAATCGAGGGCAGCCAGAGCACGAAGCCATAAACCCCGATGCTCCAGCAGAAGTACTGCATCGACAGGATGATCACCTGCGGCGAACGGAACGCCTCGCGGTAGTTTTTCACAGGCTTTATGCCCTGCTGTTCCGCTGCCAGGGCTTGCTCCAGGCTGGCCTTTTCCTGCGCGCTCAACCAGTTGACCTGGGCTGGCCGGTCATCCACCAGGCGCCACCAGAAGAACGCCCAGATCACCGCCGGCAGGCCTTCGATGATGAACATCCAGCGCCAGTCGTAGTGTTTGATGAGGTAGCCCGACACCACCGACATCCACAGGATGGTCACCGGGTTGCCGAGCATCAGGAAGGTGTTGGCCCGCGAGCGTTCGGCGCGGGTGAACCAGTGGCAGAGGTACACCAGCATCGCCGGCATTACCGCGGCTTCCACCACCCCGAGCAGGAAGCGGATGCCGATCAGCATGTACACATTGCTGATCATGCCCGTCAGGGTAGCCAGGCCGCCCCAGAGGATCAGGCTGACGAAGATCAGCTTCTTCACGCTGCGTTTTTCGGCGTAGATGGCGCCGGGTACCTGGAAGAAGAAGTAACCGAGGAAGAACAGCGCCCCCAGCAGCGACGACAGCACCGGGGTGATCTTCAGGTCGTCGGCCATGCCGGAAGCGGCGGCGAACCCATAGTTTGCGCGGTCGAGGTACGCCAGGCTGTAGGTGACGAACACGATCGGGATGATGTACCACCAGCGGCGGCGCGCGAGACTTGTCGTTTGCATGATGTGTGCTCCTGAGCTTTTTGTTTTTGTTGCAACAGGTACCAAGGGTTCGGGATCAGGCCGTCAAGCGCGCCTGCGCAGGTCGTGCTCCTCCAGTTCGCGGCGCAGCGGCAAGCCTTCCATATCGCCGCGCGACTGCACGGCGAGGCTGCCACACCAGTTGCCGCGTGCCACCGCCTGCGGCAGTTCGCGGCCTTCGAGCAAGGCACTGAGTACACCGACGGCAAAGGCGTCACCGGCGCCGACGGTGTCCACCACCTTGGCCACCGGCACCGCAGCCACCTGGCCCTCGCATCTGCCGGTGCGAAAATAGGCGCCCTCATCACCCAGTTTGATCACCACCAGCTCCACCCCTTTGTCGAGGTAGAACGCGGCGATGTCCGCCGGGGTGTGCTGGCCAGTCAGCAGGCGCCCCTCCTCCAGGCCGGGCAGCACCCAGTCGGCCTTGACAGCCAGGGCGTTGATCTCGCGGACCATGCACGTGCGGTCTGGCCACAGCGAGGGGCGCAGGTTGGGGTCGAACGAAATGCTGCGCCCGGCCGCGCGCATGGCGTCCACCAGCGCGTGGGACAACGCCCTGCACCCGGTCGAAAGCGCCAAGGGGATGCCGGTGGCGTGCAGATGCCGGGCCTGCAGCCAATGCGGGCGGACCTGGTTCGGCGATAGCAGGCTGGCAGCGGAGTGGCCGCGGAAGTACTCCACGGCGGGGTCGCTGCCATCCTCGCAGCGGGCCTTGAGCTGAAAGCCGGTGGGGTGTTTGCAGTCGACTTCGACATCAGTGCAGTCCAGCCCTTCGCGGCGCAGGCTGTCGAGAACGAAGCGGCCCAGCGAGTCGTTGCCGACGCGGCTCAACCAGCGGACCTTGAAGCCGAGGCGCGACAGGCCGATGGCCACGTTGCTGTCGGCCCCAGCGATACGCTTGCCGAACTGCCCGACCTGCGCCAGGTCGCCGGTCTGCTCGGCCACGAACATGGCCATGGTCTCGCCAAAGCACAGCACGTCATGCTCATGCATGGCTCACCTCCTCGCCCAGTTTGGACAGGGCGGCGACCTGAGCACGGGTCAATGTCAGCAAATCGTCGCTGACCAAGGGGTATTCCACCGCACGCACCACACCGGGCGTGAACTCGCCCAGCAAGGCCTCCCAGGCCTGCAGGTCTTCAACGTGCGGGGGCACTGCGGCCAGCCGGCCGTCAGGCTTGCGTTCGACCGCCTTGCAGTGCACATAACGCACCCAGCGCCCAAGCGTGCGGGCCGCTTGCTGCGCCGATTGCGCTTGCCATTGCCAGTTACCGATGTCGAAGGTCATGCCCAGCGCCAGGCCAAGGTCGTCGGCGCGCTGGAAGAACCGGCGCATCGGCTCGATGCGCCCGCCCTGCTCGGTCTGGTCGTTTTCGACCAACAACACAGGGCCGTCGTGAGGTATCAGCGTTGCCAACGCCCCCACATCGCAGCGGTCGTTGTAGTGCCCCAGGGACACCTTCAACGCGACCGCGCCTAGTGCGCGCGCCAACGCCAGTTTCTGTGTCAGCCGGGCATCGGGCAGGCCTTGCTCGGTCCACAGTTCAAGGGGTGTCGAGTAAAGGCATTCGAGCTTTGACGCGGCGATGGCGTTGGCCAGCGCGGCGGTGTCCGGCGCACTGTCGAACAGCTCTTCGCGAAATTCGACACGGGCAACGCCTGCGGCGGCGAGCAAGCCCAGAAAGTGCGCCTGACCGCGCTGGCGTACCAAGGTGGCGCCGTAGCTGGAAAGACTGATGGAAACGGGGTTCGAGCGCATTGTTATTGTCCTTATGAAACCGGTTTCATTTTTCGACACGGCCTAACCGCCACGTGCCTGTGGTTCATTCGCGTGAGTGTGTTGAGCCTCGGATGATCAGGTCGGCTTTGAAGTCGATACGTCGGGGTGCCGCGCTTTCGCCGCGCAGACGGTCGAGCAGGCAGTTGAAGGCGGCCACGCCGATTCGCTCGGTGGGCTGGGCCAATGCGGTGATGCCGCTACCGACCAAGGGGTACCAGTCCAGTTCGTCGAGGGCGATCAGGCCGACGTCCTCGAACAAGCTGCAACCCGAGTCGTGCAGGGCGCGGGTAACGGCCAGCGTGGCCACGCCGTTGCAGGTGAAGATGGCCTGCGGGCCATGGCCGCTGGCCGCAAGAAACGAAGCCAGGCCGGCTCCCAGGCCTGGGGTGACTTCCAGCACCTGGTGGCGCATCCCTGAACGCCGGCTGATGGACGCACCGAACGCCTGCACCCGCTCAACACGCGAGCTGGTGCCGTCGAGGGGTTCGGTGACTGCCAGAATGTCGCGGTAGCCCTGCGCCTGCAGGTGGTCCAGGGCTTGTTCGACGGCATCGGCATTGTCCAGGCCGACCAGGTCGACCTTGAGCTCCGGCAATTGGCGGTCGACGAGGACCATGGGGATTTCGCGCTGCAGGTTGAGCAGTTCGCCGGGATGATGGCCGAGGGTGTTCACGATCAACCCCTCGACGTTGTAAGACTGCAGGGCCACCAGGTGATGGCGCTCCTGCTCGTCGTCGCGGTTGGTGTTGCACACCACCAGGCTGTAGCCGTGCTGGCGGCAGGCGGTTTCGACGCCATGCATCACCGCCACCGAATAAGGGTTGAGGATGTCCGCCACCAACATGCCGATCAGCCGGGTCTGCCCGCGCTTCAGGCCCCTGGCCATCTGGTTGGGGCGATAGCCGAGGCGCTCGATGACCTCTGCCAGGCGCTTGGCGGTGGCCTCGGCCAGCAACTGGCGATCACCCCCGATGTAGCGCGAGACGGTGGCTTTGGATACGCCGGCGACACGGGCTACTTCGCTGATGGTCACCCGCTCACGGGTATTGGCAAGCATGTCGGTCATCGGTGTCCCTTGTGATTATTGTCGGTGACGGTATGAAACCGGTTTCAATACATCAAAACCGGCGCATTTAGTCATCTACCGTTCGTCGGGATTTACCTTGACCAAAGCGTAAGGGGCGCAGAGCGCCCCCTGAGGGTTAATGGGTTGTCACCTGCCCAAGGTCATCCCCCGACGTATGCTTCATGTCATCGGTCCGCAACTTGGCGACCTCGCCCGCCTTCACCGCCCCACCTTGGTTCCCCCAGCTGGTGCGTATGAAACTGACCACATCCGCCACTTCCTGGTCACTCAACCGCCAACCGAACGCCGGCATGGTCAAGTTCGACGGGGCCGTGTGTGTGGCAGGCACCGTGCCGCCGGCCAGTACCACATGGATCAGCGAGGTCGCATCGGCCGTCTGCACCACCGGGTTGCCGGCCAATGCCGGGAATACCCGGGTATAGCCGTGGCCATCGGTACGGTGGCAGGCCGCGCAGTTATCGATGTACACCGACGCGCCGGGCTTGCTGTCATCGCCGTTCCAAAGCGCTTGTGCGACCTGCTTGTCATACACATGCGGCTTGTCGTCAGGATTGCTCGCGGGCAACGTCTTGAGGTAACGGGCAATGGCGGTGAGGTCTGCGTCGCTCATGTACTGCATGCTGTGCTCGACCACATCGCTCATGCCGCCGAACACGGCGCTGCGCTCGCTTCGGCCAGTCTTGAGGAACTGCACCAGTTGCGCTTCGCTCCAGCTGCCCAGGCCATCCTTGTGGTCGCCGCGAAGGCTCTTGGCGATCCAGCCCTCAAGCGGGGCGCTACCTGCCAGAAACTGCTCGCCATCCTGCGGGCTCAGCGCCTTTTCCTGCATAGTCAAGGCGCGCGGGGTATGGCAGGCACCGCAGTGGCCAAGCCCCTCGACCAGGTAGGCGCCGCGATTGACCACCGGGTCGGCAGCCGCCGAGGCCTGCCAGGCTTTCACTTCTGGGGCGAACAACCCGCGCCAGATCGCCAACGGCCAACGCATGCTCAACGGCCATGGAATATCCGTCGCCTTATTGGGCTGGGCAACCGGCTCGACGCCTTGCATGAAGTAGGCATACAGCGCACGCATGTCTTCATCGTTGACGCGCGCATACGAGGGGTACGGCATGGCGGGGTACAAGGTGCTGCCGTCCTTGCCGACGCCATGGCGCACGGCCTGGTCGAAGTCTTCAAAACTGTAATGGCCGATACCGCTGGCGTCAGGCGTGATATTGGTCGAGTACACTGTGCCGATGGGTGTTTCCATGGGCAGCCCGCCTGCGAACGGCTTGCCGCCTTTGGCCGTGTGGCAGGCCACGCAGTCACCTGCGCGCGCCAGGTATTCGCCCTGCTTGATCAGCGTACTGTCGGCCTGAGCCATCAGGCTTGCAGCGCACAGGGCCGTTGCGATCAACATTGTCTTCATGCTCATCGCTCCTCAAGCCTGAACCAGTGGGCCAGGGTTTTTCAGGTACTGCTCGCGGATCGCGCGGGCAGACCAATACGTCAGGGCCGCCACCAGCCCGGTCGGGTTGTAACCCAACCCCTGCGGGAACGCAGACGCCCCCGGGACGAAGACGTTGGGCACGTCCCAGCTCTGCAGGTAACGGTTCAGTGCGCTGGTCTTGGGGTCGGTGCCCATGATCGCGCCGCCGTTGAGGTGAGTGGTCTGGTAGCTGGCGGTGTTGAAGTGTTCCTTGACCTTTTTGCCCAGCACGGCAATGGACTTGGGGTTCATCGCCTGGGCGACCTTGCTGAGTTTGTCGACCATGAACTGGTTCATCTTGATGTCGTTTTCCTGCCAGTCGAAGGTCATGCGCAGCAACGGTTGGCCGAAGGCATCGCGGTAGGTTGGGTCCAGGTCCAGGTAGTTGCCCCGGTACGACTGGTGCGCGCCATGTGCGTCCATTGACACCTGGTGGGTGTAGTAGTCGGCGGTGGCCTTTTTCCAGGCGCTGCCCCAGGCGGGCGTGCCGGGCGGGTTGGCGATGCCGGCGATCGGGCGGCTGCCGGCCTGGTTCACCCACATGGGCGAGCCGCCGACGAAACCATATGGCCCGTGGTCGAAGTTATCTGCGTTGAAGTCATCGATCGCAATGCCGTTGCCACCGGCACCGATGAAGTTGTTGGTGTAGGTGTCCTTGTCGAAGAACGCCTTGACCGTGCCCATGTTCTGGTAGGCGAAGTTGCGCCCGACCACGCCTTCGTTCTTGACCGGGTCGTACGGTTTGCCGATGCCCGATAGCAGCATCAGGCGCACGTTGTTGAACTGGAAGGCCGCGAGGATGACCAGGTCCGCCGGCTGCTCCACTTCCCGCCCTTGCGCGTCGATGTAGGTCACGCCGGTGGCGTTGCGTTTGCTGTCGTCCAGGTTCACCCGCAACACATGGGCGTTGGCGCGCAGCTCGAAATTCGGTACCTGGCGCAGCGCCGGCAGGATGTTCACGTTGGGCGAGGCCTTGGAGTACATGTAGCAGACGTAGCCACTGCAGAAACCGCAGAAATTGCACGGCCCCATCTGCGCCCCGTAGGGGTTGGTGTAGGGCCCGGAGGTATTGGCCGAAGGCAGGTTGTACGGTTTGTAGCCCAGGCTGGTCGCGGCCTTTTCAAACAGTTTTGCCGACACCACGTTCTTCTGTGCGGGCAGCGGGAACGGGCTGGAGCGATCAGCGGCATAGGGGTTGCCGCCCTTCCCCGCGCCGACCACCGTACCGTTGACGGTCCAGGCCTGGCCCGAGGTGCCGAAGACCTTCTCGGCAAAGTCGAAGTACGGCTCAAGCTCCTGATACGTGACGCCGAAGTCCTGAATGGTCATGTCTTCGGGGATGAACGCCTTGCCGTAGCGTTCTTCGTAGTGGCTGCGCATGCGCAGCTCGATCGGGTCTACCCGAAAATGCACACCAGACCAGTGCAGGCCCGCGCCGCCTACGCCCTTGCCTGGCAAGAACGCGCCCAGCTGGCGGTTGGGCAACGCGACATCGTTGACGCTGTGGCGGATGGTGACGGTCTCTTTCGACACATCGACGAACAGCTTCTTGCGCACGCTGTAGGTGAGTTCATCGATCACCTGCGGGTAGCTGCCCTCGGGGTAGGTATCCTGCATCGGGCCACGTTCCAGGGCAACGACCTGCAGCCCTGCTTCGGTAAGCTCCTTGGCCATGATCGCGCCGGCCCAGCCGAAACCGACGATCACAGCATCAACTTTCTTCAACACATTCGCCATGGTTCAGGCCCTCTCGCCGCGGATGGACACAGCCGGGAACGGATACGGCTCATTGCGCTCGACCCAGTCCATGAAGTCGGCCCGAGCACCGGGGAAACCGATCTGGGTCCAGCCCACCATGCCTTTGTTGCCGCCGTGAACCGGGTCGCAGAAGAACCCTTCGCGGGTGTTCTGCACCAGCAAGCTGAAAAACAGCTTGGCCGGAAGCGCGTCGAAAACCAGCTCACCGGCTTCCACCTTGGCGAGAATACGGTCCCGGGTAGCGCTATCTTGCGCAGCAAAAACGTGTCCGGAGTTGGCTTTGCACCAGTCATCCACGGCGGCGATGCCCAGGCGATAGATCTGTTGCGGGCTGAGTTGCAACTGATAACCCAACTCTGGGGCGGCGTCGGCATTGAACGGCCCCTGCATGTACCACTGCGCGCCGGTTGCATACGGGGTATTCATCTGGCGGTCGATGAATTCGGCGGCGCCGGCCTCAAGCGCGCCAGGGCCAAGCTCATCGGCGGGGATGATACGGGCAACAGCGGCTTGCAGAAACGCCCACTCCTCGGCGGTAAAAAAGGTCGGCTGGTAGTGCCCCGCCGGCGGCGTGGCAGGCACTTTGGGTGCGTGCTGCGGGGCCGCAAGCAACTGGCTGGCACCCACGCCCAGCCCCGTGCTGGCCACGGTCACGACGGGTATCAGGGTCAAGGTCTTGCGCAGGAAGTCCCTGCGTGGGTTATCGGGGGCATGCTCAGGCATTACGAATCCTCATCGGCTTGGGGGCGGCCTCGATACGAACCGTCTGATGTTCAATGTGGGGGGGATCTTGATAGGCCATCAAGAAGACAGCCGAATAATCTAACGCGTTCAGAAATGTTTTGAAACCGGTTTCATGCTTGACTTTCTGGCCACAGCTAAAGCCCAGCTGCGGGAATCCGTGGCTCGCCAAGGTTTTTCACACCCGGCACTTTAAAGCACCCACCGCCTTCTCTAGCCGCAACCAATAGTTTCCTAGCAAAGTAGAAAACGAAACTTCCTACAACTGTTTAGGACGCTCAATACTCTCCAGTGAACTGATTCCTCGTTAGTGTTCAGGCTCCAGCTAAATGCTTACGTCTGATCGCGCGGGTGGCCCATGCCCTTTGCAGACGCTGCCTGACTTTCGAGGGAATCCGCATGCCCAGCCAGTCCGACTTTTACTTCACCTTCCAGCCGCTGGCTGGTCAGAGTGAATTCGAAGTGGTTTCGTTCGAACTCAACGAAGCGATAAGTACACCCTACCAGCTGAACCTGGAGCTGATCAGCTTCGACGATGAAGTCGATTTCGGCCAACTGCTCGACAAACCTGTGCTGTTTACCATTTGGCGTGGGAAGCGCGCGCTGCGCTACGTGCACGGCCTGGTCAGCACCTTCAGCCAAGGCGACACAGGTTTTTGCCGCACACGTTATCGCGCCTTGGTCGAACCCATGCTGGCGCGCGCCGGGCTGCGCTCCAACTGGCGCATCTTCCAGCAGAAGACCGTGCCGCAAATACTTGAAATCATGCTTAAGCGCCAAGGCATCCTTCATTTTCAGCTGAACAGCAGCGGCGAGCATCAAGTACGCGAGTTCTGCGTGCAAGCCGGTGAAACCGATCTCGCTTTCATCGCCCGCCTGGCTGCCGAAGAAGGGTTCGTCTACCGCTTCGAGCACACGCCGAAGCAACACATGCTGCTCTTCACCGACCGCTTGCTGTGGCTGGGGCAGATCAGCCGTGGTGTCATCCAGCGCGACGACGATGAAGGCTTCGATGACGACGACATCGACCCCAACCAGGTGCTGTACCGCTCCAACCGGGGTGGGGACCAGGCCATGCCTTGCCTGCACCGGTTGCGCTACAGCGAGCAGGTGCGTACTGCGCGCCAGGTGCAACGGGATTACACCTTCACCAACCCGGCCTACCGGCAGGAGCATCGCGCAGAAGCCAGTGACCTGAAACATCAATCTACAGCGTACGAGTACTTCGACTACCCCGGCCGCTACAAGCGTGACGCTGTCGGCGTGCCCTTCACGGCCACCCGGATCACCGCTCTGCGCCATGATGCCCGCATTGCCGAAGTGGAAGGCGATGATGTGCGCCTGCAACCGGGGCTGAGTTTCACCCTGATCGAGCACCCTCGGGACGACTTGAACGTGCACTGGCGTGTGATCAACGTGCACCATGAAGGTACCCAGTTTACCAGCCTGCAGGAGGAAGCCGCGGGCGCCCAGCAAGGTACTCGTTACTCGCAGGCCGCAGTGCTGGTGCCGGGCAGAGCCGAGTGGCGCCCGGCGCCGCTGGCCAAGCCGCGCATCGACGGCCCGCATATGGCAACCGTCGTCGGCCCGCCTGGCGAGGAGATCTATTGCGATTCGTGGGGCCGGGTCAAGGTCAGCTTCCCCTGGGACCGGGAGAGCGAGAACAATGAATTCAGCTCCTGCTGGGTGCGGGTTTCGCAAGGCTGGGCCGGTGGTAGCTGGGGCTCGATGGCCATCCCGCGTATCGGCCAGGACGTGATCATCCAGTATGTCAACGCCGACCCGGACCAGCCGATGATCACCGGCCGTACCTACTGCGGGAATCAGCTTCCGCCCTACGACCTGCCCGAACACAAGACGCGCATGACCATCAAGAGCCAGACCCACAAGGGCGGTGGTTACAACGAGCTGCGCTTCGAAGACGAACTGGGCCGACAAGAAGTGTTCATCCACGCAGAACGGGACCAGAACAACGTTGTAAAGCACAACGAAACCACGCAGGTCGGCAACGATCGCGCCGAACGCGTGGAGCAAGACGAAACGATTTCGATTGGCCGGGACCGCCGGGAAGATGTCGCCCAAGACGAGTCACTCAGCATTGGCCAGAACCGCGTACACGAAATTGGTAATGACGACAGCCTGTCAATCGGCCGAACCCATACCATCGTCACAGGGCAGGACCGGATCGAAAAAGTTGGCAATCACCGCCAGGACTTCACCAAAGCCAACCACACGGTAGAGATCGGTGGCCACCTCGAACAAGTGGTGGCAGGTCATAACCTATTGCAAACCGGGGAAGCCATCCGGCACACCACCAAGGTGTACGACATACAGGTCAGCGAGAGCCTCACAATCAGAAGCCCGGGCGGGCTGCTGCGGATCGATGGGGCCGGTGTGACGTTGGATGGCGTGGCACTCGCGTTCAGAGGGCCGGTCAGCCAGCAGGCAGTGGGCAGCCAACGTACAACGTCGACCGCCGGCATACCGGAGCCCGGCGAGCCCATTTGCCTCAGCTGCATGCTGAAAGCGATCGCGGACGGCCACAACATGATCCGCATGGGGGGCACCCACTGATGCCGAGCCCTTTCGTCAGAGCACTGGTCGAGGTACTGAGAACCTCCGATCGGTATCGCCTGAGCGCCATTGTCGAAATGGCCGATCTTTCACCTCAAATTCGTGAAGAGCTGACCGAGTATTACTCGGGGCGCTGTTGGCCACTGTTGCAGCAAGCTCAATTCAGCAACTTGCGAGCAGTAGGGCCCTGGCTATTCGGTTCGCGCCCCGGTTCTGATGTCTCAGCCCAATACGACTTTCAATGGCAGCTCGAACAAGGCGCAGTGGGTGCGGTATGCGGCTGGATAGTCAGCGCGTTGCCACCTGGCCTGCTCGCCCGACACTTGAGCCAGGCCAACATCGTCACCGGTGCAGATGGCCACGCTTACCTTATGCGCTACCACACCGCTGCAGCCCTTGGCGTGCTGGCTGCACACCGCCAGTTGCCTGGGGTCAGCGAGTGGTTGGCGCCTATCTATCACTGGTGGGCACCCGTGGCGGACCCGCACAAAACACTGTGGTTGAAGATAGCCGGCGGCAACCAAGCGCCACCTGCACAGATCACGCCCATCACGCTGGACGATAACTGCTGGGCTGCATTGGCGGGAGACCCACTGAGCTATCAACTTGCCGAGATACTGAAGGGCGAGCAGTCCTGCCCCACCTTGGCCGCTGCTTGCCACGGCACACGGGTTGGCCTGATCCAGCACTACCTCGATCGGGCACGTGAGCAAGGCCTGGACCGTGAGGAGGACCTCATCACCTATGTACTGATGACGGCGCGCGACGGTGAACATCTGAGCACATCACCGGCCTGGCAGGACGCAATCGCTGCGACACGCGAGCAGCGGACCGCCCTTATCGACAACGTGCAGCAATACCTGCGCACCAAGGCCTGAGGCCCCCCATGGACTCGCTCACCCAAACGCTCGAACTGTGCAGACGTGTTACAGCCGGCTACCGCCCAGCACTACGTAACAGCCCTGTCGCCGATTGCACACGCCGTTTCGAGCTGCTGCCCCTGCGCTATGCCGCTGTCGGCGGCAACTCGGCACAGCGCGCCCGCTTGCCCAAGTTGCCAGGCTACCTCAGCCCCTTTCAGGATGTGGGTGAACTGACCCACTCCAGCTATGCCATCCGCCCGCTGCGCGAAGGCTTTCTCTACCTGCTGATCAAACGCTACAGCGCGCCGGCCTACGAATGGCACAGCCAGTACCGCGTAGCGCCCAATGGCTCACTGCTGTACATCAACGCCGACGCCCCTTGGGAGCCTGCCCCCAGCACAGGCAACCTGGACGAAATCCTGAGCGCCTTCGGTTGGACCATCACCCTCTACGACCTGGACGACATCCAGGAACTGCGCCCGTTGTTCAGCCCCTCCCCACTCACGCCGCGCATGCTCGACAACTACCGCGTGCTGGAAGACGAATATCGCAACAGCCTGCCCTCCATCGATATCGCCCGCTTCATCCAGCCTTCGGATGCACCGCCTCAGCCAAACGTACTCAAGCACGATCAACTGGGCTGGGTGGCTGACTTCAAGGCGCAAGACGATGCACAGCTGCAGGCGCTGCTGGACCTGCAGCCATTCAACAACGACCAGATCGTATCGCCGCATGCCTCACGGCAAGCCCTGGCGCCGCTTATGAATCAAACCAAACCCCGTGGCGCCGCCATCGTGATCGAAGACGCCATCGGCATCACTCAGGAGCTCAATGCCTGGCGCAACGCAGCCGTCGACGAGGTGAAGACGACATGGCTGCAGCGCACCGTGGAACCTGGCGTGGACAACGAGCGCAAATTGCTGGTCGCGCAGTCGTTCCTGGAAATAGAAAAGCTCTACCCGCAGATGGTAGCTGAGCAGATCGTCAAGCGTCAGGTCATGGCTGAGACCATCCGCAACCAGCCAGCCACGCCCGTGGAGTTCTATGCGTTTTCCGAACGCGCAAGGCAACAGGCCGACGCCCATGACGAACGCATCAAACCTCATCTCGCGCAGTTCGAGCGCGAAGTCCGTGCCAAGGTCCAGGCCCGTCAGGATGCTGGCGAATTCAGTAAGAAGTTCGACGATAAATACGGCCATCTGGTCGACCGCCAGGCCATGCACGATCAGCTCGAAGGCTTCGAGCAGGCGATGCAGCAGGCCCAGCAGGCTGCACAGGACCGCGCCAAGGACCATGCCCACTGGGTGACAAGCGAGCGTTTGCTACAAACGCTGGACCGCTACGACAACGCCGACCTGATCAATGGCTTGGCCTTTGCCGAACAGACCGGCCAGTGCGTGATCGGCATGGAGCTCAGCGAACTGGGCACGGCCATCCTTGACCACTGGTGGCGCAGCGATGTGGCGGACCGCTGCAACCTGGCGATGCGCGGCATCACCTATAACCAGGACGACATCCGGGAAGCGCTAGCAGCGTTGCAGGAAGCGGCCAAGGCCGAACCGCCGGCAGAGACATCGTTCGTGTTGCGTGAAGCGCTCGCCCGCCAAGCGCACATTGCGGCGAATGCCTTCGGGCGTATCAATACGCTGTATGAGGAGCTACAGAGCAGGAACAGCACTGCCAGCATCGGTTTGCATGCCTGGTACGTCGCGCTGGGACGGCAGGTGCTGCGTACCGGGTCACCAAACAGCATGGACCGTGCCCTGCACCATGGCCTGCGCCTGACATTGTTTGCCTCGGTGCATGAAACGGCTGTCGACATTCGCCTGGGCGACGCTGCTCGCAGTGGGCAACCACTGAATGCACAGCGCAGCGGTGCTCAGGTTGCACGCTATCTGGATCAGGCCTGGGCTGAAGGGCTGATGCAGGCCAACAACAGTGATTTCTACAAAGTGCGTGTCTCCGGGTTGGTTTGCCTACTGGAAGGGATGCTGATGGCATTCAAGGCGCGAGAGCTGCCCGACAGTGATGCGCGGGTGAAGACCGAGCTTTTGGCAGCGGCCATGACCACGGCTGCGGCCGGGTTTGAAGTTGGCGCCAGTTATGTGGATCAGGTGGTGGTGAGGTATGGCGCGAATAGCGTGACCGGGAGAGGCGCTGCGGCGACGTTGGGGAGATTGAAGCTTTGGGGGGCTGGTCTGGCGGGCATGGGAGGGATGGTATTGGCGTGGTGGGATTTCGCCGATGCGGCTGAACATTTTAACTATCGTCAAGACGATCTTAACGGGAAAAGCACAACAAAATCCCAAGCTTTGGCCCCCGCTTATGCATTGAGATCCCTGGCAACTATTACACTTTCCTTCGCAGAGGCAGGAACAGCCATCGCAATCGCCAAACCTTTTTTTGACTATCTATCTCACAACGCAAAAACTAAACTTGTAAGAATGCTGGCCTCATCGTCGGGAGTGCTTGCAAAAAAATTGGGTGCACAAGCTGCTCGCCTCCTACTAGCGCGTTTGGTACTGGGAGCTTTTTGGATAGGTCTCGCCCTGACGATAGTAATTTATCTTTTTGAAGACGATGCTTTGGAAAAGTGGTGCAAACGCAGCTGCTTCCGGATCGGAAAAAATTCGAAACTCTTTGAGGAACTAGAAGAGTTGAGCGCTCTCCATGCAGCTTTCAGTGAGGCCTTATAATGTACTTGGTTGAATGGGGCTTCTGGCAGATGGCAACAGAGTCAGAGAACGCACGGAAGGCGTACGAAGCAGAAATGACACCTGCAGAAAGACGCTCTAGCCAAGATTATTATGAGGGTGACTTGGAAGAAGAAATACATTTTCAACAGGTCAGCGACAAGCCTCACACACGCGGCCCTATTTTTGCTTTCAATGAGAGATTTCTTGAAATGCGCTGTGGCGGCTCCGAAGACAAGCGAGGCCTTATCACCCTTATCACATTAGGCGGAATCTTACCCGGTATCATTGTTGGAATAGTTATTGCTGTAGGTTCTATTTGGCTAGATATCACCAGGCCCGGCCCAAACTCTTTTTTAGGAGTGGTACTTACAATTGTCTTGGGGTTGGTTTCAGGAGCTGCATTATACTTCTACTCAAAATACGGCATAAAAATTAGCCGATTCGAAATACTGACCAGCCGCCATCTGCTCATTCGCTTCAACCGAATAACACAGCAGGTCCACCTGCATAGACCAAGCTATTGCGGCGGCATCGTAACATTTCCCTGGAAAACCACCGGAAGCACAGGTCTTGATCCAGAAGACGACTCGCTGAGCGTCGGAATGAGACTTGGCTTGATCTGGCACCCCAGCCGTACCGGCCTTCCCCACATGGAAATGGCCCTACTCGGCAAACAAGGCCAAGGCGGCAGTGAACTCCGTGATGAATGGGAATTCATCCGCCGCTACATGGAAGAAGGCCCGCACGCCGTCCCCCGCCCCCGCCTGAGCACTCAACTGCCCTCACCCATCCAGGCATTCAGCGCCCAGTTCGAAGGCCTTGGCCGTTTCTTCCGCAATAGCAGTTGGCTGTTCAAACTTGCAATGCTCATGGTCTGGCCCGCTTTCGTCATCATCGGCACCGCGCACTGGGTCAGCCTGCTGCTGTGCTGGCGACCCCGCTGGCCGAAGGTGATCCGTGAGGCCGGTTTGCCTGGTAAACCCGTGCCTTCACCCACTACCTTGAGTGACTACCCGCCCGAAATCCAAGAGCGACTGCTCGCCAATGCCGACCGCTGGCAGCTCAAACCTGGCAAGCGCCCAGTGAAAAAGCCACGTAAACCGCGTACACCCAAAGCGCGAAAAATACCGACATAAAAGCTCACGCAAGCAGCGGACCGCCCTTATCGACAACGTGCAGCTATACCTGCGCACCAAGGCCTGAGGCACACACCCATGGACTCGCTCACCCAAACGCTCGAACTGGGCAGACGTGTTACAGCCGGCTACCGCCCAGCACTACGTAACAGCCCTGTCGCTAAGTGCGTGTCTCCGGGCTGGTTTGCCTACTGGAAGGAATGCTGATGGCATTCAAGGCACGAGAGCTGCCCGACAGTGATGCGCGGGTGAAGACCGAGCTTTTGGCAGCGGCCATGACCACGGCTGCGGCCGGGTTTGAAGTTGGCGACAGTTATGTGGATCAGGTGGTGGTGAGGTATGGCGCGAATAGCGTGACCAGGAGAGGCGCTGCGGCGACGTTGGGGAGATTGAAGCTTTGGGGGGCTGGTCTGGCTGGGATGGGAGGCTTCGTGCTGGCTTGGTGGGATTTTGCGGATGCATCTGAGCATTTCAAGAATAGTCTGGATGGACCTATCGGACAGAGCAAAAAAAACTCCAAGCTCTTGGCTATTACCTATTTTGTACGAGCGGCGGCGACTATCACACTCACACTGGTTGAATTGGGAACAGCCGTCGCAATTGCCAAACCACTTTTTGACCATTTATCCCGTAACGCTAGGACTAAGTTTGTAAGGATGCTGGCCTCTGCCGCCGGATCACTCGCCAAATCACTAGGAACGCAAACCGCCCGCCTAGTACTTGCCCGCTTAGTTTTAGGTGCCTTCTGGGCAGGCCTAGCCCTAACGATATTGATTTATTTGTTTGAAGACGACAGCTTGGAAAAGTGGTGCAAGCACAGTAGCTTTCGCATTGGAAGAAGCTCAAATGCCTATGAAAAACAGGAAGAATTAATAGCATTGCATTCAGCGTTCAGGGAGGTTTCATAATGTATTTGATCGAATGGGGATTTTGGCGAATGGCAACCCAGTCTGAATCTGCACGCGACGCGCTCGAAGCAGAGATGACTCCTGCGGAAAAACGTGCTGATCAAGATTTTTACCAGCGTGACTTAGAAGAAGAGATGCATTTCCAATCCGTAAGCGAAACGCCTCATACTAGAGGTCCCGTTTTCGCTTTTAACGAGATATTTCTGGAAATTCGATGCGGAGGGTCTGAAGAAAAACGTGGTCTTATTACGCTCGCGACTCTTGGAGGGATTGCGCCGATCATCGTTATGTCTGCAATCATGACCATTGGCTTTATATGGATGGACATAACCGATCACGAAAGCCGCTCATTAATCACGATACTCACCACACTTATAATGTTATTTATCTCGGCCACTATATTTTACTTGTATTCGAAATATGGCATACATCTAACCCGACTGGAAATGCTGACCAGCCGCCATCTGCTCATTCGCTTCAACCGAATAACACAACAGGTCCACCTGCATAGACCAAGTTATTGCGGCGGCATCGTAACATTTCCCTGGAAAACCACCGGAAGTACAGGACTCTACCCAGAGGATGACTCGCTCAGCGTGGGAATGAGACTTGGCCTGATCTGGCATCCCAGCCGCACCAGCCTTCCCCACATTGAAATCGCCCTACTCGGCAAACAAGGCCAGGGCGGCAGTGAACTCCGTGATGAATGGGAATTCATCCGCCGCTACATGGAAGAAGGCCCGCACGCCGTCCCCCGCCCCCGCTTGAGTACCCAGCTACCCTCGCCCATCCAGGCATTCAGCGCCCAGTTCGAAGGCCTTGGCCGGTTCTTCCGCAATAGCAGTTGGTTGTTCAAACTCGTAATGCTCATGGTCTGGCCCGCTTTCGTCATCATCGGCAGCGCGCACTGGATCAGCCTGCTGCTGTGCTGGCGACCCCGCTGGCCGAAGGTGATCCGTGAGGCCGGGTTGCCCGGTAAACCAGTACCTTCACCCACCACCTTGAGTGACTACCCGCCCGAAATCCAAGAACGCCTGCTGGCCAATGCCGACCGCTGGCAGCTCAAACCTGGCAAGCGCCCAGAGAAAAAGCCACGTAAACCGCGTACACCCAGAGCGCCAAAATCATCGACATAAAAGTGTGCTGATATGAACCTAACTCAAATGAATTTTACAAAATCGGGACTATTGGACGGATATGCGTTGAAAAAGTAATGCAGCCCTAGCTGCATTAGCATTGGCAAAAGCTAGAGAATCCGTAAAGAGCAAAAAAATTCAAAGCGCTGCAGTAGGCGCTCAGTGACGGGTGGATTAATGTTTTTGATCGAATGGGGGTTATGGAAAACATGCACAGAGTCAGAGGCAGCACGCAAGGCGGCCGATACCGTGATGGCGCCGACAGATAAGTCTGTAGCAATAGACCTATATGAGAGTGAGTTGAGGGAGGATGTTCACTTTAGGCCCGTAAGCAATACCCCTCGCTCACGCGGCCCCATATTTGCGTTCAATGAAACCTACATGGATATGCGCTGTGGCGGCTCAGAAGAAAAGCGTGGTTTAATCACGTTGATGACGCTTGGAGGTCTAGGGCCTATGACTTATGCCTGGTTTCGTGTAACGTTCTTCTCTATATACATCAATGCAACCCAAGCCGACTTTCTTTCCGTATTCTCTGTTTCATTCAGCCTCTACATGTTATCGATTGGCGGTGCGGTATATTATTTTTATGCTAAGTATGGATTTCGCTTCACCCGTTTAGAAATACTGACTAGCCGACACCTCCTTGTCCGCTTCAATCGGAAAACTCAGCAAGTTTATCTTCATCGACCAACTTCATGTGGTGGCATCGCAACATTTCCATGGAGAACAATGGGAAGCACGGGACTCTACCCAGAGGATGACTCGCTCAGCGTTGGAATGAGACTTGGCCTGATCTGGCACCCCATCCATACCGGCCTTCCCCACATGGAAATGGCCCTACTCGGTAAACAAGGCCAAGGCGGCAGTGAACTCCGTGATGAATGGGAATTCATCCGCCGCTACATGGAAGAAGGCCCTCACGCCGTCCCCCGCCCCCGCCTGAGCACCCAGCTACCTTCACCCATCCAGGCATTCAGCGCCCAGTTCGAAGGCCTTGGCCGTTTCTTCCGCAATAGCAGTTGGCTGTTCAAACTCGCAATTCTCATTGTCTGGCCCGCTTTCGTCATCATCGGCACCGCGCACTGGATCAGCCTGCTGCTGTGCTGGCGACCCCGCTGGCCGAAGGTGATCCGTGAGGCCGGGTTGCCGGGTAAACCAGTACCTTCACCCACTACCGTGAGTGACTACCCGCCCGAAATCCAAGAGCGACTGCTTGCCAATGCCGATCGCTGGCAGCTCAAACCTGGCAAGCGCCCAGAGAAAAAGCCACGTAAACCGCGTACACCCAAAGCGCCAAAAACGCCGACATAGAAGCGGGCTACGCACAAGCCCAACCGGTTCTAGGGAGTGGGTCGCAACCACCGGCCCAACCCCCAATGCTGGGGATACGGGGCCCATAGGCAAGTTGCCGATAAACCTGACGAAAAGTCTGCAGCCCTTGCGCCGCAAGGCCTGCAGCCCGACAACCACGGTTTGGCACGCCTATTGCCGATCTCCTGCCAGACGCCCCAAGTCCATGGGCCCGTTTGCAGGAGGAATTGACTCATGCACCGACCGATACCCCACCCGCTGGCAGTGGCGATTTTCGCCGGCATGCTCCAGCTCCCGGCGCAGGCTGCGTTGAACGCTGTCGACCCCGGTCCCTATAACCTTGGCAACGGCAACTTTGCAGGTTGGTACCAGGATAGCCACGGTCGGACCCTCGACCTGTGCCTGACCAAAGCGGTGAGTTCCAGGGCCGCCGGCGCGCCCGGCGCACCGGCGTACATGTGCACACTGCTGCCAACCCCCGGGGTGTTCGATGACACCCAACCCATCGCCTTCCCCACCAACTTCCCCGACGAGGCCTTCTGGTTTACCGCTGACGCCGCCATCGTCGACGCGGCACGCGGCATCGACCTGAGCTACGGCACGGCCATCGAGGCGGCGTTCGCCGCCGAAGAACCGGTCGAAGGCGATCAAGTCAGCTTCGCCCGGGTGCGGATCCGGGTGGATGTGCCGACGGCAGGCACCTACGTGGTCACCCACCCCTATGGTGTCGATGTGTTCGATGTACCGGCCGGCGGGCGTCGGGCAATCAACATGACCCGCGACATCGGCATCGCCGGTGCAGGCGACTTTACCGGTGCGCTCAAAGGCGATGTCGGCCCGTTCCTGCGCAGCGTAAACGGCCCTTACACCGAGGGCAGCGAACGCTTCATCGGCGACCCGAACCTGGAAGAGCGTGTGACCGGCAGCCCGTTCAACACCAACTTCGTGCGCATCGAAGGCCCCGGCGGCATCGACCTGCGTACCGAGCTGTTCTCGATCTCGGGCAAGCTCTCCAACGTCGCCCTGCCTACCCCGTTGATGCCGCTACGCACCACCTACTCGCGGCGTGCCGAAAATGGCGACCTGCGCGCCCAGCAAGATGTGTTCGTCATGGCCCCGCCGCCGCCTGCGACCGTTACCCTGACCAGCCAGACCCCAAACCTGAGCCTGACCGAAGCCAACGGCACCGGTGCCTGGTATGCCCAGTCGGTTCTCAACCCAGCGGTGCCAACAACGCTGGTGCTGACCGCCGACAACAGTGTGGCCATCCCGACCAGCAGCCTGACCACAGCCAACCTGCCACTGACCGACCTGGTGACCATCACCCAGGCCGAATACCGCCTGTCAACCGGCCAGCTGACGCTGGTCGCCAGCACCAGCGATGAAACCAGCCCGCCTGTGCTGACCGCCCACACCGCCAACGGCACGTTGATCGGCAACCTCAGTGGCAACGGCGCCGTGAAGACATTGAGCACAACCCTCTCGCCCATCCCCCCGGCCAAGGTGCAAGTCACCAGCGCCAATGGTGGCAGCGACAGCGAAGACGTGGTGCTGGTGCCATGAACAGACAAAGGCTCAGCCTTCAAGGAGGCAGCATGAACACTTGGCCACGCCGTGCGCTGTTCGCCGCCGGTTTTTCCCTCACCGTCACCAGCGCCGCCTTTGCTGCGCTGTCCGATGTCGACCCAGGCCCGTACACCTTTGCCACTGGCGGTTATCCCATGTGGTACAAGGACGCCAACGACCTGTCGCTGGAGTTGTGCCAGTCGCGGGCCACCAGCACCCGAGCACCTGGTGGCCCCGGCGCCCCTGCCTATATGTGCACCCTGCTGCCCGAACCTGGCATCTATGACGATACCCTGCCGCTGGTATTCCCCGATAACTGGCCGCCAGAGATGTTCTGGTTCCTGGCCGAGACCGAGATACCGCAGGTAGGCAACAGTGGCTACGAGCTGGAAGTATACGTCGCCGGCCTGGAAGCGGCGTTTGCCGCCGAGAACCCGGTGGACGGCGACCAGCAGAGCTTTGCCCGCATCCGAATCCGCGCCTCGGTGCCGCGCACAGGCGTCTACACCATTACCCACCCTTATGGGGTAGAGACGGTCAACGTCACCACGGCCGGGCGGCGGGCGATCAACATCACCCGCGACATCGGTATCGGCGCGCCAGGCAACTTCCGCGGGCCACTCAACGGTAACCTCGGGCCTTGGCTACGCGGCGTCGGCGGCCCCTATACGGCGGTCAACCCGGACACCGGCTCGACCGAAACCTTTATCGGCGACCCGAACATCACCGAAGCGGTGGTCGGCAGCCCCTTCAACACCAACTTCGTGCGCATCGAAGGCCCACCTGGCGCCATCCAGACCAACGCCTTCACGGTGTCCGGCAAAGTGCTCGATCAACGCGCGCAAACGCCCGTCACCCTGGAACGTGCCACCTACTCGCGCAACGGCGCCGGGACCCGTGTCGAGGTCTTTGCCAAAGCGCCCAACAATGCCAGCGTGTGCATGCGCAATGGCTTGGCATTGATCGGCTCACCGCCTTCGCCTTGCCAGTTCAGCCTGCTGCCGGACAACAACGGGCTGTTCTTCAGCCAGCAACTGAGCCAGGCCGCGCCGCCACCGGTGGTGGTGGTTACCGGCAGCAGCGCCACCGGCACCACACAGCCAACGGCGTTGTCGAGCAAGCTCAGCGATGTGGTCAAGGTAAGCACCGCACGCTACGACTGGGCCAACAAACGCCTGTTCATCGAAGCCCGCTCCAGCGACGAAGTGGCGATCCCTGACCTGGTGGCCCAAGGCTACGGACGGCTGTCCAAGTCCGGCACGCTGCAAAGCCTGACGGTCAACGATATTGCCCAGCCGCCTGCGACCGTCACGGTCAAATCTGGCCATGGCGGCAGCGATGTCGAGCCTGTAGTGGTGGTGGGCAATGCGCCTGTCGAAGCCGCCAACCAGCCACCGCTGGCCCAGGCCGATATTGGCAGCACTAGTGTCGGGGTGCCGCTGAGCCTGAACCTGCTGCTGAACGACAGCGACCCGGATGGCAACGTACCGCTGACCATCAGCGACCTGACCCAACCGGGTACCGGCCTGGGCGGCGTGGTACTCAACGGCAGCACGTCGGTGACCTACACCCCGCCAGTCGGGGCCACGCAACCGCTGGTGGCCACCTTCAGCTATCGGGCCGTGGATGCCAAAGGCCTGAAGTCGGAACCGGCAACGGTTACGGTCAATGTCGCACCCAACCAGGCGCCGACCGCAGCCGCTCAAACCGTCGCCACGCTCGGTGTAGCGCTCACCATCAACGCGCTGGCCGGCGCTACCGATCCAGAAGGCAATCTGCCCCTGGTGGTTGCCAGTGTGACCCAGCCGGCGGCAGGCAGAGGGACCGTCAGCACTGACGGCACCACTGTCACCTACACACCACCGGCGACCGTCACGACGGCCTTCACCACCACCTTCACCTACCAGGTGCGTGACGCGCTGGGGGCGCTGTCCAACAGCGCCACCGTCACCGTCAACGTGTCGCCACGCCCCGCCGCCGAGACCTTCGCGGTCACCGCAGCCACGGTCACGGCACGCTCCAACAACCGTTACAACTGGGACATCAGCGGCACCTCATCGGTGACCACCGGCAACGTCGTTACCGTGCGGGTCACCACCACCACAGGCGTGCAGACATTGGGCACCACCACGGTACCGGTCACCGGCCGCTGGCGCCTGGCCGTCAGCAACAGCACCACGGTGATCCCGACCGCCGCGCCGACGGCGACCATCACCACCAGCCCAGGCACCACCCGCACCGTCAACGTAGTCGTGCAGTGAAAGGCCGGAGAACGCCATGAAATGCCTGTATCCACTGCTGCTCTGCCTGGCCCTGGCGGGCCAGGCCAGGGGGGCCGAAGACCTGATGGACAACGCCGACCTTGCGCCCGGCAGTGACCTCGGCGACCCCGTGATCATCCGTCTGTTACCGGTCGGCGCCGGCCAGGCCGCGGTGATCGAGCAGCAAGGCAACGGCAACCGCGCCGCCCTCGACCAGAACGGCCAGGCCCTGCTGGGCCGCATCGTCCAGGCCGGGGGCGCACAGGAGGCGTACATCCTGCAAGAAGGCAGTGACCTGATGGCCAGCATCAGCCAGCAGGGTAATGGCAACAGCGCGTCGATCCGCCAGAGCGGCAGCAGCAACAGCGCTGCCATCGACCAGATCGGCAACGACAACAGCGCCAGCATCGTGCAGTCCGGCACGGGCCTCAACAGCTCCGTGACCCAAGCCGGCAATGGCCAGCATGTTCAGATCACCCAATACCGATAGACCTGGAGGCACCACCATGTTCAAGCTCGCTCCCCTAAGTGCCGCTATCGTCCTGGCCCTTGCAGGTCAGGTCATGGCTGCCGACAGCACTTCGACGCAGACTCAGGACGGCAAGGAAAACATTGCCGAAGTGACCCAGACCCTCGCACCGTTCGCCTCGGCCACCCAGACCCAGACCGGCAAGGGCCACAACCACCTGGCAGTGCAGGCCGACAGCACCAGTGATATCCAGCAGAGCGCTACCGGCTCGTACAACGCAGGGTACGCCGAGCAACTGTTCGAAAACGGCAGCCAGATCACCCAGCAGTCCGGGGGCAGCTACAACGATGCCTTCGCCAGCCAGTCGCTGGGCGAAAACAACCAGGTCCTGCAGACCCAGCAAGGCAGCGAGAACCACTCGACCGTGTGGCAGGACACCCAGCTAGGCAGCCAAGTCACCACCCTGCAATCGGGCCAGCGCAACGAAGCCTTCGCCGAGCAGATGTTCGGCGGCAGCAACAACCAGAGCCTGATCATGCAGGCCGGCGCCGACAACTATGCCGCTGCCGAGCACCTGACCCACAACGACGGCAACATCCAGATCTACCAGGACGGCAAGGAGAACTGGGCCTACGGTGACCAGCGCGACGGCCAAGGCGGCACCATCGGCCTCAACCAGACCGGCACTGGCAACTCGGTAGAGGTATGGCAGGACACCCAGGTGGGCAGCCAGGCCAACGTCACTCAGACCGGCCAGCTCAACGAAGGCTACATCGACCAAAGTTTCGGCGAAGCCAACAAGGCCAGCCTGACGCAAAATGGCAAGGCCAACGCCAGCTGGTCGGATCAGTTCGAGAGCAACAACTCGACCACTACCATTTCGCAGAAGGGTAGCAACAACCTGCACTACACCTACCAGAACGGTGAAAACCTCAACCTGACCGTGACCACCCAAGGCAACGGCAACAAAATCACCGCCAGCAACTGGAAAGGCGACAAGATGGGCGGCCAGTTTGGTACCAACCAGACCGCCGTTATCAACCAGTACGGCAACGGCAACGGCGTCAACCTGACGCAGAATGGTGACAACCAGCTGGCCACGCTGAACCAGACCGGCAACAACAACGCGATGCAGACCAAGCAGGCCGACAGCAACAACGAGCTGTTCTTCGAGCAGAACGGCAGCGACAACATCCTCATCGCCGACCAGCGTGGCACTGACAACTATGCCTTCGGCAGCAGCGAAGGTACCGGCAACTCCATCACCTTGGACCAGTCCGGCTACAGCAACCAGAGCCACACCAATCAGCTCTACGGTAGCGGCAACGAGGTCACCATCAAACAGACCGACAGCGTCAACGCCGCCTACGTGACCCAGGGCGGCCAGGGCAACAAGGCATTCGTCGACCAGAGCGGTATCGCGCAAACCGCCACCATCAGCCAGCTGGGCAGCGCGAACACGGCCACTGTGACTCAAAAGTAAGCCCTTCCCCCTTGGACCGCGGTGCTCACTCTCCCGAGTGCCGCGGTTCCTTTTTGTTGCAGCGGGCTTGGCGCGAATAGGCCATGCACGCCAACAGCATTACAATGGTCAGCACCCCATTCGGTGCGCCCGTCATGATCCAGTCCGACCTCGACCTGTTCGGCCCCCAGCCGCAACGCCTGGCCAGCCACACCGTGCTGCTGCCCGGTTTCGCCCTGGCCGAGCTCGAGGCCCTGCTCGACGCCCTGCGCCCAGTGCTGCGCGCCGCGCCGTTCCGGCACATGCAGACGCCAGGCGGCCTGCACATGGCCGTAGCGCTGACCAATTGCGGTGCGCTGGGTTGGGTCAGTGATGCGCACGGCTACCGCTACACCTCCACCGACCCGCAAAGCGGCATGCCCTGGCCTGCGCTACCGCCCGTTCTGCTCAGCCTGGCAGGTCGCGCAGCCGCCATCGCAGGCTTTGACGATTTTGTCGCCGACGCCTGCCTGGTCAACCACTACCTGCCTGGTACCCGCCTGAGCTTGCACCAAGACCGCAACGAACAGGACTACGACCAGCCGATCGTGTCGATTTCACTGGGCTTGCCTGCGGTGTTCCTGTTGGGCGGGTTACAACGCGCGGACAAGACCCAGCGTGTACCGCTGAACCATGGCGATGTGCTGGTCTGGGGCGGTGAGGACCGCTTGCGCTTTCATGGGGTGTTGCCAATCAAACCCGGCGTGCATCCGCGCATGGGTGAACGGCGCATCAACCTGACCCTGCGCAAGGCGGGGTAATGGCGTAAAAACTTGAACATCTTCGCCGGTAAGGCTTCTAAAGATGAGCAGCGTCAGTCTTTTCGAGGAGCCCGACATGACCTACACGCCCTGCCATGGAGCTGCGCACCGATGAAAATGCCCGGCCGCTCTCCCAACGCCTCGCTGCAGCTCGATTACGTACGCGATACGTTATTCGGCCCTGTGGCACAGAGCGTTGAATGCCAATGCCAGCTCGCCGCCATCAACCTGCAGGGCCGCCCTGCGCTGCGTTTGCACATCTGCCCGCCACTGCCCGACAAAGTCGACCGTGCCCACAGCGTGGCGTTCGTCTGGGACGGCCGCAGTTACCGCGGCGTGGTGCGCGACCAAGGCAAGTGCGGCGACGGGGGGCTCAACCTGTTGCTGGAGTTGCAATAAGCCGATCAACGGCGGCCAAGTGGGCTGAACCTGCCGGCAACACCACGTCTCCATAGCACAAGAGCCCATGCCTTCTGGAGATCGCCATGAACAGTCCGTTGCTCAAGCTCTTCACCCACCCATCCGATGCCTGGATAGAGATCCGCCGGGCGGAAGAAGACCACCCGCAGCAATACCTGCCGCGCCTGCTGGTGTTGGCGTTGATCCCTGCCGTGTGCCTATTCGCCGGCACTACCACCTTTGGCTGGAGCCTTGCCGGCGAAGAACGCGTGCGCCTGAGCCTCGCCAGCGCGGCGCAGCTGGCGTGTCTGCTGTATGCCGTCACGGTGGTGGGGGTGATGATCATGGGGGTGATGATCCGCTGGATGTCACGCGGCTTTGATGCACAACCCAGCCTACAGCAATGCATCGGCTTTGCCGCCTACTGCGCGACGCCGTGGTTTTTTGCCGGAGTGGTCGGGTTGCTGCCGATTCGCTGGCTGGCCCTGGTGGCGCTGTTGGCCGCCTCGGCGTATGCCAGCGTGCTGCTGTTCGGCGGTTTGCAGACGTTTTTACGCTTGCGCAAAGAACAGGCCATGCTGTTCGCCGCCTGTGTGTGGGGGGTGGGCCTATTGGTGCTGGTGACCATCCTGGTGTCGATGATCCTGTTCTGGTTCAACGGCCTGATGCCGGAGTATGTGCGCCCGGCCAGCCTGGGCTGACCGGGCTCTACGGGCAGGCTCAGGCAATCGCCCTGAGCGGCGTGGTGGGTTTGTCACGCAGCGCGTGCAATTGCGTAAGCAGGTTCACCACGTCGCGGCAACTGTTGAGGCCCTGCAGGTCTACCCCGCTCAGGGTCACCCCCTCTTCCAGGCTTTTCCCCTGGCCCAGGCGAATGGTCAGGTGAGCGCCATCCGCGCAACTGACTTCGCAGCGATCAGGCAGGCAGGCTTGCTCAATCATCTGCCGCATTTCCAGCATTGAAACGCCTATCAACGACATTGTACGACCCTCTCTGTACTGGATGGCCTATTGGTTAGGTACGCCTTTGCCAGGCAAGGTGCCAATTGATATTGCGCATCCTCCGGCGGCCGTCCATGCGCCGGAGCAATGATCGTGCGGGGAATCATCTAGCACCTTAGTGGAAGATCGCGGGTGGGCCTGTACTGTTCGATCGGCTGCTGGCAGTTAACGACGAGCGGTCTCGGCCGGCATCTGCCCGAACCGTCCGGCATGGAAATCATCGAACGATTCTGCGATTTCTGCCTCGCTGTTCATCACGAACGGCCCGTAGCCAACGATCGGCTCATCGATCGGTTCACCGCTGAGCAACAGCACGCTGGCGTCTTCCAGCGCCTCGATGGCAATGCCCTCACCGCTACGCTCGAACAGCACCAGGCTGGCCGGCCCGGCTTCGCGTTCACCGTTGACCCGCACGCTGCCGCGCAACACCACCAGGGCTGCATTACGCCCCGTCGCGACGGGCAGTTGCACGCTCGACTGGGCGTTCAAACGCATGTCCCAGACATCCATGGCGGTAAAGGTTCGCGCAGGGCCTGGCTGCCCTTGGTACTCACCCGCGATCACCCGCAGGCTGCCACCGTTGCCGTCCAGCGCCACCACAGGGATGTCCGTGGCCAGCAGCGTCTGGTACCCCGCCGCAGCGCGCTTGTCACGCGCAGGCAGGTTGACCCACAGCTGCACCATCTCCAGCGTACCGCCACTGCGGGCAAACGCCGGGGCGTGGAACTCTTCATGGAGGATGCCATTGGCAGCTGTCATCCATTGCACGTCGCCTGGGCCGATCAGGCCACCCGCCCCCGTCGAGTCACGGTGCTCCAGTTCGCCCTGGTAGACGATGGTCACGGTCTCGAAACCACGGTGCGGATGTTGCCCGACGCCGCGCCGGGCGCTGGTCGGGGTAAAGGTGTGCGGGCCGGCATAGTCCAGCAACAGGAACGGGCTGATCTGGCTGGCCAGGTTGTCATAGGTGAACAGGCTGCGCACCGGGAAGCCATCGCCTACCCAGTGGGGGTGAGGGCTGCGGTGAATACCCAGAATCTTTTTCATGAGAAGTCTCCTCTCTTGGCTGGGATCACCTTACCAATGATACCAATCAGGCGGTAGACAGCTGAAATGGCATGCATCGTTCCATCAATAGGACAAACTTCAGTTTAGAAAGCTGAGCACGGACGCTGCTGTCATCGCTGGGTCCTCCTGCATGAAACAGTGCCCACCCGCGACCTGCTGGGCAGTCACGTTCGGGTTCAGCGCCACCAGGCGCTTCACCGAATGTGGCACGAAGGGGTAGGTCTGTTCGCCATACAGCACCCGCGTCGGTGTCTGGATCGCTGCCAGATTCGCCCACATGCGTTTGGGGAACGAACTGAAAATCTCCACCTCGCGGCTGGGCCGACACTTGAGTACCACCGCCTCGCCGCAATCGCCAATGGCATGCTCGACATAGGCTTGCAGCGCCGCATCACTCCAGCCTTTGAAGATACCGCGGCCCTGCAGCGAGGCCAGCGCCGTTTCACGATCGGGCCAATGGCTGCGGCGGCTGGCAGCCTTGCGCGCCAAAGCGTGGCGCTGGTGCAGGCCAACCAGCGCGGCGGCGCCCATCACGCCGATCATGCTGCGGCTGAACAACACCGGGTCGAGCAGCACGGCGCGCTCGAACAACTGCGGCTTACTGGCCAGGATCAGCCCCGAGAGCACGCCACCAAAACTGTGCCCGAGGGCAACACGCGGCACCTCGCCATATTCGCCACGCCCGCGCTCGAACGCCTCCACTGCCAATTCAGCCGTGCGGTTCCAGCCGCGAAACGCACCGCCATGGTCGCTGTCGCCATGGCCTTGCACATCGCACAGCCACAGGTCGAAGTGCTCGCCCAGGCGCATCAGCAACGGCTGGTAGGCCAGGCAGCAGAAGCCGTTGCCATGCAGAAAATGCAGCAAAGGCTTGCCACTGGCCGGCGTACGCCAGCCGCGCAGGGTAAAGCCTTCGGAGCAATGGTGGGACCACGGGATCAACTGCATGGGCTTGCTGTACTCATCGGTCTATGAAAACGCCGATTCTACAAACAGCAGCGGGTATAGCGAAATCACCAGTAGCACGGCCATCAGGACATTGAACAGCATCAGCCAACGCGGGTTCTGCAACAGGTTGCGCAAGGCGCTGCCGAACATGACCCAGACCCCGACGCTGGGCAGGTTGACCAGGGCGAACAGCGCGGCGATGACGACCACGTTCATCACGTACCCCTGGGCCGGTGTGTAGGTGGTGATTGCCCCCACTGCCATTACCCAGGCCTTGGGGTTGACCCACTGAAATGCCGCAGCGCCCCAGAAGCCCAACGGTTTGCGGGCGCTGCCCGAGGCTGTGCCGATCGGCCCCGAGGTGGCGATCTTCCAGGCCAGGTACAGCAGGTAGGCGGCGCCTGTGTAGCGCAGGATGGTGTACAGCGCCGGCCATGCCTTGAACACCTCACCCAGCCCTAAACCGACTGCCAGCACCATGACCATGAAACCGACACTGATGCCAATGGCATGCGGGATCGAACGGCGCACGCCGAAGTTCACGCCCGAGGCCAGCAGCATGGTGTTGTTCGGCCCCGGGGTGATGGAGGATACGAAGGCAAACAGCACAAAAGCTGTCAGCAGGTCGGCAGAGGCAAGCATGGCAGGCATTCCACAATCATTATTGGTGCTGTCACACTAACGGAGTCGCCCTACCTTGCGACCGGTACAATTTCGCTAAATTAAATAGATACAAATACTGTACCGATCTCGTTCAGTTCAAGGAAGCCTGCCCCATGAGCCTCACCATTCGCCCCGCCGTGCGTACCGATGCCGCGCAGATTCTGGCATTCATCACCGAGCTTGCCGACTACGAACGTGCCCGGCACGAGGTCGTTGCGTCTGTCGACGACATCCAGCGCAGCCTGTTTGACGAAGGCAGTACCGTGCACAGCCTGATTTGCGAGCGTGATGGCCTGGCGATTGGTTTTGCCGTGTACTTCTACAGCTACTCGACCTGGCTCGGGCGCAATGGCATCTACCTCGAAGACCTGTACGTGACGCCCGAGCAGCGCGGCGATGGCGCTGGGCGCAAACTGCTGCGCCATATTGCCAGCGAGGCCGTGCAGAACAATTGCGGGCGCCTGGAATGGAGCGTGCTGGACTGGAACGCGCCGGCAATCGGGTTTTACCAGTCGTTGGGCGCCGAGGCGCAGAGTGAGTGGCTTCGGTATCGGCTCGATGGCGAGAAGCTGCTGGCGTTTGCGCGGGGTTGACCCTGGAAACCGCCAGCAGCTCTTTAAAGTCACCTTAAGCAACTTATTAACATATAACTCTAGCTATCTGATTTAGATTAATTTTTTGTGGTGGGGCCAGCCTCCCCCACCACAGTACAGGTGCAATCCCGCTGCCACACCGCTCCGGCGATATCCACTTGCTTGGGCAGCACCTTGTTCTGGAAAAACAGCTCCGCCGTGCGCTGCTGCGCCGCGATGATTTCATTGCTCACCGGTATCACGGGCGAAGCTGGCCGATGGCTGAAGCTGCGCCGTACCACCTCCTCCGGCAACCCCATGAACTTTGCCAGCAACTGAATGCTGCCCGCTTCATCGCTGCGCGTGAGGGCCTCGGCCCGGCTGATCTCATCGAGCAGTTGGCCAACGAACGTTCCATTTGCCTCGACATAACCACGCGCCCCCAGCATGAACGGCCCGATCAACCCCAGCCCTTGGCCGTCGGCCAGCAGCCGCGCCTTGCCCTCCAGGTCGATCGCCGAATAGAACGGGTCCCAGATCGCCCAGGCATCCACGCTGCCGCGCTCGAACGCGGCGCGGGCATCGGCGGGCGCCAGGTACACCGGCTGCACATCGCGGATACTCAAGCCGGCCTTGGCCAGGCTGCGCAGCAACAGGTTATGCGCACTGGAACCTTTCTGCAGGGCAATCCGCTTGCCCTTAAGGTCAACGACGCTGGCGACCGCGCTGCCCTTGGGCACCAGGATCACCTCGGCTTGCGGCTTGGGTGGTTCCGCGCCGATGTACAGCAGGTCGGCACCAGCCGCCTGGGCGAAGATCGGCGGGATGTCGCCGGTGGAGCCGATGTCGAGGCTGCCAATATTCAGAGCCTCGAGCATCTGTGGGCCGGCCGGGAACTCGATCCATTGGACCCGGGTATTGGCAAAACGCTGCTCCAGAAAACCATGCTGCTTGGCCAGGACCAGGCTGATCGAACCCTTCTGATAGCCAATACGTAACGTCGCAGGGTCCGCCGCCTGGGCAGTTCCAACAAAGCTCAGCAGCAGCAAGACGGCAAGGCGTAGCACACGCATCGGTCACTCCTTCCAGTCGGTCGAGGGTTTTTCCCAGAGGTTGATCCCGCCTTCCACGGCGTACTGGTCGATGGCCGCCAGCTCCTCGGGGGTGAACGCCAGGTTGTCGAGCGCGGCAACGTTTTCGATGATCTGCTCGGGCCGGCTCGCGCCAATCAGCGCCGAACTCACGCGCGGGTCGCGCAGCGTCCAGGCCAGGGCCAGCTGGGCCAGGCTCTGGCCACGCTCACGGGCAATGTCGTTGAGCGCACGGGCACGGGCGATGTTGGCCTGCGACAGGTGCTGAGGCAACAACGAGCCACCGCCAGCGCGGTTGACCCGGGCATCGGCGGGAATGCCGTTCAGGTACTTGTCGCTGAGCAGGCCCTGCGCCAGCGCGGTGAACACGATCACCCCGGCGCCGAGCGCGTCGGTGGTGGCCAGCAGGTCGCGCTCGATCCAGCGGTTGAACAGGTTGTACGAAGGCTGGTGTATCAGCAATGGCACTTTCAGTTCAGCCAGCAGTGCGGCAATCTCGGCGGTCTTGCCGGCCGAGTAGGAAGAAATGCCCACATACAGCGCCTTGCCCTGGCGCACGATGTCGGCCAGGGCAATGGCGGTTTCCTCCAGCGGGGTGTCGGCATCGAAGCGGTGCGAATAGAAGATGTCGACGTAATCGAGGCCCAGGCGCTGCAGGCTCTGGTCCAGGCTGCTGATCAGGTATTTGCGCGAGCTGCCGCCCTGCCCGTACGGGCCAGGCCACATGTCCCAACCCGCCTTGCTCGAGATGATCAGCTCGTCGCGGTAGCTGCGCAGGTCCTCACGCAGCAACCGGCCGAAATTGCGCTCGGCGCTGCCATAGGGCGGGCCGTAATTGTTGGCCAGGTCGAAGTGGTTGATGCCGGCATCGAATGCCGTGCGCAGCAAGGCGCGCTGGGTGTCGATAGGCGTCGCGTCGCCAAAATTGTGCCACAGGCCCAGGGACAGGGCCGGCAACACCAGGCCACTGCGGCCGACACGGCGGTAAGGCATGCGCGCGTAGCGCTCGGGGTTGGCGGCGTAGCTCATGGTTGACCTCGTTCGGTAAAGAAGGGATTGGCAGGGCGTTGCAGGCCCAGGTGTTGACGCAAGGTTCGGCCCTGGTACTGTCGGCGGAACAGCCCGCGGCGCTGCAGTTCGGGCACGACCTGGTGGGCGAAATCCTCAAGCCCGAGGGGCAAGTGCGGCACCAGCACGTTGAAGCCATCAGCGCCGCGGCCCTCGAACCAGGCCTGCAGTTCATCGGCGATGTGCGTCGCAGTGCCGATCAGGCTGTAGTGCCCTCGCCCGCCGGCGATGCGCCGGCCCAGCTGCGCCAGTGTCAGTTGTTCGTTGCCGGCCAGTTCGGTAAGCAGTTGCTGGCGGCTGCGCTGGCCATCTTCGGTGGGCGGCAGTTCGGGCAGCGGGCCGTCAAGCGGGTAACCGGACAGGTCGAAGTTGCCGAGCATGCGCCCGAGCAAACCGACGCCTACACGCGGGTCGACCCGTTCCTGAAATTGCTGGAACTTCTCTTCGGCTTCAGCCTGGCTGTGCCCGACCACCACAAACACGCCGGGCATGATCTTCAGCGAATCCTCGTGCCGCCCGTAAGCGGCCAGGCGGTCCTTGAGGTCGGCATAGAAGGCTTGGGCGCGGACCAGGCTCGGTTGCGCGGTAAACACCACTTCGGCAGTTTGCGCGGCCAGCTCGCGACCGGCTTGCGAGGACCCGGCCTGAACCAGCACGGGCCGCCCCTGGGGCGAACGTGCAACGTTCAGCGGGCCTTTGACGCGAAAGTGCTCACCGGCATGGTTCAGTGCGCGCACGCCATCAGGGCGGTGGAACAACCCGCTGGCCTTGTCACGCACGAAGGCATTGTCCGCCCAGCTGTCCCACAGGCCCTGTACCACCTGCTGGAACTCACGGGCCCGGGCATAACGCTCGGCATGCGGGATATGCGCCTGGCGGCCAAAGTTGCCGGCTTCGGCGGCCGCATCGGAGGTGACCAGGTTCCAGCCGGCGCGCCCACCGGACAGATGGTCCAGCGAGGCGAACTTGCGGGCCACGTGGTACGGCTCGTTGTAACTGGTGGTGGCGGTGGCGATCAGGCCGATGTGCTCGGTGACTGCGCTCAGTGCCGAGAGCAAGGTCAGCGGCTCGAAGTAGGTGGAGCGGGCGCTGTGGCTGGCCAAGGCGTCAGTTGGCGCGGCGACGCTGTCAGCGACGAACAACGCGTCGAAGCAGGCAGCCTCGGCGATCTGCGCGGCGCGGCGGTAGCTGCTGAAGTCCATGGGGTCGGCCGGTACGTCCGGGTGGCGCCAGGCGGCCACGTGGTGCCCGGTGGCCATGAGGAAGGCGCCCAGGCTGAGTTGGCGACGCATGTCGATCTCCTTGTGAAGGATTAAGGTCGCAAGCAAGCTGCCTGCACGGTGGGTGCTTCTGCCACCCAACCGTGCGTGCCCGGCATGCTGCGGTTAGTCAGAAGTCCTTGCGCACCTGCACGCCGAAGTAGCGCCCGTCATCGCGCGGCACGGAGCGGTAGATGTAGTCACCGCCGCTGGCCAGCATCTGCGCATACGACTTGTCACCCAGGTTCTTGCCCAACAACGCCACGCGCCAGCCGTCGTTGTAGTCGGCCAAGGCGATGCTGGCGTTCCAGATGCCGTAGGCGCCTTGCATGGTGTCGGGGTTCTGGTCGAGGCTGAACTGCACCGCGTCCTGCCAGCTGTAGTCACTGGAAAGCTCGACATCCAGGCCGTTGTCCAGCGGGATCACGTAGTCCGCGCGCACGTAGGTCTTCCAGTCCGGGGTAAACGGCAAGTGGCCACCGTCGATGTTGCAGTTGGCGGCCGCCCCTGCCGGGCAGTTGAAGTGATCGACACGGGCCTTGGTGTAGGCCACCGCCGTGGTGAGCTTCAATTGCGACGTGGCCTGGAAGCTGGCGTCCAGCTCCACACCCTGGGTCTTGACCTTGCCGGCGTTGACCAGGCGGGTTACCACCTGGTTGGCCACCGTGTCGAAGAAGTTGGCCTGGTAGTTGTCGTAGTCGGTGTGGAATACCGCCAGGTTGGCCGTCAGGCGGTTGTCTAGCGCCGTGCTTTTCAGGCCGATTTCGTAGGCGTCGGAGGTTTCCGGTTTGAGGGCGTCAGTGTCGCGCGGCTGCATGTTGAAGAACACGTTGTAGGCCGGGCCTTTGTAGCCGCGCGAATAGGTGACGTAGCCAGTCAGGTTGTCGCTGAAGTCGTACTGCAGGCCGGTGCGCCCGCTCCAGCCGTCTTCATCCACCGAACCCGAGCTTGCCGTCGAGGGCTGGATGCCGGTGACCGCAGTGGCCGAGGTAGAGACGCGGCGGTGATCGTATTCCAGGTCGTCGTGGGTCCAGCGCAGGCCGAAGATGGCCCGCAAGTCGTCAGTGAAGTTGAAGGTGTTCTCACCGAACAGCGCGACGCTGTCGTTGCTTGTCGAGTATTCCGCCCGCCCGTTGTTGGCCACGCTGTCGTTGACCGACAGGCGCCGGTAGGTTTCGTTGGAGGTGCCGTGCATGTAGAAGGCGCCGAGCACGTACTCGTTGAACTGCCCTTTGGGCGAGGTCAGGCGAAACTCCTGGCTGTACTGGTCATAGTCCACAGTGCCCTTGTCATGGGAGGCGGTCACGGGCAGCAATGCACGGCGGTCGCCGTCCTGGTACTGGGTGTTGTCCCAGCCGCGCCAGGCGCTGATCGAGGTCAGCGTGTAGTCACCCAGCTGCCAGTCGAGCTGGGCCGACAGGCCCTGGTTCTGGTCTTCGACATGGGTCTTGAAGTCGCTGTTGATGTCGCGGTTGTGGGCACTTGGCGTGACGGGGCGCAGTGGGTCGGCAACCCCGGCACTCGCGCGGGTGATCACACCGCTGGGCAGCGTGTCTTCGCCTTTCATGTAGTCGGCGATCAAGGTCAGGCGCAGCTCTTCGCTGGGTTCGAACTCCAGCTTGCCACGGGCTCCCTTGCGTTGGTAACCGTTGACGTCTTGGCCGTTGGCGACGTTTTCGACATTGCCGTCGTAGTCGCCCCACAGGGTGCTCAGCGAACCCTTGAGCTGTTCGCTGAGGCGTCCACCGATGCCGAAGCGCAGGCGGTTCTCGTCGCCACCGCCAAAGTGCGAGTAGTCCACATAACCCTGGGTGTGCTCGGGGATGGCCTTGCTGACCACGTTCAGCACACCGGCCGAGGCGTTCTTGCCGAACAGCGTGCCTTGCGGGCCACGCAGTACCTCGATGCGCTCCAGGTCGAGCAGGTCGAGGGTAGACTGCCCGGGGCGGCCAAACACGACGCCGTCGACCACCGTGGCCACGGTAGGTTCGACGCCGGGGGATGTGGAAATGGTGCCGACACCACGGATGAACAGCGACGTGTCCTTGTTCGAAGCGCCTGCACGGTAATTGAGGGTTGGCACCTGCTGAACGATGCTGGCCACGTTGTTGCGGTTGTCACGCTCGAGCTGCTCACCGTCGATCACCGATACCGCCACGGGTACTTCCTGCAGGGTGGCCTCGCGGCGGGTGGCGGTGACGGTCACCGCGCCCAGCGCCGTGGCTTGCGCTGCTTGGGCAGGTTCAGCGGCTTGGGCGCCCTGGCCGAAGGCGGCCAACAGAATAGCCGCTACCAGCGGCCGGCGTTGCGTGGTTGGAAACGGAGTTGTCTGCATGCTGCTCACTGCCTTATGGGACCAGACCAGGCCCACATTCACGGGCCGACACGGAGGGTGCTGTGGTTGTCTGGTCTCGCTCGAGCGAGTAGCAGGCGCTTGCCAACAGCAGCGCTTGTTAGCGCTAACATGAACAAGTATCAGAGCCTGTTGCTTAGCACGTCAAATACTTAAAAGTCAGATTGATATGCAATAAAGCTATTTGTCAGCAGCCCTCACGTTAGCGCTAACATCGCGCCATTTCCCCAGGAGGCGAGCCCGTGAGCCAGGCCAAGGATCCACCCCGCAAGCGTCGTGGCGCAGGCCGTGCCACGCTGGCCGACGTGGCACGCGCCGCCGAGGTTTCGGCAATCAGCGTGTCGCGCTACTTCAACCAGCCCGAGCAAGTGTCGCCGCCCCTGCGCGAGCGCATTGAGGCTGCCGTGCAGGCGCTGGGCTATGTCCCTAACCTGGTTGCCGGTGGCCTCGCCTCGGCGCGGGGGCGCATTGTTGGCATGGTGATACCGAACATCTCGGGGCCCATTTTCGCCCAGACCATCCAGGCCTTCAGCGACACCCTCAGCCGCCACGGCTATCAGTTGCTGTTGGCGTCCAGCTACTTCAGCGAAGAACAGGAAGAGAGCGCAGTACGCGCCTTCCTCGGCTGGTCGCCCGCAGCGCTGGTGGTCACCAGCCATTTTCATAGCCCGGCGACTGAAAAGATGCTGGCCGAGGCAGACGTGCCGGTGGTGGAAATCTGGGATTACCGCCCCGAGCGAGCGCCCTTGCAGGTCGGCTTTCTGCATCACCAGGTGGGCGTGCAGGCATGCCGCTACCTGCTGGACAAAGGGTATCGACGCATTGCCTTCGTGCAGAACAGCGCGGCCGGTGACCTGAGTGCGCTGGAGCGGCGCGACGGGTACATCGAGGCCTTGCGCGATGCCGGGCTTGAGCCCTGGGTTTTCGTGCCCTCGGCTGATTGCGCGCCGTTCGAGGCGGGCAAGCAGGCGATGCAAGCGCTGATCCGCCGTGCGCCGCGGCCCGAAGCGATCCTCTTCGCCAACGACAACCTGGCCGCAGGCGCCGTGCTCGCCGGCCAACGTGCAGGGCTGCGGCTGCCGCAAGACATGGCGATCGTCGGCTTTGGCGACTACCCGTTCGCCGACATGCTGTTGCCCAGCCTGACCACACTCAGGCCGCCGTCGCGGGAGATTGGCGAGGTGGCGGCCTTGCGCGTGTTGCAGCACCTGGGCGTGGTCGCCCATGAAGGCGAAGTGCAGCGCCTGAACCTGCTGACGTGCGAGTTGGTGGCCCGCGAAAGCGCCTGACGGGCACTGACCCAGCCGGCCATCACCCGCCGGGTGCAGAACTTCGAGGAAGACCTCGGCGCCACCCTCCTCGACCGCAACACCAAACCGCTCAAGCCCACGCCAATGGGCCTGCGGGTGTATGAGCAATGCAAGGCGATCCTGCGCGAGATCGACTCGCTGCGTGAATTGGTGGCCAATGACGGTGCCCCGTCGGGCACCTTGCGCCTAGGCGTGCCGCAGACCCTGGGCGATGTGGTGCTGCTCGACGCCCTGGCGCAGATACGTGATACCTACCCGGTGCTGCGCAACCAGGTCACCAGCGGCTGGGGCAGCAGCCTGATCGCGCGCATGGAAAACGGCGAACTCGATGCGGCCACCGCGCTGTTTCCGCCCGGCAAAATCTTCCCCGAAGGCATCACCAGCCGCTCGATAGGGCGCATGCCGTTACGGGTAGTGGCGGCCAAGGGCAGCGCCAGCAAGCGCAGTTACAAGTTGAAAGACTGCTACACCCGCGGCTGGGTGCTCAACCCTGACGGCTGCGGTTTTCGCGCGGGGCTGCAGCGTGCCTTGAGCGAACAGGGGCTGAGTTTGTCGATCAACCTGGAGACCATTGGCACCGACCTGCAACTGGGGCTCGTCGCCAGCGGCCAAGGGCTGGGGCTGGTGCCCGAGCCGCTGCTGCAGAGCAGCCGCCATCGGGATGCGTTGGATGTGGTCAACGTGACGGATTTCAAACCGCAGGTGGATGTGTGGCTGTTCCATCCGCGTTATCTGGGCAACCTGCAGGAGCCGGTGGAGCTGTTCGGCGAGATTGCCGGTAATCGCCTGCAGGCGTGACGCTGGCCGCTCCGGCAATGGCAATCACACCGCAATCGCGATGGCCAGCGAACCCGCCGCCTCGGCACTGGGCACGGTGATCGTCACCGGCAACTGCGCCGCTTCCGGCGCATAGGTCACCAACGGCATCTCACCGGCCGAGGCCAGCAGCGCCAGCCGCAACAGCTTACGGTGGCTACTACTTCGGCCGGGTCACCTACAACTTCTGAAATACTTTTCGCGCGCGAACCGCTGTGCAATTGACGCAAAACCTGCCTCGTGGTCTCCTAATGCCTCGCGTTCAGGTGCCCCTTCAGGGGTGAAACGGGAAACCGGTGCGTCACAGGCCCTCAATCAGGGCCGGACAAACCCGGTGCTGCCCCCGCAACGGTAAGCGAGCGAAGCGTCTAGACCACTGTGCCGCATCATCTGGCATGGGAAGGGGCGCTTTTCAGGAGCGCTGCTCCTCCTCGTTAGCCCGGAGACCGGCCTGGCGTTCATGAACAACACCCCCGCGGTGGGCGGGCGCTGTCGCATTCCCCTGGGCGGATCACGTTCGGGGCTGCCGCGCTTGCCCGTTGCCCACAAAAAGCAGAGGAACGCGTCATGCCCGTCACCAGCGCCAAACACAGCATTGCCACCCCCGTTACCCTCAGTCAGCGTGTCGTCATCGCCGTCGGCGCCAGCCTGCTCGGCCTGTGCCTGGTCTACTTTGCCGGCTTCTCGCACATCGAGGCCGTGCACAACGCGGCCCACGACACCCGTCACAGCGCTGCCTTCCCCTGCCACTGAGTACGCCCCATGATCACGCGCATCGCCCGTACCGCGGGCTTCAGCGGGCTGCTTGCAGCCTTGCTGCTGACCCTGCTGCAAAGCTTCTGGGTTGCTCCTTTGATCCTTGAGGCGGAAACCTACGAGTCTGCAGCCCCTGCTGCCGAGCATCACGCACACGGCGCCGAAGGGGCCGCGGCGCATGAACACAGCGACGAAGCCTGGTCGCCCGAAGATGGCTGGCAGCGCATCCTGTCCACCACCGGCGGCAACCTGGTGGTCGCGGTCGGCTTCGCCTTGATACTCGCCGCCTTGTACAGCCTGCGTGAACCCAAGCGCGCGGCGACAGGGGCGCTGTGGGGCCTGGCAGGCTTCGCGGTGTTCTGCCTGGCCCCTACCCTGGGCCTGCCACCGGAGCTGCCGGGCACCGCCGCCGCTGACCTGGGGCAACGTCAGGCCTGGTGGATCGGCACCGCAAGTGCCACCGCGTTGGGCCTGGCACTGCTGGTGTTCGCCCGCCACTGGCTGGTGAAGGCGCTGGGCGCGGTGTTGCTGGTGCTGCCGCATGTCATCGGCGCACCGCAACCTGAGGTTCATCAGAGCCTCGCACCCGAGGCCCTGGAAGCGCAGTTCAAGATCGCCTCCTGGCTAACCAACGCGGCCTTCTGGGTGGCCTTGGGGCTGCTCAGCGCGTGGCTGTTCCGCCGCTCCAGCCAGGCCTGATGGCGGTCGACACCTCGATGCCGGCACTGTACGCCGGCTTCGGCTGCCGCCGGGGCTGCCCGGCGGACACCCTCGAAACCCTGCTGCGCCAGGCCCTGGACCACCACGGCCTGGCACTGCCAGCGCTGCGCGGTATCGCCAGCATCGTCTTGAAGGCCGACGAACCCGGCTTGCAGCTACTCGCCACGCGCCTCGGCGTGCCGTTGCTGCTGTACGATGACAGGCAACTTGCCCCCTACGAACCGCTGCTCAGCCATCGCTCGGTCATTGCCCACGCACACAGCGGTTGCTGGGGTGTGGCAGAGAGCGCGGCGCTGGCCATGGCCAGCCAGCACCTCGGCGCTGCCAGGCTGCTGGTTACCCGCCAGGTGTACGGGCCGGCTACCCTCGCCCTGGCCTGCGGGCGATAATTGCGCCAACCATTCATTGCAAGGATTTTCCATGACGGTCTACTTCATCGGCGCCGGCCCCGGCGACCCGGAACTGATCACGGTCAAGGGCCAGCGCCTGATCCGCCAGTGCCCGGTGATCATCTATGCCGGCTCCCTGGTGCCCGCTGCCGTACTCGATGGCCACCAGGCCGAGACCGTGATCAACAGCGCCGAGCTGCACCTGGAGCAGATCATCAGCGCCATGCGCACGGCACACGCACGAGGCCAGGACGTGGCCAGGGTGCACAGCGGTGACCCGAGCCTGTATGGCGCGATCGGCGAGCAGATCCGCCACCTGCGTGAGCTGGGCATCGACTACCAGATCATTCCGGGTGTCACCGCCACCGCCGCCAGCGCGGCGTTGCTGGGCTGCGAGCTGACCTTGCCGCAGGTCTCGCAAACGGTGATTCTGACCCGCTTCGGCGACAGCTCGCCGATGCCCCCCGGCGAGCAACTGGCCGATCTGGCGCGCCATGGCAGCACCTTGGCCATCCACCTGGGCGTGAAACACCTGCCGCGGATCGTCAGCGAGCTGTTACCCCACTATGGCCAACAGTGCCCGGTTGCCGTGGTCCATCGCGCCACCTGGCCGGACCAGGACTGGGTGCGTGGCACCCTGGAAGACATCGTCGAACGCGTTGCTCTCAAAGATTTTCGCCGTACCGCGCTGATCCTCGTCGGCCATGTGCTGGGCGATACGCCGTTCGCCGAATCGGCCCTGTACCGGGCCGGGCACGCACACCTCTATCGCCCCGGCGACTGAGCATTGCCAGCCTTGGCACTGGCGTAGCAGACTCAAGGCTCCCGCCTGCAAACAGGAGCCATGCCAATGCTGGAACTTCGACCCAACTGCGAGTGTTGCAACGCCGACCTGCCGGGGGATAGCCCGGACGCGTTGATCTGCTCGTTCGAATGCACGTTCTGCCGTACCTGTGCCGACACTCGCCTGCACGGCCGCTGCCCCAACTGCGCCGGCCAGTTGCTGGCACGCCCGACACGGGTCGGCCAAGCGCTGGCCAACAACCCTGCCTCGACCCTGCGCGTAGTCAAACCCCACCCCGCTTGCGCCTGACAGCCCTGCGCAAATAGGCATCGTCACGCCACGCTGGCGGTGCTTATCCCCGTTTTTTGTAGGACTTTTCAACAATTCCTACTAGGTTAATCAACAGTCCTATACTCGGCATTACCAAACTTCGGGAATGGTCGTATCTTGCAGCGCTTCCGATAACCCCACTTGCAGACGTATTCCTGAGTGTTCCAGGAAGCGGACCACACCCCTACAGGAGTTTTCTTGATGACAACCGTCCTGATCGTCGACGACCACCCTATCGTCCGGCTGTCCCTGCGCCTATTGCTCGAACGGGAGCGCTTTAACGTCGTCGGCGAAGTCGCCAATGGCAGCGAAGTCGCCCAGGTGGCGCGTGAACTGCGGCCGGACGTGGTGCTACTGGACATCGGCCTGCCCGGCCTGGACGGCATGGAGGTGATCAAGCGGCTTCAATGCCTCGAGCCGGTGCCCAAGATCATGGTGCTGACCGGCCAGGCCACCGACCTTTATGTACGGCGCTGCCTGGATGCCGGCATCGGCGCCTTCGTCACCAAAGACGAAGACCACGAAGCCTTGCTGTTTGCACTCAAGGCCCTGGTCAAAGGCTATTCGACCTTCCCGCAGATGTCGGTCAACAGCAACTCGCTGGAGAGCGAGTCGATACGCCTGGGCAGCCTGTCCAACCGCGAAATGGAAGTGTTGCGGCGCCTTGCGCGCGGCGAAAACAACAAGAATATCGGCACCTGCATGAACCTCAGTGCCAAGACCATCAGCACCTATCGCGGCCGCATCATGGACAAGCTCAAGACCGAATCGCTGGTGGAAATGGTCGACCTGGCCAAGCGCAACAGCGTTAACTGAGCCCAGCTGCCATGAAGCGCCTGCTGGCGAGCGTTCTACTGGTCATCGGCCTGGCCGGCTCCACCGGCCTGTTTGCCGACAGCGAACCGAGGCAATTGTTGGCGCGCTCGATCAGCGCCGCAGCGCCCTTGCAACTGGGCGACCAGGACCGCCAATGGCTGCAGCAGCGCGGCCGCCTGGTGCTGGGCAGTTCGCGGCCTGATTACCCGCCGTTCGAAATCAACATCAGCCAGCATGATTACGAGGGCCTGAGCGCCGATTATGCAGGCATCATCGCCGAGCAACTGGGCGTCCCGATCGAAGTCCGGCGTTTCGACAACCGCCACCAAGCGATTGCCGCGCTGCGCGACGGCCGCATCGACCTGCTGGGTAGCTCCAACGCATTCGAGGCGGCGGATGCCCAGCTCGGCCTTAGCGAGCCTTACGCCGACGACCTGCCGGTGATCGTTACGCGCGAAGGCCGCACCTTGAAAAACACCCCAGACTTCAATGGCCTGCGCCTTGCGATGGTCGACCACTACCTGCCCGCCAATACCGTGCGCGCGCTCTACCCCAAGGCGCAATTGAGCCTGTACCGCTCAACCCTGGCGGGCCTTGCCGCAGTGGAATTGGGCGAGGCCGATGCCTACCTGGGCGATGCCATCAGCACGGATTTTCTCATCGGCAAGAGTTACCAGGGCACGGTAAAGATCGACCACTTCTGCAAGGTGCCGCCCGGCACCTTCGCGTTTGCCCTGGCCAACGACAACCAACGCCTGCGCAGCCTGATCGACAAGGCCTTGGGCAGAATCACCGAAAGCGAGCGCCTGACCATCCTGCGCCGCTGGACCAGCGGCAATACCAGCCTGCTGCTGGAGCGCCACCTGGCGGCCCTGACCGCTGAAGAAACCGACTGGATCGCCCGCAACCCCACCGTCAAAGTGCTGGTCAACACGTCGCTGGCGCCGCTGACCTTCAACGACGCACAGCACCGCGCCAGCGGCATCACCCTGGAACTGCTCAAGCAGATATCCCTGCGCACCGGGCTGCAGTTCAAGCCGCTGGAAAGCCAGTCGGCGCAGGCGATGCTCGAGCGCCTGGGGCGCGGCGAGGCGCACATGATCGGCGCCCTGGGCTACGGCACGGAGCGCGCCAGGCAATTGCGTTTTACCCGCCCCTACCTGGTCAGCCCACGGGTACTGGTCACCCGCAACGACGCGACATCGCCTGCCCAGGCCAAGGCCCTCGATGGCCAGCGCATAGCCTTGGTACGCGGTTCGCCGCAACGGGCAGAACTCAAGCGTCGCTACCCACGCGCCAAGGTGGTCGAAGTGGACAACCCCCTCGGGCTGATGGAAGCAGTGGCCAACGGCGCCGCCGACGTGGCCTTGAGCAACCACATCAACGCCACCTACTACATCAACCACGTGTTCAAGAACCAGCTGCGCATCGCCAGTGTGCTGGACGACAGCCCGGCCATCGCGGCATTTGCGGTGGCCTCGGACCAACCGCAACTGCAGGCCATTCTCGACAAGGCACTGCTGAGCATCCCGCCAGAAGAGCTGGACCAGCTGATCAACCGCTGGCGCACCAGCACACTGGTCAGTGACAGCCCATGGCGCGATTACCGCACGCTGGCGCTGCAAGTGCTGGTACTGTCGGCGCTATTGCTGGCCGGGGTGGTGTTCTGGAACAGCTACCTGCGCAAACTGATCCACCAGCGCACCGACGCCCAGCATGCCCTGCAGGCCCAGCTGGCATTGAGCCGCGGCCTGCTCGAACAGCTGCGCCAGGCCAAGGACGACGCCGAACAGGCCAGCCAGACCAAGAGCACCTTCCTGGCCACCATGAGCCATGAAATCCGCACACCCATGAACGCGGTGATCGGCCTGCTCGAACTGGCCCTGGAAGACAGTCGCGCCGGCCGCTGCGATACCCAGACCTTGCAGACTGCCCACGATTCGGCCATCGGTCTGCTGGAGCTGATCGGCGACATCCTCGACATTTCGCGTATCGAGTCTGGGCACATGACCTTGCAACCGGTCCCCTGCAACCTGGTCGAACTGGTACGCAACACGCTGCGGGTATTCGAAGGCAATGCGCGGATCAAAGGCCTGCACCTGCACAGTGCGCTGCCACCTTCAGCGGGTTGGGTCATGGCAGACCCGCTGCGGCTCAAGCAGGTGCTCTCCAACCTGATCAGCAACGGCATCAAGTTCACCGAGCGCGGTGAAGTGCATGCCAGCCTGACCCTGTCGGCCCAAGGCAGCAGCGGCGAGATGCAAGTTGAGCTGTGCGTGCGTGACACCGGCATTGGTATCAGCCCTGAAGACCAGGCACGCCTGTTCAATGCCTTCGCCCAGGCCGACGGCCCGCGGGCACGCCAGGGCGCTGGCCTGGGGCTGGTCATCAGCCGTACCCTGGCCGAACTGATGGGCGGTACGCTCAGCCTGCACAGCGTCGAAGGCGTGGGCACCAAGGTGCAGGTCAGCCTGCAACTGCCGGCCAGCCAGGCGCCCGCGCCTGCCGAAGCGCTTGCCCCTGTCCTTGAAAGCAGCAGCGGCCCGCTGAACGTTCTGGTGGTCGACGACTACCCTGCCAATTTGCTCTTGCTGGAGCGGCAACTGAACACGCTGGGGCATCGCGTGACCCTGGCTGAGAACGGCGAAGCGGCGCTGACGCGCTGGCAGGCGGCCCGGTTCGACCTGGTGATCACCGACTGCAGCATGCCGATCATGGACGGCCACGAACTGACTCGGCGCATCCGCAGCCTCGAAAGCGAAGGCGCGCTGGCGCCTTGCCGGATTCTCGGCGTCACCGCCAACGCACAGGCTGAAGAGCGTGCACGCTGCCTGGCCAGTGGCATGGATGAATGCCTGTTCAAGCCCATTGGCCTGCAAACCCTCAAAACCCACCTGCCGCACGCCAGCGTGCATGCGCAGCCTGTGCCAGCCCATGGCAGTGGTTTCAACCTGAACGAATTGCGCCACCTGACTCAGGACGATGAACAACTGACGCGGCACCTGCTGGAACAATTGTCGCAGAGCGCCAGCGAAGACCTGGCCGCGCTGCGTGCGCTCGGCCCCGACGCCAGTGGCGATGCGGTGCGTGCCTTGGCCCATCGCATCAAGGGCGGGGCAAAAATGCTCAAGGTACGCACACTGGTCAAGGACTGCGAAGCCATCGAGCATGCGCAAGCCCAAGGGCTGCCTACGGCTGAACTAAGGCAGCAACTGCAGGCCAGCATGCAGAGCTTGCTGCACGAACTGGCCGACGCCCTCAGTGCAATTGCAGCGTCGAACTGATCTGGCTGATCGCATCGACCACGTGGCGTGAGCCCTGCTGGATTTCCATGATCACCGTGCCGGCTTCGTTGGCCAGGGCGACGCCATGGCCGGTGCGGGTCAGGCTCGACTGCATGCTGGCCACCGCCAACAGCGACAGGTCGTGGTTCTGGCGCACCACATCGACGATCTCCAAGGTTGCCTTGCTGGTACGCGCCGCCAGGTTGCGCACTTCATCAGCGACCACGGCAAACCCGCGCCCATGCTCGCCGGCACGTGCCGCTTCGATGGCGGCGTTCAGTGCCAGCAAATTGGTCTGGTCGGCAATACCGCGAATGGTCAGGACAATCTGGCCGATCACATCCGACTGTTTGCTCACCGCGTCGATGCTGCGCGCCGCGTCATTGAGCTCTTGGGAAATCTGCTCGATCACCTGCACCGCCTGTTGCACCACCTCGGTACCCTTGCGCGCGCAGGCATCGGTCTGCATGGAGCTGGCGTGGGCGGCATCGGCGGCACTTTGCTGGGTGCAGACCTGGCTGGTGATATCGCTGGCGAACTTGACCACCTTGTACAGCCGGCCCTTGCTGTCGAAGATCGGGTTGTAAGAGGCTTCAAGAAAGACCGTCTGGCCTTGCTTGTTGACCCGCTCGAAGCGGTGCGAGTGGTATTCCCCACGGTTGAGCGACGCCCAGAACTCCCGGTACGCCGACGACTCCCGCTCCTGCGGCAGGCAGAACAGCCCGTGGTGGCGCCCCACCACCTCTTCCAGGCGATAGCCCATGGTGGTGAGAAAATTCGGGTTGGCCTTGATGACCCGGCCGTCAGGGGTGAACTCGATCACAGCCATGGAGCGGCCGATGGCCTTGAGCAGGCTTTCACTCTCGTGCTCCTGCATGACCCGCTGGCTGATGTCCGACGCCACCTTGATCACGCTGGTGACTTGCCGCTGCTCATCCAGCACCGGCATATAGCTGGCTTCAAGCCAGACCTCACGCCCTGCCTTGTCGACCCGCTCGAAGGTGCCGCTGATAGCCTTGCCCTGCCCCAGTTCGCGCCAGAGCTGCTGGTATTCGGCTGTCTTGACGTAGGCCGAGTCGCAGAACAGCCGATGATGCTTGCCGCGTAATTCTTCGACGCTGTAACCCATGGCCTGGCAGAAGCGCTCGTTGGCGTCGAGAATGGTCCCATCCGGCGCGAACTCGATCATCGCCATCGAACGGCTGATTGCCGCGAGCTTTGCTTGCGCACTGGCCAGTGCCTGGTGACTACGCTGGATCTCGACGAGGTCGGACTTGCGATGGAAATCGAACATGACGCCGGGCTCCTTTATGCGCGGGGTTTCCTGAGCATAGATGGGCAACAGCGCCGTGCAAGCACATTGATATCACTTTGTAATTAGTCCCCGAGGCCTTCAAACACAAGGCGCTGAGCCTGAAGAACTCTAAGCCTCAAGAACTCTCGCGCACCATCAGTTCGAACCCAAGGTCCTGCTGCTCGTTGGTCACCCGCTTGCCGTCAAGCAACGTCAGCAGCGCCAGTGCCGCCCCCCGGCCTACGGCCGCCCTAGGTGTGCGAATCGAGGTCAACCGCGGCACCATGTGCGCCGAGGCGGGCAAATCGTTGAACCCCACCATCGCCACCTGCCGCGGTACCTCAACCCCTTGGCGCAGCGCCTGCAGCACAGCGCCCTGGGCCAGGTCGTCGTTGCAGAAAAAGATGCCGTCGACATCCGGCGCCTGCTGCATCAGCTGGCTGAACAACGCACTGCCCAACGCGATGGAAGAAGGCTCGGGCGCCAGGATTTCCAGCTCAGTCGCTTGCAGCCCCGCTTCGCTCAGGGCCTGGCGGAACCCCTCGGCGCGCTGCATCACCCGCGGGTCGAGCTGCGCGGCAATGAACGCCAAGCGCCGCCGCCCGCGTTCGATCAGGTGCTTGGCAGCCGCACGCCCGGCCTGTTGCTGCGAAAAGCCCACCGACAATGCACCCGCCTCGCCACCCAACTCCATCATGTGCACGCAGGGCACGCCACTGGCCGCCAGCATCTGTCGCGATGCGTCACTGCGCTCGAAACCGGTCAGCAGCATGCCGCAAGGCTGGTAGGCCAGGTAGTTGCGGATCAGGTTCTCTTCTTCGGCAATATCGTAGTGATAGTTGCCGATCAAAACCTCAAGCCCGCGCGGGCGCATCACCTCGTGAATGGCTTCGAGGGTGTCGATGAACAACTGGTTGGACAATGACGGGATCAGCACCACCACCGACTGGCTGCGGGCCGAGGCCAGTGCGCGGGCGGCCGGGTTGGCGACATAGCCCAGGCTCGCCGCAGCAGCGGCAACCTTTTCGGCCAGCGCCGGGGCAACCGTGCTGACCCCGCGCAAGGCGCGGGATGCGGTGATCGGGGAAACCCCGGAAAGCCTGGCGACTTCTGCCAGGGTGGGACGACCGGTGGTGCGGGAGCCTGTTCGGGACATGAATGTTGTAATTTTACTACTTGCCAAGGGAGGGGAACGGCCACTAAGGTAGCGCTGTCTCAGGACGCAGGCAATGTAATCTTTGGTAGCCGTTCCGCGTGCTCGCTGCCAAGCGTCCATACTGCGTAAGGACAAGACCAATAACACCGGGGAGGTGGCTGTTCGTCAGCGACGAGACAGCGCTACCTCACCCCGCAGGAGGTACTGATGAATTCTCCCCTGTCCGCCATTGTGGTGATGGGCGTGGCTGGCTGCGGCAAAAGCTGCGTCGGTGCCGCCATTGCCGCCAGAAGCGGCGGCCGCCTGATCGAAGGCGACGCTTTTCACCCTGCCGAAAACATCCGCAAGATGAGCGCTGGCATCCCGCTGGACGACAACGACCGTGCCGGCTGGCTGGTGCACCTGGGCCAGGAGCTGCAGGCCACGGTCAACGCGGGCGAGCGCCCGATCCTCACCTGTTCTGCCCTCAAGCGCCGCTACCGCGATACCTTGCGCGCCTCCATGCCCGGCCTGGTGTTTGTGTTCCTCGAACTCACCCCTGCCGAGGCAGAAAAGCGCGTACTGGCCCGCCCTGGGCATTTCATGCCGGCAAGCCTCATCGACAGCCAGTTTGCAGCCCTCGAAGCCCCGCATGGCGAGCCGCTGACCCTGCCACTGGACGCCACCCAGCCCATCAATGTGCTTGCCGAGACGGTAGACAGCTGGCTAAAGCCCTGCGGTGAGCGGGACCTGGCGCAAACTGCCTGAACCAGGCGGTTTTTCCGGCTCACCAAAGACAGCGCTGTCTCGACCAATGAAAGCGCCTGAATTTCAATAAAGCAACGCCCAAAACAACGATAAGACCGAGGCATAAAAACCATGTTCGGACTGGCTACTGATACCTTCCTGCTGCTCGACGCCCTGGTAACCATCATCGGGCTGATCCTGCTGATCACCCATTTCAAAGTTCACCCCTTCGTCGCCCTCACCCTCGCGGCCGGCTTCCTCGGCCTTACCTCCGGCATGCCGGTGGCCAAGGTGATGAAATCGTTCCAGGACGGTTTTGGCGGCGTGCTGGGCTTCGTCGGCATCGTGCTCGCCTTGGGCACCATGCTTGGCAAGCTGATGGCCGATTCCGGCGGCGCCGACCAGATCGCGCAGACGCTGATCCGCGCCTTCGGCAAGAAGAACGTGCACTGGGCCATGATGTTCGCCGCCTTCCTGGTCGGCATCCCGCTGTTCTTCGAGATCGGCTTCGTGCTGCTGATCCCGCTGGTATTCATCGTCGCCCGGCGTTCCGGGGTCTCGTTGGTGAAAATCGGCATCCCGCTGCTGGCCGGCCTGTCCGTGGTTCACGGCCTGGTGCCGCCGCACCCGGGGCCGCTGTTGGCGATCGGCATCTTCAATGCCGACATCGGCAAGACCATCTTCTATGGCCTAATCGTGGCGCTGCCTACCGCGATCATCGCTGGCCCGCTGTTCGGCAACTTCATCTCGCGTTACATCCCCGGTAACCCGTCCCAGGAGCTGATGGACCAAATCGCCAAGGAGTCCGACCAGGGCAACCTGCCGAGCTTCGCCGTCACCCTGCTCACGGTGCTGCTGCCGGTGGCGCTCATGCTGCTCAAGACCTTTGCCGACGTGGTGCTGCCCGCCGAGCATATCGTGCGGCAGTGGATGGACCTGATCGGCCACCCCATCACCGCCCTGCTCGCCGCCTTGCTGCTGGCCTTCTATACCTTCGGCGCGGCGCGTGGTTTCAACCGCCAGCAGATCATGAAGATGCTCGACCAGAGCCTGGCACCGACCGCTGCCATCGTGCTGATCGTAGGGGCTGGCGGCGGCTTCAAGCAGATGCTGGTGGATACCGGGGTCGGCAACGTGATCGGGCAGATGGCGGTGCAGGCGGAAATCTCGCCGATCATGCTGGCCTGGCTGGTGGCGGCGGTGATCCGCATCGCCACCGGCTCGGCGACGGTCGCCACCATCACCGGCGCAGGGATCGTCGCACCCGTGATCGACATGGTACCGGGGGTCAACCGTGAGCTGCTGGTGCTGGCCACTGGCGCGGGCTCGCTGATCCTGTCGCACGTCAACGATGCTGGGTTCTGGCTGGTGAAACAGTACTTCAACATGACCGTGGCCGAGACCTTCAAGACCTGGAGCATGATGGAGACCATCCTTTCGGTGGTGGGCATCATCTTCATCATGTTGTTGTCGATGGTGGTGTGACCGTTGATCGGGATGGGGGCACCCGGCGTCAGCTCGGCGGCCCAATCGAGGTAGAAGCCCTCATCCCGATGCAAAGGAGCTTGCACCATGATCCGCCCCTTCCTGCTCGCAGCCGTGTTTGTTTCGCCGCTGGCCCTCGCGGTCGGCACCGGGCCGACCTACCCCGACGACCCGCACAACCCAGGGCCCCAGCCGGGTGTCGACAGCACCCTCAACCCGATTGAAAAACCGATGCCACGGGATACCGACCCGCGCTTGCAGGGCAATGACCCCGACAGCCCGCCTGCCACGCAGAATGATGAACATGATTTGCCCGGCATGGAGGGTAGCGGTTCGCAAGACAGCAACAAGGCAGGCGCCAGCAAGCCCTGACGTCGCTGCGCGCTGAGGGGTTACCACTGCCGCTTGTCTGGCCTGGTTAACCCCAGCTTCTCGATCCGGTAACGCAGCATATCCCGCGACAACCCCAGCATCCGCGCCGACTTGGTCACGTTCCAGTCGGTCCGGTCCAGGGTCTTGCACACCAGGTCCCGCTCCATGTCCGGCAGGCTGGTGCCGGGTTCGGGCTCATGCCGTGGCATCTCGAACACCATAGGCGCCTGTTGCTGAATCAACGGTTCGTCGATCAAGCTCATGCACAAGTTCAGCTGATGGGTCTGGATCACCTCGTTGGGCGCCAGCAGCACTGTCTGCTCCAGCATGTTGCGCAGCTCCCGCACGTTGCCTGGCCAGCTGTAGCCCAGCATCAAGGCCTCGGCCTCGGCGGAAAAACGCAGGTTAGGCTTGCCATAACGGCGGCCATGGTGCGCCAGGAAATGCCGAGCCAATAGCAGAATGTCCTGCCCACGCGCATACAACCGCGGCACCTTGAGCGCGATGATGCGCAGCCGGAAGAACAGGTCGCGGCGGAACTTGCCCTGCTGCACCATCTGTTCGAGGTTGCAGTTGGTGGCACTGATTACCCGCAAGTCGACCTTGCGCTCCTTCACCGCACCAATACGGCGGATGCTGCGGTCTTCGAGCAGCTTGAGCAGCTTGGCTTGCAACACCAGGTCCATCTCGCCGATTTCATCGAGGAACAGCGTGCCCCCATCAGCGGCCTCGACCAGGCCCACCCTGCGCTCCTTGGCATCGGTGAAAGCACCTTTCTCATGACCGAACAACTCCGCTTCGAGCAAATTGGCCGGGATCGACGCGCAGTTGAACTCGATGAACGGCCCCTTGCTGCGCAACCCATCGAAATGCAGTGCCCGGGCCACCAGCTCCTTGCCTGTGCCGGTCTCGCCTTCGACCAGCACCGGGGGCAGGTCGTCGCTGGCCATGCGCCGCTCGGCATCCAGCACCTGGTGCAACGTGTGCTTGAGGCTGAGCATCACCGGCGAGTCGCCGATCAGTGCCTGCAACCCGGACTTCTGCGCCTCGCGCTCCTGGTAGAACGACAGGGTGCGCTCCATCCGCTCGGCCGCCAGGGCCTTGTCCAGGGTCAGCTTGAGCTCGGCCAGAACCACCGGCTTGGTCAGGTAATGGAACGCGCCCTCCTTCATCGCCTGCACGGCGTCTTCGACGTTGCCGTAGCCGGTCATCATGATGACTTTCAGCGCCGGCACCTGTGCCACCAGGGCGCGCAACAGGTCGTGCCCGCTCATGCCGGGCAACGAGTTGTCGGTCAGCACGGCGTCGGGCTGGGCCTGCTTGACCTGCTCCAGTGCAAGCTCGGCACTGTGGCAGACCGTCACCTCATAGCCCTTGAGGCTCAGGTAGGTGCGAATGTTGTCAGCAAGGATTTCATCATCCTCGACTACCAGGATGCTCTGTTCCATGGTCCACTCCCGCTGCGATATTGAAAGTAAGGCTGACGCGGGTTCCTTCCTCTTCGCGGCTGCTCAGGCTGACCGAGCCGCCAAAACGCTCCATGATGCGTTGAGCCAGGGCCAGGCCTACGCCGAGGCCGCCCTGTTTGGTGGTAAAGAATGGTTTGAACACCATCCGTTCCTGCTGTTGGCTCATGCCCTTGCCGGTGTCGCTGAGCAGCATGACCGCACGCTGGCCGTCCGCCACGCTGACCTGGGCGCGCAACACACCGCCTGCGGGCATGGCCTCGATGGCATTGGAAAACAGACTGTTGAGAATCTGCGTGAGCTGCAGCGGCTGGCTGGCCACGTACTGCAGCTCGGGGCCTTCGTAGCAGAACTTCACACCGTTGCGCGCGATCTGTTGGGCGAAGGCCAGGTGGGTGTCCTCGATGGCCGCGACCAGGTCTACCGCCTCGGGCTCGTCACTGGCCGGGCGCAGCGACACTAAGAGGTCGCGCACCCAGCGTGACATGCGGTCCACCTGGCCGATGATGTCGTTGATATTCTTCTGCGCGGTGGGGTTGGCGATTTCCTGGGCCAGCTCGGCGCTGGAGCGGATGTTGGCCAACGGATTGCGCAGGCTGTGGGCCACCGCCGAGGACATTTCGCCCAGTGCCCCGTAGGTTTCGCTGGCCACCAGCCGGTCTTGCTGCTGGTCGAGCATGAGCGCCGCCCGCCGCACGATCCAGAACAGGCCGAAATAGATCAGCGCCCCGCCCACCAGGGTCGAGGCCCAGATCAGCACATAGCCCCGCTGGATACGCCGGATCAGGTCCTGCGGCTCTTTGTAGATCTCGACCATCGACAGCACCTGTTCACCCTGGCTGTCGAACAGCGGGATGTAGTTCTCGATGAACAGGTACTCGGGTTCACGCAGGAATTTCTGTTCTTCACGGTCTTCCTCAGCCTTGTGGTAGCTGGCAGAAACCGCCTTGCGCGAACGGAAGGCGTGCTCCAGGTCGCCATCCTCCTCGATGCGTTTGCCAATCAACTGAGGGTTGGTGGACCAGACGATGGTCCGGTCACGGGCATAGACGTTGGCCAGCAGGGTGTCGGGCAGGTGTTCGACGTGGTCGAGGAATTCGACGCGGGTCGACTCGGCCAGCGCCGGGGTGACTTGCAGGTGCTGTAGGTCCAGGCGGGGGTCGAGCAGTTCACCCATGGTGGTGCCCGGCGGCAACTGCGAATGGCGGACTTCGGCCTGGGCCATGGCCTGGATGAACTGCGCGGTGAGCATGGCGTCGCGCTCGACGCTGTCACGTACCACAAAGCGCGTCGATACGTAACCCAGGCCACCGGCTACCGAGGCGATGATCAACAGGCTGATCAGTGAAAACCAACGCAGCAGGTTGAACTCGCGCAGCGGTGCCGCGAAACCACTGGAGGCCGCAGAGGCTTTGTCGGGCATTTCGTTGTCCAGCATCTGCATTGAGTGGTTCCCGCGCAGGGAGTCCGTTCTGAAGCGCAGCCTTGCTACGGTTGGTAGCAATTCAATAGCACTCCACCTGGGCCGCCGAAGCTGCCATCTGTTGCTATCGGTCTTTGCAAAAACTCAGCCAGCAAATCTAGAAATCGATAAATTGATGTTTTTTCAATTACTTAGTTTGGATTTTTAATCCAATTTCAAGATCTAACCCCCACCATTGGGTGAAAATTACCCAAAAAACCATAAATACATATAAATCATATAGTTACTCAATATATTTAAAGCCAATCATGCGGAACTGACCAACCTGAAGTTCAGCGAAACCCGAGTGCCGTGCCCTTCACTGCTGCTCAACCTCACCGCCCCACCAAAGCGCTCCATGATGCGTTTGACCAGCACCAGGCCAACACCCAGCCCGCCCTGCTTGGTGGTGAAGAACGGCCTGAATGCCATGCGAACCTGCTGCTCGGTCATGCCCTTGCCGGTATCGGACAGGCGCAGGGTGAGGCTGCGCCGGTCCTGGCGCACCACTTCGACACGCAAGGTGCCGCCCTGCTCCATCGACTCCAGCGCGTTGGCGATCAGGCTGCTGAAGATCTGCCTGAGCAATGCCGGGTGCCCCAGTACCTGAACCGCCGGTAACGGCTGCAGGTCAAGCCTCACTGCACAGCGCGTCAGCGGTACGGCAAAGGTCTGCAGGCTTTCCTGCAGTGCCTGCGCCAGGTCCACCGCCACTGCTTCGTCATTGAGCGGGCGCAGTGACTGCAACAGTTGGCGAATCCACTGCGACATGCGATCGACCTGGTTGATGATGTCGTTGATATTCCGCTGTGCCGGGCCGTCATCAAACGCTTGTGCAAGCTCGGCACTGGAGCGGATGCTCGCCAGCGGGTTGCGCAAACTGTGCGCCACCGCCGAAGACACCTCGCCAAGGGCTACGTAGGTTTCGTTGTTGATCAGCCGCTTCTGCTGCACTGCCAGCAGCTTGGCGGCGCGGCGCATGATGCCGTACAGGCCGATATAGACCAGTGCGGCGCCAACGGTGATCGCCGCCCAGATAAGGATCAGGCCGTGCTCGATGCGCACGATCAGGTCATGGGGCTCCTTGTAGATTTCCACCATGGCCGTGACATGCTCGCCATCGGCGTCGAACAGCGGGATGTAGTTCTCGATGAACAGCTGCACGGGCGGAGTCACGAACTTCTGCTCTTCGCGTGCCTGTTCAAAATCATGGTAGCTGGCAGAGACTCGCATCTTGTATTCGAAGGCGCGATCAAGGTCGTCATCGCCCTCGATCAGCTTGCCGATCAATGCGGGGTTGCTGGACCAGATCACGGTGCGGTCCGGCGCATAGATATTGGCCAACAGCATGTCAGGCAGGTGCGCGATATGGTCAAGGAATTCACCGCGCGCCTTGCGCCGGGCTTCGGGATCGACATCCGGCAGCGCCGTGCGATCGGTGCGCGGGTCAAGCAGCTCGCCCATGGTGCGCACATTGGGGATTGACACGTGGCGCACTTCGGCGTCGGCAATCGAGGTAATGAACTGGGCAGAAAGCAGCGCATCGCGCTCGACGCTTTCGTCGATGATAAAGCGGCTGGAAATCAGCCCCAGGCCGACAGCCACCGAAAAGATGATGGCCAGGCTGACCCAGGCGTACCAGCGCAACAGGTTGAACGGCTTGCGTGGGGTTGCCGCCTCGCTGCCGGCAGGCACTTCGAGGGCGTCGGAACGGGGGGCGATGTCCATGGCGGACTCCACGGCTGGGCACCTTTGAAGGTTATAGCCCAGAGTTGGGGGAACCATGGTTGTAAATTGATGGCATCCGCCGAAGGGTGGCCGCGCCTACAACGGCGAATCGTCCGCCAACCCTTGCAGCTTGCGGTACTCGCGCAGCACGTTGGGCACGTAGCGGCGGGTTTCGGCGAACGGCGGCACCGCCCCCCGTCGCAGCACTGCATCGGGGCCTGCGTTGTAGGCGGCCACGGCCAAGGTGATGTCGTTGTCGAACAGGGTCAGCATGCGTTTGAGGTAGCGTGCGCCGCCCTGCACGTTGTCTTCAGGGTCCAGGGCGTTCTCCACGCCCATTTCACGGGCGGTATCGGGCATCAGTTGCATCAGCCCCACCGCGCCCGCTGGCGAGCGGGCCTTGGGGTTATAGCCGGACTCGGCCTTGATCAGCGCATGCAGCAACGCTTGCGGTACGTTGTGGGCGAGCGCCGCGGCCGCCACCAGCTCGGCATAGGGGCGCCCGGTGATCAACTGCGCACCGGCCGGGCCCGCCTGGGCCAGCGGTTCGCTGATCACCCGCTGGTAATGACGCCCGGGTCGATGGACGTTGGTCAGTACGTAGCCGCCCTTGGCATCGATGGAGATGTACACATCGGCCTGGGCGGCACCCGCCGCCAGCCAGATCAAACCCAGGATGAGTCCACGCATGTCGGCTGCCTCTTCGTCGTGGCCCCCGATGTGGGGGAAATGCCCCGGAAAACCCGAGGTCGATGTCGACGACGCAAGCACTGTGCCGCTTCCTGTACCGCATGGTGCAAGGCCCCGAGGCAGACGTGCACGGCTGTTGCATGGTGCCTGACACAGCCTGTTTACATGCAGCGGAGGCCTTCACCATGCAGCGCAGATCCAACCCCCAACGTGGTTTCACCCTGCTCGAACTCCTCGTGGTGCTGGTGGTGCTCGGCCTGCTGGCCGGCATCGTCGCGCCCAAGTACTTCAGCCAGCTAGGCCGCTCGGAGGTCAAGGTGGCACGGGCACAGATCGAGGGCTTGAGCAAGGCCCTTGACCTCTATCGCCTGGAAGTCGGCCATTACCCCAACAGTGAACAGGGCCTGCAGGCGCTGGTCACCGCTCCCAGTGGCGAAGCCCGCTGGACGGGCCCCTACCTGCAGAAGGCGGTACCGCAGGACCCGTGGGGGCACGCCTACATCTACCGGCAACCCGGCGAGAACGGTGGCGAATACGACCTGCTGTCGATGGGCAAGGACGGCCAGCCCGGTGGTGACGGGGAAAACGCCGAAATCACCAGCTGGCAATGAGGAGTTCGGCCATGCGCTACAGCCTCAAGGCCCTGGGCAGACAGGGCGTGGTGCAGTTGCAGATCGACGCCGAAGATGCCGACCAGGCGCGTCGCCAGGTCGAGGCGCAAGGTTTGCGGGTGGTCAGCGTGAAGGGCCAGGGCGGCGCATTGCGTCGCATGGCCTGGCGCCGCGAAGCACACTTTGACTTGGTGCTGTTCAGCCAGGAGCTGTCGACCCTGCTGAATGCCGGGCTGCCGTTGATCGACGCCTTGGAAAGCCTGGCGGAAAAAGCCGCGACCCCGGCCACGCGCAAAACGCTGGGTGACCTGGTGCGCCAGCTGTACGAGGGCCATTCGCTGTCCCAGGCGCTGGCCCGGCAGCCGCGGATCTTCCCGGCGCTGTACGTCGCCTTGGTGCAGTCCAGCGAGCGCACCGGCGCCCTGGGCGACGCCCTGGGCCGCTATATCGCCTACCGCCAACGCCTGGACCTGGTCCGGCAGAAGCTGGTGGGGGCGTCGGTCTACCCGCTGCTGCTGTTGCTGGTGGGCGGTGGCGTGGTGCTGTTTCTGCTCGGCTACGTGGTGCCGCGCTTCAGCCAGGTGTTCGAGGGCATGGGTACCGAGCTGCCCTGGCTGTCACGCATGCTGATGCAGATCGGCTTGTTCCTGCATGCCCAGCAACTGCCGTTGGCACTGGGCAGTGTGGCGGGGATAACCGCCCTGGTACTGCTGCGCCGTCACCCGCGCGTGCGACGCTGGGCATCCCGCCAGCTAAGGCGCATGCCCGCACTGCACCAGCGGTTGATGATGTACGAGCTGGCACGCTTCTACCGCTCGCTGGGCATCCTTTTACAAGGTGGCATTTCCATCCTCACGGCAATGGGCATGGCCCGCGGGCTGCTGGGCAGTGCCGCAGCCCAAGGCCTTGAACAAGCCAGCCAACGCGTGGCCGAAGGGCTGCCGTTGTCCGATGCGCTGGAGGCCGGGCAACTGGTGACGCCGGTGTCTTTGCGGCTGCTGCGGGCGGGTGAACAGTCGGGCAACCTCGGCGAGATGCTGGAGCGTTGCGCCGACTTTCACGACCAGGAGATCGGCCGCTGGGTGGAATGGTTCGTCAAGCTGTTCGAGCCGCTGCTGATGACCTTCATCGGCTTGCTGATCGGCTTCATCGTGATCTTGATGTACATGCCGATCTTCGAACTGGCCTCAAGCATCCACTGAAACGGCTAGGCCCAGGCCATTAATGACGCACAAGGTAGGCGCCGGCAGGAATGTGTTTTTTTAGCTTTTTGCACTTGCCGGGCGGGGGTTGATGCCCGGGTGAGCGATCGGGGAACCAGATTCGGCATTTGCCCGGTGGCGGCCTGTGGCCTGGCGGCACCTCAAAAGCAGCATCGGCCATGCGGTGTTCAGCAAGACCGATTCGCTGCTGACCGGCAATGCCCTGCATCTGTTCGGCAGCAGCAAGCGTGACTGATCGTGCGTGCGCCGAGCTCGTCTGTACTTGTGTTGCTTGAACAGCCGACGCGTTTACAGCACCAGGAGCAGTACCTGAAGTCCGGGCTTTGTTCGCTGCCTGAATCAATTGCAGATTACGATTGCGCAATGCCACGTTGTGCCCGACGCGCAGGTTGGAGCGCGCCGCCAACACTCCCGCCTGATCGTATTGCCCCTGCTGCAAGCGCAGCACACCCAGATAGTGCAGTGTAGCGGGATTGTTCGGCTGAATTTGCAGCGCCCGCTCCAGTGTGGCCGCGGCCTGATCAAGTTTGCCGTCTGCATATTGCCTAGAAGCGGTGTCGATCAACAGGGTCGAGGCCGTATTACTGTGTGCAGTCGCCGTGCGCTCGCCGGCGACGGTGAAATGGCTCGCAGCGACGCTGAACAACAGGGTAAGGGTCGACAGCATACGCTTGCTTGGCATGAGGAAAGCACTCGACTGGTCCAGGTGGGCCTGGCTCGAAAGAAGAGCCTATCGACCTGAGCATGGCATTGAAGTTCCCGATTGATCGCTCAGATGCTCATCTCCCCGCGATGCCGCTTATCGATGAAAGATCCCGACATATCATTCAGCGTGATAATAACCTTCGCCCCGTTCGATTCGTGCGCCGCGCGCAAGGCACTCACACTCCGCCCACTACTAATACTCTGGCGGAGTTCTCCATGGACCACTCACTCAAACCCTTGCGCTTTCCACTCGCTGCCCTGGCAGTCGTAGTGCTCAGCGCTTGCGGTCGAACCCCCGACGCCGTGCAGGCGCCCGCCGCGCCCAAAGTCACCGTTGCCAAGGTGATCGAACAGCCGATCAATGAATGGGACGAGTTCACCGGCCGCCTCGAAGCCCCGGAAACCGTCGAAGTGCGGCCGCGGGTCTCGGGCCAGATCGACCTCGTCGGTTTCACCGAAGGCGCCCAGGTCAAGAAAGGCGACCTGCTGTTCCAGATCGACCCGCGCCCGTTCCAGGCTGAAGTCCGCCGCCTCGAAGCGCAACTGCAACAGGCCAAGGCCACTGCCATCCGCAGCGCCAACGAAGCCCGCCGTGGCGAGCGCCTGCGTGACAGCAACGCCATCTCCGCCGAACTTGCCGAATCGCGCAGCAGTGCCGCCGCCGAAGCCCGCGCCGGGGTCGATGCAATCCAGGCCCAGCTCGACCTGGCCCGTCTGAACCTGAGCTTCACCCGTGTTACCGCGCCCATCAGCGGCCGTGTCAGCCGTGCCCAGTTCACAGCCGGCAACATCGTCACCGCCGATGTCACCCCGCTGACCAGCGTGGTGTCCACCGACAAGGTCTACGCCTACTTCGACGCCGACGAGCGCGTGTACCTCAAGTACACCCAGCTGGCACGTGAAGGCCAGCGCGGCCAGACCACCCCGGTGTACCTGGGCCTGACCAACGAAACCGGCAACCCGCACCTGGGCCAGATGAACTTCGTCGACAACCAGGTCAACCCGCGCACCGGCACCATCCGTGGCCGCGCCGTGTTCGACAACCGCGACGGCCAGTTCACCCCTGGCCTGTATGCACGCCTGAAGCTGGTCGGCAGCGCCCAGTACGACGCCATGCTGATCAACGACGAAGCCGTGGGCACCGACCTTGGCAAGAAGTTCGTGCTGGTCATGGACAAGGACAACAAAGCTACCTACCGCGCTGTAGAGCTGGGGCCCAAGCTCGAAGGCCTGCGCATCGTGCGCAGCGGCCTGGCCAAGGATGACCGCATCGTAGTCAGAGGCCTGCAGCGGGTACGCCCAGGTTCGGCGGTTACCCCAGAAGAAACGCCGATGGCCAGCGAACAGACCCTCGCCGCCCTCGCCCAGCAGCGCCAGGCCCTCGAAGCCAGCAACACCACGCCGAAGGTAGCGGGCACCACTGAGAAAGTCGCCAGCGTCCAGGCGCCACGCGGTTAAGGGATCACACCGATGAACTTTTCAAAATTCTTCATTACCCGGCCGATTTTTGCCGCGGTGCTGTCGCTGGTGCTGCTGATTGCGGGTTCGATCTCGCTGTTCCAGCTGCCGATCAGCGAATACCCGGAAGTGGTGCCGCCCACCGTGGTGGTGCGCGCCAACTTCCCCGGTGCCAACCCCAAAGTGATCGGCGAAACCGTCGCCGCACCGTTGGAGCAGGCCATCACCGGTGTCGAGAACATGCTGTACATGTCCTCGCAATCCACCGCCGATGGCAAGCTGACCCTGACCATCACCTTCGCCCTGGGCACCGACCTCGACAACGCGCAGGTGCAGGTACAGAACCGCGTCACCCGCACCCAGCCCAAGCTGCCGGAAGAAGTGACGCGCATCGGTATTACCGTCGACAAGGCCTCGCCCGACCTGACCATGGTCGTGCACCTGACCTCGCCGGACAACCGCTACGACATGCTCTACCTGTCCAACTACGCCATCCTCAACATCAAGGATGAGCTGGCACGCCTGGGCGGCGTGGGTGACGTGCAACTGTTCGGCATGGGTGACTACTCGCTGCGCGTGTGGCTCGACCCGAACAAGACCGCCTCGCGCAACCTGACGGCCAGTGACGTTGTCGCGGCCATCCGCGAGCAGAACCGCCAGGTCGCTGCCGGCCAGCTGGGCGCCCCGCCCGCCCCTGGGTCCACCAGTTTCCAGCTGTCGATCAACACTCAAGGCCGCCTGGTCAATGAGGAAGAGTTCGAGAACATCATCATTCGTGCCGGTGCCGATGGCGAAATCACTCGCCTGAAAGACATCGCCCGGGTCGAACTCGGCTCCAGCCAATATGCCCTGCGCTCGCTGCTGAACAACCAGCCGGCAGTGGCCATCCCGATCTTCCAGCGCCCAGGCTCCAACGCCATCGAGATCTCCGATGAAGTACGGGCCAAGATGGCCGAGCTGAAGAAGGACTTCCCCGAGGGCATGGACTACAGCATCGTCTATGACCCGACCATCTTCGTGCGCGGCTCCATCGAGGCAGTGGTACACACCCTGTTCGAAGCGCTGATACTGGTGGTGCTGGTAGTGATCCTGTTCCTGCAGACCTGGCGCGCCTCGATCATCCCGTTGCTGGCGGTGCCGGTGTCACTGATCGGTACCTTCGCGGTGATGCACCTGTTCGGCTTCTCGCTCAATGCCTTGTCGCTGTTCGGGCTGGTGTTGGCCATCGGTATCGTGGTGGACGACGCCATCGTTGTGGTGGAGAACGTCGAACGTAATATCGGGCTGGGCCTGAAACCGCTCGAAGCCACGCAAAAGGCCATGAGCGAAGTGACCGGGCCGATCATTGCCACTGCCCTGGTGCTGTGCGCCGTGTTCGTGCCTGCCGCGTTCATTTCCGGCCTTACCGGGCAGTTCTACAAGCAGTTCGCCCTGACCATCGCCATCTCCACGGTCATCTCGGCGTTCAACTCGCTGACCCTGTCGCCGGCCCTGGCCGCCGTGCTGCTCAAGGACCACCACGCACCCAAGGACCGTTTCTCGCGCTTCCTCGACAAACTGCTGGGCAGCTGGCTGTTCTCGCCGTTCAACCGCTTCTTCGACCGTGCCAGCCACAGTTACGTCGGCGGCGTGCGCCGGGTCATCCGCTCCAGCGGCATCGCCCTGTTCGTGTATGCCGGTTTGATGGGCCTGACTTACCTCGGTTTCTCGTCCACCCCGACCGGTTTCGTGCCAGCCCAGGACAAGCAATACCTGGTGGCTTTTGCCCAACTGCCTGATGCTGCCAGCCTCGACCGCACCGAGGCAGTGATCAAGCGCATGAGCGAGATCGCCCTGAAGCAACCTGGGGTTGCCGATTCGGTAGCCTTCCCGGGCCTGTCGATCAACGGTTTCACCAACAGCCCGAACAGCGGCATCGTGTTCACCCCGCTCAAGCCGTTCGACGAGCGCAAAGACCCGAGCCAGTCGGCAGCGGCCATCGCCGCCGCCCTGAACGCCCAGTTCGCCGACATCCAGGACGCCTACATCGCGATCTTCCCACCGCCGCCGGTACAGGGCCTGGGCACCATTGGCGGCTTCCGCCTGCAGATCGAGGACCGCGGTAACCTGGGTTACGAAGCGCTGTACAAGGAAACCCAGAACATCATCGCCAAGAGCCACAACGTGCCGGAACTGGCGGGCCTGTTCACCAGCTACCAGGTCAACGTGCCGCAGGTCGATGCCGCCATCGACCGGGAAAAGGCCAAGACCCACGGCGTGGCGATCAACGACATCTTCGACACCCTGCAGGTTTACCTGGGCTCGCTGTACACCAACGACTTCAACCGCTTTGGCCGTACCTACCAGGTCAACGTCCAGGCCGAGCAGCAGTTCCGCCTCGATGCCGAACAGATCGGCCAATTGAAGGTGCGCAACAACCTGGGCGAGATGATCCCGCTGGCGACCTTCCTCAAGGTCAGCGACACCTCCGGGCCTGATCGCGTGATGCACTACAACGGCTTCATCACCGCAGAAATCAACGGTGCGGCGGCCCCGGGCTACAGCTCTGGCCAAGCCGAGGCTGCCATCGAGAAACTGCTCAAAGAGGAACTGCCCAACGGCATGACCTTCGAGTGGACTGACCTGACCTATCAGCAGATTCTCTCTGGCAATACCGCGCTGCTGGTGTTCCCGCTCTGCGTACTGCTGGCGTTCCTGGTGCTGGCGGCCCAATACGAAAGCTGGAGCCTGCCGCTGGCGGTGATCCTGATCGTGCCGATGACCCTGCTGTCGGCCATTACCGGGGTGATTGTCTCGGGCGGTGACAACAACATATTCACCCAGATCGGCTTGATCGTACTGGTGGGCCTTGCGTGCAAGAACGCGATCCTTATCGTCGAATTCGCCAAGGATGAACAGGCCAAGGGCCTCGACCCGCTGGCCGCAGTGCTGGAAGCCTGCCGCTTGCGTCTGCGGCCGATCCTGATGACCTCGATCGCCTTCATCATGGGCGTGGTACCGCTGGTGTTCTCCTCCGGTGCCGGTTCGGAAATGCGCCACGCCATGGGTGTCGCGGTGTTCTCGGGGATGATCGGCGTGACGGTGTTCGGGCTGTTCCTGACCCCAGTGTTCTTCTACCTGATCCGCCGTTTCGTCGAACGCCGCCAAGCCCGCAAGGCCGAACGCGTGCAATCGCTGGAGAACCCCGCATGAACCTGCTCAAACCCCTGACCCCGAGCCTGCTGGCGTTGGCCCTGGCGGCCTGCGCGGTGGGCCCGGACTACAAGACGCCGAACACCGAGCCTGCCCGTTTTGACCCTCAGCTGCAGGCCAAGGCCTACGACCGTAGCCGCTTCGAAAGCATCTGGTGGAAGCAGTTCGACGACCCGGTGCTGAACCAGCTGGTGCAGGCCTCGCTCGACGGTAACCGTGACCTGCGGGTAGCCTTTGCCCGTTTGAAGTCGGCCCGTGCTATCCGTGAGGACGCCGCCAACGACCAACTGCCGGTGTTCACCAGCCGTGCCAGCAGCGAAATCGGCAAGGGCCAGGTCCCCGGCCAGACCGAGCAGCGGGTCAACAGCGAACGCTATGACCTGGGCCTGGACATGGCCTGGGAACTCGACCTGTTCGGCCGTATTCAGCGCCAGATCGAAGCCAGCGAAGCCCAGGAGGCCGCCGCCGCGGCCGACCTGCAGCAGTTGCAAGTCAGCTTGATCGCCGAACTGGTCGACGCCTATGGCCAACTGCGCGGTGCCCAGTTGCGCGAGAACATCGCCCTGGCCAACCTCAAGACCCAGCAGGAATCGCGCACCATCACCGAAACCCTGCGCGATGCTGGCGTGGGCAACGACCTTGATGTGGTGCGTGCCGATGCGCGCCTGGCAGGTGTCGAAGCCACTGTGCCGCAACTGCAGGCCGAACAGGCGCGTGCCCGTCACCGCATCGCCACCCTGCTTGGCCAGCGCCCGGACGCGCTGAGCGTAGACCTGTCGCCCAAGGCCCTGCCAGCCATCGCCAAAGCACTGCCGGTGGGCGACCCCGGCGAGCTGCTGCGTCGTCGCCCGGATATTCGCAGTGCCGAACGCCAACTGGCCGCCGCCACGGCCAACGTCGGTGTGGCCACTGCCGACCTGTTCCCACGGGTCAGCCTCAGTGGCTTCCTCGGCTTTACGGCTGCGCGCGGCTCGCAGATCGGCTCCTCGGCAGCCAACGCCTGGGGCCTGGGCCCGAGCATCACCTGGGCGGCCTTCGACCTGGGCAGCGTGCGCGCCCGTCTGCGCGGTGCCAAGGCAGACGCCGAAGGCGCCCTGGCCAACTATGAGCAGCAAGTGTTGCTGGCCCTTGAAGAGTCGGCCAACGCCTTCAGCGATTACGACAAGACCCAGCAGCGCCTGTTGTCGCTGATGCGTCAGAGCGACGCTAGCCGCAAGGCGGCAGCGCTGGCCTCGATCCGCTATCGCGAAGGCACGGTGGATTACCTGGTGCTGCTCGACGCCGAGCGTGAGCGCCTTAGCGCAGAAGATGCCCAGGCCCTGGGAGAGGTCGAGCTGTACCGCGGCATCGTCTCGATCTACAAGGCTCTGGGGGGCGGCTGGCAACCGGATACGGTGGCCAGCGCGCGCTGATTCAACCCCTTTCAACGACTCCTTTGGTTGGTTACTCCCCCAACCGTTTGCCCCGCGGGCCTTGGCCTGCGGGGCTTTTTTTTGCGCCTTGCGGGGCCTCTGACGGCCTTGGCGCCGCCATGCCTTCAGCGGTTGCATTTGACCCGTTGCTGGCCCAAGCTCTGCCCTTCCTGCCGCCACGGACCGTCCGATGCCCAGACGCAACCGCTACCTGATCGCCTTGCTGCTGCTGATTCTGCTGGTCACCATGATCGGCTACCTGCAGCGAGACGACCAGCCGGCACCGCCCACGCTGCCCGCGCACAGTTACGCCAAGGCCCTGCGCCAGGCCCATGAAGGCTTGCCAGGCGCTGCGCGGGTGCTGTACCAGCAATTGCAACGTAACGACCTGGCCCCCATTCGCCGCGCGGCTCTGTACGCCGAGCTGCCCAACTACCCCTCCCCCCAGGCCCTGAAAATTGCACGCCTGGACCTGGAGCACGCAGACCCGCTGGTACGCCAAGCAGCCATTGCCGGCATTCGCCGCTTGCTGCCGGCCGCACAACGCAGCCTGGTACTCGGCCCCTTGCTCGATGACGCGGAGCAAAGTGTACGCTTCGCGGCCGTAGACGCTCTGCTGGGCCTGGACCCGGACGCTATCGGCCTGTACTTCGGCCCCTTGCAGTCAGCCCTGGAGCAGTACCAGCAGGCACTGGAGGAACAACCTGACGACGCCGATGCCCAGGTGCATCTGGCGCGCCTGTACCTGCACGAAAACGACTACACCCAGGCCGCTGCTGCCTTGCAACGGGCCCTGACGGTGGCCCCAGGCAACGTCGACGCGTTGGCAACCCAGGTTCGCCTGCTGGAGCGCCAAGGCCATCACGACGCTTCTCGCCAGGTGCTGGCCAAAGCCTTGCTCCTGAGCCCCGACTCTGCCTTTTTGCAATATGAGCTGGGGCTCTGGCTCAATCGGCACGAACAGCGCGAATATGCCCTGCTTGCCCTGTCCCGTGCGGTGGAGCTGGAGCCGGACAACGCCGAGTACCGCACTACCCTGGCGGTGACCCTGCATGAACTCGAGCAGGTCGATGCTGCCCAGAAACAGTTGGAAACCGTGCTCAGTCGCGAGCCAGCCAATCGCCGGGCGCGGCTGTTGCTTATCCAGTACTGGAAAGAGACCGGCCAACTGCAGAACGTTCAGGTGCTGCTCGCCGAGCTCGAACGGCAAAACCCCGACGACCCGGTGCTACAACAGGGGCTTTAGGCCGCCGAAAAATTCGTTGAACCCCAAGCGACAGCCTGCGGTCCAGTGAGTATCGGACTACTGGCAGCACGGCCAAGCCTTGGCCCTGCCTAATGTTACAGGAGCGTCGCTTTGGCCAGTTCGTTGGCGTTGGACGAACGTGCCTTGATCCTGGCACCCCCACAGCTTGCTGCGGATACCGCTCGCCTGCTTGCGACCGTCGGCATCGAAAGCCTGTGTGCCCATGACATCGCCAACCTGCACGACTGCCTGATCGAAGGTGCGGCCCTGGCGATCATCGCCGAGCAGACGTTCAGCAACGGGCCCAGCCCGCCGTTGCAAGGTTTTATCGACCAGCAGCCCAGCTGGTCAGACCTGCCCATTCTGCTGATCATGGATGTCAGCTCAGCCGCCACAGGCCCCACCCACCTGCCTACAGGTAACCTGATGCAGTTGCTCTTCCCACTCGAGGAGGGGCAAGTGTTGCAACTGATCCGCATCGCGCAGCGTAACCGCCGCCATCAGTACCACGCACGTGATCAGCTCTCAGCCCAGCAACAGCGGCTGGACGCACGTTTCCAGGAACAGCACATCACAGAGCTCGCCCGCACGCAGATCCGCAAAATGGAAGCCATCGGCCAACTGGCCGGTGGCATCGCTCATGATTTCAACAACCTGTTGACCAGTATCGGTGGCAGTCTCGAACTGATCGAGCGTCGTTTCAAGCAGGGCCGCAGCGACAGCCTGGAGGGCATCTTGCGCATGGGCCAGGAGGCCCTGTCGCGCGCAGGTCAGTTGACCCACCGTCTGCTGGCGTTTTCCTGCAGGCAATCCCTGCACACTCAGCGCGTCGAGCTGCACACGCTGCTTGAACCTAAGCGCCTGAATGCTGGGCTCAGCCATTCAGTGACCCTGCAACTGCATGTGCCCGCCGACCTCTGGCCGGTGGAGGCCGACGACGGGCAGCTGCAAGAGGCCGTGGACAATCTGCTGCTCAATGCCTGTGAAGCCATGCCCACCGGCGGGCTGCTACGCATCGAGGCGAGCAACCAGCGGGTCGAGCACGAGCAGTTCGCGGGGGGCGCCCTGAACAGTGGTGAATACCTGCGCCTGAGCATCATCGATGACGGCCAGGGTATGTCGCAGAGCACGCTGGAACACGCCTTCGAACCGTTTTTCAGCACCAAACCCGTTGGCCAGGGCATCGGCCTGGGCCTGTCCATGGTGTACGGCTTCAGCAAGCAGTCCCATGGGCATGTCACCCTGCAGAGCAAGATCGGCCATGGCACCCAAGTCGACCTGTACTTGCCGCGGCACGTTGGCGAGGCAAAGCCCGAGCGCCCGACCCCAAGGCCTGTGCCCGGCAGCAAGGGCCATGACGTGCTGGTGGTCGAAGACGACCCTCATGTGCGTCAGTTGCTCTGTCATGCGCTGTGCGAAGACGGCTTCCCTTGTCAAACCGCCGCCAACGCCAATGAAGCGCTGCACATACTGCGTTCATCGCAAAGGATCGACCTGCTGGTCAGCGATGTCGGCCTGCCCGGCATGAATGGGCGGCAACTGGCGGAAATCGCCCGCACCCTGCGCCCAGACCTGCCGGTGCTGTTCATCACCGGTTACGCAGAAACGGCCATGGCCAGGGAGGGCTTTCTTGGCGCGGGCATGCACCTGATCTGCAAGCCATTCGCACTCGAACAGCTGCAGGCGCAGGTGACGCAGATACTCGGTGAGCCCTGAACCGGCTCAGTCGGCAAGCATGTGCTGGGCCTGGTTGGCCAATTGCTCCAGCGGGAACGGCTTGAGCATCAGCGCGGTGCCAGGCTGCTCGAGCAGTTGGGCTTCGATCGGCTGATCGGTATACCCGGTGATGAAGAGGATTTTCTGCGTCGGTTTGAGCATGCGCATGGCCTTGGCCACTTGCCGGCCGCTGAAACCACCCGGCAAGCCGATGTCAGTGATGACCAGGTCGAAAACCCCGTCATGACGAAAGCGGTCCAGTGCAGAATTGGCGTCGGAAACTTCAATGACGGCGAAACCGCGCTCGCAGAGAAACTCACGCATCAGTGCGCGCAGGTTGACCTCGTCATCGATCAGCAGCAGCCGCCCGCCCTGGACCCGCTCGATGACCGGCAGGCATGCCGGTGCCTCTGCCGGAATCGACGCACGGCTGCGCGGAAACAATAAGGAGACTCTCGTCCCCTCGTTCAGGTTCGACTCGATCCAGACATAACCACCCGACTGCCCGACAAAGCCGTAGACCATCGGCAGGCCGAGCCCCGACCCACGCCCCATGGGCTTGGTGGTGAAAAAGGGCTCGAAAGCTCTGGCGACATCGGCCGCCGACATGCCGTGGCCGTTGTCTTCGACATGCAATGCCACGTAGTCGCCTGGCGGCAGCCCCTGCTCATCCGGGAAATGCGCAGTCAACCGTTCATTGACAGTACGGATAGTGACGCTGCCACGCTCAAGGCAGGCTTCACGGGCATTCACGCAGAGGTTGATCAAGGCATTTTCAAACTGGGTAAGGTCAACGCAGACCGTCCATGGTCTCACATCCAGTTGCCAATGCAGGCTCATTTCCGCGCCCAGGGCCTTTAGTAGCATTGGTTCGATCAAGGACAGCTGCCGATTGACATTCAGTGGCTTGGGATCAAGGGGCTGATGGCTGGAAAACGCCAGCAGCCGGTGAGTCAGGTTCATGGCGCGCTGCACCGAGTCGCGCGCCAGCTCCACATAGGTCTCCATGCGTTCCAGGCGCCCCTGCAGCATGCGTCGTTGCAACAGTTCCAGGCTGCCCCCGATACCCGACAGCAGGTTGTTCATTTCATGTGCCATCCCGCCTGCCAATTGGCCAATGACTTCCAGATGTTCACTGTTGCGCAACAGGGCCTCGGACTGGCGGGTGGCCTCTTCGCGGTCGGCGGTGATGTCACGGCCCACGGCGGTCAGCAAGCTGCCATCGAATTTGGCGGCCCAGCGAAACCAGCGATAGTGGCCATCCTGGTGACGCAGGCGGATATCGATCTGCTCGAGCGCCTTGTCCTGCACGAAGCCGGATACCGCCACCTGCACTTCTGCGCGATCCGCCGGGTGGATCAGCTCCAGTATCGGCATGCCCTGCGCCGCGTCCTTGCCCCAACCCAGGATACGGTGCCAGGCTGGGTTGGTAGCGTGTAGCGTCAGTTCACGGGTGACGATCATCATGGCATCACGCGACAGTTGCCAGATCTGTTCACGATCGGCCATGTAGCTTCCGAGCTGTTTTTCAAAGGCCTCGGCCTGCTCACGCCAATGGTGATACGCCTCGACATTTGCCGTGGTTTCGATGAGTGTGTGAAGAAAACCCGCAACGCTGCCCTGCTCGTCACGAATCGGTGAGTAGCCGAAGGCACACCACACGGGGTCGCCGTTCTGGCCGCAGGCGATACGCATGGGCGGGTCCTCGACAAAACTCGAGCGCCCTTCGAGTGCCTTGAACACCCAAGGCCCCATGGTCTGCCAGGCATCGCTCCAGACCGCGTCGAACGCTTTGCCCAGTACATCCTGGCCGCCGAGGCGCAGCGCTCGATAGGCATCGTTATGGATCACGCTGAGGTCAGGCCCCCACACCACCGCGCAGGCAAATGGCGACAACAGCATCATGTCGACGGCAATACGCAGCGAGGCCTGCCAGCGTGGCAATGGCCCGAGGGCGGTGCGCCCCCAATCGAATTGGGCGATGCACTCGCCCATGGGATCGACCGTTGCCGTGTTGGGCGCCAGCAGGATGGCCTGTGACGCAGCTTCGCGGGGGGTGCCATTAGCGACCAAATGTGTGACTCCCATGGTGTTCTGGGTGGCGAATGCTGTTCAAGGTAGCACAGCTCGCGCTGCTTTAATGGCGTACCGGCATGTGGCAGCTATGCTCATTAGGTTTTCCACTGAGCCATGGAATAACGGTCCCTTACAGGCTGCCGACGGGAGTGTGGTCATGAGCAAGAAAGTGCTGGTAGTGCTGACCAATACGGCCAAGTACCCGAACCTCAAGCGGGCAACCGGGCTGTGGTTGGGCGAGGCCGTGCATTTTGTCGAGAAAGTCGAGAAGGCCGGTTACGAAGTTGACTATGTCAGCCCTCAGGGTGGCTACGTACCGGTCGACCCGCACAGCCTGCAGATGGCCCCCGACCTGGACTGGCAGTGGTATGACGACAAGCGGTTCATGAGCCGCCTGGGCGCCACCCTGAGCCCAGGTCTGGTCAAGGCTGACGACTACAGCGCCATCTATTACACCGGCGGGCATGGCGTGATGTACGACTTTGTCGAGAGCAAACCGGTTCAAGACCTCGCACGCAAGATCTATGAGAACAAAGGCATCATCGCGGCTGTTTGCCACGGCGTCGTCGGCCTGTTGAACATCAAGCTCAGTGACAACAGCCTGCTGGTGAAGGACCGACAGGTCACGGGCTTTTCCAACATCGAAGAGCAACTGCTTGAACTGGACAAGGTAGTGCCTTTTCTCACCGAAAACGAACTGGTTGCCCGTGGCGGTATTTACAGCAAGCACGATGACCCGTGGAAACCCTTCGTGGTCAGCGATGATCGTCTTATTACCGGGCAAAACCCCGCATCCACGGCTGACTTGGCTGAAAAGGTGCTCGCGAGACTCAAGGCAAAGTGACAACTTACGCCTGATTACCTGATTTCCCGGCGTTCATGCCGCACCCGGACTACATCCGACATACCGTTGAATACATAGGCTTTCAGCTCATCTGTCCAACACGGGCAGCATCAGACTGGAGAGCAATGGCCTATGTCGAAAATCATGCATGCCGGGCGCAGTTTGCTGGAGTTGCTGCTAATCATGGCGATCGGCCTGGTACCGGTGGTTTCCGGGTTGCTGGTGATGGTGTTTCAACTGGAAAAGAAGCTTGAGGAAAACGCACAGATCTCGGTTCAGGAAGCGGTGTTCACCATCGACAAGGTGCTGGAGCGCATGCATAGCACCGCCTTGCTTGCCCAGCCTTTGGCTGGCAAGGCATGCGCGGATGTCATCAGTACATTGCAGGACCAGGTGGCCCGCGATCCCTTGCTACGCTCATTGACGCTGACGCAAGACCAGCAAGCATACTGCAGCACCCACACCGAGTCGCTGGAGCATCTGTCGGCTTTCGCCCAATCCGGGCAGGGGGTTGAGCTGGCGATCGACTCGCCCGTGTTGCCCACCACGCTGGTTACTCACTTTCAAGTGCCGGGGCAAAACCCCAGTGTGATCGTCACAGGCAATGCCTCGGAACTGCGCAACGAATTGCGCGCATTCCAAGATGGCCTGACGCTGCTTCTGGAGTTTGGCGACCAGTACATCTGGAGCCATGGAGACAGCCGCGACCCGAATCGGCCTTCACAGTCCGAGTACACGGTACGGGCAGTTTCTGCCAAGTATGGATATGCCGTCACGGGGGGGTACGCCCAAGGGTACAGCGCCCAGGAAATCCGCCAGTCGATGCTGCAGATTCTTCCTTCTTTGGTGCTGGTAGGCATAGTGACCGGCTCGATCATCTATTGGGGCCTGTTCCGGGCGCGGGGCAACAGGCGTGGTACCGCCGCCGAAAAACCCTGACGGCGGTACCCGGTTGGATCAGTCGGTGCTCAATACGCCCCGACGAACCTGGTCCCGTTCGATGGATTCGAACAGCGCCTTGAAGTTGCCTTCGCCAAAGCCATCATCGCCCTTGCGCTGGATGAACTCGAAGAACACCGGCCCAAGCAACGTTTCCGAGAAGATCTGCAGCAGCAGGCGCTTGTCACCCGACTCTGCGGCGCCATCAAGGAGGATGCCGCGCGCTTGCAGTTGATCCACCGGTTCACCGTGGCCTGGCAGGCGCTCTTCGAGCATTTCGTAGTAGGTTTGCGGCGGTGGGGTCATGAAGCGCATGCCAATGCCCTTCAGCGCATCCCAGGTCTTGAGCAGGTCATCGGTGAGGAAGGCCACGTGCTGGATGCCTTCACCGTTGAACTGCATCAGGAACTCTTCGATCTGCCCGGCGCCCTTGGACGACTCTTCGTTGAGCGGGATGCGGATCATGCCGTCGGGTGCGGTCATGGCACGCGAGGTCAGGCCGGTGTACTCGCCCTTGATATCGAAGTAGCGGATCTCGCGGAAGTTGAACAGCTTCTCGTAGAAACCGGCCCAATAGGCCATGCGCCCACGGTAGACGTTATGGGTCAGGTGATCGATGATCTTCAGGCCCGCACCCACAGGGTTGCGATCCACACCTTCGATGAAGTTGAAATCGATGTCGTAGATCGAGCTGCCTTCTTCAAAGCGGTCGATCAGGTACAGCGGCGCACCACCAATACCCTTGATCGCCGGCAGGCGCAGCTCCATCGGGCCGGTTTCGATCTCCACCGGCTGGGCGCCCAGCTCCAAAGCGCGGGCATAGGCTTCATGGGCATTGCGCACGCGGAACGCCATGCCACAGACCGATGGGCCATGTTCGGCGGCAAAGTACGAGGCGATGCTTTTAGGTTCGTTGTTCAGGATCAGGTTGATACCGCCCTGACGGTACAGGTGCACCTCTTTGGAACGGTGCGTAGCAACCTTGGTGAAACCGAGTATCTGCAGAACCGGCTCGAGTACGCCAGGTGTCGGCGATGCCAGCTCGATGAACTCGAAGCCCATCAGGCCCATTGGATTTTCGAAAATATCTGCCATGTTCTTGTCCTCATCTACAGCGAAAAATTAGTGATTTCCGGGGATGTAGAACAGAACAGGCGGTGAGCACGGGATGCCGCGCACGCTGCGAGCGAGGAAGTCACCAATGATCAATTTGAACCCATGGTTTGTCATATGGACCCATTCTCGGCGGGCTTGATTCTCCGGAGGTGGAGAACCTTATTGTTGTATTCGTAACCGGATTCTACAGTGCGTAAATTGCTTTGTCGCGCTTTAGTTAGCCACGCTCCCTGACAAGCGGCTATCCTCTGCACGTTACCTTCCATCACATTAGGCCAGCATGCCCCTTACCACTAGACGCCGCGCCGGCTGGAGCTGGCGCACCCTGCTGCCCTGGGCGATCGGCGTAGTCCCGGTGGCGTGTGGCCTGGCAGTGATGAACTGGCAGATCGATCGCGACCTGCGCGCCAGCAGCCATGCCACCGCCGCCCAAGTGGTCGAGCATGTCGAGCGCATTCTCGACAGCTTGTCCAGCACCGCCCACGCGCTGCTGCCCTTGGCAGGTAGCCCCTGCACACAGGTCAAACTGGCCCTGCGAGGCCAGGTCACCCGTAATGCCTTCGTCCGTTCGACCAACCTTTTTCAGCACAACACGCTGTATTGCTCATCACTGTTCGGGGAGTTCGATGAGGTCGTCGACGCGAGCGAGTACACCAACGGCACGCTCTGGCTGATGGATGGCAACTCGGTGACGCCGGGCCATCCGCTGCTGGTGTACCGGGCCAGCGAGGGCGACCACGGGGCGATCAGCACCGTGGATGGCGACCACCTGCTCACGGCCCTGCGCCTGATCGGCCCGGACGATACGTTGCAGATTCGCGTCGGCAACGACTGGATGGGCAAGGACGGTATCGTCCACAAAGGCGTGCCCCCCACGGCTGCGACCGCCGCCGTGACGCTGAGCTCGACCCGCTACCCGTTCAGCGTGTACGGCGGCTATGGCGCCGAAAAGCAAGGCCAGCTGCTGCGCAGCCACTACCCCGCCCTGCTCAGCTTGCTGATGGTGCTCGGCGTGCTGGCCGGGGCCGCGTGCCACTGGCAAATCCGCCGTGCCACCTCGCCACGTGCCGAGTTGCAGCGCGCCCTTGAGGCTGACGAATTTCTGCCGTACTTCCAACCCGTGGTGCGCAAGGGCGATTACCGCTGGGCGGGCGCCGAAGTGCTGATGCGCTGGAACCACCCACGGGAAGGCCTGGTGCGCCCCGACCTGTTCATCCCCTACGCCGAACACAGCGGCCAGATCGTCGCCATGACCCGCGCGCTGATGCTGCACACCGCGCAGAGCCTGGCACCGTATGCCGCGCTGCTGGAAGATGGCTTTCACATCGGCATCAACATAACCGCCGACCATTGCCGCGACCTGAGCCTGCTCGACGACTGCCGGACTTTCCTTCAGCACTTTCCACCCGGCCGGGTGGCACTGACCCTGGAGCTGACCGAACGCAAGCTGATCGAAGCCACCCCAGTGGCCTTGGAGTTGTTCGAGAAACTGCATGATATGGGCGTGATGATTGCCCTCGATGACTTCGGCACGGGCCAGTCGAGCCTCAACTACCTGCGCCAGTTCAAGGTCGACTACCTGAAGATCGACCAGAGCTTCGTCGCCATGATCGGTGTCGACGCGCTGTCCCTGCACATCCTCGACACCATCATCGAGCTGTCGGGCAAATTGGGCTTGGGCATCGTCGCCGAAGGCGTGGAAACCGAGGCCCAGCGTGACTACCTGGCCCAACACGCGGTGGATTTCCAGCAAGGCTACTTGTTCGCCCGGCCCATGCCGGCAGAGGCGTTCCTCGAAGCGCTGGCCGCACGCTCCGGTGTGTCGCGGTTGCCGCAGGACGCGCCCCCTGAGATCATGCGCGGCTGATCCACACGCTCAACTCCCCTATTCGAGGCATTCGTGTCAAAAGGCATCCTTTCATCGGTCATGGCGTCTTGCTTGTTCGCTGTGATGTACTTCTATACCTCCCTGCTCACGCCGCTCGATGGCGAAGAGATCTTTGGCTGGCGCACGCTGTTGACGCTGCCCTGCCTCACCCTGTTCATGCTGGCCTCGAAGGACTGGAAACGGGTCGGCGAGCTGCTGGCGCGGGTGCGGCGCACACCGGTGCTGCTGCTGGGGATGGTCGGTACGTCCTGGCTTATGGGGGTGCAACTGTGGCTGTTCCTGTGGGCACCGCTGCATGGGCGCAGCCTGGAAGTGTCGATGGGCTACTTCCTGCTGCCGCTGACCATGGTCTTGACCGGCCGCCTGGTCTACGGCGAACGCCTGTCGCACCTGCAGAAGGTGGCGGTGTGCTGCGCCGCGCTGGGTGTCGGGCACGAGCTGTACCAGCATGGCAGCTTCGCCTGGGAAACCCTGGTGGTGATGATCGGCTACCCGATCTACTTCGTGCTGCGCCGACGCTGCCGCACCGACCACCTGGGCGGCCTGTGGTGCGACATGTGCCTGCTGTTGCCATGGGCGCTGTACTTCGTGATCCAGGGGCCGTTGTCAGCGGCGGACCTGCTTGCCCACCCTGGCCTTTACGCCTTGATCCCGGTATTGGGAGCGATCAGCGCCTCGGCCCTGATCGCCTATGTGCTGGCCAGCCGTCTGTTGCCGTTCAGCCTGTTTGGCCTGCTTAGCTACGTCGAGCCGGTATTGCTGGTGGGCGTGGCCCTGCTGCTGGGTGAAAGCATCGGCCCGGATCAGTGGCTGACTTACCTGCCGATCTGGGCCGCAGTGCTGGTACTGGTTGTGGAAGGTTTCAAGCACCTGCTGCGTCAGCGTCGCCGTTCGGTATAAGCCGTACCTGGCGCACGCGCCGCTCTTCAACAGCCTCCACAGTCATGATCCAGCCATTCCAGGCCAAGCGATCACCCACCACCGGCAGGCGGTCCAGCAAGCTCATCACCAGGCCCGCGAGGGTCTGGTAATCCTCGGTGGCACGGGCACTGAAGCCGGTACGTGCCTGGACCTGGCTGAGGTTCAGGGCGCCGCTGACGACAAAGCCATCACCCTCTTCAACGATACCCGGGCCTTCCACTTCGCTGGCATCTGGCAACTCACCGGCAATCGACTCAAGGATATCGGTCATGGTCAGCAGGCCGGTGAAATCACCGAATTCGTTGACCACGAAGGCGATATGGGTAGATTGGCCACGCATCTGTTCAAGGGCGTTGAGGATGCTGAAGCTTTCCAGCAGGTTCAAAGGGGCCCGCGCCATGCGCTCCAGGTCTGGCTGGCTTCCCGACAGCAGCTCCTTGAACAACTCCTTCTTGTGCACGAAGCCCAGCGGCTCATCGATGCGACCATCGCGGATCAACGGGAGGCGTGAGTACGGCGAATTCGCCAGGGCTTCGGCTATGGCCGCGGCCGGCTGCGCAAGGTCGATCACATCGACTTCGGTGCGTGCGGTCATCACCGTGCGGATCGGCCGCTCGGCAAGGTTCAGTACACCACTGATCATTACCCGCTCCCGGCGGTCGAACAGCACCTCTTCGCCGCCGCCCCCGACCAGGTCGGCGATATCTTCGCCCACCTCGTCGGCCTCGACCCGACGGCCACCCAGCAGGCGCAGTACCGCATGGGCAGTACGCTCACGCAGCGGCCGATGCTGCTGCAGGCTGCGTTTGCGGCGCGCGCGGGCCAACTGATTGAACACTTCGATCAGGATCGAGAAGCCAATGGCCGCGTACAGGTAGCCTTTCGGTATATGGAAGCCCAGGCCTTCGGCGGTCAGGCTGAAGCCGATCATCATCAAGAAGCCCAGGCACAGCATGATCACTGTCGGGTGGGCGTTGACGAAGCGGGTCAGCGGTTTGCTGGCGACAATCATGATGCCGATCGAGAAGATCACCGCAATCATCATGATCGACAGCTGCTCGACCATGCCCACGGCGGTGATCACGGCGTCCAGCGAGAACACCGCATCGAGCACGACGATTTGCGCAACAATCGGCCAGAACGCCGCGTGTCGTACCACGCCACTGGCCTGAGTGACGTGCCCTTCAAGCCGTTCGTGCAGCTCCATGGTGGCCTTGAACAGCAGGAAAACACCACCGAACAGCATGATCAGGTCACGGCCCGAGAAGCTCTTGCCAAACACCTCGATCAGCGGCGCGGTCAGCGTCACCATCCACGAGATACTCGCCAACAAGCCCAGGCGCATGATCAGCGCCAGGCTCAAACCGATGATCCGCGCACGGTCGCGCTGATGGGGCGGCAACTTGTCGGCCAGGATGGCGATGAACACCAGGTTGTCGATACCCAGCACCAGCTCGAGGACGATAAGCGTCAACAGGCCTAGCCAGGCCGTGGGGTCGGCTAGCCATTCCATTACCGGGTACTCACAAGGGAAGCGTCACAGGGACGGTTGAAGGATGGCCGAGAAGGCCGAAGACTGGGGGGCTCCGCGAAGGTGCTCATAGTTACCTGGGTAGAAATTGGGTAAGCGATCGTACAATCACAGCAGGTTTTTCTGACAGTGAGAAACTATTACAAAACCTGTAACAGCCCATTGGGGACTTTTGTTCAATACGCCAGAGCACCGCAGCCCGAAGATGCTCGGCAACTCCCCTCACAGGATTGCCCTCATGAGTCTGTCTTTGTCTATGGCCGCTTTCGCGCTGGCGGCCTCGATCTCCCCTGGCCCGGTCAACATCGTCGCCCTGGGCAGCGGTGCCCGTCATGGCCTGCGCGCTAGCCTGGCCCATGTGGCCGGTGCGACGCTGGGGTTCTGCCTGCTGCTGGTACTGGTCGGGCTGGGCCTGCATGAACTGTTGCTGCGCTGGCCGCTGCTGGGCGTGCTACTGCACTGGGGTGGGGTGGCTTTTTTGCTGTACATGGCCTGGAAACTGGCCAGCGATGATGGCCAGCTAGGTGGCGAGCACGGGCAGAGCGCGCCCTCGGCCTGGCATGGCGCAGCGATGCAGTGGCTCAACCCCAAGGCATGGCTGGCGGCGGTGGCGGGTGTCGGCGCCTACACCGGCGGCGAACAGCAACTGCTGTGGCTGTTTACCTGGATCTATGGGCCGATCTGTTTTGTCTCGGTGGCCAGCTGGGCATGGGCCGGAAGCGTGATTCGCCAGTGCCTGGGCAACCCCCGGCAGATGCGCTTGCTGAACCGCGGGCTGGCCGTGTTGCTGGTGGCCAGTGCTGCGTATCTGGTCATCTGAGCGACGGGGCACTCTTGCAGTAATGCCCCGGCGTTGCCGCCAGGTGTTTCTTGAACGCACGCTGCAAGTGCGCCTGGTCGGCGAAACCTGCCGCCAGTGCCACTTCGGCAATAGCACGGCCCTTGCGCAGGTACGCCCGGGCGAGCTGCACGCGTTGGTCAACCAGGTAGCCATGGGGCGTCAGGCCGAAACGCTGGCGAAAGGCCCGAATCAGGTAAGACCGGGATAAGCCACTGGCCATGCAGATGTCTTCAAGGCTCAGTGGGTCGGTACGGTGTGCGCGAATGAAGGCAGCAGCTGCGTCCAGCCGAGAGTGTTCCGGCACGTTCAAAGCTGGCGTGGCACCTAGCAGGCTTGGCAGTGTGCCAAAAAATGTTGCTACGCGGCCTTCACGATCAGGCAGGCCGTCGTCGAACAGGTCTGCAAATACCTGTAAAACGCGGCTATAGAGGCGCGGCGAGGTGCTGCAGGTCTGTTGAGGCAGCTGAAAACCCAGCGCCTGCAGCCATGGCAGATCCACGAACAGCATCAGGTAAGACCAGGCCTGGCCCTCGATGGGGTTGCAGGTATGCACAACCCCGGGGTTCATCAGCACCGTAGCACCGGCGCTCACTTCGATCTGGCTATCGCCGGTCAGGTAAGTACTGCGCCCACCGGTGATGACGCCGATGGAAAAACTCTCATGGGAGTGGGCGGCGTAGCACACCTGGCGCCCGTCCCCTACGCGCCGGGCTTCGACGAAGGGCAATGCCGGATCCCGCCAGAACCGCGACACCTCGATCATCACCCTGCCCTCATTCGCCGTCGTCGTGTACCACAACCAGCAACTGCGCCGGCTGCGGCCCCACAGAGCGCAGCCGGTGCGGCGTCTGGGCATTGAAATGCAAGGCATCGCCCTGCTCCAGCAGCACCCGTTCGTTCATGAAATCCACCTCTACCTGGCCTGCATGAACGAACAGAAACTCCTCGCCCTGGTGCTCCTTGAACGTCGGGTCACTGAACTGGGTCGGTGGCTGGATCAGGAACGGCAACAGGCTGCGCTGCCCCACCTGGCTGGTGAGTGCCGCGTACCCCGGCCCTGTGCCGTCGCCCACCAGGGCCTGGCGCTCAGCATGACGCACCAGGCTGTAACGGTGCTGCGCGGTTTGCTCTTCAGCGAACAATTCTTCGACATTGACGTTCAACGCCCGCGCCAGCTTCAGCGCCGCAGCGATCGACGGCGTGTTCAGGCCACGCTCGACCTTGGACAGGTAGCTCTTGGTCATGCCGGTTTTATCGGCCAGCAATTCCAGGGTCAGGCCCAGTTTCTTTCTCAGCAATTTCAATCGGATAGACATGTGACGCAGTTTTCCCAGGCGAAGGCAGATGCAAGGCTCGCGCGCACCGATGATACGTGGACTGCGCGCGAAATGCTGGCCCTGATCTCAAGGCATCACGGGCGGCACATACTGCAATGTCGTACCCAACGCCCACAGCAGCACCAGTACCAAGGGTGCATGCACCAGCAATTGCACGAACGAGAAGCCGATCAGGTCGCGCGCCTTGAGGCCCAGCACGCCCAGCAGCGGCAGCATGTAGAACGGGTTGATCAGGTTTGGCAGGGCTTCGGCAGCGTTGTAGATCTGCACGGCCCAACCCAGGTGATATTGCAGGTCATTGGCCACCAGCATCACATAGGGCGCCTCGATGATCCATTTGCCCCCGCCCGAGGGGATGAAGAAGCCCAGCACTGCCGAGTACACGCCCATCAGCACGGCGTAGGTATCGTGGGAGGCGATCTGTACGAAGAAGGTGGAAATGTGGTGGGCCAGGGTCTGTTCGTCCACGCCCTTGACCTGGGTGAGGATCGCCGCGATCGAGCCATACAACGGGAACTGGATTAGCACCCCCGTGGTGGTGGGCACGGCACGGGTCACCGCATCGAGGAAGCTGCGCGGGCGCCAGTGCAGCAAGGCACCCAGCATGATGAACAGGAAGTTGTAGGTGTTAAGCCCTGAGATGGCGGTGATTGCAGGCTTGGTGGCGAACTCCTGGTACAGCCAACCACCGGCCAGGGCCACCAGCAGCAAGGTCAGGATCGGGCTGTACTCCAGCCACTCGCCGGGCCGGCTGCGCTGGGCCGGTGGCGGCGCGGTGAAGCTTGGGTCGACGCCGCATTGTTCCGCCGTACGCGCGCTGGTCGCGCCTGGGGCGGTGGCATAGGCCACCACCAGCGATACGATCACCAGCGCCGCCAGCATGACCCCCGACTGCCAGAGGAAGATGGTTTCGGTGAACGGAATCACCCCGGTGATCGACAGAATCGACGGCGGCAAGCTGGCCGGGTTGGCCTGCAGTTGCGCCGCCGAAGACGAAAGGCCCAGCGCCCATACCGCGCCAAGGCCCAGGTAGGCAGCGGCGCCAGCGGCGCGGTAATCCATTTTCAGGTCAGTGCGGCGCGCCAGGGCGCGCACCAGCAGGCCTCCGAAGACCAGCGACAGGCCCCAATTGAGCAACGAGGCCAGCATCGAGACCAGCGCAACCCAGCACACCGCCGAACGGCCGTTGCTGGGGATACGCGCCAAGCGGTCGATCAGCCGAGCGGCAGGCGGCGAGCTGGCCACCACATAGCCGCCAATGACCACGAACGCCATCTGCATGGTGAACGGGATCAAGCTCCAGAAGCCATCGCCGAAGGCCTTGGCGGTGTCGGTCGGTTTGGCACCCATCACCAGGGCACCCAGGCACACCAGCACTACCGCAAGGGCGGCGAATACCCAGGAATCAGGGAACCAGCGTTCAGCCCAGTTGGAACAGCGCAAGGCAAAGCGGGCGGAACGGCTGTCTTGGATTTCAGCGGCCACAGTCATGTCCTTTTATTGGTTTTGTCGAACTGATCTTGAATCAACAGCAAAAACCCTGTGCAAGCTCGCTCGCACAGGGTTGATGATCACAGCAGAGGTTAGAACGTCATCTCTTTCACATCATCCGGCACGATCAGCTTGCCGGCGGTCTTCTCGATGATTTCTTCGACGCTTACCCCCGGCGCCGTCTCGCGCAGGATGAAGGTGCCATTGTCGATCTCCAGGTACGCAAGGTCGGTCAGTACCTTGCGAATGCAACCGGCACCGGTCAACGGCAGGCTGCAACGCTCCAGCAACTTGGACTCACCGTCCTTGGAGGCGTGGGTCATGGTGACGATGATGTTGTCGGCACCGGCCACCAGGTCCATGGCGCCGCCCATGCCCTTGACCAGCTTGCCGGGGATCATCCACGAGGCGATGTTGCCTTGCACATCCACTTCGAAGGCGCCCAGCACGGTGAGGTCGACGTGGCCACCACGGATCATGGCGAACGATTGCGCCGAATCGAAGATCGATGCGCCACGGCGGGCGGTAACGGTCTGCTTGCCGGCGTTGATCATGTCGGCATCGATCGTGCTTTCGGTAGGGAACTCGCCCATGCCGAGCAAGCCGTTTTCCGACTGCAGCATGACATCCATATCGTCGGGTACGTAGTTGGCCACCAGGGTCGGAATGCCAATGCCAAGGTTGACGTAGTAGCCGTCCTTCAGTTCACGGGCGACGCGTTGCGCCATCTGTTCGCGGGTCAGTGCCATGGTCAGGATCTCTTTGTTGTTCTGAAGGATGGCGCTCAGGCCTTGACGGTGCGCTTTTCGATACGCTTTTCGAAGGTACCGACAATCACACGGTCCACGAAAATACCGGGGGTGTGGATCTCGCTGGGCAGCAGCACGCCCGGTTCGACGATCTCTTCCACTTCAACCACGGTGATCTTGCCGGCGGTGGCCGCCAGCGGGTTGAAGTTCTGCGCGGTGTTGCGGTACACCACGTTGCCGTAATGGTCGGCCTTCCAGCCCTTGACGATGGCGAAGTCACCGGTGATGGATTCTTCGAGAATGTAATGGCGGCCTTTGAATTCACGCACTTCCTTGCCATCGGCGACCGGGGTGCCATAGCCGGTGGCAGTGAAGAAGGCCGGGATGCCAGCGCCGCCGGCGCGCATTTTTTCGGCCAGGGTACCTTGTGGGGTGAGTTCGACTTCCAGTTCACCACTGAGCAGTTGGCGTTCGAATTCGGCGTTCTCGCCCACGTAGGAAGCGATCATCTTGCGAATCTGGCGCTCTTCCAGCAGTACACCCAGGCCGAAACCATCGACACCGCAGTTGTTGGAGACCACGGTCAGGCCCTTGACGCCACGGCGCTTGATCTCGTTGATGAGGTTTTCCGGGATGCCGCACAGGCCAAAGCCACCGGCCAGTACCGTCATGTTGTCGGTCAGGCCGTCAAGGGCCTCTTCATAGGTTGCTACGCGCTTGTCCAGTCCGGCCATGTTGATCCGCCTTTTGTAGTTGTTGAACCGACGAGGCTGTCGGTGAGCGTGTGCTGACATCTTCACCGCAGACGACTGATTTGTTAATTTTGTTTTCATCATTGATTGATAACGTTTTCAAAACAAACAGTAGGCCCGTCATGAACGTCAAGCAACTCCGCGCCTTCGTCGCCGTGGCCAAGTACCAAAGCTTCGCCCAAGCCGGCGAGCATCTGCATGTTTCGCAACCGGCATTGAGCCTGACCATCAAGGCCCTTGAGGAAAACCTCGGCGGCGCCTTGCTCAGCCGCACCACCCGCAGTGTCAGCCTGACGGCCGAAGGTGAAGTACTGCTGCCACTGGCGCGGCGCCTGCTGGCCGACTGGGACGACACCGAAGAACTGCTGCGCCAGCGCTTCACCCTGCAACTGGGTCGGGTTTCAGTGGCGGCGATGCCGGCTTTTGCAGGCAACTTGCTGCCCCGCTCGCTCAAGGTGTTTCGCCAGCGCTACCCGAAGGTCAACGTCACCGTGCACGATGTGATCAACGAACAGGTACTGGAACTGGTGCGCCATCGTCGCGTCGAACTGGGCATCGGCTTCGAACCGGACAACACCGATGGCCTGGCCTTCTACCCGTTATACATGGACCGCTTCGTCGCCGTGGTACCCGCCGACTCACCGTTGGCGTTGTTGCCCGGGGTCAGTTGGGCACAACTGCTGGCCGAAGATTTCATTGCCTTGCAGCGCCCTTCGGCGGTGCGTCTGCTGATGGAACAGAACGTTGCGGCCAGGCACGGCAAACTGGCAGTGGCGTTCGAAAGCCATCAGCTGTCGACCATTGGGCGCATGGTTGCCAGTGGCCTGGGCGTCAGCGCAGTACCGGCGCTGTGCATCAACCAGATGCAGGAGCTCGGCGCCCGCTGCCTGCCCTTGGTCGAGCCCTCGGTTGAACGGCGCATCGGTGTCATTGCCCTGAGCGAGCACAAATTGTCCACCGCAGCGCAAGCGCTGCTCGAGGTACTGCTTTCCCATACCCTGATCCCGGAGGTGACATGCGACACGTGAAACTGGCAGGTTCGAGCGTTCCGGCCATTGGCCAGGGCACCTGGTACATGGGTGAAGACCCCGGCCGCCGTGCAGCAGAGGTGTCTGCCCTGCAACAGGGTATCGAGCTTGGCCTGAGCCTGATCGACACTGCTGAAATGTATGCCGAGGGCGGCGCGGAGGAAGTGGTCGGCCAGGCCATCGCCGGGCGTCGGGACCAGGTGTTTCTGGTCAGCAAGGTCTACCCGCACAATGCCAGTACGCGGGGCGTGCCGGCTGCCTGCGAGCGCAGCCTCAAACGCCTGGGTACCGACTGCATCGACCTGTACCTGCTGCATTGGCGTGGCCAGCATCCACTTGAGCAGACCGTCGAGGCGTTCGAGCGCCTGCGCGAACAGGGCAAGATCAAGCGCTGGGGGGTGTCCAACTTCGACGTCGATGACCTGCGCGAGTTGAACAACCCCGATTGCGCCACCAACCAGGTGCTGTACAACCCGACGCAGCGCGGCATCGAGTTCGACCTGCTGCCGTGGAGCCAGAAGCATGCATTGCCAACCATGGCGTACTGCCCACTGGCTCAGGCCGGGCAGTTGCTACAGCATCCTGTGCTGCTGGAGATCGCCGAGCGCCATGGCGCGTCAACGGCCCAGGTCAGTCTGGCCTGGGTGACACGTGAAGATGGGGTGATCGCCATTCCCAAGGCGGTAGCGCCAGAACATGTGCGGCTGAATGCGGCGGCGGGTGTGCTGACCTTGAGCAGCGAAGACCTACGGGCAATCGACCGGGCGTTTCCACCGCCGGCCCGCAAACAACGGTTGGCGATGGTCTGACCGACACCGCCCTTGTAGGAGCGGCCTTGCGTCGCGAAAGGGCTGCGCAGCGGCCCCAGGATTTCAGCGTCACCGCATATAATGCCGGGGCCGCTGCGCAGCCCTTTCGCGACGCAAGGCCGCTCCTACACACTCAGTGAAAATCGCGGCTACGAACATTCAGCCCCTGCAGCAAGGGGCTGACATCCTCCAGCCGTCGGGCGATCAGGTGGCGAACGCCATTCTCCTGCTCCAGCCGCCCGCTCACCTTGAGCAATTGCGAGCCCACCAATGCTCGCCGCTGCCGCTCGGCCAAGTCACGCCACACCACCACATTGACCATGCCGTACTCATCCTCCAACGTCACGAACGTCACCCCGCTGGCGGTTTGCGGGCGTTGCCTGCCCACCACCAGCCCGGCCACGGCAATGCTGTCGCCATGCTCGACAGCAGCCAGCTCGCACGAACTGCGACAGCCCAACGCGCGCAAGCGTGGGCGCAGCAGTGTCAACGGGTGTGGCCCAAGCGTGGTACCCAAGGTCTGATAATCACTGACAAGGTCTTCACCCACGGTCGGCGCCGGTAGCGCCACCGCGCCCTCTGGCACTGCGTCCACTTCAGCGAACAAGGGCAGTTGCGGTTGCACGGCCGCCACCTGCCAGCGCGCCTGGTGGCGGTCACGCGCCAGGGCCCTCAGTGCCCCGGCGTCCGCCAGGCGGGCGCGGGCACGCTGGTCGAGCCCTGCACGCAGGCACAGATCCTCGACATCGCGCCAGGGCCGTTGCGCCCTCGCCTGCTCCAGGCGCCGAGCATCGGCCTCGGCAAAGCCCCGAATCTGCCGCAACCCCAGGCGAATGGCCAGGGCACTTTCAGCCACGCGCTCGAGCGTGCAATCCCACTCGCTGTGAAACACATCCACCGGCCGCACCTCGATACCTTGGCGCCTGGCCTCCTGCAGCAGTTGGTCGGGGCTGTAGAAACCCATGGGCCAACTGTTGACCAACGCACAGGTAAAAATGGCCGGCTCATGGCACTTGAGCCAACTGCTCGCATAACACAGCAAGGCAAAGCTGGCCGCGTGAGACTCAGGAAAACCATAGCTGCCGAAGCCCTTGATCTGTTCGAAGATGCGCTCGGCAAACGACAGGTCGTAACCATTGCGCAACATGCCCTGTATCAGCCGCTCACGGTGCGGCTCCAGCCCACCGTGGCGCTTCCAGGCAGCCATGCTGCGCCGTAACTGGTCGGCCTCGCCCGGGCTGTAGTCGGCAGCCACCATGGCCAGTTCCATGACCTGTTCCTGAAACAGCGGCACCCCCAGGGTACGCTCGAACACTTCCTGCAACTTCGGCGAGGGGTAGGTGACCGGTTCCTGCTTCAGGCGCCTGCGCAAGTAAGGGTGGACCATGTCGCCCTGGATCGGCCCGGGTCGCACGATGGCCACCTCGATCACCAGGTCGTAGAAGGTGGTGGGTTTGAGCCGAGGCAACATGGCCATTTGCGCCCGTGATTCGATCTGGAACACGCCCATGGTCTCGGCCCGACTGATCATCGCGTAGGTAGCCGGGTCCTCAGCTGGAATGCTCGCCAAGGTCAGCTGCCGGCCACGGTGGCGTTGCAGCAGGTCGAAACAACGGCGCAAGGCGCTGAGCATGCCCAGAGCCAGCACATCGACCTTGAGCAGCCCGACCATGTCCAGGTCGTCCTTGTCCCACTGGATCACCGTGCGGTCTTGCATCGCGGCGTTTTCCACCGGCACCAGTTGGTCCAGCGGTTGCTGCGAGATGACAAAGCCGCCAGGGTGTTGCGACAGGTGCCGGGGAAAGCCGATCAGCTCAGCGGCCAGAATCAGCACCCGCCGCAACGATGGGCTGCTGGCCTCGAAACCCGCTTCGGCCAAGCGCTGTGCATCGGGGATGCGATCACTCCAGCGGCCGCAGCACTTGGCCAGTGCATCCACCTGATCGGCCGGCAACCCCAGTACCCGCGCCACATCACGCACCGCGCCGGCAGCGTGATAGGTGTTGACCACGGCGGTGAGTGCGGCGCGATGCCGGCCATAGCGACGAAACACGTACTGGATCACTTCTTCGCGGCGGTCGTGCTCGAAGTCCACGTCGATGTCGGGCGGCTCGTTGCGCTCGCGTGACAGAAAACGCTCGAACAGCAGGCGGTGCTGCATGGGGTCGAGTTCGGTAATCCCCAGCACGAAACACACCACCGAGTTGGCTGCCGAACCCCGGCCCTGGCAGAGGATACGCTGGCTGCGGGCGAAGGCGACGATGTCGTGCACGGTCAGGAAGTAGCTTTCGTAAGCCAGCTCTTCGATCAATGCCAGCTCCCGTGCCAGCACTTCGCGCACCTTGTCGCTCGGCCCGGCCGGCCAGCGCAACGGCAAGCCTCGCTCGCACAGTTCGCGCAGCCAGCTTGCGGGGGTATGGCTTTCGGGCACCAGCTCACGCGGGTACTGGTACTTGAGTTCGCTGAGGTCGAAACGGCAGCGTTCGGCAATGGCCAGGGTCTCGGCCAGCAAATCGGCGGGGTACAGCTCCTGCAGCTGCTGCGCGTTGCGCAGGTGACGCTCGCCATTGGCGAACAGGTGGCGCCCGGCCTCGGCTACCTGGCAGTGCTGGCGGATGGCGGTCATGCAATCCTGCAGGGCACGGCGACCGCGTACGTGCATGTGCACGTCGCCGCAGGCCACGGCACGGACACCGACCTTGCCCGCCAGTTCGCGAAGCTTGCCGAGGCGCACCTCGTCGTCACTGCCTCGGTGCAAGTGCACCGCCAGCCAGAGCCGCTCGGCGAACAACGTGTGCAGCCAGTGGCCAGGCGCAGGGTCATCGGGGTCGTCGGCTATCCATAGCGCCAGCAACCCTTGATTGTGCGCGCGCAGGTCATCGCCGAACACCTGATACGCGCCCTTTTCCGTCCGCCGTCGCGCACGGGTAATCAGTGCGCACAGGCTCTGGTAGCCCGCCAGGTTTTCCGCCAGCAGCACCAGCCTGGGGCCATCCTGCAGGCGTATTTCACTGCCGACAATCAGTTGTAGCTGGTGCTCCTTGGCCGCCTGCCAGGCGCGCACGATACCGGCCAGGGTGCACTCATCGGTGATCGCCAAGGCTTGGTAGCCCTGCTCGCGGGCACGCCGGAACAACTCATCGGCACTCGACGCACCCCGCTGGAAGCTGAAGTTCGACAGGCAATGCAATTCGGCATAGCCGAATGTATTCATGCGAACCAACCTTGCAACCACAACGGGCCAGGCTGGCTGAGGTCGCGGTAGGCCCAGCCACGCAGGCCTTCGCGGGTTTCGATGCGGTAGTAGTCGCGACGCACGTCGCCACCGTCCCACCAGCCCGATTCGATGCGCTCGGCTTGGCCCAACAAGCGGTGCCCTGCGTCGTCAAGTGCCAAAGGCGTCGGGAGCAGCCAGCCGGGGCGGCTACCTGGCATCAGTTGCAGGCTCGCGCGTGCGCCCTGCTCCACCGCTTGCCAGGCGCATTCGGGGCGATGGTCGGCCTGGGCGCTCAGCCCTTTTACCGCCCCATCGCCCAAGCGCGCACGCAACCGCTCACGCAGCTGCTCCCAAGGCTGCGCCTGCTGCGCGCGGGGGTCGAACAGCGCCTGGTGCTGGGGCACGAAGGGTGGCAAGTCATCGGCGACCAGGCGCAGGTTGCGTACCGGGGCGCGCAGCTGCAGCGGCTCCAGCCGCCCTTTGGCCAACTCGAAGAGCATGCCGGCATCACGCTCGGCTGCCAGCAGGCCCACCTGCAGTTGCGTGTCAGGCCCTTCGGCATGCTCAAGGTGCAGGCAGAAGCGTTGCACGCCGCAATCGCGCCCGGCCAGGAACGCGCCAAGGTCATTGAGCATTCTGCGCAATGGGAACAGCAGCGCCTGGTGCGATTCAACGTCAAAGTTCAGCTCCAGACGCGCTTCGAAGCGGTCAGGCGGCTGGTAGAAAGCCAACCCCAGGTTACGCAAGCCCAGCAACTGGTCCAAGTGCAGCTGTACCTGGGCAGAAAAGCGTTTTGCCAGGGCATCGCGAGGCAAGGCCATGACCTGGCCGAGCTGGCGCAGCCCCATGCGGGCAAAGGCCTCGGCGGCCTCCTGAGGCAGCCCGACACGCTCGATTGGCATGCGTGCCAGCACTGCGCGCGCCTCTTCGGCGCAGGTCACCGCCAAGCCATCGTGGCCATTGGCGAGCATGCGCGCCGCCACCGGGTTGCTGGCCAGCACGATGCGCTGACGCAAGCCCAACTCGCCAAGCTCTTGGCGCAGCCGTGCCTCGAACAAGGGCCAGGGGCCGAACAATTGCAGGCTGGAGCCTACTTCAAGCAGCAGCGCCCTTGGGTAATGCAGGCTCACCTGGGCGCTGAAGCGATAGGCCCAGGCTGCCAGCAGTTGTTGCAACTGTTCGATGCGTTTGCCGTCGGCCTCCACGCAGGTGAAGCCATCGGCCAGGGCACGGGCTGCTGTCAGGGTCTGCCCGGCACGCAGGCCCAATGCCGCAGCAGCGGGGTTGACCGCCTGCAAGACGCGCCGCTGAGTGGGGCCGCCAATCAGCACCAGTGGCGTATCGGGGTCGTTGCGTTCGCGCAGCACCGTGTCCAGCGCCAGCTGTGGCAGCAGAATGCAGGCCCAGAGCATGATGCATCAGCCCTGCCCGGGGCAGGCGATGGGCAGCGCCGGGGGCATGCCACCTCGGCTCTTGAGCACGCGCCATTGTGCTGGCCGGGTGTCGATGGCAATGCGCAAAGCGGCTGGCGACGGGTTGTTTGCCGCCTGCTGCGGGCGGCAGGCGAAGGCCAGCGCCTGGCCGGTTTCGGCGGCCACCTGCAGGCGCCGCAGAGCACGGTCATCGGCGCGTTCTGGCCAGCACAGCACGGCGGCGCAACTGCCCGAGCGCAGGCATTGCTCAGCCGCCCAGAGCGCGTCGACCGGCGCGGCGGCGACCTGGACCAGCCAGCGTAAATCCACCCCCGCTGCCTGCCAGGCCGGGGCAAAGGGAATAAACGGTGGCGCGACCAGCACTACCCGACCGCCTTCAGCGGTCAGGCGTGCCAGCGAAGGCCACAGCAACTTCAGCTCACCGCAACCGGGGCTGGCCAGCAACAGTTCGCTGAGCGCTGCGGCCGGCCAGCCGCCCTCTGCAAGGCGTTGGTCCAGCGCGGCATGGCCGGTGGGCTGCAACCCCAGAGGCCGAGCCTGAACCTGCCGACCGCGCCAGACCTGACGCTGGTCGAGCAGCCTGTCGAGATCGACCACCGCGCCCATCAGTCGCGCCTCAGCAGGCCGCAGAACACGCCTTCGATGAAGAACGCCTGTTCAGGCCCCACATCAATCGGCGCATAGGCCGGGTTGCGTGGCAGCAGCCGGTAACCACCGGCCTGGCGCTGCAAGCGCTTGATGGTCACCTCGCCGTCCAGGCGGGCAACCACGACCTGCCCGTCACGGGCCTCGCCCTGCTGGCGAATGCCGACCAGGTCACCGTCGAAGATGCCGTCGTCGATCATGGAGTCACCGCGCACCTTCAACAGGTAATCGGGTGTGCGCCGGAACAGGCTGGGGTCGATCAGCAATTGCTCGTGGATACCGAGGTCCGGGCCGATCGGCGCACCTGCGGCGACCTGGCCCAACACGGGCACTTCGAGAATTTCCGGGCGGCGCAGGGGCTGGGCCAGGCGAATGCCACGCGCCTGGTTTGGCGTGACGTCGATGTAACCGGCCTGGCACAGGGCGGTGATGTGCTTGCGCGCGACGCTGCGCGAGGCAAAGCCGAAGCGCGTGGCGATGTCGGCGAGGCTCGGGGGCTGGCCGTGATCGGTGATGCGCTCACGAATGAATTCGAGAATGGCGCGGCGTTTGGGGGTCATATTGTCCATGGAGCACATTTGTACTCTTTTCCCAGCGCACTGAACAGCCCCCTTCGTCGTCAGCTTTGGTTATGATCGTTGGGCTTGTGTTTTTTCATACCTGGATACCTGATGCTGACTGCCCTGCTGTTCGACCTCGACGGAACCCTTACCGATACCGATACCCTGCACTTGCAGGCTTTCCGCCAGTTGCTGCGTGAGCATGATGGCCGCGAACTTTCCCAGGCCCAGTTCGATGCGCAGGTTAGTGGCCGGGCCAACGGCGAACTGTTCGCCGAGCTGTTTGCCGATGCCAGCCCACAGGAGTGCCTGGCACTGGCAGACCGCAAAGAGGCGTTGTTCCGCTCGCTGGCGCCATCGCTCGAGCCGATGCCGGGGCTGTTGCGCCTGCTGGAGCACGCCCAGGCCTATGGCCTGGGCATGTGCGTGGTCACCAACGCGCCGCGGCTCAATGCCGAGCACATGTTGCAGGCCATGGGGCTGGGGGCACGTTTCGAGCATGTGCTGGTGGCCGAAGAGCTTGAACGTGCCAAGCCGGACCCGCTGCCCTACCTGACCGGGCTGCAGCGCCTTGGCGCGGTGGCCGGTCAGGCGCTGGCCTTCGAGGACTCGCTGCCTGGGGTCCGGGCTGCCAGCGGGGCGGGTATCTTTACGGTGGGGGTTGCCACGACGCAGACAGCCGAACGGCTGATGGAGGCGGGTGCTGGGTTGGTGATTCGGGACTTTGATGATCCGCGGTTGTGGGCGTTGATTGAATCGATGGGGTGATGGCTTTGGAGCATGCCTTGAGCGCTCTAGCGCCTATGAGATCGAGCGCCGCCCGCGCGGCGCATCGCGAGCTAAGCTCGCTCCTACATTTGTCCCACGCGCCCCTCCTCCAGGCCCCCACATGCTCATCGACGAAGAACTGACCCTGAAAAAGCTGGAAACCTTCCTCGCCTTCATGCGCAGTGGCAACCTCGGCCGGGCCGCCGCCGAACTCGCCACCAGTGCCGTCAGCGTGCACCGCGCCATCCACTCGCTGGAAAACGCCCTGCGTTGCCCCCTGTTCAAGCACGAAGGTCGCCAGCTGATCCCGCTGGAAAGTGCCTACGTGCTGGAAAAAAAAGCCCGCCAGCTGATCCAGGACGCCGAGCAGATGGTCCGCCAGACCCGCGAGGCCGCAGGCTTCTATGCCGAACGCTTCCGCCTTGGCGCCCTGTATTCGCTGACCGTGAAGACCGTGCCAAAACTGGTCATGGGCCTGAAGCTACGCCGCAGCGAGCTCAACATCGACCTGACCCTGGGCTCGAACGTCGACCTGCTGCAACGCCTGAAAAACCACGAACTGGAGGCCATCCTGGTATCGCTCGACGAAAGTGTCAGCGACCCCGCCTGCGAGCAACTGCCGCTTTTCTCCGACGATATCTTCCTCGCCGTCCCCACCGACTCGCCCTTTGCCGAACAAGCCGAGGTGGACCTGGCAGACCTCGCCGACTCCACGTTCATCACCCTGACCCAAGGCTTCGCCACCCACCGTGACGGTGCGCGGGTATTCCAGCAGGCAGGGTTCGAGCCCAAGGTGGCCATGCAGGTGAACGATATCTTCACCCTGCTGAGCATGGTCAGCTCGGGCGTGGGCTTTGCCCTGCTGCCAGGGCGGATCGCAGCGGTGTACGAGAACCGGGTGCGGCTGATTGCCCTGCAGCCGCGCTATCGTCTGCAACAACATATCGGCGTGGTGTTTCTGAAAGCACGGGAGCGGGAACCGAACCTGTTGGCGTTGCTGGCGCAATGCAGGATGTACAGCCGGGAAAACTGAACAAGGCCTGCAGGGCTTTTGCACGCCAGCACAGATTACACCACCTGCCGTGCAGCGCGTCGGCCTGAACCGGCATGGCGCCCTTGCAGCAGCACGGCCAGCGCAGCCAGCACCGCCGGTACAAGCAACGACGCGAACATCTGCGCGAAGCTCCACCCCATTGCCAGCATCTGGGCGCCGGCAAACGCACTGAGAATCGCCCCGAAACGGCCGATGCCACTCATCCAGCTGGCACCGGTCGCGCGCGCTTCGGTCGGGTAGAACGCTGCCGCCAGCGCATTCATGCCCACACTGGCACCATTGAGGCCAAAGCCCACGGCCCAGGCAATCGTGCACAGCCAGGTGAAGTCCCCGGCCACTTGGCCAATGGCGAAGATCACTGCGCCGCTGAACAGGAAGGTCAGCATCAGCACGCGTTGCGGGTTGCAGCGGTCCATGGCCCAGCCCACCGAAATCGCCCCCAGCGGCCCGCCGATCTGGAAGCAGGCGGTGACGATGGCCGCTTCGGCTACCGAGAAGCCACCGCCCTCCTTCACCAGAGTGGGCAACCAGCCGCTGAACAGGTAGACCAGAAACAACGCCAGCACGTAGCCGGTCCAGAGCATGAAGGTGCCGAAGCGATAGCGCGGCGAAAGGATGGTGCCAATTGCCCCACCGCTGCTCGGCGTGCTGGGCGGCAGCACAAAAGTGCTGTCGGCGCTGATGCGCCCCGGCGCCAGGCGGCTGACAATGGCGCGTATGCGTCGCACATCGGCACCCTTGCTGACCAGGAAGGTGACCGATTCGGGCAGCCGCCAGCACAGCAACGGCAAGGTCAGCAGCGGCAGCACGCCACCCAGCACCAGCACACTGCGCCAGCCCAGGTTCGGGATCATCCAGGCACTGACAAAGCCGCCTGCCGCCGCGCCCAGGGAAAAGCCGCAGAACGCCAGGGTGATCAGCAACGAGCGGCTGCGCGCCGGCGCGTATTCGCTGACCAGGGTGCTGGCATTGGGCATGGCGGCGCCCAAGCCCAGCCCGGTGAGAAAACGCAGGGCCACCAGGGTTTCAAGGTTGGCCGAAAACGCCGAAGCCAGGGTCCAGACGCCAAACAGCAGGACGCTGCCCAGCAAGACCGCCTTGCGCCCGTAGCGATCTGCCAGGGGGCCGGCGATCAAGGCCCCGAGCGCCAGGCCGATGAGGGCGGCGCTCAGCACCGGGCCCAGGCTTTGCGCGTTCAGGCCCCAGTCGCTTTTCAGCTGCGGGGCGATGAAACCGATGATGGCGACGTCCAGCCCGTCCAGGGCGATGATCAGAAACCCCAGAAAGACCACCCACTTCTGGTAGCGGCCGATGGGTTGCTGGTCGATCAGTTGGCGCACATCGATAGCGTTGTTCATGGGTATCACCTGTTGTTGTTTTTATGCGGGTGCAGGGCCCCGGTGGCATTAGCGGTGAGCGAGGCTGTGCAGCCGCACCGGCCTGATGATCCGCGTCTCCTGGGCCACCACCAGGTCACGGGTGGCGTGCAGGTAGGCGGCGAAGTCCGGGTCGGCATCGCGGGCGGCGCTGCGCGTTTCGAAGTCATCCAGGCTGTCGTAGCCCCACAGGTGCACCACCTGGTTCAGCGGGCCGATGCTGCTGGTGTAGAAGGCCAGTGGCGCCCCCAGATGGCGCAGCAGAATCGGCATCGCCAACTGGTCGAAGGCCTCGAGAAACGCCGCCATGCCACGTGGGCGAATGGTGTAGATCCGATGGTCGACGATGGCCTTGTCCATCACGCCACCTCCCGTGCATTGGCCGCAGTCGCCAGGCCTTGTTCGACGCCTGCCAGATGGCGCCCGGTGATGTAGCCAAAGGTCATGATCGGCCCCAGGGTGATGCCTGCGCCGGGGTAGTTGCCGCCCATGATGCTGGCGCGGTCGTTGCCAACGGCATACAGCCCCTCGATGGCCCGCTCATCGGTGCCGAGCACTTCGCCGACCACACTGGTGCGGATCCCGTCGAAGGTACCCAAGTCGCCCATGATCACCTTCACGGCAAAGTAAGGCCCCTCGCCCAGCGGCGCCACGCAAGGGTTGGGCGCGTGTTGCGGGTCGGCCAGATAACGATTGAAGCGGGTAGTGCCACGCCCGAACTGGCGGTCCTCACCCTGAACGGCGCCCAGGTTGTACTCACGCACGGTCTGCTCCAGCCCGGCGGCATCGATCCCGGCCTTGCCGGCCAGCTCTGCGAGGCTGCGCCCCTTGAGCAGGTAGCCATTGCGCAACAGCGGCCCCAGCGGCATCGGCGCGGGCTTGGCGAAACCCAGGCCATACTTGGCCAGGGTGCGGCGGTCACAGACCAGCCACATGGCGGTTTCCGGCTGCTCGGCACAGGCTTCGATCAACGCTGCCCCCACATCGTGGTAGGAATTCGATTCGTTGGTGAATCGCTTGCCCGAGCGCAGCACCCCGATCACACCGGGCTTGTAACGATCGAGCAAATGCGGAAAGGCAACGTAGCGCCCTGCCCCCATGGGCACTTTCGATACCGGCATCCAGGCCGCTGCGGCTTGCAGGCGGATATCGACCTTGGCGCCCAATGCTTCGGCCATGCGGGCACCATCACCCGTGTTGCCTTCAGGCACCGGCGAAAAATGCTCACCGCCGCGACGCACATGCGGGTAGGCCTGCTTCAACCGTTGCAGGTCGTGGGAGAACCCGCCACAGGCCAGCACCACACCCCGCCGCGCTTCGATACGCAGCTCGCTGTCGCCTTGCTTGGCCAACACCCCCGTGACCCGGTTGCCTTCAAGCAACAGTTGCCTGGCCGGGGTGCCGGTCAGAATCGGAATATCCAGGTCCAGCGCCGACCTCACCAGTCGCGCCGCCAAGGCATTGCCGCTGGTGACCTGAGTACCGCGCCGGTACAGCGCCAGCTCTTTGAAATGGGTTAGCAAGCGCTTGGCCACATAAGCGAACGACGACAGTGAACGCGTGACATTGAAGAAGTGCTTGAGGTCGGCATTCGACGAGTTGAACATCATGCCGATGAAAGTGATGGTCTTGAGCGGTGGCCGCAGGCGTGCCATGTCTGGCCCCAGGCCCCGGATATCGTAGGGCGCCGCCAGTATCGAGCGGCCGACCTCGACGCCACCCTCCACCTGCGGGTGGTAGTCGGGGTACAGGGTGGGGACGAATTTGACGGCTGTCTCGCGCTCGAAGAAGTCCACCATGCGTGGCCCGTGGCGCAGAAACGCCTTGACCGCCGCTTCGTCGAAGCAGTCGCCGGTTTCGTTGCGCAAGTAGGTAAGTGCCGCCGCCTCGCTGTCGTTTACCCCATGTCGGCTGCACGGCACCCACAGCACCCCGCCGGAAAACGCCGTGGTGCCGCCGAAGCAGTCCGCCTTCTCGATCACGATTACATCCAGGCCGTGCTTTTTCGCGGTGATCGCTGTCGCCAGGCCACCGGCCCCCGCCCCCACCACCAGTACATCGCAGTTGCGCGTGTTCATGGGCGAACGCCCTCGAAGCCTGGGCGTGGGATCAATGCCATGGGCATGCTCTCCAGCCCGCCATCGACGGTCAGCTCGGCGCCGTTGATGTAGTCGGCGCGCGGGCTGGCGAGAAACAGGACTGCTTCAGCGATGTCCTGCGGCTCGCCGATCCGCTGGTTGGCGGTCATGGCGCTGCGCTGGCGCTCGATGTGCGGGTCGGCGTAGAACGCGGCCGACAACGGCGTGCGGATCAACCCGGGGCACACCGCATTGCTACGCACCCCGCGCGGGCCCCACTCCACGGCTATTTGCCGCGACAACAGGCTGACACCGGCCTTGGCCGCGCTGTAGGCACCGCTGTTGGGTTGTGGGTAATGAGCGGCGATGGACGCAATATGCACGATCCGCCCCTGGCCACGGGCAAGCATCGAACGGCCGAAGGCCTGGGAACACAGCAGGTAGCCGCTGAGGTTGACCGCCAGTACCTGGTTCCATTGCTCCAGGCTCAGCGTTTCAAGGGCACCGGGGCGCAACACACTGGCGTTGTTGACCAGTACATCGCAGCGACCGTGCAGCGCCTGCACCTGTGCCGCCGCCTGGCTGACGCTGTCGGGGTCGGCGATGTCGCAGCCCAGCGCGCTGACCTCGCCGACGCTGTGCTCGCCCAAGGTCGCCGCCAGCTCGCGGCATTTATCCAGGTCGCGATCCAGCAACACCACATGGGCATGCTGCCCCACCAATGCGGCAGCCAGGGCCGCGCCAATGCCGCCGGCCGCGCCGGTTACCACGCAAACGGCAGAGTCCAGGCCCAGCCAGTGATCAGTCGTCATCTTGTTGTTATGCATGCTGCTCTCCAGAGTGTCGCTTCATCTGGCAAACAGCCTAGGGCCGGCACGTGCCCGGGCAGAATGGACAAAACCTGCAACCCACCCCACATTCCCGACAATTTCGTCCACTGGCCCTTAACCCGGCAAGCCGCTGTGGCACAGTAGCCGGGTATCGATCACAACAATAACTACAAGACCATGAACAAGATCCCCAACTACGCCCTGTACGGCGAAACCGCGCAGCCGGTGTGGCACGAGTCCCTGCATGTGGAGTCGATCTCGCAACGATCCGGCGCCTACAACTGGGAGATTGCCGCGCACCGTCATGAAGGCCTGCTGCAGTTGCTGTACCTGCAAAGCGGTGCCGGCGAAGTGCTGTTCGACAGCGACCGCGTGCAGGCCCGGGCGCCCTGCGTGGTGTACGTGCCGGCGCAGGTGGTGCATGGTTTTCATTGGGCCGGCGCGGTCGAGGGCCAGGTGATCACGGCGGCGCAGCATCCGCTGGAAAGTATCGCCCAGGTACTGGCACCGAACCTGCTGGCACAGGTGCGCAAACCCCAGGTGATCGCCCTGCCGCAGTGGGACGCCGACGAAGACCCGCTGCTACCGCTGTGCCGCGCACTGCGTGAGGAATACCACAACCGCGCCCGCGAGCATGTGGCGTGCAGTATGTCGCTGTTGCTGACGCTGATGATCCAGGTGTTGCGCCATGAGCCGCAGGCCCGCGCCGGCGAGCAGCGTCTACCGTCGAGGCGCAGCCAGCAACTGACCAGGTTCCGTGAGCTGGTGGACATGCACTACCGCGCGCATTGGTCGCTCGGTGATTACGCCGGTGAGCTCGGGCTGACCTTGACCACGCTGGGGCGGCTGTGCCAGGAGCATCTGGGCATGACGCCGATGAACGTCATCAATGCCCGCCTGGTGTTGGAGGCCAAACGGGCGCTGGGGCATTCGAGCCTCAGTGTGAAAGAGATTGCCCATGAGCTGGGGTTTGTCGATGTCGGCTACTTCAGCCGGTTTTTCCGCAAGCATTCAGGGGTGAGCCCGAGTGGGTTTCGTGAGGCCGCAGGGCGAAAGGGCCCGTAATTTCGCACAGCACCCTCAAGCCTCCAGTGCCTGCTGCACCTGGCCCACTGTCGCCGCCAAGCGCTGCAGATGCAGGCTCAACACCCGCTCTACCGGCGCCTGGTCCTCCGGCCAGTGCAAGGCAATGCTACCCGCCAGCCGCCCTTCAACCCGCACCGGCAACGCGATCGCCCGGATCAGGAACGGCAACCGCACCGGGTACTCCCAGTGCCCCTCGGTGCGCTGACCAAAGCCCTTGTGCGCATCGTCCTCGATATCGCGCAACAGCGTTTCATCACCCAACTGCTGGTGGCTGGCCAGGCGCTGCACTTCGTCGCTGTGCATTTCCCCCAGGCATGCCCGCCCCATTGCCGAGTGAAACAGGCTGGCATGGTGCCCGACGATCTGGCAGTTGTTCGGGTAGCGCTTGCGCAGCACCAGGGGGATGGCGCTTTCCATCACTTCAAGGCGCTCGCCATCGAAGCACGACAGGTCCGCCACCAGCCCGGTGCGCTCGCTCAGTTCCAGCAACCAGGGCGCTGCGTGTTCGACCAGGCGCCGCTTCAAACGCAACTGGCGGTCACCGAACAGGCGCCGGGCGCACAGGCGATAACGCCGATCACTCAAGCCCCGGTAGACCCAGCCCTGCTCCTGCAAGGTGGCCAGCATTCGCGACACCGTGGCCTTGGGTAGGGCCGTCAGGTAATGCAGCTCCTCCAGCCCTAACGCCTGGTGTTCGCCGAGCAAATCGACGATGGCCAGCGCCCGCTCTACCGAGCGCACGCCGCCGCTGTCTGTCGTGGTGCCCATGTGTCTGACCTCCCTGTCTCTGCGTGGATGGTCATGATGCCCAGCAAAAAACGCGCCTGCCCAGGGTGCTCAACGTGATTGCAGGCAATTAGGCGGCTGCCGCTCGACCCAACGGGTCAGTTGTTCATGGGCATACGCCAGCTGCAGCACGGCATGGTCGGCCTGGGCGGGGCCTATGATCTGCAGGCCCATCGGCAGCCCCGCGGCATTGAAGCCAACCGGTACGCTCATGCTCGGCAAGCCGGCCAACGTCGGGCCGATGACTACCTCCATCCAGCGGTGATAGGTGTCCATCGCCTGCCCGCCGACCACCTTCGGCCACGCTTGGGCTGCGTCGAAAGGGAACACCTGGGCAGCAGGCAACAGCAGAAAATCGTAACGTTCGAACAGGGTGTTCAACGCCTGGTACCAGGCGCTGCGGTCCAGCGAGGCCTGGTAAACGTCCGCCGCCGTCAGGCGCAGGCCCCCTTCAACCTCCCAGCGCGCCTCGGGTTTGAGCAGTGCGCGCTTCGCGGGGTGGGCATAGGCTGCGCTCAGGCTTCCGTGCACCAGGAAGTGGCGGTGAGTCAGCCAGCATTGCCACAGGCGCGCCATATCGAAGCCTGGCTGGCACGCTTCGACTTCGCAACCCAGCGCGGCGAAGTCCGCCAAGGCCGCTTCGCACAGGCCCATTACCCCGTCATCCATCGGCAGGTAACCGTCATGGCTGCCCAGCCAGCCGACCCGCACGCCCTTGAAATCACGCGGCAGCCCATGGGCGAAGTCGCGCGGGCCGTCGCGCAGTGACAATGGCACCCGCGCGTCATGGCCGGCCTGGACCGACAGTAGCCGCGCCACATCTGTCACCGTGCGCCCCATCGGGCCCTCGGTGGCCAACTGCTGCATGAACAGCTCCGGTGTCGGCCCATATGGCACCCGCCCTTGCGAAGGGCGCAGGCCAAACACATTGTTGAACGCCGCCGGGTTGCGTAGCGAGCCCATCATGTCGCTGCCATCGGCCACCGGCAGCAAGCGCAGGGCCAGGGCCGCGGCTGCCCCGCCACTGCTGCCACCAGCCACGCGGCTCGGGTCGTAGGCGTTGAGGGTGGTGCCGAACAGCGTGTTGTAGCTTTGCGAGCCGAGGCCGAACTCCGGCACATTGCTCTTGCCGATGATGATCGCCCCGCTGGCGCGCACCCGCGCCACGCTGAGCGCATCCTGCTCGGGCACATGCTCGGCGAACAGCGGCGAGCCCAGCGTGGTACGCAGCCCCGCCGTGGCCGCCAGGTCCTTGACCGCCTGCGGCATGCCATGCATCCAGCCCCGCGACTGCCCGCCCGCCAGCTCGCGGTCGCGCGCGTCGGCCTCGGCCAACAGCACCGCGCCCTCGCGCAGCGACACCAGCGCATTGACCTGCGGGTTAAAGCGTTCGATATGGCCCAGGTAGGCCTGCATCACTTCACGGCACGACACTTGGCGGGCATGAATCGCCTGGGACAGCGCCTCGGCATCCAGGGCAACGATCGGGTCGATGGCTAACAGGTTCACGGTTTCACTCCAAGGTTGAAGGCAACAGCCTTGCCAGCACGCGGGGCCTCTTTCAGGCAATAGGTGCCCAGCAGCGTCAGCAGGCACGCGAATAGCACATAGAACGACGGCGCCACCGGCGTGCCGAGCACCTTGCTCAGCCAAGTGACGATCAGCGGGGCGAAGCCGCCGAACACCATCACCGCAACGTTGTAGGCCACCGACACCCCGGTGGAGCGCACCTCGATCGGGAACTGCTCGGCCAGGGCGGTCGGCGCCGGGCCGAAGAAGCCGCCGATGGCAGTGCACAGCAGCAGTTGCATCACCAGCAGGCGCTCGATCGATGGCGCCGCCGCTACCCAGACATACAACGGGTAGACCATCACGAAGAACGCCAAGGTAAAGGCCATCAGCACCGGCCGCCGGCCCAGGCGGTCCGATAACGCACCCGCCAGGGGGATCACCACGGTCATCAGGCCCACGGCCAGCATCTGCACCAGCAACACCTGGTCCAGCGGCAGGCCCAGGTTCTTGTGGGCGAAGGTTGGCATGTTCACCAGCACGACATAGAACGACACCGTCGCCCCACAGGCCAAGCCCATCGACACCAACAGGCTGCGGCGGTGCTCACGCAGTACCTGCCACAAACTCGGCGCCTGGCCCTTGGCCTGCTTGCGGGCTTCGAGGAACTCCTCGGGCTCTTCCATGTGCTTACGAATCCACAGCCCCACCGGGCCGATCAGCAAGCCGATCACGAACGGGATCCGCCAGCCCCAGCTGTCCAAGGCCTCGGGCGTACACAGGTGGGTGACCAGCGCCACCATCGCCGCCCCACTGAACACCGCCAGGCATTGCCCCACCAGTTGCCACGAACCATACAGCCCCTTGCGGTGGGCCGGTGCGCTTTCCACCAGAAACGCCGTGGCACTGGCGTATTCACCGCCCGTGGCAAAGCCCTGCAGCATGCGCGCCACCACGATCAGCAGCGGCGCGCCCATGCCGATGGCCACGTAGCTGGGGGCAAAGGCGATCATCGCGATGGACACCGTCATCAGGCGGATGATCAGTTGCATCGCCGCCTTGCGCCCCTTGCGGTCGGAATACATACCCAGCAGCACCCCGCCCACCGGGCGCATGAAAAAGCCCACGCCGAAGGTGGCCAGGGCCATCAGCAGCGAGGCGTACTCGTCGTCGGAGGGGAAGAACTGACGGGCGATGATGCTGGCCAGAAAGCCGTACACGATAAAGTCATACCATTCCAGGGCATTGCCGATGACCGCCGCGACCACTTGCCGGGTACGCGACGCGCCTGTATTGGAAGTCTGCATGCGGAGCACTCCATCAATCTGTTGGCCAGAAACGCTTCAAGTGATCGCCCAGGCACGCTCGCGCCCGGGTTCCAGCGGCAGTCGTCAATGCAGGGTTCAGGCGGGCTCGAGCCAGCGCTCGGTCAGCGCGCCCCAGTAAGCGGCGCCGGTCAGCAGGATGTCGTCGTTGAAGTCATAGGCCGGGTTGTGCACCATCGGCCGCTTCACGCCATTGCCAATGAACAGGTAGGCGCCAGGGCAGCGCTGCAGCATCCAGGCAAAGTCCTCGCTGCCCATCAGCTTGCGGGTATTGCCATCCACCGCGTCGGCGCCGAGCAGTTCGACACCGACCTGGTGGGCAAAGGCGTTTTCGGCGGCGTGGTTGACCAGCACCGGGTAAGCGGGACGATGCTCGATGCTGGCGGTGCAGCCATAGCTCTGCGCCTGGCTGACGATGATCGCCTGCACCCGCTCCAGGGTCTGTGCGCGCACCTCGGCATTCAGGGCGCGCAAGCTCAGACGCAGCAGGGCCTGCTGCGGGATCACGTTGGCTGCCTCGCCAGCCTGCAGCGCACCGACGGTCACTACTGCTGCTTCCTGCGCATCGATGTTGCGCGCCACCACGGTCTGCAACGCCATCACCACACTGGCCGCTGCCACCAGCGGGTCGACCGTCAGGTGCGGCATGGAACCATGCCCACCGACCCCCTCGATGGTCACCGTGAGCAAGTCCTGCGAGGCCATCATCGGCCCCTCACGCAAGCCCAGGTGCCCCGCTGGCAGCCCGGGCATGTTGTGCATGCCGAACAAGGCATCGCAGGGGAAGCGCTCCAGCAGGCCGTCGGCGAGCATCGCCTCGGCGCCACCTTGGCCCTCTTCAGCCGGCTGGAAGATCAGCGTCAGCGTGCCATCGAACTGGCGGGTAGCAGCCAGGTAACGGGCGGCACCCAGCAACATGGTGGTATGCCCGTCATGGCCGCAAGCGTGCATGCAGCCCTGGTGGCGGCTGCTGTAGGCAGCGCCGGTGGCCTCGTGAATGGGCAGCGCGTCCATGTCGGCACGCAGGCCTAGCTTGCGTGGGCTGCTGCCGTTGCGCAGCACGCCGACCACGCCGGTCTTGCCGATGCCTGTGTGCACCTCGTAGCCCCAGTCTTTGAGCAATTGCGCGACCAGGGCCGAGGTGCGGCTTTCTTCGAAACCGAGTTCGGGGTGAGCGTGGATATCGTGGCGGATGGCGTGCAGGTCGCTGGCCACGTCGTTGAGCCAGGCCAGGATGTGCTGATGGTGCGGCATGTGGAATCTCCTCGCGCGGGTGGGTCCCGTTCTTGTTGTTCGCTTTGAGATCACGACGGGGAAGGCAGGTCGTGGTTACGGACAGATAAGCGCGACGGGGGTCGGAGCACAATTGAATGTGGTTCCACGGGGTGGAACATGGCAGCGAAGGGGGATTGCGGGCGGGCGGCTATGGGTATGTCTTGGGAGTTTTTGCGCCTATGAGATCGAGCGCCGCCCGCGCGGCGCTCGATCTCGCAGGCGCTAAACCTCCCAACCCCTACACCTGCCAGCCCCCCCCAATCCCCGCACAGCCCCTCAAATTACTGCTACCGTGCCCCATTTCCCCAGCCAAGGAGCGCCCAATGCCACCACGCAACCCAACCCCTACCGGTTTCGTCCGTGTCCGTGGCGCTCGCGAGCACAACCTCAAGAACATCGACGTGGACATCCCCCGCGACGCGCTGGTGGTGTTCACCGGTGTATCCGGCTCGGGCAAATCTTCATTGGCCTTCTCCACCCTGTATGCCGAAGCCCAGCGCCGCTACTTCGAATCGGTCGCGCCCTATGCCCGGCGCCTGATCGACCAGGTTGGCGTACCCGACGTGGACGCCATCGAAGGCCTGCCCCCTGCGGTGGCCCTGCAGCAGCAACGCGGCACGCCAAGCGCGCGCTCCTCGGTCGGCAGCGTCACCACATTGTCCAGCTCGATCCGCATGCTCTACTCGCGTGCCGGCCACTACCCGGCCGGGCAGGCCATGCTGTACGCCGAAGACTTCTCGCCCAATACCCCACAAGGGGCCTGCCCCGAATGCCACGGCCTGGGCCGTGTCTACGAGGTGAACGAGGCAACCATGGTCCCCGACCCGTCGTTGACCATACGTGAGCGGGCGGTGGCCGCCTGGCCGATGGCCTGGCAGGGCCAGAACCTGCGCGATATCCTGGTGACCATGGGCTATGACGTTGACACCCCCTGGCGCGACCTGCCCCAGGAGCAACGCGACTGGATCCTCTACACCGAAGAAACCCCCACCGTGCCGGTCTACGCCGGGCTCAGCCCGGCGCAGACCCGCGCCGCACTCAAGCGCAAGCTCGAACCCAGCTACCAAGGCACCTTCAGCGGCGCCCGGCGCTACGTGATGCACACGTTCATGCATTCGCAGAGCGCGCAGATGCGCAAGCGCGTCTCCCAATTCATGCGCCCAAGCCCCTGCCCGCTGTGCCAGGGCAAACGGCTCAAGCGCGCAGCGCTGGCCGTGACCTTCGCCGGCCGCGACATCGGCGAGCTGTCGCGCCTGCCTTTGCAGACGCTGGCCGAGGTATTCCGCTCGGTGGCAGCCCCCGGTTATCTGCAACAGCACGAAGACACCCTGACCCTGGAAAAGCGCCTGGCCGCCCAGCGCATCGCCCACGAACTGCTGGAACGAATCGCGCCGCTGATTGACCTGGGCCTCGGCTACCTGGCCCTGGAACGCAGCACGCCGACACTGTCCTCGGGCGAACTGCAACGCCTGCGCCTGGCCACCCAGCTCAACTCGCAACTGTTCGGCGTCATCTACGTGCTCGACGAACCGTCGGCCGGCCTGCACCCGGCCGACAGCGAAGCGCTGTTCGACGCCCTGCAACGGCTCAAGCAGGCGGGCAATTCGGTGTACGTGGTGGAGCACGACCTGGACACCATGCGCCGCGCCGACTGGCTGGTGGATGTCGGCCCGGCAGCCGGCGAGCATGGCGGGCAGGTGCTGTACAGCGGCCCGCCCGCAGGCCTGGCCGAGGTTGAGGTATCGCGCACCCGAGCCTATCTCTTCGCCCCGCAGCAGCCGGCCGCTCGAGCGCCACGACAGCCGCAGGCCTGGCTGCAGCTGGAGGGCATCACGCGCAACAACCTCAACAACCTCAGTACCCGGTTCCCTTTGGGGTGCTTCACCTCGGTGACCGGTATTTCCGGCTCGGGCAAGTCGAGCCTGGTCAGCCAGGCGCTGCTGGAGCTGGTCGGTGCCCACCTGGGCCATGCCGAACAGCGTGCCGAGCCCGAGGAGCAGAGCCTGGAAGACGAGCCCGAGCAAACCAGCGCAGGCCGTGTCAGCGCGGGCCTGGACAACATCAAGCGGCTGGTGCAGGTCGACCAGAAGCCCATCGGCCGCACGCCGCGCTCCAACCTTGCCACCTACACCGGCCTGTTCGACTACGTGCGCAAGCTGTTCGCCAGCACCGAGCAGGCCAAGGCGAACGGCTTCGATGCCGGGCGGTTTTCGTTCAACGTTGCCAAGGGCCGTTGCGAGAACTGCGAGGGTGAAGGGTTCGTCAGCGTCGAGCTGCTGTTCATGCCCAGCGTGTATGCACCCTGCCCCACCTGCCATGGCGCCCGCTACAACCCCGATACCCTGGCAGTGACCTGGCAGGGCATGAACATCGCCCAGGTGCTGCAACTGACCGTCGACCAGGCCCTTGCGGTGTTCGCCGAACAACCGCCGGTACGACGCTGCCTGCAAGTCCTGCAGGATATCGGCCTGGGTTACCTGCGCCTGGGGCAGCCGGCCACCGAGCTGTCCGGCGGCGAGGCGCAACGCATCAAGCTGGCCACCGAGCTGCAGCGCACCGCGCGCGGGGCGACGCTGTACGTGCTGGACGAGCCCACCAACGGGCTGCATCCGCAGGACATCGACCGGCTGCTGGTGCAACTCAATCGCCTGGTCGATGCCGGGCATAGCGTAGTGGTGGTCGAGCATGACATGCGTGTGGTGGCGCAAAGCGACTGGGTGATCGACATCGGGCCGGGGGCCGGGGATGCCGGCGGCAAGGTCGTGGTCAGTGGGACGCCACAAACGGTTGCCCAGTGCAAAGCCAGCCGCACCGCCAGCTTCCTGGCCAAGGCGTTGTAGGCGCGGCAAACTTGAGCGCAGACAGTTTTAATGCCCCAGCCCCTCACGTACAGTCTGCCCATGAACAAATACGCCCCACGCCAGTGGCTCCCACACGAAAAACCCAGCCTGCCTGGGTCGCCCTCCACTCCCCTGCACACGCCCGGAAAACGCCTGGCCTATGGGGTAGTGGGGCTGCTGGTGGCGATCACCGGTGGCCTGGGCAGCGCGCTGGTAACGGCCAACCTGGTGTTCCTGCAGGGTGCCCTTGGCGCGACCACCGCCGAAATGGCCTGGCTGCCGGCCGCCTATGTGATGACCAACGTGTCGATGAACCTGCTGCTGGTCAAGTTTCGCCAGCAGTTCGGCTTGCGCGCCTTCACCGAAGTGTTCCTGGTGCTCTATGTACTGGTCACCTTTGCCCACCTGTTCGTCAATGACCTGAACTCGGCAATCGCCGTGCGCGCCGCCCACGGCATGGTCGGCGCTGCGCTCAGTTCGCTGGGCCTGTACTACATGATCCAGGCGTTCCCTGCGCAGTGGCGGCTCAAGGCTATGGTCCTGGGCCTTGGCGCCTCGCAGCTGGCCTTGCCGCTGGCGCGGATCTTCTCCGAAGACTTGTTGCAGATCGCTGAATGGCGCGGGTTGTACCTGTTCGAGTTGGGCCTGGCACTGGCCGCACTGGGTTGCGTGCTGATGCTCAAGTTGCCGCCTGGCGACCGCTTCAAGACCTTCGAGCCGCTCGACTTTCTGACCTTCACCCTGATGGCCAGCGGCACCGCCCTGCTTTGCGCCGCACTGTCGCTGGGGCGCATCGACTGGTGGCTGGAGGCGCCCTGGATCGGTGTGGCGCTGGCGTCGTCGATCGGCCTGATATTCAGCGGCCTGGCCATCGAACACAATCGCCAGAACCCCTTGCTGATGACACGCTGGCTGGGCAGCGGCACGATCATCCGCCTGGCCCTGTGTGTGATCCTGATTCGCATGGTGACCTCGGAGCAGTCCACCGGTGCGGTGGGTTTTCTGCAGGCGCTGAACATGGGCAGCGAGCAGATGCGCACGCTGTACGCGATCATGCTGTTCGGCGCGGTGGTCGGCCTTGCCACCAGCGCCCTGACCATCGACTCCAAGCACCTGGTCATCCCGCTGCTGGTTTCGCTGCTGGCAATGGCCGTCGGAGCCTTCATGGACAGCAGCTCAAGCAACCTCACGCGCCCGGCGCAGATGTACCTTAGCCAGTTCCTGCTGGCCTTCGGCAGCACCTTCTTCCTGGGCCCGTCGATGGCCCTGGGCATCAGCCATGTGCGGGCCAACCCCCGCAACCTGGTGAGTTTTTCGGTGCTGTTCGGCATCTGCAACAACCTCGGCGGCCTTATTGGCGCAGCGCTGCTCGGCACCTTCCAGACCTGGCGGGAAAAATTTCACTCCAGCCACCTGATGGACCGGCTCAGTTACCTTGAGCCGCTGGTCAACGCCCGCGTGCAAAGCGGTGGCGGCGGTTATGCCGGGATCCTCGCCGACCCGGCGCTGCGCAGCGAAGCCGGCCTGCGCGTGCTAGCCAGTGCGGCCACCCGGGAGGCCAACGTGATGGCCTACAACGATGTCTTCATGCTGATCGGCAGCATCGCTATCCTGACCATGGTCTGGATCTGCATCCGCAGCACCTGGCTCTGGTACACGGCCGCCAAGGCCACCTCCTCCGACCCTAGCCGTAGCGCGCCTACCCGATGACCGACGAAACCCGCACGACCACCACCACCGCCCTCGCCGAGACCCCGGAAGGCACGCCGCCCCCCAGCGAACCAACCAGCCCGGTACGCTCGCGCCGGGTGCGCATCCTGTCGACGGTCAGTTTTGCCTGCGTGGCCCTGGCCGGCATCCTGCTGGTGCTCTATGCCTGGCGCCTGCCGCCGTTCGGCAGCGCCATCGAGAGTACCGAAAATGCCCTGGTGCGCGGCCAGGTGACCATCATCGGCCCGCAACTCAGTGGCTACATCGTCGATGTACCGGTGCATGACTTCCAGTTCGTCAAGGCGGGCGACCTGCTGGTGCAACTGGACGACCGCATCTACACGCAACGCCTGGCCCAGGCCATCGCCCAATTGCAACAGCAACAGGCGGCACTGGCCAATAACCTGCAGCAACGCAACAGTGCCGAGGCCACCATCGCCCAGCGTCAGGCTGCCATCGGTGATGCGGCAGCCCAGGCGGCCAAGGCCAAGGCCGACCTCGGCCGTAACCAGGCTCTGGTCAGCGACGGCTCGGTGTCGCGCCGCGAGCTGGACCTGGCCCGGGCCAGCCAGGCGGCTGCCGTCGCCAGCCTGGCCCAGGCCAAGGCTGCACTGGAAATCGCCCGCCAGGACCGGGAAACCGTGGTGGTCAACCGGGCTGCGCTGCAAGCTGCGGTGGAAAATGCCAAGGCCGCCGTGGAGCTGGCCCGCATCGACCTCGACAACACCCGTGTGACCGCCCCGCGCGATGGCCAGCTGGGGCAGATTGGCACGCGCCTGGGGGCCTATGTGAACTCAGGTGCGCAATTGATGGCGCTGGTGCCCGACACCCTGTGGGTGATCGCCAACATGAAGGAAACCCAGATGGCCGCAGTGCGTATCGGCCAGCCGGTGAGTTTCACCGTGGATGCCTTGAACCACCTGAAGCTGTACGGCCATGTGCAGCAGATTTCGCCGGCCACCGGCTCCGAGTTCGCGCTGCTGCAGGCGGACAACGCTACCGGCAACTTCGTCAAGATTGCCCAGCGGATCCCGGTGCGCATCACCGTGGATGCCGACCAGCCCCAGGCAAAACGGTTACGGCCAGGTATGTCGGTGGTGGTGAGCATCGACACCCGTGACGGGCGGTAGGTACCTGCCGAGGTGCCGTCTTGCCGCTCTAGGCCGTGGGGTTTGCCTGGCTTTGGCTTGGCGGTGGTGCTGATATCGAGCGCCGCCCGCGCGGCGCATCGCGACGCAAGGCCGCTCCTACATTTGTTTCGGGCCAATTATTCCTGTGGCATTGGCGCGCGGCCCCTTGGTGCCCCCTCAATATCGCGTCGTACAAACAAGGCGGTCGCGCGCAAATGCCACTGGCCTCACTGGCCCGAAACAAATGTAGGAGCGGCCTTGCGTCGCGATGCGCCGCGCGGGCGGCGCTCGATATCCGCCCCCCTGAAGAAACCAAGCCAGGCACCTGATGCCCCTCCCTACAATCTCCAGCCCCACCCAAAAAAACTCGAGCAACACAACTGCCTCCCCACAACGTAAACCTACGCGCTACATCCATGCAGCCAGCACAACCGGCAACCAGGCAAACGACAGCACAGTCGAACACATCACCAGGTTCGCCACCTGCTCGGGCGAGCGATTGGCCCGCACCGCCATCAGGTAGTTGAACACCGCCACCGGCATCGCGGACTGCAGCATCAGCACCGCCCGCTCCAGCGGTTCCATACCCAGCCCCGCGCCCACGGCCCAACCCACTGCCGCGCCCAGCACGATACGCAGCCCACCCAACAGGATGCCGCTGCCGACATGCTGCAAGCGGATGCTGGCCAACGATACCCCCAGGGTCAGCAGCATCAGCGGTATGGTCATGCCGCCAAGCAGGTCTGCCGTGTTGGCCAGCCAACGCGGCAGTTCGAAATCGAGAAAGATGATCGGCATCGCCCCCGCCAGGCTGATCACGATGGGGTTGCGGACCAGCGCCTTGAGCGACGCCGCCGTGCCCGAGATGGCCATGCCGATGGTGAACTGCACGATCGACAGGGTCAGGAAAAACGCCACCGCCAGGGCCAACCCATGCTCGCCGAAGGCGTACAGGCTGATCGGCAGGCCCATGTTGCCGGTATTGGGGAACATGAACGCCGGCAACAGCACCCGCCAGTGTTGCCCCGAGACGCGGCACACCAGCAGCCCTGCCAAGGCCATGCCCAGCGTGCACAACAGGCAGGCCACGGCCATGCTGGTGAACGCCGTCGGGTCCAGTTCGGTGCGGCTCAAGGTCGACAGCACCAGCGAGGGCGTGCCGACCGTCATCACGATCCTGGCGATGAACTCGGTGGGGTAGTCCAAGCCTTTGCGAGCCCAGGCGAAACCAATGCCGGCAACGATGAACACGGGTGCCAAAACGGCGAACAACGATGCCAGCATGAGCCTTACCTTCCTGGGTTGGGGAAGGCGTCAGTATGCCGCAGTGTTACCCCGCATCAACCCGGAAACAGAAATGGGTTGATGCTGCTACGGGCAAAGCCTTGCCCTTCAAGCTCGGCATCCAGCCGCAGCGTGGCCAGGTCATCGGCGACAGGTTCCAGCGCAGGGTCGTGCTCGTAATAGAACGCCTTGAGGTAGCTTTCGCAGTCGCCGCAGCTTTCTGCCTTGACCGCACTGTCCTGACGCTCCAGCGACCAATAGTCCAGTTTGCCGGTGTGTTCGCAATTGCTGCACTTGACCCGCACCATGTGCCAGCGGCTCTCGCACAACCCGCAATGCAAATAGCGCAGCCCGGCACGCTTGCCCGTGAGGATGACGCTGGCCACCGGCGCGCCGGCGCATACCGGGCAGAACTGGCGGTGCTCCCCCACTGCCGCGTGGGCATGGGCAGGCAGTGCCGCCGCAAGTTGCACGAAGTACAGCCCCAGTGCGGCCCACAGGAACAGCGCCTGGCCGCTGTCCACTTCGCCATAGCGGCCCTGCAGCAGGTGCTCGGCGCAGGCTTCGCGCTGTTCGTGGCTCAATGCGGCAAGCGCATCCAGCGCGGCGCGTACCGGGCCGCTGGCCTCAGCGCGCAGGTCTTCGATCAACGCTTCGAGCGCTTGCTGCCAGTAACGCGAACGCGGCAACTGCTGCACCGCTAACGGCGCAGCATCGCCCACCCGCTGGGCAAGGGCCTCAAGCTCGGGCGCAGGCACCGGAAAACGCTCCAGCAGCCGCTGCTGGGCCTGTGCAACGGTGGCGGCGAAGCCCAGGTAATCAGCCTGCTCATGCCCCTCGGCCAGCTGGCGCAAACGCGCTGCGCGCTTGGCAAAGTGCTGACCCAATTGCGGCAGCAACAAGGCGCTGATAGCGCCCACGCCACCGCTGGGCTGCTCGACCGCCGTCAGTTTGATGCTGCTGCTCATTTCTTCTCACTCTTGTTGCTGATCTGCTGGTACCAGCGGTCATGGTGCGACTTGGCCCAGGTACGCGAGACGTAGCCTGTGATCATGCCGCGAATCGAGCCCTTGACCCAGAACGCCAGGTAAGCGTGGCCGATGATCAGCAAGATCAGCGAGATGCCGGCCAGGGCATGGGTAAACAGGGCAATGCGGATCAGCGGGATGCTGAAGTAGTCGGCAAACCACGGCCGCCAGATGATCACGCCACTGCCCATCAGCAAGGTGATCAGGCCCATGATCCCCCAGAACAGGATCTTCTGGCCGGCGTTGTACTTGCCAATCCGCAGCGGCTGACTGTGATCGCCCGCCAGCACCTTGTTGACGTTGCGAAACCAGATGGCGTCTTCACGCTCGGGCAGGTTGTACCTGACAAAGCGCACGAACAGGAACATCAGCACCACGTACACCACCACCCCGAAAAACGGGTGGAGGATACGCGCCAACTGTGGCGTGCCGAACACCCCGTTGAGCCAGTTCAGCGACGGGAAGAACCACGACAGCCCCGACATCGCCACCAGGAAGAAACAGATGACCATGAACCAGTGGCTGGCCCGGTCGATGAAGCGCGTGCGCAGAATCAGTCGGTCCTTGTTCATACCTGGGTCTCCTTTTCGTCTTCCTCGACTTCGTTGGGGCCTACACCGATGTAGTGGAACACCGTGCCCGCCAGGGTGGCGAAGAACGCTGCGGCGGCCACCGGCTTCAGCCAGCCTTTCCAGCCCTCGATGGCGCTGCTGATGCGCGGGTCCGGGTTGAGCTTGTGGTACAGCTGCGGCTTGTCGGCGTGTTGCAGCACGTAGAACACATGGGTGCCACCCACGGCCTGCGGGTCGTAGATACCGGCACCGGCAAAGCCGCGGCCTTGCAGTTCGCTCACGCGCTCTTCTGCCTGCACCAGCATGTCGGCCTTGCTGCCGAAGTTGATCGCGCCGGTCGGGCAGGTTTTAACGCAGGCCGGTTCCTGGCCGACCGTGACCCGGTCGACGCACAGCGTGCACTTGTAGGCCTTGTTGTCCTTCTTGCTGATGCGCGGCACATCGAACGGGCAGCCGGCCACGCAGTAGCCACAGCCAATGCAGTGTTCGGACTGGAAGTCGACGATACCGTTGGCGTACTGAATGATCGCACCCGGTTGCGGGCAAGCCTTCAGGCAGCCAGGGTCGGCGCAGTGCATGCAGCCATCCTTGCGGATCAGCCACTCCAGCTTGCCGTTTTCGTCCTGGTGCTCGTCGAAACGCATCAGCGTCCAGGTGTCTGGCGTGAGATCGGCCGGGTTGTCGTACACGCCGACGTTATGCCCGACCTCGTCACGCAGGTCGTTCCACTCGTTGCACGCTACCTGGCAGGCCTTGCAGCCGATGCAGATGCTGACGTCGATCAGCTTGGCCACCTCGGCCTGGTGGTCGCGGGCACGGGGCGCGGGGGTGAAGGCGTTGGTCGCCGAACGGCGAATGATGTCTTGGGATTGCAGGGACATGTGCGTCGCTCCGTCAGGCCTTTTCCACGTTCACCAGGAACGCTTTGTATTCCGGGGTGTTGGTGTTGGAATCACCCACGCCTGGGGTCAGCGTGTTGGCCAGAAAACCCTTGCGGGTAGCGCCTTCGAAGCCCCAGTGGCAAGGGATGCCGATGGTGTCGACCATCTGCCCGGCAACCTCCAGGCGCTGGACCCGCTTGGTGACCACCGCCTTGGCCTTGATGTAGCCGCGCTTGGTGGTCACCCGCACCAGGTCGCCCTGGACGATGCCCTTCTCCTTGGCCAGCACTTCGCCGATCTCGATAAACTGCTCGGGCTGGATGATCGCGTTGAGCCGCGAGTGTTTGGTCCAGTGGCGGAACAGCTCGGTGATCGAATAGGTGGTGGCCACGTAAGGGAACTCCTCACGGCTACCCATGCGCGCCCGGTCGCTTTCGTACAGCCGTGCGGTCGGGCTCTTGCTGACATTGGGGTGCAGCGGGTTGGACACCAGCGGGCTTTCGATCGGTTCGTAATGCTCAGGGAACGGCCCATCGTTCATGGCGCCGACCGAGAACAGCCGCCCTACCCCTTCGGGCAGCATGATGAACGGGTTGACGTCGCTGCCGGGCGCGGCGGTAACCGGGTAGTCCGGCACATCGCTGCCAGCCCAGCGGCTGCCATCCCAGGCAATGATCTGGCGCTTCGGGTCCCAGGCCTTGCCCTGAGGGTCGGCCGAGGCACGGTTGTAGAGGATGCGGCGATTCTGCGGCCAGGCCCACGCCCAGCCCGGCGTGCAGCCCAGGCCGCTGTCGGCGTTGTCGCGGCGGGCCATCTGGTTGCCGGCTTCGGTCCAGGAACCGGCGAACACCCAGTTGAAGCAGGCGGTACTGCCGTCGTCACGCAATTGGGCGAAGTTGTCCAGCAACTGGCCCTTGCGCAGCACCAGGTTGCCCTTGTCGTCATGCAGGTCGGCCAGGGCGTAGCCGTTGGACTCCTTGGCGACTTCCTCGGGTTCTGGGTCGTAGGGGTTCTTGTAGTCCCAGGCCATGTTCAACACGGGCTCCGGGCACACGCCACCCTCGCGGCGATACAGCTCGCGCAGCTTCATGAACAGATGGCCGAGGATCTTGCCATCGTGCCAGGCTTCACCCGGTGGCGCCGCGCCGGCCCAGTGCCATTGCAGCCAACGGCTGGAGTTGACGATCGAGCCGTTCTCTTCGGCGAAGCAGCTGGAGGGCAGGCGGAAGACCTCGGTCTGGATGGCTGCCGGGTCGACGTCGTTGGACTCGCCATGGTTCTGCCAGAAGCTCGATGTCTCGGTCGCCAGCGGGTCGATGATCACCAGGAACTTGAGCTTGGCCAAGGCCTCGGCAGCCTTGTTCTTGTCCGGGAAGGCCGCGATCGGGTTGAAGCCCTGGGCAATGTAGCCGTTGACCTTGCCTTCGTACATGCGGTTGGAATAGTTGAGCACATCGTAGCTGTCGTCCCACTTGGGCAACCAGTCGAAGCCCCAGTTGTTCTCGCGGGTGGCCTGGTCGCCCCACAGGCTCTTCATCAGGCTGATGAAGAACTTGGGTGTGTGCTGGTAGTAGTTGACCTGCCCCGGCAGCTGGGCGCTGGGGGTGGTTTCCTTGAGGTAGGTTTCAACGCTGGTCTGGTTGTCGGACGGCAGGTTCATGTAACCCGGCAGGCGTTGCGACAACAGCCCCAGGTCGGTATAGCCCTGGATGTTGGAGTGCCCGCGCAGGGCGTTGACGCCGCCACCGGCCATGCCGATATTGCCCAGCAGCAGCTGGATCATGCCCGAACCGCGGATCATCTGGGCGCCCGTGGTGTGGTGGGTCCAGCCCAGGGCATAGAGGAAGGTCGCAGTCTTGTCCGGTGCGCTGGTGCTGGCAAGGATCTCGCAAATCTGCAGGAAATCGTCCTTGGGCGTACCGCACAACTCGTTGACCCGCTCCGGCGTGTAGCGGCTGACATGCTGCTTGAGCAGGTTGTACACGCACCGCGGGTGGCTGAGCGACATGTCGCGCTTGGCAAAGCCCTGCTCGTCGAGCTCGTAGGCCCAGGAGCTGCGATCGTAGCGCCGGGTGTCTGCGTCGTAACCGCTGAACAGGCCGTCGTCGAAACTGTAGTCGCTGCGCACGATCAGGCTGGCATTGGTGTAGGCACGCACGTACTCATGCTGGATACGGTCGTGGCTGATCAGGTAATTCACCACCCCCATGAGGAAGGTGATGTCAGAGCCGGCGCGGATCGGCGAGTACAGGTCGGCCACCGAGGCGCTGCGGTTGAAGCGCGGGTCGACCACGATCACCTTGGCGCCGTTGCGGATCTTCGCCTCGATCACCCACTTGAAGCCCACCGGGTGCGCTTCGGCGGGGTTGCCGCCCATGATCAGCACCACGTTGGCGTTCTTGATGTCCACCCAGTTGTTGGTCATGGCGCCACGGCCAAAGGTCGGTGCCAGCGCCGATACGGTCGGGGCGTGGCACACGCGGGCTTGGCTGTCAGTGCCGAGGATGCCCAGGGCCCGGGTAAAGCGCTGATCGAGCGAGCCGGTTTCGCTGCTGGCCGCCGAGGAACAGAGCATGCCGGTGGACAGCCAACGGTTGACGGTTACGCCCTTGGCGTTCTTTTCGATGAAGTTGGCATCGCGGTCGTCCTTCATCAACCGGGCGATGCGCTCGATGGCATGGTCCCAGCTGATGCGCTGCCACGTGTCCGAGCCTGGCGCGCGGTACTCCGGGTACAACAGGCGCTGTTCGCTGTGGATGTAGTCCACCAGCCCCGCCCCTTTCGGGCACAGCGAGCCCCGGCTGACCGGGTGGTCCGGGTCGCCTTCAATATGGAAGATGCGCGCCTTGGCGTTCTTCGCACCGTCGCCCAGGCTGTACATGAGGATGCCGCAGCCTACCGAGCAGTAGGTGCAGTTGTTGCGTGTCTCTTTGGCGCGCAACAGCTTGTATTGGCGTGACTGGCTGGCATTGGCCACCGCCGGTGCAAAGCCAAGCGACACGCTGGTCGCTGCCGCCGCCCCGGCCGTGCAAAGTTTGAAAAATTGTCGTCTGCCAAGTGCCATGGGCATCTCCTCATCTAAGCCCGGCTCGGTACCGGGCGAACAGGCGTTACTTATCAACGGGTGTTATCGGCAAGTCGTTCTAGTTGGGTGACGGGCACTAATCGGCGGCAATAGGTATTTGCAGTGCGTTGATATAAACGCAACTTGTTGGCAAACACTAAATGGGCCGTGGCATCACTCGTTTATCAAGGCGCCCCTTGCAGGCCGCGGCCGCCATTGTAGTGGCAGGATGCCGCAGGGACCAATTGACCGGCTTGATCGCTTGATAAGTTTTATCGATCAATACACTGCGATGGCAAATAACTGCATAACTGTATTGATCCAGATCAATAAACGGACTCGGCAACTCGATAAACCCATGAATCAATACGACTAAAGTTTTTTTCCCTTACAAATTATTATTAGCAGGCTGTATTCTGGGTGCAGCTGCACTCCCCCCTGCGGCGTCTCGTCGCAGGCCAATGCCCCTTGGGCAAATCGATGCAAGCACGTAGAATCGCGCTTCCTTTTCGCCCGTCGCCTTGAACGGTGGCAACCGGCAGCAACGACAGAGTCCGTGCCTGAACACATGAACGCACATGTGAAATAGGCTCAACCCACCCCGCCCGGCCCAGTTCTTCCAAGGCCCAGCGGTTGAGTCTTGCCCAGGTCGCATCCCTCCCAGGCACATCCGTGCAGCCTCTTGGCCCCTTATCGGGCCATGTCGGCGTGCGCGTCCGAAGAGGCGCTCATTCCGCTCATCCACCTTGAGGTACATATGTCTCCGCGTTTGCTGGCCATGGCGCTGGCGCCCCTGCTCGGGCTGTTTATCATTGCCCTGGGCAACGGCTTCATGTCTTCCCTGACCACCCTGCGCCTGGGCGCTGCCGGTGAATCGGCAACCACCATCGGTATCGTGTCGTCGAGTTACTTCATTGGCCTGACCCTTGGCGCGATCTTCAATGACAGGCTGATCCTGCGCATCGGCCATATCCGCGCCTACACCAGCTTCGCCTCGCTGATCGCTGCAACCATCCTGCTGCAAGGGATGTTCTACGACACGACCTGGTGGTCGATCCTGCGTTTGATCAACGGCTGGGCCGCGGTGGGCGTATTCCTGGTGATCGAGAGCTGGCTGCTGCTGGCCGGCGACGCGAAGATCCGGGGCCGCCTGCTGGCGCTGTACATGATTGCCTTCTATGGCGCTGGCGTGATTGCCCAGGCAGGCCTTGGCGAGATCACTCGCCTGGGCGATACCGCACCGTTCATGCTCGCTGGCATGCTTGCGGCGCTGTCGGTGCTGCCGATCGTGATCCTGCCGCGGGTATCGCCGCTGCTGGACCAGGTCGAGCCACTGAAACCGCGGCAACTGCTGGGGGTCGCACCGTCGGGCCTGGTCGGCTGCTTCGGTTCGGGCGTGGCGATTGCCGGCATCTATGCCCTGCTGCCGCTGTACCTGCAGCGCATCGGCCTGGACGTGGGGGAAGTCGGCAACATGATGGCCTGGGTCATCCTCGGTGCCATGCTGCTGCAATACCCGGTTGGCCGCTGGTCTGACCGCAAAGACCGCCAGGACGTGCTGATTGCCCTGGCCGGGCTGTGCGTGGTGCTGTCGTTGATCACGGTGTTCCTGCCGTCTGAATCGTCATTGCTGCCGGCGATGCTGTTCCTGCTGGGTGGCGGGGTGTTCGCCCTGTACCCGGTGGCGGTCAGCCACGCGGCCGACCGTGCACCGTCCGACGCCCTGGTGCCGATGATCCAGGGCTTGCTGCTGATCAACTCGCTGGGCTCGGCGCTGGCGCCATTGGCGATTTCGCCGATGATGACGTCGTTCGGCGAAGCGGGGCTTTTCTGGGCCTTTGCGGTGGTCAACTTGGGGATGGTGAGCTTCTTCCTGTGGCGCCGTGGCAAGCGCCCGGCGGCGGAGCACCCGGCACCGTTCACCGCCTCGACTACCTTCTCGCCCACCGGCGCGGAGCTGCGGGTGACCGAAGACCTGATGCATGCGGCGCAGGAGCATCCGCCGCTGGAACCCGTGGAAAGCACCCGCCCCGACCCCATCCGCTAATCGCTTTTTGTAGGAGCGGCCTTGCGTCGCGAACGGGCTGCGCAGCAGCCCCGAGATTTCAGCTTGGCCGCAGAGATTGCCGGGGCTGCTGCGCAACCCGTTCGCGACGCAAGGCCGCTCCTACACAAGGCGCAATCCCGGGAGTGCATGACCACCCGTCGCCCGAAGGGCACCGCGCCGGCGCTGCCCGGCCAAACGAATGACAGATCATCCGCAAGGGAGATACACCATGATCCGCATTCGTCCCCTCTCGCTGTGCCTGGCCCTGGCCTTGGGCGTCATCAGCGGCACCAGCTTTGCCGCCACCGAGCCCACCAATACCGACAGCCACCCGCAGACCGATCAATCCGGCGGCAAGACCGCCGGTGATGACAGCAGCGTCAACAGCCCCGGCAGCGGCCAGGACAACGACAGCAGCAACACCGGCACCAGCACCGATGCCGCAGACGGCGCCAGTGGCGGCTCCAACAGCACGGGCGAGGCCACAGGCTCGGGGGCTGGCAGCAGCGGCGGCACCGCCGAGGACCAGGACAGCCGTTAAGGCTAGCCTGGACTACACTGCGCCCCATTGCCCTGCCAAGGAATTGCCATGAACATCAAACCGTGGCTGCTCGCAGCCCTGCTGCCGTGCAGCGCACTGGCCGCAGGGCCGGGTTCTGGTGCGCTGTCGATCAGCTCATCGTCGTTCACTGACGGCGGGGTGATCGCCTTGCAACAGGTCGGGCCAGACCCGGCCTGTGGTGCCGGTGAGGAACGCACGCCGCAGTTGAGCTGGGACAACCTGCCCGCAGGCACCCGCTCGCTGGCGTTGGTGATGTTCGACCCCGATGGCGGCAAGGGCCTCGGGGTGGTGCACTGGATCGCCTACAACATCGACCCGGCCCTGGATGGTTTGAAAGAAGGTGTGGCCGGGCAAACCACCCATGCCGTGACGGTGGGGCGCAATTCCCGCGGCACGGCCAGCTATCGAGGCCCCTGCCCGCCCGCCGGGGACAACCCGCACCACTACGCACTGACCTTGATCGCCACCGACCTGGCACCCGGCATCCTGCCAGCTGAACTGGACCGCAATGGGCTGCTTGAATTGCTGCAAGGCCATGCACTAGGTGCGCAAACCTTGGTAGGGCGTTACGGACACTGATATTGGCAGTAATAATCTGCCCCATAGCATTTACCCATTGAACGGCGCGCCCGATCTGCAGTAAGCTCGGGCTCATTCACTGGAGAGCAACATGCCGAAACACACCTGCAATCACGCCAACCACACCGGTCGCCCCCTGCGCCCTGTGCTGGCCGTTGCCGGTAGCATGGCCCCTGCCAGCTTTTATTTTGGGTATTGGTTTAGCCACTAGGCGCCGCTGATACCTACACGGCGCCCACTTTCGAGGGGCCGCCGAACATGAGAATACTCAAACCCCCGGTCGGCTCCCCGACCGGGGGTTTTGCTTTTCAGGCCTTTGAACAACACCGATTCATATTGAGGACAGATCCATGAACTACGCCACTTATTACTCCGCAAGCACCTATGCCTGGCGATTTAGCCAATCCCGTTCGGGCCAGCCTGCCGCCTCCGTTCGGTCCCTCAAGGGTGGCAACGCTGCAGACAACACACGCTCACGATCTGTCGAACACCTCGATAGGGCCGACCGCGCGGGCCACAACCCGCCGTCCGCCCAGGGAAAAACGCCATGCAAGCCTCGAACCTCGCCCTGCCCCTGACCCAACCGCAAGCTGCCAATACCACCGTCAGCCAGCGCCTGCCCAGCCCGCACCTGCTCAAGCAGCAAATGCCGCTGACCGCTGAACTCACCCAGCAAGTTCATGCCCATCGCCAGGCCATCCGCGCCATTCTCGAAGGCCGCGACGAGCGCCTGCTGGTGGTAGTCGGCCCATGCTCGATCCATGACCCACGCTCGGCCCTGGAATACGCCGACCGCCTGGCCGCGCTGAGCCGCGAGGTGGGCGGCAAGCTGCTGTTGGTGATGCGCGCCTACGTCGAAAAACCCCGCACCACGGTGGGCTGGAAAGGCCTGGCCTACGACCCGCGCCTTGATGGCAGCGATGACATGCATGCGGGTATCGCCCTGTCGCGCGGCCTGATGTTGAACATGATCGAGCGCGGCCTGCCGATTGCCACCGAACTCTTGCAACCGATGGCCGCGGGCTACTTCGACGACCTGCTAGGCTGGGCCGCCATCGGCGCGCGTACCACCGAGTCGCAGATCCACCGCGAAATGGTCAGCGGCCTGGATTTGCCCGTAGGCTTCAAGAACGGCACTGACGGCGGCATCGGCGTTGCCAGCGACGCCATGCGCAGCGCCGCCCACCCGCATCGCCACTTCGGCATGGATGCGCAGGGCTACCCGGCGATCATCGAGACCCTCGGCAACCCCGACACCCACCTTGTGCTGCGTGGCGGCCACAAGGGCCCGAACTACGATGCGGCAAGCATCGCCCAGGCCCGCCAGGGGCTGGCCAAGGTCGGTTTACAGGCGCGGATCATGGTCGATTGCAGCCATGCCAACAGCGGCAAGGACCCGGCGCGTCAGCCAGCGGTGTTCGAGGACGTGCTGGCGCAGCGCCTGGCCGGTGACCGCTCGATTGTCGGTGTGATGATCGAAGGGCACCTGTTCGATGGCTGCCAGGCCTTGGGCAAAGGTACTTTGAAATACGGCGTGTCGATCACCGACGGTTGCCTGGGCTGGGCCGCCACTGAAACGCTGTTGCGCGAGGCTGCACAAAAACTGTAGGAAGCCACCAGCAAGCCTTGCGAGACATTTCCCGAACAAGTGCGCTAGGCTTGCATTTTTACCCTAAGGAGCAGTACCCATGGCCCGTGCCACAGCCCGCCACATCCTGGTCAGCAGCGAAGAGAAGTGCAACGAACTCAAGACCCAGATCGAAGCGGGTGCCGACTTCGCTGAAGTCGCCAAAACCAACTCCACCTGCCCTTCCAGCCGCCAAGGCGGCGACCTGGGCTCGTTCGGCCCAGGCCAGATGGTGAAGGAGTTCGACACCGTGGTCTTCAGCGCGCCGCTGAACGTTGTCCAGGGCCCGGTGAAGACCCAATTCGGTTATCACCTGCTGGAAGTGACCAGCCGTCAGGACTGATGCCACGTTGTTCCTCTGGAACGACGTATCACCTGTAGCAGCACCGGCGTGCTGCTACCGGGGCTTGTATCGCCTGGGCTGGCTGGCATTGGCACTGTGCCTGGGTCAGCCCGCCCACGCCGGGCCCAGCCACGCCTTGACCGTCTATGGCGAAGCCCCCCGCTATAGCGACACCTTCCGCCATTTCGACTACACCAACCCCGACGCCCCCAAGGGCGGCATGCTGCGCCGCTCGGCCCTCGAGATTGGCCAGTTCGACCACATTCTTCCGTACATCGACAAAGGCACCGGCGTCAGCGAAGTCGATGGCTGGCTGTACGCGCCGCTGGCCGTGCGCGCGTTCGATGAACCCTACACCGTTTATGGCCTGATCGCCCGGCGCATGGAACGCGGCCCCGAAGATGCCTGGCTGCGCTTCGAGATCGACCCGCGCGCCACCTTCGCCGACGGCAAGCCGGTGCGCGCCGAAGACGTGCGCTTTACCTTCGAGCTGCTGATGCGCAAGGGCAGCCTCAAGTACCGCACGCAGTTCGCCGATGTCGTCGGGGTGACGGTCGAAAGCCCCCATCGCGTGCGCTTCGACTTCAGGCAAGGCCATGGCCGCACCCTGCCGCTAGACTTGGCGAGCCTGCCGGTGCTGCCCGAGCATGACTGGCAGCAGCGCAACTTCGCCAACGGCGGCGGCTTCGAGCGGCCGGTGGGCAGCGGCCCATACCGCATCGGGGCTATCGATAATGGTCGCAGCATCACCTTTGAACGGGACCGCAACTGGTGGGCCAAAGACCTGGCTGTCAGCCGTGGCCGCTTCAACTTCGACAAGCTGCGTATCGAGTACTTCGGCGACACCGAAGTGGCGCGCCAAGTACTCAAGGGCGGCGGCTACGACTACAACCGCGAATTCTCCGCCACCGGCTACACCCTAGGCTACAAAGGCGCACAGCTGGACGACGGCCGCCTGCAGCGGGCACACCTGGGGCCGGCCAAACCGCAAGTCGCCCAAGGTTACGTGTTCAACCTGGACAAGCCGCAGTTCCACGACCGCCGCGTGCGCCAGGCGCTGGGCATGCTCTGGGACTACGAGTGGAGCAACCGGCAGATGATGCGCAACCTCTACATCCGCCAGCAGAGCGTGTTTTCCAACACCCCGCTGGCAGCCCGCGAACTGCCGGACGCCAGCGAGCTGGAACTGCTGGAACCGTTGCGCGGCAAGGTGCCTGATGAAGTCTTCACTCACGTATTCACAGCCCCGGTCACCGATGGCTCTGGCATTGTCCGCACTCAGCAGCTGCAAGCGCTGGCCTTGCTTGAGCAAGCCGGCTGGCGCCCCGAGGGCGATCGCCTGGTGAACACCCACGGCGAGCCGCTGGAATTCACCTTCCTCAATGGCCAGGCTGGCCTGGAGCGCCTGCTGCTGCCCTGGAAGCGCAACCTGGCGCAGATCGGTGTCACCCTCAACATCCGCAATGTCGACTCGGCCCAGTACGTCAACCGCCTGATGGCGCGTGATTACGACATGATCGTCACCGGCTACCCGGTGACGCTGTCGCCCGGCGCCGAGCTGTACAACTACTTTGGCTCGCAAGCGGCCCACGACCCCGGCTCGAACAACCTGATGGTGCTCCAGGATCCGGCCGTCGACAGCTTGGTCGATGGCCTGGTGCGCGCCAGTACGCAAGCCGACATGCTGCGCCATGCCCATGCCCTGGACCGCGTGCTGCAGTGGAACTACTACTGGATCCCCAACTACTACCCACCCGGCAGTTCCACGCTCTGGTGGAACCGCTTCGGCCTGCCCAAGGTGCAGGCCACCTATGACGAAGGCCTGGACACCTGGTGGGAAGTCAGCCCTACCGCGCTGACCAACGCGCAGATGGCCGAGCGCAGGAAGGCCACCCCATGACCGCCTATGTGCTGCGTCGCCTGTTGCTGATCATCCCGACCCTGCTGGCGATTTTGTTGGTCAACTTCGCCATCGTCCAGGCCGCGCCGGGCGGCCCGGTAGAGCAAGCGGTGGCGCGGCTGCAGGGCATCGGCGGCGGCGCGCCAGGCGCGCGTGCCGAAGGGGTGCACAGCGAATCGCGGGCCACCCGTGGCCTGGACCCGAAACTGATCGAAGAGATCAAGCGCCAGTACGGCTTCGACAAGTCAGCCCCCGAGCGCCTGTGGCTGATGCTCGGCCAGTACACCCGGCTCGACTTCGGCCAGAGCTTCTTTCGCGGGGCCAAGGTCACCGACCTGATCCTCGACAAGCTGCCGGTCACCTTGTCACTGGGCTTCTGGGCCACGCTCATCACCTACTGGGTGTCTATCCCGTTGGGCATCCGCAAGGCCGTGCGCCACGGCAGCCGGTTCGATGCCTGGAGCAGCGGGTTGATCGTGATCGGCTATGCCCTGCCCTCGTTTCTGTTCGCCTTGTTGCTGATCGTGCTGTTTGCCGGTGGCACGTCACTGAACTGGTTCCCGGTGCGCGGCCTGGTATCAGAGAACTTCGACCAGCTGAGCCTGCTGGGCAAGGTCGCCGACTATTTCTGGCACCTGGTGCTGCCGGTCGGTGCGCTGGTGATCGGCGGTTTCGCCACCCTGACGCTGCTGACCAAAAATGCCTTTCTCGACGAGATTTCCCGCCAGTACGTGGTCACCGCCCGGGCCAAGGGCCTGAGCGAGCGCCGCGTGCTCTACGGCCATGTGTTGCGCAATGCCATGCTGCTGGTGGTGGCCGGGCTGCCCCAGGCGTTGATCACGGTGTTTTTCGCAGGGTCGCTGTTGATCGAAGTGATCTTTTCCCTCGATGGGCTTGGGCGGATGAGCTATGAGGCAGCCGTGTCGCGCGACTACCCGGTGGTGTTCGGCACGCTGTTCATCTTTACCCTGGCAGGGCTGTTGATCCGCCTGATCGGCGACTTGTGCTACACACTGCTCGACCCGCGCATCGACTTCGACACGAGGGCCAACTGATGCTCTCGCCCGTCTCGCGCCGCCGCCTGCAACGCTTTCGCCGCAACCGCCTTGGCTGGGTCTCGCTGTGGCTGTTTGCCGGCCTTTTGCTGCTGAGCCTGGGCGCGGAGCTGGTGGCCAATGACAAACCCTTGCTGCTTGGCTACAAAGGCGAGCTGTACACCCCGGCGCTCAAGCGTTACACCGAGCAGCAATTCGGCGGCCAGTTGCCGTTTCAGCCGGACTACCGCAGTGCCTACGTGCGCCAGTTGATCGACAGCCAGGGTGGCTGGATGCTGTTCGCACCGATCCCGTTCAGTGCCGACACGCCGAACTACGATTTGCAAGTACCGACCCCCAGCCCGCCCAGCGCAGCCAACTGGCTGGGCACCGATGACCAGGGACGTGACGTGCTGGCGCGGGTGCTGTACGGCACACGGGTGTCGCTGCTGTTCGCCTTTGCCTTGACTGTGGTCAGCGTGCTGATTGGCGTGACCGCAGGGGCGCTGCAGGGCTATCACGGCGGTTGGGTCGACCTGCTCGGGCAGCGCCTGCTGGAAGTATGGTCGGGCTTGCCGGTGCTGTACCTGCTGATCATTCTCAGCGGCTTCGTCGAGCCGGACTTCTGGTGGTTGCTGGGGATCATGGCGCTGTTCTCCTGGCTGGCCCTGGTCGATGTGGTGCGTGCCGAGTTCCTTCGGGGGCGCAACCTTGAGTACGTCAAAGCCGCGCGCGCGTTGGGGCTGCCCGACAGCCAGGTGATGCTGCGGCACATCCTGCCCAATGCCATGAATGCCACGCTGACGTATGTACCGTTCATGTTGACCGGGGCGATCACCACCTTGACCGCGCTGGACTTTCTGGGCTTCGGCATGCCGGCCGGGAGTGCTTCGCTGGGCGAGTTGGTGACCCAGGGCAAGCAGCACCTGGAGGCCCCTTGGCTTGGGTTTACCGCGTTTTTCGCGCTGGCACTGGTGCTGTCGTTGCTGGTATTCATCGGCGATGCACTGCGCGAGGCGTTCGACCCACGCAGGTAACAGCCGCCCCAGACAGTTTGATCACGTAGACAGGGAGCATCCGCATGACCCTCAAAGGCAAGACTGCACTCGTCACCGGTTCCACCAGCGGCATCGGCCTGGGTATTGCCCAGGTGCTGGCCGGCGCTGGGGCCGACATTCTGCTCAATGGTTTTGGCGACCCGGCGCCGGCACTGGCCGAAATCGCCCGCCACGGCGTGAAGGTCGCCCACCACCCCGCCGACCTGTCGGACGTGGCGCAGATCGAAACCCTGTTCGCCCTCGCCGAACGGCAATTCGGTGGCGTGGACATCCTCGTCAACAACGCCGGTATCCAGCACGTGGCCCCGGTGGAGCAGTTTCCGGTCGAAAGCTGGGACAAGATCATCGCCCTGAACCTGTCGGCGGTATTCCACGGCACCCGCCTGGCCCTGCCCGGCATGCGCGCGCGCAACTGGGGGCGCATCGTCAATATCGCCTCGGTGCATGGCCTGGTCGGCTCCACCGGCAAGGCCGCCTACGTGGCCGCCAAGCATGGCGTGGTCGGCCTGACCAAGGTCGTGGGGTTGGAAACCGCCACCAGCAATGTCACCTGCAATGCCATCTGCCCAGGCTGGGTGCTGACCCCGCTGGTGCAAAAGCAGATCGACGATCGCGCCGCCAACGGTGTGGACGCGCAGCAGGCACAACAGGACCTGCTGGCCGAGAAGCAACCTTCATTGGCCTTCGTCACCCCCGAGCAGCTGGGCGAGCTGGTACTATTTCTGTGCAGCGAGGCCGCAAGCCAGGTCCGCGGTGCCGCCTGGAATGTCGATGGCGGCTGGTTGGCCCAGTGAGGGCCGGCCTTGATCTGGCAAAGGTCTCGCACCTTTCAACTGCAAGGAGGCCTTAATGCGCCCAATCACACTCTCCGCGATCCTGACCTTGACCCTGGCTGCTGCCGCTCCGGCGATGGCCGCCAGCTTGAAGGACGTCGCGCCCTATCCCGAGGCGGAAAAAGGCTACACCCGGCAGGTCATCCACCTGCCCGACCAGGCCGATGAGTCGGCCTACAAACTGGAAATACTCGCCGGCAAGACGCTCAAAGTCGACTGCAACCGCCAGCACCTGGGGGGCAACCTCGAAGAACGTACCCTTGAAGGCTGGGGCTACAACTACTACCGTCTGGACAAGGTCGCCGGCCCCGCCAGCACGCTGATGGCCTGCCCGGATAGCAAGAAGACCGACGCGTTTGTGCCCGTAGTCGGTGAAGGCTTCATGCTGCGCTACAACAGTAAGTTGCCGGTAGTGGTGTATGTGCCCAAAGGGGTCGAGGTGCGCTACCGCGTATGGTCGGCTTCGCAAGACGTGCAAAAGGCAAAAGTGGAGTAAGCACGTTGCACGATCAGGCATAATGGCGCCCTTTTTTTACCCCGAAGCACAGGTGCCCCATGAAAGCTCAAGCCCGCCACATCCTGGTCAAGACCGCTGACGAAGCCGAAAAGCTCAAGCAGCGCATCGCCAATGGCGAGGCTTTCGACGTGCTGGCGAAGAAGTTTTCCATTTGCCCGTCAGGCAAGCGCGGCGGTGACCTGGGTGAGGTGCGCCCCGGCCAGATGGTCGGGGCGATCGACCAGGTGATCTTCAAAAAGCCGCTGCGCGTGGTGCACGGGCCAATCAAGAGCAAGTTCGGCTACCACCTGGTGCAGACCTTCTATCGCGATTGACCCTGCCCTCACGCGCCGTCTTAGCGGCGCGCCGCCAGCAGACCAAGGCCAGCGCAGCCCAGCAAGGCGGCGCTGACCCGGTTGAACAGCCGACGCGGCCCTGGCTGGCTGAACCACCGCTGCATGTAGGTGCCAAGGCCTGCATAAATGGCGATGGCCGCCCACTCCAGCAGCAGGAACATCACACCCAGCCACAAAAACTGCTCACTGACCGGCGTGGCGCTGCCGACCGATACGAACTGGGGCAGGAAGGCCGTGAAGATCAGAATGGCCTTGGGGTTGCCCGCTGCCACCCAGAACTCTTGCCGCGCCAGGCGCCAGGTGCCGCGTGGATGGTCGGCCGCGACTACGGCCTCAGCCACCGGTGCCCGCCACAGCTGCCAGGCGATGTAGAACAGGTAGGCAGCGCCGACCACCTTGATGGCGAGAAACAGGTATTCGCTGGTATGCAGCACCACCGCCAAGCCCATGGCGGCCAGCGCGATCATGCCGCTGAAGGCGACAATGCGGCCACCGCCGGCCACGCAGGCCGTGCGCAGGCCATAGCGGCTGGCGTTGTGCAAAGACAGCAGGTTGTTGGGCCCGGGCGCCATGTTCAGGGCGAAGCAGGCAGGGATGAACAGCAGCAAGCTGGAAAGGTCCATTTTTATTTTCCTATGACATCAAGCGTTTATTTCGACGGCTGACGCGCGCGGGGTCAAGCTACAGCCAGGCGAAAAAACTGTATGGGTCACCTGCAGCTGTTAAGCTTTTGCCCTTGCCGAGGACCCCATCATGCCCCGCTCACAAGCCTCTGTCTGGCGCGATGCTGCCCTGCCCTTCGTCGAAAGCCGCCGCGCCTGCCACAGCCGGGCCTGCTACAAGGCGCATAGCCATCCAACCTTCTCCATGGGCGCAGTCGATGCCGGCTTCAGCCTTTTTACCGGCGCGGGCCGTGCTACGGAGCGCCTGACACCCGGCACCTTGGTTATGGTACCGGCAAGGCGTGTGCACGCCTGCAACCCTGAGCCGGGGCAGGCCTGGAGCTACCAGATGCTGCATGTGGATGCCGGCTGGTTGACGCACCTACGTCAGGAGTCTGGGCTGCGCGGTGCACGACCTGGCGAGCCGGCCCGCATCAGCCGCGCGCCCGCCCTGTACCGTCAATTCTGCGCACTGAATGCACTGCTGTTCTCCACGGCCAGCCATGGCGAGAAAGAGGCGGCGCTGATTGCCTTCATGGGCGATCAGGACTTCTGCGTACACCCCACACTGGAGGCGGAACCCGCGCTGGGGGCGTCCATGCTCAGTGGGCTGGTCGAGCGTATAGAAGCAGCCGACCCCGCACGCTTGAGCCTCGATCTACTGGCCCGGGAGTCGGAGCTGGGGCGCTATCAGTTGATCCGTGCGTTCCGCGCCGCAACCGGGCTGACCCCGCATGCCTACCTGCTCAATGCCAGGGTCAACCGGGGCCGGCAGTTGCTCAACCAGGGCCAGGCGTTGGCGGAGGTCGCCTACCAGCTCGGGTTTGCCGACCAAAGCCATTTTCAGCGGGTGTTCAAGGCGCATGTGGGGGTGACGCCGGGGCAATACCGGGGCACGCAATAATCTTCAATACGCTCACCCGGCACGGCGCCAGACTGCGGCTTTCCCCAGCCGGAGTCGTCCCGTCCATGGAGCAGTTGCTGATCATCGCCCTCGCCCACTTCCTTGCCCTGCTTTCACCCGGCCCGGACTTTTTCCTGGTCGCCCGCACTTCGGTCAGCGGCGGTTGGCGAATCGCCAGCGGCGCCTGCCTGGGCATCGCACTGGCCAATGGCGCCTTCATCGCCATGGCGTTCACCGGCCTGTCGATACTGCGTGAAGGTAGCCCGCTGTTCATTGGCTTGCAGCTGGCCGGCGCGGCCTACCTCCTGTACATCGGCACGCAGTTCTTGCGCTACGCGGGGCGCTCCAGCCTGGCCGCTGTAGCCGACAGCGGGGCCGTGCCGGGCTTGTGGCGCAGCTTCGTGCTGGGGTTTCTGTCGGGCATTCTCAACCCCAAGAACGCCCTGTTCTATGCCAGCCTCGCCAGCATGGTGGCCAACAGCAGCGTCGGCTGGAAAGTGGTCTATGCGAGTTGGATGTTCAGCATGGTACTGCTCTGGGACCTGCTGGTAGCCGTGGCCATCGGCAATCAACGCGTGTTGCAGCGTTTCGCGCGCTCCTTGCCATGGCTGGAACGGGCCTCAGGGGTCATGCTGATCGTGTTGGCAGTGGGGCTGGCCCTGCACCTTGCCCGGGGCTGACCAGTTCAAGGGTTGCCAGGTCGATCAGGCTGAAATGGCCATTGGCCCAACCGCCGGTATCCAGATGCCAGACATTGCCCAGCAGCTTGGCTTGCAGCACGGGCGTGTGCCCGACCAGCAAGGCGCGGACACCGTGCACGGGTTGGGTGTCACCCTCCTTGAGCCGGCGCCGCGACCATTGGCAAACTTCACGCACTTCGGGGTCGTCATCCAGCTCCAGCCAGGTGCGCAGAACGGCCCAGTCGGCGAACGGGCTGTCGGCATGCAACAGGCCGATCAGCCCCCGCTCGTTTTCGACCTCCATGGCGATCGGCAATTGCTCGAAGCGTTCGACGAAACGCACCTGCTCGCTTCTGGGCAGGTCGAGAAACCAGCCACCACCGGCGGCGCGATACATCTGCAGGTCGAGCCGGCCACCGCGCAGGTAGGTAATCGCCAGCGCCTCATGGTTACCTTGCACCGCGTGGAACCAAGGCCGGTCCAGCCATTGCAGCGCCGCTTCACTGTAAGGGCCACGGTCGACCAGGTCGCCGACGCTGAACAAGCGGTCTACCGCTGGGTCGAACCCGGCCTGCTCCAGGCACATCACAAGGCGCCCGAAGTGCCCGTGGATGTCGCCTACCGCCAGGTCGCGCCCCTGGGTATTGGCGGTTAGCCGTAGAAACCGACTCATGACAATCTTCCTCTGCTGGCGCCAGCCTGGCAGGCGTAGAATGGCGCTACACGCAAACCGCCCCGGAGGTGCATCATGCGTACCGCCCTTGTGTGTGCCGTGCTCATGGCGCTGTCACTGGACAGCATGGCACAAGGCGCCCCGGCCGCGCAGGTCGAGGTGCATTTTGACCGCCCCGAGAAATTTCGCGATGCCAGCCTCGACAGCCCCGGATACGAGCGCGGGGCCGATGCCTATGTCATGAAGAGCCTGACCGAGTACCTGCATAAGCTCGGCCAGCGCTATTTGCAGGCGGACCAGCAACTGGTCATCAACATCCGTGACATCGACCTGGCTGGCCGCTTCGAGCCTTGGCACAGCCGTGCCTACGATGTGCGCTTCATGCGCGAAATCACCTGGCCGACCATCGACCTCAGCTACACCCTCAGCCAGCCCGGCAAACCTGCCCAGCAAGCCCACGAGCGGGTCAGCGACAAGATGTACCTCAGCCGCCCCGGGCGCGTAACCAGCAGCAGCGACCGCCTGTACGCCGAAAAGGCCATGCTGAACGACTGGTTCCGCCAGCGCTTCGCGCCGCATCCGGCTTCCTGAAAAACCCTTCACTGGTACAGGTGTTGCTGCCGAGAGTATGCTCGGCCTTTCGGCCTGTACCAGGGAAGGAGCTATTGATGAAACTTTGCGCCGTGCAATTGGCATCACTCAAGGGCGACCTACAGGGCAACCTCGAACGCCACCTTGTCTGCATCGAGCAGGCGGTGGCGCTGGGTGCCGAGCTGGTGGTGTTTCCTGAACTGTCGCTGACCGGCTACGAGCCGACCTTGGCCCGCCAGGTCGCCCTGCCGCTGTCTTCGTCGCGGCTGGACCCGCTACAGGCGCTGTGCGATCGACATGGCATCACGGTCGCCGTGGGCCTGCCCTTGCCGACACCTGACGGCGTCCAGATCGGCATGCCGATCTTCAGCCCGGGTGCGCCTCGCCAGGCCTATGCCAAACAACGCCTGCACAGCGACGAGCTGCCCTACTTCACCACAGGTGATCAGCCCTTGCTCCTGGACGTGGCTGGGCATCGGGTGGCGCCCGCCATTTGTTACGAGTCGATGTTCATCGAACATGCGGCAGAGGCTCACGCACAGGGTGCGCAGGTGTACCTCGTGAGTGTGGCGAAAACGGCCAAGGGTATTCGCGAAGGTCATGAGCACTACCCCGAGGTGGCGCGCCAGCTGGGCCTTGGCGTATTGATGGCCAACTGCGTGGGGCCGGCCGATACCTTCATTGGCGCAGGCGGGTCGGCGGCCTGGGACAGCCAAGGCCGACTGCTGGCCAGCCTGGATGACCGCTGCGAAGGGCTGATCGTGCTGGATACCGCCAACGCCAGCGCGTCTGCCGTACCTTTGAGGGCACTCCCTGCGTGAAGTATCTGTTAGTAATGCTGGCGAGCTACGCGTCGACTCATTACCTGGTCGGGTTGTTGATCCAGGGCCAACTGGCCAATATCGCCGAAGGCCTGCGCCACCGGCCCGATGCCCCGACACCTGGCGAGTACCTGCGCGAGGTCAGGCCGCAGGCACGACGGGCCCACAGGCAGTACACCGTGATGGCTGGCTCAGCGCTTGCGCTGGTGGCTTGCCTGATCGCGAGTTGGTTTGGCTGATCGATGCCTTGCTGTGGCCCGGCTCAAAGCGCCAAGGCCAGGCTCTGTCGCCCTTCCAGCGCCAGCAGGTATTGCTTTGCCGCAAGCCCGCCGGCAAAGCCGGTAAGGCTGCCCGAAGCGCCGATCACCCGATGGCATGGCGCAATGATCGAGATCGGGTTACGCCCATTGGCTGCGCCCACCGCACGGACCGCGCTGGGGTTACCGATCTGTCGGGCGATGTCGCCGTAACTGCGGGTTTCGCCGAAGGGAATGGCCAGCAATGCAGCCCACACTTCACGCTGAAACGGCGTGCCGGCGAAGTCCAACGCGAGGTCGAAGCAGCGTCGCTTACCGGCGAAGTACTCGCCCAACTGGCGGGCGGTGTCCAGCAGAACCGGGCAGTGATCATCGCGATGAAGGGCGCCGAGCCGCACGCGGTTCTCCCGCTCCTCCTCCCACAGCACCGCTGCCAGCCGCTCGCCGCGGGCCACCAGCGTCAGCGTGCCGACGGGGGATTGCATCAAGGTGAAGGCACTGGACATAGGGGAGGTTCCTGCTGGCTGCGTTACGGTCAGCGCACTCTACCCATGCCCAAGGCCGCACGCACCCGCTTTCTTGCTCAACCAATCGCGCAACCGGCAATGCGCCTGGCTTCGGACAGGTTGACCTTGGGGATCAGCTCGGTCGGAATACGCGAAGCCGCCGACAGGTTGTAGACGTGAAAGTGCTCATTGACCACTTGCCGCGCCATCAGCGTCAGTGACGGCAGGATACGGCTGTCCCAGTGCTGGTCCAGGCCGCAGGGCGAGTGTTCACCTTCGGCGGTTTCGTAAAAGCGCCCTACCGTCTGATCAAGATCTACGCCCACCAGCAACACCTCTTCAAAACCCAGGTGATACGCCAGTTGCAGGGCCACATAAGCGACCGTGCGGGCATCGAAAAAGCCCTGCGACAGGTCTTTGCTGAAGGCAATCGAGCGGGCTCGTTTGCTCCACAACGCTCGGTTGCAGACACAACTGTCACCGTGCCCGCGCATACCGTCGAGCAAGCCTGGCGTGTGCGCCTTGTGCAAGGCATAGCATTCGCTGGCGGCGGGAATATCGGCACCTTCGAACTGCTCTGGCCATAACGCCAGGCGCTGGCTGTCACGCAAGGCGGTGGCGAACAGTGCTGGCTGCTGTTGGCCAAAGCTCTTGTCGGTGCACACGTAAAAGAACGGCTTCACGCCATGCTCGGCAGTCATGGCAACTGAACCATTCATGGCGATGATCGGTAGATGGGCAAATTCGCCCAGGGGGAAATGCTTGGCTGAGGCGCCCGAAGCCAGAATTACCACGGGGCCTTGCTGGGTATTGCGACACGCCTCGAAACTGGAGAACGCCCCGCGTTCAGCGCTTGGCTGCGACGGAAGTGTGTTCATCATTGGCTACTTTGGACTGGACAGTACAAAACACGATACCGGTCCTTGTACGCGCAACGGACGCTTTTACATAAGCCTTACACAAAGCGACTGAAGGGTCTAAATCTGTCCAAAAACTAAGTGCACACCGTTTTCCACACAGGTGCTGTGTCATTCAGACCTACGCATTCTCTACGCGTTCCCCGCCCTTCGGCCTGCCTGTGCATTTTTGCCACTTGAACTATTCGTCGTTTCTTCATGAGTCTCCTTGATGGTTACCCATTGCGAGACTAATACTTAAGTCTCTGCCTGGGGAGGCACGAAACATGCAACCAAGATTCGTTATCGTTCCGGCGGTACCCATCGAAAAGGAGTCCTTCCGCATCGCTAGCCGCTACTACGCGGCTACCGTAAGCGGCGGCTTCGACATCTATGACAACTTGGCGAAGGAGCGGCTGAAACCCAGCTACCCGAGCAGAACCGATGCGCAGATGCAGTGTGAGCGGATGAACAACAAGCTCGAAATGAGATGATTGGCATACAGTGCAAGGCCAGTCAGCCAGAGACCAACATGGGCAGCGCGGATTACTGACCTCAGTCCAGACACTCCCTGGCCGCCAGGCGCAGCTTGTCGCCTGACAGGAAGCTGCCCTTGTAGAACGTTGCCCGGCTGCCGTCACGTACGTCGACTACCTCCAGCACATCGTCAGAGGCCACCGCGCTGGGCGCCGTCAACCGATAGCCGTGGGCGATGGACTTCTGGTTGGCAAGTGGCGCCAGTGCTCGCCACTTCGGCATCACGCACGCGGCAAACTGCGCGGGGGTTTTATGGGTCAGCTTGCTGGCTGTGGGTTTACCTGGCGTTGCGCAACCGGCAAGGCTGGCAGCCATGAAAGCGCTGAAGAAGATACGAAATGTAGGCATTTGCAATTGGCCATTAGGGGTACGCGGCATTCTACCGAGGGTTGCGCACGGGTACCAATCAACCAAGGTCGTGGCCACTCAGCCTTTGTCCATGCCTGGGCATGTTGCTTGAGTACAAGCGCGCTGGCACCTGTCAATTCTGCCAGTAGCGAAAACCGTAAAGGGGGAAGATAGTTTGCCTTGCGGATGTTCATCCAGCCGGCACAAAGCGAGGACCTACCCTATGCCAACCGACCGCACGCGTTTCTTCTACCAGAACGGCAGCCTCCACACATTGAAGACGGGCGACGAAAGCCGCGTCATCTTTCGTAGTGCAGACATGCCACTTGCAGAGTTGCAGCCTGACACTGTGCAAGGCACTGGGTTGTTGGCTACGGATGATAAAGGCTCAGTGCTCCAGGTGCAGGGTGGCGATATCGAAACGTCAGACACGGACCCCGCTTAGCGTTGAAACAAACCGTGGAAAACACGAGACAGCTGGACTTGCCACACCCTCTTCAATGGTGTGTGATGATGCGTTTTACAGCTTGATCAGCGCAGGACGCCCATGCCTCAAATTGACTGGCTAGAAAACCATATGAACCATTGCGACACTTTCGCTCAATGGATTCATCAGCAATTCCAGTATGAGTTCGAGGACATTGACCTCGCCCAATGGCAGTTGGACTTCGCGCAAGGCCAGGGCAATGGCCAATGGCAATGCCTGGTCGCACTGGATCAAGGCCACTTGCTGGGTGGCGCTGCCCTCGCCAAGGAAGACCTGCCGTCCCGCCCGGAGCTAGGCCCCTGGCTAGCCTGCGTATTCGTGGACCCGGCAGCCAGAGGTGCCGGTATCGCCGAGCAGTTGATCGAGGGCATATGTACCCACGCACGTGACACCGGCGTAGAAACCTTATACCTGCACACCAGTGACAAACAGGCTTACTATGCCAAGCGTGGCTGGGCGGTGATCGAGCAGTTCGAGGCCTGGGGCAAGGCGCAGTGGCTGATGTCGCGATCGCTTCGCTGAGCCTGCGCCCAAACGATGCCGCAGCGAGGCCCAACTGGGCCGTAGACGCACACTTCAAGGAACGCAGCCAAGATCATGGAACCGCTTCAAACCATCAAATCAGACCTCGTCAAAACGGCCGACCACCTCAATGCACTCAGCAAGGCCATGACCGGGCATGCCAAGTTCATGGAGGCCAGAGCGACTCCGGAAACCAAGATCGATGTACGCGCTCATATCAAGTCCATCGACGGCGTCGCCGATGAGTTGAGGTCAGTTGCCGCAAAAATCACAGACACCGCTCTACCCGCTACTTCGAACAGGCAAATTGCTCGTTGACAGGCATCGCATCGCTCGCGATACGCCGTGCTCGGCCTACGCCCCAGGCCAAAGCGCGAGTCATCGACTCGCCTGGGCGCGAATCGAATGCCTCTTCATGAATCGCCATGCCGCTAGTGGCATAAACACCGATGAACATCTGCGTGCTGCCTGTTCGCGACAGTCGCACCTGGACATCGATGTAGGTTCCATCGTTTAACGTTTCGTCGTGTGACCGATGGTGAAGCGTTGGGTCTGCCCAGCCCCAGAAAACGTCGCCGCGAATCCGCATGTCGCCCCTCCTACGACTTTAGTTGTATGCGTAAATGCCACCATAGCCAAAGCCAAACGGCACGCAACTGTACTTAGTCGGAATGAGAGCTGAATCGGACAACTGGCTGTCAGGCGAAAGCGAAGTCATTTTCGCCTCTGCAATATCAACGCCTCAGGGTTTACCGTCCAGCTCTGGCGGCCATGCGCTCATGAAGATGATGACCCCAGGTATGGAGAGCGCGAGCAAGTACTGCCCAGGGTGAACCACCACACCAATGGCCCAGACCGCCATCACAGCCCCGCCGACAATACGCCGCTGTCGGGGCGTGAAGCGCTTTTGAAAGGTTTCCAGTTTTTTACGCCAAGCCATTACCCATTCCTTTGCACGCTCAGGTCCATTGCGTCGGCGCGTGGCTACGTTACAGATTCTTCAATCTTGCTCTGTCAGCTCACAGACACCATTAGCGCGACCCTTGCCGGTGTACGAAACGCCCGGCGATCCGTCAGGGTTAACCATGATCGATACGGTTACCCCACTGCCCTTGGCTTCGAAGTACGTGTCACTGAATTTCTTCAATTTTGCTTCCTTGCCATTGATGTACACAGGGCCGCCCTCATCGGCATGCACCTCGATATTCCCCGGGCATGTGGCATTGACCAGCGGGATCTGCGCATTGGCGATACCCGCAATGGAACACAACGCCGCACCTAGCAGTAACTGCTTCATTAAAACCTCCTGATTTGGCGGGCTATAAAAGTTTTAGAATTAGCCCAGTGCGAATGATCGCGCAACCCCTTCCGGCGGCGATGGATCACTTAATCACAGATGCGCAGATTAGCGCCGCTCTGTCGCCAGGCTCGAATCGACATTCAGCACTCGCAGGAGTTTGAGGGCATCTTCAAGGCAAGCGACCCTCACTGACCAGTGCTCCTTCTGAGCCGAGTCAGTGAAGCCTTCTGGAAACTCGTTTCGCAACAGGGCGACCCGAAACCTCTTTGTTCTTGTCACTGGCGGCCGCCATTGGAATGTTACCCACTTCTTGGCAGGCATGATCGTGTACCAACACTCGCCATCGACTTCGATACCTACCGAGCGGACTTCGCCCTGGGGCTTACGCCCGCAACGAAACTTTCCCAGACACGCGAATGTACCAATCAAAAGCGCGAACGCCTCCTTGGCGCGCTTGTCTTCGATGTACTCATAAAAGCTCGTTATCCATCGCCCATCGTCAGCAGCGCTCAGCATCTCAAAGCCCCCATTTGACCGCTAACTGTATCCGAACCGGCGGGCCCTGCCAGTTCGGCCGTCTGCCGGCAGATGAAATCAAGCTTCTCTTTCACTGCCATTAGCGAAAAGCCCAGCTGAATGCATGCCTATCTCATTCATCACAGGCCAAATCTGCTCGCTGCTCCTGCAGGGTCAGGTATCCCAACTTACGGGGATTGCCACACAGCCAGCAGGAACAGACTTTGCCGTGATTGGCGAACAGCCCTGCATTGCGTGGATTAGTCGTCCAGCATTCGTGGAAGCGCTGCTTCCGGTAGAAGCGAGCCTTGATTCGGCGTGTATCGTGTCGGCGTTGTGCTCTGGTCATATATCCTCCTAAGCCAAAGCCGACGAAGCCCCGGCAGATTTCTCTGGCGAGGCTTATTGGGGATCATTCCTCGACAACCACAGGAACGACAGGTAAGGCCATACTGGCTCAGTGGTTTACTGCCAGTCAAACCACATTTGCCGTCACCAGGCATCGGCGCAAAACGAAAAGCCCCGGCGATGGCGAGGCGTCAAGGTTGATAGGGGCCGATGGATTCGGCCCAGACCAGCAAGGCTTCTGGCTGGATGTCTCGCTGATGCCGGTGCTGAGGCGGCAGGTGCTCCGGCACCGTGGTGACGCCGACGCCTTGAGCCAGGGCATGGCTGGCAATCTGACGACGCTGATGAAACACCATCAGGCGATCGCTGTTGACCCGGATATCCACCAGCAGGTGGATATAATGAAACGGCACGGAGTAGTGCAGCCAGTCGGCTACTGTTTGGCTGGCCACTGCCGTGGCGTAGAGGTAGCCCGAGGCTCCCAGAGTACCGACACAAACTTGAGCCTTGGACACTTCTCAGGTGTCGCGGTTGACGATGGGCATGGTACGTCCGCAAAAATCCACAAACAGCTTGTCGCCGGGTTTATGGATCTACCGCATGCTGATTTTCTGCTGGTTACGCCAGGCCCGGTAGAGGCGAGTGAACTGCGCGTAGGACACGCTATCCGGCTCGCCCACGCGGAACTCTTGCCAGAGCAGATCCAGCGTGACGTCCCGCTGCTGCAATTGCTCATGGACAGTCGTCCAACTGGGTACAGCTCGACGGCTACCGCCCGTACGCCACCGCCCGATGCGATAGCGAAGGATTGCAGGCATGGCGAATAGCCTGCCGGAGTTGCTCAATAGTCAGTCTCATAGGTTCTCCCCGCGACAGGCGTGGTTACGCAGGCGGTGCTGTTCGAACCTGTCGGTGGTATCGAGGTTTACTGGCAGCGGGCCAAAGTCACCGTCGTACTGATGAGAAAGCTGGAGCGCATTGCTAGCCTGGATGCCCTGGCGGCATTGACCTAGTTGCTGCGCGAAGCCATCGTGCAGGGCAACCGCAAGAATACGGAGCGATTGGCGCGCAGTATTTATACGGCGCTGCTGATAATGGGCATCGAATGGCAAAACCGGGAGCTGGCGGAGCCGCTGCTCAAGCTGTTTGCGCAGCGTATTCTGCCGCTGGGTTCGCCACCCCATCGGCGCTTCTGCATGAGCGGGCAGGACATGCTTGAGTGCTCTGCCGCACTCAATTTGATTATGTACCAAACCACCGACGGTAAGCGTCGCGGCCTGACATGGCTGCAGCGGGTGCACATCATGCGTCGGTTACTGGCTGGCATGACGGGCTTCCATGTAGTGCATGCCCTGGCACCCCAGTACATATCCGCAGGCACCAATGTACCGGCAGAAGTCATACACCGACTCGAACAAGATGAGCGCTGCCGGCAATGGGGGTGGAGCAGTATCAACGCTCTCCAGCCTGAGCCATTTCCACCCAAGAGCATTTGGCTTCCTCGCCCATTAGACGCAGAGAGGCCAGCTTCTGGATACCCACCTTTGAGCAGCTGAGGGTTTCCCCACACGCATCTCTTGGTAGCCAGCACCTTGTCGGAGTGGCGCATGGCCGGTACATTGCGCAGCCATTGGCCACGCATGCTCTCGCGAGGCTCGTGTCAAAGGAATGAAATGCAAGACAAACTCCAAGGATTGGGCGTTTCGCCTGAGGTTGACACAGGCCTTGCGTGTCTGGTCATGCTGGCGCGTTTTCATAACGTAGCCGCCTCCCCCGAACAACTCGCTCACGAATTCGCCGAAGATGGCCGCCGCTTCGGCCGTGCCGAACTCCTCATAGCCGCCAAGAAGCTGGGCCTCAAGGCCAAGTCCGCGCGCAGCTCGCTTAGCCGCCTGGATACCACCCCGCTGCCCGCCATCGCTGCCGACCGTGACGGCCGCTACTTCATCATTGCCCGGATCGACGATGGCAAGGCGTTGATCCACGATCCGCGTGCGCACCGTCCTGAAGTGCTGAGCTTCGAGCAACTGGAGCAACGCTGGACCGGCGAGCTGTTGCTGATCCGCTCCGAAGCCTCGCTGGCCGGTGAGCTGAGCAAGTTCGACTTCACCTGGTTCATCCCGGCCATCGTCAAGTACCGCAAGCTACTCTGCGAAGTGCTGCTGGTCTCCTTCGTGCTCAACATTTTCGCGTTGCTCACGCCGCTGTTCTTCCAGGTGGTGATGGATAAGGTGCTGGTGCATCGCGGCCTGTCGACCCTGGACGTGATTGCTGTCGGCCTGCTCGGCATCATGCTCTTCGAGACGCTGCTCAGCGGCCTGCGCAGCTACGTGTTCGCCCACACGGCCAGCCGCATCGACGTGGAGCTGGGCTCACGGCTTTTCCGCCATCTGGTGACCCTGCCGCTGGCTTACTTCCAGGCCCGACGGATGGGTGATTCGGTGGCGCGAGTGCGCGAACTGGAGAATATCCGCAGCTTCCTCACTGGCAACGCCATCACCCTGATCCTCGATGTGCTGTTCTCGGTCGTGTTCATCGCCGTGATGTTCTACTACAGCGGCTGGCTGACCCTGGTGGTGGTCCTCTCGCTGCCGTTGTACTTCCTGATCTCCTTGCTGATCACTCCGGTGCTACGCGCGCGGCTCAACGAGAGTTTCTCGCGCGGCGCGGAGAACCAGGCCTTCCTGGTCGAGACGGTCAACGGCATCGACACCCTCAAGGCTATGGCCGTAGAGCCACAGATCAACCGCAAGTGGGACAATCAGCTGGCCGGCTATGTGGCCGCCAGCTTCAAGACCCAAACCCTGTCGACCCTGGCCTTTGAGGCCGTCGGCCTGGTGGGCAAGCTGGTGACAGTGGCCACCCTGTGGCTGGGGGCGCGCCTGGTGATCGACGGCGATATGTCGGTGGGTCAGTTGATCGCCTTCAATATGCTGGCCGGTCGGGTATCGCAGCCGATCATGCGCCTGGCCCAGCTGTGGACCAACTTCCAGCAGACCGGGGTGTCGGTGCAGCGCCTGGGCGACATCCTCAACGCGCGCACCGAACTGTCCCAGGCCACCCGCAGCGCCTTGCCGCCGCTCAAGGGGCAGATCGAGTTCGACCAGGTGCACTTCCGCTACCGCCCTGATGGCTCGGAGGTGCTGCGCGGGGTGAACCTGCAGATCAACGCCGGCGAAGTGATCGGTGTAGTCGGCCGCTCCGGCTCCGGCAAGAGCACCCTGACGCGTTTGCTGCAGCGCCTCTATACCCCCGAGCGTGGACGCGTGCTGGTGGACGGAATGGATCTGGCTCTAGCCGATGTCTCCTCGCTGCGCCGGCAGATCGGCGTGGTGCTGCAGGACAACATGCTGTTCGCCCGTAGCATCCGCGAGAACATCGCCCTGACCGACCCGGGGGCGCCGCTGGAAGCGGTGATTCAGGCGGCCAGGCTGGCCGGTGCCCACGAGTTCATCCTCGAGCTGCCAGAAGGTTACGACACCGTGGTCGGCGAGCACGGTGCCTCGCTGTCCGGCAGCCAGCGCCAGCGTATCGCCATCGCCCGCGCGCTGATCGGCAACCCGCGGGAGCTTATTTTCGACGAGGCCACCAGCGCCCTGGACTACGAGTCCGAGCGGGTGATCCAGCAGAACATGCAGGCCATCTGCAAGCGCCGCACGGTGATCATCATCGCCCACCGGCTGTCTGCCGTGCGCGATGCCAACCGCATCCTGGTCATGGACCGCGGGCAGAAGCTGGGGCTGGTGTATAGCACGCGGATTCAACTGAAGGAGAACAGCATCCAGGTCGGCGAGAACCGTATCGACCTGTCACCGGGCATGGCAGTGCGGGCGGAAGTGAAGAAAGACAAAAGAAAGGTTATTGATTATTTCTTGAGTCCGCTCCGAGAATACAAAGATGAAAGCTTGATGGAAAGATAGTTTGTATATTTAGCTTTTATTGGGGTGTGAAAAATGATCCGTAATGTGCTGACAAATTGGCGCGGTGCTAGATTTTTATTTACTACGCTAGCAGTTTTTGTAGTGACCTTTATTGGCTACATCGCCAGTGGCTGGGTTGAGCTAGGTAAATTTTGGCTCTCTGAAGGTGTCTGCAGGTCTTGCTCTACCGGAGATATAACTGGGGTGCTCGGCGGGATGAAAATCAAGATCCCACGCGATTGCGCTGAGCTTGTGGAGTACGACGGCGATCCAGGTTTTGGAGAAAGACCGAGCGATGCCGCACCAAATAGATATACGCGGAATATTCGTAGTTTGGGAATGGATGTGCGACTGCCGGAGATGTCCTGCAAAAGCAGCAAAGAACTAAAAGACGATTATCAATCAAATTTCCTGAACAAGCATAGCCTCTGGCTGAGCATTGGGGTTAATTCTGGAGAGATATACCCAGGACCTCAGGCTGCTCAGCGCCAATTGGACGCTGTTTTAAGTAGCATAAGATCTCCGAATGAGTTTTGGCTTGACAATTACGAGCGCACCCCTGAAATGATATATGGTCTAGATGCTTTTGTGGTTTCAGGGACTGACCCACAACTGGGGGGACCTGCAAAAGATAACGAAAGAGCAAGCGATAAATTCTTTGGTCATAACGAATCTGACGCAGCTGACTTATATATCTCCTGTGGCAAAACCTATGTGCCGAGAGGTGTCGCGACCTGCGTCATGAAATTCAGCATGGAGCCTAGTGCTAAGGCTATGCTCTCTGTTCGATTTTCTAGAGAACATCTATCGCAGTGGCGTGAAATTAGAAATGTAGTAGTGGGTTTTGTTAGCGGACTTAAACCTGAAAATTGACCTTCAGCGAACACGTAAAAATTATTCGCCCGAGCCCTGCAATAATTTAAATGGAAATTAAATTATGACTCAATCGGTTACGGTTGCCCAGCTTGGAGCTTACCAGCTGTCTATTCAGAGTGGAGGAGCCAGTGCTACGACAGCCTGTACGGCAGCACCGGCAACGACATCCTCGAAGGCGGCGCCGGCAACGACACCCTGAGCGGCGATGCCGACAGCGACGTGTACCGTTTCAGCCGTGGCTGGGGCCAGGACACGGTCAACAACAACGACAGCAGCACCGGCAAGGTGGATGCTATCGAGTTCGCGGCGGACATCGCGTCGAGCGATATCCTGGTCACCCGTTCGAGCAACAACCTGATCCTGTCGCTGGCGGGCTCGACCGACAAGGTGACGGTGAGCAACTACTTCACCAGCGACGGCGCAAGCTACTACAAGCTGGAAGAGATTCGCTTCGCTGACGGCACCGTTTGGAGCTATGCCCACATCAAGGCGATGACCCTTTTTGGGACGGACCATGACGATGTGCTGACTGACTGGGACAATCTGGGCGAACTGCACGGCGGCGCGGGCAACGACACCCTCGACGGCGGCAGCGGCAGCAACCGTCTGTACGGCGATGCCAGCGATGATGTGCTCAAGGACAGTACCAGTGCCTCGAACAACCTCTTCGTGGGTGGCACGGGCAATCAAGTGGTTAAGTGGATGCAATTTCGCACGAGGCAGCTGTCAGTCAGGAAAAGACCCTGAATGCTACCCAGCTCGTCACCAGGGCAAATGCCGCCCCTGCGAGAGCCGAGAGGATAATGCTACGGGTTTCATGTCGAGAGGTACTGTTAACCTCATTGCCCAACTGTGCCAGGTTTTCCCGCGTCTGATAACTTGATCGTAGCTCATGGTCTTCCTCGCTCGGGATCATTTTTTGGGCAGACATAATTGCTGAAATCCCGGCCACGACAGGCCGCCATCCGTCAGTCCCTTGGCACCCTGTCCTCAGCTTATAGCCCAAGAGATGTACTCATCCTAATGGGAGATACATCATGAAACGGACTAGTCCGCAGACCCTGCTGCTCGCCCTTTGCCTGGGCGTCATTACCCCTATGGCCTCCGCGGCCAGCGATATGAACGACAACGGCGCAGGCTCGCCTGGTACGCCAGGCGCAAACACCAGCCAAGGTAGCCCTAGCGGCGGCGCAGCAAGTGGCTCTGGTACGCCCGCAGATGCCATGGGCACCGGCGCAGGCACCGAAAGAAACGGAACCGACAAAACAGGCGGCGATGGGACTGATCACACGGGCTCGGGTAATAGCGGTACCGCCGGCCCGGGGCGTAGCACCGGCGGCAGTGGTACGGGTAGCAGCGGTGCCGGTGGGGGCGCAGGTGGCAGCGGTGGGGCAAGCGGTGGCTCGGGTGGCGGCGGAAGCTAAGCTCGCGGCTGCAACTTACACCGCGTCCGGCTCTACCAGCCACTTCTTGAACTTCGCCGGACAGCCGGCATAAAGCGCATTGGCGACAACATCCTCAGTCACCACACTGTTGGCCGCAACCACACTGTTCTGGCCAATGTTGACGCCCGGCAATATCACGGCGCCCGCGCCTATCCATGCATTGTCGCCCACGGTGATCGGCGCAATGTAGTCGTTGCTCTTGCGCCGATCCGGGTGGACATCGTGGCTGGTCGTGCACAGTCGTACCTGTGGTCCCAGCATCGCTTTGCGCCCAATGCGGATAGTTGCCTCGTCGAGTAACACGCAACCGCTATTGATAAACGCGCCCTTGCCCAGTTCCAGGTTGCCGCGCTCGAAGTAGATCGGTGGGCGAATGACAACGCTGCCTTCAGTGCGAATACCCGCCTTGGCCATAAGGCGATTAGTCTGCTTCTTGCCCAGATCATGGGTATCCAGCAATCGCATGAACTGGCGTGGGGTCAAGCTACGTTTGAGTTTTGCGATGAATAAAAACAAGCGGTAAACCCAATGAGGTGATGGTTGCTAAGGTCGGATTGTCGACCCATGCGGCAAGCATGGCCGAGCTGAAGCACTAACGGGCCCGTGCCAAAGGTACACTTTATATAGCGCCGTTTTATCGGCGACCTTGCACACTTCTTTAGCCGATCGTGTCGGGCTCATGGTAATCGCCCCTGCAGCCCCTGGCCACCCATCCACCCTGGACGCAAACCCAGTAACCCACCTGCCCTGCTCCGTAGTAGCGTCTCGGCCTCTACGAACTTCCAGGTCCGTCACTTTGAAACCCATGGACCTGGGCGATTCAGACCAGGAGGTCAAATGCAGCGTGTTCAGGTGGTTGATCAAGCAGCTTTGGATTCGGCACTGATAGCGTTTGCCCGCTACAAAACCGGAGAAACAAAACTCTTCGATCTAGAGCGTGCAATGAGCTTTGAAGTAGGTGAAGCCCTGTCGAGGAGCGAGTTGGTCCGATTCACGATTACCAAAATGGTGTCGGGTCGATATCGCATCCGTGATGAAGGAGAGAACGCCATCACCGATGCCGGGCGGGCTCGCCTCGAGGTGATTCGAGGCTAGCGCCGCCCTCAATAGCGCGTTTAGCCAGCTTCACCTCTAGCGCAGGGCAGGTATGCACCTCCCGCTTAGCATCGAGGTGAAGTCCCACGGCCAGTTCACAACGAATAAACAGGTCCTGCTTCAGGTGGCCAGAAGATACGCGGCGGCACCCTTGATCAAGCGCCAGGGCTTCCAGAGTGAAAGGTGCTCGAACAACCTGCTGGAGTTGCCCGCCAAGCCTGCAATCCAGAGATAGACGAACCACTTCCGTAGCAACCTGAGGGTTTTCTTTGTTTTCACTCGCAACAGTCAACACACCTTGATCAATGCCCCTGCCAGCAAAAATGAGTAGCACGTGAACACGCACACACTCTGGCAGACAAATCGGTTCCAAAAAAAGCGGGATTAGACCGCCTGTGACCGGCATTCTACAAGGGTCGCCGTTTAAGTTTTTAACGCATTTCAGCGAAAACCATCAGGGTCAGCTAGAGTTTTTCATGAGTTCAAACACCGTGAGATGACGATCATGCTAAAACAAGAAGCGGACGACGTTATTGAGCGTATCAGGGACGATCTAAAACGGCACGGGGTGCTGATCGGCTACGATCCAGAGTTCACCACGCCTGAATTCGGCTGCGACCTGGATCACCACGTTGCTCAGATCAGAGAAGATCCGGAAAGCCATGTCGTGCGCATCGTGATCCATGACGAAGGCTTGTGGGCGCAGCTCAGACAGGGGTCCGTGTATCGCTGCGTCGTCAGTGAATGTAAAGGGAAGCTATTCGGCATGCCAATTACCATCGAACCTCGAACCGATGCGTCCTACACCATCCAGTACAAGCTCTGAAGCTTATGCAGGGTTGTCTGGCGGCAGGACTGCCCTGCAGATCGAAAGCCGAACAATTCAGTGAAGCCCACTCGGCCTCCCAGGCCGTAAAGTGCTGGTTTCCGCTCATGCCCGTGTGCATCTTTCTCTCTTTGTCCATCGCGCGCGCCTGCGAGAGAAGGGTTGATTCGTGCGGTTCGAACCTGCAACCTCAATGGCGCCGCCCCCCAAAGACACTGGGGATCAGATACCCCCGTATAACTGCCGCCATACCTATGCGACAATAGGCTCAATGTCTGGTCTCAACCCCGCATTTATCGCCCAACAGCTCGGGCATGGCGTGCAGATGCTCTTATCGACTCATGCGCGCTGGATTGACACGTCCAACGACTGGCAGGAGCTGGAACCGCTCCAGATTGGTCCGAAATGGGCTCGCAGCTGCGACGAAGCCACGTAAGTTATTGATAGGTAAGCTCCTTTGATCTCCACCGCTAACATCACCATGCGGTTTCTTGGAGGTGTTTGGCGGTGACAAAGGGTTGATTTCATTGGGTCGAACGCCCCTCCATCCCCCGGCTTTCCCTTCAAGTGGTATCAAAATTGGTATCGCTCGCCTCAGACCACCAGCTCATCGCCTTCACGCCCTGAAGTCAAAAGCCTCTGGCGATTGCGTCGTCACGTAGTGCGCCAGGTAGTTGTCCAGCACAGTCTCTGGATCATCGAGCAAACGATAATCGGCCAAGTCACCGTTCTTCACGTGATAGACCTTTCCGTCGCACTTGCCTTCGTCAAGAAACAGGGCATCACCCGCATCAGTCAACAGCCAGCAACACAGTGAGTGCACGGAACTCGCCTGGATGCTTTTGACGAAACCCCTGACCAACGCCTTTTTCACCCCGCGCAGTACTCGATAGCGCTCGATTCTCAGACGTCCGCAATAGGAAAACGGGGAGTTAGTCCATTCCATGGACTTATAGGAGCATTCGGTCAACATAAAGGACCAGAAATAGCGATACAGCTCCTTCCAGCGGGGCGGTAGCATCGCGCAGTCTTGCTCGAATTCAGGACCCTCTGTTTCAAGTGTAACGGGCGCCAGATGGAAGAACAGGTTCAGCCCACGCCCTTCAGCCGCCATTGATGCTAACCAGTGACCTTGAAACAGCTTGAGCAGCACTATCGGCGCCGCATACTCACGCTCGATAGCCGCCACGGTACGAGGAAAGGCCGCGGCAAAGCCAGGAAACATTTCGCCGACTGACGAGCCCAGTCCATCGACCACAACGCTGTACAGGAGCGGCCTCAGTGCGTCGTCAAGATCAGCCGAGTTCACGGCCACTAAATCGTATCCATCCTTGTCAAGCATCACTTTTCCCTATTTGAATTCCATCTTCAGAATGCCTGTATCGGCCGGACAAAGCTTATCACCGGCAGGACTCACTCCCTCTACTGATTGGGGATGCCAATAGCTGCGGGCTTGTTCAGAGCCTCCTTAGCAGTCCGTGAGCGTGAAAGACCGTCTCTCTCGCAGCAAAAAATAAGCACTAGCCGCCCAAGCACCGCTTACCCGGATTTGCAATCCGATATAAGGATCTCCGCCTAATGCGCCCTTGGCGGTAAAATCAGTTCCAAAACGAATCGAGATTGATCGAGCTGTAACCCGCATTCTACAAGGGCCGGCGTTTCAGTTTTGGAACCGATTTTCGCTCTCCTCCGGCGCTCTGCCGACCTACTCCCAACCCCTTTACGTCCTGAAGTCAAACCCTTCTGGTGACTGCGTCGTAACGTAGTGCGCCAGGTAGTTGTCCAGCACCGTCTCCGGATCTTCGAGCAGGCGGTAATCGGCAAAGTCATCGTTCTTAACGTGATAGACTTTCCCATCGCACTTGCCTTCGTCAAGAAACAGGGCATCGCCCGCATCAGTCAACAGCCAGCAACGCAAATAGTGCTCGGAGTTCGCCTGGATGCTTTTGACGAAACCCCTCATCACGGCCTTCTTCACCCCACGCAACACTCGATAGCGTTCGATTGACAGTCGTCCGCTGTAGGAAAACGGGGTGTTGGTCCAATCGATGGACAGATAGGAATCTTCGGTCAGCATGAAAGAATTGAAATAGCGATACAGCTCCTTCCAACGAGGCGGCAGCATCGCACATTTTCTTTCGAACTCTGCACCCTCTGCTACAAGTGTCTCAGGTATCAGGTAGAAGAATAGGTTTAGCGCGCGCCCTTCAGCCGCAAGCGACGCTATCCAAGTATCCTGAAAACGCCTGCACAGCACTATCGCCACCGCATATTTCCGCTCGATCGCCGCAACGGTATGAGGAAAGGATGCGGCAAAGCCGCGAAACATTTCGCCAACGGATGCGCTAAGCCCATCGATTACCACGCTGTTCAGGCGCGCTCGCTGGGCCTCCCTAACATCGACAGCGCTCGTGCACACTAAATCGTACCCATCCTTGTCAAGCATCATCTATCCCTATTCGAGTTCCAACTTCGAAAGCCTGTATCGGCCGGACGAGTCATTTCTCCAGCTCCGGTATAGGCCCGGTCATGATCGGTACTAACTAGATCTCTCTTGCCCACACCACCATGCGATTATTTTGCGGTTTTGAGCGGTGTTGAGTGCAGTGTTTCCGGGGGTTTCAGCCTCTCAAGAACGCACAAAAACGCATGCATTGGCCCAAGAATTGGCCCAAGAATGGCTTCCAGTTTCGAGGCCCAGGCCAAGCCGTTTCCCGGATTTGCAATCCGATAGAAGAATTGCAGCCTCAAGCTGGTTTGGCTAGGAAATCAGTTCCAAAACGAATCGAGTTCTACCGGGCTGTAACCCTCATTCTACAAGGGTCGCCGTTTAAGTTTTGGAACTGTTGTTAGTGACGACCTCATCGCCGGTAAGCCAGCTCATGCCGTTGCGGCACACGGGCTCACGCTGTAACCGGCGGCGACGGCTTGGACACTCAGTGCTGTGATGGCAGAATGACTCCCCGTCAGAAATACAAGGACGATGCACATGGCGTTGGACGATCTCGCTCAGATCCTGGAGGACCACTTTAGCCCCAAGGCCCGTGACATCACGCGCTTTGCGGGCACAGGCTACTCGTTTGAAGAGTGGTTCAACTGGGAACAATTTATCGCTTTTACCGCTCGAGAATTCGAGTGCAATCCCAAGCCAGGCTATAAGAGACATTTTGCCGAGCACGCATCTTCATCTTCCCAATTAGGCGACCTCGCGATTTGGGCGAAGGATGGCACAAGCTGGTTGGTGGAAACGTCGCTGGTCCATGCCTATACGCTAAACAAATGGAAAACTAAGATTCTAGAGGACCGGAGAAAACTCCAAGGTGCCGTTGGGCCAAAAGTTCGAAAGGTTCAGTTGATCTTGCTGTGTAGCGATGTAGAAACAGACCTTCAGGCCAAGTGGGCCTACTGGTTTGAGGGTATGCCCTTCTGGGCAGCGCCGGACGCTAAAAAATGCTTAAGCGATGGTGAGCAGGGTGAAGTGTGCTTGTTACTATGGGAGGTAGAGTAACAAAAGCAGGTGCAGACGAGGAAAGGCTCCTACAAGTCGGCAACCGAGAAATAACATTGACCCGCTCGTTCAGCTTGTCAAAAGTAGCTTTTCGATGTCAGATTCGGATCGATAGGAGCCAATCGCTGTACCTGCTGATCCCGCCGATGTCGTAAGACTGTTGCTTGGCAGCGGTTTTCAAGACCGTGGGATAAAGCCACATTCCATTTGGACTGTACCGAAAAATCGATTCCAAAACAAAGACGAAACGGCACGGCTACAGTCCGCATACTGCCAGGGTGCTCGTTTCAGTTTTGGAATTGATTTTCGACCTTGATCGAGCGCCACTGTACATGGAATAGAGCGCCCTATAGCGTTACCTGTCGTTACGGAAAATTTGCGTACTTAAGGCTATATCCTATGATGATGTGATTTCTGAATACCATCCACTCGGACGGATCCACTGATGCCCAAAGCATGCCCCTTCTGCTGCAGATCATCACCTGACATCAAGTTCAGCAACGAACATATCCTACGCGACAAGCTGAATGATACCTTTCCACCGATTGAGAGAAGCGTGGAATGGGCAAACAGAGTTTCCACCACAGACGGATCGTCATCGCTTTCCAGGCGCCTGATTCCACAAGGGCCATTTGATAGAACTGTTAACTCCGTTTGCGAGCAATGCAATGGGGGCTGGATGAACGCGCTCGAGGAAGAGGTCGAGGGCAGCCTATTAGATCTTCTCTACGGAAGGACGGTTAGCCCGCGCGAAAATCGGCGACTGGCATTAGCCCGCTGGGCCGTGAAGACAGCGGGCGTCTACTCTCTCCTACACAGAGATGGCGTTCCTGGCTTTCCGGACGAGCATTTCCCTCACCTACGAGACAGCTACGAACCACCGCCATGTACTTATGTGTGGCTTTGTGAAAATGGGTTCGACCACAACAGCTTTATGAGGTATCGGAGGGGTCATGTCGCATCAGCGCCGGGGATGTCCTTCTATCTCTATACATTGAGCGTAGGCCGAGCTGTCTTCTTCGTTCTGGGAGCCAAATCACAAGCCACCATCTCGAAGATTCTTGTTGAAGTCGGGTTACGGGATACACTGGCCGAAAGGCTGTGGCCACTAACTGAGAACAAGCCAATCGAACGGCTCGTTGTGCGAAACAGAGATGACATGCTGATGTTTTCAGATCTGGTCTTCCCATCCTTCCAGCACCTTTTGTGATCACGCATCTCACGAGTTTCCGGTAATGCAGCAGTAGCGTAAGAAATCAACCACAGTCCGCGCCATCAGCGGCCTGTGAATCGAGCACGTCTAATACTGTTCCAACAGTTTCGACAATTTCCCCCCAGCAAAACCGAGATCCTTTTTCGCAGTTTTAGACAGCTCTCCCTCACTGCCGAGCCCGCTCGGCGGCTCAAGCTGCCTCTTCATCCTCAATCAGCGCCCACAGCCTAGCCGCCTCGGCAAACTCAAGCATGTCGGCCAACTGGTCTGTGTCAACGTCGCTACGTCGGTGCGCGGAAATCGCGAGTTCGGCAAGCACTGCGGCCCTGCCATCGGGATCGGCTACCAGAGCGGGCTGGTCATTGAGTTCGGCTAACCAAGCCGCTGGCAGGCTCAACACTTGACCGTCCACAGCTGATCGATCCGCGTGGTATAGGATTGGCTCATCATCTCCCTCCTTATTCCCCAGTCCGGTGTCGCCGGTACGCTGGCGGCTCGCATTGTCCCGATCCCCCAGCGCTCGTTGATGTCATCCATCACCTGCATCAGTCGGTCATATGCCACCGATTGCTTGAGCGCAAACAAGTCCTCTGAAAACTCACCTGGTTGCCGCAGGTCCATCAGCAGCACCTCTGCCTTGCTATACCGAAAACTCTTTCACAGTCAGGCAACCACCATCACGATCAACGCGCCAAGCGTGGCCTCAATCAGCTGGCGAACTGGGCGGGTTTCCTTGCCGTCGAACTGAATGCGTAACCAGGTCAGGGCGAATGTCAGGCCCATCGCAAGGCCGTTCTCTCTCAGGGCGGTAAGAACCAGCACCCAGAAGGATGGGTCTTTCTCAGGTGGCATATGGGCCATCTCAGTTCCTCCCGTTGCGGGGAGCGGAAAAAGAAAAGGCCCGCCGTTATGGCGAGCCATTGGAATTGATACGGAGGACTGATACACCTCAGTCTTGGCAGCTTGAGATCTTACCTTCTAAGTTTCTTTAACTCTTCTTGCTCTTTTTGAATCTTTTGTAGTGTTTCGTTCAAGGCAGCATTTTTTTGATCTAGGGCATTCAACTTCGTCTCGATCGACTCGCTACCAATCCCGGTAACATAATTTGCTACCAAATACGGGTTTGCACACTTAGATGTTGCTCTTCCGGCTGCAGCCGACCGGACAGGGAAAGGCTGACTCACGTCTGACGCAGTAGCAACGTCTTCGCGAACTGCCGCCCCCACCGCGAGCAGCCCGTTGATACTTGAGGACGGACCAATACCCAAAGCATTTGCATTGTTGACTGCCACCGCAGAGGCTCCGGAAAGACCGCTAAAACCAGCAATCATCCCAGCGTTAGCAGCTGCGTTTGCGGCAGTTAGTGCAGGCGCAATCACTGCCCCAGAAAATAGACCAACTAATGTCCAGCTCCAGGCGCCCCTTGCCCTTTTTGAGGCTTCAGCAGATTTGACTCCGAAAAAGTCCATGCACACCTGAAGTCGCTCATCAATTAGATCGTTCTGCTCTGCAATGCTAAAAACTGGAGGGGAATCGTCCGATAAATTGGCTGCGTACTCGTTCTGGTTTTGTGGTTTTGGCCAGTTGAGCATCCAATCAACGTAACTGCCGTAGTCAATAACAGAATTGCTCTCATTCATATCCCATCCATGCCATATGATCTCATTTAGCTATTAGCTCATAGCTAGCCGAAATTCAAGACAACATAGCCAAACAGGCTAGTGAATAGTTTTCCGAATGAGCCACAAAGAAAACCCGACGTATTACGTCGGGTTTTACACAGGATTCTGGAGAAAGCTATGCCTCCAACAGCTTGATTCTGACACCGCGTGACGTTGCAAGCTGACGCCAGCGCAGGCTGCGCGACAGAAGCTGGACAATCCAATGCGTGGCACAACTGTTGAGCATGACGACGCCCGAGCCGTGACCTGCTGGAAGTGATCAGCAGGCGGCGGTGCCGGCGCGGCAAGCGGCCTGTCCTGTTTACCCGACTGGATGCTGCGTGGCCCAGACCAGGCCGGCAACGAGCGCCAGCTCTCCCCGCACGAAACCCAACCTGAACCTACACCCGCTCTGGCGCCTGGGCGCTGGATTGATGAGAGGTATCAGCTGTGAACGCAGTAACTGATCAAGATGTTGAATTTGCGCAGGCTGTGGTCGCCCTGGCGCGCCAGCACGGCATGACCGGTATTTCCATGGAGTTTCGGCAGAACTTCGACTTGGCCCAGGTGACCGGCTGCTACTGCGGCAAGCGAATCACCTGGTCGGAAGGTCGCCACGGTGACTCCAGCGATATCAAGTTCCGCACCGAAGCTGAAGCCTCATTCCCAGAGCTTCCCGAGGTGCAGCCATGACCGACCTGATCGAAGCAAAGACGTCCACCTACTTCCTGCAGGCCGCCATCGACGTGCAGGCCGAGCGCGGCAAGCAGTACGACGCACCGGACGGCACTCGCAGCATGGTGAAGACGGTCCAAGCCTTCAACGCCATAACCGGCCGCGATCTCACCGAAGCAGAAGGCTGGCTGCTGATGCAGATCGTCAAGGACGTGCGCCAGTGGCAGAACCCCAACAAATACCACGAGGACAGCGCGTTGGATGGCGTGGCGTACGCCTCACTGAAGGCTGAGGCCCTGGCCGCTGGAGACAAGCCATGAAAACTTTCGGAGAAATCATCGAGGCGGCGAAATCGGGCGACTGGCCTGACTACGACGACCTGCGCCTATCAATCACCATCAAAATCACCATTGGTCCAGGTCGTGGAGACGTTGTATCTGGTGCTTGTACTTGCACACAGTCTGATAGGTAGCGCTCGCGGTCCCAGTGATGAGAGCACCTACCACACCGCAATCTGCCTCTACGAACTGCTCCCACGCTGCCTGCGCCTGGGGCATCATGGCCGGTACATTTTTCGGGAGCCACCCTTTGTCGACGTCCTCCTGTGCGCTGGCAAAAGCCTTCTGGTACTTCTCTTTCACCGCATCCTTAGCCGCCTCCCGCATTGCATATGCGCAAAGACCTGAATCCTGGGTGGTTTTGGTCTCCGGCTTCCTCAAGCACTGCTGCCAATCGGCCTCCAGCTTCGCCGCGTACTGACGCACCGCTGCATCCCGTGCTGCATTCTCTGCTTCTTCCCCGTGCAGCTCGGCGTGGGCTGCGCCCACTACTACCAGCACCGCGCCTGCGATACCGGCCTTGATAGCGGTCTTCATTGTTCTCATTTCCCTGAGTGATAGCCCGTCCGGCGTGGTGCCGTTCCAGGCGGGTTTGGCTCGGCCAAAAGCCGGGCTGAGGTGATCCCTAACGCATTATATGCGTTGCCATCACCATCGAGCTGGGCACCGCAACATTTCAACCGCAATCAAGGCCCCGATCAGAGAGCGCGATCAGCTTCGGCAAGATCGAGACGCCCTGCTGGATGCCGGAGGACACCTTCTATGACCCTACCCCTGATGTACATGGCCTACCTGATCTATAGGGGGCCGCGATGAGCGACGCACCAATCGAACCGCAGGATTACATCTACGGCGTGAAGGTCGTCCAGATTGAGGACCTGCGAGTTGCACGAGGGCTCACTCGTCGACCTGCCTGCGCCTGCCGACACAAGAAGCTGGTCTACGACGACAAGGAGCGGCGCGTCTGGTGCAGCGACTGCGAAGCAGAAGTCGAGCCGTTCGACGCCTTCCTCGGCCTGGTGGAAGTGTTCAGCGCCGGAACAAACAGGATCAATCGGCGCGCGGCCGAACTGGCCGAGGCCGAGAAATTCCAGATCCGCAGCCGCGCCGCGAAGGTTATGGATGAAGCCTGGCGCAGCACGAAGATGGCTCCGCTTTGCCCTCACTGCAATAACGCGCTCCTGCCCGAGGACGTGGTGGGCGGCCTCGCCAGCATGTCGAAAGAGTTCGTCATGGCCGATCGCAAGCGTAAAGCCAGTCCCGAGCCGAAGTAACCCCTCCCCTACTACTCAAGCCCGCCGACGGGTCGTCCAGAAGTGCGTCGCGGCTAGCAACACCCCAGGTATAGCCATGCCCAGGCCGCTGTAGATGAATGCAGGCTGATCTGACAGCAGCCCTCCCATAACGAACCCGATGCCCGTCGGCATGAGCGTGACCGCTACGTAGCCAAATGGCTTCCTGGCTTCCTTTGCCATTTCAATGCTCCTTGTTTTGGGGGCACTATTTAAACATGCGTGCCCGCCCCTGTGTGCGGGCGAGGAACCTCTATGTCTGAAGGCAAAACGATGTGCATCTACCATGGCAACTGCGCTGACGGCTTCGGCGGCGCCTGGGTCGTCCGCAAGGCCTTGGGCGACCAGGTTGAGTTCGTTGCCGGCGTGCACGGCCAGGAACCGCCTGACGTTGAAGGCAAGGACGTCATCATCGTGGACTTCAGCTACAAGTACGAAGTCATGGCCAGACTGAGCTGGAAGGCTCACAGCATCATCATTCTGGATCATCACAAGTCGGCGGCCGAGGACCTGGGTAAGTTCCCGCCCTTCCACGCTGGCGTTCGGCACGATGGCCGGCACGCCGACGGCACGGTCGCGCTGGGCTGGGAAAGCGCGCACATCTTCATGAATTCGCAGAACTCCCCGGCTATCGCCTGCTGCTTCGACATGAACCGCAGCGGCGCCATGCTGGCCTGGGACCACTTCTTCCCCGGGCAGGAGCCGCCAATGCTACTGCGCCACATCGAGGACAGGGACCTGTGGCTGTTCCATTTGGATGGAACCCGCGAGATTCAGGCCAACCTATTTAGCTATCCCTACGACTTCGAAGTCTGGGACACGCTCATGGCGACTGATGTGCAGACCCTCCGCGCGGACGGCGCCGCGATTGAGCGAAAGCACCAGAAGGACGTTGCCGAGCTGGTGGCTGTGACCAAGCGCCGCCTGGTCATCGCCGGTCACGATGTGCCTGTGGCCAGCCTGCCCTACACGCTCACCAGCGACGCCGGCCACCTGATGTCGCAAGGCGAGCCGTTCGCAGCCTGCTACTGGGATACACCGGAAGGCCGAGTCTTCAGCCTGCGCAGCAATGATGATGGCCTAGACGTCTCGGAAATCGCTAAGCAGTACGGCGGTGGTGGCCACCGCAGTGCCTCAGGTTTCCGAGTGCAATTTGGCCACGAACTGACCAAGTAACTCCCCCTCCTTCAACAAACCCCGGCGGCAACGGCTGCCGGGCGAGGATGACCTATGTCTGCAATAAACCGATTCCACGAAGTCGCCAATGATGCACTGGTAAAAATCAGCAACCAGCTGACGGCCGAAGCCAAGCTGTCACTAGTGATCTACACCCCGGGTGAGCCAGAGCAAGACATCCTCCTCAAGGAACCCGGCGTCGATACAGACGAGGTCTTGAACACCATACGCCGGCGGGGCGGCCTTAGCCTTGATGGTGACAACGCCTACAAGCGCGGGATATGCGATGTAGCCGTAGGCGCCATGGCTGCCGGGAAACAGAGCATCAACCAGCCGCCCGAGGGGCATTGGGGTCAGCGGTTCTGGGATATCGGCCGGGCTGAGAGGGCACTGCAGGAAGAGCTGATTCAGGCGCTCCGACTGGTCCGCAAAGAACTGGACGCCTGCCAGCGGGTGATTCACTACGCCGGTGGCTTCGATCCGGCTTACGTCGATGACGCCCAGGTCGCTCTCAAGGCTACTGACGCAGTCTTGGCCAAATCCCCTCTCTGACCACCGACCTGCCGCCACCGGCGGCGTGGAGACCATCCATGGAAACCGAAACTACCGGTGACGTCGACAAAGTCACCGAACAGCGAATGGCCGAACTGATCGGC
>Ga0213828_1000051_pt1 | contig 205010 bp, 197 predicted proteins | sample MC6MC0897MG_FD_180664 | JGI IMG/M metagenome (GOLD analysis project Ga0213828, IMG submission 180664) | Enriched soil aggregate microbial communities from Iowa State University, Ames, United States - MC6-MC0897-MG | ecosystem: Environmental > Terrestrial > Soil > Unclassified | place: USA...
GCTTGCTTGGCAACACGGAATACGCGTGAACGCGCGCCGTAGTAGCCTTTAGCAAGTTTCAGAATTTTTTTGTGACGCTTACGGGCAATGACGCCACGCTTTACACGAGCCATGAGTTACTTCCTCTATTCTTGATCAAAATTAACGAAGGCGCAGCATGCGCTCGACTTTTGCCACGTCAGACGGATGCAGCAGGCTGCTTCCGCGCAGTTGACGCTTACGCTTGGTCGACATTTTGGTCAGGATGTGGCTCTTGAAAGCGTGCTTGTGCTTGATGCCATTCGCGGTTTTCAGAAACCGCTTAGCTGCACCACTTTTAGTCTTCATCTTTGGCATGTTCGGATACTCCGCATTCAGTTGATAAACATAACCGCAAGGCCTGCCGTGCCCTGGTGGTTATTTCTTCTTTTTCGGGGCGATGACCATGATCAGCTGGCGTCCTTCCATCTTAGGATGCTGTTCGACGGCGCCGTATTCGAGCAGGTCTTGTTCGACCCGCTTCAACAGCTCCATACCCAGCTCCTGGTGGGCCATCTCACGACCGCGGAATCTCAACGATACCTTGGCCCTGTCCCCGTCACTCAGGAAACGTACCAGGTTGCGTAGTTTTACCTGGTAATCCCCTTCCTCCGTCCCTGGACGAAACTTGATTTCTTTAACCTGAATCTGCTTCTGGTTCTTCTTCGCCGCAGCAATCTGCTTCTTCTTCTCGAAGATCGATTTGCCGTAGTCCATCACACGACAGACAGGCGGTACTGCGTCGGCAGAAATTTCTACCAGATCGAGCTTGGCTTCTTCAGCTATACGAAGCGCTTCATCAATCGAGACGATGCCAACCTGCTCGCCGTCAGCGCCAATTAACCGAACCTCGCGTGCCGAGATATTCTCGTTGATCGGGGCCTTCGGTGCAGCTCGTTTATCTTGTCTCATTTCACGCTTAATAATAATTACTCCGAATCTTGGCGACCACGCCGGGAAACCGCTTGTGCAAGAAACTCCGAGAATTGAGCGACCGGCATTGAGCCGAGGTCTGCGCCTTCACGGGTACGCACAGCGACAGTTTGCGTTTCAACCTCCCGATCTCCGATAACGAGGAGATAAGGAACCTTGAGCAAAGTATGCTCGCGGATTTTAAAGCCGATCTTTTCATTTCTCAAGTCGGACTTGGCACGAAACCCGCTTTCAGCCAGAGTTTTTTCCACCTCAAGGGCAAAATCTGCCTGTTTATCAGTGATATTCATGATCACTGCCTGAGTTGGCGCCAGCCAGGCGGGGAATGCACCTTCGTAGTGCTCGATCAGAATTCCGATGAAACGCTCGAAGGAACCGAGAATTGCACGGTGCAACATGACCGGATGCTTACGACCGTTGTCTTCCGAAACGAATTCGGCACCCAAACGGATTGGCAGGTTGAAATCGAGCTGCAATGTACCGCATTGCCACACGCGACCCAAGCAATCCTTGAGGGAAAATTCAATTTTCGGACCATAGAACGCGCCCTCGCCCGGCTGCAGATCGTAGGGCAGGCCTGCGCTGTCCAGCGCAGCGGCCAACGCAGCTTCCGCGCGGTCCCACAAGTCATCCGAACCGACACGTTTTTCAGGACGGGTCGACAGCTTCATCTCGATGTCCTTGAAGCCGAAGTCGGCATAGACATCCATGGTCAGCTTGATGAATGCAGCGGATTCAGCCTGCATCTGCTCTTCGGTGCAGAAAATGTGGGCGTCATCCTGAGTGAACGCACGCACACGCATGATGCCGTGCAGCGCACCCGACGGCTCGTTACGGTGGCAGGCACCGAACTCGGCCAGACGCATCGGCAGCTCGCGGTAGCTCTTCAGGCCTTGATTGAACACCTGCACATGGCAAGGGCAGTTCATCGGCTTGATCGCGTAGTCGCGGCTTTCCGACTCGGTGGTGAACATGTTTTCAGCGTAGTTGGCCCAGTGCCCGGATTTCTCCCACAGCGAGCGGTCAACCACTTGCGGCGTCTTGATTTCCAGATAGCCATTTTCACGCTGAGTCTTGCGCATGTATTGCTCAAGCACCTGATACAGCGTCCAGCCGTTGGGATGCCAGAACACCATGCCTGGCGCTTCTTCTTGCGTGTGGAACAGGCCCAAACGCTTGCCGATCTTGCGATGGTCGCGTTTTTCAGCTTCTTCGATGCGCTGGATATAAGCAGCCAGTTGCTTCTTGTCAGCCCAGGCGGTGCCGTACACGCGCTGCAGCTGCTCGTTCTTGGCGTCGCCGCGCCAGTAGGCACCGGACAGCTTGGTCAGCTTGAACGATTTGAGGAAGCGGGTATTCGGCACGTGCGGACCACGGCACATGTCGACATATTCTTCGTGGTAGTAGAGGCCCATCGCCGTTTCATTCGGCATGTCCTCGACCAGGCGCAATTTGTAGTCTTCGCCACGCGCCTTGAACACTTCGATCACTTCCGCGCGCGGAGTGACCTTTTTGATGACGTCGTAATCCTTTTCGATCAGCTGCTGCATGCGCTGCTCGATCGCCGCCATGTCGTCTGGCGTGAACGGGCGCTCGTAGGCGATATCGTAATAGAAGCCGTCATCGATCACAGGACCGATCACCATTTTCGCGGTCGGGTACAGCTGCTTGACCGCATGGCCAACCAGGTGGGCGCAGGAGTGACGAATGATCTCCAGGCCTTCCTGGTCTTTCGGGGTGATGATTTGCAGACTCGCGTCGGCAGCAATGATGTCACTGGCATCGACCAATTGACCGTTGACCTTGCCGGCCACGGTGGCCTTGGCAAGGCCTGCGCCAATGGAGGCCGCGACCTCGGCAACGGATACCGGGTGATCGAAAGAACGTTGACTGCCGTCGGGAAGAGTAATAGTTGGCATGGCGCCTCCTCTCCTAGTGGTGACCCCTACCAAAGGTCACGTGGGTTGGGATAGAGCCAGTACGCGATTCGGTGGTGTACCTGCCTCACAGTGGCAGGAGCCCGAGGGCCAACCGTTGGACCGAACCAGAGTGACTGGATTTGACGAAATCGACAGGAATCGCTTCAAGCAATCCCTGCCCCGCGAGACGCGAGCGAATCTACAGGACGCGCATCCTAGCACAGCCCGTCTGTCGCGGGTCATATAACCCGGTTGCTGCGGCTATAAAGTTTTCTTCAGTCACTGTGGGAAAGCTCCGAACACTGAACTGGTGCGAATCCCTGCCGTCAGATTAACCGAGGCCCGTTAAAGACCTGTGCTTTCGCAGGTTCCACAGACAAAAAGGAAACCACCATGAAGCTTCTACGTGTTGCCGTCCTCCTTGCACCGTTGGCGTTGACTCTTCCGATCAGCGCTCATGCCGCCATGGACGCAAAAACCAAGACGACTTACATGAATGAGTGCTCCGCCGCCGCCACCCAGAATAATCCGGGGATGGACGCCAAGGCCGTACAAGCGCATTGCGAATGCGGCGCTCAACAGATCAACAAGAATTTCTCGGACAAGGAGATCGCTTCGTTGAATGACAAAACGACGCCTCCGAGTACCGAAATGACCTCTCGCCTGCAAAAAGCCGTGAGCGAAAACTGCCTCAAAGGCAAAAAATAAAAAATTTACATTCCGCGATGAGAAGGCCGCAGCCTTCCCGACAAGACATCTACCAAGAATGACCGAAGCCCGCGAAATACGGGGGCTTCGGTCACTCGGAATGCTCTGAACGGCGGCTCATCTCCTGGTTGAAACAGTTAAGTGGCCGCGCTTTTTGCTCACTAATTTGCGGCACTGACGCAAAGTTCTTACTGAAAAAGTCCAGCATTCACACAATTCGACTATGATAGCCACCGTGTGCCCAGTTGGCCTGAGCAACACAGCACTACTGAAAATTATGTTTCTGGAGATACACCATGTCTAATCGCCAAACCGGCACCGTAAAATGGTTCAACGATGAAAAAGGCTTCGGCTTTATCACTCCACAAGGTGGCGGTGACGACCTGTTCGTACACTTCAAAGCTATCGAATCCGACGGTTTCAAAAGCCTGAAAGAAGGCCAGACTGTCTCTTTCGTGGCTGAGAAAGGCCAAAAGGGCATGCAAGCCGCTCAGGTTCGCCCGGAGTAATCCGAGCGTGCTAAAAAAACCCCGTCACTGACGGGGTTTTTTTTGCCTCAAAAACGGTGCTTAGCCACAGTTGACGCGATTGACCGTTGCGGCCTGATCGGTATTCAGGTTCAGGCGATCAGATCGGTACTCCAGCGTGACCATGTCGTTGGGCCCAAGCACTCTGGCCGTCTGTGCGCCCGCCTTGACGCGCGCCTGCTCCAGCAAGGCCGCCGATGCCGGTTTGCCCACCGCGAATTGCGCGGCGCCAGCATCACAACGGGAATGACCGGATTCGGTAGCAACCGCGCTCTCGGCAGGTTTCGACGTCTCGGAGGTACTGCTGCACCCCGCCAACACGGCTGCCAACATAACCAGACCCGATGATGCATGTTTCCAGGGCATATGTACTCCTTACGTTTAACGTGAACCAGAACCTGTGCGACAGCGCTCAATCCGCAGGGTTTCGCTGACACCCTGAAAGACGCGGCTGGCCGTGTCGCCGACGAAGGCCGGAGTCTGCCGGAGACCTGCCGTGGTCAGGGCAAACAAATCGTCACAAAACGTTTAGGAACTGGCTCAATCCGAGCAGGGTAACGCTAGTAGACATCCACATAATCAACGCGCGGTTCAGCCCAGTTATCCCGCAGCGCGTTGTAGATCTGCGTCACCCAGACCGCATCGCTCGCGGCGACAGGACCAACACAGCCGGAGCCGGCAGCCCAGGTTTCAAGGCGAAACAACAGGCCCTCGATATCAACCCCACCCACTGCCGCGCTGGACAGCCATGCTTCGCCATCACGGCTGACCCGTAACTGATTATGGGTAGTGTCATTTGCGCTTGCGATCATCTGCCTCACAGCGTCGAGGGTAAAAGATCGTGAATCGGTAAGATCGATAGACACCGGTAAGGCCCTGACATGAAAGTCGCCAATTCTGGCATGCATCGGTGTTCATGCCTAAGTCGCAGTGCGCAAAACCAGACAAGATGGTTTACTGCACGCCCTGCTCGCACCCTCAAGCGCGGGTATCGATGGCAGGAATTGACCGTTTTCGAGAGGGATGAAACACCATGACAATCGTATCGATCGATGCGGACATCAAGGCCAAATGGCCCCAGGGACATTGTGCACACAGCCCGGGAAGCCCGGAGGAACTGGCCATCATCGCAGTCGATCTGCTGGTCAAGGAACTGGGCACCTCGGGCGCCCAGAACTTCATGAATCAGGTGTTTCTGCGCTATTCCACGGCGGTGCTGGACAACGCCTGATCGCGGTTACTTGAGACGTCCAAGACGCTGGGTCAGGAGGTCGAAGAAACCTTGGGCATCGCCATTTTCGACCCAGAACACGTTCTTGTTCTGTCCCAGCGTGTCATACCAGTCGGCGACCGTCTGACCAAAGCCAGGGCCTTCGCGGCTGTCGATCACCAGGTTGACCTGCCTGCCGCTGAACAGCTCCGGCTTCAGCAGCCACGCGATGACGCTGGCGTCATGCACCGGACCACCTGGCAGCCCGTAGTGCACCATGTCAGCCTTGACATATTCATTGAGAATGCTGCCGACCAGCTTGCCCGCCTGATTGTTCAAGGCTTCGATCTGCTTGAGGCGCTGATCGCTGGTGAGCATCTTGTGCGTCACATCCAGCGGCACATAGGTCAGTTTGACCCCGCTGGCGAGGACCACCTTGGCGGCATCCGGATCGGCGTAGAGGTTGAATTCCGCCACGGGCGTGATGTTACCGCCGTTGAAATGCGCACCGCCCATGACCACCACTTCCTTGATGCCCTGGGTGATGTCGGGCGCTTGAACCAGCGCGAGGGCCAGATTGGTCTGCGGTCCCAGCATGGCAATGGTGATGCTGTGAGGCGCGGCGTTGCGCAACGTCTCCACCAGGTACTGCACCGCATTACCCTCCGCCAGACCTTTTTTCGGTTCGTGCACCTCTACGCCCGGCAAGCCTTCCTTGCCGTGAATGTTCTCGGCATAGATCGGCGTGCGCACCAACGGCCGGCCAGCACCCGCGTAAACCGGAACCTCCTCGCGCCCTGCCCACTCTCGGGCCAGGCGTGCGTTGCGCGACGTCTTGTCAATGCGCACGTTCCCCGCCACCGTGGTGATCGCCATGACGTTCAATTCTTCAGGGGACGCCAATGCCAACAGCAGCGCGACGACGTCGTCCGCCCCGGGATCGGTGTCGATGATCAGGTCGCGTTTATCGGCTGCGTGAACAGCCGTGGCGGAAAGAATGGCCAACAGAGCAACACTCCTGATCAGGTGAACGAAAATGTGACGACACGTGTACATAGGAAACTCCCTGTTTCTTGAGGATGGCACGGAAAGCGGTGGCGTCAGAAGACGACGCCGGACACCAGTGCAATGTTCGTGTACGGCTGGCATTCGCCGGTGCGCACAATGGCGCGAGCGTTGCGGCTCAACTGCTTCAACGCTTCATGACTGACAAGACGCTGCTCGCCCAGATGCCCTGCGGCGTTAAGCGTGTCGAGCACGGCCAGCGCCGGCGGTTGCTTTTCACGCATTTCATTCGCGAGCACGTGGCTTTCCACCTGCATTTCGGCGAGCACGGTGTTCAACACGCTGACGAAGTCAGGCACCCCGCGGGTAACGGCCAGATCAATAAGCTCGACCCCCGCAGGCACCGGCATCCCGGCATCGACGATCATCAGGACATCGCCGTGCCCCAGCGACGCGACCACCCGTGACAGCGCGATATTGAGCAGTGGTGTTTTTTTCATGGCTGATAACCCTGGACTTCGTTGAAGGTCGGAATGGAAGGCTGAGCGCCGGAACGGGTGACGGACAACGCTGCGGCGATCTGTCCGAAACGTATGGCGTCCGGCTCGGATTTACCTTCAGCGAGCGCCGCCGCGAATCCGCCGACAAACGTGTCACCGGCGGCAGTGGTATCGACCGGTTTGACCTTCGGCGCGGGGAAATGCGCAGAGCCTGCCTGACTGGCGGATAACGCCCCCTGCTCACCCAGCGTGACGATGACCTTGCTCACGCCCGACGCAAGCAGGGCAGTGGCAGCGGCATCGGCCGTCGCCACGCTGTCGACCGGCAACCCCGTCAATGCCGTGGCCTCGCTTTCGTTCGGGATCAGATAATCAATCCAGGCGTACCATTCGGCTGGCAATGGACCGCTGGCGGGAGCCGGATTGAGGATGACCGTCTTATTCAGCTCGCGCCCACGCTTGAGGACATGGCCGACGGTGGCCATCGGGACTTCGAGCTGACAGATGATCACCTCGGCCTGGCTTAGCAATGCGTCGAAACTGTCGACCACACCGGCGGTGACGTGCCCATTACCGCCGGCAACGATGACGATCGCGTTCTGGCTGCTGTCGTCCACCACAATCAGGGCAACCCCGGTCGACTCACCGGCAATGGCAGTCACGGCCTGACAATCAATGCCCTCCGCCAGCAACGCGGCGCGCAGCTGCTCACCGTAGGCGTCATCACCGACACAGCCGATCATGGCCACACTGGCGCCGAGACGCGCCGCCGCGACCGCCTGATTCGCGCCCTTCCCGCCCGGCACCGTGACGAACGACTGGCCGGCGAGTGTTTCACCGGCGCGCGGCAAACGCGGTGCACGCGTCACCAGGTCCATGTTGAGGCTGCCCACTATCACTACTTTTGCTTGCATGACGTCTTTACTCTTCAATCCGGACACGGGGCCCGGCTCAGCGAAACTCGTTGAATGCGTTGGTTGGCGGCGCAGTGGATTCACGCAGCACGATGCTCGGGGCAACAATCAGCTGCTGCACCGCGCTGTCCCCGCGGGTCGAAATCCGCTTGAGCAACACCTCGGCGGCGCGCTCACCCAGCTGCAGAATCGACTGGCCCACGGTGGTCAGCGCCGGGAAAACGTACTGACTCATCTGAATGTCATCGAAGCCGATCACCGAAAGATCGGCGGGGACACGTACGTTGCGTTCGGCCGCCGCACGCAGCACCCCGATCCCTACCATATCGTTGGCAGCAAAGATCGCCGTCGGCCTATCGTTTTCCAGCAATGTGCCGGCAGCCCTGTAGCCGCTGGGCCCGGTGAAATCGCTCTCCACGACCCAGCTGTCCGGAACGTCGATACCTGATTCCTGCATCGCGCGGTAATACCCGGCCAGACGCATGCGGGCAACGCTGGTTTCAGCGGGTCCGCTAATGCAGGCGATGTGGCGATGCCCCAACCCCAGCAAGTGCGAGGTGGCCAGATAAGCGCCCAGCTCATGGTCGATGCGCACCAGATCGGCGGTGATGTTTTCCAGATCACGGTCGACGATGACCATCGGCGTCCTGACCGACGCCAAGCTGTCTACCAGACTGTCACCGCCGCCCACCGACGAAACGATCAGACCGTCCACTCGCTTCTCCAGCAGCACGCGCAAATAATTGCGTTGCTTGTCCAGATTGTCGTCGGAGTTGCAGAGAATCACGCAGAACCCGTTACGCTCGCAATAGTCTTCAATGCCTCGAGCGAGCTCGGCAAAGTAAGGGTTAATGCCGTTGGGAATCAGCAACCCGATGGTCGCGGTGGATTTGGCTTTCAGAGAGCGCGCCACGGCACTGGGCACGTAGTCCAGTTGCGCAATGGCAGCTTCCACTTTCTTGCGCACCTCGTCGCTCACCGGTCGTGTTCTGTTGAGAACATGCGACACGGTGGTGTACGAAATGCCTGCAATTGCAGCCACATCTTTGATGGTGGCCATATCAGCCGCGCCGCCGTGCGCGATTGCTGCGGTAGGTGTCGAGGATCACCGCGACCACGATCACCGCACCGGTGATGATGCGCTTGGTCGGCTCCGTTGCGCCGATCTGCGCAAGGCCCGCCGCCAGCACCGAGATGATCAGCACACCGAAGAACGTACTGATGACCGAGCCACGTCCGCCCATCAGGCTGGTGCCACCGATGACCACGGCAGCGATCACTTGCAGCTCCAGCCCTGACCCCGCGTTCGGGTCGGCCGCTTCCAGGCGCGAAATCTGAAACAGTGCAGCAACGCCCGCCAGCAGCCCCATCAGCGAGAACACCAGAATCTTGTAAGGCTTCGGATTGATTCCCGCCAGACGCACCGCTTCCTCATTGGTGCCGATGCCGATCAGGTAACGACCGAACACCGTACGAGTGAGGACTGCCTGAGCCGCGAAGATCACCAGCAGCGCGATGACGAACGAAGGCGAGATGCCAAATGCAAACGGATTGGAGAGCCAGGCAAACGAGTCACCGATGTAGGCGGTGCGAGAATCGGTCAGCTGATACGCCACGCCACGGGCCATTTCCAGCACGCCCAGCGAAACGATGAACGACGGAATGCGCCACGCCACGGTGATCGAGCCGGTCAGCGTACCCGCCGCCGTCGCGCAGACCATGCCCAGCAACGCCGACGGGAACACGCCCCATCCCCAACCGAGCATCGCCACGCTGACGGCCGACGCCGCCAAGGCCAGCACCGACCCCACCGACAGGTCAATCCCGCCGATGATCAGAATGAACGTCATGCCGACCGCCAGCACCATCAGGTCGGGGATCTGGTTGGCCAGCGTGCTAAAGGTTTCATAGGACAGGAAGTGATCGCTGAGCAGCGAGAACAGCACGATCATGGCGAGCAACGCGCCCGCCAGGCCCAGGTAGGTGCCCAGGCCAAAATAGTTGCCGCTGCGCTTGCCGGGAGAAGGCAGCGCGGCCGAAGGAGTCGAGGTTTTCATCAGTCGTTCCTGGGCGCTGCTTCAGACAGCAGCGCATCACGTTTTTGATAGCCGGCGAAGGCGGCAGCGAGCAGTTCGTCCTGTGTCCAGGTATCGCGTTCGAAGGTGTCGATGAGGCGACCGGCAGACAACACGCCAATGCGGTCGCAGATCAGCATCAATTCGCGCAAATCACTGGAAACCACCACCAGCGCCCTGCCCTGACGGGTCAGTTCACCCAGCAGCGCGTAGATATCGAATTTGGCCCCGACATCGATGCCGCGCGTTGGCTCGTCGAACAGCATCACCTGACAGTCACGCTCCAGCCACCGGCCGATCACGACCTTCTGCTGGTTGCCGCCAGACAATTCCGACACCAGTTGAGTCGGGCTCGAACTGCGAATGCGCATGGCGTCCACCTGACGTCTGGCCAGGGACATTTCAGCGGCGCCATTGACGACGCCGGCACTGGAAATCGCTTCCATGTTGCCCAGCGCAATGTTGGCGCTGATCGACTGCGACAGCAGCAATCCTTCGCCCTTGCGGTCCTCGGTGATCAAGGCAATGCCGTGGCTGACAGCATCGACCGGCGAGTTCACGCGCACGGGTTTCAGCGGGCTGCCGACTTCAATAGAGCCACTGTCTGCCGCATCCGCGCCGTAGATAAGGCGCAGCAGCTCGGTACGGCCCGCACCGATCAGTCCCGAAATGCCGAAAATCTCGCCCGCGCGGACGTCAAAGGACACATCGCGGACTTTGTCGGAACGGCTCAAGCCTTTGACCGACAGCGCTACGTGACCGATCTGGCGCTGTCCCAGGTCGATCTGCTCGCCCAGTTCGCGACCCACCATCAGGGTCACCAACTGCTCGCTGTTGTAGTTGGCCATTGCATCGACGCAAACGAGTTTGCCGTCACGCAAAACTGCGATTCGCTGCGCAACGCGGGCCAGCTCTTCCAGGCGATGGGAGATGTAAACGATGGAAACGCCGCGATCCTGCAAGCGGGTGATCTGCTCGAACAGCATCTCTACTTCACGGGCCGTCAGCATCGCTGTCGGCTCGTCGAGAATCAAAACGTGGCAATCGCCGATCAGGTTGCGGGCGATTTCGACCATCTGTTGATGACCAATGCCTAGCTCACCGACCAATGTGTCGGGATCGATCGCTTCCAGCCCGACTTGAGCCATGGCCTTGATTGCGTCTTCACGCAGTTTCTTGCGATTGATGAAACCGGCACGGCTGGGCAGGTTGTCAAGGAACAGGTTCTCCGCCACCGACAATGTGGGCAGCAAATTCAACTCCTGCATGACCATGCGCACGCCCAGTTTTTCAGCCTGGGTGCGACTCGCCGGTTCGTAGGCCTGCCCCTGAAACTGCATATGGCCGGTGGTGGGTGTCACCAACCCGCCGATGATTTTGGACAAGGTGCTTTTGCCTGCGCCGTTCTCCCCCGTCAACGCCAACACTTCCCCACGCATCAGCGTCAGGTCGATGTCACCGAGAACAGGTTGGGCGTAGGTTTTGCCGATGCCACTGACAGATAGAACAGCGGCCTGAGCAGACGCTGACATAACGCTCTCCACGCGCCTGCCCTTGCGGGCAGGCGGTATTTACAGGTGTTTTAGGACAGCCGGTTTACTGAGGCTTGGTGACGAGTTCGACCGGGGTCTCGATGACACCGTCCTTGATGTCGAGCTTTTCGCCCTTGACCATTTTCAAGGCAGTGTCGATGCCGAACACAGCCTGACGCGCGGCAAACTGGTCAGCTGTCGCGAGGACCCGACCATCCTTGAGCATCGGCTTGATCGCGTTGATGTTGTCGTAGCCGACGACCTGCACCTTGCCCGCCTTGCCCGCTGCACGGACAGCCGACACAGCGCCCAGCGCCATGCTGTCGTTACCTGCCAGCAAGGCTTTCAGGTTCGGGTATTCGTTGAGCATGGCCGATGCAACGGCGTTGCCCTTGTCGATTTCCCAGTTACCCGACTGCGTGGAGACGATTTTCATCTGCGCAGCCTCCATCGCGTCCTTGAAACCCGCCGTGCGCTGCTGTGCGTTCGTTGTGGTTGGCACGCCTTCGATAATGCCGACCTGATCGCCCGCCGTCAGTTGCTTGGCCAGGTAGTCACCCACCAGCTTGGCGCCTTTGCGGTTGTTCGGGCCTACGAACGGCACTTCCATGCCCTTGCTTTTCAGCACGTCGGCATCGAGCTGGTTGTCGATGTTGACGACTTTGATACCCGCGTCCTGAGCCTTCTTGAGCACGGACGCCAGCGCTTTGGAGTCCGCAGGTGCAATCACCAGCGCATCGACTTTCTTGACGATCATCTGATTGACGATATCAATCTGCGCGGCCGTGTCGGATTCGTTCTTGATGCCGTTGGAGATCAGATCGAAATCAGCAGAATGGTCTTTTTGGTAGGCCTTCGCGCCGTCTTCCATGGTCAGGAAGAATTCGTTGGCGAGGGATTTCATCACCAGCGCGACGGTGGGTTTCTTCGCGTCGTCGGCGTAGGCAGAAGAGAGAGGCAGGGTTACAGCACTTGCGGTGAGCACGGCAACAGCAAGAAGACGTGCAGCGAATGGCAGCTTCATGGAATCACTCCGACATTATGATTATTTTATCGGCACCGGATGCGCGTCGAGTGCCACAGGTTTCGACGAATCGCAAACGTTTGCGTGAGTGAAACTATGAGAATCGCTGCACGATTTGTCAACAGCGTAAACGCTGCGGTTCGTCACGTGCGACGTGGCTCACCTTTCCCTCGGCGCACAGGACAGATCTTCCAGCAGCGCGCAGACGTCTAAGTCGGGCAGATTGACCGTCGCTGCCATTCGGCTATCCGAATGCTCGTGCGCGCGAATATTCGGCAACCCGGACGCCCGACGACCTCAAGCGCTCCAGCCCTTCAATGAAACAGGGAGTATTCCTACGTCGCTCGGACCGTTTCCCGATTGGTATGGATTCTGCACCCTCGCAGGGCACTCCGTTTTTCTCGATCTGGAAAAGCGGGCTCCACCGGTGTCAGGACGGCACCGTCACTACACAGCGGGACCAATAACAATGAATGCTGCAGTCAATACCTTCAAACCAGGCGTCTTGGCCTTCTGCCTCCTCCTCGTTCCGGGCATTACATGGGCGGACACCGCCGAACAGCCACCGCAACAGAAATCGAAACTGGCCAACGTGGTCATCCTCGCCACAGGCGGTACCATCGCCGGTGCAGGCGCCAGCACCGCCAACAGCGCGACCTACCAAGCCGCGAAGGTCGGCGTCGACAAGCTGATCGCTGGCGTACCCGAGCTGGCGACGCTGGCCAATGTGCGGGGCGAGCAGGTTCTACAGATTGCGTCCGAAAGCATCACCAACGAGAACCTGCTGCAACTGGGCAAACGCGTCGCCGAACTGGCCGATAGCCCGGATGTCGATGGCATCGTCATCACCCATGGCACCGATACGCTGGAGGAAACCGCTTACTTCCTCAACCTCGTGGAAAAAACCGAGAAGCCTATCGTCGTGGTCGGGTCCATGCGTCCAGGCACTGCCATGTCGGCGGATGGCATGCTCAACCTGTACAACGCCGTTGCCGTGGCCAGCAACCCGGAGTCCAAAGGCAAAGGCGTGTTAGTGACCATGAACGACGAGATCCAGTCCGGGCGTGACGTCAGCAAGATGATCAACATCAAAACCGAAGCATTCAAAAGCCCATGGGGGGCGCTGGGCATGGTGGTCGAGGGCAAATCCTACTGGTTCCGCCTGCCCGCGAAACGTCATACGCAGAACTCGGAATTCGATATCCGCCAGATCAGCAGCCTGCCTCAGGTGGACATCGCGTACTCCTACGGCAACGTCACCGACACGGCCTACAAGGCACTGGCTCAATCAGGCGCCAAGGCAATCATTCATGCCGGCACAGGCAACGGGTCCGTGTCGTCGAAAGTGGTGCCTTCGCTTCAGGCGCTGCGCAAGGACGGTGTACAGATCATTCGCTCCTCCCATGTCAACGCCGGCGGTTTCGTACTGCGCAACGCAGAGCAGCCGGATGACAAATACGACTGGGTGGTCGCTCATGATTTGAATCCGCAGAAAGCCCGGATTCTGGCGATGGTGGGATTGACGAAAACCAACGACAGCAAAGAGCTGCAACGGATGTTCTGGGAATACTGATTTAAACCCATGCCTCCAAAAAGAGGCGCCTGATCGATTCGATCAGGCGCCTCAGTGATTCAGTCTTCTTCTTTAACCGTTGCCACCTCGTCCGCACGCACCTTCACGGCCTTTCCGGAGATGTCCTCGAACTCGTAAAAACCGTCCTTGCTTTTGGTCTTCGGCGCATCCTTGGTGACGTATTGAGTGCCGTTCTGCAGCGTCACCACAGTTGACGTCGAACACCCGGCAAGCAGCGCAAAGCACACCCATGCAACAGGCAATCCCAACCCTTTGATATTCATGAAAACTCCTTAATTTTTCGGCCATTACGAACTGAATTGCTTACACAGGATCTGATCGATTCGATCGGCTTTGGTTCGCGAATCAAAAAGGGTAGGAAAAAACAGGGAAATGACGTGCCGGCGCCGATTGGGCCTACTCCAATCTTGCGAAACGTCCCACAGTGAAATACTGTATGCACATACAGCAATAACAAGGGATACCTTTCGTGTCTAAACAAGCCGCTTCAGTCGCTGAACTTCCGGGTGCCTACGAACGCCTGGGCATTCGCATCCAAAAGATCATCAACTCGCCCACCGCACAGAAATCCCGCGCCGCGTTGATCTTTCGCCTGCTTGACGAGCAGGAAGATGACTGGAATCAGTTGCTCGAAGAAATCGCCGAAAACGACAACGTCACCCTCGCCTACCGAGATGACGGCGGTGTACAGATCTTCTGGACCGTGCCCAAGGAAGATTGATCACCACCCCGTTTTAACCCAAACCGAACAAATCAGCCCTTCCGGCGAGCCACTCCGCTCGCCATCGCTTTAACCAGCCCGTAGTTGGAAAACAATGCTCAGATTTTTTGTTTCGTTGCTGTTGACCCTTTCTTTCCTGCAGACCGCTTCGGCCGACGTGAATATCGGCACCTGGAACCTGGAGCACCTGAGTGTGCGGCCAAACAAGGATTTTCAAGGCATTGCCAAAGTCGCGCAAAAAGTCGACTTTCTCGCCGTTCAGGAGTTGATGAACGAGGACGCACTGCAAGCCCTGGCCAAGGAGCTGACCAAGCAGACCGGCAAGCACTGGAGTTCGATGGCCTCACACGCGGTTGGCCGATCGTCCTACAAGGAGATGTACGGTTTTGTGTGGCGTGATGACGTGGTTGCCTACGAAGATGGCGCCGTCACCTACCTTGACCGCAACGACACGTTCGAACGCGAACCGTATTCTGCACGCTTCAAATCGCTCAAGGACGGCACCACGTTTGTGGTCGCCACGGTGCATATTCTGTACGGAAAGAGCCAGTCCGACCGTGCCTCGGAAATCACTGCACTGTCCAGCTACTGGGCGTGGCTGAAAGACACTTACCCCGGCAACAACCAGATCATGCTGATGGGCGACTTCAATACCCCACCGACTTCGCCTGCCTGGGACAATCTGGATGCCAGCGCCAGGCCCCTGGTGCTCACTGGCGCGAGCACACTGTCGACCACCGATGGAAAATTCTCCAACCTCTACGACAACATCTTCGTCAGCAAGCATTCGGCGATCAAGGTCAACAGCGTTCAGGTGTTCAACTACCCCAAATACCTGGCGATGACTCACGCGCAGGGGCGCGACAGCGTGTCCGATCATGCGCCGATTTTCCTCAGCGCCGACTTCACTGGAGGCAGCCCGTCCACCGCCTCTGCGAAACCTGAAACAACACGGCCTAACCCGATGAAACCCACGGCCGCCCGCGACGACAGCGGGAAGAATCTGACGCTGGCGATTCGTGGCAACAAGAAAACCATGGTTTATCACCGTCCGGACTGCCCGTCCTACAACGCGGTGTCAGAGAAGAATCGGGTTGAATTCGACAACGCTGCCGCTGCTGAAGCACAGCATTATCACCTGGCGGGCAACTGCCACTGATCACGTCACGTTTGAATCCGAGTCAACCATTCGCCCAGAGGCGCCTTCACCAGGCGCCTCTGGGCCGAGAGAAACATTCCAGTTACTTACGCGCCAGCTCGTGCTGAATACAGCCGTCGTAATACGTCTGTTTCACCGCCGTCGGTTTAAGACGAGACGGGCTTTTGTAGGTTTGCTCCGTGATACCCAACGCCATCTTGCGCATCCAGGGTTTGGAAAACGTCCGCACCTGCAGCTTCTTTCGCGCGCTGTACAGCGTCGTACCGGACAGTTTGGACTGCTGTGCCGTACCGGCCATGCCGGCGCCCCATTTGCAAATTTCCAGATCATGCTTGCTGATGTCCCGTGCCTGGGTTGGCAGTGCCGCCACCATCAACATAAACGCCGCCACGCCTAAACCCACTCTACGCATACACCCTCGTCCCGGAATTGCCTGAAAAAGAGGGATTTTTCCAGAAAACAGCGCGTCCGCGGGCCATCAAATTGCCCTTTCGCTACACACTGTGTCGGTCGAAGGGGCTCCTCACCTATCTCCCATGAATGTGTGTCGGCCATACCCCCAAAAGCGTGGCGACTCAAAGCGCTTCACATGAACGAATAGGCGCTTCCATCCAAACAGATATGGCACATTGCCGCTGATCGGCGCACGGTTCAAAAGCTCGCCAAACAATGCAATTCTCCAAGGGGTCGGTAGCGTTGCGCAGGCTACTCGTCCCAGGCAGAGAAAACGCACTACGATCACGGCCCTCCAGCAGTAACGGCAAGCCTGTATCGGTCTCGAAATGAAGTGACAGCACCGTCGATGCATTCGGCGATCATGCTTTCAGGTACACGGGGAAGTACTCACATTCAGCGTGACGTGCACAACGTCCAACGGGCCAAAAACCATGAATGATTCCAAGGGATTTGAAATTCATTACCGGTTTCGGGGCGAACCCAGGCATTTCTTTCATCAGGCGAGGCACCTTTGCGAAAGCGAAGCGCTGCACTTCGCCACGTTGCATGCGGGCGTCGGAACACTCAATGGCAGTGTCGTGGCAGGCCCCTTTCGGCTGGCCATGCTTAACGCAGAGGGTCTCGGCGTGACGCAGGTGCAGTGGAAACGTAGGTGAGACGATAAAAGTCCAAACCATCCTCATATCCAGTGGTCGGTATTTACAAGCAGCGCTCATGAAACCAGCAAAGCGAGGAAAATATGACCATTGATAACGCGCTTAAAAAAGAGGTCCTGACCCGGTTGTTGCACGCACATCCGGCGGGGCTGGGCAAAGAGGTTCTGGATAATTACAGGGGGGAACACGCAGTCGCGGACACCCTGGAGGCACTGCAAAAAGCAGGTCTTATCCATGACGGATGTGTCGAGATTCCTGAGAAGGGCGAACGCGGCCTCAAGTACCCAGTCAAGCTGAGCTCTGCGGGCGTCGACGCCGCGAAGCAGTTAGAGGATTAAAACAGGCGCTCACAAAAAAACCGGCTTCGGCCGGTTTTTTTAAGCGTGGTGTTCTCCCCTAGTGCCGCCGATCTGATCATCCTTGAGCCGGTCAGGCAGCAGCACTACAGGGGAACGAGAAGGAGCCTACAAGGTATGTCTGCACTTCGTCACCCGTACAATTGTGACTTTATTCGTCCGGATGTGACTGCCCTCACACCGCCGGATAATCGCCGGTGCCATCCGGCCAAGGCGTCAACAGCTCGAACCCCGTCTGCGTGACCGCCACCATGTGCTCCCACTGTGCCGACAGCGATTGATCTCGAGTCAGCACGGTCCAGCCGTCATCCAGAACATGGGTCCCGGGTTTACCTGCATTGATCATCGGCTCGATGGTGAAGACCATTCCCGGTTTGAGTTTCAACCCCTTCCCGGCCGCTCCGTAATGCAGCACCTGCGGCTCTTCGTGATATTTACGCCCGATGCCATGCCCGCAGTATTCGCGAACCACGCTGAAGCCTTCCCGGTAAGCCACGGTCTGGATGGCATTGCCAATGTCGCCCAGCGTCGCGCCAGGCTTCACCGCGTGTATACCTGCCAAGGTAGCCTCATAGGTGGTTTCGACCAGACGCCGGGCCAACGGGCTGACCTCTCCGACGTAATACATCCGACTGGTGTCGCCGTACCAGCCATCCTTGATGACCGCGACATCGATGTTGACGATATCGCCTTCCTTGAGGATATCGTCCGCCGACGGAATCCCGTGGCACACCACCGCGTTCGGTGAGATACATGTGGTCTTGGTGAAACCGTGGTACCCGACATTGGCCGGAATCACTTTCAGCTCGTTGACGATGTAATCGTTGCAAATGTCATCGAGCGCCTCGGTGCTGATGCCAGGTCTCACATGCTGGGCGATCATTGCCAAGACATCCGCAGCCAGCCGTCCGGCCACCCTCAGCCCCACCAGATCGGCTTCGCTTTTGATGCTGATGCTCATCGCGACACCGCCCTGATCTGGGGTTGGTGAACAATCGCCTCTTCAGGCTGTGCGCTCAGTAGCGTGTCGCCCGTGGCTTCAGCACGAATCAACAACTGACAGATATCGCTGTAATTCAGCCCGGGATTGAGTTCGGCGAGCATGCCCACCCTCATCCAGTGTTCGGCCTGAGCGTTGATCGAACGGCTCAATGCCGCGCTGGCTGAGCGTATATTGTCGTGCATCTGTTCGGAAATCTTGACCAGTCCCATGTTTGACCTCGCGATGAATATACGAAGCATATACGTTTCGTATATTCATCCGCAACACGGTCTTTGACACTGTTCCCGGCGGATGGATCATGCAGAAGAAGCGGCAGCAGCGTCCGTCGCGCACTCCGACAACGAGGTTGCGAGCTGAGAAATCGCCTCTTGATCGTCCTCACTCAGTGCCCGGTAATGGGTAATGATTGCCCGCTCGGCATCGTTGAGGGTATCGGTCGCGATCGGCGTTCGTTTGCCGGAGAGCACGTAAAGGACATCAACGCCTTTCTTTCCAAGCGCTGCGAGGTAATCGGAACGAGGAATGCGTTCGCCGCTTTCGTACTTCCCTTGGGCATTGGCTTCTACGCCCCCAATCGCGCCGAATTCCTGTTGCGAGAGTCCGAGGCTTTTGCGTTCTTCTTTCAGGCGTGAACCAAGATCTTTCATAAACATGGGCCTCTGGTTTGACTATGTTTAAAGCAAGACCCCATTGGTCTGGGGGAGTTGCGATCGACCCGACAATTGTTCAAGCTGCGCGCTTTTGGGCCTCATGAAATCCCCATGATGGCCGATAGATTCGGATGGAGAGCTTGTCATTTTTCATGGCAACCCGATTTTTGCAGTTCGGAGACCAGACGTGATTACATTTTTGCTCGGTTGGTGCGTTCTATCCGTAATAGGCACTCTGATTGCCCTGAGCCTGATCAAAACAGGCAAGGCGCGTCAGCCGGAGGCCGATCAGACCCAAGCGCCGGCGCTTCAGATTGCCGTGGCAGCCGCATCGGCTCAGAAGCACTGAGCCCGCCACTCAACTGCACTGCGCTACTAACCGGATCCTGTCCAATACCTTAGTCCTGTCGAGCGATGTGCGGGGGAATCATTCCGCCGCAGATGGCCCGTGCCCACCTGAAAAAAATTCGTTGTTCGAAACAAACGCCAGGTCCACCTGGCTGGCGCTGAACTGACGCACTCCCGCTGCAAGGGCAAGGAAGTCTTCGCGCTGCATCTCATTACCCCAGACGCTGCTGAAGGTAGGCTCTGCGGCCTGGACATTGAATGCAATGCTGGTTTCGGCTTGATTCATGAGCATGGTCGATCCCTTTTCACTGAATACTGTTTAAACATACAGTATTTTCATCGCACTCCAAACGCAAGTCATGATTCGACGAGCGGTCGCTCGATGTCGTGGATCGACAAAGCCTGTTCTCTCAGCAGTCGACATCGATGGTCAGCGCTACGAAGCAGCATCAGGCAAGAACGGGGCAGTATTCGAATAACGCCAGGACGGCTCTGGGACATAGCCTGCAAAGGTTCATAAGCGCCGCCTTTCGGGAGCGCTTTCGCCTGTTTGCGAGGCTAAACCATGAAAACCATCATCGCGTTACTGGTGACATTGATTCTGGCCGCTGTCAGTGCCAGCGCACTGGCCATGCCATGTGGCAACGCCAGCAAATTGTCCAACGAGGCCCTCGACAGCCAGCATTTGATGCGCCTGAACGTCGCCCAGGAAAGCCCGGTTGTTCTGAAGCGTCCGGGCAGGCTGCCAATACTGCAGGCTTAAGCGCTGGCAAGTGCCCTGAGACGATTCAAATCATCTGTCGACAGCACGATTCCCTCTGCCAGGGATTGTTCACGCTGCCGGTACCGGCGATCGCCGGGCATGCGCTGCTGACCCACACCGTGCATCTGCCTGACCAGTTCTTCGCTGCGCTCGGCAAACGCGTGACCGCTGCCCTTGTCCGGATCAATGACGATGATCATCTGGCCGGTCCATGGGGTTTGCGCGCCCGGTTTGGTGGACATGTCAAAACCGAATGAGAAGTTGCCGCCGGTCAATGCGGCAGACAGCAGCTCGACCATCATCGACAACGCCGACCCTTTGTAACCGCCGAAGGGCAAGAGGGCGCCGCCATCCAGGATCGCCTTGGGGTCTTCGGTTGGCTGTCCGGCGCGATCCACGCCCATGCCCGGTGGCAACATGCGCCCTTCCCTCGCGGCAATCTGCACGTCGCCATGGGCAATGGCGCTGGTCGCCATGTCGAAAACAATAGGCTGGCCCCCTGCACGAGGCGCAGCGAACGCAATCGGGTTGGTGCCGAACAACGGTTTTTGCGCATCATGAGGGACCACGCAAGTCATGCTGTTGACCACGCTCAACGCCACCAGCCCTTCCTGAGCGAAAGGCTCGACGTCTGGCCACAGCGCGGCGAAATGGTGCGAGTTGCGGATCGCCAGGATTGCAATGCCGGCCGTGCGTGCTTTCTCGATCAGCAGCGCCTTGGCGGCTTGCATCGCAGGCTGGGCAAAGCCACCGCCTGCGTCCACCCGCACGAAACCGGCACCGACATCCTCGACCTTCGGCACGGCCTGGCCATCGACCCAACCTGCCGCCAGTGACGACAGGTAACCCTTGATTCGAAAGATCCCGTGACTGTGCGACCCGTCGCGTTCCGCACTGGCGCAGTTTTCGGCCAAAACGGCCGCCACCTCAGCCGATGTGCCGTGGCGCACGAATATCTGGCGCAGCAGTTCGGTCAGGTCGCTGAAGGAAATCGACTGGGTGTCTACGGGATCGCGGGGTGAAGACATCTGAAGCTCCGGTGTGATTATTGGAAGTGGAAGCCGAACAGAACGTAAGCGTCTGGAGAGTACTGTGCGCCAGCAAATGGGTAAACTGCGCGACGGCGACTGCCTCACGTTCGCCTTCAGCCGATTAAGGATCGATCCATGGATTGTCAGACCCTCGTTCTCGGCGCCGGTATTGTCGGCGTCTGTTCCGCACTGCACCTGCAAGCCGCAGGCCAGAGCGTCATCTTGCTTGATCGTGACGAACCCGGCCGGGGCACCAGTCATGGCAACGCGGGCCTGATCGAGCGTTCCAGCATCATTCCCTATGCGTTCCCTCGCGAATGGTCGCGCCTGCTGCGCTACGGTCTCAACCAGCAGTCGTCGATGCGCTTCAGCCCTGTTTTTCTGCCACGCCTCGCGCCCTGGCTGCTGCAATACTGGCGGCAGTCTTCGCCCGACAACCTGGCCAAGGCAAGCCGCGCCATGCTGCCGCTGATCGAGCGCTGCGTCACGGAGCATGACCTGCTGGCAGAGGCGTCGGGCATGACCGGTTTGATGCGCGCCAAAGGTTGGATCGAGTTCTACCGCGATCAGCGCGAATTCGATCTGGCCGTCGCCGACGCTAAAACCTACGCTGCGTACGGATTGCGCTACGACATTCTCGATGCGGTTCAATTACGTGATCGGGAGCCAAACCTCAGCGGCGCCGTGGGCGGCATCCATTGGCTCGACCCGAAAAGCGTGACCGATCCCGGTGCGTTGGTGCGCGGTTACGCCGCCTTGTTTGTGCAACGTGGCGGCGTGCTGCTCAAAGGTGATGCACGTAGCCTGCGTCAGCAGGCTGAAGGTTGGCGGGTCGAAAGTGAGGACGGGGTGGTCAATTCCCGGCAGGTGGTCGTGGCGTTGGGTCCACAATCGGCGGACGTGTTTTCGCGGTTCGGGTATCGCATTCCGCTGGCGATCAAGCGTGGCTATCACATGCACTACGCGTCACAACCAGGCGCCACGCTGGAGCACTCCGTGATCGACGCCCAGGCAGGGTATGTGCTGGCGCCCATGGCACGTGGCATTCGGCTGACCACCGGGGTTGAGTTCGCGGCCAGTGATGCGCCCGCCAACGAGATTCAGCTGCGTCGCTGCGAAGCCATCGCGCGCCAGCTTTATCCGCTGGGTGAGCGCCTGGACGCCGAACCGTGGCTGGGGCGCAGGCCGTGCTTGCCCGACATGCGCCCGGTCATCGGTGAGGCGCCCCGTCATCCGGGTCTGTGGTTCAACTTCGGCCATGCTCATCATGGCTTGACGCTCGGGCCGGTGACGGGACGACTGCTGGCGGACATGATGACGGGCAAGCCGACATTCACCGATCCAGCGCCTTACAGTCCGGCGCGTTTCCGGTAACTGATCGGCTTGTGGCAGGACGATCGGCGTAAACGCCGATCACTTCACCAACGGCATCAACCGTTTCTGGAAGAACAGGCGCTGGTGGCCCGGCGGGTAGTCATCCAGATGGCCGAATTCCTCATAGCCGTGTTTGCGATAGAACTCCGGTGCCTGGAAATCGAAGGTATCGAGCCAGATCCCGACGCAGTTCCGCTCACGGGCAAATAATTCGGCGCTGTCCATCAACTGGCTGCCCATCCGCTGCCCACGCGCCTGTTCGGGGACGACCAGCAATTCGATGAACAGCCAGCGGTAAAGGATCCGTCCATGCAAACCACCCAAGACCGCATCGGTGTTCTCATCTCGCACAAAGAACGCGAATTTTTCCGACAGCCCATCACCCGCTTTCTCAGCGTTGTACGCTTTGAGCGGTTCCAGGATCTGTAGGCGTTCATCTTCGTCTGGATTGCTTTTGAATTCGATCCGCACACTCATGCGCCGCTTCCTGCTGACGTGAAATAGGATGGCAAGGGTGTCGGATTCGATGGGAGGAGTAAAGCCAGGAAGCCACAGAGCGAGAACATCGCGCGATGTTCCCGCGGGTAACGCGAACGAGCGGCTGAGCGCCGTCGGATCAGTCTTTCTGGTCGCGCAACACGTTGCCGGAGGTGGCGTCGATGCGGAACTCATACGTCAGGCTGTCCGCCTTGCGACCCTCACCTTCCCAGTAACCATGGTCGTCCGCTTCGATCTTGTAGATCTCGGTGTAGCCCGCCGACTTGGCCTTTTCGATCGCTTTCTCGATGGTGATCCAACCCGGGGCGGGTTTGTCTGCCAAGGCAAATTGAGCAGTGGTCAGTGCAGCGGTGGCAAGGACGGCAGCGGTAAGTTGTTTAATCATGTTTGAACTCCATTTCCCTTCGCGGGCTTTATGACATGCGAATTTTTGGAGTTCCCGAAGAAAAAAATAGTTCAGGCGAGGTTGTGTAACCGAGTGATGCAGTCCTCTGGCGGGCGCAGAAAAACGCCCGCTCCCGCCGAAAACCGGTCAAAGAAACGTGGCCGGAATGAGGTGTCCGCAATCAGCGCTTGACCTTGCGACGCAAGACGCCGTTCAGGACGACAACCACCACCGCGACGAAAATGGCGATGTACTGGAAGGTCTTTTCGTCGAGCACGCCGATAGTCTGCAGGTGCGACAGGCCGAGCATGATGACCAGCACGCTCAGGGCGATGATGATCGAATAAATAAGACGCTGTTTGTTAGTCATTGCAGGTTTCCTGAAAACGGTCGAAATCGTGTGCGCGACGCAAATGCGCCCGACATGTTACGCCCTCGAAGCGCTGCTGGCATCCCGAAGCGCCGGCCGAACCTGCGGCGAAGCGTCTCGGTCGGCGTTCCTTGTCACTATGACGTGGTTTAATACGCCCAATTGTGTAGGAAATTTCACTGTTTTTGTTAAGGAGTCCCCAATGCCCCATGAAGGCAGCCCGCTGCAGGTTGCAGTCGTGTTCCTGCTCGCCGCCGTTGTGACCGTACCGCTGGCCAAACGGCTGCAACTAGGCGCGGTCATCGGTTACCTGATCGCAGGCGTGATCATCGGTCCCGCAGGCCTCGGCCTGATCGGCGATCTGGAGAGCGTGTCGCACATCTCCGAGCTGGGCGTAGTCCTGCTGCTGTTCATCATCGGGCTTGAGCTGTCGCCAAAACGGCTTTGGGTCATGCGTAAATCGGTGTTTGGGGTTGGCCTGGCGCAGGTGCTGCTCACCGGTGTCGTGATCGGTGCCGTCGCCCTCTTCGGCTTCGGCCAGCCTCTGAACAGCGCGGTCGTACTGGGTCTGGGCCTGGCGTTGTCATCGACGGCGTTCGGCCTGCAAAGCCTGGCCGAGCGCAAGGAACTGAACGCGCCGCACGGCCGCCTGGCCTTCGCCATTTTGCTGTTCCAGGACATCGCCGCCATTCCGCTGATTGCCTTGGTGCCGATGCTCGCGGGCGGCGATCACAACGCCAGTTCCAGCGACTCATTGCGTCACGCCCTGCAAGTGCTTGGCGGCATCGCCATCGTGGTGGTCGGCGGTCGCTACTTGCTGCGCCCGGTGTTTCGCATCGTCGCCAAGACCAAGCTGCAGGAAGTGTCCACCGCCACGGCGTTGCTGGTGGTGATCGGTACGGCATGGCTGATGGACCTGGTCGGCGTGTCCATGGCCTTGGGCGCGTTCCTGGCCGGTCTGCTGTTGGCCGACTCGGAATACCGCCATGAGCTTGAATCACAGATCGAGCCGTTCAAAGGGCTACTGTTGGGCCTGTTTTTCATTAGCGTCGGCATGGGCGCCAATATTGGATTGTTGTTCAGTTCGCCGATTCTCGTGCTGGGTCTGACCCTTTTGCTGATCGGCCTCAAGCTGCCCTTGCTGTTTGTGGTCGGTCGTCTGGCCGGTGGTCTGGGCAAGCAAAGCGCGTTGCGCCTTGGTCTGGTGCTGGCCGCCGGTGGTGAGTTCGCCTTTGTGGTGTTCCAGATCGGTCGTGACAAAGGTCTGTTCGATGCGGGCCTGTACGACACGCTGGTGCTGACCATCACCCTGTCGATGGCGCTGACTCCGCTGTTGCTGCTGGTCCTGGCCCGCTGGCTCAAGCCCAAGCCAGTGCACAAACCCGTGCCGGATGAATACCGCGAAATCGAATCCGACAACCCTCGCGTCGTCATCGCCGGCATGGGCCGGATGGGCCAGATCGTCGCGCGTATCCTGCGCGCACAGAAGATTCCGTTCGTGGCGCTGGACACGTCGGTGGAAACCATCGAGTTCACCCGAAGCTTCGGTAATGTGCCGGTGTTTTACGGCGACCCGTTGCGCCCGGAGATCCTGCGCGCGGCCAAGGTTGATCAGGCCGAGTATTTCGTCATTGCCACCGACGATCCGGACACCAACATCAAGACCGCCGAGTTGGTGCGCAAGCTGTACCCGCACCTGAAGATCATTGCCCGGGCGCGTAACCGCCAGCACGTCCATCGTCTGATGGACCTGGATGCGCAAGCCGTGCGGGAAACCTTCTACTCCAGCCTTGAGATGACCCGCCGCACACTGATCGGCCTGGGCTTGAGCGAAACGCAGGCGGCCGCGCGCATCGCCCGGTTCAAGCGTCACGACGAACAGGTGCTCAATCGCCAGCACCTGATCTACGACGACGCCGCGAAAGTCATGCAGAGTGCGCTGGAGGCCAGAACCGAACTGGCGGAACTGTTCGAGTCCGACCGCATGGACGAAGAAGCTGAAGAGGCCGCCAAAGGCTAAGCCCATCAGCGGGAGGAATCAGCGGCTCAGCGCGACCACGAATTCCAGAAAGGCGCGCACTTTCGCCGGCGGCAAATGCCGAGACGGGTACAACGCGTACAGCGGGAAGTACTCGTCCGGCCAGTCCGCAAACAGCTCGATCAGCCGTCCGTCGCTGATCGCGGCCTCTACCCCCAGCTCCAGCACCTGCGCCACGGCCTGCCCTTCTTCGCAGATGCGGTGCATCGTACCCACATCATTGACCATCAGGCGCCCGCGCGTATTGACGATGAGTCGCTCGGCGCCCCGATGAAATTCCCACGGAAACGGCCGTCCGGTCTGCGAATCCCGAAAATCGATACACACATGTTCGGGGCTTTCGAGGTCGGTGGGATGCTTTGGCCGACCGTGCTTTTTCAGGTAAGCCGGCGATGCCACAGTCAAGACGCGGGTCTTGAGTAACTGTCGCCCGATCAGCGAAGACGACGGTTGCTCGCCAAACCGCACCGCCAGATCGACCCCATCGGCAACCAGATCGCCCAGTTGCTCGCGAGTCAGCAGATCCAGTTCCAGTTCAGGATAAGTCGCCATGAAGTCGCCCAGCGCCGGCGCCAGAATCAGCCGGGAAAAATACGGATCGACGTTGACCCGCAGACGTCCTCGTACCGCCGTGGCACTGCCTGACGCCAGTGTCGCCGCCTCTTCCAGACCGGCCAGCAGCGGCGCGATGTCCTCATACAATCGTCGCCCCTCATCGGTCAGCTTGACTGAGCGCGTGGTGCGATCAAACAGCCGAATGCCCAGCCGGGCCTCCAGGCGAGCAATGGCGCGGCTCACGCCTGACTGGGTCATGTCGAGCACATCGGCCGCTTTCACAAAACTGCCGGTATCGACCACGGCCGACAGAACCCCCATCCCGCTCGCCAAACGTCCGTCAAAACTCATTAGTGACTCCTTGGCATGCATTCAATGACACTCATGCTATCGGAGAATCAACCACGCCGGCGTAATACTGCCCGAATCGGCGACGCGAGGTCGCCCTCGATGAGGTATTGAGCATGTACACAATCATGGGCGTCACCGGGCAAGTGGGCAGCGAAGTCGCGCGTCACCTGTTGGCAGCGGGCAAGCCGGTGCGCGCGGTGGTGCGCAGTGCCGAGAAAGGCCAGCCCTGGGCCAGGCAAGGTTGCGATGTCGCGATCGCCGACGTGGACGACCTGTCTGCTTTGACGCAGGCTTTTCAGAACAGCACGGCGGTGTTCGTCCTGTTGCCACCCAATTTCTCACCGTCCGAAGGGTTTCCAGAAACCCGCAAGGTCATCGCCCACCTGCATGATGCCTTGGCCGCGGCTCGTCCCGGCAAAGTCGTGTGCCTCTCCACCATCGGCGCCCAAGCCACTCAGCCTAATCTGCTGAATCAACTGCAATACCTGGAACAACGCCTGAGTTCGCTTGAACTGCCCGTGACGTTTCTGCGGCCCGGTTGGTTCATGGAAAACTGCGTGTGGGACGTCGAGCCCGCCGTTCAGACCGGCGTGATCCCAAGCTTTTTACAACCGCTGGACAAGCCCGTACCGATGATTGCCACGGCCGATGTCGGTCGCGTTGCGGCCGAGTTGTTGCAGGAACAGTGGTTCGGCAAACGCATCGTCGAACTGGAGGGCGAGCAACACGTCACGCCCAATCAGATCGCCGAAACGTTCACTGAACTGCTGGGCAAGCCGGTGACCATGCAGGTCGTCCCCAGGGAGACCTGGCACGCACTGTTCACCTCGCAAGGCATGAGCAACCCGGTGCCGCGCATGCAGATGCTCGACGGTTTCAACGAAGGCTGGATTCGCTTCGAAGGCCTGCCGCGCAAAGGCCGTGTCGGCCTTGAGAGCGTGCTAAAAGGCCTGTTGGCCCGACACGCTTGATCACCGCTCGCGAGACGCTTTTACGTGCTCGATGAAGCGCGTGACCGCCGGCGCTTTCTCGTAGCGCCGGTGGATCAATGACAGGTACGAGGTCGGCTGACAGTCTTCGATGCGCCTGAATACGACGTTCGGCAAGGTGATGTGATCGACCACTGACTCCGGTACCACCGCCACGCCTTGCCCGAGACTCACCAAGGCAATCACCGACACCAGACCGCCGGGCTGCGGGCCCAGCGTCGGGGCGAAGCCGCCTTGGGCGGCGACTTCCAGTGTTCCGGAGATCTGTTCGGGAAGGATGAATGTCTCCGCCTGCAAGTGTATGGCGTTGATCACCTTGAGCTTGCACAGCCAGGCGCTGGCCGGGAGCGCCAGAGCAAAGCCCTCGGTCAGCAGCTTCACCGCGCTGACGGACTCCGGCAGGCTCATGGGCGAACGAATGAAGCCCACGTCCAGCCGCCCCTCTTCGATCATCCGGGGCAAGGCCGGCATGAGGTACTCGGTGAAGATGAAATCGACATCGGCGTAGCGCTGGCGAAACTCGCCGACCTGACGCTGCAGCACACCTGAGAACACCGCAGACGCGACATACCCCAGCTCGATTCTCCCCGCCTCGCCACGCCCGGCGCGCTGCACGTTGTATTGCGCCGTTTCGAATTGCCGCACGGCCAGCTCCGCTTCGATCTGCAAGGCGCGACCGGCATCGGTCAGGCGGACTTCCCGTTGCTCGCGCACGAACAGTCTCGTGCCCAGCGCGCTTTCGAGGTCTTGAATCTGCCGGGTCAGCGTGGGGGGCGCGATGCCCAACTGCTCGGCCGCCCGGGTGAAGTGTCGGTGCCGGGCGACGGCAAGAAAGTAGCGAAAGTGACGGATTTCCATCGGTCGTTACCTGAAAGGTAATAAAAACGTTCGGGACGGGTAACGAAGCATAGGCCATCCAGCGGTATTGTGAACCCGCCGCCAATCCATAATGGGCGTGAGCCTGCAGACCAGTATCGCAAACATTAGCTAGAACCTAATTTGTCGCCGGAGTCATCGCCATGCCGTTAGCCAGCGCCCGAATCGTCAGCCCTCGCATGACCCTGATCACCGCCTCCGGCGTGTGTTCGCTGATCGTGCTCGACACCAACATCGTTGCGGTGACGCTGCCCAGTATTGCGCGCGACCTCGGCGCCGGGTTCGCCGACATCGAGTGGGTGGTCAGCGCCTACATGCTGGCCTTTGCGGCATTGCTGCTGCCTGCGGGCAGCCTCGCCGATCGCTTCGGCCGCAAGAAGATGCTGCTCACCGGCCTGGTGCTGTTCATTCTGGCGTCGGTCGGCTGCGGCGCGGCGCCGACTATCCTGCTGCTCGACATCGCGCGAGCCATCAAAGGCGTCGGTGCAGCCCTGCTGCTGACCTCGGCACTGGCGACCATCGGCCATGTCTTCCATGACGAGGCCGAGCGGGCCAAGGCCTGGGCGTTTTGGGGCGCATGCATGGGCGTGGCGATGACCGCTGCGCCGACGGTGGGCGGACTGATCGCCGAGCTGCTCGGCTGGCGCTGGATTTTCTTTCTCAACCTGCCGGTCGGCCTGATCCTGCTCAGCATGGTGATGCGCAACATCGGTGAATCACGCAACGAACAATCGGCGCGCCTCGACCCGTGGGGCAGCCTGTTTTTCAGTGCCAGTCTGCTGAGCCTGATCTGGGGCCTGATCGAGGCCAACCGGATAGGCTGGGAGAACCCGCTGACCTTTGCCCGCCTGATGGGCGGCGGCCTGCTGCTGGCACTGTTTTTTATGGCTGAACGTGTGCAACGCCGCCCGATGGTGGACTTACAGCTGTTCAAATCGCCCAGGTTCGTCGGCGCACTGCTGGGGATGTTTGCCTACGCCGGGTGCGCGCAGGTGATGATGACATTGCTTCCGTTCTACCTTCAGAACGGTCTGGGTTTCAGCGCGATTGATTCAGGGCTTGGCATGTTGCCGTTCGCAATCACCATGCTGCTCTTCCCGCGTCTGGGACCAGGACTGTCGCGCCATCTGTCGCCGGCGGCGATGATGGCGTTGGGGCTGACGCTGGTCAGCGCCGGCAACCTGTTGTGCGCCTGGGCAACGTCAATCGGCGGCTATCCGGCGTTTGCACTGGCCATGGCGGTGACCGGCGCCGGTGCAGGTCTGCTCAACGGCGACACGCAGAAAAACATCATGGCCTGCGTGCCCCGCGAACGCACCGGCATGGCGTCGGGCATGAGCACCACCATGCGTTTTAGCGCGATCATGCTGGCGGTCGGCATTTACGGTGCGCTGCTCGCAAGCCACACCTTGAATGCGCTGGACATCAACCTGCACAACACTGCGCCCGCCTGGCTTGATCAGGCCGAATTCATTGCGTCCCGCGTGGTGGCCGGGGACATGACGGCTGCCTTGCAATCCGTCAGTGCCGGCGCTCGCGAGGTGGTTCAGCCGCTGGCGCAGCAGGCGTTTGTGACGGGATTCGCATCGGTGTTGTGGGTCGCAGGAATCGTCGGTCTGTTCGCCGCGGTGCTGGTGGGCACGTTGATGCGCAAGCCCATCCCGACAGTGCAACTGAGCGTCGCCTGATCAGTCTTGCCGCTTGAGCCATTCCCCAGGCGGCAGGCCCATTTCCAGCACGAACGCACGGGTCAGCGCCGCCTGTGAGCTGTAGCCCACCGATGCGGCAATGATCTTCAGCTTCACACCCTGCTTCATCAGGTCCCGGGCCAGTTTCATCCGCCAGCCGGTGAGGTAGGCGATGGGCGACACGCCCACCACCTTGAGGAACTGCGCCGAGAATTTGCTCCGCGACATGCAGGCCACTTGCGCCAAATCCTTGAGGCTCCAGTCGCGGTCGGGGTTCAGGTGAATCTCGTTGATGGCCTTACCCAGTTGCGGATCGAGGATGGCGATTAGCCCGCCTCTGGCAATCATGCCGGTCTCGATTGCCCGCCTCACCAGCACGATCAGAATGTATTCGAACAGCACGCTCAAGCCTTTGCGATGCCCGGCACGCTGTCCTCTGAACTCGGCCAGCAACGCCTGGATCACGGGCACCACAGAATCAATGTCCCTGAACGGGAACACCAGCGTGTCGGTCACCCCCAGCGGAAACGAACGCCCCATGCTCACCCCGAACTCGAACGTCGCGCAGAGGATCTCGGCGCCCTGTTCAGTGGTCGGTTGCAGCGCGTAGCGGCAGGTGCTCGGACACAGCAAAACCGTCGGTCCGTCCAGAACGATACGCGGGTGTCCGGGACGAATCAGATCCAGCCCACCGTTCTCCACGATATGAATAAAGGCCGTGCCGTCGGGCTTGTTGATGTCCAGGGTGTCGAACACGGTCCCGGCGTAAAACAGCCGTCCGTTCATGTGGATTCGGTCGAAAAACTCGGATAACGCGTCCATTGAGTCACTTCGGGCAAAAAAGGCGGACGCCGGGACAAAACTCCCGCGGCGCATTGGTCGAGGATAACCCTCCTTGCTGGCCACCACCGCGCACCCGTCGGCCGAGCCCGCAAGAGGTTATTCCAATCCGAGGAGCCTCACAATGAGCACTGATTCCAGCCATCCCGACAGCGTCAAAGCGATCTATCAAGACCCCATCAACCCTGCATTGCCTGACGTCGGCATGAAGCTCGACCTGTCGCGCACGGCGTTGGTCGTGATCGACCCGCAGGTCGACTTTCTAAGCCCCGAAGGCGTGGCCTGGCCGCTGGTGGGCAACAGCGTCACTGAAAACGGTGTGGTCGGTCATCTGGGCCAACTGTTCGAAGCCGCCAGGAACGCTGGCATCGCGGTCGCCATCTCGCCGCACTATTACTACCCTTGCGACCATGAGTGGGAGCACGGCGGACCGCTGGAAAAAATGATGCACGACATCGGCATGTTCGACCGCGCTTCGCCGCTTGACCTGAGCGGGTTCGACAGCTCCGGCGCTGACTTCATGCCGCAGTTCAAGCCTTTCATTCTCGACGGCAAGACCATCATCTGTTCGCCGCACAAGGTGTACGGCCCGCAAACCAACGACCTGACCCTGCAACTGCGCAAGAAAGGCGTGTCTCAGGTGATTCTTGCCGGCATGGCCGCCAACCTGTGCGTCGAATCTCACCTGCGCGATCTGGTCGAGCAAGGCTTCGAAGTCGCTGTGGTACGTGATGCGACCGCCGCCCCGCAAATACCCGAAGGCGATGGTTACCATGCCGCGCTGATCAACTACCGGTTCATCGCCAGTGCGTTGTGGACGACCGAGCAGGTGCTGGAGAAGCTGAAGCAGCCGTAAAGCCCTGCGGCCAATGGCGATTATCCTGGGGAAGTCAGCTTGCTGAACAATGCAGTGGGTCAGCGGCATCGTCGGTGAATGACCCGCCGCATTCGTCCGAAGTGCGGCCCAGACCCTCGTCACCTCGGACGGCTCCTACAGGGTCCGCGTCGATGCACAACGTTGTATCCAGACCCCGCACCTGCGAGCGTGCTCGCGAAGCAGGCGGACATCAGGCAGTTATCTGTTTGCTGCGCCGCTGCGTTCGCGAGCACGCTCAACCCACGGATCATTGCATGGGCACAAAGATATTCTGGCGTATGGAATAACCCTCGCCGCGCTTCGTCATACGGGCTCAAGAAAGTCATCCACTCGATATGAGGAAGCCCACCATGAAAACCACACTGATCGCCCTTACTCTGACCGCGCTGAGCAGCTTCGCACTGACCGCGAACGCTGACGTGAAGAACATGCCGCAAGTTCAGGAATACACCTACGGCACCCAGGTCGACATCGCCGAAGTAACCAAGGCTCCGAAGCTGAACTTCTGCGGCGTACGTCCGGTGGACCTGGGTTATGTCGACCACATGGGCAAGGCGCACACCCTGCGCTACGAAACCAACGGCAACGCCTGCCTGGGCGACAACTGATTCGCAGGCCCCAGCCGCTGTACGAGAAAGGTCGCTTTCAACAATAACAACGGCGACCTCTCGCATTCATGACGACCCTCCAAATGCTGACGCCTGCGGTCGGCCTGGCCGGTACGCCATGGATCGCCGCGAATGAAGAGTGGCGGCGTCGAACGCCTAGCGCGCGGCCAGCGCCCACACGCGCGCCAGATCCCGAGCGCGGTCATGCAGCAGCGTCGCAGCATCGCGACAGGCCTGGTCCAGCGTCATCGGGCCACTGGTCAGGGCGAAGGCGGCGCTGATGCCGTGTTCGTAGAGATCGGCATAACCGTCGCCCAGTGTGCCCGCCAGTACAATCACAGGGACGTTCGCGCGTCCGGCGATTTTGGCAACGCCGAACGGCGTCTTGCCGCGCAAGGTCTGGGCGTCGAAACGCCCTTCCCCGGTGATCACCAGATCGGCCCCTTCCAGGGCGTCTGCCAGACCGGTGAGATCGGCCACCACGTCCACACCAGGCCGGAACGACGCGTTGAGATAGGCCTTGGCCGCAAAGCCCATGCCCCCTGCGGCGCCACTGCCGGGATGCTCACTGTCGTCCTTGCCCAGCACGCTGGCTGATTGTTTGGCGAAGTGACCCAGCGCGGCATCCAGCGCCAGGACCTGCTCAGGCGACGCGCCTTTTTGTGGCCCAAAGATATGCGAGGCGCCTTGGGCACCGCAGAGCGGGTTGTTGACGTCAGCGGCGACCTGGAATTGGACATCCTTGAGGCGCGGGTCCATGTGCTCGATCTCGATCCGCACGACCTTGCTCAGCGCCAGCCCGCCCGGCGGCAAGGGTTCGTCATTGCTGTCCAGAAAACGCGCGCCGAGGGCCGACAGCATGCCGGTTCCCGCATCGTTGGTCGCGCTGCCACCAATGGCCAGGATGATGCGCTGAGCGCCAGCCTCCAGCGCGGCGGCGATCAGCTCGCCGGTGCCGTAGGTGGTCGTGACCGTGGCGTCGCGCTGCTCCAGGGTCAGCAACTGCAAGCCGCTGGCCATGGCCATTTCGATGATGGCGGTGCGGGTGTCGGCCAGCCAGCCCCACTGCGCCTCCACCGGCTGACCCAGCGGTCCGGTCACCCGGTTTTTCATCCATTGCCCGTCGCACGCCGCCAGCACCGCCTCGATGGTGCCTTCACCGCCATCGGCCATGGGGCATTCCATCAGCTGTGCATCCGGCCAGACGTCACGCAGACCCGCAGCGATCGCTTGAGCCACACCTTGCGCGCTGAGGCTGTCCTTGAAGGAATCCGGGGCAATGACGATTTTCATGGTGTTCTCCTTGTTCGATAGTCGCGATCTTCTCACTACCGGCCATGTTTTCCGCCTGACCTGCGCACAACGGCCAAGCCATCCTGTTGTTCATTCGAACAAACCATCACGCGCGCGGCTTCACCGCGCCACCATCTGCATGCCCAGGTACAGCCGCAACAGGTCATCGGTGCGATACGGGTCGCAGCCGCTGACCTCGGCCACTTTCTCCAGCCGGTAACGCAAACTGTTGCGATGAATGCCCAACGCATCGGCGCAGGCCTGGCTTTCGCCGCTGTAATCGAACCAGGCGCGCAAGGTATCGAGCAATTGCCCGTTGCCCTGCAATTTCATGACCGGCTCGGCCACGCCCTCGGCCAGCCAGTCATGCCGGTTGCGCCAGAACAGCACCGACAGCCGGTGAGTCGCCAGGCGCAGCAGTTTTTGTTGCGGCTGAACGTGGCGGGCGTAATCGAGCAGGTCGCGGGCCGCGGCGCAGGCGTTGCGCAGCGACTCCAGATCCGCCGAAGGGTCGACCGTCGCCATGCGCAACACCGGCCAGCCTTGCTCATCGAACTGCTCCAGCAGCAGCGCGTCATCGCGGTCTTTACCGACCGCGCGGCACCAATACACCAGGCTCGGCTCGCAGGACACGCACCAGCTGTTGGCATAACGGCCGTTGAGCCACGCCGCAAGCTGCCCGGCATACGCCGCCTCTGCCGGCAGCTCGATCAGCACGGCCTGACGCGGCAACTGCGGCTGCAACCCGAATTGTTCCGCCTCGTCGATCAAATGCAGCGCGCTGTCACCCAACAGCAGACGCGACAGCAGGTCTTCGCTGCGCTGATGCCGCCACTGCTGATCGGCTTGCTGACGACGGTGCTCCATCAGCATCTCAGCGGTCATCCTGACCAACTCGGCGTACACCCGAACCTGGTCCGGTTCGCCGGTGATGCCCAATACCCCGACCAGCTTTTGATCCAGCATCAGCGGCAGGTTCACGCCTGGTCGGACGCCGTTTAACTGCTTGGCCGTGTGCGAATCGATCTCCACCACGCGGCTGTTGGCCAACACCAATTGAGCGCCCTCATGACGCGTATACAACCGCTCGGCCTCACCGCTGCCAATGATGATGCCCAGGTAATCCATCACGTTGACATTGCACGGCAGGATCGCCATTGCCCGATCGACGATGTCCTGGGCCAGGGCATGATCAAGGGCAAACATGGGGCACGTCCTTCGAGCGAGGTGATTGAAGATTCATACACATCACGACATGTTTTTATTGGTTGGGGGAGTCTGCCTGATTCTTGGTCTGAGTGCGATTGACCGCTAGCATGGCCGGCTCACTATAAGTAATATCAACATTAGACTTATTTAAGTCTTATAGGAGCTTATGAACAGGATCGCATGGACAAGGAAGGCCGTGAAACAGCTCCTCAAATTGCATTCGCGACATCAGGTTAAGATCAGGGATGCAATCACCCGACTGGAAGAAATGCCCAACGTCGTCAACGTAAAAAACCTGGCCAATCACGCTTATGGATACAGACTGCGGGTGGGCGATTATCGGGTCCTGTTCGATTGGGACGGCGGCATCAAAATCGTCAGTATTCAGGAGATAACGAAACGCGATGAGCGCACCTACTAATAACGTTCAGATAATCAACGGTCCCGATGGTAAACCTGCTTTCGTGGTCATTCCTTATGACGAATACGTCCATCAGCACGGAGGGAATGATCTTATTCCGCATGAAGTCGTCAGTCAGATCGTCGACGGTTCCACTCCAATCAGGGCTTGGCGAGAACACCTGGATCTGACGCAGGAAGAAGTCGCGACAAGGCTCGGTATCTCGCAACCGGCGTATGCGCAACAGGAGTCGGTAGCACGCCCCCGTAAAGCCACACGTGAAAAGATTGCCAAGGCCTTCGGAATCCGTCCTGACCAACTGGACGTTTAGAACGACTGCTGCTTTGCCACCTCCAGCCTGCGAGACTTCCACTTGCGTCTACCCCGCCTAGCCCTGCTCCTCTCACTGCTCACCCTGCAAGCCTGCGCGTCCAGTGATGTGCCGCTGGGTCAGGCGAGTTTTGCCGGGTATCGTCAACAGACCCTCGAATGGCTCCAGGCCAATCGTACGTTTCAGACCGACGACCGCAATGCGGAGCTGTCGTGGAATGCCCCTCGTGAATGGCGGCCCCGTGGCATTGCCAAGCGAGGCATTCTTCTGGTGCATGGCCTTGGGGATTCACCTTTTTCGTTTAACGATGTCGGGCAAACGCTCGCCGGGCAGGGATTTCTGGTGCGCACGGTCTTGTTGCCTGGGCACGGCAGCAAGCCTGCGGACATGCTCGATGTGACCTTGAAGCAATGGCAGCAGGTGGTGCGCGAGCAGGCGCAAATCATGAAAAGCGAGGTGCCCGCAGTGTATCTCGGCGGTTTTTCCACTGGTGCCAATCTGGTGCTGGATTACGCCTACGAGCACCCGGAAATTGAGGGATTGGTGCTGTTTTCCCCTGCCTTCAGGCCGGAAAACACCTACGCCTGGCTCACGCAATATATCGGCTGGTTCCGGCCCTGGCTGGCGAGTCCGAATGACGGTGTCCGTCCCATGCAAACGCCGGTGCGTTACCTGAATGTGCCCACCAACGGCTTCGCCCAGTTCTACCGCAGTGCGCAACTGGCGCAGGGCCATCTGGCGGACCGCCCCTACAGCAAGCCCGTATTTATCGCGATTACCCAGCACGACTCGGTGCTCGACACCGCGTATGTACTCAACTCGTTCAATACACGATTCAGCCACCCGGAGAGTCGGTTGATCTGGTACGGCGACAGCCCCGCAACCGCCGCGAAAACGCCCCGGGTGCTGGTGCGCAATGACTACCTGCCGCAAGACCGCATCGCCCAGTTCTCGCACATGGGTTTGATGTTTTCACCGGATGATCCCCTGTACGGCAAGGACGGGAAACAGCGAATCTGCTGGAACGGTCAGCAGGCCGAGGACATGCAAAAATGCTTGAACGGCGAACCGGTGTGGTATTCGGACTGGGGGCATCGCGAACCGGGCAAGGTCTTTGCGCGACTGACGTTCAACCCGTATTTCGAGTGGCAGATGGGCGTGATGATGGGGGTTTTGGGTTCGGCAGATTAAAGCCGCACGCCTCCACTGTGGGAGCGAATTCATTCGCGATTCGCCGGTATAGGCAACACAGCCTTGTCGTCTGGCAAATTTTTCGCGAATGAATTCGCTTCCACAGGGATTCGGGCGCTCGCCGGTGATGCAGTCACTCCACCGGCGCCAGCCGCTCGCGACTGTTGCTCAGGTGCGTCCACATCGCCGCCCGCGCAGCATCCGGGTCTTGCCTGCGAATGGCGGCCAGTATCGCTTCATGTTCGAGGTTTGCCAGATACGCATGATGGGTGAGACTGCTGCCCGCCCGTTCGCTTGAAGCGATGCGGCTGCGAGGGATGACTGCGCTGCCCAGATTCTGCAGGATCTCGACGAAGTAAGGATTGCCGGTTGCCTCGGCGATCAACAGGTGAAAACGCCGGTCGGCTTCCACGCAACTGTCTTCCTTGGCGAGCAAGTCCTGATAATCGTCCAGCGCCATGCGCATCTTCGTCAGTTGATCGGGCGTGCGACGCTGCGCCGCCAGCGCGACCGCCTGGGTTTCGAGGCCCATCCTCAGCTCGATGATGTGACGCACGCTAAACGCCGTCTCGACCTTCAAATGCAACCCGCTCTGCTCCGAGCGGGCCAGGACGAACGTGCCCTTGCCCTGATGGGTTTCCACCAACCCCGACGCCTGAAGCTTGGAGATCGCCTCGCGTACTACCGTGCGACTGACGCCGTGCTCGCGCACGATCTCGCTTTCGGAAGGCAGCTTTTCGCCGGGTGCGATCGAACCCATCAGAATGCGCTGGCTGAGGTCGGTGACCAGATCGGTCGCCAGGTTGTGCTGGCGGCGCTTGGGAATCGCTCGTTCAGGGATTTGCATGACTAAGTTGTCCGATCAGTGACGGGTATGAGCCAAAAACCGGCGTTGACTCACTTGTATTTTTTCAATGTGACAGGTCAAGAGAACATCGCGCACCGTGCGCCTCGATCAACCGCTTCCACCTCTTTAGCCCTCGCAAATCCGGGCCTCACAAGCCTGCGAAAGCACTCATCCAACTTGTCAGACAGGCAAGCCTATGCCGACGAAATATTTCCCGCAAGTCCCGCAAAATCGCTTGCAGAGCGCCATCGTACTTGTATGATGACTGGCAACAAGGCGCACACACCTTGTCACACACAATCGAAGTAACAACCCGCATAAAAATAATCAGTGGGAGTTAACCAGCGTGAACACATCCTCATCCCGGGTGAATGACGCCCCCGATTCCGCGTTGCTGTCAGCGGTGTCCAAGGTCAAACGCCACATCCTGCCTTTGTTCGTCATCATGTTCATCGTCAACTACATCGACCGGGTCAACATCGGCTTCGTTCGTAGTCACATGGAACACGATCTGGGCATTGGCGCTGCCGCCTATGGTTTCGGTGCCGGCCTGTTTTTCATCGCTTACGCACTGTTTGAAGTGCCCTCCAACATTCTTCTGCAGAAAGTCGGCGCACGCATCTGGCTGACGCGGATCATGTTCACCTGGGGCCTGGTTGCGTGCGGCATGGCCTTTATCCAGACCGAAACCCACTTCTATATCCTGCGTTTCCTGCTGGGTGTTGCCGAAGCCGGCTTCTTTCCGGGCGTGATCTATTATTTCACCCGCTGGTTGCCTGGCGTGGAGCGCGGCAAGGCCATCGCCATCTTCCTCAGCGGTTCCGCCTTCGCCTCGCTGATTTCCGGCCCGCTCTCCGGCCTGTTGCTGCAGATCGAAGGCCTGGGTTTCCATGGCTGGCAGTGGATGTACTTCATCGAGGGCATGTTCTCGGTGGTGCTGTGCTTCTTCGTCTGGTTCTGGCTGGACTCCAAGCCGCACGACGCCAAATGGCTGAGCGCTGCCGAAAAAGATGCGCTGGTCAACGCGATTGACGCCGAACAACGAGCCCGCGAAGCCGCAAGCCCGGTGAAACTGTCCATCGGCAAGCTGCTCAAGGATCCGCAGATCATCCTGTTCTGCCTGATGTATTTCTTTATTCAGCTGACGATCTACGCGGCCACCTTCTGGCTGCCGAGCATCATCAAGAAGATGGGTGACCTGAGCGACTTCCAGGTCGGGCTGTACAACTCGATCCCCTGGTTCATCGCCATCGTCTGCATGTACGGCTTCGCCGCGCTGTCCGCCAAGTGGAAGCACCAGCAAGCCTGGGTCGCCGCAGCGTTGCTGATCGCAGCCGCCGGGATGTTCATGTCCACCACGGGCGGTCCGGTGTTTGCCTTCGTGGCGATCTGTTTTGCGGCCATGGGCTTCAAATCGGCCTCGTCGCTGTTCTGGCCGATCCCGCAGGGCTGCCTCGATGCGCGCATCGCGGCCGGCGTCATCGCCCTGATCAACTCGGTGGGCAACCTGGGCGGCTTCGTTGCACCCACGACCTTCGGGATCCTCGAACAACAGACCGGATCGATCCAGGGTGGCCTGTATGGCCTCACCGCCACCTCGATCATCGCGGCGATTCTGGTGTTCACCGTACGCACTCAGCCCAAGCCCGGCGCCGTGCCGGTGGCGAAGGTCGATGCCACGCCCAGCCACTCCTGACACTCTGAACCTCGTTTTGACGGCGCCCTCGCGGCGCCCTGTAAACCCAAGGATTTAGCCATGACCACACAGCACTCCGGCAGCACCCCAGTCATCACCGAGATGCACGTCATTCCGGTTGCAGGCCACGACGACATGCTGCTCAACCTGAGCGGCGCCCACGGCCCGTACTTCACCCGCAATATCGTGATTCTAAAGGACAACGCGGGCCACACCGGCGTCGGCGAAATTCCAGGCGGCGAGAAAATCCGCCAAACGCTGGAAGACGCCCGCTCCCTGGTCGTCGGCAGCACCGTCGGCAATTACCAGAAGATCCTCAACGACGTGCGCCGCACCTTTGCCGAGCGTGACTCGGGTGGCCGCGGCCTGCAGACATTCGACCTGCGCATCACCATTCACGCCGTCACCGGCATCGAAGCGGCGGTGCTCGACCTGCTGGGTCAGCACCTGGAAGTGCCGGTGGCGGCCCTGCTCGGCGAAGGCCAGCAACGCGATGAAGTGAAGATGCTGGGTTACCTGTTCTACGTCGGTGACCAGAAGAAAACCAACCTGCCGTACCGCACCGAGAACGACGCCGACAACGAGTGGTTCCGCGTCCGTCACGAAGAGGCACTGACGCCGGAAGGCGTGGTCCGCCTGGCCGAAGCAGCGTTCGCCCAATACGGTTTTGAAGATTTCAAACTCAAGGGCGGCGTGCTCAGCGGCGATGCCGAGATCGAAGCGGTCACGGCGCTGGCCGAACGCTTCCCGAAAGCGCGCATTACCCTGGACCCGAACGGCGCCTGGTCGCTGAAAGAAGCCATCCGCCTGTGCCGCGATCAGCACAAGGTGCTGGCCTACGCCGAGGACCCGTGCGGCGCTGAAAACGGTTACTCGGGCCGCGAAGTGATGGCCGAGTTCCGCCGCGCGACCGGCCTGCGCACCGCCACCAACATGATCGCCACCGACTGGCGTGAAATGGGCCACGCCATTCAACTGCAATCGGTGGACATCCCGCTGGCCGACCCGCATTTCTGGACCATGCAGGGTTCGGTGCGCGTCGCTCAGATGTGCAACGAGTGGGGCCTGACCTGGGGTTCGCATTCCAACAACCACTTCGACATCTCGCTGGCGATGTTCACCCATGCCGCCGCAGCTGCACCGGGGAACATCACTGCGATCGACACGCACTGGATCTGGCAGGACGGCCAGCGTCTGACCAAGGCGCCGCTGCAGATCGTCGGCGGCAATGTGCAGGTGCCGAAGAAACCGGGTCTGGGCATCGAAATCGACATGGACCAGGTGGCCAAGGCGCACGAACTGTACAAAGGCATGGGCCTGGGTGCACGCGATGACAGCGTGGCCATGCAGTTCCTCGTTCCCAACTGGTCGTTCAACAACAAGCAGCCTTGCCTGGTGCGTTAACCGCTGAGGCTGTTTGAAACCGTTCCACGTTCATTGCCAACTGGCGACCGGCGCGTAACCCCTTGCGCGCCGTTTTTCTTCCCCTCCGTCTTATCGATCCACGCGTGCTATGTTTGCCGCATATCACTGCCGTGAAGTCGTCCATGTCCCATCTCACCCAGACTCACCCTCGCCTGACCATTGCCACCGCCCTCGGTCTGGCGGCAGGCATCGCTGCCGCGTTCATCGCTCCCCAGATCACCCTGACCAGCAAATGCCTGATCGCCTGGAACGTCGCCGGATGGATCTACATGATTCTGATCATGGTACGTACGTTCAAATCCAACGCCGAGGACGTCAGACGGATCGCCGAGGTCGAGGATGAAAATGCCGGGCTGGTGCTGATGGTGGTCTGCGTGGCCGCGATTGCCAGCCTTGCCGCCATCGTGTTGGAGCTCGCCGGGATCAAGGGCATGAGTGCCAGCGACAAAGCGCTGCATTACGCCTTCACCGGTTTCACCATCCTCGGCTCCTGGCTGTTGATCGGGGTGATCTTCAGCCTCCATTACGCGCGCATGTTCTACACCTGGAGCGGCGAAGACGCTGCCCTGCGCTTTGCCGACGGCGAACAGAATCCCGATTACTGGGACTTCCTGTACTTCTCGTTCACCCTCAGTGTGGCGGTACAGACTTCCGACGTGGGTGTCGCGACCCGGGATTTGCGCAAGGTGGTGCTGGCGCAGTCGTTGATCGGGTTTCTGTTCAACACCTCTATTCTGGGGTTCTCGATCAACATCGCGGCAGGGTTGTTTAATTAGGCCCAATGGCCAGGCCCCGCAACACTCAAGGCCTGACACCCATCCCCTGTGGGAGCGAATTCATTCGCGATGCGTCGGCACAGATAACGTACTTGTGTCGTCTGGAACCTGTTTCGCGAATGAATTCGCTCCCACAGCGTATCCCTATAACGCTTGAAATCTCGCCACTGCCCAGAAGCCGAGCTCGATCCCAGGCGGTTTCAGGGTTCCACTCCGACGGGCTCAGGCGTACTGTGAGCGCCACACATCCAATGTGCTCCTTTAACGAGGCCTAACTGATATGACTCAGGGTTCCGCACTGAGAATCGCCGTGCTCGATGACTGGCAATCCGTGGCTGAAAACGTCGTGGACTGGACAGTGCTCAAGCCCATCGGCGAGGTCAGCTTCCTTCACGATTATCCTGCCGACACCGCGACACTGGTCGCCCGTTTGAAAGACTTCAGCGTGATCTGCGTGATGCGCGAACGCACGGTCTTCGACGACGCCCTGCTTAGTCAACTGCCCAACCTCAAGCTGCTGGTGACCGGCGGCATGCGCAATGCCGCCCTGGACCTCAAGGCTGCGGCACGCTTGGGCATCACCGTCGTCGGCACCGAAAGCTACAAATACGCCGCCCCGGAACTGACCTGGGCACTGATCATGGCCGTTACGCGCAACATCGTCGACGAGGCCAACTCCCTGCGTGCCGGAAACTGGCAGATCGGGATCGGCAGCGACCTGTATGGCAAGACGCTGGGCATCGTCGGGCTGGGCAGCATTGGCCAGAAGATCGCACGCTACGCCCTGGCGTTTGACATGAAGGTGATTGCCTGGAGCGAAAACCTGACCGCCGAGCGCGCCGCCGAACACGGCGTGACCTACGTCAGCAAGCAGGCACTGTTCGAGCAATCGGACGTGATCTCGGTGAACCTGGTCCTCAGCGATCGCAGCCGTGGGCTGGTGGACGCCGAATCGTTGAATCGCATGAAGCCGACCGCGTATCTGGTGAACACCGCGCGCGGGCCGATCGTTGACGAAGACGCGCTGATCGAAGTCCTCAAGCAGAAGAAAATTGCTGGCGCCGCACTCGACGTGTACAGCGTCGAGCCGTTGCCGGCGGATCACCCTTTCCGCACACTGCCCAACCTGCTGGCCACGCCGCACGTGGGTTACGTCACCGAAAACAACTACCGGATGTTCTTCAGTCAGATGATCGAGGATATCCAGGCCTGGCACGCGGGCGCACCGATTCGGGTGTTTGCCTGAGGGCACCGGGTAGTTCCTGTGGGGGTCTGCTCCCACAGGGCTGCACTTGATTCAAACACTTCATCAAGGACATGGCTGATGACCGCTTCCCTCAACCGCTTGCCCTCTGACCCGCGCAGCGCGCTGCTGGTCATCGACATGCAGTACGACTTCATGCCCGGTGGCGCGCTGGCCGTCACGGCTGGCGATACGCTGGTGCCGGTGATCAACCGCCTCGGCGCGCAGTTTCGCAACGTCGTGATCACTCAGGACTGGCACCCGGTCGATCACATATCGTTCGCCTCCAGCCACGCCGGGCGTACCCCGTTCGACAGCATCACCCTGCCCTACGGCCCGCAGACGCTGTGGCCGGATCACTGCGTCCAGGGCACCCATGGCGCGCAGTTGCATGCCGACCTCGATATCCCCCATGCACAACTGATTCTGCGCAAGGGCTGCAATGCCGGGATCGACAGCTATTCGGCATTCGTCGAAGCAGACCGCACCACTCAGACCGGGCTGGCCGGGTACCTCAAGGAACGTGGCATCGACAGCGTCTTCGTGGTCGGGCTGGCACTGGACTTCTGCGTCGCCTGGTCGGCGCTGGATGCACGGGCAGCAGGGTTCAATACCTGGATCATTGCCGACGCGTGCAAGGCCATCGACCTGAACGGTTCGCTGGACAAGGCGTGGAACGATCTGGCTGCGGCGGGTGTGGTGCGGATTGACAGCGCCGGACTCGCTGACTGAAACCGGTAGGCGCGTGGCTTGTCCCGCGATTGCAGGATGCCGGCGACATCGTTGGAGCCTGACACGCCCCCATCGACGACAGACGCATCTACAAACCGTGCGTACAAGCAGCAGGGCATGGCGAACGACGGTAAACGAATCGGGTCTGAACCTTCAGCACGGCACAGGCCCCAACGGGCCGCACTTGCCGTTCCCTCCCTGAAGAACACCGAGATCGACCATGGACAGCGAACAAGACGGCAAGACCCCGGGCCTCACGCCCGAAGAAGAGCGCGACATCGATGAAAACCAGCCGCCCCGCGCCGCGGTCCTGCACGAGACCATTCGCATGCAGGGCGATCAGGAACTGGAGCGCAATGTCGCGGCGCTGTTCTGGTCGGCGCTGGCGGCGGGCCTGACCATGGGCTTGTCCCTGATGGCCATGGGGTTGCTCAACTCCAGGCTGCCGGACGGCGAAGGTTTCCACGCCATTGCCAGCCTGGGTTACAGCGCGGGCTTTTTGGCGGTCATCCTGGCGCGCCAGCAACTGTTTACGGAAAACACCATCACGGCGGTTCTGCCGGTGATGACCAAATTCACCCTCAGCAACATCGGTCGTCTGTTACGGCTGTGGTCGGTGGTGCTGGTCGGCAACCTGTGCGGCACCTTGCTGGTGGCTTACGTCATGCTGCACTTGCCGATTTTCGACAGCAAGACCGACCTGGCCTTTCTGGAAATCGGCCGCAAGGTCATGGAAAACGATGTCGGCACCATGTTCGCCAAAGGCATCATTTCAGGCTGGATGATCGCCACGATGGTCTGGATGATCGCGTCCATGGAAGAAGCCAAAGTGGCGATCATCGTGATGATCACGTACCTGATGGCCTTGGGCGACTTCACCCACATCGTGGTCGGTTCGGCCGAGGTGTCTTATCTGGTGTTTGCCGGCGAACTGCCGTGGAAGGATTTCTGGATGGTCTTCGCAGGCCCCACGCTCGCCGGGAACATCATCGGCGGCAGCTTTATCTTTGCCTTGATCAGCCACGCGCAGATCCGCAGCGAAAGTGGCGCGCCGAAGAAACAGGGGTCGCAGAAGCAGGCATCCCAGCAAAAGCAGCGCGCTGGCCTGGATCGTGAAGAGACAGAACGCAAGGGTGATGCAGCACGTAAGAGCACTTGAGATCCTGTAGGAGCGCGCTTGCCCGCGATTGCGGTTAGTCGGCAACATTGTTGTCGCATGACACTCCGCGATCGCGGGCAAGCGCGCTCCTACAAATCGGTGTTGAGCGAGAAAACAAGCCACCTGGACCTTCTTAAATTATTTTTAAGAAATACCGGCTACGTTTAAAGGCAAAATAAAGCCTTCAGTCACTACGTGGTTCAGACATCCCAATGACCCGAATCCTGACAATCGAAGACGATGCCGTCACCGCCAAGGAAATCGTTGCTGAACTCAGCAGCCACGGCCTTCAGGTGGATTGGGTCGACAACGGCCGCGAAGGCCTGGTACGCGCGGTCAGCGGCGACTACGACCTGATCACCCTGGACCGCATGCTCCCCGAAGTCGACGGCCTGGCCATTGTCACGACCATGCGCGCGTTAGGGATTGCCACGCCGATCCTGATGATCAGCGCCCTGTCCGACGTCGACGAGCGCGTCCGTGGACTGCGTGCCGGCGGTGATGACTACCTGTCCAAACCCTTCGCGTCCGATGAAATGGCCGCCCGCGTCGAGGTCCTGCTGCGACGCAGCAACCCGGTGACCCAGGCCGAAACCATGCTCAAGGTCGGCGACCTTGAACTGAACCTCATCACCCGTGAAGCCAGCCGTGCCGGCCAGCCGCTGAACCTGCTGCCGACCGAATACAAGCTGCTGGAATTCCTGATGCGCAACAGCGGCCAGATCATCACCCGCATGATGATCTTCGAAGAAGTCTGGGGGTATCACTTCGACCCAGGCACCAACCTGATCGACGTGCACATCGGTCGCTTGCGCAAGAAAATCGATCCCCCTACCCTGACGCCGCTGATACGTACCGTTCGAGGCTCAGGTTATGTCATTGCCGAACCCGTCTAAGGGCTGGCGCTCCTCCAGCAGCCGTCTGCTGGCGCTGTACAGTTTCCTGTTCGTGGCCTGGAGCAGCATCCTCATGGGGGTGCTGTACTGGGAAGTCACCAGTTACCTCAACACCCTCGCTCGGCATTCCCTGATGCAGCGCCAACAGTTGTTCTCGCGCTTCGAGGGTGCACAGCTGGACGACGCCCTGCACACCAGCGATAAGTTCGACATCCGCTCCGTCGATGCCTATGGCCTGTTCGACAAGGATTTGAAGCCGATCAGCGGACCCGTCCACGAGATTCCTGAAGGACTGAAGCTCACCGGCGAAATTCAGGAACTGGACACCTGCATCGACTCCGACGACCCGGACGTGCCGCGCGCCAGCTGCGATGCCGTCGCGATCCACACCATGGACAATCGCTGGCTGGTGCTGGTGCGCGACAACGGTTCGCTGTTTGCCGTGACCACACTGATCCTGCGCGCGTTGTTGTGGGGCATATCGCTGACGATCATTCCGGGCGCACTGGGCTGGCACCTGTTGCGTCAACGGCCGCTGCGGCGTATCGGTGCGATCCAGGCCAGCGCCGAAGCCATCGTCACGGGCGATCTGACCAAACGCTTGCCGGTCTCGAATCGGCGCGACGAACTGGACATGCTGGCGGACATCGTGAACGCCATGCTTGACCGTATCGAACGCCTGATGAACGAGGTCAAAGGCGTCTGCGACAACATCGCCCACGACCTGCGCACCCCGCTCACCCGATTGCGTGCCCAGCTGTACCGCATTCAGCAACAGTCCGCAGAAGATTCGCCCCAAGGCGAACAGATGGCGCAAGTCATCGCCGACGCCGACACCTTGATGGCACGTTTTCGAGGCCTGTTGCGGATTTCGGAACTGGAAGATCACCAGCGGCGCTCAGCCTTCGGCCGCATGGACCCTCTGCCTTTGCTGCACGAGCTGTACGACTTCTACCTGCCGCTGGCCGAAGAAGGTCGCGTTGCGCTGCAACTGAAAATAGCCGAGCACCTGCCGCCTGTGGTCGGTGACAGGGCGTTGCTGTTCGAGGCCCTGTCCAATCTGCTCAGCAACTCGATCAAGTTCACCCCACCCGGTGGCCAGGTCTTGCTCATCGCCCGAGCCGAAGGCGACACCACGTTCATCGAAGTCCAGGACACCGGCCCCGGCATTCCCGATGCCGAACGTGAGGCGGTGTTCAAGCGCTTCTATCGTAGCGAGACGGGTAACCAGCAGAGCGGCTTCGGGCTAGGACTATCCATCGTCGCGGCGATCGTCAACCTGCACGGGTTCAAGCTGCGCATTGGCAGCAGTCCTTCCGGGGGGGCGAGCCTGGTCCTCGAGTGCCGGCAGGTGTTGGCGTTGGGGTGATACAACAAAGCCGCCTCAAGGGCGGCTTTGTTGTATCGAATTCAGGTCACATGTTACGGGCTTTCTCGATGATCCGATCCTGCCGCTCCCACGCCTTCTTCATGACCTCCTGATAAACGCGTTCCTTTTCTTCGGAGGTCGCGTTGCGGACGAAGTCAGACAATGACCTCTTCATTTCCTGGTGGTTCTTTTCAGACGGGTTCATTGATATCCCTCATGTCGTCCAGCGTCCTTTCAAGCGAGGATTGATCATAGATTTCAGGTACGTGATCGTCAATGCGCTGGATATTCTCCTTGTAGAGGCGTGTTGACCCGCTCTCATTTTTTATAAGAATGTCGACTGTGACCGCGTGACCGAACTCTATCTTGAGTCGGTTCACAACGTTGCGCGCGCTGAAATACTGTCGGACAAACTCGCTCAAAGGAATGTTACGGCCCTCTACCTGCTCTCTTGCAGTCACAAATCTCCACGCCAATTCAGGGTCTTGATAAACGTACAAAATCAGGACGAATCGTCCCCTCCTCAAAGACCTGCGAATATTACGAGCTACCGTCTCGAAGTTCGCCGACGTACCATCCAACAGGAACGACTGATTTTGCTTCAAAACCTGGTCGTGAAGTTTGTCCACCAAAACCGAAACGGCACGCTGGAACAGATACGAATTGCCTCCTGTGTAGGCAGGTATTTCAGCCCTCAACAAATCAGGGTCGATTCGGACCGATCTGGCTTCGAACCTGGCCAGAAACTCCAGCGAAGCCTCTGTCTTGCCTGCTCCGGGCGAGCCTGCCATAAATATAGAGACGGGATACTCTTCCGGCACATAAATCGAAGTATCCGTCAGCCTCTTCGCAATCTCCCTTCTATTTGCTTTAGCGAATAGCAGCGCTTCATCTGCAATTCTTTGATCATCTGGTCCCATGGCCCTCAGCTTCCTTTCGTTGAGTTCATCATGCGTCAATCGCTGGGGATTATTGGTGATCACTTTGGACACGCCTATCCGACGCAACAAAACGAAACAGGACGCGTTGGGGACCATTCACAAAAAAGCCCATGACGTTCCCGCCATGGGCTCAACAAACACCAGTGGTGAAAGAAACGTCAGGTCACCCCGGCATACAGGTGAAATCCTTGCTGTGCCCGATCTGATGCCCGCTCGAATCCTCAAGTTTCACCCGATACTCCTCGCCCAGACTCGACTCCACCAGTTTGTAATGCTCACCGGCCTTGAACTGGTCAAAGCGAATACCCGCTTCACAATTCATCTGCCCGTCATCACCGCTGCCCTCGACGATCAGATCGACGTCCAGCGTGTGCGCCCCGGGTTTGACGTCGAAATAACGGCCGTCATTCAAGCGTTTTCCGTCCAGATCCTCCGCCATCAGTACCCCGGAAGGTTCTTCCTGCAAGCCGATCCACGCCTCACTCGGGTCAGCCTTAGGCATCGGACCGGCGCAGGCGGACAGCACAGCGACCAGACCCAACATGGGAACAAACAGCAACGATTTGGCATTCATGACACAACCCTCAGCAGTTGAAAAAGTCCCTGTGGCGCAGGGTGAATTTCGATGGAGCAAGGCTGCGCGTGCGCCGGATGAACAACAAATGAATCCCCCATGAAAGCTCCTTGTGTGCCGGACTAACTATTTGTTCATTCGGCTGAAAGCTGCCTGTTAGGCGCCTGCACCAAGACTGCGCTCATTCGAAATGGGAGGTTTCCGGCATGCTCGGGCTGGTCAAGACTGCATTGCTCAAGCCATACACGTTCATCGTGTTGGCGATTTTCATCTGTATTGTCGGGCCCATGGCGGCCCTCAAGACGCCTACCGACGTGTTCCCCGACATCGGCATTCCAGTGGTGGCGGTGGTCTGGCAGTACGCCGGATTGTCGCCGGACGCCATGGCCGGTCGGGTCATCTACACCTATGAGCGCTCGCTCAGTACCACGGTCAACGACATCGAGCACATCGAGTCGCAGTCCCTGCCCGGCATGGGCATCGTCAAGATCTTCTTCCAGCCGGGCGTCGACATCCGCACCGCCAACGCGCAGGTGACAGCGGTGTCGCAAACCGTGCTGAAACAGATGCCGGCCGGTATCACGCCGCCGCTGATCCTTAACTACAGCGCCTCGACCGTGCCGATTCTGCAGATGGCCTTTTCCAGTCCGACGCTCTCGGAAGCGCGGATTCGCGATCTGGTGCAGAACAGCATCCGTCTGCCGCTCAGCGCCGTGCCCGGTCTGGCGATGCCGACGCCCATGGGCGGGAAACAACGCCAGATCACCCTCGACCTCGACCCGCAGGCGCTGGCTGCCAAGGGCCTGTCGGCGCAAGACGTCGGTAACGCGCTGGCGGCGGGGAATCAGATCATTCCGGTGGGCACGGCCAAGATGGGAAGCGACGAGTACACCGTGCTGCTGAACAACAGCCCGAAAGCCATCGACGAACTCAACGACTTGCCGATCAAGACCGTCGACGGTGCGCTGATCACCATCGGCCAAGTGGCGCACGTGCGTGATGGTTCGCCGCCGCAGACCAACATCGTGCGGGTCGACGGGCGTCGGGCGGTGCTGATGCCGGCATTGAAGAACGGCAATATTTCGACCCTGTCGATCGTCGACGACATCCGCAACATGCTGCCGCTGATCAACGAAACCCTGCCGCCCGCCTTGAAGACCTCGCTGCTGGGCGACGCCTCGGTCTTTGTGAAAGAGTCCGTCGGCAGCGTGGCCCGGGAAGGCATCATCGCGGCGCTGCTGACCAGCGTGATGATCCTGCTGTTCCTCGGCAGCTGGCGTTCGACGCTGATCATCGCGGCATCGATTCCACTGGCGGTGCTGTCGGCCATTGCACTGCTGTCGGGCACGGGCCAGACACTGAACGTGATGACCCTCGGTGGGCTCGCGCTGGCCGTGGGGATTCTGGTGGACGACGCCACGGTGACCATCGAGAACATCAACTGGCACCTGGAGCAAGGCAAGGCCGTCAAGGACGCGATCATGGACGGTGCGCGACAGATCGTCGGCCCCGCGTTCGTTTCGCTGCTGTGCATCTGCATCGTGTTCGTGCCGATGTTCATGCTTCAGGGGATTGCCGGTTACCTGTTCCGGCCGATGGCATTGGCGGTCATCTTCGCCATGGGCAGCTCGTTCCTGCTCTCGCGCACACTGGTGCCGACCCTGGCGATGTTTCTGCTTAAGCCTCACGTGCTGGAAGGCGGCGCCGGGCATCATCCGGAAGATCCGTTCATCAATCACCACGAGGGCGATCAGCATGGTCGGCAGCGCAACGTATTGCTGCGTGGCGCGCTGCGTTTCCAGCAGGGTTTCGAACACCGTTTTTCGGCGATCCGCGACGCCTACCATGGGCTGCTCGGTCTGGCGCTGAAGCGGCGCAAGGCGTTTCTGCTGGGGTTTCTCGCCTGTGTACTCGCCAGCTTTGCCCTGTTGCCGAGCCTGGGTGAGGATTTTTTCCCGGCCACCGACGCGGGCGCGCTGTCGATGCATGTGCGCCTGCCGCTGGGCACGCGTATCGAAGAAAGCGCTGCCGCGTTTGACCGCATCGAACAACGCATTCGCGAAATCATTCCGGCCGATGAACTGGATACGGTGATCGACAACATCGGCATTCCGCTCAGCGGCATCGACATGGCCTACAGCAGCAGCGGCACCATAGGTCCACAGGACGGCGACATTCAGGTCACACTCAAGCCTAATCACGCGCCGACCGCCGATTACGTCAAACGCCTGCGTGAAGCGCTGCCGCAAAGCTTCCCCGGCAGCCAGTTTGCGTTCATGCCTGCCGACATCAGCAGCCAGATCCTCAACTTCGGCGCCCCGGCCCCGCTGGACCTGAAAATCTCAGGGCCTGACGGCGAAGCGAATCGGGCCTACGCCGTGGAACTGCAACGCCGGTTGAAACACATTCCCGGCATCGCCGACCTGCGCATTCAGCAGTCCACCGGTTACCCCTCCCTGCAAGTGGACGTCGATCGCCTGCGCGCCAAGCAACTGGGCATCACCGAGAAGGACGTGACCACCAGCCTCGGCGCCTCGCTGGCCGGCACCTCGCAGGTGGCGCCGACGTACTGGCTGAACCCGAAAAACGGTGTGTCGTACTCGGTGGTCGCGGCCACCCCGCAATACCGTCTGGACAGCCTGCCGACCCTGGAAGCCCTGCCGATTACGGGCAGCGACGGTCAGTCGCAGATCCTGGGTGGCCTGGCGACGATCAAGCGGGTCGACAGCCCCGCAGTGGTCACGCATTACAACATCCAGCCGACACTGGACCTGTTCGCCAACGTGCAAGGCCGCGATCTGGGCGGCGTTGCCAAGGACGTGCAAACGGTCATCGACGACATGGCACACCTGCGGCCCAAGGGCGCGACGGTCAGCCTGCACGGCCAGATCGACGCATTGCATGAAGCCTTCAGCGGCCTGAGCCTGGGCCTGCTCGGCGCTGTGGTGCTGATCTACCTGCTGATCGTGGTCAACTTCCAGTCGTGGATCGATCCGTTCGTCATCATCACGGCGTTGCCAGCGGCGCTGGCCGGGATCGTCTGGATGTTGTTCCTCAGCGGCACCTCGTTATCGGTGCCTGCGCTGACCGGCGCGATCCTGTGCATGGGCGTGGCGACCGCCAACTCGATTCTGGTGGTGAGCTTCTGCCGCGAGCGTCTGGCCGAACACGGTGATGCGCTGCTGGCGGCGCTGGAGGCCGGCTACACCCGTTTCCGCCCGGTGTGCATGACCGCGCTGGCAATGATCATCGGCATGCTGCCGCTGGCAATTTCCCAGGAACAGAACGCGCCGCTGGGACGCGCGGTCATTGGCGGGCTGATTCTAGCCACCACCGCGACCCTGCTGTTCGTGCCCGTGGTTTTCAGCCTTGTACACCGCCATTCGCAGCCCAAGTCTGCCGACTCTGAAACCCGCGCCATTGATGGAGAAACACCCCATGTCGTCTGAAAAAGTCCCTTCGCGCAAGCGCCTGATGCTCACCGGCGTGGGCGGCCTGACCCTGGCGGCGTTGCTGGTCGCCAACGGGCTGGCGGCTCGCACGCGGCACGAACACGCTGTCGCCGCCTGGACCGAAAGCCAGTCGGTGCCAGTGGTGACCGTGGTGTCGCCATCGCAAAACGCTCAGGGCGACACCCTGCAACTGCCGGCGCGCCTGGAAGCGTGGAGCAAGGCGTCGATCAACGCCCGGGTCAGCGGTTACCTTAAAGACTGGAGCGCGGACATCGGCACCCAGGTTCAGGCCGGTCAGGTACTCGCGCAGATCGACAGCCCGGAACTCGATCAGCAACTGGCCCAGACCCGCGCCCACTTCGCGCAACAACAGGCCACCGCGCGGATTGCCGAAACCACCGCCGCGCGCTGGCAACATCTGCTGGCGACGCATTCGGTGTCGCAACAGGAAGTGGATGAGAAAGTCTCCGCAGCCACCGCCGCAAAGGCCGACATGCAAGCGGCCGCAGCCGACTGTCAGCGGCTGTCCGACCTTGCTGCCTACAAGACCATTCGCGCGCCGTTCAGCGGCACCATCACGGCGCGCAACACCGACATCGGTCAGTTGATCAAGGCTGACGACGGCGGTGGCACGCCGTTGTTCAGCATGGCCGACACCCATCGCCTGCGTTTGTATGTGCCGATTCCGCAGAATTACACCAGCGTCATCCGTCCAGGCATGCAGGTGCGACTGAGCGTGCCCGAGCACCCCGGCAAGACCTATACCGCGACACTGATGGGCGACTCCACGGCGATCGATCCGCGCTCCGGCACCCTGCTCGCCCAATTCGTTGCCGACAACCCAGACGGTGCCCTGCTGCCAGGCGACTACGCCGACGCGACCTTGCCGGTGAGCGCTGGCAGCCACGGCATGAGCATCCCTGCCAGCGCGCTGATCTTCCGTGCCAAGGGCACGCAGGTGGCGACCATGGACACGACGGGGCATGTGCACTTGCGCAACATCCATATCGCGATGGACCTGGGAGATCGGCTGGTGATCGATCAGGGGCTTCAGGCGGCCGACAAGGTGATCGACAACCCGCCCGATGCGTTGCGTGAAAACGACCCGGTTCAGTTGGCCGACGCGGGAGGTGAGCATGCGCCCAAGGCTTGAAGGCTTCGCGCTATTGATTGCGATGACGTTGCAGGGGTGCTCGCTGGCACCGACGTACCATGCGCCAGACATCCCACTGCCCGCGCATTACAAAGAGCAAGCCGGGCCCTGGCACCCGGCGCAACCCGCAGACCGCATCCAGCCGCAGTGGTGGCAGGTCTTTGAGGACAAGCAACTGAACGACCTGCAACAACAGCTGCTCAAGGCCAATCCTGACCTTGCGGCAGCGCTGGCCCATTACGATGCCTCGCAGGCCTACGCCAGCCAGCTGCACGCCGGGTTGTTTCCTCAGGTCAACGCCAGCGTCGCCCCGCTGCGACAGCGTCAGTCGGATCGCCGGCCGTTGCGCGGCGACACCCAGCCTTCGGTCTACAACAGCGACACGGCGGGCTTCAGCCTGAACTTCGACCCGGACCTGTGGGGCAAGATTCGCAATCAGGTCGCCGCTGGTGATGCTCAGGCACAAGCCTCGGCGGATGATCTGGCGGTGGCGCGACTGAGCCTGCAACGCCAGCTCGCGACGCTTTACGTGCAGGCCCGCGGACTGGACGCACAAAGCCGGATTCTCAAGACGTCACTGGACGACTACCGCCAGGCCTTGCAACTGACACGCGACCGCTACGAAGGCAAGATTGCGTCGCAACTGGACCTGACCCGCGCCCAGAGCCAGTTGGCCGAAGCCCAGGCGCAACTGGACGATGTCACCGCCCAGAGCAACCTCAGCGAACACGCCATCGCCGAATTGGTGGGTGTGCTGCCGAGCGACTTTGCCCTCGTCCATGACGCCGCGCCGCTCACGCTTCCCGAGATTCCCCAAGCCCTCCCCGGCAGCCTGTTGCAACAGCGGCCGGACATCGCGGCGGCCGAGCGTCGGGTGTTCGCTGCCAACGCCAATATTGGCGTGGCGAAAGCGGCGTGGTACCCGGATTTCAGCCTGACCGGGCTGCTCGGCGGGCAGACCCAAGGCAGCGGGAACCTGCTCGCAGCGGCCAACCGGTATTGGGCGTTGGGACCGCTGGTCAACCTGCCGATCTTTGACGGTGGCCGCCGCAGCGCCAACGAACGACAGGCCAGGGCGGAATTTGAAGAGGCGGCCGCGCAGTATCACAGTCAGGTGCTCAAGGCCGTGCGCGAAGTCGAAGACAATCTCGGTCAGCTACGTGATTTGCAGCAGGAAGCCCAAGACCAGCAAGCGGCAGTCGATGCGGCACAAAGCGCCGAGCGCATGGCGATGAGCAGCTATGAAGCGGGGGCCGTGAATTACCTGGACGTGGTGACGGCACAGACCACCGCCTTGCAGGCGCAACGGCGGTTGCAGGTGGTGGACACCAGTCGGTTGCAGGCCAGTGTGGGCTTGGTGGTGGCGTTGGGCGGCGGGTGGAAGACCCGTTGATGTAGCCTGAGAACACACTGCAAGTGGGCCAGCAGATGCAGTACCTGTGGGAGCAAGCTGACTTCCACAGGTTCATCTCTGCATCTAGAAATCGGTCTTCAACTCAGGCCTCAACCATCGCGAAACCGAACAGCACTTGCGGTGCTTCGATCAGCAATGAGCGCATCACTTGTGGCGAACATTCCAGCGCCCGCAACTGCTCGACCACCGAGCCATAACTCACGCGGTTTTCATGTTGCGTGTGCGGCCAGTCGCTGCCCCAGACCAGGCGCTGCGCCCCGAAGCTCTGCACCAGCAACGGTATCGCGGCGCGGGCGAAATCAAGATTCTCAGGCTCACTGCCTTCGAGTCGATAGATGCCGGACACTTTCATCCACAACCGGCCGCCGAGGCCTAATTCCAGCAACTCGCGAAACCCCGGCTGATCAAGGCCCAGCCGCGCATCCGGCCGGCCGAAATGGTCGATGACGACCTTCACGCCGAACGGCATCAAGGCCCGGATCAAGCCCGGCAGATCGGCGACATGACGATGCAGTTCGACATGCCAGTCCAGCTCGGCGATGTGACCGAACAGCACGGCCCACTGAGGCTCGGAAAAGTCCGGGAGTGCCTTGCCCATCAGGTTCAGACGAATACCGACCACACCCAGGCGGTCCATCTCGTCCAGCTCACGGCGGCTGATCTCGCGGTCAACCACCACCACGCCGCGCAATTGTTCCGGCGCTTGGCGCAGGGCGTTGAGCAGGTAGCGGTTATCGGTGCCGAGAAAGCTCGGCTGCACCAGCACGCCATGGCTCAATCCATGGCCCTGCAGGTTGTGTTGATACATCGCCAGCGTGGCGTCGTAGTCAGGTGAATAGCGTCGTGCCGATGTCAGATCCAGCTCCCTGCTGAATACGTGTGCGTGGCCGTCGATGCCAAGAATCGACGCGGGAAAGGTATCGGACATGGGTCTCATCTATCGAATAAAGCGCGGCGCCAAGCGTTTGAACCCGGCCACCGCGCAGGAAAAACATCAGGCGCTGGCCGTCTCGCTGCGCGCCGAACCCTTAGCAACAGCCGCGCTGTCCTCCAGGCTGCGGCCACGGGTTTCCGGCAGGCACAGCGCGGCGATCACCGCAACGCCGTAGGCAATGCCGGCGTCGATTCCGATGGCCGAACCCAGCGACATCGACTCACTCATGTGGCCGACCAGAAACGGGAACACCGACGACAGCACACGGCCAAAGTTGTAGCAAAAGCCGACCCCTGCTCCGCGCACGTCGGCCGGGTAGAGTTCGTTGAACAGCGCGCCGAGGCTGGCCGGAATGCCGGCCGCGAAGAAGCCCAGCGGGAATCCGAGGAACAGCATCTGGGTGTTGGTCAACGGCAGGAACACGTAGCACTGCACGGTGATGACGCAACACAGGGCGAACAGCACGATGTTCATGCGACGACCGATGCGGTCAATCAGAAAGCCACTGGCCACGCAGCCGCACCAGAAGGCAAAAATGATCACCGCCAGGTAACCACCGGAGTTGAGCACCGACAGGTTGCGTTCGGTTTTCAGGAAGGTGGGCAGCCAGGTCATGACCGCGTGGTAACCGCCGTGAGCCCCGAGGCCGAGCAAGCCGCCGAGCAGCGTCACGCGGATCAGCTCAGGACGGAAGATACCGGCCAAGGATTTGAAGAAGCTCTGCGGAATGGCTTTTTCTTTCTGCAGGCGCTGAAAGCTGTCGGGTTCTTCGACGTTGCGACGCACCCAGATGATCAGCAGCGATGGCAGCAGGCCGACCAGGAACATCACGCGCCAGGCGATATCGGCCGGCACGAAGGAGTAGATCAGGGTGAACACGCCCACCGCCAGCCCCCAGCCCACGGCCCATGCGCTCTGCACAGTGCCCATGACCTTGCCCCGGTATTTCGGGTTGATGGTTTCGGCCATCAATACCGCGCCGGCCGCCCATTCACCGCCGATGCCGAAGCCCTGCAAGGCCTTGACCACCAGCAGTGAACTGAAGCCGGTGACGAACGCGGACAAGAAGGTGAAAAACGAGAACCAGAGGATCATCCATTGCAGCGTGCGCACGCGACCGTACCGGTCGGACAGCGTCCCGCCGACCCAACCGCCCAAGGCCGAAGTGACCAACGTCACACCACTGATCAGGCCTGCATCGCCCTTGCTCAGCGCGAAGGCGGCGATCAATGCCGGAATGGCCAGACCGAACATCTGGACTTCAAGGGCGTCCAGCGACCATCCGCCGAAACAGGCCCAGAACGTTTTACGCTCCCGAGGAGTGACTTGGCGATACCAGTTGAACATGGTTCTTGTCCTTATGAAGGTGTGAAGCGGCAGTGTTGTTGAGCCCGTTCTCAATGACAGGCTTTAAGCAAATCCCAGTGGCGAACGCTGTTCCTGTGGGAGCGAATTCATTCGCGAAAAGATCTTCCAAACGGCAGAGTTGTTTTGATCCCAAGGGCCTCTCGCGAATGAATTCGCTCCCACAAGATCAGCGTTCCCCGGCCCGTTCGCGTCGGACCGGGCAGGCAGTGTTATCGAATATCCACGCTGTAGCGGAAATGACTGGCGTGCCCGCGCGAACGGCGCCATTCCAGCGGCTGGCCAGCGTAATTGCGCGCCAGGCGCTCAATCACCACCACCGGGCTGTTGACCGGCACTTGCAGCAGGCGCGCGTGCACCTCGCTGATCGACTCGGCGGTCAACGTCTCTTCGGCATAGGCAACGACCTGGCCGCAAAGCTCTTCGTAGATGGGATACAGCAGAGGACCGTGCCGGCTCAGATCCGTGTCCAGCAGGGTCTGGAATTGAACCTGTGGCAGCCAGATTTCTTCGGCCAGCACCGGTTGCGCGTCCAGCAGACGCAAGCGGATCATGCGGATGACCGGGGCGTCGAGCGGCAGGCCCAACGCTTGAGACACAGCGGACGGCGCCATCACCGGCTCGATGGACAGAATGCGGCTCTCCGGCACCTGACGCTCGCCGGACACGCTTTGAAAACGGAAGAAACGAAACAGCGAAGACTGGAACTGCGGACGACGAATGAACGTGCCCCGCCCTTGTTGGCGCTCCAGAATGTTTTCGTTGACCAGCATGTCGATGGCCTTGCGCACCGTGCCGGTGGACAGGCAATACTCGCTCGACAAAGCGGCTTCAGTAGGAATGGCTTCGCCCGGACGCCAACGGTTATTGGCGATCTGCTCGGCCAATTGATCACGCAGACGTTGATAGAGCGGCAGACGGACATCACTGGATAGACGGTTCATAGGCGCTTCGCTGTTGTAGTTATGTAGTCATCTATATGAATCTGAGCGAAGTATTGTCCCGTTACAAATGATCGTCAAGGGTGAACGCCACTGTTGCCTGATGAGCGGCAGTCAGTGGGCCGACGTTCCCTGACCTGCAAGAGCGCGCTGTGTCTGAAACACGACAGGCACGCTCCTACCCTTCAGCGCGTTTATCGATTGGCGACCTTACGCTCCGCCACGGCACCGACGATGTGCTCCACCACGTACTCGGCATCTCGGGCCACGCCCGAGAAACGGCCTGAGCCCCAGGTGTACAGCCATGGCAGGCCGAGGAAATACAGGCCCGGCTGCGCCGTCACGCCACGCACGTGACCCGGATGCCCGCGACCGTTGAACACTGGGGCTTCTACCCACGTGAAATCCGGGGTAAAGCCAATGCACCAGATGATGCTGGTGATGCCCTGCTCCGCCAGATTCAGTTCGCGGCGCTCTTGCGAGGGCGTCCACACCGGCTCGTAACGCTCACCCGCAGGCGCATCGATGCCGTGTTCGGCGATGTATTTATCGATAGAGCCGTTGATGCGGTTATAGACCGCGTCGGCGCTGTCCAGGCTGTCGCTCAGGTTGCCGGAAAACTGCAACACGTCACCCTGCAACCCTTCCAGTCGACCGAACAGTTCCATGCCTTCGAGCGCGAACTTGCGAAGGTCAATGTCCCGTCCGCCGTCGCGGCCGGTCACGTAGTGGTTGGTGTTGTCGCGCACGCCTTCGCGCAGCGGATGGGTGTCGACGCCGATCTGGTAGTAGCCCATTTCTGCGAGCCAGTCGACCACGTCCTTACCGCGATAGAAACGCGCGCAGCGGGGTGCGTCGCCTACCGCCAGAAAGACTTTGCGGCCTGCCAGGTGCAGGTCTTCGGCAATCTGCGCGCCAGACTGACCGGAACCGACGACCAGCACATTGCCTTGCGGCAGGGCTTGAGGATTGCGGTATTGCTCGGAGTGAATCTGGGTGATGCCGACCGGCAGACGCTCGGCCAGACGCGGAATGATCGGCGTGTGATAGCCGCCGGATGCGCAGATCACCTGATCGGCGGTGAACTCGCCATGGGAGGTGTGCACCTCGAAGCCACCGGCGGCACGCGGGACCACTCGCTTGACGGCAACACCTTCACGAACGGGCGCGTTAACGGTTTTGACGAAGCCGGCCAGGTAGTCGTTGATCTGGTCTTTCTTCATGAAGCCATGGGGATCCTGGCCGCCATGTTCCTCGCTGTAGCGGTAACCTGGCAGCGCGCACTGCCAGTTCGGCGTGACCAAGCTGAAAGCGTCCCAGCGCTGATTGCGCCAGGTGTGGGTCACGCTGTGTTTCTCCAGCACCAGATGGTCGACGCCCTGCTGTTGCAGGTAGTAACTGGCCGACAGCCCGGCCTGCCCGCCGCCGACGATGATGACGCTGTGGTGCGGTGTTTTGAGGGTAGTGATTGAACTGGGCATGGTCGGGGCCTCCAGGGTGCAAGTCATGAAAGTCATGAAAGTCATGAAAGTCAAAATGTATGGGCTACGGCAATTTGTGCGGCAGAATCGCGGTCTTCCTGTGGGAGCGAATTCATTCGCGATGCGGTGTCACAACCAACCGAAATGGTTCGGATGTACCGGCCGCTCGCGAATGAATTCGCTCCCACAGGGGATCGTGTTGAATCAAAAAGAACTCCACCCGGCGCCCGTCACCCGGCCGCCGCCTTCGGTCCGCATGCTGAGAATTTCCACCTGCCCGTCCTCTTGATAGTGAGCCTGGCCCTTGAGCGAACTCAGGGTGTCCATGGCCGAGCTGCAGTAGAAGCCTTTGACCGCCTTGACCCGTTCGGACGCGTTGTTCAGACCGACTTCGATGCGCTGCAGAAACTCCGCCAGCGGGTAGCGGGCGCCCTCCTGCACATGCTCGTAGATGACCGTGGAAGGCGAATAGCCCGCGGCCTCTTTGCCATTGGGCCAGCGGATCTTGAAATTGACGGCGGGCATGTCAGTGCTCCTGATGGGTAGTCAAAAGGGAAAGGTCGAGATCGCGATAACCAAATCCGGTGAACGGCTGCTCGTTGAGGTCCCAGAACGTGCGGCGTTGAAGGCCGTGTTGCACGGTGAGCTCGGCGCTGTCGGTGACGCTGCCGATCCGCTCACAACGCAGACCCTCGAAGGCGAACGCTGCCTGAACGTTGGGCCAGTCCGCTTCATCCAGGGTCATGAGAAAGCCATAGCTGGGGAACACTTGCAGCCAGCGGGCCCAGTCAAAATCAGCGTCGGCATCGTTGGGACACGGCAGCCGTTGCAAATCGATGTCTGCGCCGCAACCGGTGGTCTCCAGCAGCATCAACAGGCTGCCGAGCACACCGGCATTGCTGATGTCCTTGGCCGCGTGCAGCATTTGCGCTTCGGCCAGTCGCGGCAGCACTTCCAGCTTGCTGCGCAGACGCTCGGCAGGAACGCCTTCGAAGGCTTTCCAATAGGTGCTGTCGGCATGCCAATACCCTTCCAGATCGACTGCCATGGCGATGACCTGACCCGGTTTGACGTGCAACGTCGACAGCAGCTTGCTGGCAATACCGGTGATCGCCACCGCCAACGCCGTCGGGTTGTGTTCCGAGAGGCTGGTGTGCCCGCCCGCCAGCATCAGGCCGTAAGCGTCGCAAGCCGCGCGGATGCCGGCGAGGATTTCCTGGGCGGCGACATCGTCGTGGTGCCAGTACGCATTGACCACCGCCGTGGCGCGACCGCCCATGGCGGTGATGTCGCTGACATTGGCCATGACCGCCGACCAACCGGCGAACCAGGGCGCGGCCTTGACGAAGCCCGGCAACATGCCTTCGATCGCCAGCAGCTGAAAATGATCGCCACACGCAATGGCCGCGGTGTCGTCGCCTGGCAGTGCATACAGCTGGGCGCGAGTCAGCTGTTTGTCAGCGCAGCCAATCAACTTCGCCGGTTGCTGGATCGCCTGTTTGGACAGCATGGCCGGGGTGTTGCGCAGGACGTCGAGCAGCGCGCTCAAATCCAATGAGTCAGTCATGGCGAGCCACCTTCAACGCGCGCAGCGACACCTGACGCGGCATCAGCGGATAACTCGCCAGATCGGCCTGCATCAGGCAGTGCGGCTGGCCGAGCAGTTCGAGGTGCTCCAGCGTCCGCCACTGCAGCGCATGAAAATACGCCTCGTTGGGCGCTTGCACCGTGGCGTGGAACACCTCGCACCCGAGGTCTTTGGCCCGGGAGACCGCCTCATTGACCAGCGCCTTGCCGATCATGCTGTGACGGCGGTAGGCCTGCGCCACACACAACCGCCCGCCGAACCACAGCCCCGGCTCACGCTGATAGATACGCACAGCGCCGACCACCTGATCCGCCATGCCGCAACTGCCCGCCAGCGCCACAATGGCAATGGCCTGAAAGTCGTGGCTGTCCTTGTCCTGCGGCAGCAATTGTTGTTCATCGGAAAACACCGAGCGACGCAATGCGAAATACGCCTGTTTCTCCCAGTGTTCTGTGGCGGGCTTGACCACCAGTTCACCGGCGCGAAAAGGTTCGAAGGTGCTGTCTACGAGGGCAAAGGCCAGGTTCTGCATGATCCGTCTCCCGAGGCGCAAAAGGTCTATTCGTGATTCTTCAGCGCCGAGCACGCACCGCACTTGGCGCAGCCCGCATTGATATTTTCCGAGTGCAACCCGTGGCGACGCAGGCTGGCGCCAATCTGCGGGTACAGTCGGGCCATCATCGCGCTGTCGGGTTTGGGGTGATGCGCCAGCGGCGTGCCGTCGATGGGCACAAATGGCACCACGAACGGGTACACGCCCATAGCGCTCAGACGTTCGCTCATGTCGGTGATCGCGCGTTCGCTGTCGCCCAGGCCGGCAAGGATGTAGGTGCTGACCTGACCGCGACCGAACACTTTGACCGCCGCTTCGAAGGCTTCGAAATAGCGGCTCAAGGGGACTTCGGCCTTGCCCGGCATGATCCGTTGGCGCACTTCATCGGTGACGGCTTCCAGGTGCATGCCTAACGAGACGACGCCGCTGTCGGCGAGGCGCTCGAACCAGATGTCATCGTCCGGGGGCTCGCATTGGGCCTGAATCGGCAGGTCGACGGCCGCCGTTACCGCAGCGGCCGACTCACAGAGGATCGCAGCGCCCCGGTCCGGGGTCTGCGGCGTGCCGGTGGTCATCACCATGTGCTTGACGCCATCGAGCTCGACGGCGGCTTTTGCCACCTCGGCCAGTTGCTGCGGGCGTTTACGCGCAATCGTCTTGCCCGCAGCCAGGGACTGGCCGATGGCGCAGAACTGGCAGGAGGTGCTGCGATCATTGAAACGAATGCAGTGCTGCAAGACGGTGGTCGCCAGCACGTCGCTGCTGTGCAGGGTCGCAATCTTCCAGTAGGGAATGCCGTCGGCGGTGCTGCGGCTGTAGAAATTCGGCACGCCCGGCATTTTCACCTGACCGACCTGCAGGCCTTCACGGAAGATCAGCGCCAGGCTGCCATCAGCGCTGGGTTGAGCCTGATACGGCGAGCTTTGCGACGCCTGATTGAGGATCGGCACCATCATTGTCCGCTCGCCAAGGGTCAGCGCCTTGTGGTCCGAAGGCCCGGCGCCACCCTGGCGTGAGAGACCGTTTTGCGCAGCCGGCCAGCGCACGCCGTGGCATTGCAGCTCGGCGAGCAGCTCATTGGTTTGCATGATCGAACTCCTCGGCACTGGCCGCGGTGTGAGACGAGGCCATGGGATGCGCGACGCGCTCGTGGACTTTGGCCGTCGGCGTGCGGTCGATCAGCAAGCTCAGCAATTCCGGGCGGCTGTAATGCCCGACCGAATCCATCATGCGTTTGCGCTTGTCGATCAGCTTGAGGTCCAGGTCGGCGACCACCCAGCCTTCGCCCTTGCGCAGTGGCTCGCCGAGTAACTTGCCTTCCGGCGAGACGATGGCGGTAAAGCAGCCGCCGGAAATCGGGCCGAGGGCGCAGCCGGTGTCCTGCATGATCTGGCCTTGCTGATCGGCGTCGAGCCACGCCGTGGCGTTGACCACGAAACAGCCAGACTCGAGGGCGTGATGCCGGATGGTGACTTCGATCTGCTCGGCGAAGATGTCGCCCACCAGAGAGCCCGGAAACATCGCCACGTGGATCTGCTCGCCGTCGGCCATCAAGGCGTAACGGGCGAGCGGGTTGTAATGTTCCCAGCAGGCCAGCGAGCCGATGCGGCCCACGGCGCTGTCGACTGCGCGCAGGCCGGAACCGTCGCCCTGCCCCCAGACCATGCGTTCGTGGTAGGTCGGGGTAATTTTGCGGCGGTGTTGAATCAGCGTGCCGTCGGCATCGAACAACAACTGCGCGTTGTAGATCGTGCCGCCCTCGCGTTCATTCACGCCGATGGACGCGACGATGCCCGCTTCACGGCAGGCCTCGCCGATCTGCCGGGTGACATCAGAGGGCACGGTGACCGATTGTTCCAGCAGTTGCAGGTGTTCCTTGCCCATCGCGAACGGCGGCTGGACGAAAGAGAAATAGGGGTAGTACGGCACCACGGTTTCCGGGAAAACCGCAAACTGCACACCCTCGCGACCCAGCTCGAGCAAGGTATTGCACAGCTTGGCGACGGTGGCTTCGCGGGAGTACAGCACGGGGCTGAACTGAACGGCGGCGGCGCGGATGGTGGTCATGGGGTTGTCCTGGTTGTTTCAGGTAACAGTGATTGAGGCCACTTCTTGCAGGGCGATTGCGGACCTCTTCGCGAGCAAGCTCGCTCCCACAGGGTCTGATCGTTCCCACGCAGAGCGTGAGAACGATCACCGAGACGTCAGGCCGTCCAGGTATCAATGATCATCGCGCCCTCACGGCGCATCAGCAGGCGCAGGTCCATCACGTCCAGCGGGTTGATCGGACGGATGCCTTCGATCAGCGCCTTTTCGGTCTGGCCGTACAGCGCCTGCAACGCGAAGCGGCAGGCGTACACCTCGCCGCCCTCGGCCATGAACGCCTTGATCTGGTTGTTCACCGCCAGGTGACCCGGAAACGCCTCGGCGCCCAGCGTCGGGAAGCCGCGTTGCACGCCCAGTTGCACGCCCGGCCCGTAGAGCAGCACCTTGGTTTCGAAACCCTTGCGCAGCAGACGCTTGGCCTGAAGCATGTTGACCAGGCCGATCGACCCTTCGAATGCGATGGTGTGGAAGGTCAGCAGGGCTTTTTCGCCCGGCTCGGCTTTGACGTCCTCGAAGACCTTCTCTTCGTAATTGACCAGGAAGTCGCCGTCTTGATAGTGGTTGATGTCTACGCTTGGCATGTCGTCGCTCCGTTCAGGTGTTATCGGTGATCTGGATCGTTCACCGGGTGACACTTGAGTAGAGCGAACGCCGTGCCAAAAAATAAAAACCGTTTTCATCAGGCATTAACTGCTTGATTTCGAAGAAGATCCCTATCTGATCCGGTTATTTGTCAGCGTTCTGATGCTTTCAGGGCATTACGCATTCCCGTAGAAATACGAATATTCGTAGCGACACATCACGAGATTTCGTAATCATGAACGAGCCAGACTCGCTGATCGGTTGGGCCGACCTCGCCTATTCCTCCCGCCACATGGTGTTCGAGCATTGCGCCGAAGCCATCGCCCTGCTCGACCCTTTTACCGACCACTTCGGCGACCTCAACATCGCCGCCTGCAAGCTGCTCGGTTACCCGCGCCAAGAGCTGCTGGCGTTGCCGGTGAGCAAACTGTTCGGTCATCAATTGGCGGATCTGATCGTGTTCACGCAGGCGGTGATGGACAAGGGCCGAGGCTGGACCGACGACTTGAGCTGCAACATCAAGACCGGCGAGCGCATCGAGCTGGAAATTTCCGCCACGACGCTGCAGGTCAAAAACAGCCCGCAGCTGATTCTGGTCATGCGCGAGGCCAGTCAGCAGAAGTACCAGCAGGACCAGGCGCACACCGAGCGCACCATGCGCGGCGGCCTGATCGAGTGGCGCAACATCCTTAACCTGTTTCAGGAATCGGAACGCGACAACCAGTTGCTGCTCAGCTCGGTGGGCGATGGCATCTACGCCATCGACAGCGAGGGCCTGGCGACCTTCGTCAACCCCGCCGGGGCACGCATGCTCGGTTGGGAAGTCAAGGACATGATTGGCAAGAACATCCACCGCATTCATCACCACAGCCATGAGGACGGCAGCCACTATCCGGTCGAGCAATGCCCGATCTACAAGGCCGTGCATGACGGCGTGGTGCATGAGGGTCGACAGGAAGTGTTCTGGCGCCGCGACGGCAGCTTCTTCCCCGTGGAATTCACCAGCACCCCGGTGATCTCCGATGGCCGTATCGCGGGGGCGGTGGTGGTCTTTCGCGACATCACCGAGCGGCGCAGCACCGAAACTCAACTGCAGACCGCCCTCGACGAACTGAAAAACCTCAAGCAGCGCCTGGAAGACCAGAACGCCTACTTGCAGGAAGAAATCCATATCGAGCACAACTTCCGTGAGATCGTTGGCCAGAGCGCGCCGATCCTGAAGATCATCAAACAGATCGACGTGGTCGCGCCCACCGACGCCAGCGTGTTGATCAACGGCGAGTCGGGCACCGGCAAAGAACTCATCGCTCGGGCCATTCACCAGGCCAGCCGTCGCAGCGCGCACCCGCTGATCCGGGTCAACTGCGCGGCCATTCCGACCGAGCTGTTCGAGAGCGAGTTCTTCGGCCACATACGCGGCGCGTTCACCGGCGCGGTGCGCGACCGCGTCGGGCGTTTCGAGCTGGCCGACGGCGGCACGCTGTTCCTCGACGAGATCGGCGAAATCCCGCTGGAGCTGCAAAGCAAACTGTTGCGCGTGCTGCAGGAAGGTCAGTTCGAACGCGTCGGCGAAGAACGCACGCGCAAGGTCGACGTGCGCATCATCGCCGCCACCAATCGCGACCTGCGACAGGAAGTCGGGGCCAAGCATTTTCGTGAAGACCTGTACTTCCGGCTCAACGTCTTTCCCATCCAGTCCCCTGCCCTGCGCGACCGCCCGATGGACATCGCGCCGCTGGCTGCGCACTTCCTCAAGCAAGTTGGCAAACGCCTGAACATGCCTGGCCGCCGACTGCGCAACAGCGACATCGAGCGCCTGCAGCATTACTCCTGGCCGGGCAACATCCGCGAACTGCAGAACGTCATCGAACGCGCGCTCATCACCTCTACCGGTGCCGATCTGAACCTCGACCTGCCGGACGAACCCAAGGCCGCCCCGAGTGCCATCCAAAGCGCGCTCCCCGAACAGGGTTTCCTCACCGAAGACCAGATGCGCGAGCTGGAACGCAACAACATTCACGCCGCGCTCAAAGCGGCGAACGGCAAGTTGTTTGGCAAAGGCGGCGCCGCAGAGTTGCTGGGCGTCAAACCCACGACGCTGGCCTCACGCTTGAAGCGACTGGATATTCTTCACGAGTGATTGCCTGCCGATGAACGCCGGTTGCGGCGGCAGCGCTCGGAGCAGTAGCGCACTTCATCCCAGCAGCGCTCCCACTTCTTGCGCCAGGTAAAGGGCAGCCCGCAGACGACGCAGACCTTGGATGGCAATTCGCTCTTCTTCACAACGACTGCCCTGCGTCGAGTCTGGCGAGCAGGTCTTCGCCACGCTGCCACAACGCCTGCTGTTTGTCCTCGCTCATGCGCCCCAGGTTTTTGTAGATGATCGCCATGCGTTGATTGCGCTGCAGAAGATCACGGTGGCGCATCAGGAAATGCCAGTACAGCGCATTGAATGGACAGGCATTCTCGCCGGTACTTTCTTTGACGCTGTAAGCACAACCCCGGCAGTAATCGGACATGCGATTGATGTACTGACCGCTTGCGCAGTAAGGCTTGGAGCCCAGATAACCGCCGTCGGCATGCATCACCATGCCCAGCGTGTTGGGCAGCTCGACCCAGTCGAAGGCATCGATGTAGATCGCCAGGTACCACTCGCAGATCTGCGGAGGGGAAATTCCCGCCAGCAGCGCAAAATTGCCGGTCACCATCAGGCGCTGAATGTGGTGGGCATAGCCATGCTGCAGGCTCTGCCCGATCGCCTGGCTCATGCAGTTCATGCGGGTTTCGCCCGTCCAGTAGAACTCAGGGAGCGGCCTGCTGTTGCCGAAGAAGTCACGCTCGGCGTAATCGGGCATCAGCAGCCAGTACACGCCGCGCACGTACTCGCGCCAGCCGATCAATTGCCGGATGAAGCCCTCCGCGGCATTGAGTGCAACCCGCCCAGCCCAGTAGGCGGCCTCGACGTCGGCACACAACTGCCGCACGTCCAGCAGGCCGATATTCAAGGCCGCGCTGATGCGCGAGTGAAAGAGAAAGGCCTCATCAGTCGCCATTGCATCCTGATAGTCACCGAAAGACGCCAGGCCATGATCGAGAAAATGCGCCCAGAGCGTCTGCGCGCCCGCGTGGTCGACCGGATAATCAAAGTCCTTGAGCGAGCCGTAATGACCGGCAAAGCGTTTGCTGACCAGCGCGAGCACATCGTCGGTGATGGCGTCCGTGGGGAATCGCGCTGGCGACGGCGCGGTGACGCCTTTGGGCAACGGCTTGCGATTCTCGGCATCGAAATTCCACGCACCACCCACCGGAGTGCCGTCACCGTTGAGCAACACATGGCCCTTGCGTCGCATCTCCCGATAAAAGAACTCCATGCGCAGTTGCTTCTTGCCTTTCGCCCAGGCGGCAAAATCGGCGCGGGAACTGAGAAAGCGCGTATCGCTGTGCCAATGAGTCACCAGGCCACCGTGCTTGAGTGACAGCTCCAGACGCCAGTCACCGCACTCGGTCAGATGAACCTCCTGCGGCTGCAACAGCGTCTGCCAGCGCTGCAGCTCACCGGCCAGCGAGCCGGTGTTGTGCTCGTCCTCCAGGGTGACGTAATGCACGCGATAGCCGCGCTGCTTCAGTGCCTGCGCGAAATGACGCATGGCGCTGAACACCAGCACGATCTTCTGCGGATGATGCGCAACGTGGGTGGCCTCCTCGAGCACTTCCGCCAGCAGGATTTCGTCCACCGCAGGGTCCGCGTCTTGCAGCGAGGCCAGATCGAAAGAAAGCTGATCGCCCAGGACCAGACACAGCCTGCGCACCGTTGTCACCAGGCCGAGTCCAGCGCCAGGGGAACGCGCAAAGGCTCTTGAGGCCCATGGTCAAATCCGCACATTTCGGTGTGAACCACGCAATGCACCAGATAGAAGGGCACGGGCGCTGGCAAATCCTTGAGCACCTCACGGGCGTGCGTCACCGAACGAAGCTGCATCGCCTGCCCCGCGGGGTTCTTGATCGGATGAACCGTTAAACCGACTCGCGCTTGCAGCAGATAAATGCCGCCCTCGATCGACAGCAACTCAAGTTCCAGCGGTCCCTGCGCGGACGCCACCCAGGCACACAACTCGGTAAGGGTCATTGCTCGATCTCCTGCGCGTCAGGCGCTGTAACCGGGGTTGGCGGCTCAGGTTGTTTGCGGAAAAACAGCGTCACCTGACCGGCCTCGACCCCGAACTTGCTCATGGTCGACCGGTTGATCATCGTGCTGTCGTCCATCAGGTACATCCAGTCGTCGAAATCGACCTGATACACCTTGCCGTCCACCGGCAGGCTGAGCACGTATGTCCAGTGCAGCGTATTACCCGCCACTTCACCCAGGGCTTCACCGACCACGTCGGCGGCACGTCCACGCCAACGTCCCGCACCGTCAGGCGTCAGTGTCCAGATCCGTTGCTGCCGGGTACCGTCGCTGTACGTGAAGTTTTCTTCGAGGATCATCTGGTCGCCGCGAGGATAGCCATGGATCTTCACGACAAAGCGCTTGGTGACCTCTCCGGAGCGCTTCTGGAACATGCCCCAGGCATCGAGATGCCCGGTGAAAAACTGGCGAAGCTCCAGCGTCGGCTGTTCCTGCCGGTATTGCTGCACATCGACACCTGAACACCCTGCCAACCCGACGAACATCCACAGCAGCAAACGCTTGAGCATGATTTTCTCCAACTTTCAGTGGCCGTCCGTCATCGGACGCCCACTGGCAGGCTGCAATAAAACTGTACAGAGGAATAGTTTTGTACAAGTTATACAGAAATGCAGCCGGGAGTAAATGTCATGCAGCGAACAATGCCTCTCACCTCACTCAGTGGTAACCCTCACCGATGCGCACCTTGCCGCGAAACACGTAGTAGCTCCAGAAGGTGTACATCAGGATGACGGGCAGGATGAACAAAGCGCCGATCAACGCAAACAGCTGGCTTTGTGGCGGCGAGGCGGCGTCCCACAAGGTGACGGAGGGCGGCACGATGTTGGGCCAGAGGCTGACCAGCAATGCGATGTAGCTGAGGAACACCAGCGCCAGCGTGAACACGAACGGCCAGTGCGTGTGACGCTTGCTCAGCGTCTTGAGCAGCAAGATCAGCGACATCACGCCCAGCCCGACCAGAACGGCCAGCACGGTACCGTGCGCCGGCGTCAACCAGCGAGTGGCGAGTTCAGGGCGCAGGATCGGCGTCCAGATGCAGAGGATGACCAGCACACCGGCCAGCGCGAACGCGAGCGGTCGGGTGTAATGGCGCATTCTCGATTCGAGCATGCCTTCGGTCTTGACCAGCAGCCAGGTGCTGCCGAGCAACGCGTAGGCCACGATCAGCCCCAGGCCACAAAACAGCGGGAACGGCGAGAGCCAGTCGAGCGAGCCGCCGGCGAACTGTCGGTTAACCACCGGGATGCCCGCCAGGTAGCTGCCACCGACCACGCCCTGACAGAACGTCGCCAGCAAGGATCCACCGATGAACGCCATGTCCCAGATGTGGCGCTTGTCGGCGCTGGCCTTGAAGCGAAACTCAAATGCCACGCCCCTGAAGATCAGCCCTGCGAGCATCAGAATCAGCGGCAGGTAAAGCGCTTCCAGAATCACCGAATAGGCCAGCGGAAAGGCGCCGAACAAGGCCGCGCCGCCCAGGACCAGCCACGTTTCGTTGCCGTCCCAAACCGGCGCGACGGTGTTCATCATCACGTCGCGTTCCTGCTCGTCGGCGATCAGCGGAAACAGAATGCCGAGACCCAGATCGAAGCCGTCCATGATCACGTACATCACGACCCCGAACGCGATGATGCACGCCCAGATCAACGACAGGTCTATGCCTTGAATACCCATGATTGAAGTCCTGTTTTTCAGTGTGCGTGGTCGCTGGATTCCAGCGGTTCGGTGACAGCGGACAACGGCCGGCGCGGCGTGCGGTCATGCCCGGGCCCGCCCACGGGCGGATGGTCGTGGTGCGGCTGCGGACCGTTGCGCACCAGGCGCATCATGTAGCCGATGCCCACGGCAAATACCGAGAAATAGATGATCACGAACAGCGCCAGCGAGATGCTCATCTGTGCGACGGAGTGGTTGGACACGGCGTCGGCCGTGCGCAGTTGCCCGTAGACAACCCAGGGCTGACGACCCACTTCGGTGGTGATCCAGCCGGCGAGCAAGGCGATCAACCCGGAAGGCCCCATCACCAGCGCCAGACGCAAGAACCAGCGGTTCGTGTACAACGCGTCTTTGCGACGCAGCGCCAGGCCCAGCAGGCCGGTCAGGATCATCAGCATGCCCAGGCCGGCCATCACCCTGAAACTCCAGAAAATGATCGTCGAGTTGGGCCGGTCCTCTTTGGGAAAGCTCTTGAGCGCCGGGATCTGCTTGTCCAGGCTGTGGGTCAGAATCAGGCTGCCCAGGTACGGAATCTCGATCGCATAGCGGGTCTTTTCTGCCTCCATGTCCGGCAACCCGAACAGCACCAACGGAGTCGGTCCGTTACCCACGTTTTCCCAGTGGCCTTCAATGGCGGCGATCTTCGCCGGTTGATGCTCGAGGGTGTTCAGACCGTGGGCGTCACCCACCACCGCCTGTATCGGCGCCACAATCAGCGCCATCCACATCGCCATCGAGAGCATCTTGCGAATAGGCGGCGTGTCATGCCCGCGCAACAGGTGCCAGGCCGCCGACGATCCCACGAAGAAAGCGGTCGCGACGAAGGCGGCGATGGCCATGTGCGCCAGGCGGAACGGAAACGAGGGGTTGAATACGATGGCCAGCCAGTCCATCGGGACGACGCGACCGTCGACGATGCTGAAGCCTTGAGGGGTCTGCATCCAGCTATTGGACGCGAGAATCCAGAAGGTCGAGATCAGGGTGCCGATGGCGACCATCACGGTGGCAAAAAAATGCAGGCCGCGCCCGACCCGGTTCCAGCCAAACAGCATGACGCCCAGAAAACCGGCTTCGAGAAAGAACGCTGTAAGCACTTCATAAGTCAGCAAGGGCCCGGTCACGCTCCCGGCAAAATCAGAAAACCGGCTCCAGTTGGTGCCGAACTCGTACGCCATTACCAGGCCGGAGACCACGCCCATGCCGAAGTTGACCGCGAAAATCTTCGACCAGAACTGATAGAGCTCGCGATAGACCGGGTTGTCTGTCTTGAGCCACAGCCCTTCGAGTACCGCGAGAAAACTCGCGAGGCCGATGGTGATCGCCGGGAACAGGATGTGAAACGACACCGTGAACGCGAATTGCATGCGTGCCAGGTCAAGTGCCTGCAGATTGAACATGGTGGTATCCCCTTTTTGACGCGGCAGGCGTGCACGCCGCCCTGCCGTTGCAAGCGCCAGGCTTGCGGCCACTGAACCGGATTGAGCGTTGAAAGGCCGGGCGCCCGAACAGGCGCCCGGCGCGTCAGGCGACCGAAGACACGATCACGCTGCTCTGCGCTGCCTTGGCGAACTTGATGGCGATGAACTTCGAGGTCGGGGTAAACGTGCGGTCGCCGTAACTGTCGAGCGGCACCAGCGGGTTGGTTTCCGGGTAATACGCCGCCGCCTGCCCTTTGGGGATGTCATAGGCGATCAGAGTGAAGCCTGACACCCGACGCTCGCGCCCGTCGTTCCACAGCGAAATCATGTCGACTTTTTCGCCCGGTTCGAAGCCCAGACGGCGGATGTCTTCTTCGTTGGCGAACACCACTTCACGCATGCCGTAGACTCCGCGATAGCGGTCGTCCAGCCCGTACAAGGTGGTGTTGTACTGATCGTGGGAGCGCAGAGTCTGCAGGATCAGGTCGGGTGTGTCCTTGAGGCTGCGAATGGCGGCATTGACCAGGTGCTCGGGCAATGCGCTGGGAATGAACCGCGCCTTTTGCGTGCTGGTGTGCCATTGACGGTCGGCAACTGCGTTGCCGAGGTGAAAACCGCCCGGATTGAGCAGTCGCTGGTTGAAGTTCCTGAAACCCGGAATCACGTCGGCGATCAGGTTGCGAATGCGACTGTAATCCTCGATCACCCAGTGCCAGTCAATGGGGTGCGCACCCAGCGTGGCGGCGGCGATGCCGGCAATGATCGCAGGCTCGGACTTCATCAATCTGGACTTGGGACGCAGTTGGCCGTGGGAGATGTGGACCATGCTGAAGGTGTCTTCCACCGTGATGCCCTGAGGCCCGGTCGCTTGCAGATCGATGTCGGTACGGCCTAGGGCTGGCAGGATCAGTGCGTCCTTGCCGATCACCAGATGACTACGGTTGAGCTTGGTCGACATCTGCACGGTCAGGTCGCAATTGCGCAGCGCGGCATGGGTGCGAGGGCTGTCCGGGGTCGCTTGCGAGAAGTTGCCACCCAAGGCGATGAAGACTTTGGATCGGCCCTCTTCCATCGCCTTGATCGCAGTCACGGTGTTGTGCCCTTCTTCGCGCGGCACCTTGAACGCGAAGCGGGTTTCGATCGCGTCAAGCAGCCACGCCGGCGGAATCTCGTTGATGCCCATGGTGCGGTCGCCTTGCACGTTACTGTGACCACGCACCGGAGACACGCCCGCCCCTTCGCGGCCCATGTTGCCGCGCAACAGCTGCAGGTTGATCAATTCCTGAATGGTCGGCACCGAGTGCGTGTGCTGGGTCAGACCCATGGCCCAACATATGATCACGCGCTTGGCCTTGGCGTACATTCGCGCCGCCCTTTCGATGTCCGAAAGTGCCATGCCGGACTGCGCTTCGATCAACGCCCACGGCGTCGCTTCGACGGCACGCAGGTACTCATCCAGGCCGGACGTCTGATCGCGGATGAACTCACGGTCAAAGACCGGTTCGCTACCGGTCGCCAGCGACTGTTTTTCCCACTCCAGCAGAAACTTCGCCATGCCGCGAGTCGCAGCCATGTCGCCCCCCAGAGCAGGACGAAAGTACGCGGTATTCGTGGGTTCCGAGCCGTTGCTGAGCATTTCCAGCGGGTGCTGCGGGTGCTGAAAACGCTCCAGCCCCCGCTCCTTCAGCGGGTTGAACACCACCACCTGAGCGCCACGCTTGACTGCTTCGCGCAACGGTTCAAGCATGCGCGGGTGGTTGGTGCCGGGATTCTGACCAATCACGAAGATCGCATCGGCCTTTTCCAGGTCATGGAACACGACAGTGCCTTTGCCCACCCCGATGGACTCGAACATGCCAACCGCACTGGCCTCGTGGCACATGTTCGAGCAGTCCGGAAAGTTGTTGGTGCCGTAGGCGCGCACGAAGAGCTGGTAGAGGAACGCGGCTTCATTGCTGGCACGGCCCGAGGTATAGAACTCGGCCTGATCGGGGGAATCCAGTTGCTTGAGGTGACGCGCGATCAGTGCAAACGCTTCTTCCCAGCTGGTTTCCACATAATGATCGGTCGCCGCGTCGTAACGCATAGGATGGGTCAGACGCCCCTGATACTCCAGCCAGTAATCGGACTGCTCCAACAACGCCGAAACGCTGTATTTGGCGAAGAACGCCGGATCGACGTGACGACCGGTCGCTTCCCAGTTCACCGCCTTGGCGCCGTTCTCGCAAAACTTGACCATGCCATTTTCCGGCGACTCGCCCCAGGCGCAACCAGGGCAATCAAACCCACCGTTCTGGTTGGTTTTAAGCATCGCGCGAATGTTCTTGAATGCGTTTTCGCTGCCCAACCAGTTCTTGGTCACGGCAATTAAAGCGCCCCATCCAGCGGCAGCCCCTTTATAAGGCTTATAACGATCAACCTGGCTCATGCGAGTTCTCCAGGGTCGCGCAATCAAATACGCGACCTCTATCAAGGACGGACTTACAACGTTTTTTTACTTCATTAAAAGAGGAGCCAGTGCGTTCTAACTGCGTGAACTAATCTGGCCTGAGCCGACAGTACGCGCCCACTAAAACGCTGTCCAATCGCTAGGAATGACCAAACAATAAGCGATGTCTATCACTCGGCAAAACCTATACATAAGGGTTAAGCACCGCTACGAATGTTTAAATAGCGCCCGTCATAGATACGGCTTATCGTCTGGTCATTATCAGTGATTGGACAGGTGAATAGCCGCCCATTAGTCTGCACCCCTGATAGAGCGTTGCGGGCGGTCACGTTATCGAGACGTTTGAAATGCACGCCCACCTCCCGCGCCACATAACGAAAAGAGGCTGACATGTCCCAGCGCGTGCTCACCGATGGCTTTGCCAGGAACGTGGATTACTTGAGGATGTCGGTCACGGACCGGTGCGACTTCCGCTGCGTGTACTGCATGGCTGAGAACATGACGTTTTTGCCCCGTCAGCAGGTGCTCAGCACCGAGGAGTTGTTTCAGGTCGCACAGAGTTTCGTCGCGCTGGGCACCCGCAAGATTCGCCTGACGGGCGGAGAACCACTGGTTCGCCCGGGCATCGTCGACCTGTGCGCACGCATCGCCGGACTGCCGGGGTTGCAGGAACTGTGCATGACCACTAACGGCTCGCAACTGGAAAAACTCGCACACCCCCTGCGCGCAGCGGGTCTGAAACGGTTGAATGTGAGCCTGGACAGCCTGGACCCGGCGCGTTTCAGGGAGCTGACCCGCACCGGCGACCTGAACAAAGTGATCGCAGGACTGGACGCCGCGTGGGACGCAGGCTTTCGAAACACCAAACTCAACTGCGTCGTGATGAAGGGCCGCAACGATCACGAGATCAACGACCTGGTCGACTTCGCCATCGCCCGACACCTGGACATCACTTTCATCGAAGAAATGCCGTTAGGCGTCATCAGCGAACATAGCCGTGCCGAATCTTTCTTTTCGAGCGATCAGGTCCGCCGATTGATTGCCGAAAAACACACGCTGATCGATTCCGCCGAATCCACACGCGGCCCGTCGCGGTATTGTCGCCCGGCCGACGCACCCCACATCCGTATCGGATTCATTTCTCCACACAGCCACAACTTCTGCGCCACCTGTAACCGCGTGCGCCTGACGGTTGAAGGCCGCCTGTTACTGTGCCTTGGCAATGAACATTCCGCAGACTTGAAAAGCGTGCTGCGCAACTTTCCGGGCGACCAGGGAAAACTGGAACAGTCCATCATCGAAGCCATGAAACTTAAACCGTATCGGCATAACTTTGAAGTCAATGATGATGTTCAGGTGGTCCGATTCATGAACATGACCGGTGGTTGATCGCTAATTGAAGCAACGGCATTCGTCAGCACGCTAACGCCCACAGGTTTTATGTTTATTCAACGATTGAGGTGTTGAATCTCAACAGCGCAAGGCGCGCTCTGGCTTTTGATTTCCATACTGCAGCAGCCCAGACGCCACAAAGAACGACCTGTGTGCAGGCTGAACAAATGTGGCGTGGTGTGGCCGAGCTGCAGGGACGCCGCGTCTGCATCAGCCCGGCGGAATGGTCGCCAGCATGCCAATGGTGATGGTCAGGGCCAGGAAGCCCAGCAGGAAAATCGTCATCTTGGCCATAGGGCCTCCTCTCAATGACAGGTTTGCGGTGCAGATGAGTGCACACCGCATCATCCCTCCAGTCAGCCTCGCCAAAGAGGTCTGGAGTGGTTGCCAGTGTGAGGCGGATCGCTGTTTCAATACAGCGCCAGGTTTGACTAAAAAATACGGATCAGATGCAAATTTCCAGGGTGGTAGATCAGGCTGACCGCGTTTGCAGGGCAGAAACGACAACGCCTCCACACGGGAGGCGTTGTGTTTCAGGTCGGCCCGCGTGTCAGCGAAGGTCGAAACGGTCCAGCTCCATCACTTTGGCCCAGGCGGCCACGAAGTCCTTGACGAACTTCTCGTGGGCGTCCGCGCTGCCATACACCTCACTCAATGCCCGCAGCTGCGCGTGGGAGCCAAACACCAGATCGACACGGGTGCCTGTCCACTTGACCTCACCGGTCTTGCGGTCGCGCGCCTCGAAAGTGTCGTTGCTGGCCGACGTCGGTTTCCACTCCACACTCATGTCCAGCAGGTTCTTGAAGAAGTCGTTCGTCAGCGCGTCAGGTCGCGTGGTGAAGACGCCGTGCTTGCTGCCTCCCACGTTGGCCCCCAGGACGCGCAGGCCACCCAGCAACACCGTCATTTCCGGCGCAGACAGGGTCAGCAGTTGAGCCTTGTCGATGAGCAACTTCTCGGCCGACACCCGATACTGGCCTTTGAGGTAATTGCGGAAACCATCGGCGATTGGCTCCAGGAAGCCGAAGGACTCGACATCCGTCTGGGCCTGGGACGCGTCGGTGCGGCCCGGCGAGAAGCGAACACTGACCGTCTGACCGGCATTTTTAGCAGCCTGCTCGACACCCGCGTTACCCGCGAGGACGATCAGGTCCGCCAGTGAGACCTTCTTGCCACTGGCCCCGCCGTTGAACTCGCCCTGAATGCGCTCCAGCGTCCGTAGCACGTTCGCCAGTTGCTCAGGCTGATTGGCTTCCCAATCCTTCTGCGGTGCCAGACGCAAGCGCCCGCCATTGGCGCCGCCGCGCTTGTCGGAGCCACGGAAGGTGGAAGCCGCCGCCCAGGCCGTCGAGACCAGTTGCGAGACGGTCAGACCCGACTCAAGGATCTTGCTCTTGAGCGCGGTGGCATCGTCATGGTCGATCAGCGGATGGCTGACATCGGGAAGCGGGTCCTGCCACAGCAGTTCTTCGGTGGGCGTTTCCGGCCCGAGATAACGCGCCAGCGGCCCCATGTCACGGTGGGTCAGTTTGAACCAGGCACGGGCGAACGCGTCGGCCAACTGATCGGGATTGGCCAGGAAACGCCGCGAGATCTGCTCATACGCCGGATCGAAGCGCAGGGCCAGGTCCGATGTCAGCATCCTGGGTTCCTGACGTTTGCTCGGGTCGTGGGCATGGGGAATCTTGCCAGCCCCGGCTCCGCCTTTCGGGCTCCACTGATTGGCGCCCGCCGGGCTTTTGGTCAGCTCCCACTCAAAACCAAAGAGGTTTTCGAAGTACTCGTTACTCCACCGGGTGGGCGTGGACGTCCAGGTCACTTCCAGGCCGCTCGTGATGGTATCGCCGCCCTTCCCGGTGCCAAAGGCGTTGCGCCAGCCAAGCCCCTGCTCTTCAAGACCTGCGGCTTCAGGTTCTGGCCCCACGTTGTCGGCAGGACCTGCACCGTGTGTTTTCCCAAAAGCATGACCCCCGGCGATCAGCGCCACGGTTTCCTCGTCGTTCATCGCCATGCGGCCGAAGGTTTCCCGGATGTCATGGGCCGACTTGACCGGATCGGGATGGCCATCGGGGCCTTCCGGGTTGACGTAAATGAGCCCCATCTGCACCGCCGCGAGCGGGTTTTCGAGGATACGATCGCCATCGGTACGGCTGTGTTCTTCACCGTGCTTGGACGGCTCGGCCACCAGATCACCTTGACCGGGCTGCTCCATCTCCTTGTGCGCGCCGTAGCGCTCTTCACCCCCCAGCCAGGTGGTCTCAGCACCCCAGTACACGTCTTCGTCAGGCTCCCAGACGTCAGGACGACCGCCCGAAAAACCGAAGGTCTTGAAGCCCATGGACTCCAGCGCGACGTTGCCGGTGAGGACAATCAGGTCCGCCCAGGAAATCTTGCGGCCGTACTTCTGTTTCACCGGCCAGATCAGGCGGCGGGCCTTGTCGAGGCTGACGTTGTCGGGCCAGCTGTTGAGCGGTGCGAAACGTTGCTGCCCCGAACCGGCGCCACCGCGTCCATCGGCGGTGCGATAGGTGCCAGCGCTGTGCCAGGCCATGCGCACGAAGAACGGGCCGTAGTGCCCGAAATCCGCTGGCCACCAGTCCTGCGACTGGGTCATGACGGCCAGCAGGTCTTTCTTCACCGCGTCGAAGTCCAGGCTCTTGAACTCCTTGGCGTAGTCGAAATCCTCACCCATCGGGTCAGACAGCGAGGAGTGCTGATGCAGAATTTTCAGGTTCAGTTGATTCGGCCACCAGTCGCGGTTCGTTGTGCCGCCGCCAGCAGCGTGGTTGAACGGGCATTTCGATTCAGTTGCCATGTTTTGATCTACCTTTGGTCATATCCATCGAGCGCTTCTGCCTTACGGGCTCAAGACGACGATGAGGGAACTCAGTAGCACAAGGTGCTTATTCTTATCGCCTTATCAGGTTCAACTGGACGGCCTCGGCCGACGCTAGATCAAGGGTAGACCCGATCAGCAAGAGTTCTAATAGTCAAAGCATTGGTGGTTGATAGAGGGAGACTTTCACGCGCAGTGGCGCAGCTGACACGCCGCTGTCACATCAGCAGCGCAACGCTTTGCTACCCTGCCCGTCCCGACTGTCGACAGGTTTCCCCATGATCAACATCCGTGTCATGACGATGGACGACTACGATGCCGTCATCGCCCTCATGAGCAACACCCCCGGCATCTCGTTGCGCGATGCCGATTCCCGCGATGCGACCGCCCGCTATCTGCAACGTAACCCTGGCCTTAGCTTTGTGGCGGAATTCGTGGCTGAAAGCGAAACGGGCCTCTGCGGCTGCGTCATGTCTGGCCACGACGGGCGTCGCGGTTACCTGCAGCACCTGTTGGTGCTTCCGGAGTATCGGCGTCAGGGCATCGCCAACCGACTGGTTGAGCGCTGCCTGTCGAGCCTCGAAGCTCTGGGCATCGCCAAATGCCACCTCGACGTGTTCAAAACCAACGAGTCCGCTGCGCGCTACTGGCAGCATCAGGGCTGGACGCTGCGGGTCGACATCGACCGCTATTCGTTCACCCGGCCGGGCAACGAAAACGCGTGAGCCGACATCGGCGCCCTTTTTGCGGATCAGTCCGGGTTCATGAGCTCGGCAGCCGTTTCGACCAGTAATTGGCGAAACCACTGGTGCGCCGGGTCGTTGCGATAGCGAACGTGCCAGGCAATGTCCACGGGGAAGGTGCCAAGGTCCACCGGCGATTCAATGACCTTGAGTCGCGGGTCCTTGGCGATCTGCTTGCAGATCAGCCGAGGCAGCGTCGCGCAGTAGTCGGTGACCGCAATGATTTCCGGCACCGCCAGAAAATGCGTCACCGAGATCGCCAGTTCACGCCGCAATCCCTGTCGCTCCAGTGCCTGAAACAGGCCGACCCTCATGCGCCCCGGCGGCAACACGTTGACATGCCGCAGCTGCTCATACTGTTCCCGAGACAGGCTGTCGCCGATGTCGGGATGGTCGGCGCGCACCACGCACGCCAGCCCGTCGTCCATCAGGTGCTGAACAACCAGGTTATCGGGCGGATCGACAATCCGGCCCAGTGCCATGTCCGTTGTGCCTGACACCAACCCTGCTTCGGTCAGATCCGCGCCAAAGGGCGCCAACGAGACCTTGATCGCGGGGGCCAACTGACGAAGCCTGGCCACCACCTTCGGAATCAGCACGATCTCGACATAACTGTTGGGCGCAATGTTGAACACACGGGTCGAGGTCGCGGCATCGAAATGCTGGTGTCCCAAAATGACGTCATCCAGCTTCGCCAGTGTTTCCAGGATCACCGGGCCAATTTCCTCGGCGAACTGCGTAGGCTTGATGCCATAACGCTCACGGATGAACAGCGGATCCTTAAGCGTGTCGCGCAGCCGATTGAGTGCGTTCGACAACGCAGGCTGGGTAATGCCCAGACGCGCAGCGGCGCGGGTAACGCTGCGCTCTTCCATCAGCGCCATGAAAACCGGCAAGAGATTGAGGTCGTATCGCATGACTCATAATGCTCTGTGAATATCTGAAATCAGATAAGTAAATTTCTCGAATATCTGGGCATGGGGCAAAGTTAGCGCATCCAGACGGATCGACCAACTCCCGCGAGAGACGATTCGGCATCGCTGCGATGCAACGCGCTTCAACGCTGACATTCAACCCAGACCTTCTTAACGTTCGAGGAAATGACCATGAGCATCAAACACGTGCTGTTCGTTGTGACCAACACCGCTGAAATCGGCCCGAACCGCCGCAGCACCGGGTATTTCTTCCCCGAAATCGCTCACCCGTATGAAGTCTTTTCCCAAGCGGGCGTCGCCGTGGAGTACGCCTCGCTGCTGGGCGGCACCCCGCCAGAAGACGGATATGATGACAAGGACCCCGCACAGGTGGCGTTCCGCCAGAGCGCCTCGTTCCGCCGCATGGGCAACAGCCGCCCGCTGTCGCAAGTCGATGTACTGGATTACGACGCGATCTTCTTCCCTGGCGGCCTTGGCCCGATGGTCGACATCGCCAACAACCCGCAGATCCAGCGCGCCATCGAACGCGCCTGGCAGGGAGGCAAGATCGTCGCGGCAGTCTGCCACGGCCCTGCTGCCCTGCTGGGTGTCAAACTGGAAGACGGTACGCCGCTGGTTCAGGGTCGCAGGCTGACCGGGTTCTCGAACGCTGAAGAGCTCGGTTATGCCCAGGCGGATGTTCCGTTTCTGCTGGAAGATGCGCTGCGCGCCGAAGGTGCCGTATATTCGGCGGCCGATGTCTGGCAGGAGAAGGTCGTCGTTGACGGTCGCCTGATGACCGGGCAGAACCCGGCATCGGGTGGCGCACTGGCGAAGGCGATCGTCGACGCCCTGCGCTGAAACGGACTGGCATTACATCCGACAAGGCCCCTGCTACCGCAGGGGTTATTTCTGAATTCACCGAGGAACCCGCATGTCCGCCTACGTTATTTTTATCCGCGAAAAAACCACCGATGCCGCAGAAATGAAGCAGTACGCAGACACCGCACCGGCCGCGCGCGCGGGTCACGACATCACTCGCCTGGCGTTTTACGGCGCGCTCGACGTGCTGGAAGGACCATCGGCTGAAGGCGTTGCGATCCTGCGGTTCCCCGACATGGCCGCCGCCCGCGCCTGGTACGACAGCCCGGCCTATCAGGCTGCGCGTGAACATCGCTTCAAAGGCGCTGATTACCGCATGTTGCTGGTAGAAGGGGTGGCTGACCCCGCTTGATTCCGTTTTCGCTGGCGCACCGGCCCATCGTCGGCGCGCCAATCCCGCATCCCCTACACGACCTTCAGCACAATCTTGCCGATGTGATCGCCCTCTTCCATCCGCCGATGGGCGTTGGCCGCCTCGGCCAGCGGGTAGACCCGGTCGATGATCGGCAGGCATTGCCCCTGCTTCAGCAACGGCCAGACCGTGGCGTACACGGCGCGGGCAATCTCGGCTTTTTCCTCGGCACTGCGCGAACGCATCATTGAACCGGTGACCGAGGCCTGTTTATCGCTCAGCGCCGCCAGGTTCAGGTCCTTGACGTGTGCCCCGCCCAAAAAGCCGATGACCACCAAGCGTCCACGCCGGGCGAGCGACGCCAGGTTACGCTCGAAATAGCTGCCGCCCATGATGTCGAGAATCACGTCAACGCCCTTGCCGCCGGTTTGCCGGGCGATGACCTCGTCGAACGCTGCTTCGCGGTAGTTGATCGCTTCGCCGCCCAAGGCGCGGATCTGCTCGCATTTCGCTTCGCTGCCCGCGGTCGCGAAGGCTTTGATCCCTAACGCCTTGCACAACATCAGCGCGGTCGTACCGATGCCACTGGTGCCGCCATGGATCAACACGGTTGAGCCTTCGCGGGCCTGGCCCAGTTCGAACAGGTTGGCCCAGACGGTGAAGAAGGTTTCAGGAATCGCCGCCGCCTGAATCATCTCGACGCCCTCCGGAATCGGCAGCGCCTGTGTCGCGGGAACGACGCAGTACGCTGCGTAGCCGCCACCGTTGGTCAACGCACAGACCCGGTCGCCTACACTGAAACCCGAAACCGCCGAACCCGACGCCACGACTTCGCCGGCGACTTCAAGGCCGGGCACCGGGCTCATGCCAGGCTTCATGGGATAGTGGCCTGCGCGCTGGATGACGTCAGGACGGTTGATACCGGCCGCGTGAACCTTGATCAACAGCTCATGCTCAGCAGGCGCCGGGACATCCGCCTCCGCCAGATTCAACACGTCCGGCCCGCCGGGCTGGGTAATTTCGATGTAGCGCATACGCTTCGGCAAATTCATGGGTGCACCTCACAGTAACGGTTACGCCTTCTGACAAGGGCTGGTCGAAGGCATTCAAAATACTCGCGGGGTCACATTTGATACCGCAGCGTTTGAGCACCCTCCTGTTCGTTCAGCCCTCTGCGCCAACCCATGGCTGCGAGCGAGCCGCACGCCTCGACGCGGTTGCCGCTAGCCGACAATTCTGCTGGGATGTGGCCCTGTCCTTCTTGGAGTAATCAGCATGCAGTCGTACCAGGAACTGTTCGAGTTCGCCGAGGATTTTGACGCGTTTGTCCGCCGTGGCCTGCCGTCAGAAATCGCCGCAGTGCAGGCCATTCAGGCCAAAATTGCCGAACCTGAGGCGATCAAACCGCAAACGCTGCAGCGCTTGCGCGACCTTAAAGGTCATTTCCATCTGCTCGTGGCAGGCGAGATGTGGTGCCCCGATTGCCAGATCAACGTCACGGTCATGGACTACCTGCAACGCACCCAACCGAACATCCAGCTCGGGGTTATCACCAAGGGACGCGCCGAAAACGAGTTGAAACAGCGCCTGCACCTTGAACGGATTTCGATCCCGTTCGTGCTGGTGCTGAACCATCAATTCCAGCCCGTCGGTCGGTTCATCGAACGACCGCGCGCCGTCATCGACGGTGGCGACGCCGTGAAACCGGATTATCGGGCTGGCAAATATCTGGAAAGCACCGTGCAGGACTTGCTCGACATCTTCGAAGCCGCTGACTGAGCCTGGTCATGGCGCGTGCGGATCCCCGGATGCGGCGTGTGATGACGACGAAATTTCGCGGAGCCGCTTGTGTTTTCCTGCCGGTGAGCCTTACTGAGTAGCGTGCTGAGCCGAAAAGCGACTCGCGTCTTGATCACTTGCGCCACGCCCAGGAGATTGCGACATGGCTACTGCAAGTACACTGGCACCGCTGTTTCGCCAGTCAGTGGGCTTCGACCGTTTCAACGATTTTTTCGAGTCGGCGCTGCACACCGAAACAGCCCATTGCTATCCACCTCATAACGTTGAACGGTATGGCGACGACCATTACCGGATCGTCGTCGCCGCCGCCGGCCTTTCGGCAGACGAGCTGGACCTGCAAATCGAAAAAGGTGTGCTGACCATTTGTGGCGGCAAACGCGAAACCGACGCAGGCGCGACCTACCTGCACCAAGGCATCGCCCACGGCGCATTCCGCCTGGTGTTTCACCTGGCGGACCACATCGAAGTTCAGGGTGCGACGTTCGAAAACGGATTGCTGATTGTCTTTCTGCTACGGGTCGTCCCTGACGAGACCCAGCCGAGGCGCATCCCCATCAATCGCCCCGGCGACGGTCCCGACCGGCGATCAATCAATCGCCATTGAGCGCGGCCAGACAAACGCCGAGAGGCACCTGACCCCGGTCAGGGTGCGACCGGAATGAATTTCAGCGTACCGACCACCCCGTCCTTTCCCCGTTCCGGGTTGTCCAGCGGATGAAGCACGCCGTCATTGACCGGCACCTCTTCGAAATCGAACGGGCTGATTCCGTTCAGGCACGCGGCGTTGATCCCGTATTGATCGGGGCTTGAGCGGCGTTGATGGTGGGTGTAGATGCCGCAGACCGAGCAGAAGAAATGCTTTGCAGCGCCGGTATTGAATTGGTAAAGCGTCAGCGCCTCCTCGCCGGCCGTGATCGTCAGATCCGACAGTTGCGCACTCACTACCACCGCGCCTCGCATGCGGCAGTACGAGCAGTTGCAACGGCGGGCGGAGTGCAGCCCATCGGTCAACCGAACTTCAAAACGCACCGTGCCGCAATGGCACTGCCCGTTAATGCGTTCAATGTCTTTGTTCATGTTCGTCTTCCTCCTGACATCGGGTCGTTAAACCTGCGCATTCTCAGCCGTAATGCGCGCAACAAAAAAGCACCCAAGGGTGCTTTTTCTGTCACTGCAATCAGCGGGACGCCGCCACGGTGGCGGCCCGTGCCGAGTGCAGCTTCTTATAGCTTTCGATCAAACGCAGGTGCCGGTCGAGCCCTTCGAGCTTCAGGCTGGTCGGGGTCAGGCCGTAGAAACGCACACTGCCGTTCACCGAACCGATGGCGGCGTCCATGCGCTCGTCACCGAACATGCGACGGAAGTTGACCTCGTAGTCGGCCAGTTCCAGATCGTCGTCCAGTTCCATCTCCAGCACAACGTTGACGGCCTGGTAGAACAAGCCGCGCTCGACCGTGTTGTCGTTGTATTGCAGGAACGCTTCTACCAGATCTTTCGCCTGTTCGAACTTCTGCAGCGCGAGGTAGATCAGCAGCCTCAACTCCAGAATCGTCAACTGCCCCCACGCCGTGTTGTCGTCGAATTCGATGCCGATCAACGTCTTGATGTCGGTGTAATCGTCCAGCTCGCTGTCTTCCAGGCGCTTGGCCAGCGTGCGCAGGCCGACTTTGCTCAGGCCGTGCAGGTTCAGGATGTCGGCGCGGAACTGCAGGGCCTTGTTGGTGTTGTCCCAAATCAGGTCGTCAACCGGGTAGATCTCCGAGTAATCCGGCACCAGGATGCGGCAGGCCTTGGCACCGATGTGCTCATAAACCGCCATGTACACTTCTTTGCCCATGCCTTCGAGGATACCGAACAGCGTGGCCGCCTCCTGGGCATTGGAGTCTTCGCCGTGACCGGAGAAGTCCCACTCGACGAATTCGAAATCCGGCTTTGCACTGAAGAAACGCCACGACACCACACCGCTGGAGTCGATGAAGTGCTCCACGAAATTGTTCGGCTCGATCACCGCCTGGCCTTCAAAGGTCGGCTGTGGCAGGTCATTCAGTCCTTCAAAACTGCGCCCCTGCAGCAATTCGGTCAGACTGCGCTCCAGTGCGATTTCCAGGCTCGGGTGGGCGCCAAAAGACGCGAATACACCGCCCGTGCGCGGGTTCATCAAGGTCACGCACATGACCGGGAATTCCCCGCCCAGCGATGCATCCTTCACCAACACCGGGAAGCCCTGCTCCTCCAGACCCTTGATGCCCGCCAGGATGCTCGGGTACTTCGCCAGTACGTCCTGCGGCACGTCCGGCAGCGCCATTTCACCTTCGAGGATTTCGCGTTTGACCGCGCGTTCGAATATCTCCGACAGGCACTGCACCTGCGCTTCGGCCAGCGTGTTGCCCGCGCTCATGCCGTTGCTCAGGTACAAGTTTTCGATCAGGTTGGACGGGAAATACACGGTCTCGCCATCCGACTGCCGTACGAAGGGCAGCGAACAGATGCCACGCTGCGTGTTGCCGGAGTTGGTGTCGTACAGGTGCGACCCCAGCAATTCTCCGTCCGGGTTGTAAATCGCCAGGCAATAGTCGTCGAGGATCTCGGTCGGCAGCGCATCGTTGGGGCCGGGCTTGAACCAGCGCTCATCCGGGTAATGCACGAACTCGGCGTTGGCGATGTCTTCGCCCCAGAACTGATCGTTGTAGAAGAAGTTGCAGTTGAGGCGTTCGATGAACTCGCCCAGCGCGGACGCCAGCGCGCTTTCCTTCGTGGCGCCCTTGCCGTTGGTGAAGCACATTGGCGAGTGAGCGTCACGGATGTGCAGCGACCACACGTTGGGCACGATATTGCGCCATGAGGCGATTTCGATCTTCATGCCCAGACCCGCCAGGATGCCGGACATGTTGGCGATGGTCTGCTCCAGCGGCAGGTCCTTGCCCGCGATGTAAGTGCCGGCCTGCGAGGTCGAAGCAGGCATCAACAGCGCCTGGGCATCGGCATCCAGGTTCTCGACTTCCTCGATCACAAACTCGGGCCCAGCCTGCACGACCTTCTTGACGGTGCAGCGGTCAATGGAGCGCAAGATGCCCTGACGGTCCTTGTCGGAGATATCGGCCGGCAGTTCGACCTGAATCTTGAAGATCTGGTTGTAGCGGTTTTCAGGGTCAACGATGTTGTTCTGCGAGAGACGAATGTGCTCGGAGGGGATGTTGCGCGTGTCGCAGTACAGCTTCACGAAGTAGGCAGCGCACAGCGCCGATGACGCCAGAAAGTAATCGAACGGCCCCGGTGCCGAACCATCGCCCTTGTAGCGGATGGGCTGATCGGCAATCACCGTGAAGTCATCGAACTTGGCTTCAAGTCGGAGATTGTCGAGAAAGTTGACCTTGATTTCCATGGGGGATTACCGAAACGAGAAAACGATTTGGCGGCCATTATCCGGCTTTTCGGCCGTATGTCTTGGTTTTCGTCGGACAGCGGCTGTCGACTGGCCCTGCGGTCGCGTGACGGTCAGGTCCCGCATCGAGTGTCTGACGAACGGCATATTCATGGAACTCATGGGCTCAATGTCGGCCCTATACCCTGTACGCCTCTGGAACGGTGCTGATGCATGGGGGCACGCACAGCGCGAACGACGCTGTGCTTATGGAATCCACTCGCTTACAGGTGACACGGTGAATACATTTATTGCGCTGGAAAAACTCGAAGAGATCGATCTGCAGGACTATCACGAAGTCTGGCTGACCACCTCAGAGCGTTGGCCTCAAGACCCGGAGACCGCACAACGCGTGTGCCTCTGGCGAGCCGACCGTGAACTGACCCGGGACGTGGAAATCGACGATGCGTATTTTCAGAACCTGCCGCGCTTGTGGCTTCTGGTCGATGATCTGCACGACAAGCCAGCGGTCAGCCATGTCGAGCAGGCGCTGAACGTGCGCATTGGCGAACTGCAACTGGAAGGCGAGTTTCTTCCGGATGAAAAGGACAAGGTGCCGTCCGGTGACAAGCGCACGGACCTGAGAAGCTGACAGGCAAGTCATCCGTGGCTGCGGCCCCCTCACGCGGCCACGGATGACGCGACTGATTCATCAGTCGCCCAACGCTTCTAGAAAGTCCGAGGACGGGACAAAAAACAGCGTCCCGCTCACCGCCTTGCTGAAATCCAGCAACCGGTCGTAATTGCCGACAGGCCGACCCACGAACATGTTCTCCAGCATCTGCTCCAGGGGCTCGGGCGAGCGGGCGTAGCCGATGAAATAGGTGCCAAACTCATTGGAGCCGGGACGGCCGAACGGCATGTTGTCGCGCAGGATCTTGACCTCTTTTCCGTCCTTTTCGATCACCGTCAGCGCGCTGTGGGAGTTGCTCGGTTTCACCGAATCGTCGAGTTCGATATCGGACAGTTTCTTGCGACCGATGACGAGTTCCTGTTGCTCTACGGTCAGACGGTTCCAGGCCTCCATGTCGTGCAGGTATTTCTGCACGATCACGTAACTGCCGCCGGCAAACGTCGGGTCCTCGTCACCCACAATCGTCGCATCGACGGCTTTGTTGCCCACCGGGTTCTCGGTGCCATCGACGAAGCCGACCATGCTGCGCATGTCGAAATTGCGGAATCCGTGCACCTCGTCAACCACCTGGACCGCGTCGCCCAAAGGTGACAACAGTTGCGTGGCGAGCTCGAAGCAGAGGTCCATGCGGTCGGCCCGCAGATGCAGCAAGATGTCGCCCGGCGTGGCGATTGCCTTGCGCCCTTCCACGCCGAATTCGCGAAAGTTGTGCAGTGAGGCCGGCCGGGTGCTGCCGAACAGCCTGTCCCAGGCATTGAAGCTGAAACCGCACACACAGGATAAATTGCCATCCGGTACGCGCTTACCGACAGCGCGCACGAGTCCGGCAATGTCCGCGCACCAGCTTCGGACTTTCTGCGCAGCGTCTTCACCGGGCGCCAGCGTCGCCACCATGAAGATCGCGCTGCTGGTCATCGGCGTGTCGACGCCCTGCGGGTAAGGAGTGTTTTTCATCATGGCCCGTGCATTCCTCAACGATTCCAACCATCGCCTGACGATGGACCGAGGGAGATTACCACTCCTTCAGGCGTCTCGGACGTCTCCTGCAGCGATTGCGACGTCGCTCGGATTCGCGGCTGCCCCCGTCTGGACTGTAGGGTGACACAGGCGTGTGCCGGGCATCGATTGTGTGGGAGCGAGCTTGTTGGCGAAAGCGTCAGGTCAGCCGACATCACCATTGGCTGACCCACCGCATTCGCTGCCGTCGTAACCTCCGACGTCTCCTACAGAGATTGCGGCGTCACTTAAATTCGCGACTGCCCCCTCTGGACTGTGGGGCGACACGGACTTGTGCCGGGCATCGATTCTGTGGGAGCCGGCTTGCTGGCGAAAGCGTCAACTCAGCCGAAATCACCATGGCTGACACACTGCATTCGCTGCCCTCGTAACCTCGGACGTCTCCTACGGGTATCGCGGCGTAATCCGGATTCGCGGCTGACACACCCTCTGTGGGAGCGAGCTTGCTCGCGAAGGCGCCAAGTCAGCCAACATCACTATTGGCTGACCCACCGCATTCGTCCGAAATGCGGCCCATGCCCTCGTAACCTCGGACGTCTCCTACGGGATCAGCTGATGTCCGAAGCAGAATGCCGCTCTGGCACCTGTTTGTCTTCATCACCCCAAGTCCGGTTCACTCGCAGGCCACGGATCACAGCGGGTCGCTTGGCGATTTCTTTCGCCCAGCGCTGCACGTGGGTGTACTCCTCGGCCGCCAGAAATTCGGCTGCCGAATAGACGTTGCCCAGCGCCAGCTGACCGTACCAGGACCAGATCGCGATGTCGGCGATGGTGAAGGTATCGCCCGCGATGTATTGGCTCTCGCCCAGGCGACGATCCAGTACGTCCAGCTGACGCTTCGCTTCCATGGTGAAGCGGTTGATCGCGTATTCGATCTTCTCCGGCGCGTAGGCATAGAAATGCCCGAACCCGCCACCCAGATACGGCGCCGCCCCCATCTGCCAGAACAACCAGTTCAGGGTTTCGGTGCGCCCGGCCAGATCGGTCGGCAGGAACTCGCCGAACTTCTCTGCAAGGTAAAGCAGGATCGAACCGGACTCGAACACGCGAGTCGGCGGTGTAGTGCTGTGGTCCAGCAGTGCCGGAATCTTGGAGTTCGGGTTGATGTCGACGAAGCCGCTGGAGAACTGGTCGCCTTCGCCGATGCGAATCAGCCAGGCATCGTACTCTGCGTCCTTGTGCCCGAGCGCCAGCAGCTCCTCAAGCATGATGGTGACCTTGACGCCGTTCGGCGTGGCCAGCGAATAGAGCTGCAAGGCATGCTCACCGATGGGCAGTTCTTTGTCATGGGTAGGACCGGCCACGGGACGGTTGATGCTTGCAAACTGGCCACCGGACGCGGCCTCGTTTTTCCAGACTTTCGGGGGAACATAAGCTGCTTTGGTCACGAAACGAACCTCTTGATGGGCCATTACGGTCAGTCACTGCGTCACAGGGATCGCAGCGAGACGACACTGTGGGTCATGATGAGACCGGGCATGAGTGAGAGCGGTTCAGGGTATGTGTTTACCCTGCAGACGCTCAAGTGACATTTCACTGCATGCCCTCGACGCCCTGTTCTTCACGTTGCCGCATTGAGGTGAACTGTCGCATGTCCCAACCCCTTTCCCACCCGCCCTTCTCCGGCGCCAAAATCGCCGTGATCTGCGAAGGCCATCTACTGACCTATCTGCGCGACGACACACCGGCGATCCCCTGGCCCGGTCTGTGGGACCTGCCCGGTGGCGGCCGTGAAGACAACGAGACGCCTGAACAATGCGCGCTGCGCGAAACCCACGAAGAGTTCGGACTGGCGCTTGATCCCGGCTGGATCGTCTGGAAACGGGTGTATCCCGGACAGGGCGTGAATGGCCTCGACACCTGGTTCTTCGTCGCCGAGGTGCCGACCGGAACCTTCGAGCAAGTGGTATTTGGCGATGAGGGACAGCGCTGGGAAATCAAGGCGGTGAGTGCCTTCCTGGACATGGATCAGGCCATTCCGCGCTTGCAGCAACGACTGCGCGAATTTCTGTCCGATGACCGTTCCGGCGCTCGTCAGACCAACTCGGACTCACCCGCAACCGATTCTGCGAACAGTGGCCGAAGCTGATCCGCTGGCACCGCTTTACTGAAGTGAACCCTCTGAACCTCATCGCACGGATGGCGCTGCAGGCATTCCCGCTGCGCCCTCATCACTCGCTCCTTATGTAGGGGCTAGCGGTCATTTGACGTCGGGGGAAGAAGCTGCGATGCGATGACTGCTTTGTCGATGACCGAATGAACATTGCACACACGCCCCTGCCTGAAAGCGTAGAACACGTTTTCGGTGAACTGAATACGCCGTCCATTAACCTGCACGCCGAAGAGCTCGCCTACCGGTGTGCAGTCGAAACACAGCCGCGCGGCCACGTGGGGCGGATCGGTCATGAGCAGGTCGATGCTGAACCGAAGATCCGGGATGGCTCGAAAATCGTTCTCGAGCATCTTTCGATAGCCGGCCAACCCGACACGTTGCCCGTTGTAATGAACGTCCTGATCGACGAACTCACCCAGTGCCGGCCAGTCCTGACGATTGAGACAGTCGATGTAACCGCGATAGCGGTCGCTTAATTCCTGCTTGTCCATGGAAGCCCCTTGGTGCAGCTGCGGCTGAATATTTCGCAGTTTAGGGCGTCCTGCGAGCGCGATAGTTCAAATGGACAGGCGTTATGGCCCATTGAAAGGCGCTTTGCCCTGACATTATTACCCATTGCGCAACACTGTTTATCCCGGACAATTTGCCGCAGGCCGGTCGTTTTTTGATATCTTTACCAAATTAACTAACCGGTTAATTACCATTCGACACCTGCCCGGCGCTGACAACCGGGCGGCCGTCGTGCTGAAGAACCGTTCTCCCCATCCCTTGAGCGTTCGTACAACGCTCAGCGTCAGCAGGATCACGCAACATGACAACGTCTCGACCTTCGGCATCCGTCAGTCGCTGGCCCATCTGGGTCGTCGCACTGGGCGTGCTTGTTTTTGGATTACTTTTCGCAGCAGGTGGCGGTTACCTCGTCACGCTGGGCGGCAGCTGGTATTTCCTGCTGGCCGGTCTTGGCATGGTCGCCTCGGCGTTCCTGCTGTTCAAACAGCGCGTCTCAGGCGCCTGGCTGTTCGCCGCGGTCATGGTCCTGACCGTGATCTGGGCGCTGGTGGATGCCGGGCTGGTGTTCTGGCCACTGGTCTCGCGCCTGTTCGCGCTGGCGGTATTGAGCCTGCTGGTGGCGCTGGTTTACCCGACACTGCGCAAGGCTAATGGTCTGCCGGGCGGCCGAGGCGGTTATCTGTTGAGCGGCCTGCTGGCGATTGCCATGGCAGCCGGTTTCTGGGGCATGTTTCAGCCTCACGCGTCAGTGTCGCCGACCGGTGAGGGCCCTGCCCTGACCAAAGTCGATCCGGCGAAGGCGCAGAAAAACTGGGCGCATTATGGCAACGACGAAGGCGGCAGCCGTTTTGCGGCGCTGGACCAGATCAACCGCAGCAACGTGTCCCAACTGGTGCCGGTCTGGACCTACCACACCGGCGACATTGCCATCAGTGACGGCAACGGCGCGGAAGACCAGATGACCCCGCTGCAGGTCGGCGACAAGGTGTTCATCTGCACACCGCACAACAACGTCATCGCTCTGGACGCTGACAGCGGCAAACAGCTGTGGAAGAACGAGATCAACGCCAAATCGGCGGTGTGGCAGCGTTGCCGCGGCCTGGCGTACTTCGACGCAACCGCCGCCGTCGCCCAACCCACTGACGGCAGCACGCCAGCGGCGCCCGTGACCGTTCCGGCCGGTGCCAACTGCCAGCGTCGTTTGCTGACCAACACCATCGATGCGCGTCTGATCGCTGTCGACGCCGACACGGGCGAGTTCTGCAAAGGCTTCGGCAACAACGGCCAGGTGGATTTGAAAGCAGGTCTTGGCAACGTCCCGGACTCCTATTATCAACTGTCGTCCGCACCGTTGATGGCGGGCACGACCGTGGTGGTGGGCGGTCGCGTTGCCGACAACGTGCAGACCGACATGCCAGGCGGCGTCATCCGTGGTTTCGATGTGGTCACCGGCGAAATGCGCTGGGCGTTCGACCCGGGCAACCCTGAAGACAAGAAAGCCCCTGCCGCCGACAGCACCTACGTACGTAGCACGCCGAACAGCTGGGCGCCGATGTCTTACGACCCGGCCATGAACACCGTATTCCTGCCGATGGGCAGTTCGTCCACCGACATTTACGGTGTCGAACGCACGAAACTGGATCACACCTACGGCGCCTCGGTGCTGGCGCTGAACGCGACCACCGGTGAGCAAAAGTGGGTGTATCAGACCGTCCACAATGACCTGTGGGACTTCGACCTGCCGATGCAACCGAGCCTGATCGACTTCACCAAGAAGGACGGGAGCAAGGTGCCAGCGGTCGTCATCGGCACCAAGGCCGGTCAGATCTATGTGCTGGACCGCCACACCGGCCAGCCGCTGACGGAAGTCAAGGAAGTCCCGGTCAAGCCGTCGAACATCCCGAACGAGCCTTACTCGCCAACGCAGCCGAAATCGGTGGGCATGCCGGAAATCGGCGCGCAAACGCTGACCGAATCCGACATGTGGGGCGCGACCCCGTTCGACCAGCTGTTGTGCCGTATCTCGTTCAAGAAAATGCGGTATGACGGTCTGTACACCGCACCGGGCACCGACGTTTCGTTGAGCTTTCCGGGATCGCTGGGCGGCATGAACTGGGGCAGCCTGTCGACGGACCCGGTACACGGTTTCATCTTCGTCAACGACATGCGTCTGGGCTTGTGGAGCCAGATGGTGCCGCAGCAAAAAGACGCGAAAGCCTCTTCGGGCGGTGAAGCGCTGAACACCGGCATGGGTGCTGTGCCGCTCAAAGGCACGCCGTATGCGGTGAACAAGAACCGCTTCCTGTCGGTCGCCGGCATTCCGTGTCAGGCGCCACCGTTCGGCACGCTGACCGCAATTGACATGAAGACGCAGAAGATTGCCTGGCAGGTACCGGTCGGCACCGTGCAGGACACCGGCCCAATGGGCATCAAGATGCACATGCAGCTGCCAATCGGCATGCCGACGCTGGGTGGCACGCTGTCCACTCAAGGCGGCCTGATCTTCATCGCCGGAACTCAGGACTACTACCTGCGCGCCTTCAACAGCGCCAACGGTGAAGAAGCCTGGAAAGCCCGTCTGCCCGTGGGTAGCCAGGGCGGCCCGATGACCTTTGTCTCGCCGAAAACCGGCAAGCAGTACATCGTCATCACGGCAGGCGGCGCGCGTCAGTCGGCGGATCGCGGGGACTACGTGATCGCTTATGGTTTGCCGGACAGTCACTGATCAGGCGTCGTCCAAAATAAAAAACCGCTGTCGTCAGGACAGCGGTTTTTTTATTCCAGCAGACGGTCAGTTACCGGCGACCTGAGCCACCTCACCCGAGGTCACCAGGGCTTTTAAGGACATGTCGAACTGCTTCAGCGCATTGATCTGCAGGTCACGTTGAGAGTCAATTTGAGCGGCGATCTCCGGCGCTGCCTTGTCATGCACCCAGACCGACGTCAGCGCCTTCGCACCTACGCCTTCCGCCTTGCCGATGTACTGCAGGTTCGAGTCATAGAATTTGGCAACAAACCGCGCCTCGACTTGACTGTTACGCTGAGTCACCAACTGGCTGTAAGTGTCGAGCATCACCACCACATCCGGACGCGCCTGCATCAGCGCATCCAGGTTTTCGTAGACAGTGACCGACGCAAACTCCTTCGCCAGCGACCCGTGCAGCCACTCAATGGCCAGTTTAGGATCGGAACTGTTGACGAAGGCATTACGAATACGTGAATCCAGTGCACCGTTCTTGACCCCTTTCAACGCAACCGCGTGGTAGCGCTCAAGGTATTCAAGGGTGGCGACCGTGTTTTCGCTGTAAAGAACACCGACAGACTGAGTGTGCTTCAGGGCAAAGGTGCTGTCTGCCACGGGAAGGAAGTGGCAGGCCTGCTCCTTGGAAACGTAGTCGGAAGCGTAGGCCGGAGCAGTGGCAGCGGCGCAACCTGCCAGTACAGCGACAAGAGTCAGTAACGTTGAAATTCTCATCGCGGGGCATCCCTCTGAAGCCAGTTCGGTATGGATCTATCCTGCTCCTTTGCTGGAAAAAAAGAACTCTCAATCCTTGATGTTCACTATCGATTTCACGAATGGTACGTGCACGGAAAGAGTCCTTTACGTTTTCCCGAATAAAGCAACTTTTCAATATGCTTATCCAGACTAACTCACCAGGCAAAGTTGCCGATGACTTGGCGAACTTTATGCAGCGCTTGCACTAAGGCCTCCAGTTCGAGGGAGCCAAGTGCCAGACGGATGGCATGGGGCACCGGGCTGGAAATCGCGAACGGCTCAGCGGTCGACACAGCGATATTCTCCGACAGCAGAGCAACGGCCACCTGATCGGCGCGCACCTCCTCCGGCAAGGGCAGCCACAGAAAATACGAAGACGGATGGCTGATAATTTCCAGCCCCGCCAGCGCCTTCGTGGCCAGCTTCTGGCGGTGCCGGGCATCGTCGCGTTTCTGCGCCTCCAACCTGGCGACCGTGCCGTCTTCGATCCAGCCGCAGACCAGCGCCGTCATGACACCCGGAGTGTTCCAGGTGGTCGCCCTGATCGCGCGCTCCATGGCGGGCACCCATTGCAGCGGCGCGACTACATACCCCACCCGCAATCCGGTTGCGATGTTCTTGGAGAAACCCGAAACGTAAACCGTGAGCTCCGGCGCCAACGCCCTTAAGGGTGCCGGCGGTTCGTCGGCGAGAAAAGCGTAGGCCGCGTCCTCGATCAGCATCAAGCCATGAGTCCGCGCGATACTCACCAAGCGTTCGCGCCACGGCAACTCCATCACCCAGCCCATGGGATTGTGCAGGGTCGGCATCGTGTAGACGGCCTTGATCCGTCGCTTGTGACACAGTCTCTCCAGACCCTCCAGATCCGGGCCGTGATCGGTCAGCGGAATCGGCACCAGTTCCAGCCGATACGCCTCGGCGATGACCTTGAATCCGGAATACGTCAGCGCATCGACCGCCACCACATCCCCCGGCTTTAACAACGCCATGACCACAGTGGCCAGTCCATGCTGCGCGCCACTGACGATCAGCAGTTCCTCTGGCTCGACCGTCAGCCCTCGGTCACCCAGATGCCGGGCGATACAGGCGCGTTCGTGCCCTCGTCCGGCGTGCGGTTGATAGCGGAGCAAGGCTTCCAGATCGCCCGACAACGCCAACTGCCGCAAACCGCCACGCAGCAACTCGGCCTGACCCGGCAATGCCGGGTAGTTGAAATTGAGGTCCAGCATGCCTGCAGCAGTGGCCTGTTGATCAACGCCATGACTGAGCGGCAGTGCGATTTCCCGCACGAACGTTCCGCGCCCTGTTTCGCCACTGATCAGGCCCATTGCTTCCAGCTCCGCGTAGACCCTCGAGGCTGTCACCAGCGCCAGCCCCTGCTGCTCGGCGAGCTGTCGGTGAGTGGGTAAACGTGTACCGGGCGGCAACGCACCGGACGCGATCTCGCTCGCGAAGCGGTCGACGACGGATTTGTAGCGGGCACGAGGCATGGGCGATGTATCCATGACAATTTTTTGATTGTCATGATTCTGCGCCCTAGGATTGATCCCGCACAACCGACCGCTTCACCAAACGCGAAATTCGTCGCGCCTCGTTTGCCGGTCATCATCGAGTCCGTCGCACATGGAACAGGCATCGAACCTGCAGCACCGCAGCATCGAAAAGGCATCGAGTGGATGGCTCAACGGGCTGATCGGCGTGATCATCTTCAGCGGGTCGTTGCCGGCAACCCGCATCGCGGTATTGGAGTTCGCGCCAGTCTTTCTGACCGTCGCCCGCGCCTCCATCGCGGGCGTCGTGGCGCTGTGCATGCTCCTGCTGCTGAAGCAGAAGCGCCCTGAAACGTCACACTTGTTCCCCTTGTTCATCGTCGCCATGGGTGTGGTGGTCGGCTTTCCCCTGCTGACCGCCTTGGCATTGCAATACGTAACCTCGGCGCACTCAATCGTCTTTGTCGGTCTGCTGCCGTTGGCCACGGCGGCCTTTGCCGTGTTGCGGGGTGGCGAGCGTCCGAGGCCGGTGTTTTGGGTGTTTTCGACACTGGGCAGTGCAGTGGTGGTGGGCTTTGCCGTGTCGCAGGGGCTAACGGCCTCGCCCGTCGGCGACCTGTTGATGCTGGTGGCGATTCTGGTGTGCGGGCTGGGCTACGCCGAAGGTGCGAAGCTCTCGAAGACACTGGGCGGATGGCAGGTGATCTGCTGGGCACTGGTGTTGTCACTGCCGATCATGCTGACCCTGACCGGGCTCACCGCGCCGCCTTCGCTTTCGCACATTTCGCTGCCCGCCTGGCTCAGCCTGGGCTATGTGTCGCTGTTCAGTATGCTGATCGGGTTTGTGTTCTGGTACCGGGGTCTGGTGCAGGGTGGGACCGCCGCCGTCGGACAGCTTCAATTGCTGCAACCGTTTTTCGGATTGGCCCTGGCCGCGACGTTGCTGCATGAGCAGGTCAGCCTCGGCATGCTGGCAGTGACCGTCGCCGTGATTCTGTGCGTGGCGGGTGCGCGACGGTTTTCCCGCTGAGCCCGGGCAGGCTCAGTTCGCCAGGGCGTTCGATGCGCGCTTGACGTACACCAGCAATCCGCTCAGGCAGATCAGCACCATGCCGAACACTGATGACATGACCGGGTAACTGTCGAAAAACAGCATGCCGTACCCGGTTGCGAACACGATCTGCAAGTAACCCAGCGGCGCAAGCAAAGAGGACGAGGCGTACTGGTAGGCCTTGGAAATCAGGAAGTGCGCCGACAACCCCATGCCGCCGAGAATCAACAGCAGCATCCATTGCGAGGCACTGGGCGACACCCAGAAAAAGGGCACGGCAAGGCTCAGCAATGCGGTGCTGAACACGCCGACGTAAAAGCTGCACACCCAGGGACTGTCAGACTCGCTCGCCAGTTGCGTCAGCAGTTGATACAGCGCGAAGAAGAACGCCGTCGCCAGCGGAAACAGCATCCACAACGAGAAGCCATCCCCCGTCGGGTTGATCACCACCAGCACGCCGACGAAGCCAACGATCACCGACAGCCACTGCAAGCGATCCGCCTTGATGCCGAACAGCAAAGGCGACAAGAGTGTGACGAAGGCCGGTGCGAGAAACACCAGCGCTGTCGACTCCGCCAACGGCACATGGGTGAGGCCGAATAAAAAGGTCAGGCTGTCGGCCAGCAGCACCACCGCCCTGAGCAAGTGCAACCAGGGACGTTGGGTGTGAAAGACCTTTCTGTCCCCGCTCTTCGCCCGGTTCCTGAGGATGACACTGGTCACCAGCACCGTGTGAATCAGGTAGCGGGCCCACGCCACGAATATAACGGGAAGCGCAAGAATCAGGGTTTTGGACACGGTGTCGTGGCTGGCAAACGCAAGCGCCACACTGGCCATCAACCACATACCGATGACATGACGGTTAGAAGGAGTAGAAGAATTCATCGGGCCAACCCGTGATGGAGTGAGTGGTGGACTGAGTAATGGAACAGTGGGCGGAATACACCACAAGCAGGCACCGCGTCCAATGCGCAGCCTAAACTGCCGGGTTTGCGCAACCTTGCGTAGTCTGAAAACGCGCGCGAGATGCGCAGCAGCGACCCGGCGGTCAATTTCAGCCTATATAATCGCCCCGGTGCGCGCTCGATTGCCCGCCCTCGCCCGTCCCATTCAGGAAGTCGCCACACGCTATGAGTGTCAAGGAAACCGAAAAATCCGGCGCCGTGCCGCGAATGGCCGATGTCGCCAAACTGGCAGGCGTCTCCAAGATGACCGTGTCGCGGGTGCTGGCCGGTCGGGATGTGTCGCCCTCGACGACTCAACGGGTGCAAGCGGCGATCGACAGCCTCGGCTACTTGCCGGACGCCTCGGCCGGGATGCTGTCGAGCGGACGCTCCGAGTTCGTCGTCGCCCTGGTGCCTTCGCTGGTCAGCTCCAACTTCGCCGACACCGTGCGCGGCCTTAATGACGTGGTCAGCAAGCAGGGCTTGTGCCTGTTACTTGGCGACACCGATTACCACCTTGAACAGGAAGCGCTGCTGGTCCGCACCCTGCTCCGGCATCGGCCGCTGGGGGTGATGCTCACCGGCAGCTCGCACCTGGACAGCACCCGGCAGATGCTGCGCCAAGCGCAAGTCCCGGTGGTCGAAACCTGGGACGTGCCGGACGACCCCATCGAACAGTCGGTGGGCTTTTCCAACGCCGACGCCGCCGCGACCATGGTTCGTCATCTGCACGACAAGGGGTACCGGCGCATCGCGTTCATCGGAGGTGCTTCGATGCTCGACCATCGCGGCCAACAGCGCCAGCGTGGTTACCTGATCGCGTTGAGCGCCTTGGGGCTGGAACCGCGGATCATCGAACATGGGGAATCGCCGATCACCATGAGTCACGGCGGCGAATCCGTGGCCCTGCTGCTTGAGAGGTGGCCCGACACAGACGCCGTGATGTGCGTGAGCGACCTGTCAGCCTTTGGCGCAATCATGGAATGTCACCGCCGTGGCCTGAACGTGCCGCGTGACATTGCGGTGGCCGGCTTCGGCGACTTCGAAGTTTCACGTTATTGCACCCCCAGCATCACCACCATTGCGGTAGATCCTTATGAAATCGGCCGTCGGGCGGGTGAACTGCTGCTGGCGGGCGCCAACGCCCGCCGCGAAGGTCTGCCGCGACCGTCCGAAGTGGTGGTGACCGGGTACGAGATCCTGGCGCGGGAGAGCACCTGACGCTTTAGCCTGGCGGCGGTCCTGAAATCATCCAACGCGGTGCACCAGGCTAAACGCATTTGAAGCATTCACTGCCGCTTCACGCCAGATCGTCCGGATGCGGCCCAGAGACAAGCCGCGCTCCGGCCTCTGGCCAGAATCAAAAAAAAGGCAGACCGTCAGATCGCGATCCGGCGGTTATCTCTATCCCGCTTCTGCCCGAAGGGCGTGGGAGCAGTCGGAGGTTACGACGGCCGCGATGGAGCGCGCAGCGGTCCTCAAGTCATCCAACGCGGTGAACCAGGCTTACCGCGTTTGCAGCATTCACTGCCGCTTCGCGCCAGATCGTCCGGATGCGGCCCAGAGACAAGCCACGCTCCTACGGACTCCAACCAGAATCAAACAGACGGCGACCGTCAAATGCCGTTCGAGCGGCTATCGCAACTCCACTTCTGCCCGGAGAGCGTGCGGGGTGCATCGCATTTCCGCTTCTGCCCGAAGGGCGTAGGGCAGACCGCGATTCCGCTTCTGCCCGGAGGGCGTGGGAGCAGTCGGAGGTTACGACGGCCGCGATCTGGCGCGCAGCGGCAGTAAAGCCAGCCGCACCGACGCCCCAGATGCACCGCGGTCGTCGGCTTCGCTGCCCTTACCTCGCAGATCGATGGCACGCCAGGTGACGACTACCGCCCAACATCAAAAACCCGGCATCCCGAAGCCTCTCCTACCGACCATGGCTCACACGCCAGACCCGGTTCCCCACATCGTCGGCCACCAGCAACGACCCTTGCTTGTCCAGGATCACGCCCACCGGCCGACCTTGCGCCTCGCCATCGGCATTCAGGAAGCCGGTCAGGAAGTCCACCGGCATCCCTGAAGGCTGACCGTCCTTGAAGCCAATGAAGACCACCTTATAACCCGCCTGCGGATTGCGGTTCCACGAGCCGTGCTCACCGACGAATACACCCTGTGCGAAGTTTTGCGGCATGCCTCGGGCATCGGAATACGTCAGGCCCAACGGTGCCACATGGGTGCCCAGCGCATAATCCGGCGCGATGGCTTTGGCGACCATGTCAGGACGCGAAGGCTGCACGCGGCTGTCGACATGATTGCCGTAATAGCTCCACGGCCAACCATAGAACGCCCCGTCTTTCACCGACGTGAGGTAGTCAGGCACCAGGTCGCTGCCGATTTCGTCGCGCTCGTTGACCACTGTCCACAGCTCATCGCTGCCCGGTTTCCAGATCAGCCCGTTGGGGTTGCGCAGGCCGCTGGCGAACAGGCGTTTCTGCCCGCTCTTGACGTCGACTTCCCAAATGGCGGCTCGGCCCTCTTCCGCCTCAAGCCCGTTTTCGCCGACGTTACTGTTGGAGCCCACCGTGACATAGAGTTTCGACCCGTCACGGTTGGCCACGATGTTTTTGGTCCAGTGATGGTTCAGGCCCGCCGGCAGATCAGTGACTTTTACCGGTGTGGCGCTGATCTCGGTCTGGCCGTCGGTGTAAGGCACCTTGACGATCGCGTCGGCGTTGGCGATGAACAACTCATTGCCCACCAGCGCCATGCCGAACGGCGACATCAGCCCGCTGATGAACACCTTGTGCACCTCGGCCTTGCCATCCCCATCAGCGTCACGAAGGATCGTGATGCGGTTGGCACTCGGGGCTTCGGCGCCGACGCGGCTCATCACAATGCCCGACGCCGTGCGTTTGACCCAGGCCATCAACCCTGTCCCGCCATCGGTGACGCCCTCAGGCTTGGGTGGCGTGTTGCTCTCAGCCACCAGCACGTCGCCGTTCGGAAGGCTGTACAGCCAGCGCGGGTGCTGAAGATTGTCCGCCAGGGCCTGAACCTTGAAGCCGTCTGGCGCTTTCGGCGTATCGCTGCCGTTCCAGCCCACCGCCTTGGACACTTTCAAGGTCGGGATCACAGAACTGGTGGGTTCGGGCAGTTGCGGTTTGGGGCCAACACCGGCTTGAAAGGGTAATTTGGAAGACTCACCGCAGGCGCTGAGCAACGCGGCAGCGGTCATCAGCAGTGCACATCGGCGCAACACAATCATCTTGTAACCTCGCGACGGCCATCCGTGGGCCAGTTTTTAAAAATCAACGTCTTTCGAAGTATCGCCATGTCGCCCGACGCCAAACAGCGCGCGAGCCACAAATCAGATTTGTTTTCCAGGCACGAATCTACGGACCGTGTCGCCGGCCCATCGGTTCAACGCTTAACGCGGAACCCATCCGACACAGTCGTGTCAGGTGATACAGGGGACAGACTCATGACGATCTGTGATCGACGCGACTTCATTAAAGGGGGCACTGATCATCGGTGCGGGTTCGCTGACGCTGCCGACCGCTTTTGCCTGGGCCACGAGCATGCAAACACCAAAGACACTGCTACTGAAACGCAACGACTGGGTGCCCAACAACGAACGCCTACCGGTGTTGCATTACACGGGCGTCATCACCGAATGTGACGTTGCCTCTGCCATGGAAGCGCTGTTCGCCCGCAACGGCTGGAAGCCTGCGTGGCGCGACGGGGTTTATGACTATCATCATTACCACTCCACGGCGCATGAAGTGTTGGGGTTCGCTGCGGGCAGCGCGCGCCTGATGCTGGGCGGGCCGAATGGCCATGAAGTGACGGTGAACACGGGAGACGTGGTGCTGCTTCCCACCGGGACCGGCCATTGCCGGGTGTGGGCCAGCGACGATTTCCTGGTGGTGGGCGGCTATCCACCCGACCAGCGATGGGACATCTGTCGAGAGGCGCCGAGCGAAGCGATGATTGAGCGCATGGCGACTCTGCCGTTCCCGGACACCGATCCGGTGACCGGGCGACAGCCGCGGTTGACACAGCATTGGCGCGTCAGTTGATGCCCGCCAATACCCGTTGCGTGAAATGATTCGTATCAGCTCACCAGGCCAGGCGCAGGACCGAGTTCGGCGCGTAGCTTGCTCAGTGCCGCATAGGCCTTGTCGCGATACGCCAGCAGTTCTGCGCGTTTCTCGGGGTCGATGTCCAGAAAACCATGCCCGGATTTAAGGCCATAGTTACCGCCGTCCACCAGCGCCTGAAGGGCTTTCGGCGCCGCCAGTCGATCGCCATAAGTCCCTGCCAGCGTCTTGTAGGACGACGCGTACACATCGAGTCCGGCCATGTCACCAATGGCAAAGGGTCCAAACAGCGCCAGTCGGAACCCGAAGGCATTGCTGACCACCAGATCGACCTGTTCCGGCGTCGCAAGGCCCTCTTCCACTACCATGACGGCTTCTTTATATAGCGCGAACTGCAAGCGATTGGCGACAAAGCCGGGCGTGTCTGCAACGCGCGCCGGCACCTTGCCCACCGCGCGAATCAATGCCTCAAGCGTGTCCACGTGCGCAGGCAATGTGTGCTCGCTGGCGATCAGTTCCACGCCGGGAATAAACGGCGCCGGGTTCATCCAGTGCACGCCCATGAAACGCTCCGGATGGCTGACGAACTTCGCCAGTTCGCCAATCGGAATCGCCGAGGTGTTAGTCCCGATGATCGTGTCAGCCGTACAGGCAGCCGACACGCGCCTCAGCACGTCACGCTTGGTGTCCATCGCCTCGGGCACCGCTTCGGTGACGTAGTCCACGCCCTCCACGGCCTCCTCGATAGACCCGGCGGCCGTCAGGTTCGCCTGGAGTCTGGCATGAGCATCGGCCGGGAACAGCCCGGCTTCAGCGAACGCCTGCCCTTGTCTCAATAACCGCTCCAGGTTGTCCCTGGCGACGCTGCCGGAGACATCCCCCAACACCACGTGCGCGCCACCCAATGCCAAGACTTGAGCGATGCCGCCGCCCATGTAACCCGAACCGACAACTGCAACTTTTTTGATGGTCATACTTTACTCCCAACTAATAGATGTAGAACGCGCCGATCACAGGTGCTGATCACTGCGGTCCTTGAGGGTCGAAAGGGCCAACGCTGCAATCAGGCCGCCCGCAACCAGATACGCGGCCACCGCATAGCCGGTGCCGAAGCTGACCAACAGAAACGAGGCGATAAGGGGCGCAGGGCCGCCCGCGACCAGCGAAGACATCTGATAACCGACACCTGCGCCGGTGTAGCGAACGTGGACCGGGAACTGCTCTGAAATCAGCGACGCCTGTGCGCCGTATTGAATGGCGTGGGGCACCAGGGAAAGCGTGATCGCGATGAAGATCCAGGTCTCATTGCCCGAGTTCAACACCCAGAAATACGGGAACGCCATGAGAATCAGCACCGCGCAACCGAAGTAGTACATGTTGCGGCGTCCGACGCGGTCAGCGAGGTTGGAAAAGATCGGTAACAGGATCAGGTCGAGCACCGCGGCCGCCAGCGTCGCGAGCAGCACAAAGGTGCGCGACACATGGGCGTTCTGGGTCGCGTAATCGAGAATGAACGCGGTAAATATGTAGAAAGGCATCTGCTCGGACATCCGCAGGAATGCCACTTTGACGATTTCGCGCCAGTGATGCTTGACCACGAATTTGAGCGGGCTTTTTTCGATCTGCTGGCTCTGCTTCTTGGCGGCAAAGGAAGGCGTTTCTTCGATCGCCAGACGCACGAACAGGCCGATGACCACCAGAATCCCGGAGAGCAGGAACGGGATGCGCCAGCCCCACTCAAGGAAATGCTCGCCGGTGAAATAGCTCGACCCCATCACGGCCGACGTCGACAGAATCAAACCGATGGACGTGCCCAACTGAGGCCACGCACCCGCCGCGCCACGCTTCTTTTGATCGCCCCATTCCAGTGACATCAACGCCGCGCCGCCCCACTCACCGCCGACGCCAAAGCCTTGAATCAGGCGTAGCAGGATCAGGATCGCGGGCGCCCATAACCCGATGCTCTCGTACGTGGGAAGGAACCCGATCAGAAAGGTCGCCAGGCCGGTCATGACCAGCGTCACGATCAGCGTGGTCTTGCGCCCCACCCGGTCACCGAAATGACCAAACACTGCTGCACCAATGGGGCGAATGGCAAACGCGATGGCGAAAGATGCGAAAGACAGCATCAGCGAGACAAGTCGATCATGAGTGGGAAAAAATAACAGCGGAAACACCAGCGCGGCCGTCGCCCCGTAGATGTAATACTCGTACCACTCGATCGTGGTCCCGATCAGGCTGCCCACTGATGCGCGCCGTCGCTGTCTGAGCTGCTGCGCGGTGGGAGCGCCTGCGGATTGCGCAATGGGATCGGCCGTTGGACTGGCGGGCCTTCCGCCCAGGGTGCCGTCAAGTGTAGTCATGAAGCTGCCTCCTTTATTTTTATTGGGATCGGCAAAGCGTGCACCACGTGCCTGATCAGGCCGTCGGGCTAGCGCTCTGTCTTGAGCAACACAAGTAGTCATGTGACTATTTATCATTATTGTTATTTATTAACACTGTCAAGCAATCTGCGTTAATATTTCACACAGTCATGGACGAGTTATCACAGATCTTTTTTCACAATCGGAATTTTTGATGGACATCAACAACCTGAACACACCCACGCTGTACCTGATTCGCCACGGCGAAACCGACTGGAACGCCAGGCGCCTGCTGCAAGGTCGCCGAGACATTCCACTTAATGAGGTCGGCCAGGGTCAGGCCATGGTGTCAGGCACCTGCCTGAAGTGGTTGTTGCCGGCGGATGCATCCGTGGACTTCATCGCCAGCCCGTTGAGCAGAACGCGACAGACCATGGAAATCATTCGTCGGCAACTGGGACTCGATGCGGCGGACTACCGCACTGACGACCGCCTGATGGAAATCAATTTTGGTGAATGGGAGGGCATGGACTGGCAGCAGATCGCCGAGCGTCAGCCTGAGCGTTTCGAGGCGCGTCAGGCCGACCCGCTGAATTTCATCCCCAAGGACGGCGAGAGCTACCCCCACGTGTTTGAACGCGTCGGCAGCCTGCTGAAGTCGCTGCAGCGCGACACCGTGTTGGTAGCGCATGCCGGCGTGCTGCGAAGCTGCCTGGCGTTGTTGACTGAGGTGCCCGACACCGAAGTCCCCTTGCTGGAGATTCCTCAGGATCAGGTGCTAGTGATTCGTGGCGGCAAATTTGCCTGGATGCGGGTCAGCCTGACGGCAGACGGCCGTCTCTGAAGGCACAGGACGGGAGCGGGTCAGGCGAGGATCAGTTCGATGCCTGAGCGGCGGATGCCTGCGGCGGCATCTGCGGTGAGCGCGTCGTCGGAGATGATCGGATCGAAGCGCTCAAGGCCCGCGACGCGGTACATGCCGAAGGTGCCGTATTTGGAGCTGGTCGCCATCAGCACGACTTGCGATGCGCCTGCCATCGCCGCCTTCTTTACTTCGACCTTGGCTTCCGACGGCGTGGTAATGCCCCGCTGCAAGTCCCAGGAACTGCTGGAGATGAACGCGATGTCCGTCGCCAGGTTGCGCAGGGTGTCGGCGGCCAGTGTGCCGATGCCGGTGATGTTGTCGTGATCGAGGACACCGCCGGTGTGGATCACCTTGACGTGTTTCGCGTCTACCAGCGCCATCACGATGCTGAAATCGTTGGTGACCACCGTCATGTCAGTGAGCTGAACGATATGCGGGACCAGGCACAGCGTGGTGGTACCGGCATCGAGGTACACGACCATGCCCGACTTCAGGTACTGCGCAGCGACAATCGCCATGCGCTGCTTCTGTTGCGACTCGAGGATGACCCGGTTGTGATGGCTGGGTTCATTGACCATCTGACTGGCGAGGCGCACACCGCCCGGCACGGAGAACACCAGGCCTTCCTGCTCCAGCACCGCGATGTCGCGGCGCACGGTCATGTGTGAGCAATTGAAGATTTCGGTGAGCTGAACGACGCTGAGCGTCTGCTCGCGACGCAACCTGCGAATGATCATTTCGCGACGTTGCGAAGGCGCCATGGGCTGGCCGTCAGGTTGCGAGCGTAGATCTTCTGTCATGGTTGCTCTTGGCGTGGATATCGAGGCGCATAGGGTAGCGTAGAACCCCGCTTCGTAGCAGTGCGCAATGAACCTGCAGGAGTGAGCTTGCTTACGAAGGCTGATGCTTGGGCGCTCAGCATGGAGTGGATGGACTGGGCTCTTCGTGAGCAAGCTCGCTCCCACAGATGCTGAGTGCCTGACAAAAACCGGCTTTGCGAAGGTTCCATGACAGGCCCAGACACCGTTCACCAATCCAGCGTAATCCGGCTCTCAAAAAACCGCTCTTGCCCATTGACCGGATCGACAAAGCGCAAGCCTTGGGCCAACAGTTTCAGCGGTTTGTCGTAGTCATCCACCGCGTCCTTGATCACGTCCGGATAGAACGGGTCGTTACAGATCCCTGCTCCCAGTGCCGCCATGTGCACCCGCAACTGATGCTTCTTGCCCGTCACCGGGTACAGGCCATAGCGCCACAATTCGCCATTTTTTTCGCACACTTCGATGCGGGTTTCGGTGTTGCTCTGCCCTTCCCCTTCCTGCATGCGGAAGAACGGTTCGCCATCGACCAGCCGGCTTTTGTGCACCCGCGGGAATTCAAGTTCGGGCAGCGCGCGGGCAATGGCCTCGTATCGCTTGTCGATCTGGCGGTTAGGGAACAACGCTTGATACGCCGAACGGGTCTGCTTGTTGGCGGAGAACAACACCAGACCCGCCGTGTGCCGATCGATCCGGTGCAGCGGCACCAAGTCCGGGTTGTCCAGCGTGCGGATCAAGCGTCGAAGCAGCGTCTGTTCGACGTACTCGCCGGCGGGCGTCACCGGTAAAAAGTGCGGCTTGTCAGCGACCACCAGATGCTCATCGGCATACAGGATCGTCTCCTGCACCGGGATCGGCGTTTCGTTGGGCACTTCACGGAAGTAATGAATGCGCAGCCCCTCGCGGTACGCCAAGTCCACTGCAATCGGATTTCCCTCGCCGTCCAGCACGCGGCCACGGGCAATACGATCGAGCCACTGCTCACGGGGGATGGCACTGAACCGTTCGCACAGGCAATCGAGTACCGTCAGCCACGGTCCCGGTGGTAAATAAAGGGTACTGGCCTGACGGTGGGCGGGCGTGAAAACGGGTTCGGACATGGTCAACTCGGATCGGGATGGCAGACGCGACAAGCGCGGCATTATTACCCAGTGTCTCCGGCTTGTGCGAGCGACGCGGTCAAGGCAGCTTCTTCACCCCGAAGAGCGTCTGTTTCTGGGCCTTACCCGTGCGCGTGACGAAATGTCGCAGGGCAATCGCGTACCAGTTGTCTGACATCTACATGACAGCGGTAGATGCTGCATTTGATTTGTTCTAAAATGTTTCCAAATCGGCAAGCAGGCGCGAAACCGAACGTAAACGACCCTTTTCAAGGTCGACCTCGAAAACGCCTGCCAGACCTGAACTCATAAAAAGAAAGCCCGTCCTCGACGGGCTTTTTTCGTTTTCAGCGTTTGTACAGCGCGCCATGCGCCCACGCCGGACTTGCAACGTCGGCACTGAAGACTCGAGACACCCGGTGTCTTGCACTGCCCACGACAGATTTTCTATTTCAAACTTTGAGGTTTCGCCATGCTGGGTCAACTGTTTCAATGGATCAAACGCCTGTCCACCGGTACCACTGCCGAGAGCGAAGAAAGCTATTCGCAATCGTTCTCTGACGAAGAGCGCGATGTGGGCCGCTGGACCTTCATGTCGGTGTTCATCGTGTTCACTCTGAGCCTTTACGTCGTCGCAGGCCTTGGCTACTACGCCAAAGTTCACGTCTGGGATGGCATGAGCGAAGCGCAAAAAGAAGCCGTGGCCAAGGCCATGGTCGTGGACACTCAGTATCTGTAAGGCCGTTCTGGCCTAACGCAAAAACATCACCACCTGCCCGGTGTCGAACGGCCAGTCCAGTTCGGCACCGGTGTCAGTGCGCCGCAACACCGGAATCCGCAGGCCATAGGCATCGTTCATGGCTTCGCTTTCCGCGATATCGATCAATTCCACCAGCAGACCATGCTCGACCAAGGGCATCAGCTCAGCCTCGGCGATTTCGCACAAGTGACAACCCAGCGTACCGAACAGTTGGCATTCCGGCGGCATGACGAAACCCTTCGAGCAAGACACGGGAACGCCAGTTTAGGCCCGCCCTGAAATGCCGTCGAGCCTGAAGCGCCGTCTGGAAAAATCGTTGGAGCGGTCCAGCACCGGTTTTTCGAAACAGCGATAGCCGACCCAGCCGTAACACAGCACCGCCGTCATCATCAGCGCCGAGAACAGCACATTGTCCAACAGCGAGTCAGGCCGCGCGCCAACCATTTGCCAGACACGCCCGATCACACCCAGCACCAGCAGATGCGACAGGTACACGGTATAGGACATGTCCCCCACCGCGACCAGAAAAGCAGGCATTCGAAGGTGCCGACGACGCTCCAACAGCGCCAGCCCCAAGATCAGCGTGCCGAACACCGCACTCACCGCCAACATACGCAGCATGCCCACGCCGTCGAACAACCGGAAGTAGCCAATCAGTCCAATACCCGGCAGCAACGCGGCAACCAGCGCAGCACCGACGAGCGAGGTCGGAATCTTTGCGCTGTGACGACTGTAAAACAGCAACGCCAGCACAACGCCCGCGATGAACTCAAGCCCATAGGGATGCAGCATGATTTGCAAGGCCGGGCTGTAGTCCTGCCAATTCTGCAAACTATTGAAGGTCAGCAGCACCGCTGCCCAGCCGACAAGATACGCAGGCAGCCAACGTTCGCGAAAGCACATGAGGCCGGTGAATACCAGGTAGAACCACAGCTCGAACAGCAGCGACCAGGCCACCATTACCAGCAGCACTTTATCGTTGGGCAGCAGCAGGAATGACATCAGCAGGTTCGACGAGCCGTGGGTGCTGTTGACCATGCCCGGTTGCACCAGAAGCACCGCCAGTGTCAGACCGTAATACAGCCAATAGGTCGGGTAGATGCGCGACACGCGGTTGAACAAAAAACGCTTTGACTCGGCAACGCTCTGGAACCGCCCGCGGCTGACGATCACCATGACGAAGCCACTGACAATAAAGAACAGATCGACACCGAGCTGGAACAAATCCAGGAAAGGCGGCAACAGAATGTCCCCGCCCGAATATTTGTGTTCCACCGCGGTCATGTGAAAGAGCACCACGCCCAACACGGCTACGCCCCTCAGCCCTTGAAGGGAATAAATGCGTTCCATCGACTGCTCCTACTACGGACGCGATCCACTGGATGGCGACAAATCAGGAAGGTCGACGGGCAAGCGTCTGGCGCAACACTGTGCAGGGCCGTGCTTACCCGTTCGCGGATAAGCATAGCCAAGTGGCAACACCACGCCTCAATCGTGGCTGACGGCACCGATCTTGTGGATCGACAGGTCAGCGCCGTAATACTCCTGCTCCTGACTCAATCGCAGCCCCAGGCACAGCTTGATCACGCCATAAACAAGGAACCCGCCTGCCAGCGCGATAAGCACGCCCACTGCGCTGCCGATCAGTTGACTGATCAGACTGACCCCGCCGATTCCCCCGAGCGCTGTCTGGCCAAAGATGCCGCAAGCAATACCGCCCCACACACCACAGAGGCCGTGCAGCGGCCAGACGCCCAGCACATCGTCGATTTTCCAGCGCACCTGCGCGGCCGTGAAACACCAGACGAACAGCGCACCTGCGATAACGCCGGTGGCCAGAGCGCCGACCGGGTGCATCAGGTCGGAACCCGCGCAGACCGCCACCAGACCTGCCAACGGTCCGTTGTGCAAGAACCCGGGGTCATTGCGACCGACGAGCAAGGCCGCCACCGTGCCGCCCACCATCGCCATCAATGAGTTGACCGCCACCAGGCCGCTCACGCCGTCCAGCGTCTGGGCGCTCATCACGTTGAAACCGAACCAGCCGACGATGAGAATCCAAGACCCCAGAGCGAGAAAAGGAATGCTGGAGGGCGGATACGCGACCAGTTTGCCATCGCGATAACGGCCGTTGCGCGCCCCCAATAAGATCACCGCCGCCAATGCGAGCCAGCCGCCCATGGCGTGCACCACCACGGAGCCGGCGAAATCATGGAAGCTGGCCCCAAACGTGTTACGTAACCAAGACTGCAGGCCAAAATTGCCATTCCACACCATCCCTTCGAAGAAGGGATAGACAAACGCCACGATCAACACCGTTGCGCACAATTGCGGGGCGAACCGCGCACGCTCGGCGATACCACCGGAAATGATCGCGGGGATCGCCGCCGCGAAGGTCAGCAGGAAGAAAAACTTGACGAGGCTATAACCGTGATCGGCGGCCAGGACCGCCGCAGGCTGCAGGAAGCTCACGCCGTAGGAAATCCAGTAGCCAATGAAGAAGTAGGCCAGGGTCGACACCGCGAAATCACTGAGGATTTTCGACAGTGCGTTGACTTGATTCTTCTGCCGGACGGTGCCGACTTCAAGAAAGGCGAAACCGGCGTGCATGGCGAGAACCATCACAGCACCGATCAGAATGAACAGGGTATTGGTGCTGTGGACGAGGGTGTCCACAGCACTTTGAACATTTTCCATCGAGGGGCAGGCCTGCAATTAATGAAAAGCACCAAAGCGGAACAACGCTCCTGCCATCTCGCGCAATCAGCACCAATACGGAGCAGAAAAAGCCGAAGCCACCCGCTTTGGTGCACAACGCCAGACAGAAAAATTGAACGCTTGAATGTTTTTCTCGGTTTTAAGGTGATGAAGCAACGTCTCGTCGACGTTGCCGACACTGCGCGCTCTTCTTTGGAGCGCGCCGCCTCCCTGGCGCACCATCCCACAGCAAAAGCTGTACCAGCCGCGATGCAGACAAGTTACGGCAATTGGAATGAACCTTCAGTAATGCGCCATACTCGAAATCCCATATTGCCACCCCAACGGAGAACACCATGGCTCGCCCATCAGCAGAGAAAGCCCAGGACATTTTGATGGCAGACTTCCAGACACTGGTTGCCGACACGGAAAAACTGCTGGCGCACACGGCCTCCCTCGCCGGCGATCAAGCTGACGTACTGCGCGATCAAATCAACGAAAGTCTGCTGCGCGCCCGTGAAACCCTGGCCCTTGCCGAAGAAACCCTTCGCGAGCGCGGGAAGGAAGCGGTCGTTGCGACCGAAGAATACGTTCAGAACAACCCATGGCAGTCCGTCGGCATTGCCGCCGGTGTCGGGTTCCTTCTGGGCCTGCTGGCCACAAGGCGCTGATTGATATGACGCCGGGAACAGGTCCATCCGAGACCGATCACACGTCCTCGCCGCGCCGTCTGGGCGCGGCATTTCTGGGTCTGCTGCACAGCCATGTCGAGCTTTTCGGCATTGAATTGCAGGAACAGAAAGCCCGCACCGTCAGCTTGTTGTTGTTCGCCGGGCTGGCGTTGGTGTTCGCCCTTCTGCTGCTCATCGGGCTGTCGGCATTGCTTTTGATCCTGGTGTGGGACAGCTACCGTCTGGCCGGCATCATCGGCCTGTGCGCGTTCTACACGCTTGCCGCGCTGTTTTGTGCCATGCGTTTAAAGGCAGCGATTTTCGATGAGTCTTCACCCTTCCATTCCACGCTGGAAGAACTGGCCAATGACCGCGAGCGACTGATGCCATGAGCCTGCCTGAATTGCCTCAGACCCATAATCGTCGTGAACTGCGAAAGGCGTTGATTCGCCTGCGCATGGAAATGCACCGCCAGGAGATTCGTCACGAATCGGCCCAGCTGATGCGTCCGTTGCACCGTATGCGCGGCATGGCCCACGACTTTCCCGGTTCACTTGGCATCAAACACGCGCCGTTGTGGGGAGTCGGCATCGTTTCCCTGCTGGGTTTCCTGACCGGCAAGGGTGCGCGGAGCAAGCGTACCGGCAGCGTCACGCGACTGGTTAAACTCAGCGCTACCCTCATGCCGCTGATCAGGCTCGTCCTTCAAGGTCGCAATCGCCGTCCTTGAACTGGCCATTTGGCTGCATTCTTGCAAACAAACCTGACCCGCGCCTTTGTCCAATGGTTCACATCGGACAAAGGCGCGTCGTTGCGTCTGGCAATGTCGCGCGCGTGGTGCAAGAACAACACAGCCAATAACCACTCATGAGGAGGCCATGTGATCGATGGGCAACCGCTAGCTTGCTTTCAGCCGTTCATCGATACCGCCACAGGCCGTATTGCAGGGGTAGAAGCCTTGGGACGCCTGCGTCAGGATGACGGCCGCCTGCAATCGGTCGGCCCCCTGTTCGCAGACCCCAAACGCCCCGCTGCCGAATTGCGTCGACTGGATCGCCTGATCCGGGATAACGCCTTGGGACGCTTGCACGAGGTCCCCCACGACTGGTTCCTGAGTCTCAATATTTCACCTCGCTGGATCAGCCGCCTGCGCCCCGGCCAACCATTGCCGAGCCTCAAACAGTTACAGCGTCACGGCATCCCTCCTCAACGAATTGTCTTCGAGATTACCGAACTGGGCGGCGACAGCCAGCGCTTGAGTGACGTCGTGGCGCGTTACCGTGAAGCCGGCGCGCGCATCGCAATCGACGACTTCGGCGCCGGCTACTCGCAGCTTGATCGCGTCCTCGCTTTACAGCCGGACATTCTCAAGCTGGACATGCGCCTGTTTCAGGCCGCTGCCCGCGGTGGACCCAGCAGCGATGTGGTTAAAGCGCTGGCCCAGATGGCCGAAAAAACCGGCTGCTGGATCATCGCCGAGGGTGTCGAAACCGAGGCCGAACTCCACTTCGCGCTGGAGTGTGGCTCACGCTATGTGCAGGGTTTTCTCTTCGCCCAGGCCGAAATGAAGTTCTTTGCGGCAGACGCGTTTGTCGAACGATTCGCAGAACTGCGCGATCGCTACGTGATGCAGAAAGTGGTCGAGCGCGAGCGCTTGATGAACCTGCGCAAACAGCTCAGTCAGCTGATGCTGCGTCTGCAAGCCTGGGCCGAGGGCGACGCGCCATTGGGTGACTTGCCGGACGTGCAGGAATACCCCTGGTTGCTGCGGTTCTATCAGTGTGACCGGCACGGCACGCAACTCACCCCCAACCTGGAGCGGCGCAACGGGGCGTGGACGGCCGATACCCGCTACCTGGGCCATAACTGGTCGTGGCGCCCGTACTTCTATCATCTGCTTGCCGAGGGTTGGCATGAGCGCCGATTGACGCTGTCCAACACCTACCGCGACGCCACCAGCAACCAGTACTGCCTCACCGCCGGGCAGTTCTTTGATAACGGACAGCGCCTGTTGCTGATCGACGTCGACGCGGCAGGGTTTTAATCCCGCCCTCGACACCATCTTCTGCTTGCAGCCCGGTAGACGAACCGGGAAGCTAGGCCGGTAATCACCCGATGGAGTACCGGCCTTGGATTGGCAAACCCTGCTCACCCGCGAGCGCCTTGGCAAAACCCTGCACAGCCCTGAGGAACTGGGGCGCAGCCCGTTCCACAAGGACCACGACCGGATCATTTTCTCTGGCGCCTTCCGCCGCCTCGGGCGTAAGACCCAGGTGCACCCGGTCACCAGCAATGACCACATTCACACGCGGTTGACCCACTCCCTGGAAGTCAGCTGTGTGGGCCGCTCGCTGGGCATGCGTGTCGGCGAAACCCTTCGCAGCGCCCTGCCCGACTGGTGCGAGCCAAGCGATCTGGGCATGGTCGTGCAATCGGCGTGTCTGGCCCATGACATCGGCAACCCTCCGTTCGGCCACTCCGGTGAAGACGCGATTCGCAACTGGTTCAAGCAAGCGGCCGGACGCGGCTGGCTGGACGGCATGAGCGAAGTGGAGCGTAACGACTTCCTCAATTTCGAGGGCAACGCGCAGGGTTTCCGAGTCCTGACTCAACTCGAATATCACCAGTTCGAAGGCGGCACCCGTCTGACCTACGCGACGCTGGGCACGTACCTGAAATACCCATGGACGGCCCGACACGCCGACTCTCTGGGGTACAAGAAGCACAAGTTCGGCTGCTATCAGAGCGAGTTGCCTATCCTGGAGCAGATCGCTCACAAACTCGGTCTTCCGCAGCTGGAAGAACAGCGCTGGGCGCGCCACCCACTGGTCTACCTCATGGAGGCCGCCGACGACATCTGTTACGCCCTGATTGACCTTGAGGACGGGCTGGAGATGGAGTTGCTGACCTACCCGGAAGTGGAGTCCCTGCTGCTGGGGCTGGTGGGCGACGATCTGCCCGAGACCTATCGTCAACTCGGCCCAGGTGATTCACGTCGACGCAAGCTGGCCATCCTGCGCGGCAAAGCGATCGAACACCTGACCAACGCGGCCGCGCGCGCCTTCGTCGAGCAACAGGATGCGTTGCTCGCGGGCACTTTGCAGGGCGACCTGGTGGAACATATGCACGGTCCGGCCAAGCGCTGCGTTCTGAATGCCAAGGACATGGCACGCAAGAAAATCTTCCAGGACAAACGCAAGACCCTGCACGAGATTGGCGCCTACACCACGCTGGAGATTCTGTTGAACGCGTTCTGCGGCGCCGCACTGGAGCAATTTGGTGGGCATACCCCGTCCTTCAAGAGCCGGCGCATTCTTGATCTGTTGGGCAACAGCGCGCCGGACCCGAAGGCGCCCCTGCACACATCCTTCCTGCGGGTCATCGATTTCATCGCGGGCATGACTGACAGTTACGCCAGCGAAATGGCTCGCGAGATGACGGGCCGTTCGAGCCCGATCTAAACCGCCAGGATCGACGCGACCGAAGCAGCCCGATCATTCAGCAGCCCGAATTCCGTCAGGAGTTCGGGCTTTTCTTTCCATGACATCCGGAAAAGAAAACCGAATCTTCGGATGTTTCCCACGCACCAATCAGACTCGTCCTATCGCCGCCTTCACACCTCTGCCGAATAATCCGCCAGCTCGTTAACGCCGGCAGACTCGAGTCATTACCTGCTCGCCGACCTCATTCGCAACCATTCCTGTCGAGCGCCCTGCCCCGTGGCTGCGCCCGATCAGGGTTTGTCGCTCAGCCTGGGAAGACCGATGTTCAAACGCAACCTGCGAATCCTGCTGGTAGAAGATCACCCGTTCCAGCTCATCGCCCTGCAGATTTTGCTCAACAACCATGGCCTTTATCTGCTGACACCGGCCTTGAATGCCCATGAAGCGCTCGCCGCGCTGGAACGCAGCGACAAACCCTATGACCTGCTGCTGTGCGACCAGCGCCTGCCGGACATGTGCGGTATCGATCTGGTGGAGAAGGCCAGCCAGCAAGGATTGATCGAGCATGCCGTGCTGCTCAGCGGCCTGGATGCGGCTCAACTGGCCGACATCGAACGCCAGGCCCGGGCGCGAGGCGTTCCATTATTGGGCAGCCTGAACAAGCCACTGAACACGCTGGAGCTCCTGCGACTCATTGCGCAAACGGACGGTGATCACTGACGCATCTTGAACATTTCACGGACACTTAACTGCACCCAACTGCGAATAACGACTATGTTTGTACGCTGAATTGTTCGCAGCCATCTCGCACAGGTTTCCAGCGTGAAAAGATCAATCGCTTAGATGGTGCGTCGCCGATAAACGCCTGAGCAAGATCATGACTATTCGAAATAAACATATTTATCCTGACAACTTTTTTCAGCTTGGAAAACCTCGACTTTTTTAAACATTTATGAGCCCGATGGATATTGACGTACGTCAATGCGGTAATTTTTGTAGGATCTTTCCCATATACCACCGCAGGCCCTTTCTCTTCATGTGCGCCTTCGAACATCTGGGATATGGTGCGCGCATTCTTCGCTGCTTGTTATGGATTGAATCATGAACTCAGTTTTTATCATTGACGATCACCCGGTCATTCGCATGGCCATCCGGATGCTGCTGGAAAACGAAAATTACGAGATTGTCGGCGAGACCGATAATGGTGTGGACGCCATGCAGATGGTGCGCGAATGCATGCCAGACCTCATCATTCTCGATATCAGCATCCCCAAACTGGACGGCCTGGAAGTGCTGTCGCGCTTCAATGCGATGAACCTTCCCGCAAAGATTCTCGTGCTGACGGCGCAAGCGCCCAGCCTGTTCGCCATTCGCTGCATGCAATCGGGCGCCGCCGGTTATGTCTGCAAGCAGGAAGACCTCACTGAACTTGTGAGTTCGGTGAAAGCGGTACTTTCCGGCTACAATTATTTTCCGAGCCAGGCGCTCGCCACCGCCGCCGCACAAGTCGGCGACCCAAACGAACTCGAACGCTTCAAGCTGGTCAATGACCGCGAACTGATGGTATTGCAGTTATTTGCCCAGGGCCGAACAAACAAGGAAATCGCCAAGGGCATGTTTCTCAGCAACAAGACCGTGAGTACATACAAAACCCGTCTGATGCAAAAACTCAAAGCCAAGACTCTGGTAGAACTTATCGAGATGGCAAAACGCAACGCGCTAGTGTGAGAAACAGGATGTCGAAGGGGATAAAGGACTATTGGATAGCGGCCGTACTTGTGTGCCTGAGCATCACGACCCAGGCCGACCCCGCTGCGGCCGAACGCTATACCCTGCTGAGTCGCTCCAACCCCGCGCACATGGACGTGACGCTGGACCGAACCCAATGGCAGTGGGTACGCAACAAACGCGAATTGATTCTGGGCACCTCAGCACCGGACTACCCCCCTTTCGACATGACCCTCACCGGTCACGACTACGAAGGCTTCACGGCTGATTACGTCGGTATCCTCGGGCGCGCACTGGACCTGCCGGTCAGGGTGTTGCGCTATGGATCCCGCGACCTCGCCATCCAGGCGTTGGCGAGCGGCGAGATCGACCTGCTCGGCAGCGCCAACGGCTACGAAGCGGCCGACCAGGACATCACGCTGTCATCGCCCTATGCGGTCGACCAACCGGTTCTGGTGACGCGCGTCGGCGAAAGCCGCCCGTTGACCGACGGTCTCAACGCCCTGCGGCTGAGCATGGCGTATCACTACCTGCCCCCCGAAGAGATCGCGGCGCTGTACCCCAAAGCGCGCCTGCAGACCTTTCCCTCGTTTCAGAGCGCGATCAACGCGGTGGCCTTCAATCAGGCCGATGTCTTCCTTGGGGACGCCATTTCTACGCATTACGTCATCAACAAGGGCTACCTCAACAACGTGCAGATGGCCAATTTCGGCAAGCACGAAGCCAATGGTTTCAGCTTCGCGGTGCGGACCGACAACACCCCGTTGCTGGAGATCGTGAACCTGATCCTCAAAGGCATTCCCATCGAGGAGCGCATCGCCATTTCCAAGCGCTGGGGCGCCGGCAGCGACCTGATGCTGACCGATCAGAAGTTGCAACTGACCCAGCGTGAAGAGCGCTGGATCGCCCAGCACCCGACGATTCGGGTGGTGATAAACGATGCCTACGCCCCGCTCACCTTCTTTGACGCCAGCGGCAATTTTCGCGGCGTGACCGCCGACCTGCTCGATCTGATCAGACTTCGGACCGGGTTGCGATTCGAGGTCACCCACGCGCCCAGCATGAACGACATGATGAACCGGCTGAGTCAGGGTCAGGCCGATCTGATCGGTGCGATGGTCCAGAGCGACGAGCGTGAGAATCGCTTCAACTTCAGCCGCCCGTACATGGACAACCCGTTCGTGCTGGTGACCCGCAAGCAAACCTCCAGCCCCGCCAACCTTGACCAACTGGACGGCAAACGCGTCGCCTTGACCCTGGGCAGCCCGATCCTGCCGTACCTGCAGCAGGCCTACCCCGGTATTTATCCCGTGGAAGTCGACAACCCCGCTCAGGCCCTCGACATGCTCGCTCACGGCCGAGTGGAAGGCACGATCACCTCGCTTTTCAGCGCCAGTTATTTCCTGTCCTCCCGAGCCCTTCACGATGCCTTGCAAATGCGCGTCACCGTGGGCCAGGAGCCCGCCCGCATCGCCATGGCGACGTCCCGCAATGCCACGGAACTCAGCGCCATTATCGACAAGGCCCTGTCGAGCATCGCACCCGAAGACCTCGCGGTGATCAACAACCGTTGGCGGACCTACATTCCACCTGGCCGCGGCGGGTGGCAGGACTACCAGCTGCTGGTCTATCAGATCGTCGCCGGCGCCAGCCTTCTGCTGTTCGGCTCGCTGGCCTGGAATGCCTGGATGCGCCGTCAGATCAAACAGCGCGAACGCGCCGAGCGTGCCTTGAGCGACCAGTTCGAGTTCATGAGCGCACTGGTCAACGGCACGCCGCACCCGATCTACGTGCGCGACCGCGATGGCCTGCTGCAGATGTGCAACGAAAGCTACCTGACAGCGTTCTCGGCCAAACGCGAAGACGTGATCGGAATGACTATCCTGGATGGCGTGCTGAGCGATGCCCAGGAAGCACGACAGTATGTCGCGGACTACCAGACCGTCATGGAGCAGGACACGCCACTGATCCTCGACAGATCACTGCACATCGGCGACCGGTCATTGACCATCTATCACTGGATCCTGCCTTTTCGCGACTCGCTGGGTAAGGTGCAGGGCATCATCGGCGGCTGGATAGACATCAGTGAACGACGCCAGTTAATCGAGGAGTTGCAGACCGCCAAACAGCAAGCCGATGACGCCAATCGCGCCAAAAGCACCTTTCTCGCCACCATGAGCCATGAGATACGCACGCCGATGAACGCGGTCATCGGGATGCTGGAGCTCGCGCTGAAACGGGCGGATCAAGGTCAACTCGATCGCCCCGCCATCGAGGTCGCCTACAGTTCGGCCAAGGACCTGCTGGAACTGATCGGCGACATTCTCGACATCGCCCGCATCGAATCCGGGCGCCTGACCTTGAGCCCGGAGCGAGCCAACCTGCGCCAGTTGGTTGAATCGGTGGTCAGGGTGTTCGATGGCCTCGCGCGTCAGAAGAGCCTGACATTGCAACTGGATCTGGACAGCCGGATCAACGTCGACGTGCTGATCGATCCCCTGCGCTTCAAACAGATCCTCTCCAACCTGATCAGCAACGCCATCAAGTTCACCCAGCAGGGCCAGATCCGCATCAGCCTGCAGGTTGAAGACTCGCCCCACGAGCAACAGATCCGTCTGGAAGTCATCATCCAGGACAGCGGTATCGGCATCACCGAAGAGGACCAGTTGCGCCTCTTCGCCCCTTTCGCACAAGCCGACAACAGCGGCCACCTCGCCCGGACCGGTGCAGGGCTCGGCCTCGTCATTTGCCGCAGCCTGTGCGAAATGATGGGCGGCACACTGTCCCTAGACAGCCAGCCGGGCCAGGGCACCCAGGTTCGAATGATGTTCGAACTGACCTCGCTCGATCCGGTCGCAAATCTGGCACCCGTGCGGGAGAACGATGAGCGCGCCTGCGCAACGCTGGACATTCTGGTGGTCGACGATCATCCGGCCAATCGCCTGCTGCTGTGCCAGCAGCTGGGTTTCCTGGGCCATCGCTGCGATGTCGCCGAACAAGGTGCTCAAGGCCTGGAGCGGTGGCTGGCCCGCCGTTTTGATCTGGTGATCGTCGACTGCAACATGCCGGTGATGAATGGTTACGACCTGACGCGGGCCATACGCACCCATGAGCGTGAGCACGCACAGGCACCGTGCACCGTGCTCGGGTTTACCGCCAACGCGCAGCCGGAGGAGAAGCAGCGCTGCCGTGACGCAGGAATGGACGACTGCCTGTTCAAACCGATCAGCCTGACCGCGCTCAACGACCGATTGTCTCGGGTGGGCGCCAGACCGGGCAGCCAGCACCCGACGCCAGACGTCGCGGTGTTCGACATGGCAAGTATCGTGGCATTGACCGGTAATCGTCCGGAAATGATTCAGCACCTGATCAGCCAGCTGATCACCAGCAGTCGGGACGATGTCGAAGAATTGGGCGAAGTGAGCGCGCGAGGCAGCACCGCAGCCATCAAGGACGTCGCGCACAAGATCAAAGGCGCGGCCCGGATCATCAGCGCACGCACCGTCATTGATCTGTGTGAACGACTCGAGGAGGCGTGTGACGCGGCCGATTCAGCGTCGACCATTTCGGCCCACACCGAGGCGTTGATGAAGGCAATGGCCGCCCTTGAACAAGGACTGTTGATGCACCGGCAGCCGACAAGCGAGCGGTTTACAGAGCAGTGAACGTAAAAAGGGAAGCAGGCTTATCGCCTGCTTCCCTTTTCAACAACTCGACTGCGATCAGGCAGGCTTGTTGATTGGCTTTTCCGGGTACCAGGCGTCCTGAAGCGGGGTCACTCCAACCTTGGTCAGCTCGTCACGAGCCTTCAACCAGCTTTCAACGATCGCGCGCTGTTCTTCGGTGACCGAGCCACGTTTGGCGAGGCAGACCAGACCGAAGTCATCGCCGCCGACGTAATCCAGACCGTTGGCATCCATCGCTTCTGCCAGGAAGGCGTCGAGGAAGGCGTCGATCTCCGCATCGTCCAGGTTCTCTTTGAAATCCAGGTTCAGTTCAAAACCCAGCTCCTGGAATTCATCCACGCAGAGTTTTTTGCGCAGACGGCGGGAACGGTTAGTCGCCATGGAAACATCCTCAAAAGTAAAATATCGGGCGGCACTCTACCAGCTTGGCCGCACAAAAGCCCGAAACCCGCGTCATCGGCCGACGACGCAGCACAGAAAATCGCGTTTTAACGTGACAATCCGGTGGCATTTGAAAAAATAGCCGGGTTTGACGGCCGTCCCCCGGCGCAAGTCACGAAAGCTTGGGGCATAATGCCGCTTTATCAGGTCGCCATGTTTCAGCCTCTAATGGGCGGAGATTATTTCGGCTTCCTTTTTTACGTCACGAGGGAATCCATCCCCTCATCTGTTCCCGCCTTTGCGCAGTAGGGTTTTATTGAATGATCAAGTCTTTGCGTCCACTGTTTTTCGCCACCCTGCTCCTGCCGATTTCATTCTGCGTTTCTGCTGCCCCGATCAACACCGCGCTGCCTCCCAAGGTTCAAGAAGCCATCAAGGCGAGCAAGCTCGATAACAACGCCCTGTCGCTGGTCATGCTGCCTGTCACCGGGCCCGGCACCCCGACCGTGTTTAACGCCGACGTTTCGGTCAACCCGGCTTCGACCATGAAGCTGGTGACCACATACGCTGCGCTGGAAATGCTCGGCCCGACCCATCAGTGGAAAACCGAGTTCTACACCGACGGAACCCTGAGCAACGGCGTGTTGCGCGGCAACCTCTACCTCAAGGGGGGCGGCGATCCGAAACTGAACATGGAGAAACTCTGGCTGTTGATGCGTGATCTGCGCGCCAACGGTGTGCAACAGATCACGGGTGATCTGGTTCTGGACCGCAGCCACTTCATTCAGCCGCAATTGCCGGTGTTCGATGACGACGGCAATGACAAGAACAAGCCGTTTCTGGTTCGCCCGGATTCGTTGATGGTCAACCTCAAGGCCCTGCGCTTCGTGACCCGCAACGATGGCGGCAAGATTCTGGTGTCGGTGGAGCCGCCGATTGCCGCGATCCACATCAATAATCAGGTCAAGGCACTGTCCTCGAACAAGTGCACAGGCGACGTGCTGTACAACCCGGTTCCGGAAGCCGATGGCGGCATCACGGTCACGGTGTCCGGCCAGTTGGGCGACGGCTGCAACTCGCAGACTTATCTGTCATTGCTCGATCATCCGACCTACACCGCAGGCGCCGTGCGCGCCATCTGGCAGGAACTGGGCGGCACGATCCTTGGCAAGGACCGTCTGGACGTCGTGCCTGGCAGCGCAAAGCTACTGGCCAAAGCCTACTCGCCCGACCTGGCCGAGATCATTCGCGACATCAACAAATTCAGTAACAACACCATGGCCCAGCAACTGTTCCTGAGCCTGGGGGCGGAGTTCCGCAACGAGGCCGACGGCGACGACGCCAAGGCCGCACAGCGCGTGATTCGTCAGTGGCTGGCGAAAAAAGGCATTACCGCGCCGCATCTGGTCATGGAAAACGGTTCAGGCCTGTCCCGCGCCGAGCGGGTCAGCGCCCGTGAGATGGCACAGATGCTTCAAGCCGCGTGGAACAGCCCCTATCAGGCAGAGTTCATGAGCTCGCTGCCGTTGGCAGGCATGGATGGCACCATGCGCAAGCGCCTGAAACGGACCGCCTTGCGGGGCGAAGCGCACATCAAGACCGGCACCTTGAATACCGTCCGTGCGATTGCCGGCTTCAGCCGCGACAGCAACGGCAACACCTGGGTCGTCGTCGCCATTCTGAACGACCCACGCCCATGGGGCGCGTCGTCGGTGCTCGATGAAGTGTTGGTCAGCATGTTCAATCAGCCGAAACTGGCCAACACCGCCATCTCGTTGCAGCAATAACCCTCCAGACCTCGAGCGCGCTGTTACTCGAAACAGCGCGCTCGCCGACTTCTACCAGCGCTCGCCCAACCCCAGAAGACCGAGAATCTCTTTGCGCAAGTCCAGCAGATACGGATCGTCCCGGTGTCGCGGGTAGTCGCGCTCGATGGTGAGCTCAGCCTTGATCGTTGCCGGCCGATCGCTGAATACGATGACGCGATTGGCCAGCAGCAACGCCTCTTCGACATCGTGGGTCACCAGCAGCACGGTGTAGCCCTGGCGCTGCCAGAGATCGACCAGTTCCTGCTGCATCGCGATGCGCGTCAATGAATCGAGCTTGCCCAGCGGTTCGTCGAGAATCAGCAAGCGCGGCTCGTTCACCAGCGCCCGGGCCAAGGCCACACGTTGCGCCATCCCGCCCGACAATTGCCGCGGATAAGCACGCGCGAACTCACTCAGGCCCACCTTCGCCAGCGCCTGATCGACCTTCCCTCGCGTCGTCTTGAGTAACCCTTGGGCTTCAAGGCCCAAGGCAACGTTGTCCCAGACCTTGCGCCAGGGATAGAGGGTCGGGTCCTGAAAAACCACCACGCGACTGGGATCGGGGCCCGTGATCTCGGTGCCGTCAGCCTGCAACGTTCCTCGATCAGCCGTTTCCAGACCCGCGACCAATCTCAACAGCGTGGATTTACCGCACCCGGACGGCCCCAAGAGCGCCACGAACTCTCCCGGCGCCACATCGAGCGATACGCGCTCCAGCACCGGAAGTCGGTGCCCCTCCAGGGAAAATCCATGACTGAGTGTGTCTATATGCAACGCCAGGCCTGGGCTCTGCCCGGCACTTGCCGCACGCGCGGTGCTTACCATTTCATTGCTCCCTGCTGCCAGGCCAGTAGCCGGTCACGGATTAAAAACAATACGGAAATCAGGCCTGAACACGCCAGCGCCATGAGTAAGAGCGCCGCATACATGTTGGCGTACGCCGCCCAACCCTGGGCCCATTGCAGGTACCAGCCAATGCCGGACTTCACGCCCATCATCTCCGCCACCACCAACGTCGAGAATGATGCGCCCAACCCCATGAACAACCCGACGAACACGTGGGGGAGCGCTGCTGGGATCGCCACCTTAAAGATCAGAAAGCGTTGCGTTGCGCCCAGCGTACGCGCCACGTCGTAGTAGGCCTTATCGACACTCGATACCCCGGACCAGGTCAGCACCGTCACCGGAAACCAGGTCGCCAGGGCAATCAGAAACACGCTGGCGCTCCAGCTGCTGGGGAACAGAAAAAAGCACAGCGGCAGCAGCGCCGTAGAGGGCACCGGCCCGAGGATTCTCAACACCGGGTGCAGCCAGTAACCGATGCTGCGTGACCAGCCGATGGCCACCCCGGCAATAAACCCGGTCAGCGCACCGACCGCCACGCCGCTGCCCAGGAGAATCGCCGAGTGCAATAGGCTGTCGGCCAGGCGCGGCCAGTCTTCGACATAGACGTCCAACAATGCCTGAGGCGGCGCGAAGAACGGCACCGGCAACCAGCCGAGCTTGGCGGTGAACAGCTCCCACAGGCTCAACGCAATCGGTAGAGCGATCAGCCAGGCGCCGTAAGACCGCATCCGCCTTCCCAGCCGCTCAGACCATCGACCTAGCATCACCGCCAGGATAATCAGCGCGGCGATTCCCAGGCAAAGGTTGGCCAATCCCTGCGTCATCGGCCACTGACGCGTCGCATTGGGCCACCACGCAACCAACGCCGCCGCTGTAATCCAGGCCGACGGAGCCACCAGCCCTGACAACCAAAGACGCGGCGATGAGGCCTTTACCGGCGTGACTGCCTCTACCCACTCAGCTGAAGACATCGGCAGTGATCTCCCCGGCGAATGTATTGGCATCCGTGCTCTGACGGATCACTTCGACGGTCTTGAGATCCCGCACATAGGTCGCGATTTCCGCCGTCAAAGCAGCACCGACCGCATGATGGCCGTGGGTGTGGTCATGAAGAATGGCCACCACTTCTTCGGTCGTCGTATTCAGGGCGTATGCCTGAAATCCCTTGGCGACTTCTTCAGGGTGTTTGACCGAATAGTCGTGGGCTTCCAGAATCGCCTGCGTCAAGGCAGCCACTACGCGCTTTTCGTCCCTGGCCAGCTTGCCGGTGACGCCCACCACACAGCAGCTGAGATTGGCGTACTCCTCCACCAGATTGGTCGACAGCTCCCGTGCCTTACCGGCATTGATCAGCCGGTACATGAACGGATCACTGCCGCTGACGGCCTGCACTTCACCTCGCTCAAGGGCCGTTCCAAGCAGGTCGGCGGGATACAGCCGCCACTCGACATCGCGCACCGGGTCGACGCCGTGTTTTTTCAGCAGGATTGAGAAGAAGTTGCGGTCGGGACTGGCCATATCGGTCACGCCGATCGCCTTGCCCTTGAGGTCTTCCAGCCGGCTGATCCCACCGTTGGCAGCACTCAGCAAGCGCAGGCACCCGCCATGCGTACCCGCCGTCAGCTTGACGTCGAATCCCTGCTCCAGCGCCTTGAGCCAGCGCAGCGCCATACCGATGCCTGCATCCGCCTTACCCGTGGCGATGGCCTCCAGCAACACTTCTGTGGAGTTGCCAAAGTTCACCAGTTCGACATCCAGATTGTGCTTCTTGAAGAACCCCTGCCCGTGGGCAATCACCACCGGCGCGAGGCACACCGCATTGAGGTTAATGGCGAGCTTGAGGGCACGAGGCTGGTCGAGCCGAATGAAATCCCCCGTCCCCGCTGGTTCACCCGACACCTCTGCACCATGGGCCGCATGTTCGGCATGCTCATCGGCAGCCAGGACCCCGCGCGGCAGCGACAGCAACAAGGGTGAAGCCAGTGCAGCGCCCGCCAACCCCAGCAGACGGCGGCGGCTCAGATGATCGAATACGGCCATGGGTGTTCCTTTACCAAATGAATGAAATGGGCGCGGTCACCTGAAATCCTTAATAACCGTTCGTTACGGAATCAGGACCTGCTTAAAACCCTATCATCTGGTTTTTAATTACTTAAATTCATTTTTAGTCTAAATGACTATGCAATTAATCTATGTAAAGAAAGACAGTCCGACGCATGCTGTCGAGCGCCGAACGGGCGCGGTCGAGCATTTCTGACAGTGATGTCATCCACCCCACTCACCAGCAGCGCTAAGCTCGGCATTCGTTAACCCACACAGGACTCTGATCCCCATGAAAACAACCACTGGCAAACGAGTGCGTGACACCTTTCTGGTATCAAGCCTGCTGGTGTCGGCGCTGATGATCGCCGCACCTTCGAACGCCGATGATGCCAAGCCGACTCGGGTACGCGGGGCGATTACCGCCGTCGAAGGAGACCTGCTCAAGGTGCATAGCAACCGAGGTGAGGACCTGCAGATCAATTTGACCAAGGACACCCAGGTCCGTGGCGTGACCCTTGCCCAGGTGTCCGAGATCAAACCCGGCAGCTACATCGGCTCAGCGGCGGTTCCACAGCCGGACGGCACGCTCAAGGCACTCGAGGTTCATGTGTTCCCGCCTGAAATGGCCGGCACAGGCGATGGTCACCGGGCGTTCGATCTGGGCAAGGACAGCACCATGACCAACGGCTCGGTGGGTGACCTGGTGATGAGTAACGGTCGCACCATCACGGTGAACTACAAGGGCGGTCAAAAGAAGATTGTCATCCCGGATGACGTGCCGATCGTCAATCTGGTGCCCGCCGACCGAAGCCTGCTCAAGCCCGGCGTGAAGGTCGTTTTGCAGGCACAGAAAGCCGAAGACGGTGCATTGAACGCCGTGTCGGTTTCTGCGGGAGAGAATGGCGTGACGCCACCGATGTGAGGAAGCCGGTGTAACGAATCAGGAGGTCAGATTGCCGGCCAATGACATTACGAGCACATTCATTCGCGGGAAACACTGTCATGCGATACACAGGCATCGCCCTGCCATGGCCCCGCGAATGAACGTCGTACTGTTGCGTCTGATTGGTCGATTACAGGCAGGTCGCCAATACCGCACCGCGCTGGTCGACGGCCTTGGCGCCAGGTTTCGCGTAGTAATTGATGGTCGTTGACGCACCCTTGCCCATCACGTCAGCGAAGTACTCGCCTTCAGTGGTATAGACGGTGAATTCGCCCGGATTGCCTTTGTCCATGAACACATCGGCGACGTCGCCGAACAATTGCACATTGGCCCAGGTCACTTTGACGCATTCAGCGACCGCAGCGGCTGGCTTTTGACTGGAATACACCTGCGCCGGACCCGCCGAACGCGTCTGATTCAAGCCCATGCAACCCGCCAGCATTGCCAGCGCTACAGCTCCCGCCCAGTGTTTCATGACAGTCCTTTCGATAAAAAAGGAGCGATATTAGCAGCAAAGACTCAACGCGGCGCCGGCAGGTGCATTGACTGACAGCCGATCAATCATCGGGCTGCGCAGCGGGGGCGGCCGGCGCGGCCTTGCCTCCCTTACCGGGTTTCCCACCTTGGGCTGTGGATTTGGGTTCGGCGGCGGGCGCAACGGGCGCAGGCGCGGCGGCTTCCTTCTCGGCCATCGGCATCTGGTCAATGGTGCTGAAGATTTCCTTGGGATCGATATTGCCCTTGTGGTCTATCTTGGTTTCCCCGTCCTTGCCGACCAGAATCACCTGTGCCTGATCGCCCGACCGGGCGCCCAGCTTCAGATCACGTATCAGTGCCATGGTGGACTGGGCGTCCATGTCCTTGCCATTACGCTGGCCGATCATGTTCACGATCGTGTAAAGCACCATGCTGCGCTTGGCAAACGCCTCCTTATTGGCCGGCTCCTCAAGGCTTTTCTTGAGACTCACCAACGTCGGATCCACCGAACTCGAGGCAATGATGATCAACGGACGAGACCTGCCCCGCTCTTGGCCCAGCGGGGTGTCACTGTCCGCCGCCAGCAACGGGCTGGACACGGCAAACAGAATGGCGAGGGTCAGGGACCGACTTAACATACGCACCTCCTTTCGATATCCATGCACTGATGATCGCGCATCGTGGCAAAAGGTCCAGGCGATAGATTGAAAAATCAGGATTTTTTTTCTGAACCGCCGACGGTAAGAACCGCAGAAAAGCCGTGAGAGGACCGGCACGGTTGAACGTGGGAGATGGACATTGAGAGAAAATGGCGGACAACAAAAAAGGGCGAATCCTTCGATTCGCCCTTTTTGGACCGCCCAGCAGAGCGGATTTTGTTTGGTAGGCGCGATTGGACTCGAACCAACGACCCCCACCATGTCAAGGTGGTGCTCTAACCAACTGAGCTACGTGCCTGCTGTGGGTCGGCATTCTACGGATATTCAAATAGCTGTCAACGTCTTTTTTCACACTAACCCTATGAATATGCGAATTTTTTGCAGCGACCAATGCCCGCCAGCGAGGACAGCACGCACAGTGCATCCGGCGCCCCGCACTTTTCGCGCCCTATACTGAAAAAACCGCAGGGCGACGCGCTGATCGACGTCGTCGGATCCATCGCCCTCGTCACACCCAAGGGATTGCCATCGTGAACGTGCGCGCCCTGATCATTACGCTGCTGGTGATGCTGACGGGCTGCACGTCCGCCCATAAAGCCGCGCCCACTGCGGTTCAGATTTCGCCCCAGACCTGGCATCAGGTCGACCAGGAAATACTGGCCGCGTCGAAGACCGCCACCGCACCTGCCCGGCGCTACGCCACGCAGACCATGGACAGCTGGATGGACAGCGTCTATCAGCGTACCGAGTCCGACTTCATCCCCTGGTTTACGGGCTACTGGACTCAGCAGTGGCTCACGGTGAAAGTCAGCTGGTACAAAGTCAGCAGCCAGAAAGGTGAGCAGACACCGGCGCAACGGCTGGATGCCTACCTGCAGGACCAATACCACGAGCGGGTGCTCGACCCGGTGTCCGAGCAGATCGATCCCGATGCGGTCACCGCTCAGGCGACGGCCTACTACATTCAACTGCTGGGCCAGCAGCTGCCTCCCATTGCCCAGCGCTACAACATTCCGAGCGAGCAGTTCGACGCCCATTTGAACGCGATTCCCGCCATCACGCTGACACCACCTTCCACGGACAACGCAACGCTGTATCAGTTGACCCACGCCGAACCGCTGGCAAAGATGCCCGCCTACCTCGCGCTCATCGACCGGGTTCATAAGGCGGCAAATGGACCCGACGCCGGTCGGCCTGATGCCGGGATTTCTTCGGTGGCGATTCACTCCAGCGAGAAGCTCGAAGCCAGCCTCGCCCCGCGAGGGGCGGCCAGCGCCATTGCTGCAGCAGTGGGTCGCGTCGCTGGGCTGATGATCTCTGCCGGCATGGCGGGGTTCGGGGCTATCGCTCACCAGAACGAGCGAGCCGAAATGGAAGAGCAGTTACGCAACAGCCTCTATGCCGCGCTCAACGAGAAGAAGCGCAGCCTGATCGACAACCCGGAGTTCGGCGTCTTGGCCGGGGTTTATTATGTGGCGGGTCAGATTGAAGGCAGCCTGGGTGACGCGCCACTGTTGCCGTCATCGCTGGACAGCGTGAACACTCCGTGAGGACGTCAGACGCGACTGCCGCTGGTCGCGATGATGGCACTATGTTTGAAGTCCGACGGACCAATGTGCAGTTAGGACCAAAGACATGGAGATCACCTGATGAACAGATCAATTGCGGCATTGGCGATGGGTTGCGCCCTCGCGTTTACTTCACTGGCGGCCATGGCCGGCTCCACCTCGCCCGACATGGGTCCTCCGCCGTCTCAAACCGGCCTCGACCCAAGGACACAGGGCAACGATATTCAAAGGCAAGGGACTGACATGGACAAAGGCGATCCCGCCACCGGTATTCGTCGTGGTATGAATACGGGCGCCATGAGCAACGGAACCGGCGGCAGCAATGATGCTGACCTGCCCGGCGGCGATACGACGGGCGGCAGCTCGACAGGAAGCGGATCGAAAGGCTCGTCAGGCGGCGCCTCCAGCGCTGGCGGTGCAGGAGGCTAGACCGAGAGCCATCTGCTCGTTTGGCCGGACGATAATCTCGCCTGTATGGTGGCAGCTCAAAACCGTCGACAGGTCGCGTATCATCACGCGCCTGTTATAAAGCGCTGTTAATAAAAGGAGCAGGGCGGATTCGGTATCCGCTCTGCCCTTTCGGTTTTGAGGAAGATGACCGTGGGAATGAAGAAATCCGCGCTGGAGCTCAAGCGCGACCTGAACGCGATTGCGGCAAATCTGGAAAGCACGGCGGGCGAAATCAGTCGTTTGGCTGAACGTGTCAAGGACGTCGACGTCGTCGCCGTGCTCCACTTGATGAACCAACAATACAAGGACGCCGACCGGCTACGAGCCTACGTCGACGAGATCAAAGCCGGGCGGATCACGCGGGGCAAAGCAGAATAACTGCGCGTCGCTTGATGCGACTCAGAATGCAAAAAGGGCGACCCACTCGGGTCGCCCTTTTTAATACCGCCCAGCAGAGCGGATTTTGTCTGGTAGGCGCGATTGGACTCGAACCAACGACCCCCACCATGTCAAGGTGGTGCTCTAACCAACTGAGCTACGTGCCTGCTGTGGACGGGCATTCTACTGATATTCAACAGCCTGTCAACAGCGCCGTTTTGATAACCCCCTGAAATTTTTGACTTTTTAGTCGAAGCCCTAAGCAAGTGGCACATATTTAGGACACTTTATCCTCCCGACCCGCTGGTGGCGGCTTTTCATCTCAGGTAGGATCGGCGCATTCGTAAAATATATTAGACAGGGGCTTCCAGGATGACCAACACCGCATATCCGCAGTCGTACTACGCTGCGTCCGCCAACCCCGCCCCTGCCCGTCCGTTATTGCAAGGTGAAGTGGAGACTGATGTGTGCGTCATCGGCGCCGGCTACACCGGTCTGTCGAGCGCACTCTTTCTGCTGGAGAACGGTTTCAAGGTCACGGTGCTGGAGGCAGCGAAAGTCGGCTTCGGCGCGTCCGGCCGAAATGGCGGACAGATCGTCAACAGTTACAGCCGCGATATCGATGTGATCGAGCGCACCGTCGGACCCAAGCAAGCGCAGCTGATGGGCATGATGGCATTCGAAGGCGGTCGCATTATCCGCGAGCGCGTCGCTAAGTATCAAATTCAGTGCGACTTGAAAGACGGCGGCGTATTCGCGGCGATCACTGACAAGCAGATGGGGCATCTGGAGTCCCAGAAAAAACTCTGGGAGCGTTACGGCCACACTCAGCTGGAATTGATGGATCAGCGACGCATTCGTGAAGTGGTGGCGTGTGAGCAGTACATTGGCGGCATGCTCGACATGAGCGGCGGCCACATCCACCCGCTGAACCTGGCGCTGGGCGAAGCGGCTGCCGTGGAGTCGCTGGGCGGTACGATTTACGAGCAGTCCGCGGCGATTCGCATCGAGCGTGGTGCCAATCCGGTGGTGTACACGGAGCAAGGCAAGGTACGCGCGAAGTTCATCATCGTTGCCGGCAACGCCTATCTGGGGAATCTGGTGCCGGAGCTGGCCGCGAAATCGATGCCATGCGGCACGCAGGTCATCACCACCGAGCCGCTGAGCGAAGAACTCGCCAGCACACTGCTGCCCCAGGACTACTGCGTCGAAGATTGCAATTACCTGCTCGACTACTACCGGCTCTCGGGTGACAAGCGCCTGATCTTCGGCGGTGGCGTGGTCTACGGCGCGCGCGACCCGGCGAACATCGAAGCGATCATTCGGCCGAAGATGCTCAAGGCGTTCCCGCAATTAAAGGACGTGAAGATCGATTACGCCTGGACGGGAAACTTCCTGCTGACCTTGTCCCGCCTGCCGCAGGTGGGTCGATTGGGCGACAACATCTATTACTCCCAAGGGTGCAGCGGTCACGGCGTGACGTATACGCACCTGGCAGGTAAGGTGCTGGCCGAGGCATTGCGCGGGCAGGCGGAGCGATTCGATGCGTTCGCCGGCCTGCCTCACTACCCTTTCCCGGGCGGACAGATACTGCGGACTCCGCTGACCGCTCTGGGTGCGTGGTATTACAGCCTGCGGGATAAGCTTGGGTTCTGATTCAACACCCAGAGACCATAACGCGCAGCATCAATGCGCGTTATTCAGCGTCTTGACCGCTTCGCCCGCCGCCTGCTCTTGCCCGGCCTGGGCCAGATCATTGGCAGCCTTGAGCCAGCGTTCGCGATCGACCGGGACCGGAAGCTGACGAGGGCTTTGCACCAGCACGGCCCAATTGCCAGCGTTGTTCCATTCCGAGGTGAACTCTTCAAAACTCATGGTCAGGCGACCCATACCGGTATAGATCAGCACGGTGCGCTTGTTCTGATTGAAGCCCACCAAGACACCATAGCGTTGATCTTTCCACCACATCGAGCCTTCGGAGAACCGCAGCAGCACCGGGTAACCCGCCGAGACTTGAGCCAGGAGGTCAGGGAACTGATGATCGACGGGGTATACGACGAAACCGTATTCGCGCGCCAGGTTCGCCATGTTCTGATCGAGCTTTTCTTCAGCGCCTGGCAATTTCAACGGCTTCTCAAGCAAACCCGGCGTGGTCTGTACACCGTGCACGCTCAGCATGCTGGCCAGTGCGAAGGGCCCGCTTTGATAGGCCTTGCCCCTGAAGAAGGGCACCGAGTTGATCTCGACGCGGTCTGGCAGGCGCTTGTATTGCGCCGGAACGCCCGGTTTATAGGCATGGGGATCCGCACAACCGGCCAGGGCCAAGACCATACCCAGCGCCAACCATTTCCGTTTGGTTCCAGAGACATCCAATCGAGACATTTTTCACTCACTTGTCAGGTGCCGGGCAACCCACGACCCGGCCTGGACGCCGATCATAGAGCCGCCAACGCCTCGGGTATAGCCTCATTACGCAGTCAGCACGCGCCGATAGAACAAAACAGTCATGCGATTCATACCATCGGTCAATTTTCAGCAACAACCGGCGTACTAGACTGTCGGTTACAAAGAGACGAAAGCGAAGAAGCCGGAGGAACCCATGAGCCTCGGAATGACCCTTGTGATGTTGATCGTTGGCTGGCTGGCGGTTGCCGCAGCCATGCTATGGGGTGTGCTGCGAATTTCCCGTCGCCACCATCCGCATTACCGGAGCGCTGACACAGCAAAGGCGGCACCGGTTGTAGCGTCCAAACACCGTCATGCCGCCGCGCACTGACCAAGATTGAACCTTCAGGATCAGCCCTTAAAACGCAGCAAAGAAAAACGGTCGGTGATGAACCTCATCCCCGACCGTTTTTCATTCCAGCCTGCCGTCAGGCTTTCTCTGCCTGAGCTTCGGCTTCGAGGCGCCTTTGTCTGGCGCGTCGAGCCAACATGTTCAGGCCCTCGATCAAGGCCGAGAACGCCATGGCGGTGTACACATAGCCTTTAGGAACATGGGCGCCAAAGCCCTCGGCGATCAGCGTCATGCCGATCATGATCAGGAAGCCGAGCGCCAACATGACCACAGTCGGGTTGTCGTTGATGAACTTCGCCAACGGCTCCGAGGCCACCAGCATCACGATCACGGCGGAGATCACGGCGATGATCATGATCGGCAAGTGTTCGGTCATGCCCACGGCAGTGACAATGCTGTCGATGGAGAACACCAGGTCCAGCATCAGGATCTGACCGATTGCGGCGGCCATGCCCATGACGACGGTGTTGGACACCGCCTTCTCTTCTTCGCTCTTGATGTCGACGCTGTGGTGGATCTCGGTCGTCGCCTTCCACACCAGGAACAGACCACCGGCGATCAGGATCATGTCTTTCCAGGAGAACATCTGGCCGAACACTTCAATCACGGGCTCGGTCAACTGAACGATCCACGCCACAGTGGTCAGCAAACCCAGACGCAGGATCAACGCCATGCTGATACCGATACGACGCGCCTTGGTGCGTTGATGGACCGGCAGCTTGTTGGTGAGGATCGAGATAAAGATCAGGTTGTCGATACCCAGCACGATTTCCATGACCACCAGGGTCGCCAAGGCCACCCACGCCGTAGGGCTGGCCGCCAATTGCAGAAGATATTCCATATACCGGTTGTCCAGGTTCTGTTGGAGGAGATAAGCCGGCAGTTTAGAGAGACAAACACTTCAGTAAAATTCGTATTTTTAAGGCGTATACTTCGTTTTTTACGAAGTATCCAACGTTCAGAGACAACAGATGCTCAATTACCGACAGCTGCATTACTTCTGGGTGGTCGCCAAAACCGGCAGCATCGTGCGGGCATGCGAGCAGTTGAACCTGACGCCGCAGACCGTCAGTGGACAGATCAGCCTGCTGGAACAGACCTACGGCGTAGAGTTGTTCAAGCGCGTCGGGCGTCAGCTGGAGCTGACTGAAACCGGTCGCACCGCCCTGCCCTATGCCGAGCAGATGTTTCAACTGGGCGGGGATCTCGAGGCCTTGCTGCGCGCGCAGCCGCAAGAGCAGCAGATCCTGTTTCGCGTAGGCGTCGCTGATGTCGTGCCCAAGTCGATCGTCTATCGCCTGATCGCACCGACAATGGCGCTGAGCGAACCGATACGCATCACCTGCCGGGAGGATCAGCTCGAACGCCTGCTGGCAGACCTGGCGATCCAGCGCCTGGACCTGGTGATTTCCGACAGCCCCATGCCTTCACACCTGGACATCAAAGGGTACAGCCAGAAGCTGGGGGAATGCGGCGTCAGCTTTTTCGCGACACGAGCCTTGGCAGCGACGTATGGCAAGGATTTCCCCCATGGCATGCAGGGTGCCCCACTCCTGATTCCCGGCCAGCAAACGGTCGTGCGCAGTCGTTTGATGCGCTGGTTCGCCGAGCAGAATGTGCAGCCGAAGATCGTTGGCGAGTTCGACGACAGCGCCTTGATGAAGGCATTCGGCAAGTCGGGCAGCGGCATTTTCATTGCGCCGAGCGTGATAGCCGATGAAGTGATGGAGCAGTACGACGTCGAGCTGATTGGTCAGACCGACGCCGTGACCGAGTCGTTTTACGCGATCTCGGTCGAGCGCAAGGTCAAGCACCCCGGCATCGTCGCCATCACCGAGGGCGCCCGGCGCCAGCTGTTCACCGACTGATCAGGCGCCGCAGGCAGCGGCGCCTGGCTTGGCGGTCATCAACAGCAGCGCCAGCAGGATCGACAACAGAATGATCCCCGCCGCCGCGAAGCCCAGACTGGCCAGACCAAGGTGATCGATGACCCTACCGCCGATGATCGCGCCAATGCCGATGCCCAGGTTGGCCCCGGCAATGTTCAGCGAAGCGGCAAAGGCCGGAGCCTGTGGCGCCGCCTTCATCAAGCGCACATGGCTGACGAGGAACAAGGCGGCCTGGGTCACGCCCCATACCGCGAGGGCCAGGGCCAGCGCCGGAAGCGAATGCATGCTCGGCACCACCATGACCATCCCGCCAATCATGAACGTGCAAAACGTCAGACTGGCAATCAGCGGATGGCGATCCACCAAACGTCCACCCAGTGAGTTACCCAACAAACCGACTGCACCGAAGCCCATCAGGCACCAGCCGACGACGGTGCCGTTGAAACCGGCCAGACGTTCGAGCATGTCCGCCAGATAGGTGTACGCGGTGAACATGCCGCTGAACACCAACACCGATAACAGGACGTGGCCCTGCATGACCGGGCTGCGCAGGATCCGGAACTGGCTGCGAAAGGATGCCTGATCCTTGTGCACGCTCTGCGGCAGATAGATAAACAACAGCAGGGCCTTGGCGAAAGCCACGACCGACAGGATCGCAAATGCACTGCGCCAGCCGAACGCGTCGGAAATCAGCGTACCGACCGGGATGCCGAATACCGTGGCGCAGACGATGCCGAAGCCGATCTTGGCAATTGCGCGTCCGGCGTGATCCGGTCCGACGATGTCAACCGCAGTCTCGCTGGCCAGCGCCCAGAACACCGGCAAACCAAGCGCCGGTATCAACCGCGCTATCGCCATCACACCGATGTTCGGCGCCATTGCCGCCACCGCGTTGGCGACCCCGAACAGGATCAGCACCGAAATAAACAGGCGCTTGCGCTCGAAGCGCGAGAAGTACGCGGTCAGGAACGGACCGAAACAGGCCACGGTGAAGGCGAACAAAGTGACCAGCAAGCCGGCCTGGGGGATCGTGACGGCCAGATCGCGCGCGATGGCTGGCAACAGACCGACAATGACGAACTCCGTGGTCAGCACCGTGAACCCGGCAGCCGACAACAGATAGATGGGGAAAAACATTAAAACTCCAGAACGACAAAACGACCCGTCAGTGAAGAGAGGTCGGTCAGGGTGACAATAAGCGGAACGCGGATGGTATCAGAGACCGGCACACGGAGGGCCGGCGAATCCAGAGCAATGAGCATAACCGCCGCCTGAGAGGTTCAGACGGCGGCGCAGTTCAGACGTTCAGTCCGGCCTGCCTGGACAGCAGGTCAGAACGTGCCCATGTAATCACGTTTGCCGACTTCAACGCCGTTGTGGCGCAGCAGGTCGTAGGCGGTGGTGACGTGGAAGAAGAACTGCGGCAGGGAGTAATGCAGCAAGTAGTTCTGGGTGCTCAGACGCTTTTCCTTGTCGGTGCCCGGACGCAGAACGATTTCACGCTCTTCGTTACCGTTCACCTGATCAGGCGTGATGGTGTCAAGAAACGCCAGGACTTTGGACAGCAGCGCCTGCAGGTCGGCAAAGGTGGTTTCGGTGTCTTCATACTTCGGCATTTCAACGCCAGCCAGACGTGCGCCTGCACCTTTGGCGAAATCGACGGCGATCTGCACCTGGCGAACCAGCTGGAACATGTCCGGGAACAGGCGTGCCTGCAGCAGCGCGTCTGGCTGGATGTTTTTGGCCGTGGCGTGGGCTTCACCCTTGGCCAGGACAGCACCCAGCGCGGTCAGCATTTGCTTGAAGACAGGAATCGAAGCGGCGTACAGGGAAATAGTCATGGGCAGTTCCTGATAGAAAGAATCGCATTGAAAGGCATGCCGAGCATGCGAACGCGGCTTGTCTTTTACCTCATCCAGCCCCTACCCTCATAGCCTTTTTAACGCTTAGGGAAAGGGCCATGTCGACCGAGCCGGATTTTGAGAGCAACGCCGAGAACACCGCCGAAGGTTCAGAAACGCTGAAACTGAACAGCACCGAAGTACGCATTCTGGGTTGCCTCATCGAAAAACAGGCGACCAATCCCGAAACGTACCCGCTGACGCTCAACGCACTGGTGCTGGCCTGCAATCAGAAAACCAGCCGCGAACCGGTGATGAACCTCACGCCCGGCCAGGTCGGCCAGAGCCTGCGCGCGCTGGAAAGCCTGCAGTTGACTCGCCTCGTCATGGGCAGCCGCGCCGACCGTTGGGAGCACCGGGTCGACAAAACCCTGGAGCTGGTGCCCGCGCAGGTCATTCTCACCGGGTTGCTGCTGTTACGTGGCCCGCAGACGGTCAATGAGCTGCTGACGCGCAGCAACCGCATGCATGATTTCGAAGACACCGATGCGGTCATTCATCAGCTGGAACGCCTGATCGGCCGCGGCCTGGCGGTCTTGATCCCGAAACAGGCCGGGCAGCGCGAAGACCGTTACATGCACGCGCTCGGGGATCCGGCCGACATGGAGGTCATTCTGGCTGCACGCCACAACCCGCATGAGCGCTCAAGCGGTGGCGGCTCGGCGCTGGCGGACAGGGTGGAAGAACTGGAAGCCAGGATTGCAGCGCTGGAAGAGCGTTTGGCCAAACTCGAAGGCTGATCGGGCAAACGCTCGTCAGGCAGCGCTCGTCAGGCAACGCGGGTCACACGCCCCGCGCAAACGCTGCAGCCGCTTGGTACTGCTCCTGCGTCGGTGTCACGCCGGTGTAAAGAATGAATTGCTCCAGCGCCTGAATGGCCGCCACCTGATCGCCCGTGATCAAACGCTTGCCGTACCGTTCGGCGTGGCGGATGAAGGGCGTACGCGCAGGCGTCGCCACCACGTCGAATGCCGTATCGGCGGCTTCGATGGCCGCCGCCTCGAACGCCAGTGTGTCGGCCTGATCACCGGCCATTCCCAGCGGCGTGACGTTGACCAGCAGCGGTGGCCGTTCACTGCCCAGATCGGCTTGCCACTCAAACCCGCAGGTTTGCGCCAACGCCCGGCCCGCCTGTTCATTACGGGCTACGATCAGCCCGTCGCTAAACCCGGCATCGCGCATGGCGCACGCCACCGCCTTGGCCATCCCGCCGCTGCCGCGCAGTGCAAACCGCGTGCGTGGCACGTTGTGGGTCTCGAGGAGTTGCGCGACGGCGATGTAGTCCGTGTTGTACGCCTTTAAATGACCGTCGGTGTTCACGATGGTGTTGATCGAGTCGATGGCAGCCGCTGACGCGTCCAGTTCGTCGACCAGGGCAATGCTCGCTTCCTTGAAGGGCATGGAAACCCCGCACCCGCGAATACCTAACGAACGCATGCCGCCAATGGCGGCGGGCAGGTCGGTGGGGGAAAAGGCCTTGTAATAAAAATTCAGGCCCAACTGTTGATACAGATGGTTATGAAAGCGCACACCGAAGTTGCCCGGTCGGCCAGCGAGCGACATACACAACAGCGTTTCCTTGCTTGCAGTAACGGACATGAAATCTCCTGAACGGTATTAGTTAACCCCTTGAGAAAGGCGTAGAATTCAGTTGCTTGCGCCTGTCAACGCAGCAATTGTCATCAAAGTTATCGAATACCTTACACAAAATTTACGCAACGGCTTCGCAGATATTCCGGAATTCGTTGTCTGAGTAGTTATCCCGTGGCAGTGCCTGAGCGTAACGCAGGCTCGCGACAACGGGACTGATCGAGGATTAGTCATGATTCGTCACATCCCCAAGGTTGCCTTGTTGTTAGGTGCCCTCGCCCTCGCAGGTCAGGCTGAAGCCCATGGCGGCGGCCCGGGCTGGGGTGGAGCGGCAGTCATTGGCGCAGTCGTCGGCGGTGTAGTGGGCGCGGCAGTGGCTTCCGGTCCTGTCTATGCGGCGCCTGCCCCTGTATATGCCGCGCCCGCACCTGTATACGCGGCGCCGGCACCTGTCTATTACGCGCCGCCGCCACCGCCTGTTTATTACCAGCCAGCCTACGTCGTTGAGCGTCCGGTTGTGTACGGCCCTCGTTACTATGGCCCACCCCGCTACTACGGCCCACCGCATGGTTATTATCACGGCGGCGGTCGCTGGTAACAGCGCACCCGCAATGACAGTTGCCGGTCGCCGATCGGCAGTCACCTGAATACCCGACCCCGCTCAACAGGCGGGGTTGTTGTTTTCTGGGCAAAGTGATTTGTCTTGTTCGCCTGTTTGAAGTCATCGAGATGAAAGTTCTTTCATCTCGCGGACAGCTGACGATGTGCTCACTGCGATAAAACAGGTCGTGACCAGAACAGTGCTGATCGATCGGGATGCTCATACTCGGCACAGTTGCACTTACTGCTGCCGTTGGGTCAGTCATCAATAAGAAGGGATGTCCATGCCGACACAAAACCCGCATCGCGCCACCGGACTCTGCACCTCCAGCAAAGTCTACAACGCCCTCACCGAACTCAAGAGTCTGGAAGGCCACCGCACCGCCAAGTTTGTGTCCTTGCTGACGCAGAATCTGGTCGAGAAAGGCCTGCTGTCCGAATCTGAAGTGATCGCCATGCTGGATCAGGTCGTTGACTGATCGGGTGACACGCTCACCGTCGAGCTAATCGTCAGCACGGGCTTTTTCTGAAGTCAGCGCCACGCGACCGTGTGACGCTTCGCACGCCCTTACGCTTCCTCCTCCCAAAAATCTGACCTCCGGCGCATCAATGACGACTATCGAGAGCAGTGATTTCTGCTCGTTGTCATCGCGCCGTAAAGTAGCCCCATAGATTGATGGAGGCACTTATGACCAAGGTTCAAATCATGTCGGTAGTTGGCAGCGCAGTTCCCGCACAGCTTCGTGAGCGCGGTCTGCTGGCCTGCTGGTACCTGATGCAGAACGGCGAGCCCGTCAGTGGTCCACTCCTGTCCTTGCCGGCCGCCCAGGCGCTGTCGCAGCAGATGGAAACCCGCAAGCTCAACAGCTGAAACCGAATTCGCTCTTCCCTGAAATCGTGCGTTGCTCCGCACTTCCCTTTAGCCCGCATCCCCTGACGCGGGCTTTTTTTTGCCCTTGATTTGACGCCCTCAGATTCTCTCGGCCTGAGTGGCATTGACCTGGCAACGGTGTGCCAACTTCTGCAGGCGTTTTTCCAGAGCGCCCAGCACGACCCGGTCGGAACGGCCGCTTTCCATCTCTTCGATCATCTCGTTGGCCACCAGCCGCAGTTCGTGGGCAATGACCACGCGGTCGTCGTTCTGGTCCAGCTTGTGCGATTCGAACAGACGGTGCAGGTAATCCTCCAGCGTGCGTTGCAGGCGATGGCGGTCTGTTGCGCGCAGGTGAACGAGGTTGACCGTGATTTTCGCTAGCAGCTCATTGAGTTCGCCGCACAGGTACTGCATGCGCCGCGCGTATCCGGTTTCCCGGTCGCGTACCTGTTTTTGCTGAGCGGCCAGTTCCTGGCGACGTTGAATCGCCGGCACCGCCACCGCCATCATCAGCCCCACGATCAAACCGATCGCCTGGATCCAGCCCGCCCAGTCGGAAGGTCTCACGAACAGGCCAGTGACAAGCAAGAGCACCGCAACGATCGCCGCGATGAACACCAACGCGGCGTAATCCTTGCTGATAAACCCTTTGGGCATTGCGCAACTCCTAGGTCAAATGTGAGTGATGAGCATCGATGGCGTGGAATGCTAATCGGTGACCGGCTGCAGTGCCATGAATATCGAAGCAACCCGTTTAAATACAGGCTTTTTGGATCCTTAACCTGAACGAATGCCGTACAAGCTGCTTTTATTACTTAAACGTCCTGTGCGCCCCATCGACATACTCGGAAACATGCTCCTAAAATGCGCCGATCTTGTTGTCGCTCTTGATGAAACTGCGACCGTCCACATCGTTACCTCTTATAAGTGAGCTTTGCTCTTGAAAATTCGCGCATCCGTTATCGGCCTATTGTTTGCACTTACAGGCTCCGCACTTTCCACCAGTGCCCTTGCGAACGAACCCGCTGCTTTCAACCGTGACCCTGCCAATCTTCATCTGGCGTCCGGCAGCGCCATGATCACCGACCTGAAAACCGGCCAGGTGCTGTATTCGAGCAATCCGGACGTGATCGTGCCGATCGCCTCGGTGACCAAGCTGATGACCGCCATGGTCACGCTGGACGCCAAGCTGCCGATGGACGAGATGGTCAAGGTGGACATTTCGCAGACCGCCGAAATGAAAGGCGTGTTTTCCCGGGTCAAACTGGGCAGCGAACTCAACCGCCACGACATGCTGCTGATCACCCTGATGTCCTCGGAAAACCGTGCCGCGGCGAGCCTCGCCCACAGCTATCCGGGCGGCTATCCGGCGTTCATCAAGGCGATGAACGCCAAGGCCAAGGCGCTGGGCATGACCCATACCGTGTATATGGAGCCGACCGGCCTCTCGGTATTCAACGTGTCCACCGCTCGTGATCTGACCAAGCTGGCGCTGGCGGCACGCAGCTACCCGATGCTGAGCGAGCTGAGCACCACCCCGGAAAAAACCGTGACGTTCCGCAAGCCGACCTACAGCCTGGGTTTCAGCAACACCGACCATCTGGTCCGCAAATCCAACTGGGACATCAAGCTGACCAAAACCGGCTTCACCAATCAGGCGGGTCACTGCCTGGTACTGCTGACCAGCATGGCGAACCGTCAGGTGTCGGTGGTGATTCTCGACGCCTTCGGCAAGTTCACGCACTTCGCCGACGCCAGCCGCATGCGTCTGTGGATGGAAACCGGCAAGAGCGGCCCTGCGCCGGAAGTCGCGCTGCAGTACAAGAAGGAAAAGAACCTGGTGATGAAGCAGAAAGGGCTTCAGGCGTCGGATTGACCGCCTGAGCAAAAACGCGTCGCTCACGCCTTGCTGTTGGCCAATCGTTTGAGCACCACCACCATTGCCACGCCCAACCCGGCCATGCCCACCAGCAAGGCCGGGTAGCTGATCCACCAGGGGATCGGCGTGGTCATCATGCTGTACTCCGACATCCCGCCAATCCCCGCCAACAGGTTCAACGGCAGGAACACTACGTTGATCAACGTCAGCTTGCGCAGCAGGTTATTGGTGTTGTTGTTCACCAGATTGCCCCGCGCATCCATGAGGCTTGCGAACACCGTCGAGTAGATCTTCGCCTGCTTATGGCATTGCTCGTTCTCGATGATCATGTCCTCGATCAGGCTCAGCCGGTCGCTGGAGTACTGATGCTTGTGAGCATGATTACGCAGCCGGGTCAGCACCGAGCCGTTGCTGTCGATGGCGTTGATGTAATAGACCAGGCTTTCGCTGAGGTTGAACATCTGCACCAGATGGCGACTGTCCATCGAAGCATTGAACTGCTGTTGCAGTTCACGGGCGATCATCTTGATGACCTTCAGGTGCCCCAGGTAGTGATGGATGTTGTGGAACAGCACTTCCAGCACCACATCCAGCGGCTCGCTCATGGGACGCGAATGCGTCAGATCGCTGATCTGCTTGTCATCCGCGCAGATCAACACCATGTGCTCCTGACTCAGTAACAGCCCGAACGACGACACGTCGAAACAGAAGCTGTCCTGGCCCGAATAGTTTTCCGGGCGCTTCCAGATCATGAACAACGCGTTGGGGTGAAACTCGATGCGCGAGACTTCGTCAGGGTCCAGAGCCGACGCCAGCGCGTGATCATCGAGATGAAAACGCTCCAGCAGCATCGCCTTTTCCGCTGTGTCGGGATGACTGAACCATAGAACGCTTGCGTCCTGTTCAGCGCATTCGCGCAAGGTGCCCGCTTCGAGGCGGTGGTACTTGATCAAGGCCTCAGCTCGCCAGACCGCGACGCTTGACGTCCAGTCGGCGTATGAACTCTTCAAGGAGCAGCACGTACAGATCGTCCTGCAGCCAGGCGTCTTCGATGCCCGCATCCAGGTTAGGGTTGTCGTTGACCTCGATCACCACTACTCGATCCCCCGACTGTTTCAGGTCCACCCCGTACAGGCCGTCGCCAATGAGGTTGGCGGTCCTGACAGCCAGATCCACCACCGCTTTGGGCGCATCGTGAATGGCCAGTGTGCGGCATTCGCCGTTGATGTCGGCGGCTGTGGCCTTGTGGTTGTAGATTTGCCAATGCCCTTTGGACATGAAGTACTGGCAGGCAAAAATCGGCTTGCGGTTCAGTACCCCGATCCGCCAGTCGTACTCGGTGTACAGGTACTCCTGCGCCAGCAACAGCACTGAGTGCTCGAACAACGTGCTCGCTGCCTCCTGCATCTCCTGAGCGTTCTGCACCTTGATAACCCCTTTGGAGAAGCAGCCGTCGGGAATTTTCAGCACCAGCGGAAAGCCCAGGCGCCTCGCCACTTGCTCCAGTTCATCGGGTCGTTCCTTGTACAGCACCTCCGTTGCGGGCATGCCCAGGCCATGACGCTTGAGCAGGTCGGTCAAATACACCTTGTTGGTGCAGCGCAAGATCGAGGCCGGATCGTCCATCACCACAAGGCCTTCGCTTTCGGCTTTCTTGGCGAACCGGTAGGTGTGGTTGTCGACGCTGGTGGTTTCACGAATCAGCAATGCGTCGTACTCGGCGAGTCTGGAGTAATCCTTTTTCTCGATCAGCTCGACCTCGACGCCCAGTTGCTGGCCGACGCGGATGAAGTTCTCCAGCGCTGTCCGGTTGGAAGGCGGCAATGCCTCCTGGGGGTCGTGCAGGATCGCCAGGTCATAGCGAAACGTGCGGCGCGAACGTGGCTGGCGCCAGATCTTGCGGCTGAAGCTGTCCAGCGACTGGGCGAACTGGTCCTGCTGATGATCACGCAAGCGAGTCATGGACCCCGTCTTGATCCCTGCGATGTGCCAGCTGTCGCGCTTGCGAAATTCCACCAGCAAGATCGGTGCGGGAAAAGCTTCGAACACTTGTCTGGCCAGGTCCTGCAACGGGGCAAGGTCGGTCTGTCCGAAGTAAAGCGTCAGGGTGAAACCTTCAGTGTCATCGTAAGGGTGATCGCGCAGCGCGTGCTCCAGACGTTTATCCAGATCGTCCAGCGACAGGCTGTACAGGGATTTGCGTGTCAGCTCGCTAATGGTCTTCACTGACGGAATCACGTTGTGTCCCCGCGCTTCGGCCAGCAACGAGCAGTAATAACCATGCCCCAGGTAGCGATAGCTGCGACACAGATTGATCACTTGAACCCTTTTGCCCGCGGAGCTTTGCAACGGGTTTTCGAGATAGTCCTGCGCTGTGATGAGGTCTTCGCTGGGCAAGTAGGATGCCCAGTCCTCAAGACGTTCCACGACAATGAGCAATTGGCTCTGGCCAGTGATGGCACGCAGCGATTCAATATTAAAAGTTGCCGAACGTTGAGCGTGTGTTGATACTTCGGTCTTCACCGGCACCGCATTCATGAGTGGATCCTTCGGGAAACAAGTCCTTTCTATAAACCATGGCTTTGTAGAAATGTCCCGTTTCGTTACTCACTCTTTACGGTCGCCGACATGAACTTTATATATCGCCTCGCCCAACTGTCCGATGTAGACGAACTGTTGGCCCTGGAAAATCAGTGTTTTGAAACCGATCGGCTGAATGCGCGCAACTTTCAGTGGATGGTCAGTCGCGCCAATGCATGCCTGCTGGTGGCAGAAGCCGAGGATAGGCTGGCGGGTTACGCGCTGGTGCTGTTTCATCGCGGCACTTCGCTGGGCCGGCTGTACTCGCTGGCCATCAGTGAACACGCTCGTGGCCAGGGTTTGGGCCAGCAATTGCTCGAGCAGGCAGAACGTTGCGCGATGGACCGCGAGTGCGCTTATCTGCGCCTTGAGGTGCGGCCCGATAATCCGTCGGCGATCCGCCTGTACGAGCGCAACGGCTATCGCCTGTTCGATCACATCGACGACTACTACGCGGACCATGCTCCGGCACTGCGCTACGAAAAGCGCATCCGCGATTTCGCCGTGAGCGTTCCTCGCCAAGTGCCCTACTACGCGCAGACGCTGGATTTCAGTTGCGGGCCCGCGTGCCTGTTGATGGCCATGAAGGCCTTGCAGCCAGGGCGTTCCATGCAGCGCCATGAAGAGGTGCAGATCTGGCGAGAGGCCACAACCGTGTTCATGACCTCAGGCCATGGCGGCTGCAGCCCACAGGGGCTGGCGCTGGCGGCGCTACGCCGTGGCTTCGACGTCGGGCTGCAGGTGTCGGTCAAAGGCCCGCTTTTTTTGGCAGGCGTGCGCAGCGAGGAAAAACGCGAGGTCATGCGCCTGGTGCACGAGGAGTTCAGTCGCGAACTGGCAGACAGCCAGGTGCGCCATTTGGGCAGCGCTGCACTCGACCTGCTGCACCTGCAAGCGAGCCATGCGCTCGCGCTGGTCCTGATCAGCAGCTATCGGCTCACCCGTTCCAAGGCCCCGCACTGGGTGCTGGTCGCCGGCTGCGACGCCGACTTCGTGTACTTGCATGACCCTGACGTCGATCACAGTCAGCAACGTCTGGCGATGGATTGCCAATACATGCCGGTCAGCCATCAGGAGTTCGTGGGCATGAGTTGTTTCGGCGCCGACAAACTTCGCGCTGCGGTTGTTTTATATCCGCCCGATGCCAGGGTTGTATAAGTCGCGTCATGGTACTCGTCACGCGCGTAAAGATACCGTCGTATTCATTGCGACGCAGAGCATTTAAAGGATCAATAGCGTCTCTGCCTGCGGGCGTCTTGATGGATTATCAACGTGGATAACTCAGTCATCGGTCTGATCATTGTTTCTGCAATATCGGTGTTTGGCATTTCCGCTTTTTACATCGACTTCGTGCACCCGAGCCGCAAGCGCAGTAGCGACAAACATGAAAGATGACATCGATTTGCATCGGACCTTTTCAATAACGACGTCGTGAAGAGCAACAAGGCATAACGCCCACGACCCGCTAAGCTTGCTCTGTTGACGCTTGCTTTAGACATCGCTCGGGGGAGTTGAACCATGCTCATTAAATGGGTTGTGGCTGCGTTGCACTTGTTGGCTTTCGGCTTTGCGTTGGCGGCGGTTCTGGCGCGAGGGCGGGCGCTGCGGCGGCTGCGCACCGACGACCCGCGCTCTTTTCGAGATGTGTTCGTGGTCGACAACATCTGGGGGTTGTCGGCCGGGCTGCTGCTGATCACAGGTGCATTTCGGGCGTTTGGGGGACTGGAAAAAGGCTCGTTCTATTACCTGCATCAGCCGCTGTTTCACCTGAAAATGACGGCATTCGTCGCGATTCTCGCGCTGGAAGTAGTGCCGATGTTCGCTCTGATCAAATGGCGCATCGCATTCAAGCGCAACCAACCCATCGATACCTCCCGTTCACGGCGCTTCGCGCGCATCAGCCACATGGAAGCGGCATTGATGGTGATCATCGTCATCGCCGCGACGGGGATGGCGCGGGGGATTTTGTTGAGTTGAAGGTCGGGCACACCCTTTTTTGATCGTGCCCACGCTCTGCGTGGGCATGCAGCCTCTGACGCTCTGCGTCAATACGCCCGGGACGCGGAGCGTCGGGATCGGCGTTACCACGCGGAGCGTGGGAACGATCAGCTGATCCAGAAGAACATCAACGCCAGGTTCGCCGCCGAGATCAAGCCGAACAGTCCCCAGGCCAGCGTCTTGGTCACGGCGTTGTTGGCGAACGGGCCCATCAGTTGTTTGTCGCTGGTGAAGCGAATCAAGGGCCAGAGCGCAAACGGCAATTGCAGGCTGAGCACGACCTGGCTGAGCACCAGCATCTTGCCCACCGCGCCGTCACCAAACCAGATGACGCCAATCAGCGCCGGGATCAATGCCAGTGCACGGGTGATCAAGCGGCGCTGCCAGCAGGGAATCTTGGCATTGAGAAAACCTTCGAGCACCACCTGACCGGCGATGGTGCCGGTAAACGTCGAGCTTTGCCCCGCCGCCAGCAACGCGACACCAAACAGCACACTGGCGAGCGCACCGCCCACCAACGGGTCGAGCAGGTGGTAAGCGTCCTGGATTTCCACCACATCGGCATGGCCGGTGCCGTGGAACGCCGCAGCGGCGAGGATCAGGATCGCGGCATTGATCACCAGCGCCATGCTCAACGAAGCAATGGTGTCGACCCGCGCATAGCGAATGGCACTGGCCTTGCTCTCCACCGAGGTGCCGTTGACCCGGGTCTGCACCACCGATGAGTGCAGGTACAGGTTATGCGGCATGACGGTGGCGCCCAGGATACCGATGGCGATATACAGCGGCTCCTGATGGCTCAGCACGTCCCACGATGGTTTCAGGCCCGCGACGACGTCCGGCCAGAACGGTTTGATGAGCACCAGTTCGATGAAGAAGCAGGTGGCAATAGTCGCGATCAGGCCCAGCACGATCGCTTCCAGACGACGGAAGTTGGCGCCTTGCAGCGCAAGCACGATCACCGTGTCGAAGGCGGTCAACGCCACGCCCGTGGTAATCGACACCCCCAGCAGCAGATGAAACGCCAGCGCGGCGCCCAGCACTTCGGCAAGGTCGGTCGCCAGAATCGACAGTTCGGCCAGAATCCATTGCCCCATCCCGACCCGATGGCTGTAGCGCTCGGCGGACAGTTGGGCGAGGTCGCGGCCGGTGGCGATGCCCAGTCGCGAGCACAGGTTCTGCAGGACCATGCCCGACAGGCTGGCCAGCACCACGACGAACAGCAACGCATAACCGAAACGCGAGCCCGCCTCGATGGCCGTGGCCCAGTTGCCGGGGTCCATGTAGCCGATGGAGATCAGCAGGCCGGGGCCTACAAACAGCATCATTTTGCGCAGAAAGGACGCGTTGGCCGGGATGGCCACGCTGTCGGTCACGGCTGAGGGGCAGAACGGAGCGGTTGCGGTGGTCGGGAGTCTGTATTTCACGGGAGTCCGGCGAATGCTATTAATCAGCCACGGAGCTTAAACTCGCAGAAATGTTTTGTCTTGAATCTCTGTAAAAGCTCTAACATGCGTCGTCCCACGGATCTGGAAAACAATAATGTCCTCCCCGTCTCAAACCTTTGGCACCTCTGATGCCTCGCAACAGCCCACTGATGGCGTCGACCCGGTTCGCGCCGCGCTGATCTCCGCCCGCATCGACCGTCTGCCCGCCGTGGCGACGATCTGGAAGCTGGTGGCGCTGCTGTCCATTGGCGGCTTCTTCGAACTGTACGACCTGTTCCAGACCGCCTACATCAGCCCCGGTCTGATTCGCGCCGGTCTCTTTGCAACCGGTGCGCAAGGCGTATTCGGTTTCTCCGATCAGGCCGCATTCGCGTCGGCGACCTTTCTGGGGCTGTTCCTCGGCGCCAGCTTGCTCAGCCCGATTGCCGACCGCTTCGGTCGCCGCGCGATCTTCACCTTCGCGTTGATCTGGTACACCGTCGCCACCGTGCTGATGGGCATGCAGACCTCGCCGCTGGGGATCATCTGCATGCGTTTTCTGGTGGGCATCGGCTTGGGCATCGAGCTGGTGACCATCGACGCCTACCTGTCGGAGCTCGTGCCCAAGCGCATGCGCAGTTCGGCGTTCGCGTTCGCCTTCTTCGTCCAGTTTCTGTCAGTGCCTTCGGTGGCGCTGATGTCCTGGTGGCTGGTGCCGCAAGACCCGTTCGGCATCGCCGGTTGGCGCCTCGTCGTGCTGGCCAGTGCGGTGTTTGCGCTGTTCATCTGGTGGTTGCGCTCGCGGCTGCCCGAGTCGCCCCGCTGGCTGGCTCAGCATGGGCGCTTTGCCGAAGCCGAAAAGATCATGGATGACCTCGAAGCACGCTGCGTGAAAGACCATGGCCAGGCGCTGGACGAGCCGCAGACCCACAGCGTTGCGGTGGAAGGCAAAGGCCGCTTCGCCGACATCTGGCAGCCGCCCTATCGCCGCCGGGCCTTGATGCTGATCGTGTTCCATGTGTTCCAGGCCATCGGCTTCTTCGGCTTTGGTAACTGGCTGCCCGCGTTGCTCTCGGGGCAAGGCGTGAGCGTGACGCACAGCCTGGCGTACGCCTTCATCATCACCCTCGCCTACCCGCTGGGCCCGCTGCTGTTCGTGAAGTTCGCCAACCGTTTCGAGAACAAATGGCAAATCGTCGGCTCCGCTCTGGGCGCGATGGTCTTTGGCACCTTGTTCGCCCAGCAAAGCACCGCGGCCGGGCTGATTGTCTGCGGCGTGATGATCACGTTCTGCAACGCCTGGCTGAGCTTCGCGTACCACTCGTATCAGAGCGAGCTCTTTCCCACCAACATCCGCGCCCGCGCCGTGGGGTTCTGCTACTCGTTCAGTCGGCTGTCGACCGTGTTCAGCAGCCTGCTGATCGGGCTGTTCCTCGACCATTTCGGCACGCCAGGGGTGCTGACGTTCATCGTTATCAGCATGCTGATCGTGATCATCACCATCGGCGCCTTCGGTCCACGGACGCGCAACCTGGCACTGGAAGACATTGCCCACCGCTGAGGCCTTTTATCCCACGACCTTGGCATCCATGTGCTTGACTCCTCCAACCACTGTCGCCTTTGGCTGGAGGAGATCATGAGCGGCTCACGCCCCGAAAACCCTGACGTAAACGCGCAAGACGTAACATTTCCGGAAACGGTTCCCGACCCTGTGGAGCCCGACTGCGACCCGGTCGACGAGGGCTGCAACCCCAAGACCGGCTTTGAACCCGGCACCGAGATGGTGCCGGAAAAAGGGGATTTCCATACCCGTCCAGCACGTTGACGGTTGTCAGCAGACTGACCTGTGGGAGAGAGCTTGCTCGCGAATGCGGCATGTCAGTCACTTTGATATCGACTGGCATTGCGCCTTCGTGAGCAAGCTCACTCCTACAGGGATGGCATTCACTGCTGCAGCGTGTGAAAAATTGTCTACCTAGCGAATCCCCAACCGCTTCGCCAGCCGGCTGAGATTCGCCCGGTCCAGGTTCAACTCCCGGGCTACCTCGGCCCACTTGCCCTGATGGCGCGCCAACGCATCATTGATCACCACCGTCTGGAACGCATCGACGGTTTCTTTCAACCCTTCTCCCGGCTTGACCACAGGAGAGGCGCTGGCAAGCGCTGGCGGCGCGGTGTCCGGAATCTGCATGTCGTCCTCCAGTCCCAGCGCCTGAGGCTCGATGGTGAGGATTCGCGGCCTTTCAGGGTGACTCGACAGCGCCTTGAGCACTGCGCGGCTGATCAGGTGTTCCAGCTCACGAACGTTGCCCGGCCATGGGTACGCCAGCAGCATCTTCTGCGCCTCGGCGCTCATGCGCAGGCTGCGCAGTCCCATCCGCGCGCGGTTCTCTTCCAGAAAGTAACCGGCCAACAACAAGGCATCGCGGCCCCGCTCGCGCAACGGAGGCACCACCAGCGGGTACACGCTCAAGCGGTGATAGAGGTCGGCACGAAAACGCCCGGCGCGGACTTCTTCGGCGAGGTCGCGGTTGGTCGCGGCGATGATGCGCACGTCAACATGGTGCTCCTGATCGGAACCGACGCGCTGCAATTGTCCGCTCTGCAAGACCCGCAGCAGTTTGGCCTGAACCGGCAGCGGCAACTCCCCCACTTCGTCCAGAAAAATAGAACCGCCATCGGCAAGTTCGAACTTGCCGCTTCGCCCACTCACGGCGCCCGAAAACGCGCCTTTGACGTGGCCGAACAGCTCGCTCTCGACCAGCATTTCGGGCAGCGCGGCGCAGTTCAGGCTGATGAGGGGCTTCTGTGCGCGTGGCGATTGCAGGTGAATGGCTTCGGCAACCAGCTCCTTACCGACGCCCGTTTCACCGGTGATCAGCACGGTCAGCGGGCTGTTGCCCACCAGCTGGATCTCTTGTTGCAGTCGTTTATGCACCGCGCTTTGTCCGATCAGCTCACGCGGCCCTCGCCCGCCCGCCGCTCGCTTGTAGACCTCTGCCAGTTGCCGCTGGTCCTCGAAACCGCGCGCCAACTGGTTGATGCGCTCGCTGGCCATCACCGTGGCTGCCGCCAGACTGGCAAACGCTTGCAGGTTGTCCAGATCGACGCTGCCAAAACTGGAGGGGTCCAGTGAGTCCAGCGTGATCAATCCCCACAACGTGTCCTGCACATACAGAGGACAGCCCAGACAGTCGTGCACTTCCAGATGCCCGTGCAGCCCGTCCACCAACCCGTCATAAGGGTCCGGCAAGTCGCAGTCGGTGGAGAAACGCGTCGGCTGACGATTCTGCGCAATGATGTCCAGGCGCGGATGTTCGCCCAGACGAAAACGACGCCCCAGCGTGTCCGGGCTCAGACCCTCCACCGACAGCGGCACGAACACATCGTCCTCAAGCTTGAGCAGGGCTACGGCATCGCACGGCAACAGCTGGCGCAATGAGCGCAACAGCCGGCGGTAGCGCTCGTCATCCGGGAGATCACGAGAGAGGTCGGCAACAAGCGGTACAAGCGCGAGCAACAGGGGATTGGTCATGCGGACTCCAGATGCAGCGATCCAGATGAGGAAGGCGAAAACGCGGTCATTATGACATCCGCGCAGGTTAAAACGACAGCGAGTATTAGAGGTCGTTTTGACTCACTGCACGCAACCTCATGATCTGCAAGCACAATAAAACTGGCATGGATACTGATACAGCTTGAGTAACGGCATCGGCAATGGCCATGCCTTCATTGAACAGGAGTCACCGCCATGTTTGATTTCTTCCTCCAACCCGCCAACGTCCTGCGCCTCTCCACCCGGGTTCTGCTGGTCGGCCTGGCCATGCTGCTGACGGGCATCGTCGGCGCCTACCTGCTGGATCTGCAGCTGAATCTGTTTGAGCTGATCAGTCTGCACGCCATGACCATCATCGGCCCGACCCTCATCAAGATCGGTTACGTCATGCGCCTGCTGTCGCAACACAATTTGCGCAAGGCCGGGTTTCAACCGGTTTACAGTCATTATTTGGTCGCCAATTAATCGACGCCGAGTGTTTCAAAAGTGAAACCCTCATCGCGAAAAGTTTGTTCACCTGTGCGCCGTTTATTCTGACGCCAACGGCCCGCCGAGTATCGGCAAGCCATTTAATTTAAATGAAGTTGTGAAAAAACGTTTTTGTTTATAGTCGGATGGACTCGCTACGGAGCATTCGACATGGCAAGAATTCAGGGAAGAGTTCAAGAAACTTTCCCGCCCTTGGTAGTTGATCTGGATGGCACTCTGTTGCGTTCGGACCTGCTGATGGAAACGGCGATGGCCTTCGTCAGAAGCCAGCCGTTGAAGGTATACAAACTGCTGGGCTGGCTGCTCAAGGGCAAGGCTGCGCTCAAGGAAGGCCTGGCGCTGGAGACGCAGATCGATGTCGCCGTGCTGCCGTATGATCCGCAGATCATTGAACTGATCACTGCCGAAAAGGCCACCGGACGAATGATTGTGCTCGCCACGGCCAGCCATGTAAGCCTGGCGGAGCGTATTGCCGAGCATTTACAATTGTTCGATCTGGTATTGGCCTCCAACGCCAACCGTAACTTGTCCGGCAATAACAAACGCGACCTGTTAGTTGCGCATTATGGCGAGGGCGGCTTCGACTACATCGGCAACTCCAAAGATGATTTACCGATCTGGACGGTGTCTCGCCAGGCCTACGTGGTTAACCCGGATCCTGGCGTCGAGGGGCGCGTCAAGGCAATGGCTCAGGTCGAGCCGACCCTGCGCACCAACACGGCCAGCCTGCGCGACTGGCGCAGGGCGATGCGCTTGCACCAATGGCTTAAGAACGCCCTGATCTTCGTGCCCTTGCTCGCCTCTCATCGTTTCACCCAGTTCGACCTGATGCGGGACGGAGTGTTTGCCTTCTTCTGCTTCGGCCTCTGCGCCTCCAGCGTTTACATCCTCAATGACTTGCTGGACCTGTGCGACGACCGTCACCACAGGAGCAAATGCAATCGTCCTTTCGCCAGCGGCCGCCTGTCGATCAAGGCCGGGTTGATCGCCGTGCCCACGCTATTGCTCGCGGCATTCGGTGCAGCGCTGTTGCTTTTACCGTGGCAGTTCTCCGCCGTGATGGCGGCGTATTACGCTCTGACCCTCGCCTACTCCCTGCAACTCAAACGCCTGATGGCGGTAGACGTGATCGTACTTGCCATGTTGTACACCTCACGGATCATCGCCGGGGTGGCGGCATTCAACCTGACGCTGACCTTCTGGATCCTGGCGTTTTCGATGTTCATCTTCCTCAGCCTCGCCATGGTCAAACGCTACGCCGAATTACGCGATGCGCGGGTGCGCGAAGTCACCACCATGGCCCGCGGACGCGGCTACTACCCTGGCGATCTGGACATGATCGCCTCACTGGGTGCCTCGTCGGGTTATCTGGCGGTGATGGTGCTGGCGCTGTACATCCAGGACGCCAAAACCACTGCCCTGTACGTCACCCCTCATGTCATCTGGCTGGCCTGCCCGCTTCTGCTGTTCTGGGTGACCCGCGTGTGGATGCTGACCCATCGCGGCCTGATGAACGAAGACCCGGTGGTGTTCGCGATTCGTGACCGCACCAGCCAGTTGATCGGCGCTGTCTTCCTCCTGATGTTCTGGATTGCCGCATGAGCGCACCGCTGTATTCCTGGGGACGGTTTCCCCACAATCCGCAGCGAGGTCACAGCTGCGTGTGGCTGGACGATCTGCCCGGGCATCTGGACAAGGTAATCGGCGAGCACAGCACCAGCCTGCCCTATGGCAACGGCCGCAGTTACGGTGACAGTTGCCTGGCCTCCAGTGATCAGGTGCTGCACATGCGCTCGCTGGATCGTCTGATCGAGGCGGATTGGGACAGCGGCGTGCTCAAGGTCGAGGCTGGCATCACGCTGGCCGACGTCCTGGCGGTTGCCATTCCTCGCGGCTGGTTCCTGCCGGTGACGCCGGGCACCCAGTACGCCACGGTCGGCGGCGCCATCGCCAACGACGTGCACGGCAAGAACCATCATGTGCGCGGCACCTTTGGCCGCCACGTTCGCAGCTTCGGGCTGTTGCGCCACGGGCAGCCGGAAATGGTCTGTTCGCTTAGCGTCAATGCATCGCTGTTTTCCGCGAGCATTGGCGGATTGGGGCTGACCGGGATCATTCACTGGGCACAACTTCAGTTGATGCCGATACGCGCCAGCCAGATCGACACCACCACCGTGCGCTTCGCCCATCTGGCGGAGTTCTTCAGCCTGTCCGACGAACTCGACGACAGACACGAGTACAGCGTGGCGTGGGTCGACTGCCTGGCCAAAGGTGCCGACACCGGACGCGGGGTGTTCATCGTCGGTGATCACGCGCAATACGGCTCGCTTGAAGTCGGTCGGCGGCCGAAGCTCAGCATGCCGATCACCCCGCCGGTTTCGCTGATCAACAAACTGTCGCTTGGTGCCTTCAACAACCTGTATTGGCGTGTGCACCCGAGTCAACGGACCCTCGGACGCAGTGCCTATGAACCGTTTTTCTACCCGCTCGACCGGATCCTGCACTGGAACCGCATCTACGGTCGCCGGGGTTTTCAGCAGTATCAGTGCGTGATTCCGACGGCCAATGCCGAGCCTGCAATGGGTGAACTGTTGCGGGCGATTGCCGATTCCGGGCAAGGCTCGTTTCTGGCCGTGCTCAAGCGTTGCGGAGACGTGCGTTCGCCGGGCCTGTTGTCGTTCCCGATGCCGGGCACGTCACTGGCGCTGGACTTCCCGCAGAGCGAACACCTGGAAAACGTTGTATTCCCGCGTCTGGACGACATCGTCCGGGCTGCGGGAGGCCGCTTGTATCCGGCCAAGGATGCCCATATGAGCGGCGCGGACTTTCGTCAGGCGTACCCCGCCTGGGAGCGACTGGAAGCGCTGCGCGATCCCTCCCTGATGTCCCGTTTCTGGAGCCGCGTACTGTTATGAAAAACGCATCGAAAAAAGTGCTGATCATCGGCGCTACCTCGGCCATCGCCAGCGCCTGCGCCCGGTTGTGGGCCAGCGAAGGCAGCGATTTTTTCCTCGTCGCGCGCAACGTCGACAAACTGCAGCAGACCGCCGCCGACCTCAAGTCGCGCGGGGCGAAGAACGTGACCCTGCACGAGATGGACGCCAACGACATCGACGCTCACCCGCTGATGTTGGGACGATGCCTGACTGCCCTAGGTCAGATCGACATCGCCCTGATCGCCCACGGCACCCTGCCCGACCAGAAAGCCTGCGAACGCGACGTCAATCTCGCCTTGCGCGAGTTCGCCAACAATTGCACCTCGGTGATCGCCTTGTTGACCTGCCTGGCGATGCAGTTCGAAACCCAGCGTTGCGGCAGCCTGGCGATCATCTCGTCGGTGGCAGCAGACCGCGGACGGCCTTCGAACTACCTGTATGGCAGCGCCAAAGCCGCCGTGTCGACCTATTGCGAAGGCTTGCAGGCGCGGCTGTTCAAGGTCGGGGTTCACGTCACCACCATCAAACCGGGGTTCGTGGACACGCCGATGACTCAGGGCCTGTCGCTGCCCGCCGCGCTGCTCGCGCAACCGGCCCAAGTGGCGCAACGGATCGTCAAAGGCATCGCCAACAAAGTACCCACCCTTTACGCGCCGGGGTTCTGGGGCTTGATCATGCTGATAATTCGTTCGATCCCGCAACCGGTGTTCAAGAGGCTGAACCTGTGAACCCTGTTGCCTCACAGGAACAGCTGCATTTGTCCGGCTGGCGTTACCGCGCCGTGTTGCTGTCGGTGGTGGGGTCAGCGCTGGGTTACCTGGGCTTCTCGCTGTGGGGCGGCTGGCACGCGGTCGGCGCGGCGGTGAGCGAAGTCGGCCTGGTTGGCATCGTCATCGCGCTGTTCATGTCCTCGGTCAACTACGGCCTGCGTTTCGTGCGCTGGCAGACCTACCTGAAGGTGCTGGGTCACCCGATGCCCTGGCGCCCGAGCCTGGACATTTACCTCGCCGGATTCGCCTTGACCACCACCCCCGGCAAGGCCGGTGAAGCCCTGCGCGGCGTGCTGCTCAAGCGTTGGGGCGTGCCGTATCCGCAGAGCTTTGCGGCGTTTTTCAGCGAGCGACTGTCGGACCTGTTCGCGGTGGTGCTGCTGACGCTGTTCGGTTTGTCGCTGTACCCCGAAGCGCTGCCCATGATCGTGGTCGGCGTCGCACTGGTGATGGTCGGTTTGCTGGTGCTGTCGCAGCGTCGTTTGCTCGAACGCCTGACGCTGATGGTGCCGACCGAGGGCGGCAGGGTCATCGGGTTGCTGCGGCACCTGCTGCAGGTGTTGCTGCACGCCCAACAGTGTCATCGCCTGCGTCTGATGCTCGGCTTGACGATCCTCAGCGTGATCGCCTGGAGCGCGGAAGCACTGGCCTTCGACTGGATTCTGAAGTGGATGGGCGCCGACATTCCGCTGACCTTCGCGGTGTTCGTGTACGCCCTCGCGATGCTGGCTGGCGCGGTGAGTTTCATGCCCGGCGGCCTGGGCGGCGCAGAAGCGGTGATGGTCGGCCTGCTGGTCTGGAAAGGCATGAACAGCGCCGACGCGGTGGCGGCCACGGTGCTGATTCGCCTGGCCACGCTGTGGTTCGCCGTGGCCATTGGCGCACTGATGTTATTCAGGCTCAACGGCGAGAGAACGCCCGAAGGCCAACCGGTTCAATCACACGATTCATAGCGTAAGACAGGGACAGGAGTGCAGTTCATGGTGGCAGCAGTACGTTATCGAGCGGCAACGGTGATTCCGTTGCTGCTGGTGATCGGGGCAATCATCGCCAGTTTTCTCGCCTCGAGCGGGCCGATTCAATGGATGGACAACGGCATCTTCCTCGCCGATGCGTCCCAAGGCGTGTATTTCAGCCAGACCCTGGGACCGCTCGACCATCCGCTTTACCTGTTCGTGACCACCGCGCTTTACGCCGGGTTCGGTCCGCTGGTGCTGAGTTTCATGAACTCGCTGCTGCTGATACCGCTGGCATGGGCCATGTACCGCCTGGCCAAAGGCGTGGGCGCCACGACGCAGCTTGCTCTGCTCTCCGCCGCCGCCGCGATCCTGTGCCATTGCGTGTTCTGGGTCTCGACCAAGGCAGAGGTTTACCTGTTGCACGCGGTACTCGTCACGCTGGCCTACATGCTGCAGTTCGATGAAAAGTTTCGCCTGGGCGCGTTGCAGAAGTTGTTCCTGATCGGCGTGCTGACCGGGCTTGCAGCGGCGATTCATCAATTGACCTTCATCGTGCTGTTTCCGCTGTACGTGCAACTGCTGTGGCAGCACAAATGGCGCACACTGATCACGCTGCCTGGGTTTGCGCTGGGCTTCAGCGTGGCGTTCCCCGGCGTCGCCAACGAGCTGCGAGCTGGCGTCGGGCTTTACGACATCGGGCATCGCTACCTGATCGGCATTCCCGACCGCGCCATGGAACAAAGCTGGCAAGGGTCGCTGTTCCGCTTCGACGACATGTGGCACGAGAAAAACTCCGTCATGTTGTTGATGCTGTCGTTAATCGGGCCGCAATTGCTGGGGCTGGTGGTGTTCCCCAACAACCCGAAATTACGCCTGTTATGGTGCGCGGCGATGATGAATTTCATCTTCGCCGTCTCCTACAACGTCACCGATCGCTTCACCTTCTTCCTGCCGGGCGCCGTGCTGTTGAGCATACTCGGCTTGATACAACTGCAGGCCCTGCTGCAACGCACCGCAGCTGCGACGCTGGTCAATGCCTCTCCGCTGGCGGCGCCGGTGACCATTCTGGCGGTCTTCGCCATCTATTCAAGCGGCGTCGTCAATCTGCCAACCCACAAGGAAGCGTTGCCCTTCAGGGACGATATCCACTATTTCATGACGCCCTACCTGAGAGACCGCTCCGCCGAGCAGTTCGTCCTGAGCTACGAAAAATCAGCCCCGCAGGGATCACTGATCATCTCCGACTGGACCCCCAACGGTGCCCTGCGTTCGGCCCAGGCAGCGGGCGTCCTGCAGAACCGGACCTTTGAACTGTGCGAGGAAGTGGAAAACATTGACGCGTATCTGAAAGGACCTGGCGCGTACCTGGCGCGCACCAGTTATTGCGGAACAATCGCCGACCGGTTCGATTTGCAAACGTTGCCGGTGGGGTATGAGTTAAGGGCCAAGTAGCGCGTAATGCGTCTGCCCGCAGGATGTGGGAGCGACACGTTTCTGAGCTTTAATTCTGGCCGCAGGCTAAACGACACGTCTCAATGCTTTTGACTTCTGCCGCAGGCTGTAGGAGCGAGGCTTGTCCCGCGATCTGCCGGGCACCGGCAGCAAAGTCAGGCAACTCGGTGTGTCAGAAAGACTGCATCAGCCGGGTTTGCTGCCGGTGCCCGGCAGATCGCGGGACAAGCCACGCTCCTACGCCTTCGGCAGAAGCAGGCAAGCGACACGTTCTAGGCTTTTGATTCTGGCCGTAGGCCGTAGGAGCGTGGCTTGTCCCGCGATCTGGCGCGAAGCGGCAGTAAAGTCAGGCAACTCGGTGTGTCAGAGAGACCGCATCCGCCGGGTTTACTGCCGGTCCCCGGCAGATCGCGGGCGAGCGCGCTCCTACGCCTTCGGCAGAAGCGGACCAGCGACACGTTTCAACGCCTTTGATTCTGGCCGCAGGGCGAACGACACATTTCTATGCTTTTGATTCTGGCCGCAGGGCGAACGACACATCTCAATGCTTTTGACTTCTGCCTCAAGTGTAGGAGCGCGCTTGCCCGCGATCTGGCGCGAAGCGGCAGTAAATTCAGGCAACTCGGTGTGTCAGAAAGACCGCATCAGCCGAGTTTGCTGCCGGTGCCCGGCAGATCGCGGGCAAGCGCGCTCCTACGCCTTCGGCAGAAGCGGACCAGCGACACGTTTCAACGCCTTTGATTCTGGCCGCAGGGCGAACGACACATCTCAATGCTTTTGACTTCTGCCTCAAGTGTAGGAGCGCGCTTGCCCGCGATCTGGCGCGAAGCGGCAGTAAAGTCAGGCAACTCGGTGTGTCAGAGAGACCGCATCCGCCGGGTTTGCTGCCGGTCCCCGGCAGATCGCGGGACAAGCCACGCTCCTACGCCTTCGGCAGAAGCGGGCAAGCGACACGTTTTAGGCCCTTGATTCTGGCCACTGGCCGTAGGAGCGCGCTTGCCGACGGCTGAAGCGCTACCAAACGCGCTCACCCAACATACTCACGCCTTCTCCAACGCCCCTTCCTTGTGCATCGCCAGATGCCCGGTCTTGTCGCTTTTGACTTCGTACTGCGGGTCGTCCTGTGACGCGGGGCGGTGGCGGCCCATGAACTCGCAGTCCTTGGTATGCACCTTGGTGACCTTCCCCACCACGTGCCCGACATCGGAATTCCAGCGTACGTGATCGCCGACCTTAAACGCATGAGCCATGACACTTCTCCTTTGTTCAGGGCTGCCAGAGCGTCTGGCTGCCTTCGAGTTTGCGATCGAGAAAACTCGCCGCGCTGATCAGCGCCAGGTGACTCAACGCCTGCGGCGTATTACCCAGATGGTGGCCGTGGGTGTCGAATTCTTCGGCGTACAAGCCCAGTGGGTTGGCGTAGCGCAGCAGTTGCTCGAATTCGAGGTGCGCCTGCTCGACACGTCCGGCCCGCGCCAGGCACTCGACGTACCAGAACGAGCACGCCACGAAGGCGCCTTCGTCACCCTCCAGGCCATCCCGGTAATCGTCGTCGTTGCGGTAGCGGAACACCATGCCATCGCGCACCAGCGTGCGCTCGATGGCTTCCAGCGTCTTTATCCACTTGGGATCGCTGGCGCCGACGAACCTCACCAGCGGCATCAGCAGCATCGACGCATCCAGGTTCTTGCTGCCCTTGTGCTGGACGAAATGCCCAAGTTCCGGGTCCCAGAAGTTTTCCCAAATGTCATCGTGAATCGCCTGGCGTGTCTTGTCCCACTTTTCAAAAGGTGCGGGCAGCGAACGTTTCAGCGACAGGCGCAACGCGCGGTCCAGCGCCACCCAGCACATCAGCCTGGAGTGCAGGAAATGCTGATCGTCCCCGCGCATCTCCCAGATGCCGACGTCCTTGGTGTTCCAGGTCTCGCACAGATCATTGACGAGCCGGGTCGCATGTTTCCAGCCTTCGTGGGAGATCGCTTCACCGTACTTATTGGCCAGGTAAACTGCGTCCATCAACTCGCCGTAGATGTCGAGCTGCGTCTGCTTGTACGCTTCGTTGCCGATGCGCACCGGCGTTGCGCCGCCATAACCTGACAGGTGCTCAAGGTTCTCTTCCGGAAGTTCTTCACGGCCGTCCAGCGCATAGAGGATGCCCAACCGGGTGGATTCTTCGCAGCAATCGCCCATGCGCTCGCGCACCCACTTCATGAAGTCGTTGGCCTCTTCGGTGTATCCCAGGCGCATGAACGCATAGACCGTAAAGGACGCATCGCGAATCCAGGTGTAGCGATAGTCCCAATTGCGCTCGCCGCCCTCTTCTTCCGGAAGTCCGAAAGTGGCCGCAGCGACGATTCCGCCGTGTTTGCGTGAGGTCAACAACTTGAGCGCCAGCGCCGAGCGATTGACCGTTTCGCGCCAACGACCCCGGTAGTTGGAATGCCGGCTCCAGTGCTGCCAGAAATTCACCGTGCTCTTGAGGTCGCAGTCGCATCGAGTGGCCTTGACCTGCTCGTCGCCTGCACCGCCCAGCATGAACTCGGCGATTTCGCCTTGTTCCATCTCAAACTCGGCGACGGCCGCCTGCCCTTCAATCGTTAAGGCCGTGGTCGCTGACAGGCGTAGGGCTGGTTGCTCAAAAGCAGTGAACAGCACGTCCTCGCCCGCCATCTGAGCCTGGGTGTCCGCACGGCTGTAATCGTGGCGCACCCGGCACAGCATGCGCACGCGCGCCGTGCCGTGGCGCACATGAATGCGACGGACCAGGCGCGGCAAGTCATCGACATCGGACGCAATCGGCATCAGATCGGTGACTTCAACGACCGCATCCTTGGCGATCCAGCGGGTCATCAGGACGTTGGTTTCCGGCAAGTACAGCTGCTGCCGGCGGGCGTCGGGCAACAGCGGGGACAACTGGAAGATCCCGGCGTCCGGCGTGTCGAGCAGTGCACTGAAAATGCTAGGGCTGTCAAAATCGGGCCAGCAGCAGAAATCGATGCTGCCGGTGTCGGCGACCAGTGCGGCACTGCGCATGTCACCGATGATGCCGTGGTTCTCGATGGGGTTCTGCGCCTCGTCGCGCAATCCGTTCTGAGACTGTTGAGGGTGTCCCGCAGGGTTAACCATTGTTGCGGAACTCCGGGTACAGGCTCATGCCACCGTCGATGAACAGCGTGGTGCCGTGGACATAATCGGACGCGTCGGACGCCAGCCAGACCACTGCATTGGCGACGTCCTCAGCTTCGCCAACACGCCCGTAAGGAATCAACTCCAGCAATTTCTTTTCAGCGTCACCGGACGTGGCCTTCGTGTTGATCGCGGTACGGATCGCGCCGGGCGCAATGCTGTTCACGCGGATCCGTTGCTCGCCGACTTCCTGAGCAATGCTGCGCATCAGCAGGTCCACCCCGCCTTTGGACGCCGCGTAATTGACGTGCCCGGCCCACGGGATCACCTGATGCACCGAGCTCATATGGATGATCTTGCCCAAAGCGCGGGAGACCTCGGGACGGATTTCTTGCCGGGCGAACTGGCGCAGGGCGGCCCGCGCGCAGAGAAACTGGCCTGTGAGGTTGACGTTGATGACGGTGTTCCAGTCTTCCAGGGTCATCTCGGCGATGGGCGAATCTTTCTGCAAACCGGAATTGGCAATGAGGATGTCGAGCCTGCCAAAGGCCTTGATGATTTCGGCGAACAGCGTTTCGACCTCGTCCTCCTTCGATACATCGGCACCCACGGCAATGGCTTGTCCGCCTGCGGCACGTATCTGCTCAGCCAGCTTTTCAGCGGGCTCGGATTGCGAGTGGTAGTTGATCACCACGGCCGCGCCGGCGTCTGCCAGCCCTTTTGCCGCGCCCGCCCCTAGCCCTGAACTGGCGCCGGTGACCAGCGCAACCTGACCTTTCAAGGAAATCTGCATGGAATGTCGAGCCTCATGATGAGCGTTTCAATGCTGACTGACGGGGCTGGACGGAAGTTCATTGGGATTGGTCCCACATGGGCGCAAGACCTGTAGTAGCCGACTTGAAATCACCGGGATCAGACGAACGCGGCGCCAGAGGAGCATGGATGCTGAATGACACAGCACATTCGCTGCCGTCGTCACCTCCGACGTCTCCTGACGTTGATCCCCGCCTGATCGGTTAGCCCCTTGATTCACGAAACATTGGGTTGCGCTGGACGTGAACCAACGGCGATCCATAAACTGTTGCCCATCATTTCGTTACAAAATGGATGACACATGCCGGCCTACGGGGACGATGTATGAATCGCAATGAGCTGCGCAAGGCCGATATCAACCTGATGGTGGTGTTCGAAACCTTGATGCAGGAGCGCAACGTGACCCGTGCCGCCGAGAAACTGTTCCTCGGCCAACCCACGATCAGCGCCGCCTTGAACCGTCTCCGCGCGCTGTTTAACGACCCGCTGTTCATCCGCGTAGGCCACCGGATGGAGCCCACCGCGCGGGCCAACGAGATCATTCATCATCTGTCGCCAGCGCTCGACGCCATGTCCGTGGCCCTGAGCCTGACCCGGGATTTCGATCCGGCCAGCAGCGACATGACCTTTCGCATCGGCCTGTCCGACGACGTCGAGTACAGCCTGTTGCCGCCCTTGCTGCGCGCGATCCGCGAGGAAGCGCCCGACATCGTCATCGTCATCAAACAGGTCAATTTCTGGAATGTCTCAGATCTGCTCATGTCCGGTGAGATTACCGTCGCCGTATGCCTGACCCGCGAACTGCCGGCCAATGCCAAGCGAAAGCTGCTGCGCACCATGCAGCCGATGGTCGCGCGGGCCGATGATTCTCAGGAACCGATCACGCTGGACGAATACTGCTCACGCCCGCATGTGGTGGTGTCTCATGTCGCCAATATTTCGAGCTTCGCGGATGAGTGGCTGGCGGCGATCGGACGCAAGCGCAAAGCGGTGCTGTCCGTGCCGCAATACAGCACGCTGCCGGCTCTCATGGCCGGCACGGACCTGCTGTGTAACCTGCCGGATCATTTGACGCTGGCGTTGAACAAGACGGGGATATTGCGAGGAGAGCCGCTGCCGTTCATCACGCCCAATCTGGAGCTGTCGATGGTCTGGCTGAGCGTGATGGACACCGATCCTGCAGAGCGCTGGCTGCGCAAACGACTGGAGCAGTTCATGGGGGATCACAGCACGATCATCCCTGCCCCGCTGGGATGAAACGCGAGTCGCCAAGCGCGTGGCTTGAAACCCGATCCTGTAGGAGCGTGGCTTGTCCCGCTCCTACAAAGGACGGCCAGACACAACCCACGCGCGTACAGATGACGGCGTCCATGCCGTCAGTTGCCTACGGCATCAACCGAAACGACCGGTGATGTAGTCTTCGGTCTGGGTCTTGGACGGCTTGGTGAAGATGGTGTCGGTGTCGCCGTGCTCGATCAGTTCACCCATGAACATGAACGCGGTGTAATCCGAGCAGCGCGCCGCCTGTTGCATGTTGTGGGTCACGATGACCACGGTGAACTGCTCTTTGAGCTCGGTGATCAGCTGTTCGATACGACCGGTGGAGATCGGATCGAGCGCCGAGGTCGGTTCGTCGAGCAGCAACACTTGTGGACGCAGCGCGATGGTGCGGGCAATGCACAGACGCTGTTGCTGACCACCGGACAGGCTCTGCGCGCTTTGCTTGAGCTTGTCTTTCACCTCATCCCACAACGCCGCGCCACGCAGGGCTTCTTCCACACGCTCTTCCATCTCGCGACGGGATAGTTTTTCGTGGTGACGCACGGCGTAGGCGATGTTGTCGTAAATCGACATCGGGAATGGGACCGGCTTCTGAAACACCATGCCCACGTGACTGCGCAGGCGGTTCATCGAATAGCCAGGGGCCAGGATGTTTTCGCCGTTCAGGATCACTTCACCCTTGGCTTCCTGCTTCGGGTACATCGAATAGATGCGGTTGAACACGCGCAACAAGGTCGACTTGCCGCAACCCGACGGGCCGATGATTGCGGTGATGCGCTTCTCGGGAATGGTCATGTCGACCGATTTCAGCGAGCGATGACCGTTGTAGAAGAAATCGAGGCCGCGTACCTGAATCTTGGTTTTTTCGTCGGCAAGGGAAAGGTTATTCATCAGGATGCCTTATTGCGCAAAAGGAGAAGACGGGAGCTGAGGCTCAGCACCAGTACGAACAAGGTCAGAATCAAGGCACCGGCCCAGGCCAGGGAATGCCAGTCATCGAACGGGCTCATCGCGTACTGGAAGATCACCACGGGAACACTTGCAATCGGTTTGAGAACGTTGCTGCTCCAGAACTGGTTACCGAAGGCGGTGAACAGCAATGGCGCTGTTTCGCCGGTGATGCGGGCGAGTGCCAGCAGCACACCGGTGACCACGCCCGCCTTGGCGGCGCGCAGCACGATCTGCAGGGTCAGCTTCCACTGCGGCACACCGAGCGCCAGTGCCGCTTCGCGCATGGTCGACGGTTGCAACTGGAGCATTTCATCGGTGGTGCGGACCACGACCGGAATCACCAGCAAGGCCAGGGCCAGTGCACCAGCAATGGCCGAGAAGCCGACCTGATGGTTGGTCAGGGCACTGACCGGCAGGATAACGGCGGTGTACACGAACAAGCCCAGCACAATCGAAGGCGCCGACAGCAGGATGTCGTTGATGAAGCGAACCGCGTTGCCCAGCTTGGAGTGACGGGCGAATTCCGCCAGCCAGATACCGGCCATCAGGCCGATCGGCGTACCGATCAACAGGCCGATGCCGGACATCAGGAAGCTGCCGTAAAAGGCGTTGGCCAGCCCGCCGGCCGAACCCGGTGGCGGGGTCATGTCGGTGAACAGACGCAGGTTCAGTGCCTGGAAACCGTTGATGATGGTGGTCAGCAGGATCCACACCAGCCACAGCAAACCGAAGACGGTGGCGCCGCAGCTGAGGACCATCGCGATCATGTTCTTGAACGCGCGGGCCCGGTACAGGTTTTCGTTATCGGGCTTACTCATAGACCCTCCTTGCGCGACAGACGAGACAGCATCAGACGGGCAATCGCCAGCACGATGAAAGTGACGACAAACAGCAGGAAGCCCAACGCGATCAGCGACGAGCGATGCAGGTCGGTATAAGCCTCGCTGAACTCGTTAGCGATCACCGACGCAATCGAGCTGCTCGGCATCATCAAAGACGCGGAGAACTGGTGAGCGTTACCGAGCACGAAGGTCACGGCCATGGTTTCACCCAGTGCGCGACCCAAGCCCAGGAAAATCCCGCCGACCACGGCCGAGCGCGTGTAAGGCAGAACGATGTCCCAGACCACTTCCCAGGTCGTGCCGCCGAGGGCGTATGCCGACTCTTTGAGCGCGATGGGTACGCTGCGGAACACTTCGGTCATCACCGAGGTAATGAATGGCGTGATCATGATGGCGAGGACGATGCCGGCGGTCAGCATGCCGATACCCAGTGGCGGACCCTGGAAGATCTGACCGATCAGCGGCAGCGCGCCGAGGTTGTCGTTGATCCAGGGCGCCATGTATTCGGCCATGAACGGGCCGAACACGAACAGGCCCCACATGCCGTAAATAATCGAAGGAATGCCCGCCAGCAGTTCGACCGCGGAGGCAATCGGCATCCGCAACCAGGGCGGCGCCACTTCAGTCAGAAAAATCGCGATGCCGAAACTCACCGGAACGGCGATCAGCAGCGCGAGAAAGGATGTCACCAAGGTGCCGTAGATCGGGACCAACGCGCCGAAATGGCCGTTGACCGCATCCCATTCAGTGCTGGTAAGAAATTCAAAGCCAAACGTTTTGAACGCCAGGGCACCGCCCCAGAGTGTCGAGCCGGCGATGCTCGCCAGCAATAGCAGCACCAACAGAGCCGCTCCCAGCATCGTGCGCCGGAACCAGGCGTCGTGTCGGTGATCGCGGGCCGCGCGTTTTTCGCTCTCGGATGTCACATCCGGAATCACAGCGGACATATATTGGGTGTTTTCAGTCATGGTGGGTCCACTCGCAAGGAAACCCTGTCACCGAGCGCTCGATGACAGGGGTAAGCCGGATAACGTCGAGTTACTTCTTGAACTCGGTTTTCCAGTAGTTTTCGATCTTGCTGACCAGCTCTTTAGGCAGAGGTACGTAGTCCAGCGACTCGGCTTGAGCCTGACCTTTTTCCAGGGACCATTTGAAGAAGTCGAACGCAGCAGCGCTCTTCTCGGCGTTCTTCGGTTCCTTGTACATGATGATCCAGGTGGTCGCCGTGATTGGCCATGCGTCAGCGCCCGGGGCGTTGGTCATGATCAGGTTGAAGTCTTTGGCGTCTTCCCACTTGGCAGTGGCAGCGGCTGCTGCGAAGGCCTTGGCGCTAGGCTCGACAACCTTGCCAGCCGAGTTTTCCAGCTTGGCATAGGAGATGTTGTTGGTCTTGGCGTAGGCGAACTCAACGTAACCGATCGAACCTTTGATCTGTTTTACGTAAGCAGCCACACCTTCGTTACCCTTGCCACCTACACCGACCGGCCATTGAACGGCAGAGCCTTCGCCAATCGCTGATTTCCAGTCCGGGCTGACTTTGGCCAGGTAGTTGGTGAAGTTGAACGAAGTGCCCGAGCCGTCCGAACGGTGAACGACGGTGATGTTGGTTTCAGGCAGCTTCAGGCCTTTGTTCAGTGCAGCGATCGCTGGATCGTTCCACTTGGTGATCTTGCCTTGGAAAATGTCAGCCAAGACCTTGCCGCTCAGTTCCAGCTTGCCAGTTTCGATGCCTTCCACGTTGATGACCGGAACGATACCGCCGATCACGCTAGGGAATTGACCCAGCTTGAGCGAGTCCAGCTCTTCGGCTTTCATAGGAGCATCGGAAGCGCCGAAGTCCACGGTTGCCGCCTTGATTTGAGCGATACCACCGCCCGAACCGATGGACTGGTAGTTGATCTTGGTATCAGTGCTCTTGCTGTAGTCGGTCGCCCATTTGGAGATGACAGGGAAAACGAAGCTCGAACCAGCACCAGTGACGTCCGTAGCGTGTGCCATTCCAGTCAGGCACATCGAAGCCAGCAGGAGCGACAGGCGTGTTTTTGTCAGCAGATTCACGGCAATACCTCAGCAGAAGAATTTGTGTTGTGCGGTCACAGTTGAAGACCCGATGCAGATTTAAAACCCGAAACATTTCTGTTTGATGACAGTCTTTAGACACCAGTCGAAGTTAGCCTCGTCATGTAGGTGATTTCCTACAGGCTGTAAAAACCAAACCCCCGTTTTCATTGAAGAAAACGGGGGTTGTCTACTTCGGTGGAATTTAATATCAATGCGCCACACCGAGCACAAATATGCTGTCTACAGGCCCCATTCTCTGTTCAATTGTGACAATCAGAAGGCAAGAGGACCGCCCCGCACGCTCGAGTTTCCTCGGCAGCGTTTATTTCGCGATGGCCTCCTTCGTCAGATTTGTTTCGAGGTTTTGCGGCTCTGCTTTTTTCAGCCATCACGAACAGATGACCGTCTGTCGGCAAGACTGCACGTCTGCTGACGGCCACCAGACCAATGTGTATCCACGACAACAAAGGGATTCACATCATGATCAAGTCAAAACTGACCGCCCTGACCCTGGCCAGCCTTCTCGCCGTCGCGACGGGTTCCGCTTTCGCGGGCTCCACGGGGCCGACCGACCCGGTCGATTCGAACACCACTGGTCCACGCACCAGCAGTCAGGGTCCTAACACAGACGGCACCCCTAAAACCGGAAATAGCTCCACACCCGGCACCAAGGGCATGGGCAGTTCGAACGGCAATGGCACTGCCGGTCAGGGTGGAGGCATGAGCAACGATAATGGCATGGGTGGCAGCGGCGGCGGTGGTGGCACCAGCGGCGGCAGCGGTGGATCCAGCGGCAGTAAATAATTCTACGCCCTCTCATACGCTCCCCTATCGAGCTTGATTACGACAGCGCACAGTCATCCCGCACACGGGGTTGAATCCGCTAAAACCGTGAGCAAGCTCGATCATTCATTCCTGACTCCCTCTCCTTGATTGGTCTCCTGGTCAATTGCTCTATTGGATACTGGCAATTGCGCCGGTCCCCACTAATATGGCAACGGTTGAGAACGATCTCGGTGCGATGGAGAACCTGCATGACCCCGGAAAACCAGGAAGCCAGCAATACGGTCCGAATTTACGCAGCCCACGGCCGCTCGCAAGAGCTGGGCGCATACTTGAACACAGTCGTCAGCAACCTCCAGCGCCTCCCCGGTTGCCAGCACAGCGCCCTGAGCCAGGATGAAAACGACAGTGACGTGTGGGTAATCAGCGTTCAGTGGAAATCCTGCCAGGCCATGTCCGAACACTTTGCTAAACCGAGCAATGAAAACCTCAACGGCCTGCTCACCAATCGTTTCGTGCGCCAGGTGGCGTTCGAAAGCGACATCGAACGGTGCAGCCTACCGGGTACCCGCTGATCGATGGCAACGCGGCGCCACGGATGAACCTCCACTTGAGAAAAACGGGTTAATTGCCTGTTAACTAAACCAATCGTCAGAAAACCTGCCGTTGGCGGGTTGATTGCGCGCGTAAAGTGGCGAACTGAAAATCACCGATTATCCTTTGCGTCTTGCGGGCCAGTTGGCGTTATTACTGATTGAAGTAATAGCAAGCTGCCTCAAAGACCCAAGAGGTAATGCCATTATGAGAGTGATAAGCCTGAGCCTGATCGCCCTGGCGGTGTCAGCAGGATATGTCCAATCCGTAGAAGCAGAACCCTTCGTCAGTGATCAGGCCGATGCCAAAGGCTTTGTCGAAGACGCAAAACTGAATGTGCTGTTACGCAACTATTACTTCAATCGCGACGGAAAGAGTGGCGCTGGGGATCGACGTGACTGGTCCCAGGCGGCCATGGCCAACTTCAGTTCCGGATTTACACCGGGCACCGTCGGATTCGGCGTCGATGCTTACGGCTGGTACGGCCTGAAACTGGATGGCGGCGCCGGGCATTCGGGTACCGGCAACATTCCGGTGGACAGCAGCGGCAGTCCGGAAGACGAGTTTTCAACAGCGGGCGGCGCCCTTAAGGCGCGCCTATCCAAAACCGAACTCAAATGGGGGACCTTTCAACCCACTGCACCGGTGTTCGCAGCGGGTGGTACAAGGCTTTTCCCGCAAACCGCGACAGGCTTCAGTCTCCAAAGCAGTGAAATCACCGGACTGGATCTGGAGGGCGGACACTTCACGGCCGGCAACGGTCCACAACACACCAGCGCAAGCAATGAGCTGTTTGCCAGTTATGCCAACGTCACGACCAACAGCGTCGATTTCGTTGGCGGCAAGTACGCGATCAATGACGCCCTCAGCGTCCAATTGTACGGTTCGGAGTTTGAGGACATCTGGCGACAGTATTACGGTAACGCCAACTATGTACTGGCCATGCCGAGCGATCAGTCGCTGACGTTCGATTTCAACATTTACCGCACGCTCGATGAAGGCCAGGCCAAGGCGGGCAGCATCGACAACACCACGTGGTCATTGGCCGCGGCCTATAACTTCATGGCCGGTCACACGTTTACCCTCGCCTACCAGAAAGTCCATGGGGACGAGCCGTTCGACTATGTAGCGTTCGGTGATAACGGCCCGGGCACAACCGGCGATTCGATCTTCCTGGCCAACTCCATTCAGTACTCCGACTTCAACGGCCCGGGCGAGAAATCCTGGCAGGCGCGCTATGACCTGGCCATGAGCGCCTACGGTATTCCGGGGCTGAGTTTCATGGCCCGCTACGCCAACGGTCGCGACATCGACGGAACCAAAATGGCCGTCGACAGCCCCTACCGAGCCTATGGCTACGGCGAAGACGGCAAGCACCACGAAACCAACCTGGAAGCCAAGTACGTGATACAGGACGGGCCGGCCAAAAACCTGTCGTTTCGTATCCGTCAGGCGTGGCATCGCGGCAACGCCGACCAGGCCGAGGGTGACCAGAACGAGTTTCGCCTGATCGTTGATTACCCCATTTCAGTTCTGTGAAGTACCCGATTTGAAATTGGCCTCATGATCTTTCCCCAGATTGGCGGTGTGACGGATGGGCACGCAGGCATAGCGTGTCATCTATCACTTCGTTCACTGAGGACCGATCATGAACCCGATCAAATTGCTCGCCGCCAGCCTTTCTTGCCTGGCCCTTTCGCTGCCAATGGCAATCACTGCGCAAGCCCACGATGCCGAACACGAAAAAGTCACCGTGCTGGAGACTCACCCGATGCTCAACGCGCCGGGTAAAAAAGCCATGGTGCTGACCGTTGACTACAAACCGGGCCAAGTGTCCATTCCCCATAGCCACAGCGGCAGCGCGATTGCCTATGTGCTGGAGGGCGAAGTGATTTCGCGGGTCAACGACGACAAAGCGATCACTTACAAGGCGGGTCAGACCTGGTACGAGCCTGCCGGTTCGAAGCACTACGAATCCAGAAACGCCAGCACCACCCAGCCGGCAAAACTGCTGGTGTTCATCCTGCTGGACGACAACGGGGAAATCCTGACGCCCCTGCCTAAATAACAACCCCTGATCCATCGTGTGCCGCTCTGGCGCGCGGCACCGCTGGTCAGCGCGAGTGTTTCAAAGCCTAAACATTCTTCCATCGGTGTCGATAAGCCATCAGTAGAGCCCGAAAGGTGGGCTGGACTTGATCAGTGAAAGGCACAGGTATGCACGACATTTTTCTCCTGGTAGAACACGCCCGCGATCATGGCGAAGTTTCTGTGATTGGCTGGTTCGATGACGAACGCGCAGCGAAAGACACCGCAGAAGCGATGGAGTGGAAAGCATGGCGCGAAGAGTCCAAGCGCCAGCATCAATGGTCCAGCCAGCCGCTGCTGCCACCGAATGAAACCTCACACCGGCGCTTCTGGGTCAAAGGCATCTCGAAATTTACCCACACACCCGCGCCACGGTCCTGGGCGGTGCATTGACGCCTTGCGGACTCGGTCACTTTTCCCGAGTGCCCGTATTGTTTTAATGACCGCAAGGCAAGATGATAGCCATCCATTTTTTGATGACTGTGATTCCCCTTCCCGTCGCACGACGGTCATTAGGAGCAACTCGATGGACCCGGCCGCAAAGGATAACCGCGCCGAGGACGGAACCGACCCCGCCTCTGATTTTGTTCAATCCATACTGTCCGCACTTCCTGACCGGGGACAAGACGCATCGACCCGATCGGCTCAGCGCCGCTGGTATGAATCCTTGTCCGAGCACGACCAGATGTTGGTACGGGACAAGCTGCGTGAAGAGATCGCGCGCATTCGCGGCGAATTCGGTAAAAAACGCGATGCCTCCTCGATCTCAGCCCTCAGGCTGCGGGACCACGGGTAACGGCGCCGGGGCGTCGCGCTTACCTGCTGAAAACGTACAAAACATGGTCCTATTGGCTTGAGTTTTAACGATGGTAAGCCAGCGCTTGATGCGGTTGTCTTTGACTTGGTCAAACTGGCTGGTGGTGAAGTTCAAACGGTTCGCGGCAGCGTCGTATCGGAACTGTTCACTATCGACGAGCTTGCCTGTGTCGCGGCTGTGTAGTTGGCCGTTGGCTTCGTACTCGTACTTGATCTCGCCGCGCAGTTTGTCGAGGGTGCGGATGAGTTCGCCGGCCGGGTCGTATTCGTAGCGGCGGTGGATCGGGTTTTGCGCGTGTTCGACCAGCAGGCTGTTGTCGCCGGGGTTCAGAATCTGCGAAAGCTTTTCAGCCGGCATCGTCGATGCGAACTGCCAGCTTTTGCGACCCATGGCGTCATAACCGAGGCATCTGGTGAGTTTGCCTTGGGTGCGCAGCACCTCGCGGTGCAGGTCATCGCGCTCCATGTCGCTGATGAGCAGGCCGTCGAGGTTCAGTTGGTGCAGGTGGCCGCTGCCGTAGTACAGGTGATTGAGGTGTTGGCCTGTCGGTAAGGTCAGAGTAGTCAGGTTGACCAATGGGTCATATTCGTAATCCAGAGCACCATGCGGCGTAGTCTCTCGAAGTAGACGACCAACTGGGTCATAGGAAAATTCGAGCGTTTCTTCCTCGATGCCAAGTTTCTTGCCGATCGATGTAGGCAAACGCGCGATAGACAGCAGGCGATCACCTTCGTCGTAGGTGTAATCCTGCCGTGCATCCTGATTGAGCTTCGCCAGTAGCCGGCCAATCGAGTCACGTTCGAATTCGGTGCTGCGTTGTGGCCGTTCTGCACGCTCGCCGTAGCCGATTTCATCGACACGCGTCAGATGTCCGCCGAGGTTGTAGCTGAATCGGCGCGTCAGGTTGTCGATGCGCTTTTCTTCGATCAGGCGATCGGAGGCATCGTAGGCAAACTGATAGGCCGCGTTGTTTTCGTTAACCAGTGCGTGAGGCGGATGGCCTTGTCGTACTCGTATCGAATGCGCTGACCTTTGGCGTCCTGTCGGCTCGACGGCAACCCCCTCGCCGTTCTTAACAGCCGCGTGGTCTGGCCTTTGCCATCGGTGTGCGTCAGCACCTGGCCAAGGGCGTTATAGGTAAAGAACTCGGGGGTACCGTCCGGGTGATCGATGCGCAGCACTTCGCCGTCGGGTTTGCGTCGAGCTTAGTCGTTTGATTCAACGCATCGGTGACCGCGATCAGGTGAGCGCGGTCGTCGTAGGTGTAAAAGGTGCTTTTGCCGGAGCAGTTCTGAAAGCGATCGACCTGGGTGGAAATCTTTAAAACTCAAGGATTAGCCACAATAAACATGCTTAATTCCTTTTGTGCATGGTCCATTTTTTCAAGCAACGGATTCTCATAATCACTATAAATCTCCAGATACTCACGTGGTGAATTTTTTATTAGGTTTTCAGTTAAATTATCACTCACCAACTTGCATATTACCAACTCGTAATTTTTTATAATTGAATGCAATAGGTTTTCAGCGCGCTCGATCTCTACGAGTCTCAAACCCGCGAGCACTTCCTTCAACAAACACAACAATTCATTTTTACCCATCACGACCTCTTTATATCGAACCTATGTTCCTGACACCAACAATCCAGCTTTCAGGCCAATTTTGCGGCATAAGGATTTGATCTGCACCACCCTCAAATATCGTTCCGGACTTGGTAATCTGCGGGGCTACCGATCCAACATTTAGCGTAGTTCCCTTTGGTATAAGTATTTTAGCTTCAAATTGCCTTGTGTTTTTCCACTCAGGCAAAAGGGCTGCATCTAATTTCGCCTGTATTCGACTAGATGCTGGAGAGGTAGATACAAAAGCACCGCCTGGCTTGGCATTACCCCCAAACACTCGATATGCGTAAATATCTTTTGTGGTTATGACTGTCTTATATTTACCATTAGTAAATGACTCTGCCACCCAACTTGGAAGTGAAGCCTTTTCGGTTTCAGCATAGCTTCCCTTGAGGCTTTCACAGCTTAATCCGAGCGGATCAATCCAATCAACGGGATTGGAGGCATACCCATACAGATTAACTCCGCCGCCAAGCCCAATCGGATCCTGCGTTATAAACCGCCCCACCTGCGGATCGTAATACCGAAACGTGTTGTAGTGCAGCCCCGTCTCGTCGTCAAAGTACTGACCCTGAAACCGCAGGCTCTGCTCAACGTCGTTGACGGCAAACGTTTCAACCTCGCCCCAAGCCTTGTACGTTGCCTGCCAGACAATGCTGCCATCAACGTCAGTCATTTCCAGCGGCGTGCCGATCTGGTCGGTGTGGAAGTAGTAGAGCTTTTGTTCGGCCTCACCCTCTTGTTGATCGACTCGCGCCAGCGGCGCATAGCTGCCAGGCTCGTAGACATAAAGACTGCTCTGCCACGGCGTTTCTTCGCGCAGCATCCGCAGACCTTGCCAAAGGAAATGCTTGTGTTCGGTCTGGCCGTCGATTTCGGAGGTTTTCCCGACTCTTCGCCCAAGGCTGTCGTAGCGGTAGGTGCCGATACTCTGCAGCTTGCCGTTAACCAGCGTTTCAGCTTTGACGAGGCGGTTTTCGCAGTCGTAACTGAACGTCTGGAGTTTGCCCAACCCTACCCGCTTTTCGATCAGGTTACCCCAGGCATCGTAGGCATATTCCTGATCGCGCCAGCGTTTGATGCGGTTGTCTTTGACCTGGTCGAACTGGCTGGTATTGAAGTTCAAACGGTTCGCGGCAGCGTCGTATCGGAATTCCTCGCTGTCGACGAGCTTGCCGGTGTCGCGGCTGTGTAGTTGGCCGTTGGCTTCGTATTCGTACTTGATCTCGCCGCGCAGTTTGTCGAGGGTGCGGATGAGTTCGCCGGCCGGATCGTATTCGTAGCGGCGGTGGATCGGGTTTTGCGCGTGTTCGACCAGCAGGTTGTTGTCGCCGGGGTTCAGAATCTGCGAAAGCTTTTCAGCCGGCATCGTCGATGCGAACTGCCAGCTTTTGCGCCCCATGGCGTCGTAACCAAAGCAACTGGTGAGTTTGCCTTGGGTGCGCAGGACCTCGCGGTGCAGGTCATCGCGCTCCATGTCGCTGATGAGCAGGCCGTCGAGGTTTAGTTGGTGCAGGTGACCGCTGCCGTAGTACAGGTGATTGAGGTGTTGGCCTGTCGGTAAGGTCAGCGTGGTCAGGTTGCTCAGTGGATCGTATTCGTAGTCCAGGGCGCCTTGGGGTGTGGTCTCTTTGATCAGCCGGCCCAGGAGGTCGTACTTGAACGAGAGGGTTTCTTCACTGACGCCGAGTTTTTTACCAATCGATGTAGGCAAGCGCGCGATGGACAGCAGGCGATCACCGTCGTCGTAGGTGTAATCCTGCCGTGCATCCTGATTGAGCTTCGCCAGTAGCCGGCCAATTGAGTCACGTTCAAATTCGGTGCTGCGTTGTGGGCGTTCGGCCCGCTCGCCGTAGCCAATTTCATCGACACGCGTCAGATGCCCGCCCACGTTGTAGCTGAAACGGCGTGTCAGGTTGTCGATGCGTTTTTCTTCGATCAGGCGATCTGAAGCATCGTAGGCAAACTGATAGGCCGCGTTGTTTTCGTTAACCAGTGCGGTGAGGCGGATGGCTTTGTCGTACTCGTATCGAATGCGCTGACCTTTAGCGTCCTGTCGGCTGCTGGGTAATCCGCGAGCGGTGCGCAGTAAACGCGTGGTCTGGCCCTTGCCATCGGTGTGCGTCAGGACCTGGCCGAGGGCGTTGTAGGTAAAGGACTCTGCAGTACCGTCTGGGTGATCGATGCGCAGCACTTCGCCGTCGGGTTTGCGTTCGAGCCGGGTCGTTTGATTCAACGCATCAGTGACCGCGATCAGGTGGGCGCGGTCGTCGTAGGTGTAGAAGGTGCTTTTGCCTGAGCAGTCCTGAAAACGCTCGACCTGCGCGAGGCCATTCCACCACAGGTATTTGGATTTGTGCGTTGCGTCGATGATAGTGTGCGGCAGACCTTCGTCGCTGTTGAGGTACTCGGTTTTGTGGCCGAGGGCGTCGATTTCGGCGATGAGGTTGCCCTTGTCGTCGTAGCGCGCTTGCCAGACGCTGCCGTCCGGGTACGAAACCGACGACACCAGCGTGGTCAGGTGGTGATAGGCGTATTTGACACTACGGCCCAGCGGGTCAGTTTCCTCAATGAGTCGGGAATATTCGTCGTATTTGAGCTTCAGGCGATTGCCGTCCGGCAGCGTCAGGCCGGTCATGTTGCCGCTGTCGTCTATGTCGATCTTGTAGTGTTCGCCACCGTAATCACGGCTGGCGATGACGCGATGATCTGCGTTGTAGTGGACTTCCAGCTCACGGCCCAGCACGTCGGTCGCCCATGAAGTGCGCTGTTTGAAGTCGTAACGAAAGTGAAAGTGCTCGCCGTCACTGGTCCAGTGCTCGACCACGCGAGGCTGGCTATCGAGAATTTCCCAACGGTAGTTGCAACTCAGCCCGAGCGCGTTGCTGTGGCTGGCCATGACGCCTTCGGCGTAGCTGAAGCGGCGCATCGAATCGCCGTTCCGATTGATCACCTCAGTGAGCTGACCGTTGTCGTCGTAGCGGTATTGAACGAGGGTTTCAACGGCTTCGTTGTCGGCAACGCGTCTGACATCCGTCAGGCGGCCCAGCGGGTTGTCGTAATGCAGGTGCACACGAGTGCCACCCGTAGCACTAATGTCGGTGAGCACCCCATCGACCGTGCGGGTGAAATGCAGGAAATGGCCGAGTGCGTTTTCGATGCGCTGTAACGGCACGGCGGTGTTGTCGTCCGGGACCTCACCGAAGTAGAAAAAGATGTTGTCGAGGGTTTGCAGCAGGTAGTGACCGCCCTCGGTGCAGACCAGATAGACCTGCTCGTGAGGGTTGTACACCCGCTCACCCGGCTGCACGTTAACGAAGGGAACGCTGCGGCCCTGATTATCGGTGAGGTAAACGAAGGACCCGCTTCTGCGAAGGTTCTGTTCCCATGGCAGAACCCAGCCGCGCCCCAGGATGCTGTCGACGGTCAGGTCGCTGGCATAGAAACGCGACCAATCAATCGGCATCAGGCCCGGCAGACTGAAGTCGGTTTCATCGGGAATAACTTTGCGTCCAGTGGTCAGGTCAATCGGATTACCCGTCAGCCCACCAATCGCACCCTCGATGGCCGGGCCGACGACGTAGCGACTGGCAACTTCGCCCGCAACGAAGCCTGCGGTGAATTTCATGACGCACGGCATGATGGCTTTCATGCCCGCTTGACTGCCGGCCTTGATGAGCTGAGCGATACCGCCCGCCGCACCGGCGACGGCCATCAATATGTCTACCGTTGTGCGCAGCCAGCCGGGGATCTCATCGTCAACCGGCAGATACCGCTGAGTGCCGCCTCCAATGAGCACGTTGTCCGAGCCGCTGGAGATGGTCGCGCCACAGGTGATCTTGTCGCCCTTACGCGCCGCCGCCGTGCCGTTGATGAATACGTTGGTCGAACCTTCGGCAACCTGAACCGGACCCGGATGCTTGCTGCATGCTCCCAGACTCAGCGCAACGTGCGCCGCCTGCCTGCTGTTGACGAAAACATTGGGTGAGGCTGTGACGATCGTTCCGGAGGGCGATGAGAACATACTCCCTATCGCCTCCCCTGCGGCAGTGATCAGGCTACCTCCTATGCCTGCTGCAAGGCCCGCCAGAAGAGCGACGCCGAATCCGCAAGTAAAGGTCGCAATGGCGACGGTCGCAACGAGTGCGATCCCCAGCGCAGCGCCGATGAGGAATCCCCCAAGCGCGCTGGTGTGTGAAATGTCGTCGCCGAACCGGGCTGCTTCGAACATGAGCGTTACTCCTGTTCGTTGGAGTCGGTCGTGGCCGGAGTGTGATGACGAGGCTGGAAGCTGGACAACAGGTTTTGCCAGTCCTCGTTCTGCTGGGCACTGAAGTCAGCCTGAGCGGTGGTGGAGAAAATCAGCGCACGGCCCGGCTCGATCAAAAATGCGGCCTGGCGCTGATAGAAAGGTCGTCCTTCGTTCATGTAATAAGCGTCGATCTGCACGCCGTCGATGGGTGCAATGGTCGACAGTGACACTGCTTTTTTGCCCAGCAACGTGTAGCCACGCAGCTTGGAAGCCAGCATTTTTACCTGGCGGTCCACGTAGGCATTGAGGAGCTCTGAGGGCAGCAGGTTGTCTCGTGAAATGGTGATGCTCAAGGGCGCCGGGATGCTCGCGCCGAGCACAAACATGTTGACTGTGCGATCTTGAAATCCCTGTGGCAGCGCAACACTGCCTTCCTGCAACTCATAGTCCATGTGAAATTCATTCCTGAAATCAGTAAATCGGGTTCAGCGGGTCACCATGCCTGAGAGCATGTTGTCGAAGTCGACGAGCCAAAGGCTCAGGCTGGGTTTGACCGGGTCAATCACGCACGAGAGGCTAAGCCACTGGGATGCTTGTCGTTCAGCCACCGGAACAATGCTGCCCACGAGCCTGCCATGTCGTTCCGCGTGCCCCATTGTGAAGTGAAAATCCACGGCTTTCGCGGCGCTACCCGCGAGTGTGCAGTCACGCTCACGGATGATCCGTAACTGGGGATAAAGCTTGCGGAAGGTCTGCATCGCTTCGTCCATCAGTCCGCTCAGCGTCGCGCCCTCACGCACGTCTCGACGCTTGATCGTCAGCACCACAGGCTCGCCTTCGTGCTCGATGGTTGTCTGGATATCTCGAAAGCTGAAGCCTTCAGGCAACGACAAGTCAAAGCCGCCAAAGCTGAACCGACTGGGCGTGTCGCGCAGAGGCACGACGGGGTCTGGCTCAGGTTCAGTCTCTATTACGGGCGGAGGGCTTTGCTGTTCAACACGCGCCGCCTCTTCAAGCGCGAGGCGTCGCTCGGAGATACGGTCATAAATACTGGTCCTTGTCATCCGTTACACACCTTAATCGTTCACGCGCACTGGCGCGCCGGTGATCTGCGTCGTACCGGTGCTCACCGTCGAAATCGTGTTGCCTTTGATCTCAATCCCATCAGGCGTCAGCGTAATGCTGCTATCGCCCACCTGAAGAATGATGTGCTGCTTGGCACTGACCTGGATGAACTGGTTGTCGACCTGAATCGTCAACGAGCCCTCCTGCACATTCATCACGGTGTCTTTCTTGATCGTCTCGGTATGCGTACCGCCAACGGTAATGGTTCGGTTGGCGCCGACATGATGGCTCTCGTCGACCTCGATCTCGGTGTCCATGTTGCGTTCGGCGTGCATGATGATCTGCTCGGCGCCGGACTTGTCTTCAAAGCGGAAGAAGTTCGCCGTGCCGCCATCGCCTTTCGTCGACCGCGTCAGAAACCCGCTCTGCGTCTTGTTCGCGGGCAGCGACCAAGGCGGTGTGTTCTGGCTGTTGTAGAGGCTGCCCATGACCAGCGGACGGTCGGGATTGCCGTCGAGGAAAACGACGACGACTTCATCACCCACGCGCGGGATCTGGATGCTGCCGAAACCGCCGCTGGCGCCGGATTGGGCGACGCGGACCCAGCAGGAACTGTGGTCGTTGTATTGCCCGTTGCGGTCCCAGTGAAACTGGATTTTTACGCGACCCAGTTCGTCGGTGAAGATTTCTTCGCCCGGTGGGCCAACGATGATGGCGGTCTGCGGGCCGGGAATCGTCGGCCGTGGCGTGGACAGTTGCGGACGGAACGGGATCTTTTTGCGCACGCAGGTGAAGGTGTTGTAGTAGCTCGCCTGATGGCCGTTGAGGTAGTTGTTGTGACCTTCGCTTTCAACGCCCATCAAGAGAAATTGCCGGTCTTCGGCTGAGCCTTGATCGTGGTCGTAGTGCTGCAGCAGCTCGAAGGTGTAGCCGGGTTTCATCGCACGGCAGTTGCTCGCGCCGCTGAAACTTTTGCCCTTGAGCTCCAGCGCTTCGACCCTCAGGCGGACCAGCGCTTCACCCTCGTCGTAGGTGCCGTGGGTGTACTGGCCGGGGAAGTCGTAGATCTCGAAATTTTCCACATCGCCTTGCTTGTTCAGGCTGTTCATCGAGACGGGCAGCCGGTTTTTCGGCTGGCGGTAGTCGAAGGTCTGGACGGCGATCTTGCCGGACTGCAACTGACGGTTGCCGCTCCACTGGGTGATGGAGTCGGCAGTCTCGGTGACGGAGGCGGTGTGAAAACGGATCTGCGGTTGTTCAGGCAATGGTACCAGCGTGCTGGAGTCATCGCAGATGATCATGGTGTGGCCTTCGGCGGTGTGCTCGAAGTAGTAAAACATCCCCTCTTCTTCCAGCAGACGCTGGACGAAGTTGAAGTCGGTTTCACGGTACTGGGTGATGTAGGTGTAGCGCTTTTGAGGTTTGGTCAAGCGGAACTCATGCCGGGAAAACGCCGGGCACAGGGCGAAGACCTGAGTGACGACTTCCTCGACCGTGTTGCCTTGAAAAATCCGCGTATCGAACCGGTTTTTCAGCATCGAGAACCAAGGGTTCAAGGTCGCGGTGTAGCGCGCCATGCCGCCGTCGCTGCCAATGCTGGCGAAGCGGGTCAGGTAACCGGCCAGGTAGCGCGGTGACCCTGTCGCGAGTTCGATTTCGATGGTAACCAACTGGCCCATCATGGACTTGAGCTCGACCCCGGAATCCTCGCAGACCAGCAGCAGTTCAAAGCTGTACGCCTGCGACAACCCTTCGCGTCCGTTGAAGGACTCAATCAGCAATTGCTGTTCAGGGTTAGCCAGGTTGTTGAACTTGAACAGACGCCGGTTCTGAGGCGAGAGCAACGCGGCAAGGTCCATCGACATGTGTATCTCCTTGGAGGCATGGGGAACAACGCGACCGCCATGCTCGGCAACAACAGGTTACGAGCAACCGGGGGAACAGCTATCCCGTCGCACTATCACTGATTAATCCAGTGCGCATCGACACTCGAACGCACTGACACCCGTAGCACTGCTCCGAGCGCTGTGTAAGACACTGACTACCGCTGCATTTACTCATGCATCGGTCAGCACACTTGCATTACGCGATCATTCGGCATTACCAGGCAACTGCTCAAATCGTTCGACGAGCGCGCGCATTGCCACGGCTGGACAATGCGACCGCCAAACAATACGAAAGTGCCACCAGTGCATAAAAATTGAGAATCGGAGCACAGTCTCAAAAATGTTACAGATGCTCGAAAGCGAGAAAGGAGACACCTGCGGGCTGCGTCGTGTCAACCCAAAAACAGCTTTTTGCGAAGTGATGCGCAGTGTTCGGGTTCACTCTTCCTGCAATATTCGGAGAAAAATCAGCGGCCTTTGGTACGACTAAATTGAAGTGTAACAGTGGGTTATGGGCATATCACTGAAGTTGATATTCATATGACATCATTGCCGAGTGTAACGTAGATGAGAAAAATGCAGCCCATTCTGAAATTTAATGCGCAGATGATGGTCTGACTTGCCACTAGTGGCTCTGTGATATCGAAATAGCAAGTTAGCGCTCGATATCGGGCAAGCGGCTTTTACTCAAGGACAGTGATGTGTAAATGGACCTTTTAGCCCACGTCCCCAGCTGGGACGACATCGAACGAAACCTGGACCATAAATTCAGCGAACTGAACCAGAGCGTCAGCCATGGTTTGCAGAGCGCTCATGACGGCTGGGACGGTTTCACCCGCCGGGTCAGCAATGGCGCGAGCCAGGCGTATGGCGCGATGGGTGGCCACCGGATCGACTATGTTCGGCAGGCGATGGCCCTCTCCTACCCGATAGTGCAGAGCGACCTGACGCGCAAGTGGGCGTCGATCAACATCAAGGAAATCCTGCCGGTATTGCTCAAGCTGGTGCGGGAAGTGGTGATGATTCTCGGTGGTAGCGTTGCGGTGGGCGGCGCAATTGGAGGCGCAGTCGGCTCTCTTGCTTTCGGCGCGGGTGCGCTGCCGGGGGCAGCGGTCGGCGGTAGTATTGGTTTGGAAGTGGGCAATCTCATTCTCATGGCGCTGGGGCTGGCGTCCGTAGCCGAATACTTCTGGCAGGGCATCCCCCCATGCGCAAGCAGTTTGTCTGAAGGATTCGGCACCGCATGGGGAGCCGAAGATGGCTTGAAACCCCCAGGTCTCGACCCAACCGGAGGTTCAGCCGCGCTGATCCAAGAACGAACTGAACGCGCCGCCCGACAACTCGCGAGCGGGCAAGAGCAACTGGTCCTATTGCTGCTGACCGCCATCGTGACGTTTTTGATGCGCGGGCAAATCAAGTCCGGCGTGCTGAACACCATGGAAAGCGTCGCGTCACGGAGTGCAAGGCTGCAGGCCGAAATTACGAACAAGGAATTTGCGGCGTGGTTGGCACGCAATGAGCAGAAGCTTCTCGAACTGAAGGAGTTGCAACCGAAGGATCCGGCGCAGTTAGCCCGACCGCCAGCCACCCCGGAGCCGCAACCTATTCAAGGTGGCGTTGAGGCGGAGGCGAAAACTCTCCCGAATAGCTTACGAACCCGACTGCCTAGGACCAGAGGGAAATGGGGGCCGGACGGCCGGGGGGTCCCTGGCGAAAGCAATTGGTACTCCGAAATTCCTGAAGTAAATGAGATAACGGGTGGCAGACCAATTCCGTTTTCTAACGGCCGACCTGACTTTTCAGAATGGTCAAAGGGTGTAATCAAGTTCGAACCTGGAGCGCTCGACGGATCTCAAGCCGACTTCAAAGCAGTGTATCTAAAGATCCAAGAAGCTAAGGGCTTAGACAGCCCGAACGCCGCAAAGCAGTTACTCAGGCAGCTCTCCCTGACGCCGCATCATCTGGATAGCGAAACAATTCAATTGATACCATCCAGTCTCCATGGCAACATCCCACACATCGGATCAGCATCAGATTTGAGAATAAAATGAAAGAAATCAGTAAAAGCATAATTGATAAGCTAGGGGCCCAACGCACCGCGTCAACACCGCGCGCGAATCAAAATTCCCTACCTGCAGGCTGCACCCTAAACAAAATTTTAATTGATTTGGGAAGCGACTTTGTAGAAGGAATTACATTTACTCGAGGCGCAAAGATACGAAGAGGCCTGAATACTTACAATCTTGATATTATTTATGGCGAAGCCCCTGACGACAATAATATATACTATCGTAACGAGATGTATTCTGGAAGGATACCTAAAAACTCTTATACCTTTGGCGAATCGCCAACAGGCGATCAATTCTGTATCAGCTGCTTGACGGGCGAGGTTTACTACTGGGTGCATGATGCAGCCGATAGTGAAATCGATACATTCTTACTGGCTCCTAGTCTGGATGCTTTTTTTAAAGAGCTTGGTGCAGACGACTCAACTGACATAGAAGCGTTGGCAAAAAGCAAAAAAATAACTAGTATTGATTTAGACTTTTAAAAAATTTCTAGTTTGTCTGTTTAGTCACGCCGTAAAATCAACGCTTGATGAATTGTTCTAACAGTTCCGCCGAAAGAATGATATACCGCTAGCGAGGTGATGATAAAGAAGAGCGCCGTTACTGCCTAAGCTTGAAATAAATTTTATGGAGCCCGTCGCCCTGCCTTTTTAAAGCAGCGAAATGGGGAGAATTTGAAAAAAATGTCGCCGACCGAGCTTCGTGCTTGCGGAAACTCGTCAAAGTGTAGGCAGGATAATTCACCAAACCCGTCGATGAAAGGCCATAAGCTTGGAGATTTTTATCAAGCCGGGAAGAGTCTGTACTGGTATTACTAGGTAGCTACGCCTGACGATGCCATGTGGTATCAATCGCTGCTGTTTTGTGGACAGTGGAACACTCGGCTTGGATTGACCGAGTGCACAAGTCTCCTAGCATAGTCATTTTGTTACGCCATGCCCCTCTACTAAGCTATTAAGCGCGGAAAAGCGATTTCTATCACGGTCGACCGCAGAGCTGCGCGTCCGCACTGCGTCATCTACGACGCGCTGGCACGCAAACGCGTTCCTCGCGAGGCGTTTGTCCGAGTCGATGGCGCGATACGAAACGCTGATATGAAGAACATCACCGAAACAAACTTGATCATGACCCGCATCGTTGAATTGCTACGTGGTGCCGACGAACACGCGTGGGTCTAAGACGATTGCAAGGATGCACGCAGTACTTGAGGTCTGCGCATTACCGGCAGCACGTCACCGTTCTCTGGCGCAAAACATTGTCTTATTGACGTCTGACGGTTAACGAATCCACGTACAGATCGAAGGCCTGAACCTGCCCGCTGACCTGCGGCCAATCCCTGTAGTGATCCACGTCCGTGCGATATTCGATGAAAGTCGCCGATGTCGGCCCTTCCGCGAACAACGCTGCGATGGCCGCACACTGCATGTACCCGTAGATCCCGATCCACTGTTCAGTCGCCTTCGCGCAAGACAGGTCGATCGCCCGGCTGTGACATTGTCGCGCCAACAGACGCCCTCTTTCGCGGTCGGCTTCTGTCATTCGTTGAGGGCCGACCGCTTGAGCGTGCGTCACGTAGGCCAGATACCGATTGCGCAACTCGGTGTCCTGTTCCATCAGCGGCGGACAGCCGGGCAAAGGCATTGAGAGCGGCTCGGGCGCGATGTTGACCGGCAATCCGCTCAAGTTCTGCTGCACCCGGCTCGACGTTAGATCCTCTGGCCTCTGCGACGGGCGCACCGCCGACTCCGACGCCTTCCCAGGTTCGTTACGACTCAAACAGGCTCTGACACGGCGCAACCATTGCATTGATAAGACTCCCTATGACGTGTTCGCTGCCACCCGATCATCTCGAAAAATGCCAAGGGTTTAACAAGCTCCGTGGCACGCTCTCCTTCAGCACGCAAAACCGGCCAGCACGATGGCGGCGTTATACCGTGATATTGGTTCTGGCGTAACCCTTGCCCTCGCAACGAGGCCTGTTTTCGAATTGAAGCCTATCTCGGCCTGGCCCCTCGCCTCCGCCTCCGCCATCGGCCAAGGTTGCCATCACTGAGCTCAGCGAACATTCGCTCCGGCTTCAAATATTCCGTCGAGACGTCAGGGTTCAAGGTGAACCGGTTCACCTTTTTCATCTTTTATTTGAGCAGCGTGATGGGATCCAAAAAATCGCTGTAGCCGTTGATATACAAGGCTTTCAGCGGCGTACAGGTGTATCAGAATCGTAACTAATAGCACTCAGACATCATTGCGATGTGTATCAAAAACGAGAAAAACTTGCGGCCCGTAGGAACTTTCCTACGTGAAATGGTGCCTGAGCTGACGCTACTGGCTAGACAATATTGATGTGCTAGCACCCCACTTCCATCTCTTTGTGCGGGTCGATTTCGCGATGCTGTCTGTCCGGAATCGAACTTCTCGAACAGGTGTGCCGGTTGAGAAATACGTAGCCCTTCCCATTGCCCTGTGGTTGTCCGGGCGGCTTTAGCGAAGGGTTCAAGGACGATGTATCGATGACTCAGACGTTTGATGTAGAAGCATTGATCAAGCTGCGAAGCCAGACGCGAGCGATTTCCGACGTGCTCAAGGCGCAAGCTTCGGACTATCTCGCGACGCTGTCCTTGCTGATCCGTCCGCAGAACCTGTTTGGCGAATACTTGCAAGGCGCACAACGAAGCAGTGGCCGGGAAACCCAGCATCACTTCAAAGAACTTAAAGCGTTGTACGACAGAATTGGCGCGGCCTCTCCGTTCCAGTTGGTCAGTGAACTTGAAGTGCCGCTTAACCTGATCAGCACTACGCCTGAGCTGTTCCCCCTCGAATACGACAAGGTGCTGGAGCCCAGCGGCCAGTCCATCCGCATCACCAGTCCGACGCGCTGGATAGTGGGTTTCAACTCTTTCGATCTGGCGCAGTTTCGCAAGGTCATCAAAGACCCGAACCGCAGCAGTGCCGAGTTGTATCGCTTCGTCGTGCATTACCTGGTGCTGTTCTATTGCGTCAGCAAATCGCCGGGGCTCGGCCGTTTGTTTGAAGGTCTGCGGTTCCCGGTCAGTTTCGAGCGTTTGAAGGACTTCGGCGACCTGCCCTTCTGCGTGATCAGCTCGCCGGTGCGTTCGACGCTGCCGGACGATTCGGTGATCCGCAGCAGTACTCAGATTGCAGGCAACGCCAGCTTTGAAGAGCTGGTGGGGCGCGACAGCATCATGGAAATGAACGATGAGATCCGTCAGCGCCTGCTGATGACGATCGAAGGACTGTAACGCGGCCGGCTCAACGTCGGGCCGGCACGCAAATGACTTGCAGCGAGTTACTCGCACAGGAGATCACGATGGCGAAGAAGGAAAGTACCCAGCACAAACTCGACCGCGTTCGCGCCCCTCGGGTCCACATTACTTATGACGTGGACATCGGCGACGCTCAGGAAAAGAAAGAGCTGCCCTTTGTCGTCGGCGTGCTGGGCGATTTCTCCGGTAATCCGCTGGAGCCTTTGCCGAAGCTCAAGGACCGCAAGTTCATCTTTATCGACCGCGACAACTTCAACGGTGTGCTCAAAGGCATCAAGCCACGCCTGGCCTATCGGGTGGATAACACGCTGGCGAAAAACGGTACGCAACTCGGGGTCGAGCTCAACTTCAACACCCTGGAAGACTTCGAGCCGCAAAACGTCGTCAAGCAGGTCGAGCCGCTGCGCAAGCTGCTGGAAGTGCGCAACAAACTGGCCGACCTGCGCAACAAGATGGGCGGCAACGACAAGCTCGAAGAGCTGCTGATGGATGTTTTGCAGAACACTGAAAAGCTGAAAACGCTGGGCAAGGAATTCGGTCGTGAAGCCGCCGTTCCAGCCACCGATGCCAAAGAGTAAGCAGGAGCACGACGATGAACGATAAACAAACCGTGGCTCAGCAGGACGCCGATCTGGTTGAAGTGGAAAACTTCGCGCCACAGTCGTCACTGCTCGACAGCATCATTTCCGAAAGCCGTGTCGCGCGTTCCGAGACCGAACGCACCCGCACCCGTGACCTGATCGGCGAGCTGGTCGGCCAGGTGCTGGAAGGCGAGATGACGCCCAGCAAAGACCTGATCGCCGTACTGGACGCGCGGATCGCCGAAATCGATTCGATGCTCTCCGAGCAGATGAACGAGATCATGCACGCTCGCGAGTTCCAGCAATTGGAAGCGTCGTGGCGAGGCCTGAAGTATCAGGTCGATCAGACTGAAACCAGCACCACGCTGAAGATTCATCTGCTCAATGCCTCGAAAAAAGACCTGGTTCGCGATCTCAAGGCCTCGTCCGAGTTTGACCAGAGCGCGCTGTTCAAAAAGATCTACGAGGAAGAGTACGGCACCTTTGGTGGCGCACCTTTCGGCATGCTGCTGGGGGATTACGAGTTCAATCGCAACCCTGAAGACATGTACCTGCTCGAAGAGATTTCCCATGTGGCCGCTGCGGCCCATGCGCCGTTCATTTCTGCGGCGTCGCCTGAGCTGTTCGGCTGGGACTCGTTCACCGACATGTCAGGCCCGCGTGACCTGGCGAAGATCTTCGATACCGTCGAATACGCCAAGTGGAAGTCCTTCCGTAATTCCGAGGACTCGCGCTACGTCGGCCTGACCTTGCCCCACGTTCTGGGCCGTCTGCCGTATGGCCCGGATACCACGCCGGTCGAGGAATTCAATTTCGTCGAAAGCGTCGATGGCCGCGACCATAACAAGTACCTGTGGATGAACGCCGCCTATGCACTGGGCACGCGCGTCACCGATGCGTTCTCGCGTTATGGCTGGTGCGTGGCGATTCGGGGTGTGGAAGGCGGCGGTCTGGTCGAAGGCTTACCGACGCATACGTTCAAGACCGACGACGGCGAAATCGCACTCAAGTGCCCGACCGAAATCGCAATCACCGACCGCCGTGAAAAAGAGTTGTCGGACCTTGGGTTCATCCCGCTGGTGCACTGCAAAGGCACCGACTACGCCGCGTTCTTCGGCACGCAGTCGACGCAGAAGCAGAAGCAGTACAACACTGACATCGCCAACGCCAACGCGCGGCTTTCGGCCCAGCTGCAATATATCTTCGCCACCTCGCGTATCGCTCACTACATGAAAGCGATCATGCGTGACAAGGTCGGCAGCTTCGCGTCGCGCAAGGACGTCGAACTGTTCCTGAACAAGTGGTTGTCCAGCTACGTGCTGCTCGACGACACCGCGAGCCAGGAAGCGAAGGCGAAATTCCCGCTGCGCGAAGCGCGCGCCGAGGTCTTCGAAGTGCCTGGCAAGCCTGGCGTCTACAAGGCCGTGACCTACCTGCGCCCGCACTATCAACTGGACGAGCTGACCGCGTCCCTGCGACTGGTTGCAGAGTTGCCACAGTCCACACGCGGCTGATCGATGTCGTTGCCAGGGAGGCACCATGAGTAGCCAACACAAGTTGTTGCCGTCACTGCTGGACCGGTTGCTGGACGACCGTCCGCACCAGTCCATCGAAGCGTCGTCGCAACGCTTGTGTTCGCTGGCCGATTACAAGGCCAGCATCGTCCGTGATCTGGAGATCCTGGTGAACACTCGCCAGTCTCTGGTCGCCGAAGAGCTCGACGGCTACCCCGAATTGAGCGGCACGATCCTCGATTACGGCATGCCTGACTTCACCAGTAAGAGCGTGCTCGACCCGCAGGACCGCCTGCTGATTCAGCGACAACTGGAGAAAGCGATCTCGGTCGGCGACCGTCGCTTTCGAAGCGTCAAAGTACAACTACTGGCACAACAAACCGGCCAACGCATGCTGACCTTCCGCGTGGACGCCGTACTGCGCCTGCAAGACATCTCGCGTCAGGTTTCCTTTGACGCGGTGCTGCAGGTCAACACCCAGGAATACAAAGTACAGAACCTCAACTGATGCTCGACGACCTGCTCCCCTATTACGAAAAGGAACTGTCGCACCTGCGCTTTTTAGGCCAGGAGTTCGCGAGCCAGTATCCAAAAATTGCGTCACGGTTGCTCATTGAGGGCGATAACTGTGAGGACCCGCATACCGAGCGTTTGATCGAGGCGTTTTCGTTCCTGGCGGCCCGCGTTCACAAGAAGCTCGACGATGAGTTTCCGGAAATTGTCGAGTCGTTCCTGGAAGTGCTGTACCCGCACTACCTGCGCCCGACCCCGTCGATGTCCATTGTCGAATTCAGCATGGGCACCCACGAGAAGGTCACCGAAGCCTATCGTGTCGCCCGCCATACCGAGATGCATGCCAACCCGGTGGATGGCGTGGTCTGCAAGTTCCGTACGTGCTACCCGGTGGAGCTCTGGCCGATCGCCGTGCAACAGGCATCCTTTGTTGAAATGGAGCGCTCGGCTTTCAACGGCCACAGCGCCGATTTGGTCGCGCGTCTGCGCATCGGCTTGAGCACGACTGCCGATGCGCTGTTCGGGCAGATGGAACTGGACAGCCTTCGCTTTTTTCTCGATGGCGAAAGCACGTTGATGCTGCAGCTGTATGAGTTGCTGTTCAACAATCTGGCCAAAGCGACCGTCACGTTCGAGGATGAAGGCCGCAGCCGGGAAGTGACGCTGCCTGCCGGCGCGCTAAAAGCCGTGGGTTACGGTCTGGATGAAGGGCTGGTCGATTACTCGGAGCGTTCATTCCTGGGTTATCGCCTGCTGCATGAGTACTTCACCTTCCCGGACAAGTTCATGTTCTTCGATCTGTCCGGCTTCGGTCGCATCCTGGCGGGCAAGGCACTGGAAAAGATCGAGATCAATTTCTACTTTTCCGACTACGACCTGAACGACCGTCTGGCGCGCCTGACGCAGAACATCGGGCGTAACAACTTCAAGCTCAATTGCACGCCGATCATCAATCTGTTCCGGCAACAAGCCGAACCGATCAAATTGACGCACGCACAGCACGAATACGCCGTGACTCCGGACGTGCGCCTGCATGATTCGGCCGAGGTGGTGTCCATTGATCGTGTGCGGCGAGTCAAGAAGCTTGGCGGGATCGATCAGGTCGACACCTGCCCGCCGTTTTTCGAACCCCGTGCCGATCAGGGGTCTGGTAACAGTTTCTGGATCGCTCGACGTCGCCCGGTGCAAACCCGGCAAAACGACGGCACGAATGTGTTCATCCGAGTGGTCGACCGTGATCTGGAACTGATCGATTCCAACAATGACACATTGAGCATCCGCCTCACCTGCAGCAACCGGGACGTCCCATTGATGCTGCCCTTCGGCGGCGAGCGCGGGGATTTCAATATGCCCGCCAACTCGGTGATCAACGACATCCGCTGCCTGCGTAAACCTACCGCATCGGTGCGCGTGCCGCTGGGCAACGGGGTGATCTGGCGCCTGATCTCGCACCTGTCGCTGAACCACATGTCGCTGGTGTCCAACGGACGTGAAGTCCTGCTGGAGCTGCTGTCGCTGTACAACTACCGCAACACCTCGGCGATCCGCAAACAGATCAACGGCATCGTTTCGGTTAACAGCGAGCCGGTTGTGGCGCGCATCGGTCACCCGCGCCCGAACTTCGTTCGCGGGGTCGGCATCACCCTCACCCTCGATGAAAGCCAATACACCGGCAGCGGCGTGTTTCTGTTCGGCATGGTGCTGGACCATTTCTTCGGACAGTACTGCTCGATCAACAGTTTTACCCAATTAACCCTTCGCACCTTGCAGCGTGAAAAGAGAGTGGTCCAATGGCCCCCGCGAACCGGCGATCAACCCCTGGTCTGATTGACCAGGCAAGGGCTGAGCCGCACCGATTCGAATTCTTTCAATTGGTGCGTTTGCTCCGCCTGCACTACAGCAGAAACGGGCGCATGGACCTGCAGACGCGGCCCCATGAGGACCCGCTGCGCTTCCGTTCGCAGTTGTCGCTCAACTTTCCGGCGAGCGAAGTCAGCGATCTGAAATTCGAGCGCGAGGGCAACGTCTCGGCGGCCGGACTGCCGCTGTCCGAAGTGCAGGTCACGTTCATGGGGCTGGTCGGTCCGTCCGGCGTGCTGCCGCGTCCGTACACCGAGGTGTTGATGGAGCGCCACATTCAGTATCGCGATGACGCCGCGCACGCGTTTCTCGACCTGTTCTCCCATCGCATGACCACGCTGTTTTATGAAGCGTGGCAGAAGTACAAGTTCTACATCGAGTACGAGCGCAACGGCAGCTCGAACTTCGACCGCTACCTGTTGAATCTGGTGGGCTTCGGCCCCGAGGCGCAGAAACGCAAATTCGGCAAGCAATCCTCGCCTCTGCGCAGGGAACTGTTCAGCTATTTCTCCGGCCTGTTCACGCAGAAGCCGCGCAACGCATTGAACCTGCAAGTCATGCTCGGCTTTTATTTCTCGCTGCCGTTCAAGGTCAGCCAGTTCGCGGGGCGCTGGCTGAAGCTCGATGTGAGCCAGTGGACCCAACTGGGGCGCAAGAATGCTGTCCTCGGGCAGAGCGCCGTCGCAGGCAACCGTGTCTGGGATTACCAGTCTTGCGTGCGCATTGAAATCGGCCCGTTGCAGCTCGCCGACTATCAGCGCTTCCAGCCCGGCACCGAGGATTACCAAAGGCTGGTCGAGCTGGTGCGTTTTTACGTCGGCGCCCATCTGGACTTTCAGATTGCGCCGACCCTTGCCCGAGAAGCCACCCCGCTCGCCCGCCTGGGCCGTCAGGGCAATGTCGCACTGGGCTGGCTTGGATGGCTCAAACGCCCGGGCGTTGAGGTCGAGCCTGACCGTTGCGCCGTTTTCCATATTCCTTTTGATGGGGTCTCCCTGTGAACCTGAAGTCGCTGTTCGCCAAGCTCAACGAAACCAGTCGCACAGCCACAGAAGGCGCTGCCGCCCTGTGCCTTTCCGAGCATCATTACGACGTTGAAGTCGAACACTTGCTGTTGCAGTTGCTGGAAGGCGACGACAACGATTTGCCGGCCATTCTGCGTCACTACGATGTCGTGCCTGAGCGCTTGCAGGCGCAGTTGGTGACGGCACTGGGCACCTTCAAAAAGGGCAACACCCGCACGCCCGCTCTTTCACCTCACATCACCCGCATGATCGAGCAGGCATGGCTGTTGGCCTCGATCGAGTTCGGCCAGCGTCAGATCCGTACCGGCTACCTGATTCAAGCGTTGCTCGATGACGACGAACTGCGTCGTGTGGTGATCGGCTCGGCAGCGGAGCTTGAGAAAATCAACGCCGACGATCTGCGGGTCAATCTCGCGGCACTGGTGCAAGACAGCCCTGAGTCGCGCCTGGCACAACCCTTGGGCACCCAGGACGCCAGCGCCGGTCGGCCGCTCGCGGGCAACGGCAAAACACCCGCTCTGGATCAGTACACCATCAACCTGACGCAGAGCGCTCGTGAAGGCCGGATCGATCCGGTGCTCGGTCGTGAATTCGAAGTGCGGCAGATGGTGGACATTCTCACCCGCCGCCGGCAGAACAATCCGATACTCACCGGTGAAGCGGGCGTCGGTAAAACCGCCGTGGTCGAAGGCCTGGCGCTGCGCATCGTTCAGGGTGACGTGCCTTCGGTGCTCAAGGGTGTGGCGATTCACACGCTGGACCTGGGCCTGTTGCAGGCAGGCGCTGGCGTGAAGGGCGAATTCGAGAATCGCCTGAAGTCGGTGATCGAAGAAACCAAGCGCAGCCTGCACCCGATCATTCTGTTCATCGATGAGGCGCACACACTGATCGGCTCCGGTGGCCAGGCCGGTCAGAACGACGCCGCCAACCTGCTCAAGCCTGCACTGGCCCGCGGCGAGTTGCGCACCATCGCTGCGACGACCTGGGCGGAGTACAAGAAGTACTTCGAGAAAGACGCCGCCCTCGCCCGCCGCTTCCAGGTCGTGAAAGTCGAAGAACCGGACGAAGACAAAGCCATTCACATGCTTCGCGGCCTGCTCGGCAAAATGCAGGAGCACCACAAGGTGACGGTGATGGACGAAGCGCTGGTGCAGGCTGTTCGTCTGTCCAATCGCTACATCACCGGGCGGCAGTTGCCGGATAAAGCGGTCAGCGTACTGGACACCGCCTGCGCGCGCGTTGCGTTGGCGCAGTCCGCCCAACCCGGCCCGCTGGAAGATTGCAAACGGCTCATTGAAAACGTGCAGTCGGAAATCACGGTGCTGCAACAGGAAGCATCCAAGGGCAGTGATCATTCCCGTCGTCTCGCAGCGCTCAACGATGAGTTGCAGGCGGCAACGCAGCGCCGTGAAACCCTCGAACAACAGTGGAAAAGCGAGCTTGAACTGGTCGAGAAGCTCGCCCGCGCCAGCGCCAGCGAGACGCCGGACGCCCATGAGATTTCTGCCCTGCGCGCCGAACTGACGGCCGTTCAAGGCGAACAGCCTCTGGTCCATGCGTTGGTCGACGGCGGCACCATCGGCGAAGTGATTTCTGGCTGGACCGGCATCCCGCTGGGCAAGATGCTGCGCGATGAAATCGAGACCGTGCAACGTCTGCCCGCCCTGCTCGGTGAGCGCGTACTGGGCCAGGACCATGCGCTGCTGGAGATCGGCAAGCGCATCAAGATCTCCCGCGCGCGCATGGAAGACCCGAACAAGCCCATTGGCGTGTTCCTGCTGCTGGGCCCGAGCGGCGTCGGTAAGACCGAAACCGCACTGGCGCTGGCCGACACGCTGTACGGCGGCGAGCGCAATGTCATCACCATCAACATGTCCGAGTACCAGGAGGCGCACACCGTTTCCAGCCTCAAGGGCTCGCCGCCCGGCTATGTCGGCTACGGCGAAGGCGGTGTCCTGACCGAAGCCGTGCGGCGCAAGCCCTACAGCGTCGTGCTGCTCGATGAAGTGGAAAAGGCGCACCCGGACGTGCTGGAGCTGTTTTTCCAGGTCTTCGACAAGGGTGTACTGGACGACGGCGAAGGCCGCGAGATCAATTTCCGCAACACGGTGATCATCCTCACCTCCAACACCGGCACGGATCGGATCATGCAGTGGTGCCTGAACGCGGCCGAGCAACCGAGCCCTGAAGACATTGTCGAGGGGCTGCGCGACGAACTGAACCAGGTGTTCAAGCCGGCGTTCCTGGGCCGTCTGTCCATCGTGCCTTACTACCCGGTCAAAGACGCGATCCTGCAAAGCATCGTGGGGCTGAAACTGGAACGTATCCGCAAGCGTTTCGAACGCAATCATCAGGCGGTGCTGGGGTACGACGAATCGCTGGTCGCGGCCATTGCAGCGCGATGCACCGAGGTCGACAGCGGCGCCCGCAACATCGACAACATTCTGTCCAAGACGCTCATGCCCGAACTTGCCCAGCATGTGCTGGAGCGCATGGCTCAGGACAAACCGATTCAACGTCTGGACATCGAACTGGGCAGCGACGGCGACTTCGCCTACCGCCTGACCTGATTTGAGCATTCATAGGTAGCTGTCATGAAGATGCACAACATGGAACGTACCAGCGCAGGCTGGACAAAAGGCTTGACCGTTCTGGCCATGATGATGGCGCTGACGGCCTGCGGCATCACTGACCGGGCCAGCAAGCGCGTGGACGACACCTGGGCAGGCGACATGCTGTTCGGCGACAAAGAGAACGTCATCCTGACGTCCGACGGCGGCAATCAGCTGAACCCCGACGAGTCGGGCAAACCGCTCTCGGTCGTCTTGCGGGTGTACCAGCTCACGGCCCTTGAGCGCTTTGCCTCGACCGACGCCGACTCACTGTGGGATGACCCGCAAAAAGCGCTCGGCAACACGTTGATCGACAGCGAGGAGATCACGCTGCTTCCCGGCATGGGTCAGAACAACCGGTGGCCGCTGAACAAGGCCGCCAGTTACGTCGGCGTGGCTGCTTTTTTCCGCTCGGAAGAAAAGAGTCGCTGGAAAGTCGCCTTCGACGCCAACTCATTGCGCAAGGACGGCATCTGGTTTTCATCGGACGGTTTACGCGTACTCGTGGACAACAACCAGATGGTCGCAGTGCGGGGTGATGACGTCCTGAAAAAGCCGCCTACTGAAGCCCAACTGGCCAAGAGCAACACCATGCCCGAAAACCCTGCGAAACCGACACTGACACATCAGGTGCAGGACGCGCTGGTGCAGAAAGCAGAAGACACCGCCACCGATTCTGCACAGAAGAGCATGCAGTCAAAATTCGATTCACTATTGGAAGGCGTTCATGAGTAAGCAGAGCCGCGTGATGTGGTCTGAAGGCATGTTCCTTTTGCCACAACATTTCCAATATCAAGATGAGTTTCACCAGCACCAACTGGCCGAGTCGACATTGCGCAATACCCCCTTTCACTGGGGCGTTCAAGCGTTGCAGATCGATGAGGAAGCGCTGGCGAATGGTTCGCTGCAGCTCAAACGGCTGAAACTGGTATTTCCCGACGGGAGCCTGTTCGACGCCCCACAGCACGATCCGCTTCCTGCTGCCCGCGATCTTCGGGAGCTGCTCAAAGGCAACGATTTCAAGGTCTATGCCGCGTTGAAACTGCCTGAGCCGTTCGGTCTGAACTACGTCGAGGACGGACAGGAGCAGAAGAGCGCGCGACGCTTTCGCAAGCAATTCGACACCCTGCCCGACCTCAACGAAGGCGACCTGGAAAACGAAATCACCAGCCTGCGCCTAAACGTAGTGATGCTGATCGACGGCGACACACTGGATGGCTACAGCTATTGCCCGGTCGCGCGGTTGTCACGCAACAACATTGGCGGCTTCAATCTGGACACGCACTTCGTGCATCCGACCTTGCACCTCGGCAATCACGAAACCCTGATCGGCCTGGGCAAGCGTCTGCTCGGTGCGCTGCAATCCAAAAGCAAGGCATTGTCGGGTCGCCGCCGCGAGCGCGCCGACCAGATCGCCGAGTTCGGTTCCAGCGATGTAACGCTGTTCTGGCTGCTCAACACCGTGAACCGCGCCTACCCGAACCTGGCCCATTTGCTGGCACACCCGCGCCTGCACCCGGAGCGCCTGTACCTGTTTCTGGCAGAGCTGGCGGGCGGGCTGCTGACGTTCTCCCTCGATACTGAGCTCAACGACATTCCCGAGTACGACCATCACGACCCGGCGGCCTCTCTGGTCAAGCTGGATGAGATGATCCGGGTGCTGCTGGATAACGTGATTCCGAACCAGTGCATCGTGATCAACCTCACGCAGACCAAACCGTCGTACTGGCAAGGACAGTTGCATGACCCGCGTCTGGCCGAGGCGGATTTCTACATTTCCGTGCACGCGGACATGCCCGGCTCCAGCCTGCTGGAGCTCGTGCCGCGCGCCTTCAAGGTCGGCTCGCCGGAAGACATCGAAGTGGTCGTCAACAGCGCCATGCCGGGGGTCACCCTCAATCACTCCACGCGCCTGCCAAACGCCATTCCCGTGCGGCTGGATAACCACTATTTCTCCATCGAACCTCATGGTCGGGTCTACGAACGCATGATGAGTGCCCAGGCCATTTCTTTCTATGCACCCAGTGCCTTCACCAACCTCAAGCTTGAACTGATGGCGGTACTCAAATGAACGAAGCCGTGATGCAGGGGGCAACGACCGCCCCTGTCGCCAAACCCACCCTGAAAGATCTGGTGCAGGACTTCATCAGCATGGCGCTGATCGTGCGTCGCGGCCGTCAGGTCACGTCGATCAGCGCGTTCGAAGCGAGTGTCGACGCATTCTTCACCACGCTGGAACGCGATGCCCGCAGCGCCAATTACAGCGTCGATCAAGTCAAGGACACCCAATACGCGCTGTGCGCCTTTCTGGATGAAAGCGTGTTGCGCTCGGGAGACAACGAACTGCGTCGTCACTTCGAGCTGTCGCCGTTGCAGTTCCGCTATTTCGGCGTGCACCTGGCGGGCCAGGGCTTCTTCGAAAAAATTGACGCTCTGCGCGCAGATGTCAAAACCAACCTCGATGTGCTGGAGGTCTATCACCTGTGTCTGGCGCTGGGTTTCGAAGGCAAGTTCGGCCTTAGCGAAAAGGATCAGCTGCGTTATCTGGCCAACACCCTCGGTCAGGACATCGCGCGTTATCGCAAAACCCCCAAAGCGCTTTCGCCCGACTGGGCGCTGCCCGATCAGGTCTCGCAGATGCTGCGACACGAAGTCCCCGTCTGGCTCTATCTGGCGCTCATCGCGCTGGTCTGCGTGGGTGTGTACCTGACGCTGGACTGGTTGCTGGGCAAAGACGTCGCCGCACTGTCAGAACACATCAGCCAGCTGTTCAGTGCCTGAGCAATGGTCAGGTAACCGAGTCAGGAAGACATGAAAACACTACTTCGTGCGTTAAAAAGCTTTTGGTTCCTCGTCATCGTGATGTGGCTGGCAAGCCTGGTGATTTGCTGGTTCGTGGCCCCGCGCCTGCAATGGTCGCGCGACCATGTGCTCGAAACGATGGCGATCGTGAGCGCGTTTTATTTGCTGGTGATCGTCCTGCGCCAGTACAAGCGCATCCGCACCGAGCACAACCTTGAAAACCTGGTGCAGATCGAGGTTGACCGGTCGCTGAAATCAAACGGTGAATTCCGCGACCAACAAGTGCTCAGGGACAGGCTCAAGCATGCGATTGCCATGCTGCGCGCCGACCGCTCTGCGGGCGGCGGCGGTTCTTCGGCCCTGTATGACTTGCCGTGGTATCTGGTCATCGGCATGTCGGCGGCGGGCAAGACTTCCCTGCTCACGCGTTCGGGCCTGTCTGCCAGCATCGCCAGCAGTCAGAACGATAACGACAGTGGCACCCAACACTGCGATTGGTACTTCAGCCCTGATGCGGTGCTGATCGATACGGCCGGACGTTACCTGCGCGACGACCAGTCCGCGAGTGAGTTCACCGCATTTCTTCAGTTACTCAAAAAGCAGCGTAAAAAGGCAGCCGTCAACGGTCTGGTACTGGTTGTCAGTCTGCCGGAACTGCTAGCGGCTACAGCGCACGAACGCGCCCAGATGGCCACGCAGTTGGTATCCCGAATCGAAGAATACGCGCGCTGCCTGGACGCCAATCCACCGATTTACCTGATGCTGAGCAAGACCGACCAGTTGCCCGGCTTCAATCAGGCATTCGACGGGCTGGACATTACCGAGCGTCAGCAGCCGCTGGGCATGACATTCGGGCTGTCAGAGATACGCAACCATGGTCTGCGGTCCGTGCTCGACAAAAAACTGGCGAATCTGCACAACGGAATCCAGCGGCACGTCGACGCTCAGATGATCACTCTTGGGTCGGATGCCAACAGTGCGTTGCTTAATTTCCCGAACTACTTCGCCGAACTGTCGGGTGTGCTCGAACAGTTCCTGGAGCACTTCACTCAGCCTGCCAGCCATGGCACCCCGTTGCTGTTGCGCGGCCTCTATTTCACCAGCGCCTTGCAGACTGATCAGCAACTGAGCCAGGTGTACGAAGACGATTTGGCCGAGTCGTTCGCGCTGCACCCTGCCCAGGACAGCTTGGCAGTTGCCGAAGCGAGCGGCAAAAAGGTCGGCGACCGCAGTTATTTCATCACCGACACGTTCCGCCGCGTCATCTTTCCCGACCGAGAGCTGATCCGCTATCAGTCGAGAACCGGGCGTGACACTTCATTGAGCCCTGCCGTGATCGCACTCGCTGCACTGGTGGGTCTGGCCTTTATTGGCTGGCAGGCGCTGGCGTTTCAGAACAACCGGCAGTGGATTGCAGCGCTGCAGCAGAAGGTCGACAACCTTGAGAACGCCCCCGATCGTGCTCAACGCATGGCCGCGGGTGAGGGGCTGGAGCTGCTCCGCGATGAACTGGCGCTGATCGAAAAACATCGCGTCAAAGGTGTGCCGTTGCAGTTGAGCGCAGGGCTGTACCGGGGCGAGGACATCTATGCCGTCGCCCAGTCTGCCTACCTTCAACAACTGCGCAGCCAGGCGCTGGAACCGGTGGCGCTGAAACTGCAAATGCAGATGCGCGCGTTCAACGAGTTCGCCAACGCAGTGGACCCGCAGACCCCACTCGCAACGGGCAACGGCAAGGCCATCGAACCAGCGGCCAAAGGTCAGAAAGTGATTGGCCGGGCGGTGCAGAACCTCAATGCAAACGCTGGCAGGCCGACGCTGAGCAGTATTCCGCGCAGCGCCTCCGACGCCGGCAATCGCCTCAAGGGCATAGCCAAAGGCGCCGCGAGCAACACCCGCAACAGCGCACTGGCCGACCTGCGCAATCCTGCGACGGCCAATGATGCCGCCGAGCTGTCGGCCACCACCGGTGGGCTGTCGTTGTCGGAAGAGATGCTGGGCCGTCTGGACGAACAGCAGGTCGCGTCGATCATCGAGTCCTACAACTCGCTCAAGCTGTACCTGATGTTGACCCAACCGAACGTGCACCCGGATCCGGAGTTCGTCAGCGCCGCACTGCCGGTCGCGTGGGCCAGCACGGCAACCGACGCCAGCCCGGTCAGCGATCAGGTGATCGAAGACAACACGCCGATGTACGTGCAGTTGCTCAAGAACGGTCAGGCCCCTGCCCTGCCGCGCAATGAGCAACTGGTAGAAAGCACGCGCAAAAGCCTCAAGTCATTCATGATTTCAAGCTCGCTGGTGGACCGTGAATACCTGCGTTTGCAGCTGGAATCCAGCCGCCAGTTTCCGGCCATCAACCTTAATGACCTGGTGCCGTTACCGGGTCGCCAACTGCTGTATGGCGCCGAGGCGGTGCCCGCGATCTTTACTCGGCAAGGCTGGGAGGGTTTCGTGAAACCGGAACTCATCAAACTGGTGTCGGGCAACTTGCGCAACGAATCCGACTGGGTGCTCGATGGTGAGGGCGGCGACAGCATCGTGCAGAAAGCCAACTTCATGCGCGAGTTCATGACGCGCTACAAGCGTGACTACGCACAGGTCTGGTACACACTGCTCAACGGGGTCGGCGTGCGTCATTTCACCGACATGGCGAACGCGACAGAACAGCTGTCGTTGCTGAGCGACGTGCAAAACTCTCCCGTTAAGACCCTCCTGTCGGCGGTCAATGAAAACACCCAGTGGGACCTGCCCGCGCCCCGCGAGGCGCAGCAACCAGGCACCCAACCGCAGGACACCTTCTGGAGCAAGGTCACCGGACTTTTCGACAGCCCTGATAAGTCCTCGGCAGCACTGCTCTCGCCGCTGCCGCCCGTTGACGACGGCAGCCTGGCGAAGCGCTTCGAGCCGGTCTCCCGCGTGTTTGCCGCCCAGAATGCCGAGGGCGCAGACAGCACGATCATGGATCGTTACCTGGCCGCGCTGCGCAAACTCAAGGTGCGGATGAACAACATCCAGCGCTCGCAGGATGTCGGCAAAAGCAGCAAACAGTTGATCAGCGAAACGCTGGAAGGCCAGCCGAGCGAAGTGACCAACGTGCGTAACTACGTTGAAACTACGGTCGATACCAGTCAGGGCAGCCTGTCGGCGTCGCTGCAAAGTCTGTTCAGCCTGCCGATCCAGTTCGCTTGGGAAACCCTGCGCGACCCGGCCGGCCAGCAGATCGCCAAAGCCTGGGCGCAGCAGATTGCCAAGCCGTGGGAACAGGTCATGGCCCACCGCTACCCGATCGCCGCCGGCAGTCGCAACGAGGCATCGGTCAAGGACCTGCAGCGGTTCGTCGACCCCGAGTCAGGCCTGCTCCCCAACTTCAAGCGCAACGAAATCGGCAACCTGTCGGGCGGTGAAGGCCTGGGCATGAGCAGCAGCGCCAAAGCCGCGCCGCTGGTCAACCCGAACATGGTCAGCAGCATCGACAAGGCCAGCTCTCTGGGCGAGGTCATCGCCAGCCTGTCCGACAAGGAAAATGGCTTCGAGATCATGCTGGAGCCGTCGGCTAACTTCACCGACATCATCTTCACCCTCGACGGTCAGGAACAGCACTACCGCAACGGCAAAACCAGTTGGAGCCGCTTCTCCTGGCCGGGCACCACCACGGCACCCGGCGCTCGTCTGGACGTTGTAACGCTGACGGGCGAACGCATCACCGTGTTCGATTACCCCGGACGCTGGGGCTTGCTGCGGATGAACGACAGCGCGCGGGTCGTCGATCTGGACGGCATTCAGCAACGCTTCAGCTGGACCACTGCAAATGGCCAGGTGAGCCTGGCCGTGCGCAACTACGGCGGCGTCAAGTTGACCGATCTGGCTAACGTCAAGGCGCTGAGCGCACTGAACACGCCGGTCAGCGTCGCGGACGGGCGAACCAAGTGAAGCGTTCAGCCCTGCACCCAAGGAGCGGCCAATGATTGGTTGCTTCGGGAAAATACCGGCCAGCGCCGACTTCGTCAGCCTGCACGGCGCCGCTGACGAAGTCCGGGAATTCGACGGCTGGCTTCAGGACTCGCTGGCGGCGATTCATCCGCGCGAAGACTGGCGCGCGTTGTTCGACCGTCTGCCACTGTGCTTTTTTTCCTACCGGGCCCGTTCTGGAAACTGGCTGCTGGGAGGCTTGATCAGCTCGATGGATGCTAGCCAGCGACGCTATCCGTTCTTCATTTTTCAGACCGTGAAAGCCGTGGAGAACGAGCGCCTGATCAACCCGTTCACGTTGAGCGAACTGTTCTGCACACAGATCAGATCGCTGCTGCATCTGGGTGTACAGGGAGAACAGCCGGCGCTTCTGTTCGACAAGATCAAGGCGCTGCGCCCCTTGCAGGGGCATGACTTTGCGCTGTTTCGCCAGGTACACGAAAAGTTTCTGCGCAACTTCAACCTGCGGGACATCGCCGATGCGCTGAAGCATTCGTATCCGGAGTTCATTACCCACGCGGTGCTGACCCGGCTCTCTGCGCTGCGTCGCCCGTTGCGCCATGCGGATGCGCCAAGTATTTGCCTGCCACTGCCCGCCGAACGTGGATTGAAAAACCCGACTGCCGACCTGTGGGTCGACTGGCTGACGCGGATGAATGCACACCGAGTGTCACCGCAAGTCAGCTTGCTGGCGGACGATTTCATGCGTCCGAAACTGTTCTGCTTCCCCTCCAGAAGCACCCACGGTCTTTATGCCGTGCTGACGGGCAACAGCGACCACACCCAAAACTACGACGTGCTGGCCAATTTCGCGACGTTCGACGAACACCATCAGTCGCCGGAATTTCCCAGCATGGAACGCCCTCTCTTTGACGTCATCGACCGCTTTGTCGACGCGCCGGATATGAAGTCTGTATGAACAAGATCAAATATTACTGCTTGCGTTACCAGCCCTACATTCTGGGGGTCTGCTTCTTTCTGACGATCTTCCTGGTCTGGGCCATCGGTCGCGCGCTGGACTTCAATTCGTTGCACAGTCTGCTGGCAGGCATCGGGCTGTTCCTGCTGCTGTCGGCCGGTTATGTATTGCTGCTGTACCGAGGCGCGTCGCGACACCACAACCTGGAGGGTTTGCTGCGCGACGACGCCGATCAAGCTGTGCTCAACGCCAGCCCCGCCGACCGCGAAGAGGTCAGCCTGCTGCGTGAGCGCCTGTTGCAGAGTATCGACCGCCTGCACAGCAACAAGCCACGCGGCACCGCTGGCAAGGACGCGCTATATGCATTGCCGTGGTATCTGGTGGTGGGCCAGCCTGCGGCAGGCAAAAGCACCATGTTGTATCAGTCCGGCCTGAACTTCCCTTATGCCGAACGCGAAGGCGTTCGGGTTGCAGGGCTTGGCGGGACGCGCAACTGCGACTGGTTTTTTAGCTCCGAAGCGGTCCTTCTGGACACTGCCGGGCGGTACATGAACAACCAGGAAGAAGCTGGCAAGTGGCGTGCGTTCCTGCAATTGCTGCGTCAACACCGTCAGCGCCGTCCGCTCAATGGTCTGATCGTCACCGTCAGCATTCACGACATTCTGCAGGCCTCGCTAGAGGATCAGGAGCGACTGGCGAAACGTCTACGTGAGCGCATTCAGGAAACCCACTCGCTGTTGGAAGTGCGTCTGCCGGTTTATCTGGTGTTCACTAAATGCGACCTGGTACCCGGTTTCAGTGCTTTCTATCGTCGGCTCGACGAAGTCGCACGTGGCGAGGTGATGGGCAAAACGTTCACGCACAAGGATTACGAAACCGCCGATTGGGGTCAGCGTTTTGGCGTGGCCATGGATGAGCTGATCCAGTACTGGCAAGGCGTAGCCAGCCAGCAGCTGGTATTGCAAGACATTCAGATCACCCGTCAGGACTCGGCCGTTTACCGCTTCCCGCTGGAGTTGGCCGCGCTCAAACCCCGGATGCAGCTGTTCGTCGACGCCCTGCTCCGTGCCAATCCCTATCAAAGCGCGGAGCTGCTGCGGGGGTTCTATTTCACCAGTGCGCTGGACGCCGATGCGCCGGAGCTGGGCGGTCACACACGGCACGTCAGCGAACGCTTTCACCTTGAGGCCGAGCACGCGTCGGTCGATGGCAACGCACAGCCGCAACCGCTGTTCATCAACAGCCTGTTTCGCAAGGTCATCATTCCGGACCAGCATCTGGTCGCGCTGTACACCACCAACTTCCGGGAGCGTCGCCGCAAGGCCGCCTGGGTGGGTGGCGCCAGTCTGATCGCGCTGCTGCTTTGCAGCGTGTGGGGCTGGTCATACTGGAACAACAAGACCGAGATCGAAACGATTTCCACGCAGCTGGCGGCAGCGGCGGCTCAGGACAAAACAACGCCGCAACAGTACACGGCCTGGCAGACCCTCGACCGTTTGCGTTTCTGGACCGCTGATTACTACACGCGGCATCACGATCAGGGCGTCCCGTTGCGTCTGCGTCTGGGCCTTTACCAGGGGTACAAAATCGAACCTGTGCTGCGCGGCCGCTATTTCAGCCGGCTCGAAACCGTGATGCTCAAACCGACGGCGGACAACCTGACGCGCTCGCTGTACCTGCTGACCACCATCAAGGTCTATCAACGTAACGCCAAGGACCTACTACCGGTCACCGGGGTCGACAGCGTTGAGCCCCGTGCCCTGCCAAATGACAACCGGGCTCAATCGATCGCCGACTTCGGCAAGGCCACGCTGGAGACCTACGTGATGCTCTCGCGCTCGCAGCGGGAAAAGGCCGACCCTGCGTTTCTCAAAGCCAAAATTCCTGATTACTGGTACCCCGCCATTGCCCGTCAGACCGGCAAGAGCATGACAGCCGACGCTGCCGCTCCGAATTCAGGTACCGACTATGAGCTGGCCAGCCGTCAGGTAAATTTCTACAGCGATCAGATCCACGAGCCCGATGTGCCCAGGATCCTGGACAACGCATTCCTGACTTCCAGCTCACGCAATTACATCAACAGCCTGCTGTCGCAATCGCTGCGCTCGATCGAGACCATCACCCTGGAATCGGACACCCTGTTCGCGTTTGCCCGAGCCGACTTCCAAAGCCTGAAAACCGAGGGCCAGAGCCAGTTGAGTGCCATTGCCGGCAAGCTGTTGAGCACCCCGAACATCGGCAAGATCATCATCGCCGGGCACGCCGACCAACTGGGCGACCCGCAGGGCAACCTTCAGGTATCCAAGCAACGCGCGCAGACCATCAAGACCTATCTGGTCGGCAAGGGCGTGCCCGCCGAGTTGGTCGAGGCCGTGGGCGAAGGCAGTGAGAAGCCACTGGTCAAATGCGACATGCAGTTGCCCAGAGCCCAACTCATTCAATGCCTGGAGCCCAATCGGCGGGTAGAAATCGAGGTACGCGCACTCAACTGAGCGCGCGAGTCACTCAGAAGAAACCGGCGCCTGAGCCTCTGCGTGCGGAGGCTGAGGCAGCGGCAACCGACCTCTCTTGAATGATCAAGAAGGTCAAACCGAGGGGCTGCGGTCTGGCCGCAGGTAAGGCAAGCCCTTAAATGTAAGAAATGGAGAAGTAAGAAATGGCATTTGACGCATATATTCAGATCGACGGGATTCCTGGTGAAGTACTGGACGACAAGCACAAGGACTGGATCGAAGTGCTGGGCTATGAGTACGGCGCTACTCAAGCCACTTCGGCAACCGCAAGTTCCTCGGGCGGTGCTTCGTCCGAGCGCGTTGCGCTGAGCGATTTCAGCATTCGCAAAGCGGTCGACAAAGCCTCCGCGAAGCTGTTCGAAGCCTGCTGCAAAGGCACTCACATTGCCAAGATCCAGCTGAACGTCAACCGCGCTGGCGGCGACAAGCTGACCTACCTCACGATCAACCTGGAAGAGGTTGTCGTCTCGTCGGTCAAAGCCATTGCCGGAGGCAATCAGGACGGTGAAGACAAGGCCGTGAGTGACCTGCCGATCGAAGAGATCAGCTTCAACTTCGCGCGCATCAAAACCACCTACACCCAGCAAAGCCGCGCCGACGGCCAGGGTGGCGGTAACGTCACTGGCGGCTGGGACCGTACCGCCAACAAGGTTTTTGCGTGATCGCGTAAGCACCATGGACCTTCGCCCTTGGCGAGGGTCCGTATTCGACACCATGCCGACTCCATCGGCGTGGTGTTCTTTTTAAATGCCCGAGTTGACCATGTCTGAATTTCTCAACGACCTTTCACTGACCGAACTGACAGCACCCATCGATGGAGGCAGCGGCGAAGACCTGAGCTTTTCCACGCTGTTCGATAACGTCAAAGAGGCCCGTCGGGCAGACCCGGATTATCTGACCCAGGGTGACTGGCAGACCGATCTGAAATCATCGGATTGGGACCTGACGATCACGCTGGCCGCACAGGGCCTTGCTCGGCAGAGCAAAGACCTGATGCTCGTGGCCTGGCTCAGTGAAGCCTTGGCGCACAAATATCACTTCGTGGGGATCACGTTCGGTCTTACCCTGGCAGAACGGATTCTGCAGCGGTTCTGGGATGACCTCTACCCGGCGCTCGATGAAGGCCTGGAGGAACGCGCCGCGCGGTTGGCATGGCTTAAAACGACACTGGCCGACGTGGTTGGCGGCTTACCCATCACCCAAGGGGACCACTTTGGTTTGTTGCGCTATGACGAATCCCGTCATATCGAAAACCTGGCGCTGCAGAATCAACAGGCCATGCGAACCGCGCTGGACGAAGGAAAGATCAACGCCGAAATCTTCCAGCGCTCGGTGGTCCTGACCGACACAGAGCACTTCGTGCGTAAGGCGGCTGAAATCAACGACAGCCTGCACGCCTGCCGTCAGTTGCAGGTGACAGCCGATCAGCTGTTCGGTCATGAGGCGCCAAGTTTCGCCGCCTTGATCGAAATCCTGTCCCGTGCCGCGCAACTGGCCGAGAAACTGCTCAAGGACCGTGGCGTTGAACTGAACGCCCCTGAACCGCTGGCTCATCCCGAGCCTACTGCGCAAGCGAACGATCTCCCCCCCGCAGGCCCCGCCATGACCATGACCGCCAAAGAGAGCGTTACGGCTCCGCTGCGCACCACCCCGCTCACCCGCGATGAGGCATTCACCCTGCTGGCGGGCGTTGCACAGTTCTTCAAACAAACCGAACCGCAAAGCCCGGTGCCTTACCTGATCGAGCGCGCGATCAAATGGGGCAACATGCCTCTTGAAGGCTGGCTGAAGGATGTCATCAAGGACGGCAACGTCATCGACAGTATTCGCGACGTGCTTGGGACGAAAGAAACGAAGTCTTGAGGGCGGATTGAACGTTAATAGGCGAATCGTATCGCCCATGAATGGTGTCCGAGATCATTAGGTCGCAACCGCTTGCTCGCGAAGACGGTGGATCTGTGCCATTGAGTGTGGATGACCTATCGCTTCGCGGCCCTCGTAACCTCGGACTGCTCCCACACCTACTGCGGCGAATCGATGGTTCGCGACGGACGCAAAACCTGTGGGAGCCGGCTTGCTGGCGAATGCGGTGGGTCAGCGGCCGCATTGGTGAATGACCCACCGC